>Ga0214545_1000009_pt1 | contig 202915 bp, 177 predicted proteins | sample CNSS4metaG_FD_160064 | JGI IMG/M metagenome (GOLD analysis project Ga0214545, IMG submission 160064) | Root nodule microbial communities from cowpea collected in UCLA plant growth center, Los Angeles, California, USA - CNSS4 | ecosystem: Host-associated > Plants > Roots > Nodule | place: USA... | reverse complement strand
AGATGAAGCCGTCGCTGCATTCGCAGTCGGTGCTGCTGGTCGACGACTCGGCCTTCTTCCGCAACATGCTGGCGCCGGTGCTGAAGGCCGCCGGCTACCGCGTCCGCACCGCGCCGACCGCGCAGGAAGGCTTGGCGGCACTGCGCGCCCAAAGCTTCGACGTGATCCTGACCGACATCGAGATGCCCGACATGAACGGGTTCGAGTTCGCGGAAGTCGTCCGCTCGGACAACAACCTCGCCGCGACGCCGATCATCGGCCTCTCGGCGCTGGTGTCGCCGGCGGCGATCGAGCGCGGCCGTCAGGCCGGCTTCCACGATTACGTCGCCAAGTTCGACCGTCCCGGCCTGATCGCGGCGCTGAAGGAGCAGACCGCGGGCGCCGCCGGCGCCTCCGAGCTGAGCCGGGCGGCCGCGGCTTAAACCTTAAGCGGCATGGACCAGGAGACACTGAAATGAGCAAGAAGACCCAGTCCGCTGAAGGCGCCATGGTCGAGTACGTCACCGCGATGATCGGCGGCCAGCTGTTCGGCCTGCCGATCTCCCGCGTCCAGGACGTGTTCATGCCCGAGCGCGTCACCCGCGTGCCGCTGGCCTCGCGCGAGATCGCGGGCGTGCTGAACCTGCGCGGCCGCATCGTCACCGTGGTCGACATGCGCTCGCGCCTCGGCCTGCCCAAGGACGAGGACGGCAAGACCGCGATGGCGGTCGGCGTCGACCTGCGCGGCGAATCCTATGGCCTCCTGATCGACCAGATCGGCGAGGTGCTGCGCCTGCCCGAGGACGGCAAGGAAGAAAACCCCGTCAACCTCGACCCGCGCATGGCCAAGCTCGCCGGTGGCGTCCACCGCCTCGACGGCCAGCTCATGGTCGTCCTCGACGTCGACCGCGTCCTCGAGCTCGAAACCAAGACGCAAATGGCCGCCTGAGCCAACGAAACATCGAAGCCGGAGAACCGAAATGAAGACGTGTTTGGTGGTCGATGATTCCAGCGTGGTGCGCAAGATCGCGCGCCGGATTCTGGAAGGTCTGGAGTTCGAGGTCACCGAGGCCGAGGACGGCTCGAAGGCGCTCGAGATCTGCCAGCGGCAGCTGCCCGATGCGGTGCTGCTCGACTGGAACATGCCGGTCATGGACGGCTTCGAGTTCATGGGTCACATGCGCCGCTTGCCCGGCGGCGACCAGCCGAAGGTGGTGTTCTGCACCACTGAGAACAACGTGGCTCATATCGCTCAGGCGCTCAGCGGCGGCGCCAACGAGTACATCATGAAGCCCTTCGACAAAGACATCATCGCCGACAAGTTCGCTGAAGTTGGTTTGATCCCGGTCGGACAAGCCATGGTCTGAGTATGTCCGGCCTAAAGTATTTGGGCCGGAGTTTTCCAGTACAGATTCGAGAGGCCATCCGTGACCCCGACCGAGTATGAGTATCTGCGTAAGTTCCTGAAGGATAATTCCGGTCTCGACCTGTCCGCAGACAAGCAATATCTGATTGAAAGCCGCCTGCTGCCGCTCGCCCGCAAGGCGGGGCTGTCCGGCATCGCCGAGCTCGTGCAGAAGCTGCAAGGCGGTTCGCGCCAGCTGATCACCGACGTGGTCGAGGCCATGACCACCAACGAGACCTTCTTCTTCCGCGACAAGGTCCCGTTCGATCATTTCCGCGACCACATCATGCCGGAGATCATCAAGGCGCGTGCGGCCAAGCGCAGCGTGCGCATCTGGTGTGCCGCCGGCTCGACCGGGCAGGAGCCCTATTCGCTGGCGATGTGCCTGAAGGAGATGGGCGCGGCCCTCACCGGCTGGCGCGTCGAGATCATCGCGACCGACCTGTCGCAAGAGGTGCTGGAGAAGGCCAAGGCCGGCGTCTACAGCCAGTTCGAGGTGCAGCGCGGCCTGCCGATCCAGATGCTGGTGAAATATTTCAGGCAGACCGGCGAGACCTGGCAGATCAATCCCGAATTGCGGGCGATGATCCAGCACCGCCAGCTCAACCTGCTGCACGATTTCCCCCAGCTCGGCACCTTCGACGTCATCTTCTGCCGCAACGTGCTGATCTATTTCGATCAGGACACCAAGATCAACATCTTCAACCGCCTGGCGCGCCAGATCGAGCCCGACGGCTTCCTGGTGCTCGGCGCCGCCGAGACCGTGGTTGGACTGACCGACACGTTCCGGCCGATTCCGGAGCGGCGCGGCCTCTACAAGCCGAACGATCCGCGCGCGGCAGCGGCCAAGCCGGTTCTCGCCGGTGCGGCGCCGCGCATGGCGGTGGTGGCGGCGGGACGATAATCATGGCCGAGGATGGCAAGGGCGCGGAGCGTGTGACCTTCAGCCGCGGCTATGATGTCTGCATCATGGCCATCGACGGCACCTGGCGGCGCGACTGCAAGCTCAACGCGATCTCCGACACCGACGCGGTTCTCACGGTGGAAGGCTCGATCCAGGGCTTGAACCTGAAGGAGTTCTTCCTGCTGCTGTCGTCCACGGGTCTTGCCTATCGTCGCTGCGAGCTGGTCCGTGTCAACGGCGCCGAAATGGACATCCAGTTCCTGCGCGGCAAGAACCGGAAGAAGCGCGGTGCGGCCGGCGGCCACGACGCCGCGGCCTGATCTCGCCGCCGCCGCCGCTGCGCTTTCCGGCACTTTGCTTCACATTTGCTGAACGTTTCCGAGTCAATTGCCCGCGGCAGCTTTACGCGGCTTAAGCGCGAGCCGTGTATCCATTGACGCTCTCAATCTCAGGATCCGGTAATGCCCAGAAGTTCTCTTTCCCCGATCTCGTCAAACCTGCCCGACGGCTCCGAGCGGCGTGCACTTCAGCTCCTGGTGGTCGATGACGACGCCACGCAGCGCCGCCTGATCACGGTCGCGGCCAAGCAGGCGGGCCACGAGGTCACTGTGGCGCCATCGGTGGCGGACGCGATCGAGAAGCTGCGCGCCGCGCGCTTCGACTGCGTGACGCTGGATCTCGTGCTGGAGGATGGCGACGGCGTCGACGTGCTGCGCGAGATGGCGAGCGCGAAGTTTGCAGGCTCCGTGATCGTCATCAGCGGCATGGACGGCAAGCGCCGCAGTGCCGCCCGCAGCTTCGCCCGTTCCGTCGGGATCGAGCTCCAGAGCCTGCCGAAGCCGCTGGATCTCGCGGCGCTGCGCATCAGCCTCGCCAACCTCGGCAAGACCGCGATGGGCCTGCCGGCGATTCACACCTGGGGTGGTGTCGCCACCGACGCGATCGTGGAACGGCACCGCGCTTGAGCTTGCGGAGCCGCCATGCGGTCAGATGCGGCCGCCCGCTGCGTTGCCGGATTCCGACAGACATTGCAGGGCGTGGCTGAGGCCCGCCCGGCAGGCATTGAGGGCCGCGCTTGCGCTGGCGTAGCGGGGCGTGACGTCGTCGAGCAAGACGATATCTGCGGAACCTTCCGGATCGCTGCCGTGTTCTTGATCCATGGCTGCGGCGATCCGGCGCATGCTGGTCTCGATCTGTGCGATCAGCAAACGAAGGTCCGCCGCAATCAGTTCACGGCTCTCGACTTCGGACGTTGCGACGGGAAGCGGCGTGTCGGCTAAATTTAGCATGGATATTCTCCGTCCACCGCAAATAGGCGCCATGCCGCTACTTGTGCGTTAAGTCCATGTCCCGTACAAATACGGGTGGGCCGAATCCGCGCCGAGCGCCATAACGATTGGCGCGGACGCGAGTCCTTCATGCCAACCGGATGTGGCACATGGCCGAACAAAGCTCTCGCGGTGAAATCTTCGTGGTCGATGACGACCCTGCCGTTCGCGACACCTTGTCGATGGTGTTGAAGGCGGCGGGCTATGAGGTGATCTGTTTTGCGGACGGTGCAGCGCTGCTTTCCGTGGCGCGAAACCGCACGCCGGCTGCAATCCTGCTCGACGTGAATATTCCCGGGAAGTCGGGTCTCGACATCCTGAAGGAGCTGCACGGCGAGGACTATCCGGCTCCGATCTTCATGATCTCCGGGCAGGGCGATATCGCGATGGCGGTGGGCGCAATCAAGAGCGGCGCGCTCGACTTCATCGAGAAGCCGTTCCGCGGCAGCGAGATCGTCGGCCGTCTCGACGAGGCGATCGGTGCCTATGCACGCAGGCAGGCGGAGAACGCGTCGCCGAAATTCGGCTCGTTGCATTTCCCCGGCCGCGAGCCGCTGACGCGCAGGGAGCGCGAGGTGTTGGAGCAGTTCGCCTCCGGCGCCTCCAACAAGGAGGCTGGCCGCACGCTCGGCATCAGTCCGCGCACCATCGAGGACCACCGTGCCAACATCATGAAGAAGCTCGGCGCGCGCAATGCCGCCGACCTGATCCGCATCGTGATGACCGCAGCCCAGCGCGCGTCGTAACATGGTCTCGTGCCACGGCTCAGCAGCGCATCATGCAATGATGCGTTGCTGAGCCGGGTCCATCTCTCCTCACCGACGGTTTCGTAGCCCGGATGGAGCGCAAGCGTAATCCGGGATTTCGCGCGCCGCACGATTGTTCCCGGATTGCGCTGCGCTCCATCCGGGCTACGGGCCTTCACCCGCTCAACGCCTTGCGGATGATCCGCGCCAGATCCGATTTGCGATAGGGCTTGGCCAGCAACACCACGCCGGAATCCAGCCGACCGTGATGGATGATCGCGTTCTCGGTATAGCCTGACGTGTAGACCACCTTGAGATCCAGGCGCGTCTTCATCAGTTCGTCCGCGAGCTGCCGTCCGTTCATCTTGCCGGGCATGATGACGTCGGTGAACAGAAGGTCGAACGGCTTGCCGGCCGCGACGATCGCGAGCGCCTCCGCGGCGTTCGCGGCCTGCAACGTGACGTAACCCAGCGAATGCAGCTGCGCCAGGACGTAGTCGCGCACCAGCCGGTCGTCCTCGACCACCAGGATCGTCTCGTGTCCGCCCTCGATCGTCGCCGGCGTCACGCCCTCGCCGACCGCCGTCGGCGTCTTGCCGGGCGGCAGATACATCTTGATCGTGGTGCCGTGCCCCTCCTCGCTGTAGATCTTGATGTGACCTGCGGACTGCTTGATGAAGCCGTAGACCATCGAAAGCCCGAGTCCGGTGCCCTTGCCGGGTCCCTTCGAGGTGAAGAAGGGATCGAACACCCGGGGCAGCATGTGCGCAGGGATTCCGGTGCCGGTGTCGCTCACGGCGATCAGCACGTAGTGCCCCGGCGGCACGTCGCTGGCGCTGGCATAGACCTCGTCGAGATAGGCGGCGCCGGTCTCCACGATCAGCTTGCCGCCGCCGGGCATGGCGTCGCGCGCATTGAGCGCGAGGTTGAGGATCGCGGTGGTGAGCTGGTTGGGATCGACGATGGCGACGCAATTCTCGTCCTCGAACACCGATTCGATCTGGATCTGCTCGCCGAGCGTCGGACGCAACAATTTCGCGGTGTCGACGATCAGCGAGTTGATGTCGATCTCGCGCGGCTGGAGCGGCTGCTTGCGTGCGAAGGCGAGCAGGTGCTGGGTCAGGTCGGCGCCGCGCGCGGCGGCCTCGTCGATCATCTTGGTGATTGCCGCGAGCTGCGGCTCCTTGGCGACCGCCTCCGCGAGAATCTCGATGGTCCCGGTGATGACGGTGAGAATGTTGTTGAAGTCATGCGCCACGCCGCCGGTCAGCTGGCCGACGGCCTCCATCTTCTCGGCATGACGGATGCGCTCCTCGGCGGCGATCTTGTCGGTGAGGTCGCGGTAGAAGACGTTGAACAGCAGGCCCTCGCGCCGCTTCAGCGCGGTGACGCTCAACTCGGCCTTGAATTCCTTGCCGTCGCGGCGGCGGCACATCAGCTCGCGGCGGCGGTTCAGCGTCCGGCCACCCTCGTCTTCGAGGAAGCGTTTCAGGCCGGCTCGGACCCTCTCGCGCTCGCTCTCGGCGACGATGAGGTCGATCGTGCTCTTGCCGAGCACCTCGTCGCGGCGCCAGCCGAACAGCTGCTCGGCCTGCGAATTCCAGTTCAGGATGCTTCCGGTCTCGTCGGTCTGGACGAAGGCGTCGAGCGAGGTCTCGACGATGTTGCGGGCGAGCCGCTCGCTCTCGCGCAGCGATTCCTGCGCGAGCCGCGCTTCCGTCATGTCGCGCCCGACGAAGAAGAAGCGCTTGGCAGGCTCGGACCAGCTGCCGAGCCAGGACAGCCAGACCTCGTGCCCGTTCTTGTGGAAGCAGCGGGTGTCGGCCAGCTTGACGCGCTCGCCGCGGCGCATCGCCCGCATCTCGGCACGGGACTGATCCAGATGATCGGGATGAATGAAGTCGGCGCCGCTGCGGCCGATCATCTCGTTCGGCCGATAGCCGAGAATGGTCTCGCTGCTCGGGCTGATCTGCGCGACATGGCCCCGCGCGTCCATGATCATGATCAGGTCCTGCGACGTCTCGAAGATCTGCCGCCGCTCCTCGAGCTGGTGCTGCAGCGCCCGCTCCGCACGCCGCGCCTCGGTCAGGCTGCGCGCGCTTCCGGACGCGCCGATGATCTCGCCCGACGGTCCCTTGATCGGCGACAGGCCGAGCGAAATCTCGACCGGCGTGCCGTCCTTGCGCAGGCGGACGGTCTCGAAGCGTTCAATCGGCTCGCCTCGCGCGATCCGCCGCAGATAGTCCTTGCCCTGCTCGCGGCGGTCGATCGGGACAATGATCGAGGTGGGCTTGCCGATCGCTTCCTCCGCCGTATAGCCGTAAAGGCGTTCGGCGGCCGGATTCCAGCCGGTGATGATGGCATCGAGCGTCTGCATGACGATGGCATCGTCGGACGATTCCACCGCGGCGCTGAACAGGTTCTCGCGCGCCGCGTGGTGGCTTCGCGCGGCCTCGGTGCGGCGATGTTCCTCGATCTCGCGTTCGAGCGCGGCCGTTTTCGCGCGCATCTCCTCCACCATTCGCGCAAAGGCCCGGGCCAGCACGCCGGTCTCGCCGCTAGCATCGACGGGGATCTCCGCGGGACGCCCGCTGCCGATGGCCTGCACCGCCTCCGTCAGACGCCCGATCGGGCGGGTCAACGAACGCGCCAGCAGCACCGCGAGCGCAGCCGCGGCGAGAACAGCCAGCAAGCCGACGAGCAGGGACGTTTTTTGAATGGCGGCCGGCACGCGGCCGAACACGGACGGGGGAACAGTCGCGACGATGGCGACCCATTCCTTGCCCGCAAGCGATAACGGCACGAATGCCGCGCCGCTCGTCCGGCCCGCCTCGTCGGTTGTGACCCGCGTGGCCACGTCCGACGTGCCGGCCAGTTCTGACAAGAACGGAAGGTCGTTGCGCCAATCGGTCGGATGGCCCCGCGATGACCCGAACTCCCGCGTCCGGTCGGGATGGACGAGATAGTCGCCGCGCGCATTCACGACGTAGATCTCTCCGCCCGAGGTTGTCGTCGCGCGGACCCGCTCGAGTGCCGGGCGCATGTCGATATTGGCCACGATGATGCCGAACGGCTTGTCGTCGGCCGTGAACAGCGGCATCGCCACGCGCAAAGTCGGCGCGTGAGGCGCCGTCGTTCCCCCCTGACGGGTCGCGAGCTCGATGGGAGACACATAGATCTCGCCGGGCCCGAGCCGTATGGTTTCCTGGAAGTAGGCGCGGCCACTCTTGCGCTCCAGTTCGCTGTCCGGAGCGATCCGGGCTGCTCCGTTGGGACCCGAACGATCGACGTGGACCAGTTCGCGCTGGTCGTTCTCGACGCCAATGATCCTGAACTGCCCGTAGATGGGTTTGGCGTCGATCTCGGCCGCAAGCCGGGCCGCGATACGCTCGCGCCAGGTCTGCTCCGAGACGCCGTCCACAGGATCGATCCCGCCGCCGCCATGAGCGCGGATCAGGCCGTTGATTGCCGCTGCGGCGCGATAGCCGACCAGATCGCCGCGCACGCCGGCAACGTAGGATTCTAGATTGGTTGCGAGCAGGCGCGATTGGGCTTCGACCCGCTCCAGCACCCGTGGAATGACGGCCTGTGTGGTGTTGCGATAGCCCAGCCATCCGACCGCGGCCACGGTGACCGCAACCAGCAGGATCATTGCGATGGCCAGCCGCGTGGCCAGCGTCGTTGCTGCTCGCATGGGGAATTTCGCCGGACCTGCCGCATCGCTGCGCCATTTCTTGCTTGCAGCAGAGGCGTTCTTGTCATCGGCGGCCGGAGCGGACATCGGACCCCTCTGGCGCGTCGGCCTTCAGGCAATCTGCGACCACGGCAAGCAGTGCATCGGGCCGGAACGGCTTTTGCAGGCTGGCCACGGCGCCGAGCTTGGTCGCCATCTTCAGGAAGTCCGGCTCCGCATGGGCATCCGGCGTGATCGAACGGCCGGAGATGACGACGATCGGAACGGCCGGGGCCAGCATCCGAATGTGACGCATCGTCTCCAGTCCGTCCATACCGGGCATGAAGATGTCGAGAAACAGCAGGTCGAACCCGCTGGCCTCGAACAGCGCCAGCCCCTTGCGGCCATCCCCGGCGACCGTCACGTGATGACCCGCCCGTTCCACCAGCAGCCGGATGGTGAACTGGACGGCCGGATCGTCATCCACGATCAGGATGTTGGCCACGTCTGAAATCCTCCGGAGTCGGCGGGGTTAGTCCCACCAACCGCAAATCAAGCCAATCAACTCGAAATTGTTGCGCGGATTCTTGTCTGCCGGCAAGCACTTCGGCCGGAGCTGCCGCTGTGTTGCGCTGCACTGCCGCTATGCACGCCTGAGTGCATAGCAGAGGCCCGCCTCCCGCCCGCCCAGCGCCTTGCCCGGGATGGATGGCCTGTGAGAAGAGCAGGGAATCCTCCGGACGGACAAGGAAAGAGATGACCAACAGGAAGAAGACGCCCGACCAGCTCCGCAGCGCGCGCTGGTTCGCGCCCGACGATCTGCGCTCGTTCGGCCATCGCTCCCGCGCCATGCAGATGGGTTACGCGCCGGAGGAGTGGAAGGACCGCCCGATCATTGCGATCCTCAACACCTGGTCGGACGCGCAGCCCTGTCACATGCACTTCAAGTCGCGCGTCGAGGACGTCAAGCGCGGCATCCTGATGGCGGGGGGCCTGCCGCTGGAGCTGCCGGCGCTGTCGCTGTCGGAATCGCTGCTCAAGCCCACCACCATGCTCTACCGCAACCTGCTGGCGATGGACGCCGAGGAGCTGCTCCGCAGCCATCCCGTCGACGGCGTGGTGCTGATGGGCGGCTGCGACAAGACCACGCCGGCGCTGCTCCTGGGAGCAACCTCGATGAACATTCCGGCGATCTATCTGCCGGCAGGCCCGATGCTGCGCGGCAATTGGAAGGGCAAGACGCTGGGTTCCGGCTCCGACGGCTGGAAATATTGGGACGAGCGCCGCGCCGGAAAGATCTCCGACAAGGACTGGCTCGACATCGAGGCCGGCATCGCCCGCAGCTACGGCACCTGCATGACCATGGGCACCGCCTCGACCATGACCGCCATTGCGGAAGCGATCGGCATGACGCTGCCGGGCGCTTCCTCGATCCCCGCCGCGGACGCCAATCATATCCGCATGGCCAGCGAATGCGGCCGCCGCATCGTCGAGATGGTGTGGGAGGATCTGACGCCCAAGGTGATCCAGACCCGCAAAGCGTTCGAGAATGCGATTGCGGTCGCGATGGCGATGGGCTGCTCCACCAACGCCATCATCCATCTGATCGCGCAGGCCCGCCGCGCCGGCCAGGATATCGGACTCGACGATTTCGAGACGGCCAGCCGCAAGGTGCCCGTCATCGCCAACGTCCGCCCGAGCGGCGATGCGTACCTGATGGAGGACTTCTTCTACGCCGGCGGCCTGCCGGCGCTGATGAGCCAGATCAAGCCGCATCTGCATCTCGATTGCGTCACGGTCACAGGCAAGACGGTGGCTGAGAACATCGAGGGGGCCGAGGTCTACAATGCCGACGTGATCCGCGGCATCGACAATCCCATCTACAAGGAGGGCGCGCTCGCCGTGCTCAAGGGCAATCTCGCGCCCGACGGCTGCGTCATAAAACCCTCCGCCTGCGCGCCGCGCTTTCTCAAGCATACCGGCCCCGCGCTGGTGTTCGACGACTATCCCTCGATGAAGAAGGCGGTCGACGATCCCGATCTCGACGTCACGGAGGATCACATCCTCATCCTGCGCAATGCGGGGCCGCAGGGCGGGCCGGGCATGCCGGAATGGGGCATGCTGCCGATCCCGACCAAGCTCGTGAAGCAGGGCGTGCGCGACATGGTGCGCATCTCCGATGCGCGCATGAGCGGCACCAGCTACGGCGCCTGCATCCTGCACGTCTCGCCGGAATCCTATATCGGCGGCCCGCTGGCGCTGGTGCAGAACGGCGACCGCATCACGCTCGATGTCGCTGCGCGCACCATCAATCTCGATCTCGGCGAAACCGAGCTCGCAAAACGCCGCGCTGCCTGGAAGCAACCCGCGCGCCGCTTCGAGCGCGGCTATGGCTGGATGTTCACCAAGCACATCAAGCAGGCCAATGACGGCTGCGACTTCGACTTCCTCGAGACAGATTTCGGCGCGCCGATCGGCGAGCCGTCGATCTACTAGCACCTGTCATTCCGGGACATCGCGAAGCGATGGGCTATGGTGCGCAATTGCGCACCTGAGAATCCATAACCACGATAGGGAGTATGGATTCCGGGCTCGCGCCAAGTGGCGCGCCCCGGAATGACGAACGAGAGAGAGCATGACATGACCAAACTCACCGAAGCCACCCGCACAAAACTCAAATCCGTCTCCACCGCCACCGTCGCCACCGCGCTGTTCAAGCGCGGTCTGCGCATCCAGATGATCCAGGATGTCCGTCCCTTGAGCCCGGATCAGCCGGCCATGGTCGGCGAGGCCTTCACGCTGCGCTACATGCCGGCGCGCGAGGACCTCAACACTATCGACGTGTTCAGGGACCGCTCCCATCCGCAGCGCAAGGCGGTCGAGGATTGCCCGCCGGGCGCCGTGCTGGTGATGGACAGCCGCAAGGATGCGCGCGCGGCTTCGGCCGGCGCGATCCTGGTGACGCGGCTGATGAAGCGCGGCGTCGCCGGCGTCGTCACCGACGGCGGCTTTCGCGACTCCGCCGAGATCGCCAGGCTCGGCTTTCCCGCCTTCCACCATCGTCCCTCGGCGCCGACCAATCTGACGCTGCATCAGGCGATCGAGATCAACGTGCCCATCGGCTGCGGCGATGCGCCGGTGTTTCCCGGCGACGTCATCCTCGGCGATGCCGACGGCGTCATCGTGATCCCCGCGCATTTGGCAGATGAGATCGCCAACGAAACCTTCGAGATGACCGCGTTCGAAGATTTCGTCACCGAGGAAGTCGGCAAGGGCCGTGGCATCTTCGGTCTCTATCCGGCGACGGACCCGCAAACGCTGACCGATTTTGCGGAATGGCGGCAGAGGAACGGGAGGTAAGCGGCGGCCCCAAGAACCACCGCTTGTACATGGCTCGCAGCCATTCGGGCTATGCGCTCCGCGCCGAGGCACACGGCGTGGCGTGAGGTATCTCGCGCCTCATACTCGATGTCATCCCGGACAAGTGAAACGAAGCGGAGCGCTGATCCGGGATCCATAACCACAGGGAGACGTTTGGCGAAGACTTGGAGTTAAGAAGTCTCCGCCGATACTATCACCTGCGTCTCACCGATACATCACGCGGTATGGGTCCCCGCCTTCGCGGGGACGACACCGGATGATGTTGCTCCAGGTCTGGCTGTGCTACACTCCGGCCTCCGCCATCCCCGCCGCCCACAGCGCGAACGCATACACGATCGCAACTTCGTCGAGCCGGTCGAAGCGGCCCGAGGCGCCGCCGTGGCCGGCGCCCATGTTGGTGCGGAGCAGGACCGGGCCGCCCCCACGCATGGTGGCGCGCAGGCGCGCGATCCATTTGGCGGGCTCCCAGTAAGTGACCCGGGGATCAGTAAGCCCGCCCATCGCCAGGATCGCCGGATAGTCCTTTGCCGCGACGTTGTCGTAAGGCGAGTACGACAGGATGGTGCGGAAATCCTTCTCGCTCTCGATCGGGTTGCCCCATTCCGGCCATTCCGGCGGCGTCAGCGGCAGCGTGTCGTCGAGCATGGTGTTGAGCACGTCGACGAACGGCACCTCGGCGACGATGCCGGCGAACAATTCGCCGGCGCGGTTGGCGACCGCGCCCATCAGCATGCCGCCGGCCGAGCCGCCATGGCCGATGATGCGCTTGGCGCTGGTGTATTTCGCGTCGATTAGTGCCCGGGCGCTGGCCGCGAAATCGTCGAACGAATTCGTCTTCTTCTCGCGCTTGCCGTCGAGATACCAGCCCCAGCCCTTGTCGGCGCCGCCGCGGATATGGGCGATGGCATAGACGAAGCCGCGGTCGACCAGCGACAGGCGGTTGGCGCTGAACGAGGCCGGCATGGCCATGCCGTAGGAGCCGTAGCCGTAGAGCAACAGCGGCGCTGCGCCGTCGAGCTTCAACCCGCGGCGATAGAGGATCGAGACCGGCACCTCGGCGCCGTCATGCGATTTCGCCATGATGCGCGTCGTGACGTAGTCGGCCGGGTCGTGACCGGACGGAATCTCCTGCCGCTTGCGCAAGACGCGCGTGCGCTTGACCATGTCGTAATCATAGACTTCCGACGGCGTCGTCATCGACGAATAGGAAAAGCGCAGTGTCGTCGTCTCGAACTCGTAGGATCCCATCGTATCGAGCGAATAGGCGGCCTCGTCGAAGGCGATGGCATGCTCCTCCCCGCTAGCGAGGTCGCGGATCACGACCGAGGGCAGCGCATTGGCGCGCTCCAGCCGCACCAAATGGCCGGCATAGAGATCGAGGTCGATGATGTAGATGCCGGGCCGATACGGAATTAGATCGCGCCAGTTCTTGCGCTCGGGCTGGCTAAGCGGCGCGGTGACGATCTTGAAGTCGATGGCGTCGTCGGCATTGGTGAGGATGAAAAGTTCGTCGCCGCGATCGGCGAGCGAATATTGCACACCCTCCTCGCGCGTAGCGACGAGGCGCGGCGGCGCCTCGGGATTGGCGAGATCGATCAGCCGCTGCTCGCTAGTCTCGTGATCGCCGCCGGCGATGACGCAGAAGCGGCCGCTGGTGCTCTCATGCAGGTGGGTGAACCAGCCGGCATCCTGCTCCTCATAGACCAGCGTGTCGTCGGCCTGCTTGGTGCCGAGCTTGTGCCGCCACACCTGCATGGGGCGGTGATTGTCGTCGAGCTTCACATAGAAGAAGCTCCTGCAGTCCGCGGCCCAGACCACGCCGCCGTCGGTCTCCTCGACGAGATCGTCGAGATCCTTGCCCGTCGCCCAGTCGCGCACGCGGATCGAAAAATATTCGGAGCCCTTGGTGTCCGCGCTCCAGGCCTGCAGCTTGTGATCGTACGAGTGCCGGCTGCCGCCGAACTTGAAGTATTTGTGGTCCTTGGCGAGCGCGTCGCCATCGAGCACGATCTGGCCGTCGCCGCCGTCGCGCGGCATGCGGCCGAACAGCTCGTGCTGCCCGCCCTCGCGAAACCTGCGGAAATAGGCGAACGGCCCATCCGGTGACGGGACGCTGGAATCGTCCTCCTTGATCCGCCCGCGCATCTCGCGCACCAGCGTCTTCTGCAGGCCCGAGGTGTGGCCGAGCAGGCTCTCGGTGTAGGCGTTCTCCTCGTCGAGATATTTGCGGATGTCAGGATCGAGCACGGCGGGATCGCGCAGCACCTCCTGCCAGTTCGCGTCCTTCAGCCAGGCATAATCGTCAGTCACGGTGATGCCGTGCCGCGTGAAGGAATGCAGCCGGCGCGGGGCGACGGGGGGCTTCGAAGGCGTCTTGGCTTTTGTCACTCGGTCCTCGTTCAAATACGTGTCGCGGCCTCCTTCACCTCTCCCCGCCTGCGGGGAGAGGTCGGAATTTGCGACAGCAAATTCCGGGTGAGGGGGTACAGGTCTTGCTATGGTCTCATCTGTGGAGAGAGCCACTCACCCCGACCCTCTCCCCGTAAGAACGGGGGGAGGGAGAAGAAAAAGCGGCTCGCCGTGTCCCACCTTATATCGTTCCGATTCCGCGGATTGCCAGCACGACCGCCTATGCTGCCGGGTTGTTGATCGGCTCCTTGTGTGCTTTGAGGGACAATATCCCGCCGCCGGTCCAGCCCGATGCTGTTCAATTCCTATCCCTTCATCCTGCTGTTCCTGCCGGTCGTGCTCGCCGGCTATTTCCGGCTTGGCCGGCGCAGCAATCTGGCTCCGGTGGTCTGGCTGGCGCTGGCTTCGATCACCTTCTACGCAATCGGCAGCTGGCATTTCGTCGCTCTGCTGCTGCTCTCGATCGCCTTCAACTACGGTGTCGGCCATCTTCTCATCGTGGCGGAGCTCACGCACCCGCAACGAAAGGCCGCACTCGCGCTCGGCCTCGTCGGCGATCTCCTCATGCTCGGCATCTTCAAATATGCCGGCTTCGTCGCCGAGAACGTCAACGCGCTGCTCGGCACGCATGTCGCGCTCCACATCCTGCTGCCGGTCGGCATCTCCTTCTACACCTTCACCCAGATCGCGTTCCTGGTCGACGCTTATCGCGGCCAGGTCGCGGCCTACGCGCTGCCGCATTACGCGCTGTTCGTGACCTACTTCCCGCATTTGATCGCGGGGCCAATCCTCCATCACAAGGACATGATCCCGCAATTCGAGCACGAGGAGACCAAGCGCCCGGACGGGCATCTCATGTTGTGCGGTGTCATCATCTTCGCGATCGGCCTGTTCAAGAAGACCTGCCTTGCCGACGGCATCCAGCCGCTGGTCGCGCTCGCTTTCGAGGCGCGCTCGCCGAGCTTCGACCAGGCCTGGCTTGGCGCGCTCGCCTACACCTTCCAGCTCTATTTCGACTTCTCCGGCTATTCCGACATGGCGATCGGCATCTCGCTGATGTTCGGCATCTTCCTGCCCGTCAATTTCAATTCGCCCTACAAGGCCACCAGCATCGTCGAGTTCTGGCGGCGCTGGCACATGACGCTGTCGCAATTCCTGCGCGACTATCTCTACATCCCGCTCGGCGGCAACCGCCGCGGCCGCGTGCTCCGTTACGTCAATCTGCTGATCACGATGCTGCTCGGCGGGCTCTGGCACGGCGCGGCCTGGACTTTTGTCATTTGGGGCGCGCTGCATGGCGCGTATCTTTGCGTCAATCACGCGTTCAACGCGCTGGTGCCGAACGTTCCGCCGCTGCTGGCGCGTCCCGGCCGCCTGCTTGGCGCTGTGCTGACCTTCCTCGCCGTCGTCATCGCCTGGGTGTTCTTCCGTGCCGAGAGCGTCGCCTGGGCATTGCGGGTGCTCCACGCCATGGCTGCCCCTTCGAACCTCGTGCTCGGCCGCGAGGAGATCGCGGCCCTGGTGCAAGTCGCGATCTATGCGGCGCTGGTGTGGCTGGCGCCGAACACACAAGCGCTGATGGAATACGACCACGGCAACCGCGAGGTCGGCGAGGCCTTGCGGGCAGGGCGCACGCGGCCGTTGGTGCTCTATGCGGCCTCGCTGCTGCTCGCCTTCGGCTTCCTGGGCATCCAGAGCCACAGCGAATTCATCTATTTCCGATTCTGATGCAGAGCGCGTTCACCCATCTCAGGCGTCTTCTGCTGGCGAGCGCGGCCTGCGTGCTTGGCGCCGCGGCGCTCACCTTCATCGTCGATCCCCTGCAGCTGTTCCGCCCCTCGCGCCTGGTCCCGGCCTTCTACTCGGAGGACACGCGCGTGCAGAATGCCGGGCTGATCCGCAGCCAGCCGTTCGACACCGCCTTCATGGGCACCTCACTCGCAATCCATTTCCGCCAGAGCGACATCGATCGCATGCTCGGGGTCCGCTCGCTCAAGCTGGCCATGACCGGCTCCAATTCGCGCCAGCAGGCTTTCGTGCTGGAGCAGGCGATCGACCGCGGCGCAAGACGCGTGATCTGGGAAATGGACGATTTCATCTACATCGATGCCGCCGACATCGAGGCCGATCCTTATTTGTCCGTCGATCTCTACCGCCGGACGACGAAAGGCATCGCGTCCTATCTGTTCAGCGCGGCGATGGCGAAGGAATCGGTGTTCGCGCTGGTGCGGTCCGTCCCGCTGCTGCGGGAGCTGCTGACCCGGGCGTCGCCTTATCTGCCGGTCAAGTTTGCGTTGTCAGACATCGACGACATCTACGCCCTGCCGCGGGATTTCGATGTTGCGCGAGACTACAACACCAGAAAGACGCTCGCCGCCTTCACCTACATCACTGATCCCGTGCGCCGTCGCTTCCTCGGCGAAGGCTACAGCTACGAAGCCATGGTCCGGCATTTCGAGCAGGACGCCGTCGGCCTGATCGCGCGCCACCCTGACGTGACCTTCGACATCTACTTCCCGCCCTATTCGATCCTGCAATTCGTCGCGATGCGCGATGCCTCGCCGGAGACATTGAAGATCGTCACCGCACTCACGGCGCACATTGCGCGGCGTCTGACGCAAATGCCCAACGTCCGGCTGCACGATTTCCGCGCGGTCGCGGCGGTCACGCACGATCTTAACAATTACAGCGACGTCATCCACCACTCGCCGGTCGTGGACGCGATGGTGCTGAAGTGGCTGGCAAGCGGGGAGCACCGCGTCGACCCGAAAGCGCCGCTCGCGTCGCTGAATGAGCTGAAGGCGCAGGTGGAGGCATATCGCCTCGAGCGCTGATCTTCCCCCCTCCCCTTGTGGGAGAGGGTGGCTCGCCGCAGCGGCGAGACGGGTGAGGGGTATCTCTCCGCGAAACCGTTTGGCAGTTAGAAATCGCGGAGACAACCCCTCATCCGGCGCCATAGCCGAAGCTTCGCTTCGGCGTTTCTCTTAAGAACGGCGGCCCGAAGGCCGCCTATGCCACCTTCTCCCACAAGGCGAGAAGGAAGAGGCGCGCGCGTGACTTACACCGCCACCTCTTCGCCCAGATACGCGACCGCCGCCTCCAGCCCGCCCTTGCCGTGCGGGATCTTCAGCGCGTTCAGCCCGACCTCAATCACCCCGAGCGTGCCGAGCAGCATCGGCGCATTGACATGGCCCATATGGGCGATGCGGAAGGCTTGGCCGGAGAGATCGCCGATGCCGGTGCCGAGCACGACGCCGCACTTGTCCTTGCAATAGCGTTGCAGCACCGCCGGATCGTGGCCGTTGCTCATCGTCACCGTGGTCACGGTGTTGGAGCGCTCGCTGGCTTCGGCCACGTTGAAGCCGAGCACCTGGCCTTCCGACCAGACCGAGACCGCGCGGCGGGCGGCTTCGCCGAGCAGGCTGTGGCGGCGGAAGGCGTTCTCCAGGCCTTCCTCGTGCAGCATGTCGATCGCCTTGCGCAACGCGAACAGCAGATGCACCGGCGCGGTGCCGGCATATTTGCGATAATTCTCGGTGCCCTCGCGCTCGCTCCAGCTCCAATAGGGCGTCGACATGTTGGCCTTCTTGTGCACCTCGAGCGCGCGCGCATTGGCGGCGACGAAGCCGAGGCCGGGCGGCGTCATCAGGCCCTTCTGCGAGCCGGACATCGCAACGTCGATGCCCCATTTGTCCATCTCGAACGGCATGCAGCCGAGCGAGGCGACGGTATCGACCATGTAGAGCGCGGGATGGCCGCTGGCCTTGATCGCCTTGCCGATCGCCTCGATGTCGTTCTGCACGCCGGAGGCCGTGTCGACCTGGACCACGACGACGGCCTTGATGCTGTGCTCCTTGTCGCGGCGCAGGCGTTCCTCGACCTCGTGCGGCCGCACCGCGCGGCGCCAATCGCCCTTGAGCACCTCGACCTCGGCGCCCATCAGCGCCGCCGCGTTGCCCCAGCCGATCGCGAACCGACCGCTCTCCAGCACCAGCACCTTGTCGCCGCGCGACAGAACGTTGCTCAGCGCCGCTTCCCAGGCGCCGTGACCGTTGGCGATGTAGATGTAGGACTTGCCCTTGGTCGCGAACAGCTTGGAGATGTCGCTGAGCAGGCTCTCGGTGAGATCCAGCATCTCCTGGGAGTAGATGTCGATCGCCGGACGGTGCATCGCCCGCAGCACCTCGTCGGGCATCGTGGTGGGCCCGGGGATGGCCAGAAACTCCCGGCCCGCGCGAACGGTCATTGCTGTCGGTCCTTATTGCCTGAGAACAGGATGGTGGGTCGCTGAATCATGCTTTTACGTGCCGGCGCGTCCCGAGAAAAGCGCGCAAAATGCAGGGCTGGGTTATCGCTTCGTCTCCCGGCAACCGGCCGCTTCGGCCTCCTCGACCGAGCAGAACCAGCGGGTGCCCTTGCTGATCTTCATCCTGATCTGCGTGTACCAGCGGCTGGTCGGCTGGTGGAAGATGCACTCCCCGGAGCTGTTGACGTTGCCCTTGATGGTGCAGTCCGGCGACGGCGCGACCGGCCCCGAGGCCGAAGCGAGCAGCACCGCGTGCGCGCCGTCAGGCGGCTTGGTCGCGCCGAGGATCGCGGTCTTCTTGTTGCGGACGCGCCAGTCCCACGGCGCGATGAAGGCGCCCTGCCACATCCCTGCCTTGGCCTCCCGCGCGGCCTTTTCATCGGCTTCATAGTCGCGGGACATGTGGGCGTAGGCCAGCGCCCAGCCGTTGCGCACCAGCCATTTCTGGATGTCCTCGCCGCCGACCTCGCAGCGCGCCACGGTGCGGCCGCGCCGGTCGACCGATCTCGGGCGGCAGACCCAAGTCTTGCCCTCGGCGTATCTGGCGAGCTCATCGCGGGCCGCGACGCCGCAAGTCCAGCGCTCGGACTTGGTGTTGAGGCAGAGCTGGTCGATTGCAGGCGCGTCAATGCCGCCGAGCCGGATCCGCGTGGTGCCGATCACCACCGCATCGCCAGCGCGGACCTTTGCCGTGCCGGTGATCTCGGCGGCATCCGCCAGCGAAGGGATGGCGAACAAAGACAGCGCAATCAGGACCTTTCGCAACATGCCCGTCCAGTTGTGATGAAAATCTCGATAGACGGCGCAATTGTGGTCGGCTTTTGGCCGCGCGGCCAGCGCATGCCGAACAGATAGGCTTTCAACTTCCTGTCATTTTGCGACGGTCTCGTAGGGTGGGTTAGCCGAAGGCGTAACCCACCACTGTTCGTATCCGCGGAGGTCAGATGGTGGATTACGCTTCGCTAATCCACCCTACGAGACCCCTCACCCTCGCGCCATCGCCCGCTTCGCCACCGCCAGCCCCATCAGCACGAACGCCGAGGTCACCTCCGGGCCACCGACCAGGATCCGCGTCGGCGTCTTCATCTTGTTCCATTCATAGGCGCGGAACGGGCCGCGGCGGCCGCCTTCACCGAGCCCGGCGACGATCACGTTCAGCGCCGGTGTGAAGGCGCGCGGGTCGGCGCCGAGATGGCCGAGCGCGATCAGCGCCAGCGCGGCGTCGAACACGTTCATCTCGGCCGCCATCAGCTCGCCCTTGACGTAGGACAGCACGCGGTGGCGGATGAAATCGAAATCGCCGGCGGGATCAATCGCGGCCTGCGCCGCCAGCGGCAGCGCCAGGAAGGCGGCATAGCAGCGGCCGAAATAGGCGCTGTAGAGCTCCGGCAGATAATAGATGTGCGAGCGCGGATTGGCGAAGGCGCCGCTGGCGGCCAGCCGCTTCTGAAAGCCGATGATCCGGTGCAATGTTGCAAGCCGCGACGGCGTCTCCAGCACTTTCCAGCGCACGAGGTTGCGGAAGCTGACTTCGAGAATGTCGAGATTGAGCGTCGGATCGAGATCGTTGCCGTAAGGGCGCTCGCCCTCAAGATTGTCGATCCAGGTCGCAACCCCGCCCTCATAGTCGATATTGTCGTTGAGCGGCACGGTCACGCGCGGTTCGTTGACGCCGGCGCGCACCTGATAGCTCGCATAGAAGTCCAGGAGCGGCTGGTCGATGATGGCGTCGGTACAGCCGGCCTGCGTCGCCGCGGAGATCGAGCAGGCCGTGGTGTCGCAATCCGGCACGTAGATGCCGAAGCCGAGGTCCTGCTTGATCTGCGCGAAGTAACGGGAGAAGCGCGGATGCGGCGCCGGCGCCAGTGCGGTGACGACGTTGAAGCGCGCGCCGTCGATGCCCTCGACCTCCTCGCGACTGATGTTGACGCAGAAATCGACCATGTCGGCGATCGCGCGCTCCGCCGCGATCTTGTCGGCCGGCGAGGCGAGCCCGGTCTCGACGAAGCTGAGCAGGGCCTCGATGAAGAACGCGTCGTAATAGGCCGAGCGGTGGCGGATCTGCACCGGCTCCCACATCGGCTCGGCAATGCCTTTCCAGGGCGGATTGACCACGGCGCGCGCGGGCGAGCGCGCGATGAAAACGCGGGCGAGGTTGAACAGCAGCGAGGAATTCTTGTAGCCGCGCGCGTTGAGGCCCGTGAGCGCCATGATCAGCTCGCGGCCGCGGACATCAGGATCGCCGATCAGGTTGAAGGCGGCGTAGGTCGGCAGGAAGCCGTTGCGGCGGTACGAGCCGAGCAGATGCTGCGCGCAATCGCGGATCACGCCGTCGATCTGCGCGCTCTGGGGCATGGCGGCGGTGAACGGCACCGGCGGCGGCTTGGGGTGGTCGAGCGCGATGCTGTCGACGAGATCGGCGATCGGTTGTCCGACCGCCGCCCAGTCGGGCTCGGCCTCGTCGCGGGCCTGGGCGAGGGCCGCGCGCAGCCGCGTCAGCGTCCCCTCGTCGCGCAGCTCTGGCAGGCCGGCGCGGCGGAGCAGGATCCGCAGCGCGGGATTGCCGAGCGCGGTCTTGTAGAACTTGGCCAGATGCGGATCGCCGCTGGCCGTATCAGACAATACGGGATCGCAGACGTCGTAAAGCGAGGGGCCGTCCTTCCGCGCCGTCAGCGCCCGGCAGGCGGCGCCGGCAAAATAATGAAAGCTCATGAAATACCTGGTCGCGGGGCCTTGCTCGGGGACATCAGGCACGCTGGTATCTGCGCGCCACCCCTTCAAGTCGTTGAAAAGGCTACCCGGATTCGCGGGAAAAACAAATGTGATGGACGTCACGGAAAAGCCGGCACGAAGGCTGCATGATCGCTCTCCGGAAGGCTACGGGGAAGCCGTAAATGCGGCAATTTGGATCGGAGAATTATCAAGTATATTCAGTCACTTAGTTCAAATTTTGAGCAATCTATTGCCCCAGGGCCTATATCCGGTTAAGGGTTTGTTTGGTGCGGCGCCGCAAATTGCGCGCAATTCGGGGTCACATCCCCGGCCAATCCCTCAAACCTAAAGACGCTATCGCGCTACTCAAACAGTGTGCGCGCGCTTGGTAGGTCTTTGGCACAGGAAACGAAGCGAGATGAATCTAAAGCAGCTCGACCTTTCCAGACGTACGATCGCCCTCGCCGCGGCCCTCATCGGCACGGTGTCGCTGGTGATCGGCGCCCATGCTGCTCTCAACATGCGTGCGATCGATGCCGCCAAGGCGGTCTCGACCGATCAGATCACCGGTTCGATCGGCCAGAGCTCGCGCCTGGCGCTCGTCATCGGCAATGGACATTACCCCGACGCCAGCGCGCCGCTGACGCAGTCGATCAACGACGCCCGAGCGCTGTCCTCGTCCCTGCGCAAGAACGGCTTCGACGTCGACATGGTGGAAGATGCGACCCGCGACGACATGGTCCGCGCCGTGAGCCGCCTGAAGTCGCGGATCACCCGCGACAGCGTCGTCATGCTGTTCTTCGGCGGCTACGGCGTGCAGGCCGGCCGCGAGAGCTACATGCTGCCGGTCGATGCCGTGATCTGGAAGGAAAAGGATGTCCGCCGCCAAGGCGTGTCGATCGAGGGCGTGCTCGAGATGATGAAGGAACAGGGCGCCAAGGCGAAGCTCGTCGTGGTCGACGCCTCCCGCCGCAATCCCTACGAGCGCCGCTTCCGCTCCTACAGCCACGGTCTCGCGCCGATCAGCGCGTCCGACAATGCGCTCATCCTCACCTCCGCCTCGCCCGGCAAGGTCGTCGACGACGGCAAGGGCGAGCACAGCGTGCTGGTCAGCGAGTTCCTCAACAACCTCAGCAAGCCCGGCAGCGCCGAGAGCGTCTTCAACAAGACCCGCCTCGCCATCTCCCGCGCCAGCGAAGGCGACCAGGTCCCGACCGTATCGTCGTCGCTGCTCGAAGACGTCCGTTTCGGCGAAGCCGGCGGTTAGTTCTTCCTAGGTCTTGCGACGTCTCGTGCCCCGGACGCGGCGCATCATGCAATGATGCGGCGCTGAGCCGGGGCCCAGTTTTTTGGACGCACTGTACCTGCATCGTCATTGCGAGCGCAGCGAAGCAATCCAGAATCTTTCCGCGGAAAGACTCTGGATTGCTTCGTCGCAAGAGCTCCTCGCAATGACGATCGTGGCTGTTACTTCGCCGCTTCCGCGCTCGCCATCACGGGACGCACCGGATCGCCTTCGCGCAGCAAGGCACCGGCGCGGGCGACGACGACGTCGCCCTCGCTGAGGCCGTCGCGGACCTCGATATTGCCGCCGGACATCAAGCCGACCTCGACACGCTTGGTCTCGACGCGGTTGCGGCGGATCACCTGCACCACGGTGCCGGCGGACGAATATTGCACGGCGGTCAGCGGCACCGCCACGTTGCAGCTCTGCCCGGTCTTGATCAGCGCGCGCCCGCTCCCATTCAGCAGCAGCCGCTTCTGCGAGGAGATGCCGATATAGACCATGCCCTGCTGGATGTTCGGCTCGACGGTCGGTCCGATGCGGCGCACCTTGCCGCTGATGTCGCCGCCACCTGGGATCCGCACGGTGGCCTGCTGATTGACCGCGAGCTTGCGCACATCGGTGGTGGCCACGAGGCCGACGAGGTCGTACTCGCTGCGCGCCACGATCGTGAACAGCGCCTCGCCCTTGGCCGAGGCGAAGTTGCCGATCTGCGCGGTCGAGGTCGCGATCACCCCCGCCACGGGCGCGGTGACCTGAAGCGTGCCGCCTTCGGGCAGCGCCAGCCGGGCCAGCACCTGGCCGGCGGTGGTGGTGTCGCCGGCTTCCGCCAGCACGTCCGTGACCTTCAGGCCGGGCCGCTCGGGCCGCACCGAGGTTTCCTCACGCGCGATGATCGTGCCGGTGGCTTCGACGACGTCGGAGAAGCAGGATTTCGCGACCTTCAGCACCGTGACCGCCGGCCCCTTCGGCGCGTCGTCATCGGCGGCACCGGCTGGATGGGGGCTGAGGACGAGCAGGCCGGCGACGGCTGCGGGGCACAGGTTTCGAACAACGGCGCGGGGCAAATGACGCATCGGAAATTCCAATCGGGTAAATTCCACTTGGGCTATGCCTCCAATCGATAGCAGATGGCCGCCGCCCGCACTACGGCCGGGTCGTCCCGAAACAGAACGCCGTGCCGCCGCCGGCAGTCGCGGCAAGCAAGTCTTTGACAAGCAAGTCTTTGACAAGCAAGTCTTTGATGAGTCGCGGGATTGGAGAACAGGTTCGCTCCGAAGAGCTCGAGTCGCGCGCGGCGGGCGTCAGCGGCGCCGCTCACCCACCGGCTTGCCGCTGGCCCGCTCGATCAGATGCAGCCGCGTGCAGGCCGGACACGACACCGACACGTGCGTGCGATCGCTCGGCTCGTCGGTAAGCCGATGCTGCACGTTCAGGCCCGTCTGGGGGCATTTGAAGACAATCTGCCGGTCCATGACCGAGATATGACGCCAAGCCGGGTCTCGCGAAATTACGGATGTTTACGTAGGTCGGCGATGGCTCCTCACGGCAGTTTCAGGAACTCGACCCAGTTCGGCTTCCTGCCGGTGGGGTAGGATTTCAGCTTGGTCAGCGCGCCGCTGCCCTGGTCGATGGCATGAACCGTCATGCTGTCGGAGAGCTCGCCGACCGCGGCGAGATAGCGGCCGCTGGGATCGACCTGAAAGCCGCGCGGTTGCTTCTCGGTCGGCACGCTGCCGATCGTGGTCAGCTTGCCGCTCGAGCCATCGACCCTGTAGGCGGTGAGCGTGCTGGTGGTGCGCTCGGAAGCGTAGAGGAAGCGGCCGTCCGGCGTGATGTGGATGTCGGCCGCCCAAGGTTTTCCCGAAAACCCTTCCGGCAGCGCTGTGGTGCGCTGGATCTCGTCCCACGCGCCGCTCCTGGCTTCATAAGTGAAGGCCGCGACATCGCCGTTCAGCTCGTGGAGGAGATAGACGAACTTGCCGCCGGGATGAAACACGAAGTGCCGCGGCCCCGATTTCTCCGGCACCTTGTGCCCCGGCGGGTCGTTCGGCGTCAGCGTGCCGGTCGTGGCATCGAATGCGAAGGCCAGCACCTGATCGGAGCCGAGATTGGTCGCGAATGCGAAGCGGTTGTCGGGCGAGGGCAGGAACGCGTGGGCGTTCAGCCCGGTCGGGATCACCTGCTTGGGCTCGCCGGCAACCCCGTTGCCAAGCAGCGGATTCAGCGCGACCTTGTTGCCGCCATAGGAGGCGCTGAACAGGTACTTGCCGCTGCGGTCGATGGCGATATGGGCCATGCTGTCCGCGAGCGGTCCGTTGCCGAGATGGCTGAGCTCGCCCGTCCTGGGATCGATCGCAAAGCTCACCGCGAGAGTGGGCTGCGAGCGGATTCCGGCAATCAGCGTACGGTGGTCGGGCGTGATCGCGAGCGGTGTCGAGGAGCCCGGCTTTTCGACGCCCTTGAAGGCGGCCGTCTGCACGAGCGTCATCTCGCCGCTCTCGCTCATCTTGAACACGCTGATGTCGTTGCTGTCGGCATTGCCGACATAGGCGAAGGTTTCGGCCATACCGGCACGGACTCCAGAAATGAGGGTAAGCGAAGCGAACAGGGCGGCGGCGATCGCAGCGCGTGGCGCGCGCGATGCGATGCGTCGGATCGGTCTCGACATCGGTCTCGACATGGGCTCCTCCTGAAAGCCGGCTCGCGGCATTATCGTTTTTGCCGCGAGCATAGCGGGCGGAGCGACGCCGCACCAAAATCCAATGGGGATCGATCGATGCCGAAATCGCATCGGTCGCGGGATGCCGGGTCAGCGCACTGCCACGGTTCGGGAGGGCAGATGCAATCCGGACGGCTGGTCCGGCGGCCCGAGCATGGTCCACACGGTGATCGCGACCAGGGCGGAGGTCATGAGGGTCCAGAGGATGAGTCGTTTTCGCATCAGGCCAATCCATCGGTGCAAGCCGCGAGGCCAAGGGCCGCGTCAGCGATCCTGCACTGCAAAGAGCGGCGGTTCTATGAGGCCGTTCACAGGGCGAAAACGGCCGATGCTGTCGCGAACCAATGCGCTGCGAACGCATTGAACCGACATGTCCCGCGCAAACGATCTCGAAGGCAAGCCCGACATGGGCGGCAAGCATGGCGGTCAAGCCGGCCAGCCCAAACTTCCGCCGCGCCCGCACGAGGGCGAGCGCGATGCGGATGTCGTGGCAAAGCGCCACACCCGCCAAACCGATCGGGCGGCGCCGCCGACCAAACCAAAATAGTACCTTGCCGCCGCCCTCGCGGCAGGCCCCGCGCCGGGAACGGCGGCATCGCTCTGCCGTTAGCTCGGGGCGTGAGAGAGGGAAAAGGGAGGCTGGCTCGTGTTTTGGATCTGTTGGAACACCGCATGGTCGCTGATCATCAGCGGCATCTGGGTCGCCACCATTGTCAGCCACCCCGACTCCGAATTCGTCGAAGTGCAGGCCGCCAGACGGCAAATGTGATAGTGCCAACCGTTGCCGAATTCGTCCGGGTTCAGGTCATGCTGCCCGGCATGAAGCAGCGGATCATGGGACGGCCATTGACGTAATAGGGCCAGACCATGGTGCCCCCGGCGCGGTTGGGCTCGGTGATGACGGTGTCGTCGGGCACCTCGATCCAGTTGCCGAGGAGCCGCACCCGGTAATGTCCATCCCGCGTCTCCCAGTCGACGTCGTCGAGCGCCGTGCCGTCGGCGTCGGCACAACAGGGGCCGCTGCCCTTGCTTTGCAGGCTCTCGAACCAGCCCTTGAGCGGGGAGTTCGCGTAGCGCCCGTCGTCGCGGGCCTCCGCGGCGAGCCCGATCAGGGCCGCAACCGCAACGAGAGGGATCGTTCTGAACGCCGGGATCGCCATATCACCTCGCTCGTTTCACGCACGCGCGCGCCACAGCGCCGGCGAAAAGCCGCCTGCGGTGCGCGTGATGCAATGTTGACCAGGGCCGGTCGGCCGGAGTTCCCGGCCGTCTCAGCGAGGCGACAACCGCAAGCTGCGGGGTTTGATCCTATTTTCCAACCAGAAGGCAGCGAGAAGACGGGCGGGCGGAGCAGCCGCTATCCCCCGGCAGCCCGCCGCGGTCTCATCGGCTTGTCGGAGGTCGGGGGCCGCGATCCCGTCACGTAGTCGGGAAGCTGAAACTTGCGCCGGTAATCCTTCGGTGACACGCCGGCCTGCTTTCGAAACAAGCGACGAAAGGACGCCACGTCCTCGTAGCCGACCTCGCGGCAGATGTCCTCGATACCCGTTTCCGTCGTCTCGAGCAGTTGCTTGGCTTCCTCGATGCGCAGCGTCTGCACATAAGCGAGCGGCGAATAGCCGGTCGCTGCGCGGAAGCGGCGATCGAATGAGCGCTTCGGCAATCCGGAGTGATGCACCAGCGCCGCAATGAGATCCTGGCGCTGGTAATTCTGCGCGATGTAATCCTGGCATCGCGTGATCACGCCGTCGCCGTGATCCACGTTCTGCACCATCGAGGCGAACGGCAATTGTCCTTCGCGATGCCACTGGTAGAGAAACAGCTTCGAGATACGGATCGCCTCTTCCGTGCCGCCGTATTTCGCGACGATCAGCAGCGCGAGATCCTGCCAGGACGATGCGCCGCCTCCGCAGACCAGATTGTGTCCGGGGCCGTTCTGCACCAGGACGCGGTCCATGCGGAGCTTGACCTCCGGAAAATGCTTCCGAAACACCGGCTCGTAAACCCAGTGTGTGGTCGCCTCGCAGCCGTTGAGCAAACCGGCTTCGGCGAGCACGAGCGATCCGCCGCAGGACCCGTACATCTGCGCGCCTGCCTCGTGCATCTTCCTGATCCAGGCGATGAGCCGGCGATCAAGTCCGGCGGTGCCGGTCTTTGCAGTGACGATTACGTTCGGCACGAACACGATATCGGTCGATGCGACGTGATCGGCGACGTCCTGCGGCATGATGCTGACGCCGGTGACCAGCGCGATCTGGCCGGGCTCGGCGCCGACCAGCCGCGGCTCGAACAAGCCGTCCGGCGTGCCGCCTTTGACGCCGTCCCATATGCGTCCTGCGCCCCACAATGTGTCGAATACGCCGTAAATGATCGACGGATCGCATTCGGCGAACACGGGAATACTCACGCGTACACGTCCACGTGACATTCTGCAGCCTCTGGCTCGATTGGCTCGAAACTGACTATTCTGCCTCTCCATCCGCGAGTCCAGACACCGTATGTCGCACCTCAACGGCGCATCTCCGCGCCCTGAGGAGCGAGACATGAACCTGGATGAGAGAAAGCTCGAGCAGCTGCTTGGAATCGTCGTCAACGAACTCGGCGCCGCCTCGAATGCGGCGCTCGTTATCCTCGGCGATCGACTGGGACTATTCCGCGCGCTGGCCGAAAGCCCGATGACGTCGGCCCAACTAGCCGACCGAACCGGGACTCACGAACGCTACGTTCGTGAATGGCTGTCCGCACAGGCAGCCTCCAGCTTCGTGAGCTACGACGCGACGAACGATACGTTCTGCATGACACCGGAGCAGAGGGCCGTATTCGCGGATGAAAACAGTCCGGTCGCGATGGTTGGCGGCTTCAGCCTGCTGCCGGCGGTCTATCACGACGAGCCGCGATTGGCCGAAGCGTTCAAGACCGGCAAGGGCCTGCGCTGGAGTGATCACTGCAATTGCATGTCCTGCGGCGTCGACCGCTTCTTCCGGCCCGGCTATCGCGCGCATCTGATCGCCGAATGGCTGCCTGCGCTGGGCGGCGTCGTCGAGAAGCTGGAGCGGGGCGCCAAGGTCGCGGACGTCGGCTGTGGCCACGGCTATTCGACAAGGCTCATGGCCGAAGCATTCCCGAACTCGGATTTCACCGGCATCGACTACGACGAGGCCTCGATCGATTGCGCACGCGCCGAGATCGCCGGCGTGCGCAATCTTCGATTCGAGGTCGCCAAGGCGCAGGATTTCGCCGGATCTGGCTTCGATCTCGTGACGATGTTCGATGCGCTGCACGATATGGGCGATCCCGTCGGCGCGGCCCGTCACATTCGTTCAACGATGAAGGACGACGGCACGTTGATGCTGGTCGAACCGGCGGCGGGGGACAGCCTGGCTGACAATCTCAATCCGGTCGGGCGGGTCTATTACGCCGGCTCAACCCACATCTGCCTTCCGACGTCGTTGAGCCAGGACGTCGGTCTGGGACTAGGGGCGCAGGCCGGCGAAAAGCGTATCGCGCAGGTGTTGCGACAGGGCGGCTTCTCCAAGATCGGCAAGGCCGCCGCGTCGCCCTTCAACATGATCCTGGAGGCGCGGCCATGAGGGTCGCGCACATCCTCGCGCGAGGCGCACTAGCGCGATCGGGGTCCAGCCGCACGCTGCGGACGAGAGGCGAGAACGGCCGTGATTGACATCGTCTCCCACCTCCTTCTCGCCCGTGCCTCGCTGGTGGCCGGCCTGTCCCGCCTGTCCTGGAGGCGGCTGGCTGCGCTCGGCCGCCGCAGATGGCGCGCGTTCTGGACGGTCACGGCGGGGGCGTGAATGATGGCGGCGTGCTAGAGCATTTTCGAGCGAAGTGGACGCCGGCGATTGGCAGGCTTCGGCGTCTCGTCCTAGATTCGCGCGATCCATGGACGTTCTCTGGATGACAGCATATCGAGCTCGTTTGCTAGCGCGATGGCTTCTTTCACGTCCGGCGTGACGAGCCCTTCACGGAGCCTGCCGACAACAGGCACAAGCAGGTCCACCGCCTGCTCAAGCTTGTCGGAATCTCGCCAGAGGCGGGCCAGGCTGACGGCTGTCCGCAGCTCCCACGAGCGGGCATTCTGTCCGCGCGCGACTTCCAGCGACTGCACGAACAATTCCTCGGAGTCGGCCGCTGGTCCGGCATGGGCCCGGATGAACTCCCCTTGCAGGCGGTAGATCTCCGCCAGATAGAAGTGATCGCCCGTCCTCTTCGCGACCGTCAAGGCACCATCGAGCGCGCGCAAGGCCGCTTCCGACAGACCGGCCCTCGCATAGCCTTGCGCGAGGAGGCATCTGAACCAGCAACTGGCGAGCCAGGAATTCTGCGCCTCATAACCCTCGACGCCCGTGCGCATTTCGCTCAGACCTGCATCCATGTCCCCGAGCTCAGTCAGCGCCCATCCATGCAGAATGGTGGCCTGTTGCTTCCAATGCAGAAAGCCGTGTTGCGATGAAATGGTCATCGCGCGGCTGGCATAATCTCTGGTGCCCGTGACGTCGCGCAGATGCTGACAAAGGTATGCGCCAAACACTTGCGCGAACGCCAGCGTAAAAGGATGGCGCATTTGCTCGGCATCGGAAATCGCCTGCTCGCTGTGCTGCCGCGCGGTGTCGGGCTGGCCCAGGAACCATAGCAGGTATCCGAGGTACGACATCGACATGACGCCTGGATTGAGGAGCCTTTCCGCCGAATCGCGATGCAGAGCCGGATCATCGAGTAGGATGGAGCGACGAAGATGATGTTGCGCCGCCAGAAACCGCCCGCGGTAAAGCATGGTCGCCGCGATCGACCTGCGGGCCTCCACGAGGTACAGGGTCTGCTTCGACAGCAACTCGCTCGGACGTTCCCGTTTGGCGAATTTCAGGAGTGCGGCACTCAGACCGTGCGCCTTGGTCAGGTCAGCCCGAATGAAGTGGTGCATCCAAAGCCCTCTTATCGCCGCTAGCACCTTGTCTTCATCATCGAGCTGCCGTCCGAGCTCGAGGCCTCGGGCAAAATTGTCTTCCACCTCCTGTGTGCCGTAACCTTTGGCAGCGATCAGCGCGTTACCCAGCGCAATGCGAAGCTCCAGCTCCATTTCATCGCGGTCGGGCATCTCGGGACTGCCGAGGACGACCGCTAGGCCACGGCGTAGATGGCCGATCGCTTCCAAATAGGCTCCCAACCTTGCGGCGTGCCTGCCGGCCTTGATCCAGGAAGCTGCAGCCGGCTGGCTTTGATCGGATTCGGTCAGATGATAGGCGAGAAGCTCCGGCTCGCGCTCGGTCTTTTCCGGATAGTTCTGAGCCAGCACCGACGCGATCCGCGCGTGGAGCCGTCTCCTCTCGCTGCGCAACAGGCTCGCATGCGCCGCATCCTGGATCATCACGTGCTTGAACGAGTAGAGCGCATCCGGCGGATGGCCCAGCCGGACGATCAGCCCTGCCTCCTCCAGGCGATCGAGCGCCGACTCGATCTGGTCGGCTGGTACGGAGGCGACAGCGTTCAGCATCTCGTAGGAGAACTGCCGGCCGATGGTGGCTCCGATCTGTGCGACCCTCTTGAACGGGCCCAGCCGATCCAGACGCGCCATCAGCGAATCCATCAGCGTCGCCGGGATTGCCAGCGGTCGCCACGAACCGGAGAGCACATAGTTTCCGCGTTCCTCGGTCAGAAGGTCGCTTTCGAGAACGGCTTTGGTCAGCTCCTCGACGAACAGCGGCACCCCGTCGGTCTTGACGATGATGTCCTCGACGACTTCCTTCGGCATTTTGCGGCTGCCGGCAACCCGCTCGACCAAGGTCGTCCGCTGCTGCCGGCTCAGCCTGTTCAGCATCAGCGTCGTGATGTGAGAGTGAGCGCTCCAGCTCGGCTTGAATTCGGAACGGCAGGTGATGACGGCGAGAATGGGCGTGTACTGGACCCGCTCCACCAGCAGATCGATGACCTCCCGGGATGTCGGATCGATCCAATGGGCGTCCTCGAAGGCGATCACCAGCGGCTGATCGTGCGCGAGGCCCAGGAGATGATTGATGAGGGCGGAGACGATGGCGTCCTTTTGCTGCTGCGGCGACAGATCGAGCGGAGGATAGCGACCTCCGGTCGGGATCGACAGCAGAGCCGCAAAGAGCGGCATCACCTGCTCGATGTCGCCATGCGCGGCCGCAACAGTCCGCTCGAGACTCGACAGAGACGAGGCCGAGGCATCGTCGCGGTCGAGGCCCAGGGCAAATTTGAGCTGCTCGATGAAGGGATGGAACGCCGTCGAGCTGTAGTAGGGCGAACACTGGAACGAGACATGCCCGTGCCGATCGCCCGCAATCCGCACGAAGATTTCCTGGACGATGCGCGACTTGCCAATGCCCGGCTCCCCGAACAGCACCACGACCTGGCCGTCGCCCGCCTTGGCCTGCTCCCAGCGGCCGAGCAGAACCGTGATCTCGTCGTCGCGATTGACGAGTGGCGTCAGCCGGGAGCCGATGGCTGCGGCAAAGCGGGTCTCCACGCGCGATGGCCGAACCACATGCCACGCCTGTGTTCTCCCGGCTATGCCCTTGAGTGCATGGACCCCGAGATTGCGATAGTCGAACTTTCCCTTCAACAGCGACTGCGTCGACGACGAGATGACCACCCCGTTCGGCGGCGCCAGGCCCTGCAATCGCGCCGCCAGATTGACGGTCTCGCCGACCGCGGAATCGCGCTCCTCGGTCCCCCGGCCGACCAAGTCGCCCACGACCACCAGTCCCGTCGCGATGCCGATCCGGACGGCGGGCGCATGGCTGAGTGCACCCAGCGGCTCGATCGCAGGCGCGGTCGACAATGTCCGCACGATCTCGAGACCAGCCCGCACCGCTCGCTCGGCATCGTCCTCATGCGCTTTCGGGTAGCCGAAATAGACCAGGATGCCGTCGCCGACGAAGCGGGCGGCAAATCCTTCATAGTGTTTGACCACACCCACGCAGGTTTCGCGAAAGCTCGCGATCATGTCACGCACGTCCTCGGGATCGAACTGTGCGGAGAGCGAGGTGGAATCGACCATGTCGCAGAACATCGTGGTGAGCTGGCGACGTTCCGCAACGATTGCCGTAGCGGGCAATGTGTGGCCCGCGGCTGGCGCGGCCACTCCGGAAAGGGACGCCGTTGCACGCTGAAGCCGCTTGCGGTCTCCGAGCGGCAGTCCAATCTGTGCCAGATCCGACTCGGTCAGGTGGGGCAGGATGTCGAGATCGATGCGATGGCGGACGAAGAGGTCCGTGTATTGGCTGAGACCAACGCTTTCAAGCCAGTGTCTCAGACGCTCCGTCCCCGTCCTCGACTCATCATTCGGCATGCAGAAATCCCTGGTTCAAATTGCGCTGAGCGGCTCCAAAATGCCTGTGGTTTGCGCTTGGATTGGGACTCGATGCGACTCTTCGTTGCGGCGGCCAATGAAGGCAAACCATCGGCATTTGGAGCGTTTCTCGCCCGCGTCTCGAAAATGAGGCGGATCGGCGGCTCACCCTTTCGACGAGCCAGGTGCGCAGAATTCAATGAATTGATAGCTGTCGGTCGCTGATTGTCAAATCGCCGCACGACCTCGAACCAAACACTCAGCGGCGCCGCTTTCCTCGAAAGCGGACATCCGGGCCAGACGTGGCGTCGCCGGCTAGGCCGCGACCGCCTGCGCCGCCAGCAGCTGCTTCAGCTTCGCCGCCGGTACCGCCGGGCTGAACAGCCAGCCCTGCATCTGGCTGCATCCGAGCTGGCGCAGCACCTCGGCTTGCGCTTCGGTCTCGACGCCTTCAGCGGTGGTCGCCATGTGGCGTGCTGCGGCCATGTGCACCACGGCCTGCACGATCGGCGAGGAATCCTCGGACTGACCGATGTCGCTGATGAAGCTGCGGTCGATCTTGATCTTGTCGAACGGGAAGCGGTGCAGATAGCTGAGCGAGGAATAGCCGGTGCCGAAATCGTCGAGCGCGATGCGCACGCCAAGCTCGCGCAGCTGCTGCAGGATCGCCAGCGCCTCCTCGTCGTCGCGGATCAGCACCGTCTCGGTGATCTCGAGCTCGAGCCGGCCCGGCGCGAGCCCGGACTCCGCGAGGGCGGCGGCGATCTTGAGCGCCAGCGTGCGCGAGCGGAACTGGACCGGCGACACGTTGACCGCGATGTGAATCCGTCCGGGCCACGAGGCGGCCTCGAGGCAGGCCTGCTTCAGCACCCATTCGCCGATCTCGCCGATCAGGCCGATGTCCTCGGCGACCGGGATGAACTCCGCCGGCGAAACCATGCCGCGCTCGGGATGGCGCCAGCGCAGCAAGGCCTCGCAGCCGGTGACGACATTGGCGGTGAGGTCGACCAGCGGCTGGTAGTGCACCTCGAACTCGCCGCGTGCGAGCGCCTGGCGCAGATCGAGCTCGAGCTGGCGGCGCTGCCGCGCCTTGGCGTCGTATTCGGCCACGAACAGGCGGAAGGTGCGGCGGCCTTCCGACTTCGCCGCATACATCGCCAGATCGGCGCGCTTGAGCAGATCGTCGAGATTGTCGCCGTGATCGGGCGCGACGGCGATGCCGATGCTGGCATCGGTCGGAACCTCGTGCCCCCTGCAATCCACCGGCGCGCGCAACGCCTTGAGGATGGTTTCCGCCAGTGCCGTCAGCTCGGCCGGATCGGAGGTGCCGGCCTTCACGATGGCGAATTCGTCGCCGCCCAGCCGCGCGACCATGTCGTTGCCGCTGACGCAGGCGCGCAGGCGGTTCGCCACCTGGCGCAGCAGTTCGTCGCCGACCTCGTGTCCAAGCGAATCGTTGACGCCCTTGAACTCGTCGACGTCGATATAGAGGATCGCGAATGGCTTGCCCTGGGCGAGCTCGGCGACGCGGCGTTCCAGATGTCCGCGCAGCAGCACGCGGTTGGGCAGATCGGTGAGGGCATCGTAATGCGCCAGATGGGCGATGCGCTCGTCGGCGCGGATGCGCTCGGTGACGTCGTCATGGGTGGCGAGCCAGCCGCCGGCAGCGGCCGGCTGGTTCTTGATCTCGATCAGCCGGCCGTCGGCGGTTTCGACGATCGCGCTCTTGGTGCGGCCGACATTGCTCAGGATGTCGTCGCAATAGGCCTCGACGTCGCCCTCGAACGAGCCGGAGTCCCGGCGGTGCCGGATCACGTCGCGGAAGTGGACACCGGGCTTCACCACGGCGGCCGAGAGCCCGTACATCTCGATGTAGCGGCGGTTGCAGACGATCAGCCGCTCGTCCTGATCGAACATCAACAAGCCCTGCGTCATCGTGTTCATCGCGGTGTCGAGCCGCTGCTTCTCGAGCGACAGCCGGTGCGTCACCTGGCGGAAGATCAGAAACAGCGTGAGCACCAACAGGCCGATCGACAGCGCGGCAATGGTGACGAAGAATTTCGTCTGTGTGCGCCAGGTCGCCAGCGTCGCATCGAGCGACTTGGTCGCGACCACGACCAGCGGCTCGCCGGTGAGCAGGCGCGAGGCGACGATGCGGTCCTTGCCGTCGATCGGGCTTGCGAGCTGGGTGGTGACGAAGGTGCGCTCGAACACCGCCATTTGCTCCGGCGTGCCGGTGCGGAAGTTCTGCCCGATTATCGCTTCGACGTGTGGAATGCGGGCGAGCAGCTGGCCGTTCTGGTGGTGCATCGCGATCGAGGAATCCTCGCCGAGCCCGGTCGAGGCGAAGAAGGATTCGAGCTGCTCGGGCGTGATCGCGCGCGAGACCAGCCCGAGGAATTCGCCGTGCGGGCCGGAGATGCGCCGCGCGAACACGATCGCCGGTCCGTTGCCGAACCGGCCGGGCACGACCTCCACCTCCTCCTGTGCGGCCGGATCGTCCTTGAGACGGTTGAAATAGCCGCGATCGGCGATCGAGATATCGGCGACCGGCCATTGCCGCGACGAGTTGATCAGCACGCCCCTGGAATCGAACACATTGGCGCCGGCGACGTCGGACCAGCCGCTGGCTTTCGCGCGCAGCACCTCATGCACGGCGAGCGTGCCCATCTCGCTGCGGAAGATTTCGGCGGACTGGATGCCGTGGCTCTCGAGCTCGGCGATGATGCTCTTCTGCAGCACCGCAAAGTCCTCGAACTGGCGGTCGAAATGCCGGGCGAGCATGCGGACGGCGTTTTCAAGGCTGTCGCGACCGCTCTCGATGGCATTCTGCCGGAAACGGTCGACCGTGAGCGCGGTGCCGATGGCGGTCGCAAGCATCAGCACGAAGCCGCCGGCGATCAGCCACGTCAGCGGCGCTCCGCGCCAACGGCGGAGCAACGCGCGCGTTCGCGCGGTCCATCGGATCGATGCGCCCATCCAGCCCTCCCGTGGGATGCAAGATGCAGCAAAACCGACAAGACCCAGTTACCATTGACGGTTAGGAAAATATGAATCGGAATGGAATCAGAGGGTTGGTTCCATCGTACAGGAGACCGCGGCGAGACCGCAGGACCTCACCGCCTGATTTCCCACCTCAAGGCTGCCGCGTTGCCCTTGGCGAACATCTTCGGCACATCGAACTTGCCGGTCGCGAGGTCATAGCGGCATTTCCAATTCGCAAGGCTCTTCGCCGCGCCGTTCTTCGGAGGCTTGTCCATCTCGCCCGACAGCGAGATCAGGAGATAGCGGTTGTTGGGCCAGCTTACGCCGAGCCAGCGATACGCATCTTCGGTGCCCTTCACCAGATTCGCCGTGATGTGATAGTCGAGCTTCATGCTCTTAGTGTCGGGCCGGCTGCGGAAGTAGGCCCAGGCCAGATCGCCGAGCGACGTCTTGGTCGCGTTGACGAAGCCGCCGTTCTCGAAATGATAGAGAAAGAGGTCCTGCTCGCCCGAGCCCGTCTTCTGGATCCGCACCAGCCATCGCGAGTCGGCCGTGAAACGGAAGCCGGCCGGATAACCCTGCTCGGGCTTCAGCTCGCGCATCTCCCCGCCGCGTCGCGCCCAGACCTGCCACTTGATGTCGAAATCCTCGCCCTCCTTCATATACTGCTCGAGCCTGGTGGCGCCGTCGGGCGAGGTGAAGGCGAGATCGGCATCGTCGGAAAGCGTGAAGCCGGGCGGCGGGCCGGAGGCGGCCAAAGCGGGTGCAGCGGCCAGCGTCAGAGCAACCGCTAGGGATCCCGCGGCACGGGAGAATACGGTCACGGGAGGAATTCCCTTGAAGAATGCCGCCAGGCGGCCTTGATACTTGGACACCCGCGTGGTCGCGCCGGTTCATCCCGCGCGCCTGGACGGAAGCATAATCCTATCGACAGTCTTGCTGCGGCAGCCAAATCGGCGCACCTTGCCGGCCTCGGCTGATTTGCCACCCAAGGTCCTTTTCAAATGATCACCGCCTCCAAGGCCTTCATTGCCTTCTGTCTGCTCGCGCTGGTCGGCACCGCGCTGGTGATCGGCCCGACCGAGCTGCGCCGCCTGCTGCCTGACGGGACGAAAGTCACCGTCGCCGCCAAGCCGGAGGCCAAGGTCGAGCCCAAGGTCGAGCCCAAGACCGAAGCCAAGGTCGAGCCCAAGCTTGAAGCCAAAGTCGAGCCCAAGCTCGAGTCCAAGCCGGACACGTCCAAGCTTGAGCCTGAGTCCAAGCCAGAGCTGAAGCCGGAACAGCCGAAGCTTGCCGGCAGCGCGCCGCCTGCGGCGGCCGCCGAGCCGAAGGCGGGCGCGCTGGCCGAGACCCAGAAGCAGGTGGCCGCGCTCGGTGACCTCGTGCTGGTCAAGCCGCCGGCGCCGGCTGCAGATGCCGGCCCCCGTTTCGATGTCGCCCGCGTCGACGAGCACGGCGAGGCGGCGGTGATTGCCGGCCGCGCCAGCCCGGGTGCGAGGGTCGAGCTGCTGCGCGATGGCAAGCCGCTCGACAGCGTGGTCGCGGACGCCTCGGGCCAATTCGTGATGACCCCGCCGCCTCTGCCGGCCGGCTCGTATGACCTGACGCTCCGCGCCAAGGCGCCGGACGGCACGGTCACCGAATCCGGCCGGACCATGCCGGTCACCATCGCCGCGGCGGCGCCGCCGCCCGCGCGCACGCCGCCGGTTGCGAAGCAGGAGGCCAAGCCGGCCGAGAAGCCCGACGACAAATCGGATGTCGTCGCCGCGCTGCCGTCGGCCTCGCCGCGGCTGGCGTCGGTGCCTGAGAAGCAAGCGGCCCGGTCAAAATTGATCGGCGCGCCGAAGCCCAAGGCCTTCGCGCATGCGCCGGCGGCCACCGCGGTCGCATCGGCCTCGCCGGCAGAGGCGCTCACCGCCGCGCCGGCCGAGGCCGGCGGCAGCCGGATCATCGCCCGCGGCGACAGCCTGTGGGCGCTCAGCCGGCTCGCTTACGGCGACGGTTCCCGCTACGCCGTGATCTTCAACGCCAACCGCGACAAGATCCAAAACCCCAACCTGATCTATCCCGGCCAGACCTTCGTGATGCCGCAAAAGGCGGAGTGACACGGCACGGCCGGCGCGTTGCGACGCATTGTCCTGTGTCTCTCTGGAACATTCGGTTCCCTCGCGCGTCTTCGTGATGCGACGCATTGCGCACTTGGCGCGGGTGGGAGGGCCAAGACGTGGCCGTACAAGTCGTGGCCAAACAAGACCTGGCCAAATTGGTCGTCAGGTCAACGATCATGCCGGGACGCATCGGATTGGCGCTGGCTGCCGCGATCCTGGTGGTTGCAGCAGTGCTGCTGCCTGACAGAGCCGAGGCGCAGTTCGGCTTGCGCGGCGGTCCGGTCGGGGTTGCGCGCTTCGCCGTCGGCCACGTGATCGGCCTGTCGCGCCTGCGCCACTCCCGCATGGCGGTGCGCGGCGGCCGCTACCGCTCCGCGGCGCTGAGGTCGCAGGACCCGCGCGGGGCCGACCGCAGCCAGCTGTCGAACCCTTACGTGATGCGTGCGGCCCTCACGGCGCAGGCTGCGCTGGCGGGCTGGCAAGGCGGCCGCCGCCCGCAGGGCTGGTGGCGCCATCCCGATGGCAGCTATGGCTGGGTCGGCCCGGTGTTCTGGCCGTTCGCGCATGACGATCTCACCAATGCGATCATCTTCGGCGACACCACCAGTCTCTCGCTCTACGGCTACGGCGATATCTATGCCGCGCTGTTCACGCCCTATGCCGCCACCGAGCTTGCCGCCTACACCGTGCCGCAAGGCCGTCGCGCGCGAAAGGTCCCGACCGCGGAGACGCTGTGCGAGGCCAGCGACACCGGCGGCCTGCCGGTCGAGCGCATCGCGAGCGCCGTGCAGCCGAACGAAGCTCAGCGCACCGCGCTCGACGAGCTCTCATCCGCCTGGAATGCCGCGCGCGACACCATCCGCACCGCCTGCCCGGCGCAAACCCCAGGGAATGCGGCGGAGCGCCTCGGCCTGATGCGCGAGCGTGTCGAGGCCATGATCAAGGCCATCGACACCATGGAAGCGCCGTTGTCGAAATTCGTCGGCCTGCTCAATGACGACCAGAAAGCCCGGCTCAACGCCTTAGCCAATGAGCGTCGCGCCGCGCTGGCGTCCTACCAGTCCAAAAACGCTGACAAGAACGATATCAAGAACGCGAGCAAGAACGCTGATAAGAACGCTTCCAAGGACGCGCAGGCGGCCAAGGCCTGCCAGGCGGACTACGATCCTGTTTCCGACGAGAACGCCCAGCGCCAATACGAGCAGCTGCTCCAGCAGCAATGGCCCGCCGCCGACATCGCCACCACGCTCCAACTCGACGAGGTCGCCCGCGCCCGCTTCGAGGTGCTGCAGGACACCACGCTCCGCACCATGCAGACGCTCAGCGCCTGCCCGACCGAGCCGGCCGCAACCCCGCAGGCCCGCCTCGCCGCCGTGAAGACGCGGCTGCAGACCATGCTGCAAGCCCTCGGCGCCATCGCCGACGCGCTCGACGATTTCCAGGCCGATCTCAGCGACGAGCAAAAGGCCGGATTCGAGGCGATCGGGCCAAAGCGAGGGGCGTGAGGGGACGCCAGCTTGGAATGCCATCATATCTCCCTATGATATGCAGATAGGGATGCACATCACGGAGGGTGCTGGTGCTGGTTTCCAAATGGGGCAACAGCCTCGCAGTGCGCCTGCCCAAAGCGCTAGTTGATGAACTCGGCCTCAAGGAGGGCGACGAAATCGATATCGTGGCCACTCGCAAAGGCGCGATCGAAATCGAGACCAAGGCGGAGCAGCGTCGGCGTGCGATCGAGAACATGGAGGCGCGCAATTGGGCGGCCTTGCCCGCCGGCTACAAATTCGATCGGGACGAGGCGAACGAGCGGTGATCGCGTTCTTTGACAGCGGTGATTCTGGGACCTTCAGCGCGGCCGCAGCATCGGCGGGCTCACCATCGTCAATCCGTTCCTCGGCATGGCTCCGTGAACGCTCGCATCATCGCAAAGTCCGGATCCTTGCGCGGCTTCCATGATCACCCGCACGCCCAGTCGAACTTCATGTCCTTGAAGTCGAGCTGCGCGTTGCCGCCGCCGAAATTGTAGCCGCCGAAATATTCCTCGAACTCGATATAGAACGGGCTCATCTCCGGCACGGCCTGGCAGGGCCGCATGGTGCCGCCGAGGTGGTTGTGGGCGCGATCCTTGGCCCAGTCGTGCAGGCGGAAATTGTCGCGGCCCGGCTTGCCGCCGACATAGTAGTAATATGGCTGATAGCCGGTCGGCGGATTTTCGCGCACGTGCTCATCCTGCGGGTCCTTGCCGGCGTTGGGATCATCAGCGCGCGGCGACAGCGCGACCGCGCGCGTCTCGCTGAGATCGGCACGCGGCGGGGCTGCAAACATCTTCTTGGCGTAGCTAGGTGCGGCCTCGAAGAAGGCGCTGGCACCGCCGACATCGAGCCAGCGCGGCCGCTCCACCGTTGCCAGCGCAAGCGGCGCCGGCGGCGCGGCGAACGCGCCGTCATATTCGGCCTTCGTCAAGAGCAGCGCGGCATAGGCGTAGTCGAGAATGTCGGTCATGCGCGACAGCCGCGGATGCGACGGCCGCGCCAGCACCGCCTCGCGAATCTCGGGATCGTCGGGCGCGCCGCCGTCATTGTGATCGGGCGCCGTGGCGAAGAACGACAACGCGACGATGTCCGCGCCATGCACCCGGTAATCCTCCGGCAGCTTTAGCGTGAAGCCGTGCATCAAGGGATAGCCGGTGACGGGATCGAGCGGCCATTGCTCGGATGCAATGCCCGGCGGCAGCCCAAACACCCAGCCCTGATCACGCGCGCGATCCGCGGGCCGGTCCAGCATCTGCAAATCATAGGCACGCGAAGGCAGGGCAAGCGTCACGGGGTGTCTCCCACGAAATCAGCCTCGCCGTTGAGGCGAGGGTTGGTCGCGGGGAGGAGGGATGTGGTTCGTGAGAGGGGGCTGGGATGCTGCCAATCTGTCGGTGTTTTGCCCGACGTGTCAAATTGCGCGGCACGCGGCCGAGGCCTGCCGTAAGTCATTGATCCCAAAGCCCCTGCCTACTGTGCATGGGGTTGTTTTCGCAGTTTTGTTTGCGGCTACCCCCTTCGCCGCACCGCCGCCGCATCCACCACGTTCTCCACCTCCTCGCGCCAGCTCAGGATCTCCATCGCCAGCACGGGGTGATTGAAGCCCTTGAGCTGGAGATCGTCGAGGGCGCGGGCTTCGACGAAAGGCTCGACCATGCCGTAGACGCGGCGGCTGACCACGATCTGGTTGGGCTTGGCTTCGCTGCAGAGGCGGGAGGCGAGGTTGGTGACGCTGCCGATCGCGGCATATTCCAGCCGCTGCTCGAAGCCGACCTGGCCGAGCGTGGCATAGCCGAGCGCGACGCCGATGCCGAAGCCGAGACTATGACCGCGGTTGCGCCAGCGCTCGGTCAGGGGGCCGATCGTGTCGCGCATCTCCACTGCCATCTTCACCGCGCGCTTGGTGTGGTCCTCGAACTGGATCGGGGCGTTGAACAGGATCATCACGCCGTCGCCGGCATATTTGTCGAGCGTGCCCTCGTACTTGAAGATCAGCTGGCCAAGCGCGGCGTGATATTCGCGCAGCACGTTCATCGCCTCTTCCGGCTCGGTCGCTTCCGTGAACGCGGTGAAGCCGCGCAGGTCGCAGAACACCACCGTGACCTCGCGGCGTTGGCTGGTGAGCAACCCCTCGGGGCTGTCGGAGGAGGCGATCAGCTGCGCCACCTGCGGCGCCAGGAAACGCTCGAGCTTGCGGATGCGCTCGATCTCGCCGAGCTGGGTCCTGACGCGCTCCTCCAGCGACTTGTTCCAGTCCTTGAGCTGCTCGGTCTGCTCGCGGAGCTTGTCGGCTTGCGCGCGCACGGTCGTGTTCGCCGCCTCCAGCGCGTGGCTCTTGTGGTCGACCTCGGTAAACAGCTGCGCATTGCGCATTGCCAGCACGGCCTGGTTGGCGAAGGTGCGCATCAGGCCGATGATGCTGGGTGCGAACGCCCCGGTGGCGCGGCGCAGCACCACGAGCGAGCCGAGCGTGCCCTGCTGGTCGATCAGCGGCACCACCAGCACCGAGTTGAAGCCGGCCGCGAGCGCGGCCTCGCGCAGCGGCTGCTCGGCGGCATCGCCAAGCTCGGCCAGCGCGATCGGCGCGCCGCTGTCGGCGGCATCGCTCAGGATGTTGCCGCCTTGCGCGATGGTGACATGCGCGCCCTCGGCGGATTTGTCGATGCCGTTGGCCTCGACCAGGTTGAAGCGGCGCGCTTCGGCGTCGAAGCCGTAGATCAGCACCGCGTCGGCACGGGTGATCTCGATGGCGCGGGCGGCGATGGTTGCAAGCACCGCGTTGAGATCGAGCGAGGAGGCCACCGCGCGGCCGACCTCCTCCAGCACCTTGAGCTCGTGGATCGACTGCGCGAGATCGCGGGTGCGCTCCTCGACCTTGCTCTCCAGGTTCGAATAGGTCTCCTGGATCTGGTCGGCCATGCGGTTGAACTGCCCGGCGAGGTCTTCCAGCTCGTCGGAGGTGTGCACGTCGATGCGGTGGCTGAAATCGCCTTCGCCGAGCTTATGCGCACCGTCGCGCAGCGCCGTGATCGGGATGATCATGCGGCGGGCGAGCAGCGTGCCGGCGAGGATCGCGACCATCAGGCCCATGCCGATCAGAAGCGCGATGCGCACCAGCTGGTCGCGGATCGGCATCAGGGCCTGCGTGGTCGGTTGCTCGAACAGCACGCTCCAGCCGAGCTTCGGCACGATGCTCGCGGCGCTCATCACCGCATGGCCGTTGAAGTCGGTGCCCGACGTCTCGGCTTCGTGGCCGGGCGCGATCGCGGCCGCCACCTGCGGCAGTTTGGAGAGGTCCTTGCCGATCTCGGGCCCTTTCGATGACGTCGCCAGCACCCGGCCGCGCGGATCGACGACATAGGCGAAGGCGGCCTTGCCGACTTGCGCGTCGGACAGGAAGTCGGAGAGGAAACCGAGGTCGATCTCGGCCACGGTGACGCCGGCATTGAAGCCGGAATGCGCCACCGAGATCGACATCAACGGCGTCCGGTCGGCGAACCAGGCCGGCGCGTAGGTGACGCCGCGGGCGACGGCGTCGGTGAAGCGCACGTCGCGGGAGAGGTCGGCATTGCCGCCGGTCGTGGTCGATTGCCTGGAGACGCGCAGCACCTCGCGGCCGTCGCCGTTGAGCTGGAACAGCTGGTTGACGACGGAAACCTGATGCAGCAGCGACGCATAGTCGGCGCGGCGCTTCTCCAGCGTGTCCTGGCTCGCGCGCGTCACCCAGCTGATCTGGCGGTCGAGCTCGGAAATCGCCTGCTCGATGCGCCGGGCGGCCGCCTGCGCCTTGTCCTCCAGGCCGTCGGTCAGCTGTGTCCGTGTCGCGCGGTAGGAGATCCAGGTCTCCATCGCCCCGTTGACGGCAAGGACGAACACGACGAGGCCGACGAGGGAGACGACGTATTTGGCGAACAGGCCCTCGCGCAGAGATCGTGTCTTGTCGTTCGCTCCTGCCATCCCGATCCTCTCGCGCCGCCACTGACGCTGCGCGCTATGGGCCGTACAGGCCCTTCCAAGCCGTTCTAGCACAATTTGGACCGAAGGGCCGTCGCGCGGCCGGGGACCGGCCGGTGTGGTTACCCCCTGTGGCCTCCTGGGCAGGTGGACGGGCGGCGATGGTCGCAGCCCGATCTGTTCGAAGGAGGGAGCTTAGCGGTTGAAGAGCTGCCGCAGCACGTCGTTCATTGGCTGACTGTCCTGCTGCGCGGCCGGCGGGTCCTCCAGGGCGGGGGCCGCAGGCGAGGCCTGCGGCGCCGGCGTGGAGGGCGTTGCCGGCAGGCTGCGGCTGCGGCCGGTACCGGTGCCAGTGCCGCTCCCCGCGCCGCTGGAGAGACCCTGCTGGATCAGATTGCCGATCGCTTCCCCGAGCGGGCCCCCGAGCAGATTGTTCTGCCCCGGTTGCTGGCCTTGCGGATTGGCATTGCCGGTTGCATTGCCGCCCGGCAGGGCGGTGCCGCCAAGACCGAGGCTGCCGAGGATGTTGCCGAGTCCGGCGCCCTCGGGGCCGAACAGGCCCTTGCCCATCTCGCGCAGCTTGGCATAGGCGGCGTCGGGATTGTCCAGCATGCCGGCCATGTCGGGATAGATCCGCGGCTGCGACCAGGAGCCCTGGATCATCACGGGAATGCCGAAGCCGACCGGCTCGGAGGTGCGGCCCTGGCCTTCGGTCGTCATCACGAGCTTGGGCTCGACGCGAAAGCCCATCATCTTGGTGTCGAGCGCGATGGTGCCGGCGCCGGTGACGCGCACCAGCGGCCCGATCAGGTTGAGATCGGTCGTCACGGCCTGGCCCTTGTCGATGCGGAAGGACGCCGAGAGCTGCGACAGATCCGTGCTCTGCTCCTGGCTCGGGTCCTGGTTTCCGTTCTGGCTTCCTTGCCAGCCGGAGAGCGTGCTCGTCGTCAGCGAGCGGATCATCTGCGCGACATTGATGCCGCGGATCGCGCCGTCCTGGAAATTGACGAAGGCCGTGCCCTGCATGTTCGCCATCAGCGCACGCTGGCTGTTGCCGGCGCTGCGCAGGGCGAGCTTTGCCTGCAGCTTGCCGTCGATGCGATCGAACTCCGCAAGGCTCTGGAGCAGCGGCAGCGCGCGCACGCCGACGAGGTCGGAATGCATCGCAAAGCTCGGCGCGCCGGTGGTCGCGTCCAGGATCACCTCGCCCGAGACCTGGCCGCCATAGGCGCCGAGATTGGCCGTGCCGGCCTTCAGCACGCCGCCGGCGAGCTTGGCGTCGAGCGCCAGCGGCGCAATTCGCGCATCGCCGATCACGGCCTCATTGGCGGAGATCCGCACCTGCGCATCGACGTAATTGAGCCCGGCCACGTCGATCGGCACGTTGCTCCAGGGCTGCCCGGACACGCTTTCCGGCGATTTCGCCAGCGGCATGGCGAGCCGCTGGAAGTCGAGATCGACCTTGACCAGCGGCTTGCTCGCGATGTCGACGGAAGCCCAGCCGTTGAAGGCGCCGTCGCCGAGCCTGCCGTTCACGCCGTTGATCATCACGACATTGCCGCTCAGCCGCATCTCGGCCTGGCCGGTGAGCTGGGATTTCAGCACGCTGGGCATGTCGACGGCGAAATCCACCTGAAACGCCGGTCGTTCGGCCGGCGAGGCCGCCTTGATGTCGAACTTGGTCGGGTGATCGCCGACGCGCGCGGTGCCGGTGATATTGACCTTGCGGCCGCGGTCCAGGGTCGCGTCGGCGTTGATGGCGCTGATGCGGCCCTCGACACGGTCGCGCAGGCGCGAGAATGCCACCTCGCCGTCGGTGATCTTGATGCGGTCGATGGTGGCGCCTTTGGTGTCGAGCGCGAGCGGCTTCGAAGGGGCGGCTGCATTCGGCAGGCGCTCGCGCAGCAGCGGCTGGTAGAGCACGGGATGGGTGACGACGAGCTCGCTGATCTCGGGCGTGCCCGACCACACGCTGGCGAGCGACATGTCGGCCTGCACACGGTCGATCGTCAGGCGCGTGATGCCGCTGCGGTCCTTGGGGTCGGCAAGCGTGAGGTCGTTCAGCGTGACGTTCAGCGTCGGCCACAGGCTGATCTTGGTGGTGCCGTCGATCGACAGCCGATAGCCGGTCGCACTCTCGAGGCGCGAGGCGATCGTCGAGGTCAGAAAGCCCGAGGGGATCCCGACCACGAGCAGAAGTGCTATCACGACGATGACGGCGGCCAAAGCCCCGCCGACGAATTTCAATGCTCTCATGTCGACTTTCCAGCGACGGACAATCCGCGCCGAACCCGGCCGATCACCCGTCCTTTGCGCCCGGAGTTTATCCCCGGACGGGAAGCGGCTCCAAGCGCGTAAAAATAGTCAGGGGGTGCTGCAAAGTTATGTGACTTATGACACACTTCTTCAGCGCGGTTTTACGCGATCCTGAAGTTGATGGTTTCAAGCGATTTGCCAAGACGATTTGCCGAGAGACGATGACCAGGACGTTCACGAGGACATTGACATGAGCAAGCAGGCCGAATTTGCGGTCATCCTGAAGATGAACCCGATGTTCGCCGATCTCGGCGCAGACGAGCTCCAGCGGCTGTCCAATCTCTGCCACACTCAGCATTTGGCCAGCGGCGAGGTGCTGTTCCAGAAGGGCGATCCCGGCAATGCGCTGTTCGGCGTGCGCCGCGGCCAGGTCCGCATCGAGACCGGCGCCGCCGACGGCAGCCGGCTGACGCTGAACTTCATGGGGCCGGGCGACCTGTTCGGCGAGGTCGCGGTGCTGGACGGCCAGAACCGGACGGCGGACGCGACCGCGGGCGAGGCCAGCGAATTGTTCGTACTGCGGCGCGAAGACTTCCTCGGCTTCCTCGAGCGCGAGCCCAAGGTCGCGATCAAGATCATCGCGCTGCTGTGCCAGCGCATCCGCTGGCAGAGCGAGCGCATGGAAGAATCCATGCTGCAGCCGCTGCCGGTGCGGTTGGCGCGGCGGCTCTGCGCGCTCGCCGCCGATTTCGGTTCCGAGGTCCACATCTCGCAGGAGCAGCTCGGCGTCTTCGTCGGCGCCGCCCGCGAAAGCGTCAACCGCCAGCTCCAGGCCTGGCGCAAGGAAGCGATCCTCGATCTCCAGCGCGGCCGGATCCTGCTGCGGAACATGACCAAGCTGACCGCGATCGCGCGGAACGAGTAGGGTCAACCTATCGGAAGCCGACGTCGGCGGACACGATCGCGGTCGATGGTAATGATGCTGCCCCGAATCTCGTCCTCGGTCAGGGCAGACAGAACCTCCGCGAGCCTGGTTCGGACACCCGCCTCGGTCCAGTCGCCGCCTCGGAAAAGAATGAGGCTTGGGCTGTCGCTGCCTGCAGTCGCAATGAGGCGAGGATAGTCGAGGTCTGCCGTCACGACCGTGCGTCCCTCCTGGCGAGCGCAATCGATGATTTCAACATCGCTGGCAGCAAAAAGACCTATCGAGGAAGCGTGAACGGCGTCATGCCCCACTTCGGTCAGCCAATGCGACAGCACCGGCGAGAGAGGCATGTCGATGATGAATTTCACTTCGCCGGGACTGTCGGATGCAGCTCGACAGCCTCATCCTCGGCAAGGAAGGCCGCGTATCGCAGCGCTTCATCAATATCTTCACGTTCGAGATACGGGTAATCGTTCAAAACAGTTTCGCGTGTCTCGCCGGCGGCCAACAGGCCGAGCAGCCGCGCAACCGGGAAACGCAGCCCGCGAATACAGGGCTTGCCGGTGCAGACTGCGGGGTCGATCGTTATGCGCGTAAACGTCATAAGGACAACATAGCGTCTGCACGCGCCTTTTGCCAGTGCGCGCCCGGCGAGCCGCTTGACCCTACTCCGCCGCGGGCCGTGCGACGCTCGTCACCGCCGGCCTGGCTTCCGCCGGCGCAGCCCCATGATGGTCCGTCTCCGCATCCTCGCTGTGTACGATCAGCCGCTTGGCGAACCGCCAGATCAGGGCGCCGAAATCGTCCATCACCATGAACATCGCGGGCACGAACACCAGCGACAGCAGGGTCGAGAAGATCAGGCCGCCGATCACCGCGAGCGCCATCGGCGAGCGGAATTCGCCGCCGGCGCCGACGGCCAGGGCGCTCGGCATCATGCCCGCGGCCATCGCGATCGTGGTCATCACGATCGGACGGGCGCGCTTCATGCCGGCGTCGATCATGGCCTCCTCGCGCGGCGTGCCGGCCTTGATAGACTCGATGGCGAATTCCACCAGCATGATCGCGTTCTTGGTGACGATGCCCATCAGCATCAGGATGCCGATCCACACTGGCGTGGTGAGCTGCTTGCCGGTGACGAGCAGGGCCGCGATGGCGCCGCCGATCGAGAGCGGCAGCGAGAACAGGATGGTGATCGGCTGCAGGAAGGTGCCGAACAGCAGCACCAGCACCGCATAGACCATCATCAGCCCCGCCGTGATGGCGGTCGCGAACCCCTCGGACAATTCGTTCAGGCTTTCGGCATCGCCCGAGGGCGAGACCTTCACGCCCTTCGGCAGGGTCTTCATGACCGGCAGGTCGTAGATCTTCCTGGTGGCATCGCCGAGCGCGGCGGAGCCGACGAGGTCGGCGGCAACGGTCGCCTGCCGTTCGCGATCGTAGCGGCCGATGCTGGTCGGACCCTGGTCGAGCTTGACGTCGGCGATGACCGAAAGCGGCACGCCGCCCTTCTCGCCGCGCTCGCCGAGCGGCACGCGGAGCTGCTCCAGCGTCTTCAGATCGCCGCGGGCGGCGTCCTCGAGCTGCACGCGGATCGGCACCAGGCGGTCGCCCACGTCGAACTTGGCGAGTGCCGGTCCGACGTCGCCGATGGTGGCGACACGGATGGTCTGCGACAGGCTTTCGGTGGAGACGCCGAGCCGCGCGGCGAGATCGGCGCGCGGCTCGATGCGCAGTTCGGGGCGCTCCAGCGAAGTTTCGGAGATGACGTTGGCGATGGTCGGAATGCGCTTCATCTGCGTCGCAAGCTCGCTCGCGACGTTGTTGACGATGTTGGGATCGACGCCGGTCACCACCAGCGAGATCGCGCGCAGGCCGTTCTCGTCCAGGAACCAGAAGCGGATATCGGGAACGTTCTCCAGCTCCTGGCTGATCGAGAATTCGAGCTCGCGCTGGGTGATGTCGCGGCTGTCCTTGGGCGTGTAATTGATGATCAGGGCGGCGCGGCGCACCTCCTGGGTGCCCGGCGGGACGCGGCCGCCATCGACGAAGATGCTCTTGACCTCGGGCCGCTTGCGCAGGCGCGCGACGATGTCCTCGGTGACCTTCTCGGTGTAGGCGAGCTGGGTGCCCGGCGGCAGCTCGAGCGCAAGCAGCGATCGCGCGCTGTCCTGGGCCGGCAGGAAGCCCTGCGGTAGCAGCGTGATGCTCCAGATCGAGGCGGCGAAGACGCCGAGCCCTATCAGCACCGTGATGAAGTAGTGCTTCACCGACCAGGCAACGATGCGATGATAGGAGCGCAGGATGGGACCGGGCGGTGGCTCCTCGTGCGTGCTGTGCTTGAGGAAATAGGCGGCCAGCACCGGCGTGACGAAGCGCGCGGCGAGCAGCGAGAAGAACACCTGCACCGAGACGGTGATGCCGAACTGCTTGAAGAACTGTCCGGCAATGCCCGACATGAAGCTCGCAGGCGCGAAGATGGCGATGATGGTCAGCGAGATCGCGATGACGGCGAGGCCGATCTCGTCGGCGGCCTCGAGCGCGGCCCGGTAGGGCGACTTGCCCATGTTCATGTGCCGGACGATGTTCTCGATCTCGACGATGGCATCGTCGACAAGAATGCCGGTCGAGAGCGTGATGGCGAGGAAGCTGACGAGGTTCAGCGAGAAGCCGAGCAGGTCCATCGCCCAGAATGCCGGGAAGATCGACAGCGGCAGCGAGATCGCGGCGATGATGGTGGCGCGCAGGTCGCGCAGGAACAAGAGCACGATGATCACGGCGAGGATCGCGCCTTCGAACAGGGTCGAGATCGCCGCGTGGTAATTGCCGTTGGTGTATTCGACCGAGGTGTCGATCACCTTCAGGTCGACGTCGGGATAGGCCGCTTTCAGCGCATCAATGCGCTTCTGCACGGCCTCGGCCACCTTCACGTCGCTGGCGCCCTTGGAGCGTTTGATGCCGAGCGCGACCACCGGCTCGCCGTTGAAGCGGGCGAAGGTGCGGCGGTCGGCGATGGTGTCGGTGACGGTACCGAGATCGTCGAGCCGGACCTCGCCGCCGCCGAACAGCGGGATCATGGTGCCGGCGAGATCGCCAAGCGTCTTGGCGCCGGCGAGCGTGCGGATCGCCTGGTCGTTCTTGCCGATCTCGGCGCGGCCGCCGGCGACGTCGACATTGGTGCCGCGCAGGCTCTGGCTGACATTGACCGCGGTCAGGCCCATCGCCTGCAGGCGATCGGGATCCAGCGAGACCAGGATCTCGCGCTCGACGCCGCCGATGCGCTCGACCTGGGCGACGCCGCGCACGCCTTGCAGCGCGCGCTTGACCACGTCGTCGACGAAATAGGAGAGCTGCTCCGGCGTCTTGCCGGGCGAGATCGCGGCATAGGTCACGATCGGCAGGCCGATGACGTCGACGCGCTGGATCAGCGGCTCGGTGACGTTCTGCGGCAGGTTGGAGCGCACGCGCGTCACCGCGTCCTTGACGTCGTTGAGCGCACGGTCCGTGTTGGTCTCGAGCGCGAACTGGATCGTGGTGACCGACAGGCCGTCGGTGATCGACGATGTGATGTGTCTGACGCCCTCGACGCCGGAGACCGCGTCTTCAACCGTCTTGGTGACCTGAGATTCGAGCTCGGCCGGCGCTGCGCCGAACTGCGATACCGCCACCGAGATCACGGGGATGTCGGCCGAGGGCAGCCGTGTGATCGCGAGCTTGGTGAAGGACACCCAGCCGAGGACCAGCAGGATGATCGAGAAGACGACCGACGGGAGCGGATTGCGGATCGACCATGCCGAGATATTGAGAGCCATCAGCGTACCCGCGTGCGATCGAGTTCATCGGCGAACATGGTCTTGATCTGGTCGCCGTCATGGAGCGAAGAGCCGGCGTCGGCCACGACGATTTCGCCGACCTGCAGCCCTTCCAGGATTTCCGTCGCGCTGTCGGACGACAATCCGACCCGCACCTTGCGTGTCTCGACGACATTGCCCTTGACGACCTGCACCGTGAGGTGATCGATCGCGGTCTTCGGGATCGAGACGCCGCAGCTTCGCTTGGCGTCGATCGAGGCGCGAGCGAACACGCCGACCTTGAGCGAGGGGTTGTTGGCGACGCTGATGCGGACCCGCCCGAGTTGCGTGGCGCGGTCGATCTCGGGTGCAACCAGCCGGACCCGCCCGATCAGGTCGGGCGCATCGTCGCGGCTGATCCGCACGGTGGCGCCGGAGGTGAGCTTGGACATGTGCACCGCCGGGACCTGGGCGTCGAGCTCGATCTCGTTGTTGACGGCAATGCGGAACATCGGACCGGCCTGCGGCGAGGCCGGCGCGCCGACGATGGTGCGGACTTCGGTGACAAGGCCCGGCGCGGGGGCTTTCAGCGAGATCGGGCCCTGCGGGCCGGGCCGCTGCGGCTGGCCCGGAATCTGCGGCGGCGCGGTCAGGCGCGCCAGCTCCTGGTTGTCGGCGACGATTGTGCCCTCGGTGACCAGGAGGTCGGTGACCCTGGATCCTTCCTGATCGGCAACGACCACCGCCTCGCGGCGCGGCACGAAGAAGCCGGTCACCCGCACCAGATCGGAGAAGCAGGCATTGGTCGACTTCGTCACGATGACGAGCGCCTCGCTTTGCGTCTCCTTCGGCTCGGGACGCTTGCGATGCTCGAACAGATAATAGCCGATGCCGAGCGCGGCGACGAACAGCACGGTTCCGGCCGGCTTGAGATATTCAGTCAAATTCATCGCCGGATCATCCTGACCTGGCTCACGGCCATCCGCGCGCGGCCCAAACGGAGCGCTTTTCTGACATGAAGCGGCGTCCCGCAAGGCTGCGGGACGCGCTTTGGAAACGAGACCTTACACGACATCACGACTTGTCACTGGCAATGGATTCGTCGTGCTCACTTCGATGCGGTGGTCTTGTTTTCCATGTTGACGACCTGCACGCGCCGGTTGGCCTCCGCCAGCGGCTGGTTCGGGTCCTTGAGCTTGCTCTTGCCGTAGCCGACGGTGACGAGATCGGTCGCGGAGATGCTGTACTTCTCGACCAGGTAGCGCTTGATCGAATCGGCGCGACGCTCCGAGAGGTCCTGGTTGTAGGCCTCGCCGCCGGCGGCGTCGGTATGACCGGCGACCACGAAGGTCGAGCCCTTCAGGTCCGGGCTGGTCAAGGCGCGGCCCAGCGCCTGCACCGAGGGCAGCGACTTGGCGCTGATATTGGCGGAGTTGTAGTCGAACGTAATCTCGAGATCGATGTTCGGCTTGTCCTTGGCGGCCAAGGCGATTTCCTCGCGCTCGGTCGACGACAGCGAACGCGTCGAGCGGCCGCGCACCGACTGGATCAGCTTGGAGTCGGTCGCGCTCGGTGCAGGGGCGGTCTGCGGACCGATCGAGAGGCCGCGCGTCAAGGGCTTCTTCGGCGCCGGCGCCAGCGCGCGGACGATCTCGTCCTCGGTGACATTCTTGCTGTTGCCGTCATCGCCCGCATATGCAGCCGAGGTCGGCAGCGACAGCGCGGCGCCGACCGTGACGATGGACAGAATCGCGGTAAGCCAATTTGCAGCCGATCTCATTCCCAGTCCCTCCTGCGCAGCCAGCTCACGTGCTCTCAAAATTCAAGCAACACGCCCCCGAAAAAGCCTGTTGCGGCATCCGCCCATTGGTCTTCCCAGGGCTGTTCAAGGTTCGAGCCTTGGACGGGGGCCCGACTCAAAAAAATACTAGCGCACTCCGTAGCTTGCGAATTCCTGAACGATGTTCGGATCCATCGCCTTGGCATTGGCGATGTCCAGCGCCCCCTCCTGGGCCGAGCCGTTGCGTTGCTTGGCAAGGCCGCGTCCGTAGAGCGAGGACGTCAGGCGCGGGTTGATCTTCAGGGCCGCGTCGAAATCGGCGATCGCATTCTTCACCGCGCCCGACTTGAGATTGACGAGCCCGCGGCTGTCCAGTGCATCGACGAAGTTCGGCCGCAGCCGCAGCGCCTCGTTGCAATCCTTCAGCGCGGCCTGGAGGTCGCCGACCACGGTGCGGGTCCAGCAGCGGTTGTTGAGGGCCTCGACGTCCTTCGAATTGATCCGGAGGGTGTCGTCGAAATCCTTGATGGCGAGGCTGTAGGCGCCCTTGCTGGCATAAACCTGGCCGCGGCGGTACAGCGCGTTCACGTCGTCAGGGTTGGCGGCAATCTTGGCGGTCAGGCTCTTGATCGTGGGATCGTCAGCCAGGGCGGCAGCGCTCGGCCCACCGTCCGTGCTCGGCGCCGGAACGGGATCAACCGGCTTCACCGGCGGTGGCGGCGGGGGCAGGGCGGCCTCGATCTGCGGCCTCGGGGTGGGAGCAGGCGCCGGCGCCGGTGCCGCGACTGGAGCCGCAGGGGCCGGAGGCGCAGGAGCCGCAGCCGCGCTGTCGGCCGGCTTCGGCGGCGGTGGTGGGGTCGGCGGTGCGGGAGGGGCGGGCGGCGGGTTGTTGGCGACGACAGCCGGCGCAGCGGGAGGCGCGGGTGGCGGCGTTGCCGGACGCGATCCGCCGGCGCCCGGAATGAACGAGAAATCTTCGGCCAATGACGAGGAAATCCACGGCACCTGCTCGCCGCGCGAGGCGCGGGTGACGCCCATCTTGGTGCGGTTCAGCGTCTCCTCGGCCATCAGGTCGGGAACGCGGATTTCCTTCAGCAGCTCCTGGACGAACAGGCTGCGATCGCCGCCGGCGTCCGAGACCACCGAGGCCAGCGCCGCCGAGTACATCACCAGCGTGCCGTTCGGTGCGATCACCGGGGTCAGGCCCGCCGAGAAGCTGCGGAACCGGCGCTCGAACGGGTTGCGCCTGGACGCATCGACCAGCGCGATCTTGACGCCGGCGCCGCGGGTGTTGAGCTCGCCGAGGACCGTCTCGAGGCTGAAGCCATCGCGGCGCACGTCGGACTCGGTCCAGATCTGCGCATCCACCGGCAGCAAATAGCTCTGGCGCGCGGACTGGATGCCGAAACCCGAGAAGAACACCAGCGCGACCGAGCCCGGCTTGATCTTGCCGTAGAGCTTGTCGAAGGCGCGGCGCATGGCGTCGCCGGTCAGATTCTCGCCGAGCTCGACCGAAAAGCCGTCGCGCTTGAGCTCGTCGGCGACGGCGCGCGCATCGTTGATCGGTTCCTTCAGCGGGGCATCCGCATCCGGATATTTGGCGTTGCCGATGACCAGCGCAAAACGGTCGCCGGCCGCAAGCGAGGGGGCCGTCGGGACGAGCGAGATCAGCAAGGGCAGAAGAAAAAAGAAGCGAATTTTCATAATCAGCGCGGTCCAGCCAAAAGGCGCCGTTCCAGCTTGCGCCGCGGCGACCTTAACTTACGCTTACCTCATTATCAAACCGGGGACGGAGGGCGTCAACCGCTTGGAGATTCGACCTTATCCCGATGATGGACCGCAGCGGATGGGCATGCCGCGAGAGGAATGGATGGGGTTGTCATGACGGTCCTCGGTACCTCGATGCTGTCGGCGGACCTTAGTCCGGCCATGGCGGTGAAGACGTGATCGATCTCACATTGCCGACCGCCTCTGCCGCAACGCCACGCGTTTGACCTTTCCTGCCGACGATGGCTTGGTGTGCGCGATCGCTCCAAAAGATCCAACTCGAAAATAAAGCGAGCCCATGGGAAACGTCTACGAAATCTACGCCCTGCGCTATGCGACGATGTCGCCGCGCACCCCCCACATGAACTTCCTCGTGCCCGACCCGCATGACAGCGCGGCGCAGGACCTCGATTATTTCGTCTGGCTGATTCGAGGGCACGGCCGCGACATTCTGGTCGATACCGGCTTCAACGCCGAGGAGGCGAGCGCGCGGGCGCGCAAGCTCACGCTCAATCCCGTCGATGCGCTGGAGCGTTTCGGCGTCGCGGCGTCAGCCATTCGTGACGTCATCGTGACGCATCTGCACTACGACCATGCCGGCAATCTCGACCGCTTTCCCAATGCGCGCTTCCATCTGCAGGAGCGCGAGATGGCCTACGCGACCGGGCGCTGCATGTGCAACGGCCTGCTGCGCCACCCGTTCTCGGTCGAGCATGTCACGCTGATGGTGCGCCACGTCTATGGCGAGCGCGTCACCTTCTATTCCGGCGACGGCGAGGTTGCTCCCGGCGTGACCGTGCACCGCGTCGGCGGCCATTCCGACGGCTTGCAGGTGGTGAAGGTCGAGACCGCGCGCGGCTCCGTGGTGCTGGCCTCCGATGCCGCGCACTACTACGCCAATCTGCAGCGCAAGAGTCCGTTCCCGATCGTTTATAATGTCGGCGACATGGCGCAGGGCTGGGACACGATCGAGCGCCTCGCCGGCCATCCCGACAGGTTCATCCCCGGCCATGATCCGATCGTGACGGAGATCTATCCGCGCGCCAGCGATGAGGTCGATGCCTGGGCGCTGCATCTGCCGCCGACGCGGTCGTTTGTAAAGTGACACCGTAGCGTCATTCCGGGGCGCGCGAAGCGCGAACCCGGAATCCATCTGTCGACGCAGCTGATGTCGCGATGGATTCCGGGCTCACCGCTGCGCGGCGCCCCGGAATGACAGCGGTGGCTAATACGCCTGCTTCGCATCCGCCTCTTCGCCGGTCTGGATCAGATCGAGGCTCTGCTCGATCATGCCGAGCAGGGCCGAGAGCTGCTTGCGCTCCTGCGCCGACAGGCAGGCGAGGATCTCGTCCTCCCGCCGCAGCAATTGCGGGAACAGCTCCTCGTAGAGTTCGTAGGATGGGTTGAGACGGGAGGCGGGCGTGATGTCAACGAACACCGGCAGGATCCCCGCAAGCAACGATATCGTGGGGAGATTTTCGAGCCGCTAGCTCCGGAGGAGAGAATACCGCCAGGTATCCTCCGCCCCCTGCGAGCTTATATGTGGCGATCTCGCGATAGTCGACGGCGATCAACTCGCAGCGCAAGAGCGCAATTGGCGTGCCATGCTTCGCCGTCGGAAGCTCAAGATCGACAATTCCGACCCGCGCACCCTGCTTCAAGGCGGGCGCGAGATTGTAGAGGAAGGCATAAGGCTGGGCTATCTCGTGATACATATGCACAAGGATTGCGGCGTCCAGCGAGGAAGCGGGCAGACGCGGGTCGTGTGGTTCGCCGAGCGCGAATTGCACGTTTGTCAACTTCAGAAGTTTTGTTCGCCTGGCGAGTTCGACGAGGTAATCCCGCGTGACGTCCTGGGCAACGACAGAGCCGGCGGATCCGACGAGGTGCGAGAGCCTGACCGTGTGGTAGCCACTGCCTGCTCCAATGTCGCCGACTACCATCCCTGGCTTCAGTTCAAGAGCGCGTGCGATTTGACCGGCCTCGTTGAGGGCGTCGCGGCGCTCTTCGGCGGAGCGGCGCGGGCTGACGATCCGTGCGACAGGACGCTGCGGTGAGGGAAACTCGTTTGCCGCGACTCCAGGAGGAGCCAGATAACCTATGTCAGCAGCGTATGCGCGAGTCGCGGCAAACGCCACAAGGAGCATCGCTATATACGTCGCTGCCGTCACGGTCCTACCAAGCTTTCTCAACCGAACTCCCAAAAGCTGACGTCTGCGCCTTTATGGGTGGGCGCCCTAATACGCCTGCTTCGCATCCGCCTCTTCGCTGGTCTGGATCAGATCGAGGCTCTGCTCGATCTTGCCGAGCAGGGCCGAGAGCTGCTTGCGCTCCTGCGCGGAGAGACAGGCGAGGATCTCGTCCTCCCGCCGCAGCAATTGCGGGAACAGCTCCTCGTAGAGCGCGCGGCCCTTTTTCGTCAGTTGCAGGCGGAATTCGCGGCGGTCGGCTGCGTTCTCGACCCGCTCGATCAGGCCGTCGCTGAGCAGCGCCGTCACTGCGCGGCTGATGGTGGATTTGTGCGTGCGGGTGCATTGCGCAATGTATTGCGCGCTGCAGGCATCATTGCGGAAGCCGAGCGTGGCGATGACGCGCCAGGCCGGAATGTCGAGGCCGTGGCGTTCCTGATACTCGACCGACAGCGCGGAACTGACCTCCGCTGCGAGCCGGTTTAGGCGGAACGGCACGAACTTGAACAGATCGAGCCGGGGCTTTGGCCGCGCCGAGGCCTCGTCGGCCGTGCGCGCCTTGAGCGCGATGTCGCTGGATGTCCTCGCCAAGGAGAGCGCCTCCGAATTCCAGTTGACGGCCGGCCGGCTCCGGTCCAAAATAGTTGCACGTGAGACTATCTAGCAGATCGATCCTGTCCTGACCAGAGCCGAGGTTCGTGTATGGCGCCGGCCAATACCCCTCACGCCAAGACCGCTCAAGCCAAGACCCAGTTCGGCTACCGCCGTCACCCCGATCAGGACCGCCCCGGCTCGAGCCCCGCGGCGCATCCGGTCGTGATCGTCGGCGCGGGCCCGGTCGGGTTGTCGCTGGCGATCGATCTTGCCCAGCGCGGCCAGCGCGTCGTGCTGCTCGATGACGCCGACCGCATCGGCGAGGGCTCGCGCGCGATCTGCTTCTCGAAACGCTCGCTGGAATATTGGGACCGGCTCGGCGTCGGCGACCGCATGGTCGAGAAGGGCGTGGTGTGGAGTGTGGGGCGGATCTTCCATGGCGAGTCGCAGCTCTACCAGTTCAATCTCCTGCCCGAAGACGGTCACAAGCGGCCGGCCTTCATCAATCTCCAGCAATATTACGCCGAGGCCTATCTGGTTGATCGCATCAACGAGCTGCCGGAGATCGACCTGCGCTGGCGCAACAAGGTGACGGCGCTCGAGCAGCGCAACGATTCCGCGCTGCTGACGATCGAGACGCCCGAGGGCGCCTATGGCCTGAATGCGCGCTATGTCGTCGCCTGCGACGGCGCGCGCTCCTCGCTGCGGCAGATGGTCGGGGCGGAATTCGCCGGCCAGGTCTTCGAGGATCAGTTCCTGATCGCCGACGTCAAGATGACCGCGGAATTTCCGACCGAGCGCTGGTTCTGGTTCGATCCGCCGTTCCATGCCGGGCGTTCGGCGCTGCTGCACCGGCAGCCCGACGATGTCTGGCGCATCGATCTCCAGCTCAATCGCTATGCCGATCCGGTCCTCGAGAAGAAGCCGGAAAACGTGCGGCCGCGGATCGCGCGCATGCTCGGTCATGACAAGTTCGAGTTCGAGTGGATTTCGCTCTACAAATTCCAGTGCCGGCGGATGGACCGCTTCATCCATGGCCGCGTGATCTTTGCCGGCGATTCCGCGCACCAGGTCTCGCCCTTCGGCGCGCGTGGCGCGAACTCCGGTCTCGAAGACGCGGAGAATCTGTCCTGGAAGCTCGACCGGGTGCTGCGCGGTAAATCGCCTGCGAGCCTGCTGGAGAGCTACCACATCGAGCGCAGCGCAGCGGCCGACGAGAACATCCGCGAATCGACGCGCTCGACCGACTTCATGGCACCGAACTCGCATCAGGAGGCGCGGTTGCGCAAGGCGGTGCTGTCGCTGGCCAAGGAGACCGAATTCGGCAAGCGCATGGTCAATGGCGGTCGGCTGTCGGTGCCGTGCAGCTACGATACGCCGCTGTCCTCGCTGGATGCGGATACGTGGCGCGGTGGACCCCCGCCCGGCGGTTCGATGCTCGACGCGCCCGTCGCAACGCGCGCCGGCGAGCAGATCTATCTGACCGACGCTTTCCGCAGGGCTGGAACGGACTTCACCTTGCTGTCGTTCAGCAATGGTGCGCCGATCGATGCGCCTGATGGTATCAAGGGCATCCGCATTGGTGCCGACGGTGAATTTGCCGATCCCTCGGGCCTGGTCGCGAAGCGCTATGGCGCCGAGCCGGGGGCCGCCTACCTGCTGAGGCCCGACGGTTATGTCGCGGCGCGCTTCCGTCATCCGACGCGTTCGGCGATCGCGGCGGCGCTGGCGCGGGCCGAAGGTTTGTATTGAGGTCTGGCATGCCGCTCTCCACCAGCTCGAACTTCGCGCGCCCCGACGATGCCTTCCGCGCCATCGTCGAGGCGCATCGCGGCCTGACCGAGGAGCAGAGCGCCGATTTCGACGCGGCGCTGGTTCTGATCCTCGCCAACCATATCGGCGACATCGACGTGCTGCGCGAGGCGATCGGACTCGCCAAGCGCCGCATGATCGACGGCCAGCAGCAGCAACAGCAACAACAATAACCCTGACCTGAAGGACGAATTGATGGCGAAGAACTTCGCATCCACCGGCGATCTCTCCGAGAAGAAGATCACCTTCTCCGAGATCGGCACCGATCTCTATGCCTTCACCGCCGAGGGCGATCCCAACACCGGCGTGATCGTCGGCGACGATGGCTGCCTCGTGTTCGACGCGCAGGCGACGCCGGCCATGGCGAACAAGGTGATCGAGCGGGTCCGCACGGTGACCGACAAGCCGATTAAATATGTCGTGCTGTCGCATTATCACGCCGTGCGCGTGCTAGGCGCCTCCGCCTATCACGCCCAAGGTATCGTCGCCTCGCAGGAGACTCATCGGCTGATTGCGGAGCGCGGCCAGCAGGATTGGGATTCCGAGTACGGCCGCTTTCCGCGCCTGTTCCAGGATGCGCAGAGCATTCCCGGCCTGACCTGGCCGACGCTGACCTTCGAAGGCGAGATGACGATCTATCTCGGCAAGCGCGAGGTGCGCCTGATGCAGCTGGGCGCCGGCCACACCTCGGGCGACATCGTCGGCTGGGTGCCGGATGCAGAGGTGATGTTCTCGGGCGACCTCATCGAATATCACTCGGCCTGCTATTGCGGCGATGCGCATTTGCGCGAATGGCCGATGACGCTGAACGAGATCCGCAACTTCAATCCGAAGGCGATCGCGCCGGGCCGCGGCGATGCGCTGAAGGGCACCGCCACGGTGCGCGAGGCCATCGCGATGACGCGCGACTTCGTCACCTCGCTCTATGGCGCGGCCGAAATCTCGGTCGCCAGGGGCCGCAGCTTAAAGGAATCGATGGCGGCGACGCGCGAGGTGATGGATCCGAAATTCTCGAGCTTTGCCATTTACGAGCACTGCCTGCCGTTCAACGTGTCGCGCGCCTACGACGAAGCATCCGGTATCGACGACCCCGTGATCTGGACCGACAAGCGCGACCAGGAAATGTGGGCCGCTTTGCAAGGAGGAGGATAGTCATGAACATCAATACCTCGCCTGATCAGATCATCCGCAGCTCGGCCCAGGTGACGCCGGGCTACATGTCCGGCTTCGGCAACTCTTTCGAAACCGAGGCGCTGCCGGGCGCGCTGCCGATCGGGCGCAACTCGCCGCAGCGCTGCGCCTACGGACTCTATGCCGAGCAGCTCTCGGGCTCGCCCTTCACCGCGCCGCGCGGCAGCAATGAGCGCTCCTGGCTCTACCGCATCCGCCCCTCAGTGAAGCATTCCGGCCGCTTCGAGAAGGTCGACGCCGGGCTGTGGCGTTCGGCGCCGTGCCATGAATACGACCTGCCGATCGCGCAGCTGCGCTGGGATCCGACGCCGCTGCCGAAGGAGGAGGTCACCTTCATTCAGGGCGTGCAGACCATGACGACGGCGGGGGATGTGAATACGCAGGCTGGCATGGCCGCGCATGTCTACCTCATCACCAAGTCGATGGTGGACCAGCATTTCTATGATGCCGACGGCGAGCTGATGTTCGTGCTGCAGCAGGGCAATCTGCGCCTTGTCACCGAGTTCGGCCGCATCGATGCCGAGCCTGGCGAGATCGTGGTGATCCCGCGCGGCGTCAAGTTTCGCGTCGAGATTCCGAACGGGCCGGCGCGCGGCTATCTCTGCGAAAATTATGGCGGCGCCTTCACGCTGCCGGAGCGCGGGCCGATCGGCGCCAATTGCCTCGCCAATGCGCGTGACTTCCTGACGCCGGTCGCAAGCTACGAGGACAAGGACACGCCGACCGAGCTCTACGTGAAATGGGGCGGCTCGCTGTTCAAGACCACGTTGCCGCATTCGCCGATCGACGTCGTCGCCTGGCACGGCAATTACGCGCCGTACAAGTATGATCTGCGTACCTTCTCTCCCGTCGGCGCGATCGGCTTCGACCATCCCGATCCCTCGATCTTCACGGTGTTGACCTCGCCGTCGGAGACGGCGGGCACCGCCAATATCGACTTCGTAATCTTCCCGGAGCGCTGGATGGTCGCCGAAAACACCTTCCGGCCGCCCTGGTATCACATGAACATCATGAGCGAGTTCATGGGCCTGATCTACGGCGTCTACGACGCCAAGCCGCAGGGCTTCGTCCCCGGCGGCATCTCGCTGCACAATTGCATGCTGCCGCACGGCCCCGACCGCGACGCCTTCGAGCATGCCAGCAACGGCGAATTGAAGCCGGTGAAGCTGACCGGCACCATGGCCTTCATGTTCGAGACCCGCTACCCGCAGCGCGTCACCGCGCATGCGGCGAAGTCGTCGACGCTGCAGGACGATTACGCCGATTGCTGGAACGGCCTGGAGAAGCGCTTCGATCCGAACCGGCCGTAGTCTTGCTTACCCTCCCAGGGGGAGGGTCGCTCGCGTCAGCGAGCGGGGTGGGGTGACAGTCTCTCCATTGAGGCGGTGCCCAATTGGAGAGATCACCCCACCCCGCTTCGCATTACGCTTCGCTTCATGCGAACCGACCCTCCCCCTCCAGGGGAGGATGACACCATCACCGCTGCGCCCACGGGAAACCAATGCCCCATCCCAATGACCCCAGCCTCCGCTCCTTCATCGACGTTGATCCGGCCTCGGACTTCCCGATCCAGAACCTGCCTTACGGCGTGTTCTCGACCGCGGCCAATCCGACACCGCGGGTCGGCGTCGCGATCGGAAACTACGTGCTCGATCTCTGGGAACTCGAGCAGGAGTCCCGTCTCGAGGTCGGGCCACTCGGCGTGTTCTCGGGTCCCTCGCTCAATCCCTTCATGGCGCTGGGCCCGAAGGTCTGGACCAGGACCCGCGCACGTATCAGCGAGCTGTTGCGTGCGGATCATCCGGAGCTGCGTGACAACGAGGAGCTGCGCAAGCAGGCTCTGGTGCCCATGCGCGATGTTAGACTGCATCTGCCCTTCGCCGTCTCCGGCTACACCGATTTCTATTCGTCGAAGGAGCACGCCACCAATGTCGGCGTGATGTTCCGCGGCAAGGACAATGCGCTGCAGCCGAACTGGCTGCATATGCCGATCGCGTATAACGGCCGCGCCTCCACCGTCGTGGTCTCCGGCACCAGGGTGAAGCGGCCGCGCGGGCAGCTGAAGCCGCCGAATGCGGAGCTGCCGAGCTTTGCGCCGTGCAAGCGGCTCGATTTCGAGCTGGAGATGGGCGTCGTGATCGGCCAGCCGTCGCCGATGGGCAGCATGCTCACCGAGAGCCAGGCCGAGGAGATGATCTTCGGCTTCGTGCTGCTCAACGACTGGAGCGCGCGCGACATCCAGCAATGGGAATATGTGCCGCTCGGCCCGTTCCTGGCAAAAGCGTTCGCGACCTCGATCAGCCCCTGGGTGGTGACGCGCGAAGCGCTGGAGCCGTTCCGCCTGAACGGGCCGGAGCAGCAGCCGGTGCCGCTCGATTATCTCAAGCAGACCAAGCCGCAGAATTACGATGTCGAGCTCGACGTCTCCTTGCGCGCCGCCGGCACCAATGCGCCCGCCAGCATCAGCCGCACAAATTTCAAGTACATGTACTGGTCGTCGGTGCAGCAGCTGATGCATCACGCCTCAAGCGGCTGCGCCATGAATGTTGGCGATCTCTTAGGGAGCGGCACCATCTCCGGCCCGGAGAAGAACCAGCGCGGCAGCCTGCTCGAGATCAGCTGGAACGGCACCGAGCCGGTCGAGCTGCCCGGCGGCGCCAAGCGCTCGTTCCTGGAGGACGGCGACAGCCTCGTCATGCGCGGCTGGTGCCAGGGCAACGGCTATCGCGTCGGGTTCGGCGAGGTCGAAGGGACGATCGTGGCTGAGGAGTGACGGGTCAAATCAACGCCTCTCCGGCGGCACGTCGCGCACCCGCGCGCAATGCGCCGCGACATCCTCGACGCTGTACTTCAGGTGCACCCGCTTGTCGGACGGCGCCTGCTTCGTCGTGCACACGCCCGGCCGCCATTCCTGCGCCGGTCTGATCGGACGCGGGGCGAAGCCGCCGCCGCAGTTCGGGCAGACATTGAACAGCTTGGTCTCGACGCAATCCGCGCAGAACGTGCATTCATAGGAGCAGATCCGCGCATTGGTCGCGTCGGGCGGCAGGTCGCAATCGCAATATTCGCAATTCGGTCGCAGCTGGAGCGCCATGTTGAACCTCCGCAACTAGAGCTGCGATCATCGCAGATCGCGTTGTCAGCGCGAATGCCATAGTTCCCTCGATTTCAGCCGGGCTTGATCTCCTTCAGCGGCAGCTTCGAGCTCTCCTTCAGGCGGTCCAGCACGATCGAGGAGCGCACATGCGCCACGCTCTGGTGCGGCATCAGCACGTCATTGACGAGGTTCGACAGGCCCTTGAGATCGCGCAGCACGGCCTTGAGCACATAGTCGGCATCGCCCGTCAGCGAATACGCCTCTTGGATCTCGTCGATCCGGTTCACCAGCGCGCGAAAACGCTTGGAATTGTCCGGCGAGTGCGTCGCCAGTCCCACCTGGATGAAGGCGATCACGCCGAAGCCGAGCGCCTCGCTGGAAAGGTCGGCGTGGTAGCCCGCGATCACCTTCTCCTCCTCCAGCCGCATCCGCCGCCGCGAGCATTGCGAGGCTGACAGGCCCGCGAGCTCGGCGAGCTCCTGGTTGGTGAGGCGACCGTCGTCCTGCAGCGCACCTAGGATCTTGAGATCGAAGGCATCCACCGAAATCATGCGCATTCTGCCCATTTGATGCACGGATCGTGCGTATGATAGCCAATCGGCGGCCCCTTTGCACGCTCCTTGCGCGCCCCATGAAGGATAGTTCCTGTCAGCAGCCATTCGGGAGAACACCATGGGACCGTTTCCGCACGATGCACCGCCGGCCACGATCACTGCCGACAACCCGATGGGCACCGACGGATTCGAGTTCGTCGAATACGCCCACCCCAATCCGCAAGAGTTGCACGCTTTGTTCAAGCTGATGGGCTATGCGCCCGTCGCGCGGCACAAGACCAAGAAGATCACGGTCTATCGCCAGGGCGACATCAACTATCTCGTCAACGAGGAGCCCGGCACTCACGGCTATGAGTTCGTCGCCGCCCACGGCCCCTGTGCGCCGTCGATGGCGTTTCGCGTCGTCGATGCCACGGCGGCCTATGACCGTGCGATTGCGCTCGGCGCCGAGCCGGCCGATGTGTCATCGGCGCAGAAGACGCTCGACGTGCCCGCGATCAAGGGCATCGGCGGCAGCCTGCTTTATCTGGTCGATTGCTATGGTGCCAAGGGCTCGGCCTATGACGCCGAGTTCGAATGGCTGGGCGCGCGCGATCCCAAGCCGCATGGCGCCGGCCTGTTCTATCTCGACCATCTCACCCACAACGTCCATCGCGGCCGCATGAATGTCTGGGCCGGCTTCTACGAAAAACTGTTCAACTTCCGCCAGATCCGCTTCTTCGACATCGAGGGCCGCGCCTCCGGCCTGTTCTCGCGCGCGCTGACCAGTCCCGACGGCAAGATCCGCATTCCGATCAACGAGGACGCCGGCGATTCCGGCCAGATCGAGGAATATCTGCAGACCTATCGCGGCGAGGGCATCCAGCACATCGCCTGCGGCTGCCGCGACATCTACCGCACCATCGAAGGCCTGCGCGAGGCCGGCCTGCCGTTCATGCCGTCGCCGCCCGACACTTATTTCGAGAAGATCGATACGCGCCTGCCCAAGCACGGCGAGGATGTCGCGCGTCTCCGGAAGAACGGCATCCTGATCGACGGCGAGGGCGTGGTCGACGGCGGCCAGACCAAGGTGCTGCTGCAGATATTCTCGGCCAACGCGATCGGCCCGATCTTCTTCGAGTTCATCCAGCGCAAGGGCGACGACGGCTTTGGCGAGGGCAATTTCAAGGCCCTGTTCGAATCGATCGAGGAGGATCAGATCCGCCGCGGCGTGTTGAAGGTGGATAGCGCGGCGTAGGGCGCGGCGCGTGCGGACACAGCTGCCGCGTCACAACGGCTGTGGTCCCCGCCTAGTGCGCAATTGCGCACGGGGGTGGGGACCCATAACCACAGGGAGGAGTTGGCGCGCGAAGTGACACCTCCGAGTCTTCGCCAAACGACTTCCTGTGGTTATGGATCCCGGGCTCGCGCTCCGCGCGCCCCGGGGATGACCGCGGAAATTACTTCGGCGCCTGCCACGCCTGCATCACCGCCCCGATCTCCGCCGCCTCCGGCTCGCGCGCTGCCGACGGCGTGCGCGAGAATCGCGGCGCAGGTGCCGGCTGCTTCACGCCGTGGCGCTCGATGAAGACGTTGCGGGCGACCATGTGCGGATGCTCCGTCGCCTCCGACATGGTCAGCACCGGCGCGAAGCAGATGTCGGTGCCTTCCATGATCTTGCACCAGTCCTCGCGCGTCTTGCTCTTGAACACCGCCTTCAGCTTCTCCTTCAGCGCCGGCCACGCCTTGCGGTCCATCTGCGCGTCGAAATCGGCGTCGGTGAGGCCGGCGTGCTCGCGCAGCAGCGCGTAGAATTGCGGCTCGATCGAGCCGATCGAGACGAAGTGCCCGCAGGCGCATTCGTAGACGCCGTAGAAATGCGCGCCGCCATCGAGGAAGTTCTGGTTGCGCTCCTCGGTCCAGCGTCCCATCGTGGCCATGTCGAAGAAGAACGACATCAGCGAGGCCGCGCCGTCGCACATCGCCGCGTCCACGACCTGGCCCTTGCCCGACTTCTGCGCTTCCAGCAGTGCTGCGAGCACGCCGACGACGAGATAGAGCGCGCCGCCGCCGAAATCGCCGACCAGATTGAGCGGCGGCACCGGCGCCTCCTTCGTGCCGATCGCGGCGAGCGCGCCGGTGATGGAGATGTAGTTGATGTCGTGGCCGGCGGCGTTGGCGAGCGGGCCTTCCTGGCCCCAGCCGGTCATGCGGCCATAGACCAGCTTCGGGTTGCGTGCGAGCACGACGTCTGGCCCGAGCCCGAGCCGCTCCATCACGCCGGGGCGAAAACCCTCAACCAGCGCGTCGGCGCTCGCGAGCAGATCCAGCACCTGCGCGATCGCGGTCTTGTCCTTGAGGTCGAGCTCGATCACCTTGCGGCCGCGCCCCGCCACCGACTTCATGCTCTTCTTCGCGCCGACGCGGTCGAGCGTGACGACGTCGGCGCCCATGTCGGCCAGCATCATGCAGGCGAACGGACCGGGTCCGATGCCGGCGAATTCGACGATGCGGAAGCCCGAGAGTGGGCCGGAAGCGCGGACGGAGGAGGTGGGGGCTGGTTTGTCGAGCACGTTGTTGTTTCCTCGGGTCGCGGGCGCATGCCGGCGTCGGCAATTGCCTCTGACGTTTCTTCTGTTGAGCGAGTTAATCGGCCGATTAACTTTTCTCGCCTTCACGCCAGCGAGGCAAGCGGTTTTCATGCCGCACGGCCAAAATAAAACGGCGCGCACCGAAGTGCGCGCCGCGGAAAATTTGCGTGGAGACGCTAAGTTCAGCCCGCGGCGGCGACCGCGCGTTGTGCCATCACCTTGATCAGATTGGCGCGATATTCCGCCGTGCCGTGGATGTCGGCCAGCAATCCATTCGCCGAAATTGTCACGCTGTCGATCGCCGATGGCGACCAGTTCGCCTTCAGCGCCGCTTCGATCGCGCCCACCCGCATCACGCCGGTTTGCGAGGCGCCGGTGGCGGCGACCCGAACCTCGCCCGATTTGGTCTGCGCCACGAACACGCCGGTGAGCGCGAAGCGCGAGGCCGGATGCCGCATCTTCTCGTAGCCTGCCTTCGCCGGCACCGGGAATGACACGGCGGTGATGATCTCGCCGTCTTCCAGCGCCGTCGTGAACAGGCCCTGAAAGAAATCATCCGCCGCAATCGACCGCTTGTTGGTCTTCACGGTGGCGCCGAGCGCGAGCAGCGCTGCCGGGAAATCCGCAGCCGGATCGTTGTTGGCGATCGAGCCGCCGATCGTGCCGCGATAACGCACGGCGGGGTCGCCGAGCACCGAGGTGAGATAGGCGATCGCAGGGATCGCCTGCTTCACATCGGCATTCGTCATGATGTCGTAATAGGTCGTCGCCGCTTTGATGGTCAGCGTGTCGCCCGACAGCTCGACGCCCTGCAGCTCCTTGATCCTGCCGAGGTCGATGACGTCGGAGGGACCTGCGAGGCGCTGCTTCATGACCGGCAGCAGCGTCTGACCGCCAGCGAGGAACTTCGACTCGCTGCCCTTGGCGAACAGGCTGGCGGCTTCGTCGACCGAGGAGGCGCGATGATAGGTGGTCTGGTACATCTTCGGTCCTCCCTTAAGCCGCGTGGATCGTGCGCCACACCCGGTCCGGGGTTGCGGGCATTTCCAGGTTGTTCTTGCCGATCGCATCCGTGATCGCGTTGATCACGGCCGCCGATGCGCCGATCGCGCCGGCCTCACCGCAACCCTTGATGCCCAAGGGATTGCCCGGGCAGAGCGTCGTGGTGTGGGACAGGTTGAACGACGGCACGTCGTCGGCTCGCGGCATGGCGTAATCCATGAACGAGGCCGTGACCGGCTGGCCGTTGGCATCATAGATCGCATGCTCGAGCAACGCCTGCCCGATGCCCTGCACGAGGCCGCCATGGACCTGGCCCTCGACGATCATCGGGTTGATCAGCCGGCCGAAATCGTCGGCCGCGACGAAGTTGACGAAGGAGGTCTTGCCGGTGCCGGGATCGACCTCGAGCTCGCAGATATAGGCGCCGGCCGGGAAGGTGAAGTTGGTCGGGTCGTAGAAGGCGCTCTCCTTCAGGCCCGGCTCCATCCCGTCAGGCAGGTTGTGCGCCGTATAGGCCGCGAGCGCGACCATCGGCAGGGCGATCGCCTTGTCGGTGCCTGTCACCTTGAACTCGCCGTTCTCGATGACGATGTCGGCCTCCGACGCTTCCAGCGCATGCGCGGCGATCTTCTTGGCCTTGGATTCCATCTTCTCCATCGCCTTCAGGATCGCGGTGAGGCCGACGGCCGCCGAGCGCGAGCCGTAGGTGCCCATGCCGAACTGCACCTTGTCGGTGTCGCCATGGACGATCGAGACCTGGCTGATCGGAACGCCCAGGCGCTCCGCGACGAGCTGGCAGAACGTGGTCTCGTGACCCTGGCCGTGGCTGTGCGAGCCGGTGAGGATCTCGATGGTGCCGACGGGGTTGACGCGCACCTCGGCCGATTCCCACAAGCCGACGCCGGCGCCCAGGCTGCCGACCGCCTTCGACGGCGCGATGCCGCAGGCCTCGATGTAGCAGGACACGCCGATGCCGCGCAGCTTGCCGTCGGCCTTCGCCTTGGCCTTGCGGGCAGGGAAGCCGGCATAGTCGATCGCCTTCATCGCCGCGTCGAGCGAAGCGTTGAAGTCGCCAGTGTCGTAGGCCATGATGACAGGCGTCTGGTGCGGGAACTGGGTGATGAAGTTGGTCCGCCGCAACTGGGCCGGATCGACGTTCAGCTGCCGCGCCGCCGTCTCCATCAACCGTTCGATCAGATAGCTCGCCTCGGGCCGGCCCGCGCCGCGATAGGCGTCGACCGGCGTGGTGTTGGTGTAGACCCCGATCACCTCGGCATGGATCGCCGGGATGTTGTACTGGCCCGACAGCAGCGTCGCGTAGAGATAGGTCGGCACCGAGGACGAGAACAGCGACATGTAGGCGCCGAAATTGGCGTAGGTCTTCACCTTGAGGCCGATGATCTTGTTGTTGGCGTCGAAGGCCATCTCGGCATGGGTGATGTGATCGCGGCCATGCGCGTCGGTGAGGAAGGCTTCGGTGCGGTCGCCGGTCCACTTGACGGGACGGCCGACCTTCTTCGAGGCCCACAGCGCCACCATCTCCTCGGGATAGATGAAGATCTTGGAGCCGAAGCCGCCGCCGACGTCGGGCGCGATCACGCGCAGCTTGTGCTCGGGGGCGATGTTGTAGAACGCCGACAGCACGAGACGCGCGACGTGCGGGTTCTGCGACGTCGTGTAGAGGGTGAAGTGCTCCTCGGCTGTGTCGTAATCGGCGATCGCCGCGCGCGGCTCCATCGCATTCGGCGCAAGGCGGTTGTTGGTGACGTCGAGCTTCACCACATTGGCGGCTTTCGAGAAGGCGGCACTCACCGCGCCCTCGTCGCCGATCACCCAGTCATAGACCTGGTTGCCGGGTGCCTCGGGATGAAGCTGCGGCGCGCCGGGCTTGATGGCGGCGTGCATGTCGGCGACCGCGGGAAGCTCCTCGTAGTCGACCACGACGGCTTCCGCCGCGTCGCGCGCGAGATTTTTGCTTTCGGCGATCACGACGGCAACTGCCTGTCCGACGAAGCGCACCGTCTCCGGCGCCATCGCCGGCCATGCGCCCATCTTCATCGGGGTGCCGTCCTTGGAGGTGATGGCCCAGCCGCAGATCAGGTTGCCGACCTTGTCGTCGACCAGCTGCTGTCCGGTGAGCACCGCGACCACGCCCGGCATCTTCAGCGCCGCGGACGAATCGATCTTCTTGACCTTGGCGTGCGCGTGCGGGCTGCGGATGAAATAGGCATGGGTCATGCCCGTCAACTTGATGTCGTCGACGTAACGGCCCTTGCCGGTAATGAAACGCTTGTCTTCCTTGCGCACGACGCGTGCGCCGATGCCTTCAACACCCATGTCTGGTCCTCCCGACCGGAAATTTGCTTGACCGCGCCGTCCATCGACGGCTGCGATGGTGGTTCTTGTTTCGAGGCGCGCCGCTTACTCGGCCGCCTGCGAGACCTTCATGCGTCCGGCGGCGTCCAGCACCGCCTTGACGATGTTGTGATAGCCGGTGCAGCGGCAGATATTGCCTTCGAGTTCGGTGCGGACGGTCGCCTCGTCGAGCTGTCCACTGTGGCGGTGCACGATGTCGATCGCCGACATGATCATGCCCGGGGTGCAATAGCCGCACTGCAGGCCGTGATTGTCGCGGAAGGCGGCCTGCATCGGGTGCAGTTCGTCGCCCTTGGCGATGCCCTCGATCGTGGTGACGCTGGTGCCGTCGGCCTGCCCCGCCAGCATGGTGCAGGATTTCACCGCGCGGCCGTCCATGTGCACGACGCAGGCGCCGCACTGGCTGGTGTCGCAGCCGACATGGGTCCCGGTCAGGTTGAGGTGATCGCGCAGGAGCTGGACCAGCAGCGTGCGGTCCTCGACATCGACAGCAACGGCCTTGCCGTTGACCGTCAGTTTGACTGTAGACACTTGAAGTCCTCCCAAAGTGATTTTGATTGGTTCTAATTAGAGACAGCGCAAACGAAACTTTGCAACTGGGTTTTTGCTGACCGCGGTCATGGAAGGGTCATCGTGATGACGGTCGCCGATGTGCGATTCGGCCACGACGTCTCGTGCCGCCGCCATCACGTGCTGCGACATTGTGGGAGACACACGGAAAGTCGCAGCTAGCATCTGCGATGGCGTGCTCGGCTGCCGCCGCAATAGGCGCGTGAGCTGGTCGCGCGTGCCGTGGTCATCTCGCCGCTTGCCCCTGGACCTGGGCCCGGTCGTGCGTCGTTCCTCCCTTGAATGCCGTGCTCGTTGCGCGAATAGGAGCATGCGCCCCCGCCTTTGTAATCGCGATCTTGGTAGTAGGACGAGACGACTTAAGCCATTGATTTTGCTTACGGCAATGCAGCGAAATCATGCTCCGGGGCGAGGCCGGCGGGCCAATCGCGCCTAGTACTTCCTGGCGATTGAACGCAGCCGCCCGTCCCCCTAGTCGAGCCGTACAGGCAACGGCAACAAGGGTGGAAGCGATGCAGATGAACGACAGTCAGCGGATCCCGGCGTCGAAGGCAAAGGTCTGGGCTGCGCTCAACGATCCCGAGATTCTCAGGCGCTGCATTCCCGGCTGCCAATCGCTCGAGATGGCGTCGCCGACCGAGATGACGGCGACCGTGGTGCTGAAGGTCGGTCCGGTGAAGGCGACGTTCAGCGGCAAGGTGACGCTGACCGATGTCGATGCGCCCAACGGCTATCGCATCGTCGGCGAAGGCACCGGCGGCGTCGCCGGCTTTGCCAAGGGCGGCGCGAAGGTCAGGCTGGAGGAAGAAGCCCCTGATGTCACCATCCTGCACTACGAGGCCGATGCGCAGATCGGCGGCAAGCTCGCGCAGCTCGGCTCGCGATTGATCGACTCGACGTCGCGAAAACTCGCCGCGAGCTTCTTCGAGAGTTTTGCCGGCGTGGTAGCGCCATCATCGTGATTGATGCGCGATGCCGCCTTCATTCGAATGCGCATTTCAAGCTGCAAAACAAGGGCAAGACGCAAGTCCGGACAACGAGATGAGCGGCGAAAGCCGCCAATGATTTGCACTACTACCTTCCGCCTATACTAAGCGCGAAAAGCCGATGCTGTAATTTCGAACGATGGCTCGCAGGTGAACTGCGCATCACGAGCGCAGACGCGCTCAGGCGCCCAACGAGGCGTGCACAACAACATCGCGGAGGGAATACATGACCTTTGGAACGAAGGGCTTCTTGGCCGGCATCTCCATGATTGCGATGCTCGCCGCCGTTACATCGGGCGTTCGCGCCAACGACTCGGTGCTCAAGGCGCAATCCGATTCGAATCAATGGGCCGTTGCCGGCCACGATTACGGCAACACGCGCTTCAGCCCGCTCAAGCAGATCAACACCGAGAACGCCGGGAAGCTGACGCTCGCTTACTCCTTCTCGCTGGCGTCATTGCGTTCGAACGAATCCTCGCCGATCGTCATCGGCAACACGCTGTACGTTTCGAGCTCGTGGGGTCCGAAATACGTCTATGCGCTCGATGCGGCGACGGGGCAGCGCAAATGGACTTGGGAGCCCGATATTCCCGAGGACGTGCTGCAATACGCCTGCTGCGACGTGAACAGCCGCGGCGTCTCCTACGCCGACGGCAAGATCTTCGTCGGCCGCCTCGACGGCAAGCTGACCGCGCTTGATGCCGCGGCCGGCAAGTCGCTGTGGACGGCGAAGGTGGTCGACTACAAGCAGGGCTCGGTCATCACCTCGCCGCCGCTCGTCGTGCGCGACAAGGTCATCACTGGTTTCGGCGGCGGCGAATACGGCGTGCGCGGCGCGCTGCTGGCCTTCGACATCAACACCGGCAAGCAGGTGTGGCAGACCTACACCGTTCCTTCGCCCGACGAGCCCGGCGGCGATTCCTGGAAGGGCGACTCCGCCCAGCATGGCGGCGGCGCGGCCTGGCTGGTCGGCTCCTACGATCAGAAGACCGACACGGTCTATTGGGGCACCAGCAATCCCGCCCCGTGGAACACGGCGGTGCGTTCGACCGGCGACGGCAATTTCGGAAAGCTGACCAACCTCTACACCGCCTCGACGCTCGCGCTCGATCCCAACACCGGCAAGATCAAGTGGCACATCCAGACCACGCCGGCCGACGCCTGGGACTATGACGGCGTCAACGAAGCCGTGCTCGCGGATCTCAAGATCGGCGGCAGCACCGTTCCGGCGCTGATGAAGGCCGACCGCAACGGCTTCTTCTTCGTCGCCAACCGTGAGACCGGCAAGGTGTTGTCGGCGGAGAAATACGTGTTCTCCAACTGGGCCAAGAAGTGGGATGTCGCCACGATGCGCGCGGTCGAGGATCCCGACAAGCGTCCCGGGCCGGACCATCCCGCCAAGGACATCTGCCCGAACCTGATCGGCGGCAAGAACTGGCAGCCGATGTCGTTCAACCCGCAGACCGGCCTGGTCTACATCCCGTCCAACAACGTCTGCATGGACTGGTCGGTCAGCGACGTCACCTACAAGCGCGGCGTGTTCTATCTCGGCGCCGAATTCCCGACCAAGGAAGGCCCCGGCGGCTTCCTCGGCGAGCTCGTCGCCTGGGATCCGGTCGCGCAGAAGAAGGTCTGGTCGATCAAGGAAGACCTGCCCTTCAACGGCGGCACGCTGACCACCGGCGGCGGGCTCGTGTTTGCCGGCAACATCCATGGCGACTTCCGCGCCATCGATGCGAAGTCCGGCAAGGTCCTGTGGAGCAAGAATCTCGGCTCCGGCATCGGCGCAGGCCCGGTGACCTATCAGGTCGACGGCAAGCAATATGTCGCCATCGTCGTCGGCCGCACCGCTGCGCTGCCTGCGTTCCTGGGCGAGGTAGGAAAGAAGATGACAGCCGCAGCCCCCGAGGGCGGTTCGCTCTTCGTGTTCTCCGTCCAGTGACAACTCGCGCGCGTATCCTCGAGGTGACGGGATACGCGCGCGCTTTCTCCGGACTTTAGCTGCGGCATCGGGCGGTGCCTGGTGCCGCCGCGCCTGGCCCAACAAGCTCCGGCGCAACAAGGCCAACGCCAAGCGCAACGCCAAGGGAGACGAGGATGCGTTCGAATCATTCCGCCACCGGTGCGAGCCGACATCGCGCCATCGCAGCCCTGCTCGCATGTGCCGCCGCGGCGCTGATCGTTCCGGCCTCGCCGCTGCAGGCCGACGAGGCGCAGCCGTTCCGTCTCTGCGCCGATCCGACCAACCTTCCATTCTCGAGCGACAGCTCGTCGAAGCCGGGCTTCTACGTCGAGATCGGCCAAGCCCTGGCGCAGGCGCTCGGCCGGCCGATCGCCTATGACTGGTACAAATCCTATTTCGGCAAGCGCACCGTGCGCGTCACGCTGCTCGGCAAGCAATGCGACGCCATGATCGGGTTGCCCAGGTCCGAGGATTTCATGGGTCCAGCCGTGATCTTCTCCGACACTTTCGCCAAGGAAGGCTATGCGCTCGTCGCCGCCAAGGAATCTGCGAAGGGCGCGGCGATCGGCGGCATCGACGGCCTCAAGGGCAAGCGCGTCGCCGTGCAGTTCGCCAGCACGCCGCAAAATCTGCTCGCGAGCCGCGACGACATCCAGAAAGTGACGGTGCTGTCGCCCGAGGAAGGCATGCAGGCGCTCGACCAGGGCCGGGCCGACGTCGCCTTCATCTGGGGACCGGTCGCCGGCTGGCTCAACAAGACCAGCTATAACGGCCGCTACCAGATCGAGCTCACCGAGGGCGAGGGGCTGTCATGGGACGCCGCCATCGGCTTTGCCAAGGCCTCGACCGAGCTGCGCGACCGCGTCAATGCGGTGCTGCCGCAGCTTCAAGGCAAGATCGGCGAGCTCGCCGTGAAATACGGTTTGCCGGGCGGCGCGCCGGTTCGCTTCGGCGCGGCGCCGGCGCCGGTGACGACCGGCACGGGAAGCGGAGCCGGTGTCGCCCAGGTCGCCAATGTCGTGGCGACCGAGACTAAGGGCGATGCGGTCGCGCCGGGCCTTGAGGCCGTCGGCGCGGGCAAGGAGATCTTCAACGGAACCTGCGCGCACTGCCACGGTCCCGATGCGATCCAGAGCGAGCGCAAGATCGATCTGCGGCTGCTGCGTCACCGCTACGGCGACGAGATGCGCGAGAAATATTTGACGACCGTGCAGGAGGGACGGCCGAACAAGGGCATGCCGGCCTGGAAGGAGGTCTATACCGAGGACCAGTTCAACAGCATCTATTCCTACCTGCTGACGGTCCAGGTCGAATCGAACGATTGAACGGTCTTGACCGAACCCGATCGGGAGGATGTGGTAGCGTTCATCCGGCGCCATCCCGGTGCCGGATTGATGCCGGATGGGTCCGCCTCTTCCGCTACGGCGGCGGATGCCCGTACGGTGCAGCATTCGGCGGTGCAGTCCTGTGAAGGCGCCATGACCAGCTTCCTGATCATCGACGATCATCCGCTGTTTCGCGAGGCCCTCGGTAATGCGGTGCGGCTGGCCTTGCCGGAGGCGCGGATTGTCGAAGCGATGTCGATCGAGGACGCCCTTCACATCCTGACGGCCGAGCAGGGCGAGGGCATCGACCTCGCCCTGCTCGACCTCCTGCTGCCGGATGCGACCGGCTTCTCCGGCTTTCTGCGCTTGCGCGAGGCCCATCCGCGCCTGCCCGTCGCCATCGTAGCGAGGAGGACCAGCGCGTCGTCCGCGAGGCGCTGGAGCTCGGGGCCGCGGGTTTTCTGCCGAAGTCGCTGTCGAAGCGCGAGCTGGCGCAGTCGATCGAGGGCGTGCTGAACGGATCGGTGTCGGTGCCGAAGGATTTCGTGGCAACGTCGCAGCGGCGCCGGGCCGAGGCCAGCAAGGCGCTCGAGGTCAAGCTGCGCGAGCTCACGCCGCAGCAGCTTCGCGTGCTCGATCTGCTGCGGCGCGGCTATCCGAACCGGCAGATCGGCCAGGAGCTTCAACTCGCCGAATCCACGGTGAAGGCGCATATCACCGAAATTCTGCGCAAGCTCGGCCTGTTCAGCCGCAACAAGGCGATCATCGAGATCGGCAAGGTGGACCTGCCGGATCCCAAGGCCCGGCCTTATGCGCGGGCCGACCGCGGGCGGCCGCAATGACGCGCAATGTCCCGCTTGATCTGAATCAAGCCGGTCTGGTCCGGCTGCGACATTCTCGTTTCGGCGTCGAACCCGTCGATCATCTGGCCAATCAACCAGGAATGGCTCACGCGTGATGCGATTTCTGATCGTCGAAGACCATCCGTTGTTTCGCGAGGCCCTCGAGGGCGCGCTCCAGATGGCGGCGCCGGCGGCCGAGATCCTTCAGGCGACGTCGATCGACGGTGCGCTCGAGCAGGCCGCGGCGGCTGCCGAGCTCGACCTTATTCTGCTCGATCTGTCGATGCCGGGCACCACGGGCCTTTCAGGCATCATCCGCATCCGCAAGGCTTTCCCCAGGATTCCCGTCGTCATCGTATCAGGGCATCAGGATCCGCAGATTGTGGCCGGCGCCTTGTCGCTCGGCGTCTCCGGCTACATCCTCAAATCGTCCTCCAAGCAGGAGCTGGCGCATTCGATCGGCGAGGTGCTGCGCGGCGCGGTCTGTGTCCCTGCCGCCTATCGCGCCCTGGTCCGCCCGCAACGCGCCGCCGGCCCCGCGCAGGATCTGCTGAAACGCCTGCACGAGCTGACGCCGCAGCAATTGCGCGTGCTCGAAATGCTCAAGCGCGGCCTGCAGAACAAGCAGATCGCCTTCGAGCTGAACATCTCCGAGACCACGGTGAAGGTCCACGTCTCCGACATCCTGCGCAAGCTCAACGTGCTCAGCCGCACCAAGGCCATCGTCGAAATGTCTCGGATCGATTTCGCGACCCTGGCCGGCGAAGGCGCCGGCCTGAAGGGGGAGCGTTCGCAGGCCGATCCGCCCTCAGGATAGTCCGGCGTCAGTCGTCGGAACGAGGCGAGCCGCGGTTCAAGCCGGTAGCGGCTGGCCGGCTTGCTCGCGAGCGATGTAGTCGGCGTACCAGTCCGGCCAGTTCGCATCGTACTGACCGCCGTTCCGCTTCTCGTGCTCGCCGTGTGCCGCAGCCGCACGTCGGAGCGCGCTCGCGAACTCGGACGAGGAGGTGAATGTTGTTCCTGCTGCCTCTACGCGTCCCGGCAATCGCGTGGTGATCTCCTGGAACAGCCAGCCGTTGCCATCGGGATCGTTGAACGAGACGTACGAGCGATAGCTGGCGCGTGCGGGATCCAGACCAGCAATCCGACGGCGCCCGAACAGATAAGGCTCGTCGGGTCCGGTGTGCACGTCGCCTTCAGCGTGGAAGATTTCGCTGACCTCGACGCCGCGACCGCGCAGATCGTCTCGCGCGGCTTCAATGTCGGAGACGATCAGGTACAGACCCTGGGCGGAGCCGGGCTCCGCCGCGGTCACGTTCTTGCCGAAAATGACCGAGGAGGGGGAGCCGGGAGGTGTGAACTGGATGACGCGGTAGTCGTCAGGCCCGGCGAAATCGGCATCGAGCCGCCATCCGAGGTTCGCATAGAACTTCTTGGCGCGATCGACGTCCGAAACAGGGATGACGACGACTTCGAGCTTCATGTCGATCGTTGGCGCTTGGGTGGTCTCATTTGCATCAGGGGCAGGCATTGCTTCTCTCCTGAATTATAGCGTTTACGATATAATCGTGTACGCGATATAAAGGACCTTGGAGCCTCAATGTCAACCTTCCGATTTAATCGGACACGATATATATGCACGCGGAGTTTCACATGTCCGTGTTGGAGAGGGCCCCCCATGAGTCTGAAGAACGGTCCCAGAGCCGAATTCAGAGACGATTCCAGAGATGATTCAACGACCAATCAGCCGAAACCGGCCGAGGGCGACCGGCGCCTCGACGATTTCCTGTGCTTCGCGATCTATTCGGCCAACCTCGCCTACGGACGAGCGTACAAGCCGGGCCTCGATGAGCTCGGCCTAACCTACCCCCAGTGGATCGCGATCGTGGCGCTGTGGGAGCAGGACGACCAAACCGTCAGCGAACTCGGCGACAAGATGTTCCTGGAATCCAACACCCTGACGCCGATCCTCAAAAAGCTCGAGGCGGCGGGCTATTTGCGCCGCCAGCGCGATCCCGCCGACGAGCGGCAGGTGCGCGTCAGTCTCACCGACGCCGGCCGACGCCTCCGCGAGAAAGGCATGCACATGAATCTCGTGAAGTCGAGCGGACTAAAGCCCGATGAGTTCGCGCGGCTGCAGAAAAGCGTCGTCAAGCTCCGCGACAATCTAATCAAGGCGATGAAGGAGGAGTGACAGGCCCCTGTCTACTTTGCATGGGGTTGTTTTCGACATTTTTGTCTTGGCTACGTCCGATAGCCCCGCCGCGAGGAAGACGAGGCGAAGATCATCCGCGCTTCAGCTCAGCAGGAACGACAGCAGCGCCCGCATCTCGGCCGGCTTGATCGGCTTCTTCAGCACTTCGAGGCCCTGCAGGCTCGCCTGCTTCGCCGCCTGTTCGGAATAGTCGGCGGTGATGATCATGGCGGGCGTGTCGAGCTCCAAATGCTCCCGCACGTCGGCGATGGCCGACAGGCCGCTTTCGCCGTGGTCGAGATGGAGGTCCGCGATCACGACATCGGGCGCGCCGCCGAGCTCGCTGAGGCGCACGAGCGCGTCCGCACCCGATCGCGTGGTCGCGACGTCGCAGCCCCATCCCTCCAGCAGCGCGGCCATCGCCTCCGAGCCGTTCGGATCGTTCTCGATCAGCAGGATCTTGGCGCCTTCGAGCCCGCTGTAATCGTAGTGACGCGCGGCGGGCTCGACCTCCTGCACCTCGTCGGCGACTTCAGCGAGGTCGGCCGGCTCCAGCTCCAGGGTGAAGGTCGATCCCCTGCCGAGCTGCGACGACAGCCACACCTCGTGCCCGAGCTCGCTGGCGAAGCGGCGAACGATGGAGAGGCCGAGCCCGAAGCCGGCCTGGTCGGCCGCATTGGCATCGCCGCGCTGGAATTCGCGGAAGATCGCCTCCTGCTGCGCCTGCGCAATCCCGGGTCCGGTGTCGGAGACCTGGACGCAGATCCGTCCGCCGCGCGGCCGGCATCCCATCACGACGCCGCCGCTGCGGGTATAGCGAATGGCATTGGCGAGAAGGTTCTGCAGGATCCGCCGCAGCATCATCGCATCCGACATCACCGCGAGCCGAGAGGTGCGGATGCGCAAGGACAGGCCTTGCCGCGCGGCGATCGGCTCGAACTCGTTGCGGAGCTGCTCGAACAGGGGGGCCAGCGCGATCGCGCGCACGTCGGGCTTGAGCGCGCCGGAATCGAGCTTGGCGATCTCCAGCAGCGAGCGCAGCAGGTCCTCCAGCATCACCAGCGAGCGGCTCGCCTGGTCGATCAGCACGCCCGCTTCCTGCGACTCCATCATCTCCGTCAGTGCGGACAGGGTCAGGCGCGCCGCGTTGAGCGGCTGCAACAGATCGTGGGTGACCGAGATCAGCACCGAGGATTTCAGCGAGCTCGCCGCCTCCGCCTGCTGCTTGGCGCGGTAGAGTCCCTCATTGGCGCGCTCGACCGAATGCAGCGCCTCGCGCAATTGGTGCGTCCGGTCGCGAACCTTGTGGTCGAGCGCGATGGCGGTTTCGAACAATGAAAAGGCGTTGAGCTGCTGGTCCATCGAGCGCTCGACGCGCGACATCAGTGCGGCATTGATCTTCCTTAGCTTGGCGGCTTCGCGCCTGAGCTGGTCGACCGCCTCGGGGCCCTGCCCCATGTCCGTCACGACGGGCGCCTTCCGATCGCAACCCCCGTGAAGGTCTGGTTCACATGCATGGAACCGAACTGCTCGCCGTAGGTGTGAAAGCCGACGACGCGGTTCTGCCGGTACAGTTCCGACATGTCGCGGGCGAGCTGATGCTGCTCGGCATCGAGCCGGCGGAGCAGGCATTCGAAGCCGATATAGAGCGAGACGTCTCCGATCTGGTCGCGGATGTCGGCGAACGTCTCGCGGGCCGCGCCGACCAGGCTGCGCGAGGTCGCGGCGGTCAGCACCATGCCTTCGTCGATGGCGCAGAAGAAATGCAAGGAGCCGTCCGGCTCGACGCGCTGGATCGAGCGCGCGTAATAGGCGCCGCCGACGCGGACCAGGACCGGATGCGAGGCGAAGGAGAACGGATCGAGCTTGGCGTCCATGATGCCGACCACGCGCGAATATTCCTGCGCAGCAGGCTCTGCGTTCAGCTCCCGGACCGTGCGGTTTTCGATGTCGGCCTCGGTCACCACCATCTTCTGCGCCTGCGGCTCGAAATTGTCGCACTTGAAGACGCGGAACGGCAACGAGGTGTTCAGCAGGATCAAGAGGGCGGCATTGCTGTGGGCCTTGCCGTCGCAGAACACGAACGTCTTCTCGAAGCGCAGCCCGTCGCCCGCCGACCCGCCGACGACCGGAATATCGTCCAGCGATGCATAAATCGCGGACATCACCGCTTCTTCACGGCGGCACAGGCCGTCGATCAGCACCAGGCCGAAGGGACTGCCGCGCTCGACCTGCGGCGTCGCCCGCAACAGCTCGTGCCGGAGCTCGCCGCCGATCCTGCGGCCGTCCTCGACGCGGAAGCTGTCGAGGTTGAAGATGGGGCGCACCACCGCGGAAAAGTCGGCGCGGCTGAACGCCAGCGCCACGACGCTGTTCTCGTCCCAGCCGTCAGGAGCAAGCTCGCCCGCGGTGGTACAGCCGCAGACTTGGGTGTCGTCGAATTGGCGGCTGATCTCCGCGATGAAGCGATCGGGATCGTAGCTGGGGGAGACGAACACCAGGATCAGCGCCAGCCCGTCGGACGGGAGCCGGGCGGCCAGCTCGGCCACGGCCTCATCGACGCTCGCGGCCTTCGACTTGGCCACGGCAACGCCCGACGCACCGCCAAACCGGAAATCGGTTTGCCCCACTCCGTTTCTCCCTCGAGGCTTGGTCTAACGCCAAGTACCTGACAAGTGCCTGATAAGTATTCGAGAGTAGGGCGTTTTGCAGGTCGCCGCAACACGGCACCCGCTCCCCGCAGGCCCGGACGGATTTACCACCCCTTGAGGATTCTGCCCTAATTTTGCGCATGGTTCGGAGCGGGCTGCTTCCGGGCCGCAGAATGCTGCAAGAACATGAGCTGGGGGTTGGGAATGTCCGGGCGTACCGCATCGCCGTCTAAGCGTTCACCATTTTCGACCCTCAAGTTCCGCGCAAAGATCATCCTCGGCTTCGCCGCCGTGCTGGTGATCTCCGCCGGCAGCATGGCGTTTTCCTATTTCGGCTTCGAGCGGGTCGCCGCCGGGGTCGGATCCTACCGCAGCAGCGTGTCGGAGGCCGATCTCGCCCGCAATATCGACCGTGAGCTGCTCGCCTATCGTTCGGCCGCCAAATATTTCGTCGTCACCGGTAAGGAAGACGACGCCAAGGCGGCGCTCGATGCCGAGGCCAGCCTGAAGAACGCCATCGACCAGGCCGTCAAGGCCGCCACCAAGCCCGCGCGGCAGGAAAGCCTCGGCAAGCTCGCCAAGGAGTTTTCCAACTTCTCCGCAACCTTCGCTAAGGTGCTCCAGGCCAAGCGCGACAGCGCGCTGCTGGTGCAGAACCAGCTCCAGCGCCAAGCCAATCTTCTGAAGTACAAGCTCGACGACATCGGCAACAACGCCTCCGACGCCGAAGCGCAGGCAATCGAGTTTGGCACCAAGCAGGTCAACGCCCAATTCCAGACCGCAAGCGCTGCAGCCACCCAGTTCGTGCTGACCTCCGATCAGGCGATCGCGAACAGCGCCCTGGCGCGGCTGAAATTCGTCGAGAACTCGCTGGGCGCGGTCTATTCCATGGACGACAAGATTGTCGCTGGCCTGAAAGAGGCCAAGTCCATCCTCGGCGCCTATCGCGAGGCGCTGGAGAAGCTGATCGCCAACGCCAAGCTGGTCGATGACCTCGTCACCGAGATGAGCGGCTCGGCTGGCGCCATCCAGCAAGGCGCCACCGCCATGAAGGCGGACCTCGTCGCCGAGCAGCAGCGGCTGGATTCGGAGTCGGCGGCGACCATCGGGCAGACCGAGCAGCTGGTGCTGATGCTGGCCGTCGGCGGCACGCTGTTAGGCGCGGTCCTCGCCTTCCTGCTCGGCACCGGCATCTCGCGGCCGATGATCGCGATGTGCAAGGCGATGCGCGAGCTCGCCTCGGGCAATTTCGACGTCGTGCTGCCGGGTCTTGGCCGCAAGGACGAGATCGGCGAGATGGCCAGCGCGGTCGAGGAGTTCAAGATCCAGGCCGTTGCAAAGGCCGAGCGCGACGCCGCCGCCAGCGAAGTGCAGAGCCGCGAGCAGGCCGCAAGCCGCCGCGCCGAGCTGATCCGTTTTGCCGACGATTTCGAGAGCGCGGTGGGTGCCATCGTCTCCAACGTCTCGGCCTCGGCCGTGCAGCTGGAATCGGCCGCCTCCACGCTGACCCGCACCGCCGAGACCACGCAGAGCCTGTCGAGCCAGGTCGCTGGCGTCTCCGAGCAAGCCTCCTCCAACATGCAGTCGGTCGCGACCGCGACCGAAGAGCTCTCGGCCTCGGTCGAGGAGATCGGCCGCCAGGTGCGCGATTCCAGCCGCATCGCAGAGGCTGCCGTCATGCAGGCCAAGGAAACCGACGGCCGCATCGGCAAGCTGTCGCATGCCGCCCAGCAGATCGGCGAGGTGGTCAAGCTGATCACCGCCATCGCCGAGCAGACCAATCTGCTCGCGCTGAACGCCACCATCGAGGCCGCCCGCGCGGGTGAAGCCGGCCGCGGCTTCGCGGTGGTTGCGAGCGAGGTGAAATCGCTGGCGAGCCAGACCGCGAAGGCGACCGACGAGATCTCCTCGCACATCACGGGTATGCAGGGCGCCACCGCCGAATCGGTCGCCGCGATCAAGGAGATCGGCGCGACGATCGGCCAGATCTCGTCGATCTCGACCTCGATTGCGAGCGCGGTGGAGCAGCAGGGCGCGGCCACGCAGGAGATCGCCCGCAGCGTCCAGACCGTCGCCCAAGGCACCCAGACTGCGGCCACCGATATCGGCGAGGTCAACCGCGGCGCCGCCGAGACCGGCTCGGCCTCCGAAGAGGTGCTGAACTCGGCCAAGACGCTATCGAGCGAAAGCACCCGCCTTCGCGCCGAGCTCGACCGCTTCATGGCGAACATCAGGGCGGCGTAGTAAAGCGCAGCTTAACAAATCCCTACGTCACTTAACCGCCAGTTGCGGCGCCACAAAGTTTACCGCAGCTTATCCTTTGCCGGTTACCGTGCACACGAGTCGGGAAGCGGGCTGCTTCCCGGCTGCGCCTGGTTTTCCGCGAATGGAATGGGGTGGGGGAATGTCGGTCACGTCCAAATCGAGCCAATCGAAGTCGCGCCAATCGAAGCTGCCAACGCTGCGTTTTCGCGCAAAAATCATCCTCGGCTTCGTGGCGGTGCTCGCCATCCTCGCCGTCAGCATGGCGTTCTCCTATTTCGGCTTCGAGCGGATCGCAGGCGCTGTGGCCTCCTACCGCACCAGCGTAGCGGAAGCCGATCTGGCGCGGACGGTCGATCGCGAGCTGATCGCCTATCAGGGGCTGGCACGGGCCTATACCCTGACCGGCGCGGCCGATGACGAGACCGCGGCCAAGGCCGCTGAAGGAAATCTGAAGAGCGCGATCGCCAAGTCGATGGCCGCCACCACGGGCGCGGCTCGCCGCGAGCAGGTCGGCAAGCTCGAGGCCGAGTTCCAGAGCTTTACGAAAGTCTTCAGCGAGATCATCACGCTGACGCGCGAGAACAACAAGATCGCGGCCGACGAGCTCAACAGTGTCGGCAACAAGATCCGCTTCAAATTCGACGATCTCGCCGACACCGCGGCGCTGGCGGGTCTCTCCTCGGTGCAGACCACGGCCAAGGACATCACCTCGCAATATCTGGCGGTCTCGACCTCGGTCAGCGCTTTCGTCGCCAAGCCGGAGCCGAAGACCGCCGACGGCGTGATCGCCCGCATCAAGTTCCTCGAGACGCTGCTGGTCTCCGTCTACGCGAACGACCAGAAGATCACCGATCGCGTCAAGGAGATCGGCGATCTCTTGAAACAGTATCGCACCTCGTTCGCAAAGCTGACCGAGAACGTGAAGGTCATCGTCAAGCTGAACGGCGAGATGACCAAGACGGCGGCGACCATCCTCAAGCTCTCGGCCGAGCTGCGTTCGGATCTCACCGCGGACCAGCAACGCATCGAGGCGAGCGCCAATGCGACGATCGTAGAGACCCAGCAGCTGATGCTGATGATGGCGCTCGGCGGGCTGGCCATCGGCATCGTGCTGGCCTTGTGGCTCGGCAACGGCATCTCGCGGCCGATGATCGCGATGTGCAAGGCGATGCGCGAGCTGGCCTCGGGCAATTTCGATGTCGTGCTGCCGGGCCTGGGGCGCAAGGACGAGATCGGCGAGATGGCCGGCGCGGTCGAGGAGTTCAAGATCCAGGCCGTCGCTAAGGCCGAGCGCGATGCCGCCGCCAGCGAAGTGCAGAACCGCGAGCAGGCCGCAAGCCGCCGCGCCGAACTGATCCGCTTTGCCGACGATTTCGAGAGCGCGGTCGGCGCCATCGTCTCCAACGTCTCGGCCTCGGCCGTGCAGCTGGAATCGGCCGCCTCGACGCTGACCCGCACCGCCGAGACCACGCAGAGCCTGTCGAGCCAGGTCGCTGGCGTCTCCGAGCAGGCCTCCTCCAACATGCAGTCGGTGGCGACCGCGACCGAAGAGCTCTCGGCCTCGGTCGAGGAGATCGGCCGCCAGGTGCGCGATTCCAGCCGCATCGCGGAGGCTGCCGTCATGCAGGCCAAGGAGACCGACGGCCGCATCGGCAAGCTGTCGCACGCGGCACAGCAGATCGGCGAGGTGGTCAAGCTGATCACCGCCATCGCCGAGCAGACCAATCTGCTCGCGCTCAACGCCACCATCGAGGCCGCCCGCGCCGGTGAAGCCGGCCGCGGCTTCGCCGTCGTGGCGAGCGAGGTGAAATCGCTGGCGAGCCAGACCGCGAAGGCGACCGACGAGATCTCTTCGCACATCACGGGCATGCAGGGCGCCACCGCCGAATCGGTTGCCGCGATCAAGGAGATCGGCGCGACGATCGGCCAGATCTCGTCGATCTCGACCTCGATCGCGAGCGCGGTGGAGCAGCAGGGCGCGGCCACGCAGGAGATCGCCCGCAGCGTCCAGACCGTGGCGCAGGGCACCCAGACCGCGGCCACCGATATCGGCGAGGTCAACCGCGGCGCCGCCGAGACCGGCTCGGCCTCGGAAGAGGTGCTGAACTCGGCCAAGACACTATCGAGCGAAAGCACCCGCCTTCGCGCCGAGCTCGACCGCTTCATGGAGAATATCCGCGCGGCGTAGGTTCGCTGCTCCTGTAGCTCGCGGCCCCGAAGGGCCGCGCTATCGCCTTACACTCCGCTGTCCGGAACGACAGCGGAGTGAGTTCATTCCCTTCCGAACGCCCGCTTCAGCTCGACCTTCGCGCGCTCCAGTCGCGTGCGCTGCGTCTTGGGCAGCGTCTTGCCGGCGCGGTTGATGTAGAAGGTCAGCATCGACAGCGCCGACCGATAGGCGCCGGTCTTGCGTCGCGAGCTGTGCTCGGCCGAGCGCTTCAGCGAGGCCGCAATCCTCTTCGCGCTGGTCAGCTTGAACACCCCTTGCTTGAGGTCGAGCGCATCGCTCTCCTCCGTCACGCGCTGCGACCAGCGCCTTGTGGCGCGTTTGGTGCTCTTGTGCGCGGTCCCGCTCCGCCGGGTGTTTGCCTTGCGTGTCGTCTTGCGCGGGCTGCTGTTTCGAGAATGTGTCGTCTTTCTGACCTGAGCCATGCGCCAACTCCTTGCGGGTCCAGCGGAAACGAGCGGTGCTCGCTGGCGTTCCCGCGGGAACCCGGCCCCCTCGCAAACGTTGTCGCAGGTGGCAGGCAGAATGCCGCACCCCGATGATCGGATCGACCCCGTCCACGTCATGTGAGCCGGGGCCGCTTCCATTGATCAGACGCAACAATCCGATGGAACTGCAGCAGAGCCCAGCGCTGAACTATGCACCTGTAGTCTCGGCGGCGGCCGTGACCGACCGCATCGTCGAGACCAGCATTCCCTCGCGGCTCGATGCGCTGCCGTGGAGCGGTTTTCACACCCGCGTCGTGCTCGCGCTGGGCATCACCTGGATTCTCGACGGCCTCGAGGTGACGCTTGCGGGTGCGCTCTCCGGTGCGCTGAAGCAAAGCCCATCGATGCAGTTCTCCAATCTCGATCTCGGCATCGCCAACTCCGCCTACCTCGCGGGCGCCGTGCTCGGTGCGCTCGGCTTCGGCTGGCTGACCGACCGTATCGGCCGCAAGAAGCTGTTCTTCATCACGCTGGCGCTCTACCTCTCGGCAACGGCCGCAACCGCGCTGTCATGGGATGTCGCGAGCTACGCGCTGTTCCGCTTTCTCACCGGCGCCGGCATCGGCGGCGAGTACACAGCGATCAACTCGACGATCCAGGAGTTGGTGCCCGCACGCTATCGCGGCTGGACCGATCTCGTGATCAACGGCAGCTTCTGGATCGGGGCTGCGATGGGCGCAGTGGCGGCCATCGTGCTGCTCGATCCCGCAGTATTCGCTCCCGATCTCGGCTGGCGCCTGGCCTATCTGATCGGCGCCGCCCTCGGCCTCGTCGTTCTCTTGATGCGGATGTGGATCCCGGAAAGTCCGCGCTGGCTGATGATTCATGGTCGTCCCGACGAGGCCCATGCCATCGTCGACGGGATCGAGCGGTCGGTGATCGGGCACGACCAGGATACGAGCGACGGACGCTTCACCAAGATCCGCCTGAAGATGCGCGATCACACGCCGATCCCCGAGGTGGTCCACACCTTGTTTTCGGTCTATCGCCGGCGCGCATTGGTCGGCCTCGTTCTGATGAGCGCGCAGGCATTCTTCTACAACGCCATCTTCTTCACCTTCGCGCTGGTGCTGACCGATTTCTACGGCATCAAGGCCGACCACGTCGGCTGGTACTTGCTGCCGTTCGCGGCCGGCAATTTCCTCGGGCCGCTGCTGCTCGGCCGCCTGTTCGATACGCTGGGACGCCGCACCATGATCACGTTCACCTATGGCGCATCGGGCCTGTTGCTGGCGCTATCAGGCTATCTGTTCTCGATCGGTGTCCTGAGCGCGCAGGGGCAGACCATCGCCTGGATGGTGATCTTCTTCTTCGCCTCGCCCGCCGCGAGCGCGGCCTATCTCACCGTCAGCGAGACCTTTCCCCTCGAGGTTCGCGCGCTGGCGATCGCGGTGTTCTATGCGGTCGGCACCGGCATCGGCGGCGTGATCGGGCCGGCGCTGTTCGGCGCGCTGATCGACACGGGATCGCGCACCAGCGTATTCGCCGGCTATCTGCTGGGGGCCGTCCTGATGATCGCGGCTGCGATCGTGGCGTGGCGCTATGCCGTCGCCGCCGAGCGCAAATCGCTCGAACACATCGCGCGGCCGCTCGCCTTTATGGAGTAGACTGATGAAATCGGAACTTGCGGAAATGGCGTTGGACCAGAAGCTCACCATACCTGAGGACGACGAGACGCCGGAAACGGTGCCGGTGCCGCATGCGTTGGTGCCGCATCTCGATGAAATCGCCATTCTGCTCGACATCGATGGCACGCTGCTTGAGCTGATGCCGACGCCGCGCGAGGTGTGGGTGCCGCCGGGCCTGTCGGAAACGCTGAAAGCTTTGACCGAGCGCACCTCGGGGGCGCTGGCGCTGGTCAGCGGCCGCTCGCTCAACGACATCGACCTGATCTTCGCGCCCGACGTGTTCCGCGCCGTCGCCGGTCATGGCGCGGAGATGCGGCTGGCGGTGGACAGTGAAGCGGATGCCCTGCACGCGCCGCCGCTCGACAAGGAGCTGAAGCGGCGCCTCGCCGCCATCGCCAAGCTCAGCCCTGGAATCCTGCTCGAGGACAAGGGCTATTCGCTCGCGCTGCATTACCGCCTGGCGCCGCATGCGGAGAAGGCGATCTACGAATCCGTCTCACTGATCCGCGCCGATCTGCCCAATGCGCCGATCGAGGTGCTGCCGGGCAAGTTCGTCTGCGAGATCAAGCATTCCGGATTCACCAAGGCGAGCGGCGTGCGCGAGTTGATGAAGCGCGCGCCGTTCAAAGGACGTCGTCCGCTGTTCATCGGTGACGACGTCACCGATGAGACCGTGTTCGCGATCATGCCCGACATGGACGGGCTGGCGTTCTCGGTCGGCCGCCGCGCCATGGGCGTGAATGGCCACTTCGATGCGCCGGCGGATGTGCGTGCGTTCCTTGCACATCTGCTCGATCCCAGGTGAAACCAAGGCAGCGTCATCTCGCAGACACAAAGGCTTCCATCGCAGCGCCATTGCGCGCTGCAATGCATGCTGCGCAACAGGACCGGAAACGCTGTCTTTGCAGCGAAATGACTGGGTTCCACGAGCGAAACCAGTTCCAACGCGCACGCCCGATTTTGGTTTCAATTGGTTGAAACGATGATCAGGAACCATATTGATGAACGGCAGTTAAATGGGGCGGAATGAACAGGAGGGGACGACCTGTGAACTTGATCGTCGTTTCAAATCGCGTCGCCCGCGGCAAACCCAACGAGCCCATGACGGGCGGCCTTGCGGCGGCATTGCTTCCCGTTGTGGAACATTCTGGTGCGATCTGGGTCGGTTCCTCCGGCCGGGTGCGTGATGGCCACCAGAAGGAGCCGTTCGCCGAGATCGAGGCGCTCGGGACAGGCGCGATTGCGACGCTGGATCTGCCGGCGGCCCATTACGGCGGATACTACGAAGGCTTTGCCAATTCGGCGCTGTGGCCGGCGCTGCATTCGCGCAGCGACCTGATCCGCGTCTCGCGCGAGGACTATGTCAGCTATCGCGAGGTCAACGCCTTCATGGCGCGCGCCTTGATGCGTTTCCGCAAAGCCCGGACTGCGTTCTGGGTTCAGGACTATCATTTCCTCGCGCTTGGTGCCGAGCTGCGCGAGCTCGGCGTCGATGATCCCATCGGCTTCTTCCTGCATACGCCGTGGCCCGTCACTGCTGTGATGCAGGGCGTACCCAACCATCGCGAGCTGATCACCGCGATGCTGGCCTATGATCTGCTCGGCTTCCAGACCGAGGAAGATCGGCAGAACTTCCTCGGCTATGTCGGCGCCGAGCTCGGCCTCACCATCGAGGACGGGGTCGTGGTCTCGCAGCATGGGCGCACGCGCTGTGAAGTTTTCCCGATCGGCATCGATGCGGAGAAGTTCGCCGCCTATGCCGCGAAGTCGGCCGCGCATCCGGATGTGTCGCGCCTGCGCCGCAGCCTCAACGGCGAGCGCCTCGCGATCGGCGTCGACCGGCTCGACTATTCCAAGGGTCTCGTCAACCGAATCAGCGCATTCGACCGGCTCTGGACCGAGCAGCCGCAGTTTGCGCGCAGCATCTCGCTGCTCCAGATCGCCAATCCCTCGCGCGGCGGCATCGAGGCCTATGGCAATCTCCAGAACGAGGTCGCGCGCCTCGTCACCGACGTCAACGGCCGCCACGGCGAGGTCGACTGGACGCCGATCCGCTATTTGAACAAAGGCTTCAGCCAGGCCGTGCTCGCCGGTCTCTACCGCACCGCGCAGGTCGGCGTGGTGACGCCGCTGCACGACGGCATGAACCTCGTCGCCAAGGAATACGTCGCCGCGCAAAACCCCGCCGATCCCGGCGTGCTGGTGCTGTCGAAGTTCGCCGGCGCCGCCAACGAGCTCGATGCCGCGCTGCTGGTCAATCCGCACGACGTCGACGGCATGGCCCGCGCGATTGCGGTCGCGGCCTCGATGCCGCTCACCGAGCGCAAGATGCGCTGGGACGCGATGATGAAGAAGCTGCGCGGCCACACCATCCAGCAATGGTCCGCCGATTTCGTCGCCGAGCTCGAGAAGTGCCGCACCGAGAAGGCCGCCGTGGCGCCGCTCGCGGCCCAGCCGCCGCAGGCGCTGCGCTGGTTGAAGTCGGCGATCTCAGGCGTGCGGTTGATCTAATCTCAGCTTGGCTCGATCTCACCCTCTCCCCTTGTTGTGGGAGGGGGTGGCATAGGCGGCCTCTGGCCGCCGTTCTTAAGAACGCCGATGCTTTGCATCGGCTATGGCGACAGCGGCGAGACGGGTGGGGGGGGTCTCTCCACGCGTGGACGTCTCGCAGCAAGATTCGTGGATGCAATCCCTCATCCGGCGCTTCGCGCCACCTTCTCCCGCAAGGGAGAAGGCAAGAGCGCCCCTCAATAGCAATATGACACGCCGTCCAGGATCGCGCATTGCCGCTTGTTCGGCGCGTTCGGATTATCCAGCGGCACCACGCCCTTGCCCTGGCCGACGAACACGCCGGGCCCGACTTGCACCGAGCTCTTGTTGCCGATGATCACACTCTGATGCGGCGCCGAGCTGGAGCGCGTGCCGTCCGGCCAGAGGATGGCATCGCCTGAAAGCACCCCGCGCCGTCCGTCGTCGCAGCTGACGTCGACCCCCTGCCGGGTGCAGACCTGTGCCAGGGCCGGCGCGGCAAGGGCGGAGCCGAGGGTCGAAATCAGGCCAAGGGCGGCGATGGTGTTGCGGATGGTCATGGCGTCCCCGGTCGTGCGTGGCGGCTTGCCGTGAATCGTCGCGCCAGAGCCGCCCGCGGTTCAGCCCCGCAGCCGCTCCAGGCACCTGTGAAGCCGGATATTGTGCTGTAAATACAATAAGTTGCGGAAAAATCGCCCGATATCTCCGCGATCCCTTGCAAAATCGTCGGCGCCCCTTCAAGAGAGGGCGCTCCGGAGAGATGGCCGAGTGGCTTAAGGCGCACGCTTGGAAAGCGTGTGTGCGGGAAACCGTACCGTGGGTTCGAATCCCACTCTCTCCGCCACCCACTCAAATCAATCGCGCCGGCTTATTTGCCTTCGGGGCCAGCAATCGTCGCCAAGCGTCCGAGCAGGGCCGCCTCGGTCCTGGAAGTCAGACGGTAGCCTTCCGCCATCTCGACCATGTCGCCGCGGGCGACGCATCCGTCCCACCAATCCCTCACGAAGCCCTCGGCGTACCCGCGCGTCTTGAAGCCGTAAGGTTCGGTGACAAGGTCGAAAGCGATCATCAGCTCGTAACAAGGCGAGTCGTAGGAGGTGCCGGTCTCGGGACGGCCCAAGAAAGCTTCGAAGGATCTGGCCGTACAGAGGCTCGAATAAAGCCAGAATATCAGTCCATACATCAGGTGCGAGCGCTCGTCGTCGTGCAGGGCAAAGAAACCCTTCTCGTCCACGATCTGCCGGGCCAAGGTGCGCAACATTCGCTCGCCGTGCGGCAGACGGTCGCCGACGGCGGCCAAGGCTCGCACCACGATTGGCGATAACGTTCCCCGCTCGGCGGTCGCGATCGCAGCGGCCCGATCCTCCTCAGCAGTGTCGTACTCGGACTCCTCGACCAAGCCGCGAATGAAGGTCTCGAAGTCCGGCGCGACGACGACGATACGGTAGTCATCCTCCTGGTCGACGTACACGACCTGCGGCTCGCCCCGCTTTCCGCAGGTCCGGTAGTCCAGCATGATCAGTTCGTGGCCCCCGGCCGGCGTGTCGGCGATTCCGACGCCAATCGGCGGGTAGCCCCATTCCTCGATCATGAACTTGGCGCCAAACTTCCCGGCGAGCGAATATGTGGACGTGCGGCCAAGAGCGAACAGCCCCTCGATCGCCACGTGGTCCTCCGCCCAGCCTGTACGCTCCTTCATCGGGTGGCAGTTGCGCTTGACCATTCCGCCATTGTGGCGCCGTGCGAGGTCAACATAGGCCGCCGGCAGCCGATACCCACCGATTTCATGCTCAATGGAGGCGATCAGCTCGTCGGTCGGCGGAGGCTCGACATAGTTCTCCAGGGAATACGGACAGTCGTCCCAGAAGCCTTCGAAGTCGAAGTCGTCAAAGAGCCGTTTCGTCGCCATCTTCATTACCTCGTCATGTTACGAGGCGTGTCTAAGCGCCCAGTAGCCAGGACCGTTGATTGCCACCCCTTCGGAATGAAAACAGCTTATACGTCAATCAGGATTGACTGACACTCTCTCCGCCATTTGCTGCCGCTCACAACGGTTTGGTTGCAGGCTCGAGTCCCGCCGGTGCGGTTGAGGCGCTTAGTTGCTTTAATTGCTGGGCAGCGGCTTCATATTCGTGGGGTCATGCCCTCAGGAGCTTATTCCGTGCCGCAAGCGATCCTATCCGCGCAGAGCCGACCCCTCCGTTCCCGTGCCGAGTTAGCCTCCATCATCATAAGCGCCTATGAGCGCATCGAGCGGGACCGGCACCGCAATTGCTGGATCTATGTGCGGCCCATGGAGGAAGCGCTGGCTGAGGTTGATGCCCTTGTGCAACGAGCGGAAGAGGGTGAAGTCCTGCCGCTCCTTGGCGTGCCATTCGGCGTCAAGGACAATATTGACGTTGAGGCCATGCCAACGACAGCAGCCTGTCCGTCATTCGAATATAGGGCTGCGCAATCGGCTAGATGCGTCGAGAAATTGGCGGCCGCGGGTGCGATCTGTCTTGGCAAAACCAACCTGGATCAGTTCGCAACCGGACTGTCCGGCGCCCGCTCCCCCTACGGCGCCTGTTCCAGTGCGGCGGACGATCAGTATGTCTCCGGTGGTTCGAGCTCCGGCTCGGCTGCTGCCGTAGCATCCGGCCATGTTGCCTTCGCTCTCGGCACAGATACCGGCGGCTCAGGCCGGATTCCCGCGGGTTTCAACGGAATCGTCGGGATCAAGCCAACCGTCGGCCTCGTCTCGTCCCGGGGACTTGTGCCGAACTGTCCGACGCTCGATTGTCCCTCGATCTTCTGCAATTCCATTGCCGAAGGTCGAATTCTGCTCGGGTTGATCGAAGGATTCGACGACAGTGATCCCTTTAGCCGCCAACGGATTGCCTCGTCCTTCCCATCTCCTCGCAAATTCCGGTTCGGCCAGGTCCCTGTCGGTCATCTCAATTCATTCGGCATGCCGGAATGCGATGACCTTTACAGGCAGGCCTGCACGAGGCTTTCGGGACTGGGAGGTCAAGCCAGGAACATTGACTTCGCGCCTTTCGCCGAAGCCGGTGAAATGCTCTTTTCAGGGCCCTGGATTGCCGAGCGTCATGCGGCGATCAGCAAGCTCCTGAACATCGATCATGGAGACCTGCTTGACGTCATCCGCAACGTTCTGAGCGGAGCTGCCCGGTTTTCCGCAACAGATGCATTCGCCGCGCAACATCGACTTTGGAAGCTGCGACGCCAGATCCAAACGCTTTTCGAGGAGATCGATGTTCTGGTGGTACCGACCGCGCCACGCCCCTTCACGATTGCGGAGATGATGGAAGATCCCATCACGCTCAACAACCGCCTCGGTTACTACTCCTATTTTGCCAATCTCGTGGACTTGTGCGCGGTGTCGGTTCCCAATGCAACGCTCGGCAACGGCATGCCGATGGGTATCACTTTGCTGGCACCTGCGTGGCGCGACCATGTTGTTCTCGACCTTGCCGAACGATGGCTGCCCGATGCGAAGGCTAGACTGTTCGATCTAAAGGAATATCCGAAGGCCGCCTCCTAGACCACTTCGAGATCGAGAGCGCGCAGATTGAGGATCACAATCAGGCCCCGGTGATAACGAATGACGCCTCTTGCCTGCATGCGGGAAAGCTGCACTGTCACCCATTGGCGGGTTGAGCCGATCAGATTGGCGAGATCACCATGCGTGAACGGGATCCCGATCACGATCTCGCGGCCCTGCTGCGAACCGTAGATCTTCGAGAGGAAGACCAACAGACGATGCAGCCGCTCGGTCACCGAGCGGGTCCCCAGCATTTGCGCCATGGCCGAGTAGCACCGTGCCTTGAAGGCGAGCGCATCCAGCAGCGCGACTGCGATACTTGCCGATTGAAGCGCCAGCGCGCGCAGGGCTGGGCCGGGCAAGAACGTCACTCGGCTTCGTTCCACTGCAACCGAAGACCATACGTGGGCACCAGTACCGAACAGATCGGGGCCGCCGACGAAATTGCCGGCGAACCAGTAGGCCAGCGTCACCTCGCGTCCGGAAGGCGCCGCGTAGTAGCTGCGAATACGCCCCTCTTCGATCAGATAAATGCCGTTCTGCAGATCGCCCTGACGCCAGACATGCTTGCCTGCCTGTAGAACCTCCTCGCGGCCGATGGCGAGGACACGACGCCGGTCAGCCTCACACAACGGATCCAACAAGCTCGGCAGCGACCCGACCAGAGCATCCGATCCCGCCAGCATGATGCCGGTCGCATTCCTGAGACTTGCCGCTGACATCTGCTCGCTCCCCTGCCGCCGCAGGGGAAAACCATTCAAGAGCCATGCCAGACCTGTCGTCAAACGCCTACGTCGTGATTTCCATCTGCTCGAAGGCCCTGCGGCCTTCCGAGCGGATCAGGTCAAGGCAATCCCGCTTGAGGGCGAGATAGGCGGCCTCCGCGACGATGGCGCTGGAGCGCGGCCGCGGCAGGCTCACCTGAAGATCCCTGAGGATGCGGCCAGGTCCGGCGCTCATGATCAGCACACGGTCAGAGAGAAGGATCGCTTCATCGATGTCGTGTGTGACGAAGACGATTGTTGCGTTGATCCGCTCACGGAGCTCGAGCAGATTGTCCTGCATGACCGCCCGGGTCTGCGCATCCAGCGCTCCGAACGGCTCGTCCATCAACAGGACACTCGGCTGATTGGCAAGGGCACGGGCAATCGCAACCCGCTGCTGCATGCCCCCGGATAGCGTGTGCGGATATGCCGACGCAAATCTGGTCAGGCCGATCATCTCGATGAGGCCGTCGGCAATCCGCAGCGCCTCCGCTTTCGGCTTGCCGAGGGCGCGGGGCCCGTGCGCGATATTCCGGCGCACCGATTTCCACGGAAACAGATGTGACTGCTGGAAGACCATTCCGATCTCGGGCCGTGGCTTGCGCATTGCTTCGCCGGCCATGAGCACCTGGCCTCCGAACGGCCGCTCGAGGCCGGCCATTGCATTCAGCAGCGTGGACTTGCCGCAGCCGGATGGACCGACGATCGAGACGAATTCCCCCTGGGCTACTGCCAGGGATACGCGGTCGACCGCGATGACCTGCCCGCTCGGCGCATCGAAGACGATGCTCAAATCCTCGACCCGGATGATCGCCTGACGCGCCGCGGCGGACGGCGGGTACGTATCCACGAGCCTGAGCGGCTGGTCTGGACGAAGCAGGCTCGGGATCATCGCCACCACACGGCACGTTCGGCAAGAATTGCGAAGGAACGGTCGGCGACGAAGGAAAGCAGCCCGAGAGCCGCCAGCCCGCCCATGACCTGACCCGTTTGCATGTTCTGTTGCGCAATTTCGATACGATAAACGATACCGGCGAACGCTCCCGCCAGTTCGGCGGCGACCAGCGTGTAGAAGGAGATGCTCACCGCGGTCCGAAGACCGACCGTGATATAGGGCAGCGCGCCAAGAAGGACGATCTCCCACAGCATCTGCGGTTGCGGCGTGCCGAGCATCTGGGCGGCTCGGATAAGTCCGTGGTCGACTTTCTGCACCCCGATGTGGGTCGCGAGCCATACCGTGAAGAACACGCCCCAAACGACGAGGAAAAGCTTGCCTGTTTCCGAGAGGCCAAACCAAAGGATGACGATCGGCACGAAGGCGATGGGAGGAATTGGGCGAAGGATGTGAAATAAGGGCGAAAGCAGGCTGGACACCAGCCGAAACCGGCCGGTCAGGATGCCGAGCACGATTCCGCCCGCGGCCCCGATGGCAAATCCCGCGGCCACGCGCGCGAGGCTCGCCATCAGGTCGGCGAAGAATTGTCCGCTGCGAATCCATTCGAGAACGGCGACGGCGACGGTCGATGGCGGCGGAAACAGCACGGTGTTCACGATGCCGGAGCGCGCAACCAGTTCCCACATGCCTGTGAAGGCGGGCACGGAGAGGACGGCGACCAGTACGCTCAGCCGTTCGGTCGCGCTGCTGCGTCTGCCGACGCTCACGGGCGCGCCTCCAGCGTGACGCGAGCTGGATCGAGCGCCTTCAGTGGCGCCGTCACCAGGACTTTCGTGAAATCGGGCATGCTCGCTCCAGGGGGATGATTGCCGGTCTCGAGGCGCCAGGCGGCATGGGTTTTCAGAGTCGTGAGAATCCTGTCGTCGAGGCGCACATGGTAGACGTAGTCCGTCCAGATCGACGCCAATTCATCGCGCTTCATCCCCGTCGCCGCTGCGATGACGTCGATTGCTTCACCCGGATTCGCCTTGAGCCAGCCCTCGGCTTCGATGAGGGACGCCAGGAACTTGCTGACGATCGCGGGGTTGGCGGCGAGGTAAGACTGCGTCACGACGATATTGAAAGTCTCCGAGTAGAGACCTTTGGTATCAAGCGGGATCGCGCCTTCGCCGAGAGCCTTCTTCGCATTCGCGACGTGCGGCTCCCAGGTGTCGAATGCGTCTATGCTGCCGGCCGCCATGGCAGGGAGCATCTCCTGCGGTCGCAGGTTGACGAGCGTCACGTCCTTCGACGTCAGGCCCGCCGCTTTCAACAGAACCGAGGTGTAGACCTCGCTGCCGGTTCCGGCCGTGAAGGCGATTCGCTTTCCACGCAGATCGGCCTTCGTCTTGATCCCGGCAGAAGCTGCGGTCATGGTCTTGAGATCCGAATATTCCATTCCCGCCACGAAGGCGATCGGCTGTTGCGCCATCGCGGCCGCCGTGACCGGCGCCTCGGCTGTTGTCGCGAAATCCGCCCCTCCCCCAAGCACCGTATCGAGGCACTGCTTCCCGCTGGTGAAATTGGAGACCGAGATGTCGAGCCCCTGCTTGGCGAAAATGCCTTTCGCATGGGCAACGATCGCCAGTCCCGAGATCGGCCCAAGATTCTGGGCGAGCCGCGCCTTTAGCAATTCCTCGGCTGTCGCACGCTCGGACGGCGCAAACAGGAAGGACGCAGATAGCACGAACACGGCGAAGCGAAGAGCAGTTGTTGATCGCATGCCAAACTCCTGTGATGCCGGCGACCGGAGGTGATCGGCCTTAACGACAGGATCGTCTGAAGATCGAAGACCATGAAGCAATTAATCGACAAGGTCCTGCTGTCCACTTTTTGCGCAAGCAAACAGCTTCCAACCGTGATTGGGGCAATAAATTCATCAAGCTGCTCACACCTTGGGCGCAGCATGGCCTGCGGCAACGGCAATCTGCTGGCTTCCGCCAAGTCCTGATCTCGACTCAATCAGAACCGATCGGGCGTTCGGTACCGTTGCGTGCGCGGCGAAACCAGGCCCACGTCTGCCGCGTCACTGCGATGTAGCCCGGGCCCCGATAGACGATCCGATCGGCGACGATCCGGTTCAATTTCGGCAGCGCATGGAAAGGAATCGAAGGATAGGCATGGTGTTCGACATGATAGGGCATGTTCCATGCGAACCAGCGCACGAACCTGGCGGTATAGGTGGTGCGGGTGTTCTGGAAGGCGCTGCGCGTGCGATCGCAGCCGGTGTGTTCGGCAAGCAGATACGGACGCAGAAACAATTGACCGACGATCACGGGGACCACCCAGACCCACAACAGGATCAAGGTGTGCAACGCGATCGATGCCAGCAACAGCGTGACGTAGCCTGCCAGATGGAGACGCGCTTCTGTCACGACAATGTGGCGTTTGCTTTCGGGAATCCAGGGTGACGTGGCGTTGCCGGTCAACGCATGGCGAAGCATCAGCCCCACCCGGAAGGCAACCTGCCGCAAGCCGCTGTAGACGATCACCAATTGCGCGTCCGAGGTCGGGATCGGAACCGACAGCAGTTCCGGATCCCTCTTTGGATCCTGCGTATACCGATGATGATCCCAGTGGAATAAGCAGTAATATTCGTAAGGCAAGCCGACCGCGAACGAGGAGATATGACCGAAGGCGAGATTAAGCGCCCGGCTGCGAAACGCCGTCTTGTGGGCCGTCTCGTGGACCACCATGAACAGGAATGCGACAAAGTAGCCTTGGACGACCACCAGCGGCAACGCCCAAACGATTCCGTATTGCGATGAGACCAGCCAGATCAGCGCGCCGACAACGACGATGACGCCGTAGTGGCTGGCCGCGCGGGCCAGACCCTGCCAATCGGACCGCACCGACAACTCGCGCAGCATGGCCGGAGGCAGCGGTTTCTCTCCGGTGGCAGTGATGGCATTGCTCATGATCGTGGTCGCCTCTTTTTCGGAATCGCACACTTGACCGTGCTCGTGCGGACGCTGGAATTGGCCAAGCACAGGCCGACCCTAGGAAGCGCGGCCACAATGCTGAAGCAATTTATTTCGCCGGCGTTGGCTCGCCCGGCATCCCTGGACTGACACTCTCCTCGCCAGCCTTCGCAAACGACGTTTGCGCAAGGCTGGCGCGCCGGAGCCTGCAAGGCGAAGGTGGACTCGGTGCCGTTTGCTTCGGCTCGGCAAGCCTGTCGGGGGCAAGCTTCTCCTGCGCCCTGCGCGGCCGCTTCACCCCACCAGCTTCCACTTCCCATCCCCGGTCCGCTTCAACGCGGGGTCGCTCACCTGCACGTGGTCGGCGAGGAAGTCGATGAACGCGCGCACGCGTGCCGGGAGTGGGGCGGTGTGGCCGACATAGACGGCGTGGATGTCTTCGCGATCGCCGGGATTGTAGCTTTGCAGCACCGGGACGAGGCGGCCGGATTCGATGTCGGGACCGATGTGGAAGAGCGCGAGGCGCGCGAGACCGACACTGCCGAGGCAGAGGCGGCGGGCGGCCTCGCCGTCGCTGGCGCGCGCGACCGGCGGCGGCAGGGCCTCCTCGGCGTGGTCGCCACGCCTGAACGGCCAGCCGCGGATGCTGCGTGGAAAGGTCCAGCCGATGCCGCGGTGGTCGGCGAGATCGGCCGGAATCTTCGGCATGCCACAACGGGCGAGATAATCCGGCGCGCCGACCACGACCATGCGGCTGCTGCCGAGCTTTCGCGCGACCAGCCGCGAGGCGCGCAGCGGACCGACGCGGATGGCGACGTCCGCGCGCTCCTGCATCAGGTCGATCACCGTATCGGTCAGCACGAGATCGAGCGTGACGTCGGGATGCTGCGCCAGAAACCGCGGGATCAAAGGCATCACATGCAGCATGCCGAAGGGGATGTTGCAGTTGACCGTGAGGCGGCCGCGCGGCGCCGCGCCCGAGGCCGCCTCGCGCTCGGCCTCCTCCATCTCGGCGAGGATGCGCAACGATCGCTCGTAGAAGGCCTGGCCTTCCGCCGTCAGCGTCAGCTTGCGCGTGGTGCGGTTGACGAGCCGCGCGCCGAGGCGCGCCTCCAGACGCGAGATCAGCTTGCTGACGCCCGATGGCGTCAGGCGCAGCTTTCGCGCGGCCTGGGTGAAGCCGCCGAGGTCCACGACGCGGACGAAGACCTCCATCTCGGCCGAGCGGTTGGTGTCGAAACGGGCCATGTTGAATTCACGTCACAAATGATTGGATTGCGGACATTCTAATGGTTTGGCGGCAGCGCCGCTATCTGCGTGGCTCGTCTCATCCCTTGGAGCAACGCATGCCTCCTGCCGTCCTCGCGCTCACCGCCGGTGCCTTCGGCATCGGCACCACCGAATTCATCATCATGGGCTTGCTGCTGCAGGTCGCCGCCGACATGCACGTCTCGGTGCCGGTCGCGGGCCTCCTGATATCAGGCTATGCGCTCGGCGTGTTCGTCGGCGCGCCGGTGCTGACGCTGGCGACGCGGCGGATGCCGCGGAAAACCGTGCTGCTGGCGCTGATGGCGATCTTCACGCTCGGCAATGCGGCTTGCGCGCTCGCACCCACTTACGAATTGCTGATGGCCGCGCGGGTGCTGACCTCCCTCGCGCACGGCACGTTCTTCGGCGTCGGCTCGGTGGTGGCCACCAGCCTCGTCGCCGAGGACAAGCGTGCGTCTGCGATCGCCACCATGTTCATCGGCCTGACGGTCGCAACGCTCCTCGGCGTGCCCTTCGGTGCTTGGCTCGGCCTGATGCTCGGCTGGCGCGCGGCGTTCTGGGCGGTGACTGTCATCGGCGTGATCGCGTTTTCGGTCGTCGCCGCGCTCGTCCCCGGCCATGTCGGCGATGGCGACAAGCCGATTTCGCTTGCCGAGGAAGTGGCCGTGCTCGGCCGTCCGCAGGTGCTGCTCGGTCTTGCCATGACCGTGTTCGGCTTCGCCGGACTGTTCGTCGTCTTCACCTATATCCAGCCGATCCTGACGCGCTTCACCGGCTTTTCGGAGGCTGCCGTCTCGCCGATCCTGCTGGTGTTCGGCGTCGGCCTTGGGATCGGCAATATCGCCGGCGGCAAGCTTGCGGACCGCGGCCTCGCACGGGCCCTGACCGGCACGCTTGCCGCGCTTGCGATCGTGCTGCTCGGCCTGGCGGCCGTGCTGCCGATCAAGATCCTCACCGTCGCGCTAATCCTTCTACTCGGCACCGCCGCCTTCGCAACCGTCGCGCCGCTTCAGCTTCGCGTGCTGGAAGCCGCAGGTCCCAGCGGCCGGACGCTCGCCTCCAGCCTCAACATCGCCGCGTTCAATCTCGGCAACGCACTCGGCGCCTGGGCCGGCGGCGTCACCATCGATCGCGGGCTCGGTCTCTCGGCGCTGCCGCTGGTCGCGGCCGGGATCACGGCCATCGGTCTCGTTCTGGCGCTGTGGAGTCTCCGGCTCGATCGCGCGCCGGCCACCGCCGCGGCGTGCCCGGCGGAATAGGAGAGCGATCATGGAATACCGCAATCTCGGCGCTTCCGGGCTCAAAGTCCCCGTCCTCAGCTTCGGCACCGGCACGTTCGGCGGACAAGGTCCGCTGTTCTCCGCCTGGGGCCGCAGCGGCACTGATGAAGCCCGCAGGCTCGTCGATGTCTGCCTCGATGCCGGCGTCAATCTGTTCGACAGCGCCGATGTCTATTCGAACGGCGCCTCCGAGGAGATCCTCGGTTCTGCGATCAAGGGGCGCCGCGACAAGGTGCTGATCTCGACCAAGATGAGCCTGCCAATGGGCGACGGTCCGCTCGATGTCGGCTCGTCACGGCAGCGACTGCTCGCCTCGGTCGATGCTGCGCTGCGACGGCTCGGCACCGACCATATCGATCTGCTTCAGCTCCACGCCTTCGACGCGTTCACGCCGATGGAGGAGGTGCTGTCCACGCTCGATACTCTGGTGCGCGCCGGCAAGCTGCGCTATGTCGGCGTCTCGAATTTCGCCGGCTGGCAGCTGATGAAGTCGCTCGCGATCGCGGAGCGGCATGGCTGGCCGCGCTATGTCGCGCACCAGGTCTATTACTCCCTGCTGGGGCGCGACTATGAATGGGAGCTGATGCCGCTCGCGCGCGATCAGGGCGTCGGCGCACTGGTCTGGAGCCCGCTGGGCTGGGGCCGGCTCACCGGAAAGATCCGGCGCGGCCAGCCGCTGCCGCAAGGAAGCCGCCTGCATGCCACCGCACAGTTCGGTCCGCCCGTGGACGATGCGCGCCTCTACGCCGTCGTTGACGTGCTGGATGCGATTGCTGCGGAGACCGGTCGGACCGTGCCGCAGGTCGCGATTGCCTGGCTGCTGTCGCGTCCCACGGTCTCCTCCGTGATCATCGGGGCGCGCGACGAAGCCCAGCTGCGCGACAATCTCGGCGCCGTCGGCTGGTCGCTGAGCGCGGACCAGATCAAGCGGCTCGATGAGGTCAGCGGGGTGATGCCGCCTTATCCGTACTATCCCTATCGCGTCCAGGAGGGCTTTGCGCGGCTCAATCCACCGTTGGTGTAGGAGCTTGCTCACGGAAGGCTGCGATTGCGACAGAGCGTCGCGACAATGCGCCATGCAGAATCGCGCCTGTACAGGGTCCCATGTCATCCCTAACCTCCGCCGCGCAAATTTAGGAGATGCGGCGTGGCGAAGAAGACGGCGACCAAGAAGAAAAGTGTGTTGAAGAAGACGGCGAAGACTTTGAAGAAGGTGGGCTCCGGCCGCAAGAGCGCCGTCGCCAAGCCGGCCAGAAAGGTCGCTGCCGGCAAATCGGCGAAGCCGCGGCGCCCGAAGGGGCCGGCCTGGCAATGGTCGGCGGTCGAGACCGCGGCTGCGATCCGCTCCGGCGCCATCTCCGCGGTCGAGGCGGTGGAAGCGCATCTCGAACGAATGCGCACCGTCAATCCGAAGCTGAATGCGGTCGTCGTCGATCTCTCGGAGGAAGCACTCAAAGCGGCGCACGCGGCCGACAAGCAGCGCGCCAAAGGCGGCGAGCTCGGCCTCCTGCACGGCGTGCCGATTACGATCAAGGAAAATGTCGACTACGAGGGCCGGCCGAATTTCAACGGCGTGCCCGCCAACAAGGACCTCATTGCACCCTCCGACTCGCCCGTGGTGCGCAACCTGAAGAAATCAGGCGCGATCGTCATCGGTCTCACCAACACGCCCGAATTCTCCTTTCGCGGCTTCACCGACAATCCCCTGCACGGGCTGACGCTCAACCCCTGGGATCCCGACATCACCTGCGGCGGCTCCTCCGGGGGCGCGGGCTCGGCGGTCGCTGCGGGCATCGGCACTATCGCCCACGGCAACGACATCGGCGGCTCGCTGCGCTGGCCGGCGCATTGCAACGGCGTTGCCACCATCAAGCCGACGCAGGGCCGCATCCCTGCCTTCAACGGAAGCGCAACGTCGGAGCGGCCGATGCTGGCGCATCTGATGTCGGCGCAGGGGCCGCTCGCGCGCCATGTCGCCGACGTGCGCCTCGCTTTGGAGGTGATGAGCCAGCGCGATCCGCGCGACCCCTGGTGGGTGCCGGCGCCGCTGATCGGCGAGCGGCCGAAGCGGCCGATCAAGGTTGCGCTGGCAAAGATCCCCGAGGACATGGACGTCGATCCCTCTGTCGCCGCGGCGCTGCGCCAGGCTGCCGATCATCTCGAGCGGTCCGGCTACCGCGTCAGCGAGGTCGAGGTGCCCGATATCAACGGGGTCTGGCAGACCTGGTGCGACATCATCACCAACGAGACTGTGATGATGCAGGAGGCCGCCATGCTGAAGGTCACATCCGAGGATTTTCACAAGTCCTGGGGCGGCATGAAGGCCAAGGCCAACGTGCTCGATCTCAAGGGCTGGATGCAGGCGACCGCCGCGCGCAACGGCCACATCCGCGCCTGGCAATTGTTCTTCGAGGAGTATCCGGTGGTGCTGGCGCCGACCACGGTGAAGCCGACGCCGGGCCCGCGCGAGGACACCATCAGCTCCGAGCGCGTGCGCGAGATCTTCTGGGGCGAGATCCGCTTCATCTCCGCCATCAACGTGCTGGGCCTGCCCGGCGCGGTGGTGCCGGTGGCGCTGCATGACGGCAAGCCGATCGGCGTGCAACTGATCGCCGGGCGCTATCGCGAGGATCTCGCACTCGATGCCGCGGCCGCAATCGAGAAACGCGTCGGCGTGCTGGCACATCGGCTGTGGGAGCAGATGGGTTGACGCTGCGAGCTACCGCAGCGCTGACGGCAGCCCCTCGTCCTCGTGGGCGAGGGTGGCGCCGCGCGTTCGTTAATCGACTTTAACTCGGTTTTCAGCCAATCCGCGAGCAAGCATTAGGGTTACTTCCTCGATCTCTAAGCGAATTATTGTCCGCTTTACCACCCGCCTCTAACAGAGGGACGGCGGACAACGCACATGCCTCTTTTAGGCCAATAAGTGCGGCCCGCTCCACGCGGAGGTGGCACGATGCGCAACGAGACGATCGCTATTCACGCCGGCTACGAGCCTGAAGCCACCACGCACGCAGTGGCCGTGCCGATCTACCAGACCGCGGCCTACGCCTTCGACAGCGCCGATCATGGCGCCGCCCTGTTCAATCTGGAGACCGAAGGCTTTCGTTACAGCCGCATCGCCAATCCGACCAGCGCAGTGCTTGAGAAACGCATCGCCCAGCTCGAAGGCGGCGTCGGCGCGCTCGCGGTCGCGACCGGGCAGGCAGCGCTGCATTTCGCCTTCGTCAACGTCGCCGATCACGGCGGCAACATCGTCTCCGTGCCGCAGCTCTACGGCACCACGCATACGCTGCTCTCCCACATCCTGCCGCGCCAAGGCATTACCGGCCGTTTCGCCGAGAGCGACAAGCCCGAGGCGGTCGAGAAGCTGATCGACGAGAACACCCGTGCGGTGTTCGCCGAGACCATCGGCAATCCCGCCGGCAATGTCTGCGACATCGAGGCGCTGGCGAAGGTCGCGCACGCGCATGGCGTGCCGCTGATCGTCGACAACACCGTCGCCACCCCGATCCTCTTCAAGCCGTTCGACTATGGGGCCGATATCGCGGTGCATTCTCTGACCAAGTTCTTGGGCGGTCACGGCACCACGCTCGGCGGCGCCATCGTCGATTCCGGAAACTTTCCCTGGGCCGAGCACGCCGATCGCTTCCCGGCCTACAACAAGCCCGACGCCTCCTATCACGGCCTGGTCTATGCCGAGCGCTTCGGCAAGACCGCCTATATCGAGCGCGCGCGCAGCGTCTATCAGCGCACAATGGGCTCGGTGCTGTCGCCGTTCAACGCCTTCCTGCTGCTTCAGGGTATCGAGACCGTGGCGCTGCGCATGGAGCGCCATGTCGAGAACGCCCGCAAGGTCGCCGAATTCCTGCGCGGCGATCAGCGCGTGGCCTGGGTCAATTACACCGGCTTCCCGGCCAGCCCCTATTATCCCCTCGTGCAGAAGTACCTGAACGGCAACGCCTCCTCGCTATTCACCTTCGGCATCAAAGGCGGCATGGAGGCCGGCAAGGCGTTTTACGATGCGCTGAAGCTGATCACGCGCCTCGTCAATATCGGCGATGCCAAGTCGCTCGCCTGCCATCCGGCATCGACCACCCATCGCCAGATGTCGGCGGAGCAGCAGCGCGCCGCTGGCGTGCTGCCGGAGACGATCCGTCTGTCGATCGGCATCGAGCATGTCTCTGATATCATCGAGGACATCGACCAGGCGCTGGAAAAGGCCTGCCCGTCGGCGCGCCGCGAGGCCGCAGAGTAGGCGGCGCCGGCCATGACGATCTTGATCGACAGGGATCAGGTTATCGCGGGCCCGACGCTGGTGCCGGCCGCGCACGATCTCGCACGCGATGCTGGCGCCGAGCTCACCATCGGCCTCGTCAACAACATGCCGGATGCCGCGTTGAAGGCGACCGAGCGGCAGTTCATGAAGCTGCTTCAGGCCGCGGCGGGCTCGCACCGTATCCGCTTCCACTGCTTCTCGCTTCCCAGCGTGAAGCGGTCGCCGGAAGCCAAGTGGCACGTCGAGAGCGAGTATTCCAACCTTTCCGATCTCGAGCACGGCAAGTTCGATGGGCTGATCGTGACGGGCGCAGAGCCGATCGCGCCCGAGCTCGACGGGGAGCCGTACTGGCGCGACCTCACGAACCTGATCGACTGGGCCAAGATCAACACGCGTTCGACGATCTGGTCTTGCCTTGCCGCGCATGCCGCGGTGCTGCACCTCGACAATATTGAACGGCGGCGGCTGCCGGCCAAATGTCACGGCATTTTCGATTGCGGCGTCGTCACGGACGATTTGCTGACCCGCTCTGCGCCCGCACCGCTCAAGGTCTCGCATTCACGTCTGAACGAGATCGCCGAGAGCGACCTCGTGCACGCCGGTTATCAGGTGCTGACACGCTCACAGGAGGCTGGCGTCGACGTCTTCGTTCGCCAATACGCCAGCCGCTTCGTGTTCTTCCAGGGTCACCCCGAATATGACGCGCTGTCGCTGCAGCGCGAATATCTGCGTGACATCGGCCGCTACCTCGCGCGGGAGCGGGAGACCTATCCGCGCCTGCCGGTGAGCTATTTTGACGCAGCGACGGAAGAGAAGCTGGCGCGCTTCGAGAGGAAGGCGGCGCACCAGCGCCATCCGGCGCTCAGCAACGAGCTGCCCGCGCTGAACCTGCGCGCCGATATCGGCGCTGGCGACGCGGCGGCGGTGCTCTTCCGCAATTGGCTGCGCTATCTCGGCGCGGACGCCGACGCGTCGATGTCGGTGCGCTAGCCGAAGCGGTCTTGGTTCGGCATTAGGATTACCCGGGCGTTAGGCTTGCCTCGACCTGCGCACGAATGTTTCAGTAGAGCAAGAAGGCATCACAGGAAACGCAGTCGTGTGGTCGGCACTCCAGGGACGCGTGAGCAATCGGTTGGCCCGGCATTTCCGCGCCGCGCCGCACCGGCTGGCCGCACATGCGGCGATGGTGAGCTTCACGTTCGACGATGCCCCCGATAGCGCCGCGGGCGAGGGCGCCGAGCTACTGGAGCGGCATGGCGGCCGCGGCACCTATTACCTCGCCGGCAGCCTGATCGGTCGGCCGTCGGAGCATTGGCATGGCCTCTCGGATGACGCCATCGTCCGGCTTCACCGCGCCGGGCACGAGATCGCCTGCCACACCTTCTCGCATCAGAGCTCGGCGACGCTCGACGAAGCCGCCATGGCGCGCGAGATCGAACGAAACCGCAGCCATCTCCGCGGCATCGATGCCTCGATCACGCTGGAGAATTTCGCCTATCCCTACGGCATCGCCTCGGTGTGGCGCAAGCCGCAGCTGACAAAAGCCTTCCGTTCCGCGCGCGGCATTCTTCCCGGCGTCAACAGCGGCGTCATCGACCTCCAATTTCTGCGCGCCTCGCCCTTGGTCGATTGCGAGATCGACGAGGCCGGGGTCGATCGCTATTTCGACGAGGCGGTCGCGAGCGGCGGCTGGCTGATCTTCTACGGCCACGACGTCAGCGACAGGCCGAGCCCCTATGGCTGCACGCCGCATCTGATGCTTCATGCGCTTGAGGCGGCCGGCAGACGCAACATGCCGATCGTGACCGTCGCAGAAGCGCTGCGACGGATCGGGGCGTAGCTCTTTCTCACGCCTCTTCGCTTGCGGGCGGCAGTCGTATTCGACCATTCAGCAGAAGTCGTTATGCCCGGGCTTGTCCCGGGCATCCACGTTCTTTGTGGTGCGTGGAGGCGTGAATGGCCGGGACAAGCCCGGCCATGACGCTGTGGGTCCTCTCCGCGCCCCCCATTTTCGAAACCTCCATCGCTTGGGGGGAGAGGGGGGCGGATGGACTTGCCACAGCCACACCAGCATGCGACTGGCCTTGTGACGAATCCCACGGCCTGATCTGCTCCGCCCATGTCCGCTCCCTCCAACGCCCCACTGCCTGCGCCGGCCAACGGCCGCGACGCGCTGTCGGTGCTGCATTCGGTGTTCGGCCTGCCGGGCTTTCGCGGCGCCCAGGGAGAGATCGTCCGGCACGTCACAAACGGCGGCAATTGCCTGGTCTTGATGCCGACCGGCGGTGGCAAGTCGCTGTGCTATCAGCTTCCGTCCTTGCTGCGCGAAGGCTGCGGCATCGTGGTCTCGCCGTTGATCGCCTTGATGCGCGACCAGGTCGCCGGCCTGATCGAGGCCGGTGTCAATGCCGCCGCGCTGAACTCGTCGCTGACGCCGCAGGAGGCCTCCGACATCGAACGCCGCCTGCTCGCCGGCGATCTCGATCTGCTCTATGTCGCGCCGGAACGGCTGGTCACGCCGCGCTGCCTATCGCTGCTGGCGCAGGCGAAAGTGGCGCTGTTCGCGATCGACGAGGCGCATTGCGTCTCGCAATGGGGCCACGATTTCCGGCCCGAATATGTCGGCCTTTCCGTCATCGCCGAGCGCTTTCCCGACGTGCCGCGCATCGCGTTGACCGCGACCGCCGACGAGCTGACGCGCAAGGAGATCGTCGAGCGGCTGCAGCTGACGGGCGCGCCGCAGTTCGTCTCCAGCTTCGACCGGCCCAACATCCGCTATGAGATCGTCGACAAGCGCAATGCGGTGTCGCAGCTGAAAGAATTCATCCGCGAGCGCCACATGGGCGATGCCGGCGTGGTCTATTGCCTGTCGCGCAACCGCGTCGAGGAGGTCGCCGCCGCGCTTGCCCAGGCCGGCATTGCGGCGCTGCCCTACCACGCCGGGCTCGACGGGGCGTTGCGCTCGCGCAACCAGGATCGCTTCCTCAACGAGGACGGCATCGTGATCGTCGCGACCATCGCCTTCGGCATGGGCATCGACAAGCCCGACGTGCGCTTCGTCGCCCATCTCGACCTGCCCAAGAGCATCGAAGCCTATTACCAGGGGACCGGACGCGCCGGCCGTGACGGCAAGCCGTCGGCGGCGTGGATGACCTACGGCCTCTCCGACATCGTGCAGCAGCGCCGCATGATCGACGAATCGGCCGGATCGGAGGATTTCAAGCGGGTCTCGATCGGCAAGCTCGACGCGCTGGTCGGCCTCGCCGAGACGCCGCATTGCCGACGCCGGCGCCTGCTCGCCTATTTCGGCGAGATCGTGATGGGCGAGAGCTGCGGCAATTGCGACAATTGCCTGACGCCGCCGAAGATGCGCGACGGCAAGGTGCTGGCGCAGAAGCTGCTGTCCTGCGTCTATCGCACCGGGCAGCGTTTCGGCGCCATGCATTTGATCGACGTGCTGGTCGGACGCCTGACCGAGAAGGTCACGCAGTTCGGTCACGACAAGCTGTCGGTGTTCGGCATTGGCCGCGAGCTCAACGAGAAGCAGTGGCGCACGGTGCTGCGGCAATTGGTGGCGACGGGCCATTTGCGCAGCGACAGCGAAGCCTACGGCGCGCTCAAGCTGACGGAGTCTTCGCGCGGCGTGCTGCGCGGCGAGACCGAGGTCTGGCTGCGCGAGGAGGCGCCCGGCACACGGGTTCGCGCCAGCCGGGCCACGTCACGCCGCGGTGACCTCGCGCCCGCGGCGAGCGCGCCGCAAGGCGACGTCGATCCCGAATTGCGCGCGCGCCTGCGCGCCTGGCGGTCAGAGGTCGCGCGCGAACGCGGCGTGCCGGCCTATGTGGTGCTGCACGATGCCACCATCGACGGCATCGTCCGGGCCTGGCCGACCACGCTGGACGAGCTGCGCAACGTGCCGGGGATCGGCGACAAGAAGCTCGAGCACTACGGCGACGAGCTGCTGCAGATCGTGAGGACGAGGTAGGGCGAGCCAAAAACTCCCCTGTCATCCCGGACAAGCGAAGCGCAGATCCGGGATCCATAACCACAGGCCGGTGTGATGACGGCAGGCTGGCAACTGCCAGTCCTCGCAAAACGATTGCTGCGGCGTATGGGTCCCGGGCTCGCGACTTCGTCGCGCCCCGGGACGACAGCGATGCAAGACGCGAGCGCTACGCCCTCACTCACCCATTCCTGAACGCATACGCATATCCGTTCAGGGCCGGCGCGCCGCCGAGATGGGCGTAGAGGATCTTCGCGCCCCTCTCGAAATAGCCCTTTTTCGCGAGATCGATCAGGCCCTGCATCGACTTGCCCTCGTAGACGGGGTCGGTGATCATACCTTCGAGGCGCGCGGTGAGGCGGATCGCCTCCTTGGTCTCCTCCGATGGCACGCCATAGGCGGGATAGGCGTAGTCCTCGATCAGCACGACGTCGTCAGTGACGAGGTCCTTGCCGAGCTCGACGAGCTTTGCCGTGTTCTGCGCGATTTCGAGCACCTGGGCCTTGGTCTGGGCGGGCGTGAAGGAGGCATCGATGCCGATCACCTTTCGCGCACGGCCGTCCGCCGCAAACCCGACCAGCATGCCGGCATGGGTGGAGCCGGTGACGGTGCAGACGACGATGTAGTCGAACTTGAAGCCAAGCTCGGCTTCCTGCTTGCGCACCTCCTCGGCAAAGCCGACATAGCCGAGGCCGCCAAACTTGTGCACGGAGGCACCGGCGGGAATCGCGTAAGGCTTGCCGCCTGCGGCCTTCACTTCCTCGATCGCCTGCTCCCAGCTCTTGCGGATGCCGATATCGAAGCCGTCGTCGACCAGGCGCACGTCGGCGCCCATGATGCGCGAGAGCATGATGTTGCCGACGCGGTCATAGACGGCGTCCTCGTGCGGCACCCAGGCTTCCTGCACCAGGCGGCATTTCATGCCGAGCTTGGCCGCAACGGCCGCGATCATGCGGGTGTGGTTGGATTGCACGCCGCCAATCGAGACCAGCGTATCGGCGTTGGAGGCGATCGCATCGGGGATAATGTATTCGAGCTTGCGCAGCTTGTTGCCGCCATAGGCGAGGCCGGAATTGCAGTCCTCGCGCTTGGCATAGACCTCGACTTGGCCGCCGAGATGTTTTGACAAGCGCTCCAGCTTCTCGATGGGCGTCGGGCCGAAGGTCAAAGGATAGCGCGGAAATTTGTCCAGATTCATGGGTCATCCCGATTCGCGTTGATGTTGGCGGCTCCCTAGCATCGCGTCGGAAAAATGTGCTCTCGAATATTGCGGCCATATTGCACGACTTCTTGCGGAAGTCTTGATGATTGCTAATATTCCTTCCAGAACAACACCTATTTGCGGAAGCTTCTTTCATGGCTGCTCGGCTCGACCGCACCGACCTCAAGATATTGAGATTGCTTCAGAATAACGGTCGGCTCAGCAACGCCGAGCTGGCCGAAACCGTCGCGATCAGCCCCGCCACCTGCCATCGTCGCACCCAGCGCCTGTTCGAGGACGGCTTCATCGCCAATGTCCGCGCCATGGTGGCGCCGAAGAAGGTGGCAAAGGGCACGCTGGTGATGGTCGGGGTCGTGCTCGACCGCTCGACGCCGGAAAGCTTTGCCACCTTCGAGCAGGCCGTTGCAAAACTGAAATTCGTGCTCGACTGCCATCTCGTCGCCGGCGATTTCGATTACTTCCTCAAGATCCGCGTCGGCGACATGGAGGATTTCAACCGCATCCACGGCGAGCAGCTGATCGCGCTCCCCGGCGTGCGCCAGACCCGGACCTTCTTCGTGATGAAGGAAGTCGTCGACAACGCGCCGCTGGAGTTCTAGGCGTCAGCTCTTGATGCGCCATCCGCATCATGAGAGATTCGTGCGATGCAGACATTCCCCTTCCGCCAGCACAATCCGGCCGGGCCGGCCTATCGGCGCGGCTGGGTCGACGAGGCCGTGGCCGCCATCGAGGCCGACCAATGCCGCACCGCCGACACGCATCTGATCCGGCTGATCGTGCCGGCGCTATCGGGCATCGACATCTACCTGAAGGATGAGTCGACGCATCCGACCGGCAGCCTGAAGCATCGCCTCGCGCGCTCGCTGTTCCTCTATGCGCTCTGCAACGGCCACATCCGCGAAGGCACGCCTGTGGTCGAGGCCTCGTCGGGATCGACCGCGGTGTCGGAGGCTTATTTCGCAGAGATGATCGGCGTGCCCTTCTACGCCGTGATGCCGCGCACGACCTCGGCGGAGAAGATCGCCGCGATCGAGCATTATGGCGGCAATTGCCATTTGATCGACGACGGCCGCTCGCTCTATGCGGAAGCCGCCGCGCTCGCCGGCCGCCTGAACGGCCATTACATGGACCAGTTCACCTTCGCCGAGCGCGCCACCGACTGGCGCGGCAACAACAACATTGCCGAATCGATCTTCACGCAATTGGGAGGCGAGCCGCGGCCGATTCCAGACTGGATCGTGATGGGCGCCGGCACCGGCGGCACGTCGGCCACCATCGGACGTTATCTGCGGTATCGGCAATATCCGACCCGGCTGTGCGTCGCCGATGTCGAGCATTCCGCGTTCTTCGATTGCTTCCGCACGCAGGACCGCTCCCGTGTTTGCGACCGCCCGTCGCTGATCGAGGGCGTCGGTCGTCCCCGCTGCGAGCCGTCCTTCGTGCCCGGCGTGGTCGATCGCATGATGAAGATCCCAGATGCGGCAACGGTCGCGGCGATGAACGTGCTGTCGCGACGGCTGCGCCGTGCGGTCGGCGGCTCCACCGGCACCAACTTCCTGGCGCTGTGCCGGCTCGCCTCGGAGATGCGCCAGGCGAGCGTCACGGGATCGTTGGTGACGCTGATCTGCGATTCCGGCGAGCGCTACCGGCAGACCTATTATGAGCCCGCTTGGCTCGCCGCGCGCGGCCTCGATCCGGCGCCGTTCGAGGCGGCGCTGTCGTCGTTCCTCGCCACAGGTGAGCCACTGGCGCTGGACGTCGACGACGTCGTCAATCCCCAAAGCGTGCCAAGCCCCACGGCGTCATAGCCGAGATCTGCCTGGCATTTGCGAAATCGCACGGTCGTCACGGCAACTTCACTTGCCTTGCGCAGGCATGCAGGTGACGGTTGCGTCTTCTCAACGAGGAGACCCTACCGTGCGCCTTCCCATTCTCGATCCGAAAGAGCTGACCGACGAACAGAAGCCGCTCTACGACGACATGCGGGCCGGCATGCAGGACCACTTCAAGGGCTTCGTGAACATGCGCGAGGACGGCGCGCTGCTCGGGCCCTGGAATCCCTGGATCCGCGAGCCGCGTTTCGGCAAGCCGGTGTGGGAGCTGGTCAAGGCGATCGCGTCGAACCCGCTGCTGCCCGCGGCCGTACGCGAGGTCGCGATCCTCGTCACTGGCTCGCATTTCCGCTCCGGCTACGAGCTCTACGCCCATGTGCTGGTGGCCGAGCAGCGTGGCCTCTCCGACGAGAAGCTCGCGACCATCGTTGCCGGCCAGCGGCCGGTGGACCTCACCAAGCAGGAAGCCGTCGCCTACGACATGGCTTCGGCACTGGTCAGCGGCGGCGTGCTGCCGGAGCCGACCTGGCGTGCGGCGGTGAAGGAATTCGGCGAGCACGGCGCGGCCGAGCTGTCCTATCTCGTCGGCGTCTACTGCATGGTCTCGGTCACGCTCAACACCTTCGACGTGCCGGTGCCTGACTAGTTGCGCACGGCGTAGAGCGGTGTGCGCAACGTGACCTGATAGGATGGCTTCGGCATCCACGCGATCTGCGCGGTAATGCCGAACAGGCGGTTGTCGTTGTCGTCCATGCGATCGAGGTCGAGCCGCAGGACCGGCTGGGTGAAGGATTCCGCGAACGTCCGGCCCGCGAGCTGCGCGCCGCCGAACGACTGCATGCCGAGGCGCCCGGTGAACTTCCAGTTGCTCGGCCATTGATAGTAGCCGCCGGCATAAAGGATCGTATTCGGCCGGATCGTGGCGAACGGGCCGGCGATGGTGACGGTGGTGTATTGCAGGCCGGCGAGCCAGCCCCGTGTCTCGTCCTCGTCGACCGCGTAGTCGAATTCCACGATGTTGTTGACGGAATTCGTCATGCCCTGCTCGTTGGGCACCGACTGCGTCAGGGTCGATTGCAGTCTGATGGTCGGGATCCTCCCGCCATTCTGCTGGTAGAGATCGGCCTGCACGCCGATGTTCCAGCTCGTGATGTCGAAGGACGACCAGCCGCCGCCGATATCCGTCGTCGTGCCGGATACGCCGCCGTAGAGCGACACGCGGTCGCTGACGTCGACGGTCAGCGGCAGGTCGATCGCAATCGATTTCGCGGCCGGCAGTCCATTCGGCAGCGACGTGCCTCGTTGCGCCGCCAGGGCTTGGAATGCGGCTGACAGCGAGGTGTTGCCGAAGCCGAGCGCGAGCGTGCCTGCGGGGATCGTCGCATAGATGGTGCGGAGATCGAGATAGATGTTCGGGACGGTCGGCTTTGCGGGCTCGTCCTCCTCATCGTCGGCGGCGAAGGCGCCGCCTGCCGGGACCGCCAGACACAGCAGTCCCGCCGCGGCAGCGCGCAACGCACGACGGGATTGGCTGCGAAGAGGCACGTGACGATCCGACGCGTGGCGATTTGAGGGTGGAACCGTTGTTAGATGGAACGTGATCGCGCGCTTGGTCAAGCGCTATCCGCAAGCGATGGACGGCGCGGATGTGCGCGGTTACCCTGGCGTGATCGCACTGACACACTCGCCCGCCACAGTGCAGGCCGAAGAATGGAGGAGACAGCCATGAACACGTCACGCCGCATCCTGCTCACCGGTCTGGCGGGGCTTGCCGTTACTCCCGGTGCTGCGGTGGCTGCTGCACCCACAGCCGAGCCCGGCAAGGCGACGGTTGCGGAGGAACGTTTCGCGCGCACGATTGCGGCTGCGCATGCGCCCGACAGCACCTGCGCCTGGCAGGCGGAGCATTATGCGGAAGCGCACTGGCCGGAATATGTCGCGGCGGCGCGCGCGGTGATCGGCGCGCGCGTATGATTGACGCTGTCAGGTCTTCACCGCGCGCCGCACCTGTTCGCCGATTTGCGACAGCACGAGCTGTGCCTGCGGCAGGATTGCGCCCATGGCGTGGAAATTGTGAACCATGCCATCGTGGCAGACATGCTCGACCGCGACCCCCGCGGCGAGCAGCTTGCGGGCATAGGCATTGCCCTCGTCACGCATCGGGTCATATTCGGCGGTGTGGATAATTGCGGTCGGCAGGCCCGTGAGGCGTGTCGCGCGCAACGGAGAGACGCGGGGATCGGCAGGATCGATGCCGTCAGGCAGATAATCGGAAAGGTCGGCTTCGATCGTGACGCGATCGATCAGATGGCCTTCGGCAAAGGCCTCGCGCGAAGGCGAGGTCTCCTCGAAATCCAGCACCGGACAGATCAGGCACTGGGCGGCGATGGAGAGGCCGGCGGTCTGCGCCGCATTCTGGCACACGATCGCCGCGAGTGTGGCGCCAGCGGAATCGCCGCCGATCACAAGGCGGTCGGCGTCGATGCCGAGCGATGCCGCCTCGCGTGCCACCCATTCGGTGGCCGCGATCGCGTCGTCGACCGCGGCAGGGAATCTGTGCTCCGGCGCGAGCCGGTAATCGACCGACACGAGGCGGCAGCCGGTGGCATGCGCCAGCGCCGCGGCGATGCGCTCGTGCGTGGCAATGCTGCCGGCGACGAGCCCGCCGCCATGAAAGAACACGAAGCCCGGTGCGGGCGCTTCAGTGCCTGCCGGCGCGTACAGGCGATAGGGCAGCTCGCCGCCGGGACCGGGCAGCCTGCCGTCGGAGGTCGTCACATCCGGCGCCTCGGCCCGGGCGAACTGCATCAGCTTTGCCAGCGATTGCCGCCGCACCTCCACACTCGGGCGGCTCCGCGCCTGCGGCGCAGCCGCAGCCATCATGGTCAACAAACGCTTTGCGAGCGGATCGAGCGGCATGGATCTTTCCTTCCTCTCACAGAAGTGAGCGTAACTCACGAAACGCCCGCAGCAAATCGTTTAGAAATTGGGACAATAGTGCCGGATCGTTCGAAAAGGAGGCCGGTCATGGCCGAGATCAAGAAGCCCATCGACTACTCGCCGAGCTGGACCTTCTTCGAGGGCAAATGGCACGAGGGCAACGTGCCGATCATGGGGCCGCGCACCCATGCGGCCTGGCTCGGCTCGATCGTGTTCGACGGCGCTCGCGCTTTCGAGGGCGTCGCACCGGATCTCGATCGTCACGTCGCCCGCGCCAATCAATCCGCGATCAGTTTCGGCCTGAAGCCGGTGGTCGATACCGACACCTGGCTGACGCTCGCGAACGAAGGCATCGCGCGCTTTGCCGGAAATGCCGAGCTCTATATCCGTCCGATGTACTGGGCGCAGAACGGAAGCGGCGGCGGCGTGCTGTTCGACCCCGAGACCACCAATTGGTGCCTGTGCATCTACGAAGCGCCGATGCCAAAACCCGTCGGCAACGCCATCACCCTGTCGCCGTTCCGCAGGCCGACGGCCGAATGCGCGCCGGTCGAAGCCAAGGCCGCCTGCCTCTACCCGAACAATTCGCGCGCACTCGCCGAAGCTGCGTCGCGCGGCTTCCAGAACGCGCTGATGCTCGACATGCTCGGCAACGTCGCCGAGTTCGGCAATTCCAACGTGTTCATGGCCAGGGACGGCGTGGTGTTCACGCCGGTGCCGAACGGCACCTTCCTCAACGGCATCACGCGCCAGCGCGTCATCAGCCTGCTTCGCGCCGACGGCGTCACCGTGGTCGAGAAGACGCTGCGCTACTCCGATTTCCTGACCGCCGACGAGATCTTTTCGACCGGCAATTTCGCCAAGGTCGCGCCCGTGATCCGCATCGACGAGCGCGAGCTGAAGCCGGGCCCGTTCTACGCCAAGGCGCGCAAGCTCTACTGGGACTTTGCGCATGCGATGAAGATGGCGGCTTGATCCGGAGTCTCTGTCGTCATGCCGGGTCAAGCCCGGCCATGACGAGAACTATTTCTGCCGCCGAAACCGGCTGAACTGAAACGCCTGCGTCGAATGCCACGGCGTGTGGTGCGTCTCGCTGCGCGTCTCGACCAGTTTAAATTCCGGCCCGAGCTCCGCTGCAAGGCTGACGCTGTCGTGGCGCTGCACCGGCAGGCCGCTGCATTTCTCGGGACCGTCGGGTGCAAACGTCGCAATGATGACGTGGCCGCCAGGTCTGACCGCCGACCGCAGGCGCTCCACGTAAGCGACCCTGTCGCGCGGGTCAGTCAGGAAGTGAAACGCTGCGCGATCGTGCCAGACATCGTACGTCCTGGCCGGACGCCACGTCGTGGCATCGGCAACGATCCAGTCGACCGTCGAAGCGGCCTGACCGATGCGCTTCTTCGCCGCCGCGAGCGCATTGGCAGAAAGATCCAGCACGGCGATGTCGCGATAGCCGTCCTGCAACAGCGCATCGACCAGGCGCGATGCGCCGCCGCCGACATCGATGATGGTCGTGTCGCGATCGGAGCCGGCTGCGCGAATCATCGCGAGCGAGATCGCGGGGCTATCCTGATACCAGCTGACCTCGGCCTCGCCCTTGGTGGCGTAGACATGGTCCCAATGGTTGCTTCGGTCAGACGTGGCTCGCCCTCCCGCGTACAGGGCCGGCGCGAATGAAAGACTATTCGTCCTTCTTCGACATCCGCTCGAGGCGCTCCTGCATTTCCTTCATCTGCTGGCGCAGCTCGTCGATGTTGCTGTCCTTTGGCGCCTCGGCATTCGCATCGGGCTCCGGCTCGGGCGTGGCCGCCGGACGAGGCGCTGCGAACGGCTTGAACATCGAGAAGGTCTGCTGGAACAGCTCCATGTTGCGGCGGACCTGCTCCTCCAACGGAGCAAAAGGAGTGCCGGACAGCGTGTTGGCGATCTGCTTGCGGAACTTCTCCTGCTCCTGGGTCAGGGTCGCGATCGACTGCTCCAGATATTTCGGCACCACCATCTGCATGCTGTCGCCATAGAAGCGGATCAGCTGGCGGAGGAAGGTGGTCGGCAAGAGGTTCTGGCCGGCCTTGTTCTCCTGCTCGAAGATGATCTGGGCGAGCACGGAGCGGGTGATGTCGTCACCGGTCTTGGCGTCATAGACCAGGAAATCTTCGCCGTCCTTGACCATCGCGGCGAGGTCTTCCAACGTCACATAGGTACTCGTTCCGGTGTTATAGAGCCGGCGGTTCGCGTATTTCTTGATCGTGGTGGGTTGGTCTGATTTCGCCATGGGCTCTCACTTGCAAACGCGGAGAACGGGAACCTGTCGGGCAATGCCGCAGGGCGGGAAGAGTACGCAACGCAACAAAATAAGCATTTTCAAAGGGCTCACGCTACCGTTTTGTGCGGCACGGTTAATTGCAGAGCAAAATCCTGCTTGCGAAAACGCCAAGAACGCTATTTTGAATGCGCTGCGGTATGAATTCGGCGCCCGGCCGATTGACATGCCTCAACGACGTTAACAGGATGGCTGACGAGACTGGCGATCGCTTTCCAGCCCCGCCTGCCCCCTTCACAAGAACCTCAAGCCCCAGGAGATGCCCATGTCAGACGATGTCGTCATCGTCAGCGCCGCCCGCACACCGGTCGGAAGCTTCAACGGAGCGTTCGCGACCCTTCCCGCCCATGACCTCGGCGCCGTTGCCATCAAGGCGGCGCTGGAGCGCGCCGGCATCGAGCCCGGCCGGGTCTCCGAAGTCATCATGGGCCAGATCCTCACCGCCGCCCAGGGCCAGAACCCGGCCCGCCAGGCCTCGATCGGCGCCGGTATTCCGGTGGAGAGCCCGGCCTGGGGCGTCAATCAGCTGTGCGGCTCGGGCCTGCGCACGGTTGCGCTCGGCTACCAGGCGCTGCTCAACGGCGATTCCGAGATCGTGGTCGCCGGCGGGCAGGAATCGATGAGCATGGCCCCGCACGCCCAGCATCTGCGCGGCGGCGTGAAGATGGGCGGCCTGGAGCTGGTCGACACCATGATCAAGGACGGCCTGTGGGATGCCTTCAACGGCTACCACATGGGCAACACCGCCGAGAACGTCGCGCGGCAATGGCAGATCACCCGTGCCCAGCAGGACGAGTTCGCCGTGGCCTCGCAGCAGAAAGCCGAGGCGGCGCAGAAGGCCGGCAAGTTCAACGACGAGATCGTCCCCGTCACCATCAAGACCCGCAAGGGCGACGTCGTCGTCAGCGCCGACGAATATCCGCGCCATGGCGCCACGCTCGACGCGATGGCCAAGCTCAAGCCCGCCTTCGAGAAGGATGGCACGGTGACCGCGGGCTCGGCCTCGGGCATCAACGACGGCGCTGCCGCCGTGGTGCTGATGACCGCCAAGCAGGCCGCCAAGGAAGGCAAGAAGCCGCTGGCGCGGATCGTGTCCTGGGCGCAGGCCGGCGTCGATCCGAAGATCATGGGCTCGGGCCCGATCCCGGCCTCGCGCGCCGCGCTGAAGAAGGCCGGCTGGAGCGTCGGCGATCTCGATTTGATCGAGGCCAACGAAGCCTTCGCGGCACAGGCCTGCGCGGTCAACAAGGACCTCGGCTGGGACACCTCCAAGGTCAACGTCAACGGCGGTGCGATCGCGATCGGCCATCCGGTCGGCGCGTCCGGCGCACGCGTGCTGGTGACGCTGCTGCACGAAATGCAGAAGCGCGATTCGAAGAAGGGCTTGGCCACGCTGTGCATCGGCGGCGGCATGGGCATCGCCATGTGTGTGGCGCGCGACTGATCTTACGCGCAGCTGACGGGTGCGCCGCACACGTCAGCGCGTGCGTTGCACGCGACTAAAAAGGCAGCGGTTGCAAATCAAATATTCTTCGCAACCCGACAAGCCTCGACTAAAGAAAAACGCCCGGCTCGATGCCGGGCGTTTTGTTCTTGATGTCCGTCAAACCAACCGCATAATCCGTAGCTAAAAAGCGATCACGTCAGAAAAGTCCGAAGCGTCCAAGGAAGAGGGAAGGAATACGACATGGCACGTGTTGCATTGGTGACGGGTGGTACGCGGGGCATCGGTGCTGCGATCAGCAAGGCGCTGAAGGCCGCCGGCTACAAGGTTGCGGCGAGCTATGCCGGCAACGACGCTGCCGCGGAGAAATTCAAGGCCGAGACCGGCATTGCGGTTTACAAGTGGGACGTCAGCAGTTTCGAGGCCTGCGCCGAGGGCGTGAAGAAGGTCGAGGCCGAGGTCGGCCCGGTCGACGTGCTGGTCAACAATGCCGGCATCACCAAGGACGGTGCCTTCCACAAGATGACGCTTGAGCAGTGGAACGCCGTCATCAACACCAATCTCGGTTCGCTGTTCAACATGTCGCGCCAGGTGATCGAAGGCATGCGCGGGCGCAAGTTCGGCCGCATCATCAACATTTCCTCGATCAACGGCCAGAAGGGGCAGTTCGGACAGGTCAACTACTCCGCAGCGAAAGCCGGCGAGATCGGCTTCACCAAGGCCCTGGCACTGGAGAACGCCAAGGGCGGCATCACCGTGAACGCGATCTGCCCCGGCTACATCAATACCGAGATGGTGCAGGCCGTGCCGAAGGACGTGCTGGAGAAGGCGATCCTGCCGCTGATTCCGATCGGCCGTCTCGGCGAGCCCGAAGAGATCGCGCGTGCCGTCGTGTTCCTCGCCGCGGATGAAGCCGGCGCCATCACCGGCTCGACGCTGTCGGTCAATGGCGGCCAGTACATGGTGTGATGCGATCGCATCACGCAGGCTGATATCGTCCACATCGTCATGCCCGGGCTTGTCCCGGGCATGATGCCCTGTCATTCCGGGGCGCCGCGCCAGCGGCGAACCCGGAATCTCGAGGTTCCGGGTTCGGCTCTTCGAGCCGCCCCGGAACAACGAGGCCCTGGAATGACTCCCCGTACTGCCACGCTGATCGGTCTGACCGCGATCCTGATGTGGTCGCTGCTGTCGGTGATGACGGTGGCGACCGGAAAGATCCCGGCGTTTCAGCTCGCGGCGATGACGTTTGCGATCGGCGGTGTCGTCGGCCTGCTCACCTGGATCGGGCGGAGCGAGGCGGCGAAAAGCTTGCGGCAACCGCTCGTCGTCTGGGTCGTTGGCGTCGGCGGCCTGTTCGGCTATCACGCGCTGTATTTTCTCGCGCTGCGCTTCGCCCCGCCGGCCGAAGCCGGCCTTCTGAATTACCTGTGGCCGCTCTTGATCGTGCTGTTCTCGTCCTTCCTGCCGGGCGAGCGGCTGGCGGCGCATCACATCATCGGCGCCGTGCTCGGTCTCGTCGGCACGGTGCTGCTGTTCGCAGGCAATACCAGCGGCTTTGCGCCTGGAGCTGTGCCGGGTCTCATCGCGGCCTTCATCGCCGCCTTCGTGTGGGCGACCTATTCGGTGCTGTCGCGCCGGTTGAAAGCGGTGCCGACCGATGCGGTCGCGGGCTTCTGTCTTGCCACGGCAATATTGGCCGCCTTGATGCATGGCCTGCTTGAAACCACGGTCTGGCCGGAGACGGGCTTGCAATGGCTCTCGGTCATCGCGCTCGGCATCGGACCGGTCGGTGCCGCGTTCTACGCCTGGGACATCGGCATGAAGCGCGGCGACATCCGCGTGCTCGGCGCCGCCTCCTACGCGACGCCGCTGCTCTCGACGGGATTCCTCATCGCTGCCGGTTTCGCCAAGGCCAGCGCCAACATCGCATTCGCTGCGATCCTCATTGCCGGGGGCGGCCTGATCGCGGCCAAGGATATGGTGCTGCGGAAGCGATGATTGGAAGGAAGCTACGGCTCCCAGCCGGACGGCGCGAGCTCGAAGCCTGCGAACTCGAATGCGGGCGCCACGGTGCAGCCGACCAGCGTCCACTCGCCGGTCGTTTCCGCCATCTGCCAGGCCAGCGCAGGCACGATCGCCTGCGGCCGCTCGCCGCCGAGGAGGTCGGCGCCGAGCCGCACCTCGTGCTGCGAGCAGCCGTCATGGGCGATGCGCAGCGTCAAGGGGCTGCCGGAATAATAGTGCCACGTCTCCACCGCATCGACGCGATGCCAGTGCGAACGCTCGCCGCGCGCGAGCAGGAAGTAGATCAGGGTCGAGCGCGAACGCCCGTTGGCATCCGTGCTCTGGTCGCGAAACGTCTCGCGATAATGTCCGCCCTCCGGATGCGGGCGGAGTTCGAGGCGTGCGATGATCTCGGCTGCGGTCGGCATCGATCCTCGTCGGGATGTGTGCTTCAGGACTTATTCTTGCGCTCGCGCAGCTCGCCGAACACCGCAGCGGGATCCGCGCCCTTCATGTGCAGCCTGGCCGCGACCGCCGGTTCGTCGGCGCGCAGGAACACGTTGGCGCGCTTCTCCTCGCCGAGCAGGGAGGGAACGGTCGGCTTGTTCTCGGCGCGGAGCTTCGCGACCTCCGCGGCGCGCGCCTGCAGCGCCGCGTTGTCGGGCTCGATGCTGAGCGCGAACTTGACGTTTGACGCGGTGTATTCGTGGCCGCAATAGAGCTTGAAGTCGTCGGGCAGGGCGCGCAGCTTCAGAAGCGAGTCCCACATCATCGGATAGGTGCCCTCGAACACGCGGCCGCAGCCGATCGAGAACAGCGTGTCGGCGGCGAACACCGTCTTCTCATTGTCGAACACGTAGGAGATGTGGTCGAGCGTATGGCCGGGCGTCTCCACGACGCGCGCCAGCAGATTGCCGATCTTGACCACGTCGGCATTGGCGACGCGCAGATCGACGCTTGCGATCTTAGTCGTCTTGTCGTGCGGCGCGACGACGCGGCAATTGTATTTCTGTTTGAGCTCGGCGACCCCGCCGACATGATCGCCATGATGATGGGTGATCAGGATGTCGGTGAGCTGCCAGCCCTCGCGCTCCAGGGCCTCAAGGATGGGGCCGGCCTCCGGCGCGTCGATCGAGGCCGTCGCCTTGGTTTCCACATCGTGGATCAGATAACCGAAATTGTCGTTTAAACAGCTGAAAGTACGAATTTCGGCGGCCATGTCATCTCCATCGCGCTCAGCCCCGCCAGACAAATATGGCGTTAACGTTGCGCAGGCAATGCAATATTCCGCGCGCGAGCGCGCCCTGGCGCATGTTACATTGCGGTCATGACCATCGACGTCGTCGACCTCCGCGAGTTCTATTCCCGCCGCCTCGGCATCGTGGCGCGCCAGATGATCAATCGCGGCATCAGGGAGCGCTGGCCCAGCGCCGTGGGCCAGCGCGTGCTCGGCGTCGGCTATCCCACACCCTATCTGGGGTTGTTCCGCGAGGACGCCGAGCGCTGCCTCGCCTTCATGCCGGCGGCCCAGGGTGTCCTGAAATGGCCGACGGGACGGCCCGCGCTGGCCTCGCTGGTGGATGAATTCTCACTGCCGCTTCCCGACGCCGCGGTCGACCGCATTCTCCTGGTGCACGCGTTGGAGATGTCGGACGATCCTGCCGCGTTGCTGCGCGAGGTGTGGCGCGTGCTGTCGCCCTCGGGGCGCGTCATCGCCGTGATCCCGAACCGGCGCGGGGTGTGGACCCGCACCGACAGCACGCCGTTCGGCCATGGCCGGCCCTATTCGCGCTCGCAGATCACCGAACTGCTGCGCCAGACCTGGTTCACGCCGACCGCCTGGGGCGAGGCGCTGTTCATGCCGCCCTATGCCGGCGGCTGGGTGTTGAAATCGGCCCAGATGTGGGAACGTGCCGGTGCGGCGCTGTCACTGCCTTTTGCCGGCGTCCACATCGTGGAGGCGACCAAGCAGGTCTACCGCGCGATCCCCGCCAAGCGCGAGCGGGCGCGGCTGATTCCCTCGCTCGCCAAGCCCGTGCTGGTGCCATCCTCGACGACGGTGACGCGCAGTTAGCTTCACCTCTCCCTTCGGGAGAGGTGGGTCTGTGCCCGGCCAACGCACAGCGTCAAAAACAAATCGTCCCGGCGAGGCCGGGACGATTCGAGTCGGAAAGTCAGAAAAGCTTACTCGCCCGGGGCGACTTCGTCGCTGGAAGCGACCGGAGCGGCTTCACGCTCCGGGCGCGGGCCATGCGGCCGGCGCCGCCGGCGCGGATAGCGCTCGCCGCCACCGCCGCCCTCGAAGCCGCCCTGATTGCCGTTCACCTGCGGCTGCGCGCCGGTGATGAAGGAGGGCAGGCGGTCGACGCCGCCATCGGCGATGACAGGCTGCGGCTGGTTGGCGGGTTGCGGCTGATATTGCGGCTGCGGACGGTGATCGCGTTCGCGGTGCTCGCGCGGCTGCTGATTGTCGCGCTGATAGGGCGGCTGGTTGTCGCGCGGCTGGTGATCACGCTGGTGATGATCGCGTTGGCCGTCGCGGTCGCGCATGAAGGGCTGCGGCTGGGGCTGCGGGACGAAGCCGGGCTCCTGGCCGAAGGCCGAGAAATTCTCACCGTCGTCCTCGCCCTCGTCGCTGCTGGCGATGGGCTCATCGCCGCGCGGCTGCTGGTTCTGACGGAACTGCTCCTGAGCCGCCGCGATCAGGCGGAAATAATGCTCGGCGTGCTGGTAGTAGTTCTCGGCTGCAACGGGATCGCCGGAGGAGCGCGCGTCACGTGCAAGCTGGAGATACTTTTCGGCGATGTGCGAAGCAGTGCCGCGAATCTTGATGTCGGGTCCGTTGGATTCGTAGACCCGGGTCATCGGGTTCTGGCCGCGCCGGTTGTTGTTGTTATTGTTGTTGCGGTTGCGCATCCGCTGCTTGTTCTGACCGTTTCTCATGTCCTGCCTTTAATTCCAGCCCTAAAGGTTGCACGCATTACTGATTGCTAGGAGTGACCTGGTGACAGTGGCTCACATGTCTTGCGCGCACCGCGCAAAAGCGGATCCAACCCTGCCGATGTTCGTCGACCGTCGCGTTCAACAAAGACGCGTTCCCCACCCGCCAGCATCCATTGCCAGCGAACCCATTCATTTCGCCTGCCGAAACAAGCCCAGCTTTCTTGCGTAAGTGTTCAAGCGCAATATCAGGCTTTCGTTCACTTTGCGGTCGGAGAGAGCAGCGCAGCTCCACGGGCCATCGCGCTCAACAGGACCTGCGGCTTGGAACCTTCAATCAGTAAAGCTCTCGCCCGAGAGCCCGGCTTTCGCCCGTAGGTCTACGGGGCCGGCACCGATGTGTTGACCGGAACGTAGTCGTTCCCACGGGATATTCCAAGTGGTTTTTGCAGGCCAATCGGGCTTTTATGGGGGCATTTTTCGGGCCGAAACGGCCCGCGGAATGCCCGCCAAGTCGGCCTTGGGTGACCTGTCCAGCGATAACACGGCGGCCCTCATCAAGGTTTCAATATTTTGGGCCTGGCCCTGTCCGGCCTCGACGACCAGGGCGCCGCCGGGGGCGAGCCGCTCGCTCGCCTGCGGGATCAGGGCGCGATAGGCGTCGTATCCGTCATTGCCGCCGTCGAGCGCCAGATGCGGGTCGTGCTCGCGCACCTCGACGCTCAATTTCGGAATTTCAGCCGAGGGAATATAGGGCGGATTCGACACGATGAGGTCGAACGGGCCACCGAGCGCCGCGGCGTAGGAGCAGGCGACGAAGGCGGCGCGGTCGGCGAGTCCCAGCGCCGCGGCGTTGTCCCTGGCGGTCATGAGCGCGTTCTGGCTGAGATCGGTGCCGACGCCGAACGCATCGGGGATTTCGTGCAGCAGCGCGAGCAGGATCGCGCCCGAGCCGGTGCCGATGTCGGCTATCCGCGGCGGGTGAGATGCCTGCCGCTCGCGGAGAATCTCGAGCGCAAGCTCGACCACGGTCTCGGTATCGGGGCGCGGCACCAGGGTTGCTTCCGACAGGCGGAACGGCAGGCCCCAGAATTCGCGCGTCCCGAGAATGCGCGACACCGGCTCACCGGCGATGCGGCGCTGTGCATGTTGCGCGAGCCGCGATGCTTCGGTCGCGGTCAGGAGACGGGCCGCCTGCGTGACCAGGCCGGTGAGGTCGAGGCCGAGTGCCGCACTGATCAGGATGCGCGCGTCGAGCTCGGCTTCGTCGAGCCGTGCCGATCTCAGTTGCGCAGCCAGCGCCCGCCGCGCGCCCTCGATGGATTGTCCGGTGAAGGGGTTGCTCACGCCTCAGGCCGCCGCGCCTTGCGCAGCGAGCTGTGCGGCCTGGTGCTCCGTCGTCAGTGCGTCGATCAGTTCGCCGAGCGCTTCACCCGCGATCACCTGCGGCAGCTTGTAGAGCGTGAGGTTGATGCGATGATCGGTGACGCGTCCTTGCGGAAAATTGTAGGTGCGGATGCGCTCGGAGCGGTCGCCGGAGCCGACCTTCTCCTTGCGCTCGGCCGAGCGCGCCGCCTCGACGCGTTGCCGCTCGGCGTCATAGATGCGCGAGCGCAGGATGTTCATGGCGGAGGCGCGATTCTTGTGCTGCGAGCGGCTGTCCTGCATCATCACCACGATGCCGGTCGGGATGTGGGTGATGCGGATCGCCGATTCCGTCTTGTTGACGTGCTGGCCACCGGCGCCCCCTGCGCGCATGGTTTCGATGCGCAGGTCGTCGTTCTTGATGTCCACGTCGACGTCCTCGACCTCGGGCAGCACGGCGACCGTCGCGGCGGAGGTGTGGATGCGCCCCTGCGTCTCGGTGTCGGGCACGCGCTGCACGCGGTGCACGCCGGATTCGAATTTCAGCTTGGAGAATGCGCCGCGGCCCTGGATCTCGGCGATGATTTCCTTGTAGCCGCCGACGGTGCCTTCACTGGCGGAGATCACCTCGACCTTCCAGCCCTGCAAGCTGGCGAAGCGCTCGTACATCCGGAACAGGTCGCCGGCGAACAGCGAAGCCTCGTCGCCGCCGGTGCCGGCGCGGATTTCCAGCATGACGTTGCGGTCGTCCATGGCGTCCTTGGGCAGGAGCGCGACGCGGATCTTCTGGACCAGTTCCTCGATTTTCGGCGCGAGCTCGTCGCGTTCGGCTTCCGCCATGCCGCGCATCTCGGCATCGGTGGCGGCATCGGCGATCAACGCGTCGGTGTCGGCGAGCTCCTTGACGGCGGCGCGATAGGACTTCACCGCCTCGATCAGGGGCGTGAGCTCGGCGAGCTCGCGCGTGATCTGCACGTAACGCTCGGAGGCGAGCTGTCCGAGCGATTCGGCCTCGAGCGAAGCGTGATGCGCGAGCAGGACGTCCAGTTTGGCTTCGGGAAGTGACGACATCGGTTCTGTCTCAAAGTGCGGAAGGAGGCGAGGGCGGCGGGAAGCTGGCGACAGGCCCGCTACAACGCAAGGCCCTCGGCCTCGGCAAATTCCGTCAGCTTCTGCCGGATCGAGACGCTGCCCGCAGGCGCATCCAGCAGAGGGCCCAGCATCGCTTCGGCCTTCTTGGCGTCGAGGTCGAGCACCATCGCCTTGACCGGGCCGAGCGCGGTCGCCGAGAGCGAGAGCGAGCGGTAGCCCAGCGCAATCAGCGCCAGTGCGCCGATCGGCTTGGAGGCCATCTCGCCGCACAGCGAGAGCGACTTCTGCGCCGCGTGCGCCTTGCGCGCGATGTCACGCAAGGCGCGCATGATCGGCGCCGACATGGTGTCGAAGCGCTCGGAGACCTTGGCGTTGCCGCGGTCGACCGCGAACAGGAACTGGAACAGATCGTTGGAGCCGACCGAGATGAAATCGACCTTCTTCAATAGCTCGTCGAGCTGGTAGAGCAGGGCGGGCACCTCGACCATGGTGCCGATGTCAATTCGTTCAGGCAGCGTGTGGCCGTGCTGGCGGAGGTATGTGAGCTCGCGCTCGACCAGCGCCTTGGCCGAGTCGAATTCGGCGACCTCCGAGATCATCGGGAACATGATGCGCAGCGCGCGGCCGCCGCCGGCGCGCAGCAGCGCGCGGATTTGGCCGCGCAACAGGCCGGGACGATCGAGCCCGAGCCGGATCGCGCGCCAGCCGAGCGCGGGGTTTTCCTCGATCACCGCTTCCATATAGGGCAGCGCCTTGTCGCCGCCGATATCGAGCGTGCGGAAGGTGACGGGCTTAGGTCCGGCGGCATCGAGCACGGTGCGATAGAGCGCGAGCTGGTCGCTGGTGCGCGGCAGGCTCTGACCGACCATGAATTGCAGCTCGGTGCGGAACAGGCCGATGCCGGCACTGCCGGTGTCCTCGATATGCGGCAGGTCGATCGCAAGACCTGCGTTGATCATCAGCTCGACCTTCTGGCCGTCCCTGGTGACGCAGGGCCGGTCGCGCAGCGCCAGGTACTGCGCCTGGCGGCGGGCGCGGAAGCGCACGCGCTCGGCGAAGGCCGCCTCGATCTCCTGCGACGGGCGCACATAGATCGAGCCCGAGGTGCCGTCGACGATGATGGCGTCGCCGGGATCGGCGATTCCAGGCGCGTTCGGCACCTCGCCGACCGCAGGGATGCCCAGCGCCCGCGCCACGATCGAGACGTGCGAGTTCGCGGTGCCTTCCTCCAGCACGATGCCGCGCAGGCGCTTGCGGTCGTAGTCGAGCAGCGCCGCCGGGCCCATCGCGCGGGCGATGACGATGGCGTTGTCGGGCAGCTGCTCGCGCGAGGGCGCATGATCCTGGCCGACCAGCTGCCGCATCAGGCGGTAGCCGAGGTCTTCCAGATCGTGCAGCCGGTCGCGCAAATAGGGGTCGGTCGAGCGCAGCATGCGCGCGCGGGTGTCCGACTGGACGCGCTCGACCGCAGCTTCCGCGGTGAGGCCGGTCGCGACCGCCTCGTGCAGCTTGTGCGACCAGCCCTGGTCGTTGGCGAACATGCGATAGGCTTCAAGCACCTCACGGTGCTCGCCGCCTTCGGCGACGTCGCCGCGCTCCAGCATGCGGTCGAGATCGGCACGCAGCTTGGCGAGCGCAGTATCGAGCCGCTTGATCTCCTTCGGCAGGTCTTCGGCGATGTAGTCCTTGATGACGACGCGCGGCTCGTGCAGCACGACATGGCCGAGCGCGATGCCCTCCGACAGGATGGCACCGACTTTCTGCGCCGAATGGCGCGCCGCCGGCTCCTGGCCCGGCTGCGCCAGCGCGGAGAGTTCGCCGGAGGCGATCAGCTCGGCCAGCACCATCGCGGTGGTCTGGAGCGCCTCGAGCTCCTCCTCGACATAATTGCGCTTGGCGCGATTCTGCACCACCAGCACGCCGAGCGTATTGCCGGCGCGCAGGATCGGCACGCCGAGGAAGGAATGGTAGATTTCTTCGCCGGTCTCGGGCCGGAACGAGAAGGCCGGGTGGCTCTGCGCGTCGCTCAAATTGAGCGGCGTCGCCTCGCTGGCGACGAGGCCGACCAGGCCCTCATGGGCGCTCAGCACGGTGTGGTGCACCGCCTCGCGGTTGAGACCTTCGGTGGCGTAGAGCTCGAGCGTGTTGTCGATCCGCAGCACATAGACCGAGCACACCTCGGCCACCATGTTGGCGGCGATCAGCACCACGATCTTGTCCAGCCGCTCCTGGGCCGAGACCTGCTCCGCCATGGTCTCGCGGAGCCGTCTCAACAAGACGCGGGGACCTCCCGACGCGCTCCGCATGAACCGTCAATCTCCTCCATCGGCCGGGCCCGGCGGTATCGGCCGGCGGCTGGACCAAAATTCCAGAAAAACAATCAAATTGTTTGTCCGGCGCAGGCACAAGCCCAAATCCACGGGAGATTGAGCGCTCGTACCGAATCAGCGCCGCCTGAACTGGGACACAGTCTGCGGCAGCCCACCCTGTCCGCCGTATAGCGAATTGAGGCTTGTTTTGCCAAGCAAAACGCCTGCCAAACGCGAAGGTGTGTACACCTTCGCGTTTGCTGCGACCGCTAAGAGAAAATTAGCCTTTTGGCATGGTCCGGAAAAGTGCGAAGCGGTTTTCCGGAAAGGCCATCAGGTCTGATCGAGACCGTAGAGCGTGTGCAAGGTGCGCACCGCAAGCTCGGTATAGGCGGTATCGATCAAGACCGAGAATTTGATCTCGGAGGTTGTAATGGCCCGAATGTTGATGTTCCGCCCGGCGAGCGCCGAGAACGCCTGGGCGGCGACGCCGGCATGGCTGCGCATGCCGCTGCCGATCACAGAGATCTTGGCGACATCGGTGGCGGTATCGAGCCGCGCATAGCCGATCTTGGCCTTGGCCGCGGTAATCGTATCCTTGGCGCGGGTGAAGTCCGCGGCCGGCACGGTGAAGGTGAGGTCGGTGGTTTTGCCGTCCTCGGACACATTCTGCACGATCATGTCGACGTTGATATTGGCATCAGCCAGCGGGCCGAAGATCGAGGCCGCAACGCCGGGCTTGTCCTCGATCTGGCGCACCGAGATCTGAGCCTCGTCCTTGGAGAAGGCGATACCGGTGACGACGTGGCTTTCCATGATCTCCTCCTCGCTGCAGATCAGCGTGCCGGGCGGCTGGTTGGCATGCGGGTCGATATCCTCGGGCTTATCGAAGCTCGAGCGGACGAAGATCGGCATGTTGTGAACCATGCCGAGTTCCACTGAGCGTACCTGGAGCACCTTGGCGCCCTGCGAGGCCAGTTCCAGCATGTCTTCGAACGCGATCTTGTCGAGCCTCTTGGCCTTCGGCACGATTCGCGGATCGGTGGTGTAGACGCCGTCGACGTCGGTGTAGATGTCGCAGCGGTCGGCCTTGACGGCGGCGGCGATCGCCACGGCCGAGGTGTCGGAGCCGCCACGGCCGAGCGTGGTGATGCGACCCGTCTCGGGGTTGATGCCCTGGAAGCCGGCGATGACCGCGACCTCCTTTCGGTCCTTGAAGCGCTTGATGATCTCGCTGCCGTCGATGTCCTCGATCCGGGCCGAGGCATGGGCGTCGCTGGTTTTGATCGGGATCTGCCAGCCCTGCCAGGAGCGGGCCTGGATGCCCATGCCCTGGAGCACGATGGCAAGAAGGCCTGAGGTCACCTGTTCGCCCGAGGCGACCACGGCGTCATATTCGCGCGCGTCGTGCATCGGCGAGGCCTCGGTGCACCAGGCGACCAGCTCGTTGGTCTTGCCGGCCATCGCCGAGACGACCACGGCCACTTCGTGGCCGGCATCGACCTCACGCTTCACATGGCGTGCGACGTTGCGGATACGTTCGATGTTGGCGACGGACGTGCCGCCGAATTTCATCACGAGGCGGCTCATGACGACGCGTGCATTCCTTCATAAGGATCAGTATGGTGGCCCGCACTGGACGGGTGCCTCGGGGACACCGACCGCGCGTATACAGAGCGGCGGGGCCGGGGGCAAGCGGGTTCCTGCGGGGGCAGGGTGGGGTAGTGGGTTAAGCTAGATCATGGCGCGTTACATCGACGAGATCCTGCAGCCCGGCGAGCGAGTGCTATATTCGACCAATGCGCACTGGATCTTCTACTTTCCGGCCATCCTAGCCTGGATCGTGGCGTTGGCTCTGCTCATCCTGTCGCGGCAGGTGACTGTCGATTGGCTCTTTCTGCTTTGCCTCGGGGCCGCGGGTCTCGCGGCTCTGGCGGCCCTGTATTGGACCGTGAGGGGCTGGTTCCATCGTTTCACCACCGAGACCGACGTCACCAACCTCAGGGTCGTGCACAAGACCGGCTTCATCAAGCGCCGAACCTTCGAGATGGCGCTCGACAAGGTCGAGAGCGTCGACGTCGACCAGACCATTCTTGGACGTATTCTCAACTACGGCGACGTGACGATTCGCGGCGTCGGCGAGGGTATCGAGACGATCAAGACCATCGCCTCGCCGCTCGCCTTCCGTAGTTCGATCACCACGCGGTAGGACCGCGCCCAAGCATGAGCATGCAGCAAAATACTTCTCGTTCCGCCCAGCCCGGCTCGAGCGTCGACGCCGCCGAGATCGCGAAATTCTCGAAACTCTCGGCGGAATGGTGGGATCCCAAGGGCAAGATGGCGCCGCTGCACCGGATCAACCCGTTGCGGCTCGGCTATATCCGCGACGCCGCCTGCCGCAAGTTCGAGCGCAACGTGCGCAGCCTCAATTGTCTTGGGTCCTTGCGCGTGCTCGACATCGGCTGCGGCGCCGGCCTGCTCTGCGAGCCGCTGTCGCGCCTCGGAGCGCAGGTCATCGGCATCGATCCCTCCGCGAGCAACATCGCGGCGGCGAAGCTGCACGCCGACAAGAGCCATCTGGCGATCGACTATCGCTGCACCACGGTGGAGGAGATCGACCCGCGCGAGCGCTTCGACATCGTGCTGGCGATGGAGGTGGTCGAGCACGTCACCGACGTCGGCATGTTCCTGAAGCGCTGCGCCGCGATGCTGAAGCCGAACGGCCTGATGGTGGTCTCGACGCTGAACCGCAACTGGAAGAGCTTTGCCCTCGCCATCGTCGGTGCCGAATACGTCCTGCGCTGGCTACCGCGCGGCACGCATGAGTGGAACAAGTTCGTCACGCCCGACGAACTGACGAAATACCTGCTCGACAACCGTCTTGTCATCACCGAGCAGACCGGCGTCGTCTACTCGCCCTTCGCCGACAAATGGTCTCTGTCGTCGGATATGGACGTGAACTATATGGTGGTCGCGGAAGCGATGGTGTGAACTGCCCGGGGTGAGTGCGAGCCGTCATTCCAGGAACGCTGTCCTCCTGCGTTCGCAGCGACGACAGCGGAGATTGCCGCACTGACAGAGGTTCTAACCGGCAGCCCCCGCCCTGCGTCCCGGCGCAGGCCCCACATATCTTGCCCTCGGTCTGATCAGCTTGCCGAACTGCAATTGCTCGCTGGCATGCGCGATCCAGCCGACGCTGCGGGCCATCGCGAACAGCGCCAGCTCGCTGCCGGCGGGCAGGCGCAGTGCGTGGACCAGCACGGCGAGCGCGTAGTCGATATTGACGAACTCGCCGGTGGCTTCCGCGATCCGCTCTGGCACTTCCCTGGTGAATTTGCGCGGCGCGCCGGAGCGCGACAGCGCGTTCAGCAGCGACTGCGCGCGGGGGTCGCCGTGCTTGTAGACGCCGTGGCCAAAGCCGGCAAAGCGTTCACCGAGGGCGACACGCTCGCGCACGACAGGCTCGACGTCGCGGTCGACCAGCGTCTTGACGAGCTGTGAGGCCAGGACGCCGGCGCCGCCATGCTTCGGCCCTTTCAATGCGGCGAGCCCGGCGATGACGGAGTCATAAAGGTTGAGGCCGGTCGAGGCCGCGCAGCGCGCGGTGAAGGTCGACGCGTTCAGCTCGTGATCGGCGAGCAGTACCAGCGCGCGGCGGATCAGGTCGGGCGCGTGCTTGTTGTCCGCCGTCCAGGCGCGCGCGACCTGCTGATGCAGCGGCTCGGCCGAGGCTTCCGCATTGAGCATGGTCGCAACCAGCAGGCGGACGATGCGCGCGCCGACCATAGCGCGGCCATCGGGTGCCCGGGTGAAGGCGCGGGGATCGACGCTCGCGGCCAGTGCGAGCACGGCGATGGCGCGGTCGATCGGTGCGGCCCGGCGCGCGGCCTCCGCGATCACGCGCATTTCCTCGGAGAGTTCCGGTTGATTGTCGGGGGCAAACGGATCGACGTCGGCGACATCCCACAGCAGCGTCGCGGTGTGCTCCAGCGTGTCGTTCTCGGACAGATCGACGCAATTGACGCCGCGATAGATGGCGCCCGCCTCGGTGATGGTCGAGATCTCCGTGTCCATCACCGGCAGGTCGGCATCGAAGCTGCGCAGGCCGCGTGGCTCCGGCGACGGCACACGGCGCTCCTTCAGCGCCCGAACATCCTCGGCGCGATAGCGGTTCTTTCGCGAGTCCGGCGTTGGCTCGGAGCGGATCAGGCCGCGGCTGACATAGGCGTAGAGGGTGGCCGGAGAGATCGCGAGCTCGGCGGCGGCTTCCCGGGCGGAGAGGTACAGCCCATCAGAATTTTTCATATTGATTTATGTAATCAAGATTGATCAATGTGTCGAGAGGCCTGACCTTTATTCTCCCTGAACAGGAGATTTGGGTCATGAACATCCACCTCACCAAAAGCCAGATCGGGCTGGACGGCGTTCCCGCGGCCGAGACCGTGCTGAGCCATGTCGACGGCGAGCGCGGCGAGCTCATCATCGCCGGGGAGCACGTCGGGCGGCTCGCCGCCATCTCGAGCTTCGAGGGCGTTACCGCCCGGCTCTGGAACGGCGCCAGCAAGACCACGCTCACCGAGGCCAATGTGCGCTCACACCTGGGCGTGGCGCGCGAGCGCGCCTTCGCGCGGCTGCCGGACCTGCTGCCGGCGACGCGCGGCATGGGCATCATCGACGGGTTTCGTGCCGCCGTCGCCGGACTTCGCGCCGAGCACGGGCTGGAGCACGAGGCGACGATCGTCGGCGCGTTTCCGGTGATCGCGGGCGCGCTGGTCCGGCGCGCCAAGGGGCTGGAGCCGGTCGCGCCCGATCCCGACGTGAGCCATGCCGCCGACACGCTGCGCATGTTGCACGGGCGTTCGCCTGCAACGCGCGAGATCACGGCATTGGACGCCTATCTCGTCACCGCCAGCGACCACGGCATGAACGCCTCCACCTTCGCAGCGCGCGTGGTGGCCTCGACGCAGGCTGACCTGTTCGCGGCGGTCACCGCCGGCTATTGCGCGCTGACCGGTCCGCTGCATGGCGGCGCGCCGGAGCCAGTGCTGGAAATGCTGGACGCGATCGGCTCGCGCGAGCGCATTCAGTCCTGGGTCGACGCGGCGCTGGCGCGCGGCGAGCGCATGATGGGTTTCGGTCACCGCGTCTATCGCGTCCGCGATCCGCGCGCCGACGTGCTCAAGACCGCGGTCGAGGCGCTTGCGTCCAATGGCACCGATTTGCCGTTTGCCGGCGAGGTCGAGGCTTATATCCGCAGCGCCTTGCGCAAGAAGAATCCGGAGCGGCCGCTGGAGACGAACGTCGAGTTCTTCACCGCGATCCTGCTCGATGCGCTGGCGATTCCGCGGCAGGCGTTCACGCCGATCTTCGCGATCGCGCGCAGCGCGGGCTGGACCGCGCATGCCCGCGAGCAGCAGCGGACGGGGCGGTTGATCAGGCCGAGCTCGTCATATGTCGGGGCGATGCCGGAAGTTTGAGAGCGGATGCCTCCGCGAGACCGGAATCGTAGGGTGGCCAAAGGCGCACTTGCGCCGTGCCCACCATCTCTCTCGATCAAAAAAAGGTGGGCACGCTTTGCTTTGACCACCCTACGACACTGTCGTCGCCGCAAGAGCGCGGACAACAGCGGAGTAGACCGCGGGCCCCTACGCCTCGCGCACGACCGTCTTCAGATAATTATACGCCTTGATGATCTCGATCAGGCGGTCCTCGGTCGAGCGGTCGCCGCCATTGGCGTCGGGGTGGTGCTGCTTCACCAGCGCCTTGTACTTGGTCTTGACGTCGGCAAGCGTCGCGCTGGGGCCGAGGCCCATGACCTGAAGCGCCTTGCGCTCGGCGTTCATCACCTTGCGCGTCTCGGCCTTGGGCTCCGCTTCGGGGCCCTTGCGCCAGCTGGCGCGGCCGTTGATCTCGCTGAACATGCTGAAAGGATCGGCTGCCATGTCGATCTCTTCCGCACCCTTCTTGCCGCCGTTGGCGCCCATCTTCCAGGTCGGGCGGTGACCGGTCAGCGCATCCTTCTGATAGCGCGCGACGGCTTCGGCATTCATGCCGGAAAAGAAATTGTAGTTCTGGTTGTACTCGCGCACGTGGTCGAGGCAGAAGTGCCAGTACTCGCGCTGGTTTTCGCGGCCCTTCGGCGCCCGGTGCGAGCCCTTGTTGGCGCAGCCCGCCCATTCGCAATTGACCGCGGTGTCGCGCGGCTTCACTTCCGGCTGCTTGCCCCGCGGCTTCACGCGGATGGAGTCGAAGAATTTTGATGAATCGATCGGCATGGCTGACTTTGACTACGCAATGCAAAAACCTTCAAGTCTTGACATTGCAATTCGCTGAGCACCCGGTCGCGACGAGCTTGGACGTCCGGGTATTGACGGGATGCGAGCGCGCACCTTAATGGCACACATGGCTATGAAAGACACTATCAGCAACAAGTTGCAGGAAGCTTTCACGCCGGAAAGCCTGCAAGTCGTCGACGAGTCACATTTGCATGAGGGCCACGCCGGCCATCGAGCAGGCGGCGAGACGCACTTCCGTGTGTATATCGTGTCTGCCGCCTTCAAAGGGAAGAGCCGGATCGACCGTCATCGCATGATAAATTCAGCGCTCGCCGCGGAACTCGCCGGCAACGTGCACGCGCTGGCGATCAATGCGCAGGCGCCGGGGGAAGGTTGAATTCTCTGACCCCTCCCCTGGAGGGGGTCGATCGCGCGCAGCGCGAGCGGGGTGGGGTGATCTCTCCACTCGGGTACTGTTGGATGTGGGAAGACCGTCACCCCACCCCACCCCGCTACGCATTGCGCTGCTCTTCATGCGTAGCGACCCACGGGCGAGCTACGCTCGTCCCGGACCCCTCCAGGGGAGGGTAAGGGAAAAATTAGAACGACGTCCCGGCCCGTCTCGGCTTTGCCTCTTCGAGCTCGGCCTCGCGCGTCACCGGTGAAATACGGAGCGCGGTGATGCGGTTGCGCTCGCGGCGGAGGACGCGGAAGCGGAAACCGTGGAAGGTGAAGCTCTGGCCGCGGTCGGGGATCGAGCGCGCCTCGTGAATGACGAGACCGGCGACCGTGGTTGCCTCTTCATCGGGCAGATGCCAGTCCATGGCGCGGTTGAGGTCGCGGATCGGCACCGACCCGTCGACCACGACGGAGCCGTCCGGCTGACGGCGCACGCCGGCGACCACCACGTCATGCTCATCGGAGATGTCGCCGACGATCTCCTCCAGAATGTCTTCCAGCGTCACGAGGCCTTCGACCTCACCATACTCGTCGACGACGAGTGCGAAATGGGTCTTCCGGCGGCGGAACGCCTTGAGCTGCTGGGATATCGGCCGCATCTCCGGCACGAACCAGGGCGGCAGCATGATGGTGGTGACGTCGATGCGCGACGTGTCGCCCTCCGATGCGCGGATCGCGCGCAACAGATCCTTGGCGTGCAGAATGCCGATGATGTTCTCCGACTTGTCCCGCCACAGCGGAATGCGGGTGTATTCGGTGGCCAGCACCTCCCGCACCAGCTCCTCCGGCGGCAGGTCGGCGTTGATCATCACCATGGCCGTGCGGTGGACCATCACGTCAGACACCGTCAGCTCGCCGAGACGGAAGACGTTGTGAATGTACTCGGCCTCGCCGCTCTCGATCTTGCCGTGCACGGCCGATTCCTCGACCAGGCCCTCGATCTCCGAATCCGTCAGGATTTCGTGTTGCGAGAACTCCTGCACCCCCATCAGACGGAGGATCGCGCTCGACGCCGTGTTGAGGCACCAGCTCAGCGGGTAGAACAGGAGGTAGGAAAAATGCAGCGGATAGGCAATCCACTGCGACACTGGCATCGGCTCCCTGATCGCAAGCGTCTTCGGCACCTGCTCGCCGATGACGATGTGCAGCGAAGAGAAGACCAGAAAACCCGCCACGAACGAGGTGAAGTGCAGCGTGGCCTCCGACATTCCGAGCGGGCTGAGGACGGGGCTCAGCAGCGCAGACACCGTCGGCTCACCGATCCAGCCGAGACCGAGCGAGGCCATGGTGATGCCGAGCTGGCAGCAGGCGAGATAGGATTCGATGTTCCCCATCATCGTCTGCAGCAGGCGAGCGCCGAAGCGGTTCTGCTCGACCATGGCCTTGACGCGGAAGCCGCGGCTCTTCACCAGCGCAAATTCCGCCGCCACGTAAAACGCGTTGGCGGCGAGCAGGAGGGCCGCAAGCAGCAGATTGATCGAGATCGAACTCATGTTTGCCTCGCGACCGCCCCGGCGTTCCCCGCCGTTTCGCGGGCGGCCGATCTGAACGGTCCCGTTATCACTGCGCGAGCTTCTCTTTCAGGAAGTCGCGCACCGGCGCCGGCTCGACGTCCTTTGCGATCACCGCGCGGCCCACGGCCTCCAGTAGGATGAAGGTGAGCTTGCCGCGCTTGACCTTCTTGTCCTGCGCCATCAGCGCCATCAGCGCGTCGGCATCGGCGAGCCCTTCCTGCGCAAAGCCGGCGATGTCCTGCAGGCGCGTCGGCAGGCCTGCCTCGATCAGGTGGCGCTCGATGCGCGCCGCCTCACGCTCGCCGATCATGCCGAGCTTCGCGGAGAACTGCGCCGCCAGCGTCATGCCGATGGCGACGCCCTCGCCGTGGAACAGGCGGTCGGAGAAGCCGGTCACAGCCTCCAGCGCGTGGCCGAAGGTGTGGCCGAGATTGAGCAGCGCGCGCTCGCCGGTCTCGCGCTCGTCGCGCGCGACGATTGCGGCCTTGGCCCGGCAGGAGGTCGCGATCGCATGCTCGCGGGCCGATCCGCCCTTGACGATGTCGGCATGGTTCTTCTCCAGCCAGCTGAAGAAGGCCTCGTCGCCCAGCGCGCCGTATTTGGCGACCTCGGCATAGCCGGCCCGGAACTGGCGGGGCGACAGCGTGTCGAGCACGGCGGTGTCGGCGATGACGAGCACCGGCTGGTGGAAGGCCCCAAGCAAATTCTTGCCCTGCGGCGAGTTGATGCCGGTCTTGCCGCCGACGCTGGAATCGACCTGCGCGAGAAGCGAGGTCGGTACCTGCACGAAATCGACGCCGCGGCGCAGGATCGCCGCGGCAAAGCCGGCGAGATCGCCGACCACGCCGCCGCCGAGCGCGATGACGAGATCGTTGCGCTCGATCTTCGCTGCGATCAGGGCCTCGCTGACCTTTTCGAGCCCGGCATAGGTTTTCGAGATCTCGCCTTCCTCGACGACGATGCGCGAGGTCGGAATACCGCTGGCTGCGAGCGACGCCTCAGCGGGCTCGAGCCAGTATTTCGCGACGGTGCGGTCGGTCACGATGGCCGTGCGCACGCCGGGACGCAGAGCGGCGACACGCTCGCCGAGCGAGGCCAGCACGCCGCGGCCGATGACGATGTCATAGGCGCGGTCACCGAGTGCGACGTCGACCTTGATGGGATCAGAATGCTTCAACGGCGCAGTCATCTTGACGCACTCGCAATGTCGGCAGGCGGTTGGGCTGGCTCTCCGCCGCAGAGACGGGCGTGCAGCGCCTCGATGCATTCCTCGACGATTCTGTCGTGCGGCACGTCGCGCGAGGCGATGGTGAGGTCGGCATTGGCATAGATCGGCTCGCGCTGGGCGAGAAGGCGCGTCACGGTTCCTTCGGGATCGGCGGTCTGAAGCAGCGGACGGTCGGCACGGCGCCGCACGCGGCGCATGATGACGTCATGGTCCGCCCTCAGCCAGATCGAGATGGCCTTCGCCGCGATGCGCGCGCGCGTCTCCTCGCGCATGAAAGCGCCGCCACCGGTCGCCAGGACGATCGGCCCGCCCTCGAGCAGCCGCGCGATCACACGGGCCTCGCCGTCGCGGAAATAGGGCTCGCCATGGGCCGCAAAGATCTCCGGGATGGTCATGCCGGCGTGGGCCACCTCGATTTCGGTGTCGGCATCGATGAAGGGCAGCCTGAGCCGGGCCGCGAGGCGCCGGCCGATGGTGGATTTGCCCACCCCCATCATGCCGACGAGCACGATCGAGCGCGCCCCGAGCGCCGACAGGATGTCGGCCTCGGGCGAAGCAGGAAGCGGCAACGCGGCGTCGGACATCGTCTCGCTCGACTGGATCTCGCTCGAACTGCCGCCAGATGCGGCATGGCTTTGGCCACCTATACGACCCCATGGGGGCCCTCGCCAGAGGACTCTTGCCACGAAACGGCGAACATGTTGGATGATTCCATTGGTTAATTTGGCTGCGCGCCCCGACCCGAGACCCCAGAACGATGCCGAGCCTGTTCCGCTTCCTGACGGTCGTCGCCGTGATCGGCGGCATCGTCTATGGCGTGGTCTTCGCGCTGGCGAACTTCGTCAACCCGAAGCCGCGGGAAATGACGGTGACGATCCCGCCGGACAAGTTTCTCAAGAAATAGGAGCTAGCCTCCCGGGCATGCCCGCCAAACCCTCAGACGCCAAGTTCATCGGCCTGTTCCTCGACATGCTCGCCGCGGAACAGGGCGCCGGCCCCAACACGCTCGATGCCTACCGCCGCGACCTCAGCGATTTCTCGGAATTTCTGGGCCGGGTCGGTCATACATTCGTGGATGCCGAGACCCAGACGCTGCGCGACTATCTCGCCGATCTCGACACCCGCGGCTTTAAATCCACCAGTGTGGCCCGCCGGCTGTCCGCGATGCGGCACCTCTACCGTTTCCTGCTGAACGAGCGCATCCGCGGTGACGATCCCGCCGCGATCCTGTCAGGTCCGAAGCGCGGCCGCGGCCTGCCGAAAGTGTTGTCGATCGCCGACGTCGACCGCATGCTCCGCCGCGCCAGGGAATTGAGCGAGGCGGAAGATGCCTCGCCGTCGAAACGGCTGCGTGCCTTGCGGCTCTATTGCCTGCTCGAGGTGCTCTACGCCACGGGCCTGCGCGTCTCCGAGCTGGTGGCGCTGCCGCGCTCGGCGGCCAAGCGCGACGCCCGCATGATCGTGGTGCGCGGCAAGGGCAACAAGGAACGGCTGGTACCGCTCAACGACGCCTCGCGGCAGGCGATGGCGGACTATCTCGCCGCCACGGAAGCGGCAAAGGCCGACAGGAAGAACAGCGTGGCCGCGTCGAAATGGCTGTTCCCCTCGTTCGGCGAGAGCGGACATCTGACGCGCCAGCATTTTGCCCGCGACCTCAAGGAGCTCGCGGTTGCGTCCGGCTTGCAGGCCCGCCTGGTCTCCCCGCACGTGCTGCGCCACGCCTTTGCCAGCCATCTGCTGCACAACGGCGCGGACCTGCGCATTGTGCAGACCCTGCTCGGTCACACCGACATCTCGACGACCCAGATCTATACCCATGTGGTCGAGGAGCGGCTGAAGAGCCTGGTGCGCGACCTGCACCCGCTGGCGGAGAAGTAGTTGCTGCTGGTAGCCCGGATGGAGCGACGCGTAATCCGGGGCCGCCTCCTCGCCGCCAGACCTTCCCGGATTGCGCTTCGCTCCATCCGGGCTACGGGTAAAGGGTGAAACCGCCTTGACTTCGGCCACATCTCCGCAGAAAGAGCCGGGGCCTTTCGACTGATTTGGCCGACTGTCACGAGCACACAAGCCAAGCCATTGAAGAAGCTAAACTTCTTTCCGCCGCCCCAACGTGCTTCGCTTCTCGCGCCCCGTCCCCCTATATTGAGTTGATGCAAGACCAGATGCGCAGCTATCTCGACTTCGAAAAGCCCGTCGCCGAGCTCGACTCCAAGGTCGACGAATTGCGTGCGCTCGCCGCCACCGGCACCGACATCAGCGACGAGGTCGGGCGGATCGAGGACAAGGCGGCGCAGGCGCTGGCCGACCTCTATGCGAACCTGACGCCGTGGCAAAAGACGCTTGTGGCGCGGCATCCGCAGCGGCCGCATTTCAACGACTTCATCAAGGGCCTGATCACCGAATTCACCCCGCTCGCCGGCGACCGCAAGTTCGGCGAGGACGAGGCGCTGGTCGCCGGCTTCGGCCGCTTTCGCGGTGAGCCGATCTGCGTGATGGGTCAGGAAAAGGGCGATTCCACCGAGAGCCGCATCCGGCACAATTTCGGCATGGCGCGGCCGGAAGGGTATCGCAAATGCGTGCGGCTGATGGAGATGGCCGAGCGGTTCGGCCTGCCGGTGCTGTCGCTCGCCGATTCCGCCGGCGCCTATCCCGGCATCGGCGCCGAGGAGCGCGGCCAGGCGGAAGCCATCGCGCGCTCGACCGATGCGTGCCTGGCGCTGACCGTGCCCAACGTCGCGATCATCACCGGCGAGGGCATGTCGGGCGGCGCCATCGCCATCACCACCGCCAACAAGGTCCTGATGCTCGAGCACGCGATCTACAGCGTGATCTCGCCGGAGGCGGCGTCCTCCATCCTCTGGCGCGACGGCACCAAGGCGCAGGAAGCCGCCAACAACATGAAGATCACCGCCCAGGACATGCTCCGCTTCGGCGTCATCGACGCCATCCTGAAGGAGCCGGTCGGCGGCGCCCACCGCGACCCCGCCGCCATGATCGCCACCACGGGCGAGGCCATCGCCAAGGCCTTCGACGAGCTCCGGAACTTTGATGGGGATGCCATCCGCAAGCAGCGGCGGCAGAAATTCCTCGATATCGGCCGCAAACTGGGCTGATGCAGCCTTCTTCGTGTCCCGGACGCGCTGCAGCGCCCTAAGCGCTGCTGCGCAGTGCCGGGACCCAGAGGGCCCAGTTCGCGTCAGCATGGGCCCGGCTCAGCAGCGCACCGTCAAGGGGCGCTGCGCCGCGTCCGGGGCACGAGACCGCCTGAGGCACAACAACCCCCGGTAACCCCGCCTTAACCCTTTTTTTGCCCAAATCGGCGATCTGAGTCCCCTCGGCCCGAAAGCCCAAGTTCCGTCCCAAGTCGCGTCCATTTAGTCTTCGTTGACCATGCCACTGGGCCAACGCCCTCGTGATCCCCGCTTGGGTTGCGACCACATGACCCAGAGGTTAGAATTTTAATCAATGGCTTCAGGGCATAAGCGCTGGAGCGGGGTCCGACCGGGCCCGTCTCGGCGGGTCGGTTTTCCGGTCGGGTTGCGCTTCGGAAGAATTGGGGTTCGCGCTTCAATGCCTGGCACGGTGTGGGGTCCATCTTGATTTCTCGTTCGCTTGCTCGCGCGCTCTTGGTTTCGGTTGCGCTGATGACGGCCGGCGGCCTGCTCGCCGGCTGCAACACCGATCAGGTCTCGCTCGCGACCAACGCCAAGGCCAATCAGCCGGTGCCGCCGAAGCTGATCGCCGCGATGGCCGAGAAGGACATGGACCTGCAATCGCCGATCCTGGTCCGCCTGTTCAAGCAGGAGGCCGAGCTCGAGGTCTGGAAGCAGACCCGCTCGGGCCAGTTCGCGCTGCTCAAGACCTATCCGATCTGCCGCTGGTCGGGCGATCTCGGCCCCAAGGTGCGCGAAGGCGACCGCCAGGCGCCGGAGGGATTCTACTCGATCAATCCGAGCCAGATGAATCCGCAATCGTCCTATTACCTCTCGTTCAACACCGGCTACCCGAACGCGTTCGACAAGGCGCTGGGCCGCACCGGCTCGCAGCTGATGGTGCACGGCGACTGTTCGTCGCGCGGCTGCTACGCGATGACGGACGAGCAGATCGCGGAGATCTATTCGCTCGGCCGCGAATCCTTCTTCGGCGGTCAGAAGGCGTTCCAGCTGCAGGCCTATCCGTTCAAGATGACGCCGGTGAACATGGCCAGGCACCGGAACAATCCGAACATGCCGTTCTGGAAGATGATCAAAGAAGGCTATGATCATTTCGAGGTGACGCGGCAGGAGCCGAAGGTCGATTTCTGCGAGAAGAGATACGTGTTCGACGCCGCCAAGCCGGCGGACGCCAAGCGCGATCTGGTGTTCGACGCCTCCGCCAGATGTCCGGCCTATGTGATCCCCGAAGAGATCGCCAGCGCGGTCCGCGAGAAGCAGGCCAAGGACGAGACGGAATATGCAAGGCTCGTCGCCAAGGGCACGCCGGTGGCGCGGATGAACACCGGCATTGACGGCGGCATGCACAAGGTGTTCGCCGCCAAAATTCCGGAAGGCTCGACCGGCCTGTCCGAGAGTGCCGAAGGCACCACGCTGCAGATGCTGGCCATGGCGAAGGCACCGGGCACGATCCCCGGCCACGTCAACCCGCCCAAGCCGAACCTTGATGCGGTGGCAAGTGCGCCGGCGCCGCGGGAAGAGCCGGTGGTCGCCGTCAGCGCGCCTGCCGCGAGCACCCGCGTTGCCGCGACGGCGCCCGCTGCAAAGTCTGAAAGCGGCGGCTTCTTCTCCAATCTCGGCCGCAAGATGGGGCTCGGTACCGCCGACACCACCGCGACCGCGACGCCTGCGCCGCAAGCCACCGCGTCCGTGGCCCCGGCCGCCCAGACGTCCACGACGCCGGCCACGGCCGCCTCGCGACTCAAGGCCGCCGTGACCCGCTTCGTGCCGGGACATGACAAGTCCAAGGATTCAGTCAAGGAGGCGGCGAAGGATACGCCGAAGCCGGCCGTAGCAGCCGCCAAGCCGGCCGAGCCGCCGAAGCCCGACACCCGCCTCGCCGCGACGCGGCCGGCGCTGAAGCCGTCTGTGAGCGAAGGCGCGGGCGACAGCACCCCGATGATATCAGGCGCCGCGCCGGTGGTGCAGTCGAACTCGTTCGACAGCCGGTTCTCGGCGGTGAAGTAGGGCGCGGGCAGCTAGCGCCAAGCGCGCCGCTATCGCTCTTTCTTCCGCGCCGCACGGTGGGGACTGTGGATCGTGAACGCGTCGGGCGGGATGCCGCTTTCGATCCGCTTCCATGTCACCTGCGCAGCAATGGGAAAGTTCTCGCGCGCCCGCGGCGAGAAGGTGCCGATCGCGGTGGTGCCGCGGCCGTTGCGCAAATAGTCGAGAAAAATGCGGCCGCTGCGGCTGGCCTGGGCCGAGAGGACGTAGCGGTCCGGCCGACGCAATGCGAAATCGGCCATGAGGTTGCGGGCCACCCGATGCGCCTGATCGTGCAGCATCGGCACTTCAAGCGGCGCCGTCAGATGGATGCCCTTGCCGCCAGTCAGCTTGGGCCAGGTCGCAAACCCCTCACGGCTCATCAGCGCGCGAAGTTCCAGAGCGGTCTCGATCACAGCATCCCATTCGACGCCCTCGCCGGGATCAAGGTCGATCACGATGCGATCGGCGTGCTCAAAATCCTCAACAGTCGAATTCCAGGGATGCAATTCGACTGCGCCGATCTCGACGAGTCCGAGGAGACCCTCGAGGCTGTCCACCCAAAGCCGCGTGCCTTCGCCGCCTTCGCGCTTTCGGATGCGTAGCTGGTGCACCGCTTGCGGAATGTCCTTCGGCAGCGGCCCCTTGTGATAGAACGTCGTGCCGTGCACGTGCCGCACCAGCTTGAGCGGTCGATGTCCTAGATGCAGCAGCGCCTCCTTCCAGACGCGCGTCCAGTAACGCGCGAGCTCTTCCTTGGACGGCGCGATCGCATCGGGCAGCAGCTGCAGGATATTCTCTTTGGGAACGCCGAGCTTCGGCCGTCCGACCGATGAAGGCACCAACCGGGGCGCCCTGACCTTCCGCGGCGCAAGATCGTCGCGCAGGCCCTTGAATACGGCTTCACGCAGCAGGCCATCCTCGGTCAGGGCGCCATATTCCACCTCCGCATTCACCACGGGCTCAACCCACGTAGCCTTAGGCTTCTTTACCGGCAGATCGAGCGGAGAATCGCGCCGGATCAGTGGGTCAAGCCGTTCACGCAATTCACGCGCGGTCGCCTCGGTGTATCCGGTGCGGACCTTGCCGGCATAAACCAGGCGCCCATCCTCGTGATGCCCGACGTAAAGCGAAGCCACCTTGCGCGGGTACGCGCCCAGCTTTTCGACGAATGCGACGATCGGAAACGTCTCGCTCTTCTTGCATTTAAGCTTGAGCCAGGCTTCCTGCCGTCCGGAGCGATAAGGTGCGTCGGCGCGCTTCGCGAGCAGTCCTTCGAGGCCAAGCCTGCAAGCATGGCGAAGGATTTGCTCGCCGTCGGCTTCGACGTGCTCGACATAGATGAAAGTCTCGGGCGCTTCTTTCAGGAGCCGCTGCAGCAGCTGCTTGCGCTCGACAAAGCCGACGCCGCGCAAATCGTATCCGTCAAGATACAATAGATCGAACGCGTGATAGCGAATGCGGCGGCTCTGCTTGGCGCCGAGCTCGCGCCGCAGCTGCTGGAAGTCCGGCAGGCCATTACTGCCGTAGACAACGGCCTCGCCATCAATGATCGCACTCTCGGCTCTGAGCTTTCGCGCGCCGGCTGCAATTGACGAGAACTGCTCGGTCCAATCGTATCCGGCGCGCGAATAGACCGTCGCCGCGCCCGCCTGCAGGTGAAGTTGCGCGCGATAGCCGTCGGCTTTTATCTCGAACACCCAGCCGCTGCCTTGCGGCGGGTTCTCGCGTAGCGTGGGATCGCATGGCACGATGTATGATGGAATCGGAATCTTCCGCGCGCCGGCTAGGCGCGATAGTCCTGACTGACGCAACGCAACGGCACACATGCGGGATTCAACGCGGCCCGACAGATTCGTTCCGATCTGAAATAAAATCGATGGAATGCCGCGAAGCTCTTGAACAACCCGATTATTTCGCAGTGCGAGGCGCGCCGCGCCCTACGGCGCCAGATATCGCATCAGCTCCGGATTGCCCCGCACCTCGCCCGCCTCTCCCTGCAGCGCCACGCGGCCGCGGTCGAGCACATAGGCATAGTCGGCGACTCGCAAAGCGAGGTCGAGGTGCTGCTCGACGATGATCACGGCGATGCTCTTCGCGAGCTCGATCAGGCGCTCGGTGATCTCCTCGATGACGCCGATCCAGACGCCTTCGGTGGGCTCGTCCAGCAGCAGCAGTTTTGGATCGCCCAGCATGGCGCGGCCGATCGCGAGCATCTTGCGTTCGCCGCCGGAGAGCGTGCCGGCGGGCTGGTCGAGGCGCTGGCCGAGCTTCGGGAAGATCGCCAGCACGCGGTCGATTGCGGATGTGTCCTTGCTCGCGAGCGAGCCGACGGCGAGATTGTCGCGCACCGACAGCCGCGCGAACACCGAATGCTCCTGCGGCACGTAGCCGATGCCGGCGCGGACGCGCTCCTGGGTGGCGCGGCGGCTGATGTCGCGGCCGTCGAAGGCGACCTCGCCCTTCCATGCCGGCAGCTCGCCGACGATGGTCTTCATCAGCGTGGTCTTGCCCGCGCCGTTGCGACCGAGCACGGCGACGCCGCCGCGCCAGGGAATGCCGAGGCTGACGTCGAACAGGACCTGGCTGCGGCCATAGCCGGCGTCGAGATGCTTGATGTCCAAAAATTCAGGCACGGCGCAGATAGATCTCCTGGACGGATGTGTTGGCCTGGATTTCGGACACCGTGCCAGACGCCAGCACCTTGCCCTGGTCGAGCACGGTGAGGCGATCGCAGATGTCGCGGATGAAATCGAGGTCGTGCTCGACGATGACGAGCGAGCAATGCCGCTTGATCGGCTGCAGCAGCTCGCCGGTGACGCGGCGCTCCTCCAGGCTCATGCCGCCGGTGGGCTCGTCGAGCAGCAACAGCTTCGGCTTGCCCGCGAGCGCCATCGCGATCTCCAGCCATTGCTGCTGGCCGTGCGACAGCGCTGCGGCCGCATCGAAGGCGCGGTCGGCGAGGCGGAACTGCGTCAGCATGGTCATAACCTGGTCGTGCAACGCACCGCGCGTGCGTGAGAACACGAGGTCAAACAGCGAGGACTGCGCCTGCAGCGCGAGCAGGATGTTGTCGTAGAGCGTCAGCGACGGCAGCACGGATGTGATCTGGAATTTCAGGCTCATGCCGGCGCGCGCACGTTCGGTCGGCGTGAACGCGGTGATGTCGGTGTTGACGAAGGAGACCTTGCCTTGCGTCGGCACCTCGGCGCCGGCGATGCACTTCATCAGCGTGCTCTTGCCCGAGCCGTTCGGGCCGATCAGGCCGTGAAACTCGTTCTCTCCGACGTTGAGGGCTGCGCCGTCGAGCGCGGTGAGCTTGCCGAAGACCTTCTTGATGCCGGCCGCTTCAAGGAGCATTGCGCGTCTCCTTTTGCTTGGCACCAAAGCTGCCGACGCGTTCGCGCTCGCCGAGTACAAAACTGATCAGGCCGAGCGGCCGGAACAGGATCACGAGCAGGAGCAGCAGGCCGAGGATGATCGGCCAGATCTCGCGGTAATTGTCCGAGAGCCAGAAGCTGACGCCCTCGACGATCACAGCGCCGATGACGGCGCCGATCAGGGTGCCGGAGCCGCCGAACAGGACGTAGAGCACGACCTGGGTCGAAACCACGACGCCGACCATGTTGGGCCAGACGAAACCCTCGTGGAAAGCATAGAGGCTGCCGGCGAGGCCTGCGACGGCGCCGCCGATGGTGAAAATGATCGCTTTCAGGTGCTGCGCCTTGTAGCCGAAGAAGGCGATGCGCTGCTCGTTCTCACGCAGGCCCGCCAGCGCAAGGCCGAATTGCGAGCGCACCAGGAAGCGGCAAAGCAGGTAGACCACGACGAGGATGCCGAGCACGAGGTAGTAGAAGGCCGGTCCTTCCGTGAAGTCGTAAGACCCGAGCGACATCGGTGCGATCGAGGGGATTCCGTTCTGGCCGCCGAGATAATACCAGCCGCGCGCGAGCCGATCGGCGGCGTAGGAGCCGGTCAGCGTGCCGAGCGAGACGAAGATCACGCTGGATGGATGCCGTCCCAGCAGCAGGAAGCCGCCGAGCAGCAGCGCGAAGGTGAGGCCGATCAGCGTTCCCGCGGGCAGCACCAGAAAGATGTTGGTGACGTTGAGGTCGCGCGCGAGCAGGGCGACGCCGTAGCCGGCCGAGCCGAAGAACAGAGCCTGGCCGAAGCTCATGATGCCGGCATAGCCCCAGACCAGGTCGAACGACAGCGCAAACAGCGCCAGGATGATCACGCGTGTCGCGAACACCGTGAGATAGTCCTGCAGCACCAGCGGCGCGAGTAGCGCCGCGAGGAGCACGAGGCCCTCGATGATGGGCAGGATTTTTCGTCCTGCCTTGGCCCGGTCATTGGCCCGTTCCGCCGCTGCGCCCTCAGCCATCGCACCGTCCATTTCGTCGTCCACGTCGGCGACGATGGCCTCTCTTACCACACTCATCGGCTTCAGCATTCCGAGTTCAACATCGTCAGAGGCAGTCGTGTCAATCACGGCGGGATTCACCTCTCCCCAAGAGAGGAGAGGCGAAAAATCAGCATTCCTTGGGATCGACGAGGCCGTTGCTTCGCCCGACGATCTCGTAGTTTCCGCTCTTGGCGACGGCGGTGTACATCTTCATCTTGCAGTGCCGCTTGCCCGGCACCATCTCGGCGGGTCCGCCCGGACCTTCGGCGATCTTGGCATGGTCGAGCGCGGCAGCCACCGATTCGCGGTCGATCTTGCCGGCTTCCTTGACCGCGGCTTCCCACAGCTTGAGGCCGCGATAGGTGCCGGTGGCAGCGCTGCCGGCGGCGAACAGGAAGTTGCCCGGGAAATCCCTTTCATAGGCCGCCTGGATCTTGGCGTCGAACGGGTTCTCCTTGGTCAGCACCTTGAAATAGTCGAGGCAGCTGGCGAGGCCTTCGATCTCGGCGGCCTGGTTGATGTTGAGCGTGTTCTCGTCATAGTAGACGCAGGCCAGACGCCCGCCGTTCTTGAGGAAGCCGGCTTCATAGAGCTGCTTGAAGAACGGACCGACGCCGGGCGGGATCACGGTGTTGAAGACGACGTCGACCTTGTTGGAGATGATGCGGTTGACGGTTGCGGAGAAGTCGACCTGGTCGAGCGGGTAATATTCCTCGAACACGACCTCGCCGCCGTTGGATTCAATCACCTTGCGCGCGTAGACGTTGAGCGTGTGCGGCCAGACATAGTTGGCGCTCGGCAGCGCGAACTTCTTGCCGCCGTTCTTGATCAGCCAGGGGATGAACTCGTCGCATTGCTGCGCCGGGGTCGGGCCGGTGCAGAACAGGTATGGCGTGCACTCCTTGCCCTCGTAGAGCTGCGGATAGATGTAGAGGGTCTTGCCGCGCGCGACGATCGGGTCCTTGATCGCGTTGCGCATCGACGAGGTGATACCGCCGAGCACCATGTCGACCTTGTCGCGCTGGATCAGCTTGCGCACGTTGCCGACGGCGACGGATTCGTTGGATGCGGTGTCTTCGATGTAGAGCTCGAGCGGACGGCCGAGCAGGCCGCCGGCCGCGTTGATCTCCTTGATCACCATTTTCGCGACGTTGGCGTCGGCGTTGCCGGCGTACGCAATCGGGCCGGTGAGATCGGTGGCGATGCCGACCTTGATCGGCGCCTCGGCCGCATTGGCCCAGGGCGCAGGGATCACCCAGCTGCCGACGCCGGTTGCGACCGCGCCGGATGCAAAGGCGAAATTGGACAGGAAACGACGTCGCGTGAGCTGAGTACGATCGAGCATGTGATTAAACCCCTTTTCCAGCGATGAGACCTTGCGGACGGAATTTGATGAAGACGATGGCGAGCACGAAGACGAGCACGTCGGCGACGACGGGTGCCATTACCCAGGGCAGCGCCGCGCTCAGCGTGCCGATGACGCCGGCGCCCGCGACCGGGCCGATGAAGGAGCCGACCCCGCCGACCATGACCGCGACAAAACCCTGGATCAGGAAGCGCAGGCCGAGATCGGCAAACAGGCTGAACACCGGCACGATCAGCGCGCCGGCAAGGCCCGCGAGCGCCGCACCGAAGGCGAACGTCGCGCCGTAGATCAGCGGCGTCGAAATGCCCGACGCACGCGCCAGCGACGGGTTCTCCAGCGTCGCCCGCACGCGCAGGCCGAAGCTGGTCCGCGACAGCAAGAGATAGCAGAGGCCCATCACCAGCAGCGTGATGATGATGATGGTGAAGCGCCACGCCGAGATATGCATGGCGCCGATGTCGATCGAGCCGCCGATCGGCTCCGGCACGGTGAGGTAGAAGCCGCCGATCAGCCCGCGAACGGCCTCGCGGATGATCAGGCCGAGCGCATAGGTGCCGAGCATGGCAACGATCGGCGCGGCGTAGAATCGTCGTATGATCAGCGCCTCCAGCACGAAGCCGAGCGCACCGACCACGAAAGGCGCCGCAACCATGCCGGCCCAGATCGGCAGGCCCTTGGCATAAGCGAGATAGGTGATGTAGGCGCCGAGCAGGACGAACTCGCCCTGCGCGAAGTTGAAGATGCCCATCATGCTGGCGATGATCCCGAGCCCCAGCACGATCAGGACGATGATCGCGCCGAAGCTCAGGATCTCGAACGCCGCGACGAACGCGTTAGTCATGCGTTGGATTCTTGTTTTGACGCGTTTTCTTCGCGCGAACCGGTATCCACTTCGCTTGAAAACGCTTCTGTGTTCCGTCAGCCTGCATCGACACCTGGCTCACATCTTCTCTGGCTCACATCTTCTTCCAGTCGCCGATCTGCTCGAAGGCGTGCGCGGCCCGGTAGATGGTAGATTCCTCGAACATGCGGCCGACCAGCATCAGCCCGACCGGCAGGCCGTCGACCATGCCGCAGGGCAGCGACATCGCGGGATGGTGCGTGATGTCGAACGGCGCGGTGTTGGAGATCATCTCGAGCGCGCGGGCGACATATTCCTCGCGGCTGGCATTGGGCTCCGGCAGCTTGGTCGCCTTCATTGGCGTGGTCGGCAGCAGGAGCAGATCGTAATCCGCAAAGGCCTTGTCGTAGGCCGCGGTCAGCCGGCGCGAGATGTTGAGCGCCTTGCCGTAGAAGCGCGGGCCGAAATTGTTGTTGATGTAGGTGCCGAGCATCATGAATAGCTTCGTGGTCTCGGACAGCGAGTCGGCCTGCCGACGCCAGCCGCGATGGAAATCCATCAGCGAGGTCGAATAGAGATCGCCGCGGGACAGGCCGTAACCGTCGCCGAACATCATGGTCTGGGTCAGGCCTTCGGTGCCGATCGGCGTCCAGATCGCGCCGCCCATGAGGTGCATCGGGATCGACACGGTCTCGACGGTGGCGCCGAGGTCCCTAAAGCGCTTTGCGGCTTCGCGCACGCTTTCGTTCACGGCGGCTTCCGCTGTCGGCTGCTCGAAGCCTTCCTTGACGATGCCGATCTTCATGCCCTTGACGCCCTGGCCGAGCGCCTTGGTGTATTCCTCGACCTTCGGCGCCTTGATCCTGGGATCGTAGCCGTCGTCGCCGGCGAGCACTTCGAGCAGCAGGGCGTTGTCGGCGACCGTCGCGGTCATCGGGCCGGTGTGGTCGACATAGATTTCTATCGGCATGATGCCGGTGTAGGGGACGAGGCCCCAGGTCGGCTTCATGCCGTAGATGCCGCAGAACGACGACGGCATGCGGATCGAGCCGCCCTGGTCGCCGCCAATGGCCATGTCGACCTCGCCGAGCGCGACCACGACGCCCGATCCCGACGACGAGCCGCCGGCCGAGTAGCCCATCTTGTGCGGATTATGCACCGGGCCGTAGGAGCCGGTGTGGCTGCCGCCGGACAGGCAGAAATGCTCGCAATGCACCTTGCCCTTGATCTCGGCGCCGGCATCCAGCATGCGCGTGACGATGGTGGCGTCGAAATCGGGCACATAGCCTTCCAAGGTCGACGAGCCGTTGGTCATGGGCACGCCGGCCAGCATGATGTTGTCCTTCAGCGCGACGGTCTTGCCCTTGAGCTTGCCACTGGCGGCGCCCTTCACGGTCGACTTGCGATACCAGGCATTGCGCGGGTTCTCCTCCGCCGAGGGCCGGTAGCCCGGCGTGCGCGGATATTTCACTTCGGGCAATTCGTCCGGCATCGCGGCAACGAGATTGTAGGCTTCGATCGAGCCCTGCATGAGACCGCGGAACGAGGCGACGTCGTCATCGGTGAGCGAAAGGCCGCATTGCTCGGCGACACTGCGAAGTTGGGCTGGCGTGGGAAGGGCAACTGTCACGGCGCTCTCCTTGAAGTTCTTTGCAACGTTGGGCGTGGCCGCCCCGGCGCGACGCACGCTCCCGCGGCCTCGCCGAAACATTCAAAACGGAAATATTTTCCTTTTCAAGTATTATTTTGCAAATGCGCTGGCCGATCTAGCCGCGAGGCGGTCAGAGCGGCTTGATCAGCTTGAAATCGAGACCGTCGGCCTCGGCGAGATGCATCGGCATCCGCACGTGCCCGTTGCAGACGGTAACCCGACCGCGGGCGCCGCTGTAGACGATGTTGCGGCCGGCCGCGAGCAGCGGCCGCATCGCCAGCGAACCAGCCTTGTTCGCAACGGCTTCGAGGAAGCGCAGGCCTTCGTAACTCGATTGCCCCACCGAGCCGATCGGCGGCGCATTCGGCCCGAACATCGCGTGATAACGGCTCTGGAAGTCGTCATTGGCGCGCGCGCCGGTGCCGGTGAAGTAGCCGGAAGCGCAGAACATGTTCTCGCTGTTGTCGGCGCCGATGCCGAGTAGCACGGTATCGTCCATCGCGCCCGCGAGCCGCAGCGTCGTGGCGCCTAGCCCACATTCGCCGAAGGCCCGGTTGAAGGTGATGCTGTCGGTACCGATCAGCGAGATCAGCACGACATCGGGCTTGGCGGCGCGGATCCGCGCCAGATGCGGCCCGTGATTGTCTTCGCCGAGCGGGACGAACTCTTCGCCGACGACGCGGCCGCCGGTTTCCTTGATGTAGTTCTTCACCGCGCGATGCGATTGCCAGGGCCAAACGTAGTCGCTGCCGATCAGGTACCAGCGTTTGGCCTTCTTGACGTCCGCGAGCCAATGGATGGCGGGGCGGCTCTGCCAGCGCGGCGTCTCGCCGATCGCCATCACGCCGGGCGTGCGCTCGCCGCCCTCGTAGACCGGCGTGTAGATATAGGGAATGCGGTGGCGTGTGGTGACGTCGCGGAGGCCCACGCGAACCGCGCTGGTGTGCAATCCGACGATCAGATCGACCTCGTCGAATACGATTGCCTGCTCGGCGCGGTCCAGAACCTCATCCAGCGGCCCGCCGGCATCGTAGATCGACAGTTCGAGCTCGCGGCCGAGAATGCCGCCGCGCTTGTTGATCTCGGCGACGGCAAGCTGCGCGCTGTTCGTGGCACACGGGCCCCACACGCCAGGCGAGCCGGTGCAGCAGATGAAGCCGCCGACGCGCAGCTTGTTGACGCCGCGGCGCTTGAACAAGACGTGATCGTGCGGCGACAAGGCACCGCCAGCTGCCGAAGACGACAGATTCCTGAACAGCAAGGACGGCGGTAACGCCGAGCCGCCGTGAGCCGGGAAGTTCACCGTCGCGCGCACGCCAACTCCTGTCTGAGACCAGACCTGAAAGCACATTGAGCAGGCGGCCGCGGCTTCCGCCCTTTTGTTGGGCAATGATCTTATTTTGAAAATATTGAATATTCAAGAATTGAAGTGCATATAGATGCAGCATCGATTGCTAGACATTCACTCATTTGGGTCAAGGCGAAGTCTCAGCCGTGGCAAAACCGCCGAAACAAAATTCCCCAATCACCGAACACCTCGCTTACCTGCTCGCGCAAGCCAACCGGGAAATCAACCGGCAGCTCGAACTGAGGTTGAGCAAGGAGGGCGTGCCGGTCGAGCAATGGCGCATCCTGAAAGTGCTGTCGGACGGCAACGGCCATTCGATGGGCGAGCTCGCGGACGCCGTGCTGCTCAACCATCCGACGCTCACGAAGATGATCGACCGCATGGTCTCCGACACGCTGGTCTACCGCGTGCAGGACCCGAACGACCGCCGCAAGGTGCTGATGTTCATCTCCGACCGCGGCAAGGTGCTGTGCAAGAAGCTCAACTCGCTCGCGGTCGATCAGGAGGAGCATATCCTGGAGAGCTACGGCGACAAGCCGACGAGCGAGCTCAAGCGGCTGCTGGAGAGCTTGATCGACAGCTCGAATTAGACCTCGTGAAGTGGAGCGTGGCGCCTTGCGAAGCGCACACACACATCTGCCGTTTCAATGCACGGCCAGAGGAAAGCATTCGCGCATCATCGCCAGCACGAGAGGCGATAGCGTTGGCCATTCCATGTCGTCCAGCCCACAGCCTTGTTGCTGACCGGCTTGGCTAGATACCATCTGTTGCCGTCGGCATGGTTGAAGTACACGCCGCCCTGGGTTCCGCTGCGTGGATTTGTCAACTTCACCCATCGCGAGCCATTATCTGAGAAGCGGCCTGACCAGCGTGCTCCCGAAGTGCTGGTGCAAGTGTTGCCGTTGCAGGTTGTCTGACTGTCATCGACGGCGGCCCATTTCATCCGGGCCGGGCGGCCGTCGATGTTGCACGACCATGTTCCGCCCCACCATCCGCCCACTTGGCTCGCAGGGGCGGAACCGCAGGCGTAAAGACTCAGGGCAAGGACACAAAAGGCGGTTGGCAGCGCGCGTTTGGACATTGTCTGGCTCCCAATTTTCAGGCCACGTCTCGTGATTCAATCAAACCACGGATTGAGCTCTGTAGCGGTGATCCAGATCACAATGAGCAGTGGTAAAAAATTGGATGGTCTACCCGAGGGCGTTCGCCGAGACACGATGCCGCGCTTTGACCATTGGCTCTCCGGGCGAAGAGTTCTTCAGCGACGCAGCCGCGCGAGCGAGTGGCCGCCGGCCATCTGCAGAAGCAGCAGCACTCCGGAGTGATCACAGGAACAGGCGCTGAGGCGGGTTGCCAGATGACTGAAGCGTGCTCAGCCGCGTGTGACGGATAAAGGACCGTCTGACAATTGTGCGCCAGCCATCCTCAATGGCGTGCGCCTACCATTCGTGATGCAACGGAAGACCAGCAGGCATCATATGGATCGGAAACATTCGACGCCTGGCGAACTCGTGGGCCAAGACAACACCGCGAGTTCGCCGGGTTTTGAGATCATCGATCAAGCATACCGCCCGTGGCAGTGCTTGTACTTCTTGCCGGAGCCGCACGGGCAGTCCTCGTTGCGGCCGACCTTGCCCCAGCTGGTCGGGTTCTTCGGATCGCGCATCGAGGCATCCGTGGCCTGGGCGCCCAGGGTGACGCTGGCGAGGGCCATCTCGTCCTCGCCGGTGTTCGGATCGAACTTGTGCGCTTCCATCGGCGGCAGCACCGGGGCTTCCTGCTCCGGCGGAACGATCTCGACGCGCATCAGCTGCGCCGTGACGGCCTCGCGCAGGTGAGCGCTCATCTCCTGGAAGAGATTGAAGGCTTCGGTCTTGTACTCCTGCAGGGGATCGCGCTGGCCGTAGCCGCGCAGACCGATGACCTGGCGCAGATGGTCGAGCATGATCAGGTGCTCGCGCCAGAGATGGTCGAGCGTCTGCAAGAGGATGGTCTTCTCGACGTAACGCATCACGTCGGGACCCCATTGCGCGACCTTGGCCGCCATGTGCTCGTCGGCCTTGGTCTCGATGCGAGTCAGCAGCTCCTCGTCGGCGATGCCCTCTTCCTTGGCCCATTCGTCGACCGGCAGGTCGAGATCGAGCACGCGCTTCAATTCGTCCTTGAGCCCGGCGACGTCCCACTGCTCGGCATAGGCATGCTCGGGCACGTGCTTGGCGACGAGGTCGTCGATGAAGGCGTGGCGCATGTCGGCGACGGTCTCGGCGACGCTCTCGTCCTTCATCAGCTCGACGCGCTGGTCGAAGATCACCTTGCGCTGGTCGTTCTGGACGTTGTCGAACTTGAGCAGGTTCTTGCGGATGTCGAAGTTGCGCGCCTCGACCTTCTGCTGCGCCTTCTCCAGCGCCTTGTTGATCCAGGGATGGATGATGGCCTCGCCCTCTTGCAGGCCGAGACGCTGCAGCATGCTGTCGAGACGGTCCGAGCCGAAGATGCGCATCAGATCGTCTTCGAGCGACAGGAAGAACTTCGAGCGGCCGGGATCGCCCTGACGGCCGGAACGGCCGCGCAGCTGGTTGTCGATGCGGCGGGATTCGTGGCGCTCGGAGCCGATGATGTAGAGGCCGCCGGGCTTCTTTACGGTCTTGGCAGGCTTGCTTCCCTTGGCCGGCTCGACCTCGACGGTCTCCTCGGCCTTCAGCACGATGTCGCGGAAGTGCTCGATATCGGCCTTGATCTGCTCGATCTTCTTGGCCTTCTCGGCCTCGTCGGTGATATCAGCAGTCTCCTGCTGGATGCGCATCTCCAGCGAGCCGCCGAGCTTGATGTCGGTGCCGCGGCCGGCCATGTTAGTGGCGATCGTGATCGCACCCGGCACGCCGGCTTCGGCGACGATGTAGGCTTCCTGCTCGTGGAAGCGCGCGTTCAGAACCGCGAACAGCTTTGCCGGCTTGCCGGCGCGGGCGGCGGCATAGAGCTTGTCGAGCGCGCCCTCCTTGCCGAAATCGATCTGCTTGTAGCCGTTCTTCTTGAGGAATTCGGCGAGCACTTCCGACTTCTCGATCGAGGCGGTACCGACCAGCACCGGCTGCAGGCGCGCATTGGCGCGCTCGATCTCGGCGAGGATGGCCTGATATTTTTCCTTCTGGGTCCGATAGACCTCGTCGTCCTCGTCGAGGCGCGCGATCGACAGATTGGTCGGGATCTCCACGACCTCGAGCTTGTAGATGTCGAACAATTCGTCCGCTTCGGTCGCGGCAGTGCCGGTCATGCCCGCCAGCTTCTCGTACATGCGGAAGTAGTTCTGGAAGGTGATCGAGGCCAGCGTCTGGTTCTCGGGCTGGACCTGGACGTGCTCCTTGGCTTCCAGCGCCTGATGCAGGCCTTCCGAATAGCGGCGGCCCGGCATCATGCGGCCGGTGAACTCGTCGATGATGACGACCTCGTTGTCGCGGACGATGTAGTCCTTGTCGCGCGTGAACAGCGTGTGGGCGCGCAGCGCCTGGTTGATGTGGTGCACGACGGAGACGTTCTCGACGTCGTAGAGCGACTCGCCCTTGAGCTGGCCGGCGTCGCGCAGCAGCGTCTCGATCTTCTCCATGCCGCCTTCGGTCAGCGTCACCGTGCGCTGCTTCTCGTCGACCTCGTAATCGGTCTTGTCGAGCTTGGGCAGGAAGCCATCGATGGTGTTGTAGAAATCGGAGCGGTCGTCGAGCGGGCCGGAGATGATCAGCGGCGTGCGCGCTTCGTCGATCAGGATGGAATCGACTTCGTCGACGATGGCGAAGAAGTGCGGCCGCTGGACCATGTCCTCGAGCCGGTACTTCATGTTGTCGCGCAGATAGTCGAAGCCGTATTCGTTGTTGGTGCCGTAGGTGATGTCGCAGGCGTAGGCCGCCTTGCGCTCGGCATCGTCGAGGCCGTGGACGATCACGCCGGTGGTCATGCCGAGGAAGCCGTAGATCTGGCCCATCCAGCCGGAGTCACGGCGGGCGAGATAATCGTTCACCGTGACGACGTGGACGCCCTTGCCGGCGAGCGCGTTGAGATAGACCGCCAGTGTCGCGACCAGCGTCTTGCCTTCGCCGGTCTTCATCTCGGCGATGTCGCCCTCGTGCAGCACCATGCCGCCGATCAGCTGGACGTCGAAATGGCGCTGGCCGAGCGTGCGCTTGGCGGCCTCGCGCACGGTGGCGAAGGCGGGCACCAAAAGGTCGTCGAGCGTCTTGCCGTTCGCGAGCTGCTGCTTGAATTCCGCAGTGCGGGCCTTGAGCGCCTCGTCGGAGAGCTTCGAGACCTCGGGCTCCAGCGCGTTGATCGCGTTGACGCGGGACTGATATCCCTTCACCCGCCTGTCGTTGGCGGAGCCGAAAAACTTGCGGGCGAGCGCGCCGATCATGCCTGGTTCCTGTGTTCGCGATTTAACCGCGCTGGGCCTAAGAAGTTGTCACCCGCCTGCCTATCAACTCACCGTGACGCTTCGCGGCGTCAGAGCCCGGACTGCGGGGGTCATCCGCCATATGGGTGGGAATTGGGCTAGTCTGGGTTCAACGGCCAAAAACGCAGCAAAATAAACGCCATCGCCATGGTCGCGACCGGCCAGAGATATGGCCCGGTCAGGGCCTTGTCAACGGCGGGCGCAGTGCGGCTAATTCATCATTTTGACAGACTTTTCGCGTTGCCAAGCCCCCCTGATTGGGCGAGTGTCCGCCCCGCTCGAGCAGCCCCCTGCTTCAACATAAGGATTTTCCATGACCACCTCGTTCCCGGCAACCCAGCGCTTCCGCTCCGCGTCCGCCCTGGCTGGCAGCCTCGCTCTGGCGCTGTCCCTGGCGTTCGCGGGCCCGCTCCGGGCCGCCGATGATCCGGTGCTGGCGAAGGTCAATGGCGCGGAAATCAAGAAGAGCGACGTTACCATGGCCGAGGAGGAGCTCGGGCCGAGCCTCGCCCAGATGGACCCGGCCACCAAGGACGAGAACGTCCTGTCGTTCCTGATCGACATGAAGATCGTCAGCAAGGCTGCCGAAGACAGGAAAATCGCCGATAGCGAGGAGTTCAAGAAGCGCCTGGCCTTCGCCCGCAACCGGCTTCTGATGGACAGCCTGCTCGCCAACGAGGGCAAGGCCGCCACCACGCCGGACGCCATGAAGAAGGTCTATGAGGAGGCCGCCAAGCAGATCACCGGCGAGCAGGAGGTGCGTGCCCGCCACATCCTGGTCGAGACCGAGGACGAGGCCAAGGCGGTGAAGGCCGAGCTCGAGAAGGGGGCCGATTTCGCCGAGCTCGCCAAGAAGAAGTCCAAGGACCCCGGCTCCGCCGACGGCGGCGACCTCGGCTTCTTCACCAAGGAGCAGATGGTGCCGGAATTCTCGGCCGTGGCCTTCTCGCTGGAGCCCGGTAAGATCTCCGACCCCGTGAAGTCGCAGTTCGGCTGGCACATCATCAAGGTCGAGGAAAAGCGCAACCGCAAGGCGCCCGATTTCGAGCAGGTCAAGGCCCAGATCGAGCAGTACGTGACCCGCAAGGCCCAGGCCGAGTATGTCGCCAAGCTGCGCACCGAAGCCAAGGTCGAGCGGCTGGACCAGCCGGCGGCGGATGCGTCCAAGGACGCCAAGTCCGATGCGAAGCCGTCCGACAGCAAGATGGCGCCGCCGGCGAAGAAGTAAATCGACTTCGTTCCCGGACTTCAGTAGTTTGACGTCGTGCCCGGGCAAAGCGCGAAGCGCGTCTTCGCGCTAGACGTCCCGGGCATCCACGTCTTAAGACCCTCATCAACATGTGCTGAAGACGTGGATGGCCGGGACAAGCCCGGCCATGACGATTCCATTTGTGCATTAAGGCGCCCGCGATGTCCTCCTCCGTCTCCCCGCTCGCCCCCAAAACCGTCCCTGATATGCCTGTGATCGCGGGCATCCGTCTGGCGACGGCCGAAGCCGGCATCCGCTACAAGAACCGCACCGACGTGCTGCTCGCGGTGATGGACAAGGGCACTGCGGTCGCCGGCGTCTTCACCAGGTCGAAGTGCCCCTCGGCTCCGGTGGAATGGTGCCGCGCCAAGCTGAAGGGCGGCAAGGCGCGCGCGCTCGTGGTCAATTCCGGCAATGCTAACGCCTTCACCGGCAAGACCGGCCGCGCCTCCACCGCGCTGACGGCGAAGATCGCAGCCAAGGCGGTCGGCTGCAGCGAGAGCGAGGTCTTCCTGGCCTCGACCGGGGTGATCGGCGAGCCGCTGGATGCCACCAAGTTCGACGGCGTGCTCGGCCGCCTCGCCGAAGCCGCCGAGCCCGGTGATTACCTGGCCGCGGCCAAGGCGATCATGACCACCGACACCTTCCCGAAAGTGGCGACCGCGACCGTCAAGCTCGGCAAGGCCAAGGTCACCATCAACGGCATGGCCAAGGGCGCCGGCATGATCGCGCCCGACATGGCGACGATGCTGTCCTTCATCTTCACTGACGCGCCGATCGCGCCCGCCGCGCTGCAGGCTCTGCTCAAGAGCGGCGTCGAGGACACGTTCAACGCCGTGACCATCGACGGCGATACCTCGACATCGGATACGCTGCTGGCCTTCGCCACCGGCGCCGCCGCTGAGCACGGCGCGCCGAAGATCAGCCGCGCCAGCGACCCGCGCCTGAAGGCCTTCGTCAAGGCGTTCAACCAGGTGCTCGCCAATCTCGCCGAGCAGGTCGCCCGCGACGGCGAAGGCGCGCGCAAGCTGGTCGAGATCACCGTGGAGGGCGCCAAGACCAAGGCCTCGGCTCGCAAGATCGCGATGTCGATCGCGAACTCGCCGCTGGTGAAGACCGCGATCGCCGGCGAGGATGCCAATTGGGGCCGCGTGGTGATGGCCGTCGGCAAGGCCGGCGAGCCGGCTGATCGCGACAAGCTGTCGATCTCGTTCAACGGCATCCGCGTCGCCAAGCGCGGCGCGCGCGATCCCGATTATGACGAAGCGCAGGTGTCGGAAGCGATGAAGGCGCCGGAGATCGCGATTCTGGTCTCGCTCGGCCTCGGCAAAGGCCGCGACCGCGTCATGACCTGCGACCTCACCAAGGAATATGTGGCGATCAACGGGGACTACAGGTCGTAGGTCTTCTCCCTCTCCCCGTTCTTACGGGGAGAGGTGAGCGCTCTCATCCGGAGATCCGCGCGTCCGCGACCGCCTTCTTGAACAGCGCGTTCATGGCGTCCGCGATGCCTTGCGTCGGGCTGACCTCGAAATACAGGCCCGGCGAAGCGCAGCTCTGCATGTTCTGTGCGATCTGGCTGTTCGGCGACGGGCCATAGGGGCCGGCATTGAATGGATCGATCCACTTCATGTACCAGGGGTTGGTCGGCAGCGCGAGATACGTCGTGTACAACACCGCGACCTTGACGCCGCGATCCTTCATCGTCTTGCAAAGCGCAGGGTTGAGCGGCGACTGGCACCGCGTGCTGCCCGAGAGCGGTTTCAGGCATCCGGTGTTGCTCTCATCGGCCACGCCGTCGGACACGAAGAACAGATACTTGAGCGGACTGGCCGACGTCCCGCTTCCGGGGGAGCTGATCTCGCCGTTGATCGCGGGAAAGACCGCGGTGAATGGGGTATCCTGATCGTTATTCTCGTTCTGGCCGTTCACCGACATCAAGTCGATCTTGCCGGCCGCCGACTTGGCGCTGGAGAGAGAGGCCGACAACGAAAACAGACTGCGCAGGCCGAGCGAACTTGTAGAGCCGCCGAAATCATAGATCGCCATTCTGAACTGGTTTGAATAGGTCTCGGTGGCGTTTGCCGTATCCATCAAGGACTCGGTGGCGCTCCGAAGCACGTCGATCCGGGTGGTCACGCCAAGCTTCTTGGCAAGGTCGTAATAGTTGTTCTTGTCCTTGAGATCGTGGCAGGCGAAAGCGCACTTGTCCGACGTGTTGTTGACCATCTTCTGCACGTCGGCCGGGGTCGCACCGACGCCCATCGACGGCGAATTGTCCAGCAGCAGGTAGAAATCGATATAGAGCGGCATGCTGGCCGTCGCCTTCGACGTGCCGCTCAACGTCAGCACCGACTTGCCGATCACGCCGAGGAACATGGTGTTCAAAGTTGCGGTGAACGAAACCGTCGCGGTGACGGTCGAGCCGGATTTGACCACGGTCGGTGTGAGGCCGGTCAGCGTGTAGCCGGACTGACTGGCGCGATTGGCATTGAATATGTTCGTGGCGTCCGTGACGCCGACCGAAATCGAGCCGTCCGCAGTCATGTTGCCGGCGGCCTTGAAGGCGGGCGAAGCCTTGGCGATCGAACCGACACTGGCGGCATCCGCCGCGGCCTGAAGCTTGGACCGGATCATCGTCGCGCGCGAATAGTCGATGGCGCAGCCGACCGCACTGATCAGGGGAACGCAGGCGAGCGCGAAAATCACCGCGATATTGCCGCTCCGGTCGTGGACGAACCGGCGGACGAGAACCGAAGGCGCAGCGCGCATGAGGTGGCCTGGAGTGGTTTAAAGAGTTCCCACTCTAGGAACCGCGGATTAAATATGACTTATGGTGACGTTGGAAACGTAGACTGCAACGAGGTTAACAAACCGTTGCAAACGATCTCAGCGAGCGACAGACACGCATGGCCGATCTCAAAGTGACACTGGTGGTGGCCTGCGCGCTCGTCGATGCCGACAAGCGCGTCCTGATCGCGCAGCGCCCAGAAGGAAAGGCCCTGGCCGGCCTGTGGGAATTCCCCGGCGGCAAGCTCGAGCCGGGCGAGCGGCCGGAGGAGAGCCTGATCCGGGAGCTTCATGAGGAGCTCGGCATCAACGTCGCCGAGCCGTGCCTCGCGCCGCTGACCTTCGCCAGCTACGGTTACGAGACCTTCCATCTGCTGATGCCGCTCTATATCTGCCGGCGCTGGGAGGGGTTGGTCACCGCACGCGAGGGCCAGAACCTTGCCTGGGTCCGCGCCAACAAGCTGCGCGATTACCCGATGCCGCCCGCGGACATTCCGCTGATCCCGCATCTGATCGATTTGTTGATGTGAGGTCGAAGGGTACCGCTCTCTGGCGTCATGCCTGGGCTTGTCCCGGGCATCACGGCCTTCGTGCCAGCCTGAAAGACGTGGATGGCCGGGACAAGCCCGGCCATGACGGAAGAGAGAGATCACTCCTTCCCCGCCTTCTTCACCGCCTCCGCCAGGCTCGCTTTCGCCGATCCCGGCTTCAGCGGCTGCTGCTGGCTCGCATGCGGGGCCCAGCCCGAGAGCCAGACGATGTCGAAGGTCGCACGGATGCGGCCGTCGGCATCGGCAAAGCGTTCGGCGTAGATTTCGGCCATCCGCAGCAGCGTCGCGCGGCGCGTCGGTGTCCGCCGCCGCTCGATCAGCACGTTGGCCGCGCCCATGCGGCGGAGATCCTGCATCAAGGCGAACGCATTGGCATAGCGCACCACGACACGGTCGACGTCGGTCACCGGCAGCGCAAAGCCCGCCCGCTGCAATAGCGCACCGATGTCGCGAAGGTCAGCGAACGGCGCCACGCGCGGCGACACACCGCCCTCGCATTCGGCTTCCGCCGCGGCAAACGCCTGCCGCAGCTCGGTGAGGCTGTCGCCGCCGATCATGGCAGCAAGCAGCAGCCCGTCCGGCTTGAGCGCCCGGCGGATTTGCGCGAGCACGCCCGGCAGGTCGTTGACGTATTGCAGCGCCAGCGCCGAGACGACGAGATCGAGGCTCTCAGGCGCGAGGGGCAACTTCTCCGCGCCGGCCGCGTCGAGCGCGATGTGTTCGATGGAGGGAAGCCGCGTGCGCAACGCCGCCAGCCCCGCGCCGGGCGTCCAGAGGTCGGCGGGAGCGTGAAACTCCCGCATCACCGCTGCCAAGCGGTCGGACATGTCCTCGGCGACCCGCTCGAGCAGGAATGTGACCGCGCCTTGTGCCTGGGCGCGCTGCTGCCGCCTCTGCAGCAAGGCACGATCAAACAAGGCGGGCGGGATTTGAGCGGTCCGGACCATGCCGCTGGTTACGCCGATCTCCACAGTTCTGGCAATCCGCTGCGTGCAGCGTTAGCCTCCCCACATGGAAGCCGACGCTCCCCCCATCCGTTCCATCGCCGCACCGCTGCGAAGCGCGTGGACGGCCGGCCGCCACGTGCTGGCGCGGGCGGCGCAGCTCGCGCTCGACATCGCGCTACCGACACAGTGCGTATCCTGCCAGGAGCCGGTCCATGGCGAGGGCGTTTGCGCTTCCTGCTGGGCGCGGCTGTCGTTCATCGAACGGCCCTATTGCCCGCGGCTCGGCATTCCCTTCGTTTATGACCCCGGCCCGGAGATGCTGTCGATGGAGGCGATCGCGAGCCCGCCGGCCTATCAGCGCGCCCGCGCGGCGGTGCGCTATGACGACGTCGCGCGCACGCTGGTGCATGCGCTGAAGTATCAGGACCGTACCGATCTGGCGCCGGCCATGGGCCGCTGGATGGCCCGCGCGGGCCGCGAGTTGCTGACCGGCGCCGACATGCTGGTGCCCGTGCCCCTGCATTGGCGGCGGGCCTGGCGGCGCCGTTACAACCAGTCGGGCGCGCTCGCGCGTGTCATCGAGCGGCAGAGCGGGATCAAGGTGCGGGGCGACGTGCTGCGGCGGGTGCGCGCCACCGAGCAGCAGATCGGCCTGTCGCGGGCCCAGCGCGCCACCAATGTGCAGGGCGCATTTCAGGTATCTCCCGACCGTCAGGCCGAGGTCCAGGGCCGCCGCGTTGTCCTGATCGACGATGTCCTGACGTCAGGGGCTACGCTCGACACCTGCGCGCGGGCCCTGCTCCGCGCCAAGGCGGCCCAGGTCGACGTGCTGGTCTTTGCCCGGGTTGTCGAGAGCGGGCCCCGTCCCATATAATTCAATGAATTCATGACATGAGAGCGCCAGACGAATGACTGCTGCTGTCGAGATCTACACCCGGCCGGGCTGCGGCTATTGTTCCGCCGCCAAGTCACTGCTGACCCGCAAGAAGGCGACCTTCACCGAATTCGACGTCGCCAAGAACCCGTCCTGGCGCCAGGAAATGTACGGCCGCGCCGGCCAGGGCTCGACCTTCCCGCAGATCTGGATCGGCGGCACCCATGTCGGCGGCTGTGACGACCTCTATGCGCTCGATCGCGAAGGCAAGCTCGATGGCATGCTCGAAAGCGTGAAGGCGGTATCATGAGCGAGAACCGCACGTTCACGGCCGCCATGGTGCAGATGCGCACCGGCCTGATGCCCGGGCCGAGCCTCGAGCAGGCTACGAAGCTGATCCGGCAGGCTGCGGCCGATGGCGCCGATTACGTGCAGACACCCGAAGTCAGCAACATGATGCAGCTGAACCGCAAGGCGCTGTTCGAGCATCTCCAGAGCGAAGAGGACGACGCCTCGCTGAAGGCCTACCGGGCGCTCGCGGCGGAGCTGAAGATTCACCTCCATGTCGGCTCGCTGGCGCTGCGCTTCTCGCCGGAGAAGGCGGTCAACCGCTCCTTCCTGATCGGGCCCGAGGGCAATGTGCTCGCGAGCTACGACAAGATCCACATGTTCGACATCGAGCTGCCGGACGGCGAGAGCTATCGCGAATCCGCCAATTACCAGCCGGGCGAGACCGCCGTGATCTCGGATCTGCCCTGGGGCCGCATCGGCTTGACGATCTGCTACGATGTGCGCTTCCCGGCGCTGTACCGCGCGCTCGCAGAAAGCGGCGCCTATTTCATCACCGTGCCGTCCGCCTTTACCCGCAAGACCGGTGAAGCGCATTGGCATGTGCTGCTGCGAGCCCGTGCAATCGAGACCGGCTGCTTCGTCTTCGCCGCGGCGCAGGCCGGCACCCACGAGAACAAGCGCGAGACCTACGGGCATTCGCTGATCGTCGATCCTTGGGGCGAGATCCTCGCCGAAGGCGATGTCGAGCCGGGCATCATCATGGCTAGGATCGACCCGGCCAAGGTCGAGACCGCGCGCCGGGCGATTCCCTCGCTCCAGCACGGCCGCCGCTTCGGCGTCTCCGATCCCAAGGCCGGGCCGGACCATTTGCACCTCGTGCGGGGCTCGGCATGATCCGCTACGCGCTCCACTGCGACCGCAATCACGCCTTCGAAAGTTGGTTCCAGAGCTCGTCGGCCTATGATTCGCAGGTGAAGCGCAAGCTCGTGACCTGCCCGATCTGCGGCTCAGCCAAGGTCGACAAGGCGATCATGGCGCCGCGCATCGTCGGCAAGAAGGGGCGCGGCCGCGCCACGCCGCCGCCGGAGCCCGTGGCCGCGACCACACCCGAGGCTGCGCCGTCAGGGCCGACCTCGCTGCTGATGGCGCAGGAGCGCGAGCTGCGCGCCAAGCTGAAAGAGCTGCGCGACCACATCGTCAAGAACGCCGACAATGTCGGCGAGCGCTTCGCCAACGAAGCCCGCGCCATGCATTACGGCGACAAGGAGCACCGCCCAATCTATGGCGAAGCCTCGCCCGAAGAGGCGAAGTCGCTGATCGACGAAGGCATCGAGGTCTCACCGCTGCCGACGCTGCCGGAAGACCGGAATTAAGCTCCCACCAGCACAGCGACCCCGACGACGATCAGCGCGATGCCTGCAAGCTCGCGCGGCGCGATCGGCTGCTTGAACGAGTAATACGCCACGGCTTGCGCGAACAGCACCTCGATCAAGGCGAGCGTGCGGACGTTGGCGGCTGCCGTTAGTGCAAAGGCGAGGAACCAGAATTGCGAAGCGAAGGCGCCGATGAAGCCCGCGAGCATCGACGGTCGCCATAACCTGAGGATTCCTCGTAGCACGTCCGGCGTGCGCCAGAGCAGGTAGATCGTCAGGATCAGCGTCTGCACGAACAGGCCGAGCACCAGCGTGATTGACGCCGCGGTCACGAAGGACACATCGGGCACATTGATGATGGCGCCGCGAAAGCCGACCGCTGACAGCGCGAAGGCCGCCGCGGCAACGAGGCCGGTGATGGTCGGCTTCAGCTCGGCAAAGCTCTTGTCGCCGCCGGGGCGGAGCGCGGTGATGACGACGCCGACGGTGGCGATCATGATCGCGAGCACCTTCAGCCAGGTCAGGTGATCGCCGAGGAAGACGAAGCCGAATATCGCGGTCTGGATCGCCTCGGTCTTCAGGTAGGCCGTCGTCACGACAAACGAGCGGTCGTTCATCGCGAGCAGCATCAGCCCGGTGGCGACGATCTGGCTGAGCGCGCCCAACAGCAGCCATGGCCAGAACACGGCTGGCGGCGGGCTCAGATGATCGCCGGTCGCGAGCAGCACCAGCCCCAGGAACAGCAGCGAGAACGGAAAGCCGAACAGGAAGCGGATATTGGTCGCGCCCCAGGTCCCCAGCGGCTTCGTCAACGACCGCTGCATCGCATTGCGCGCGACCTGCCCGAGCGCGGCAACGATGGTGAAGGGAATCCAGAGGCTGGCGATGGTGAACATGGGGTGGCGGGCGCGAGGATCCGGGCCAACGTGCCGCTAGCGGTCGAGCAGGTCAATCACACGGATGTCATGGGTGCGATGCTCTCGCACAAACTCGGTGCCTGCGAACGCAGGGACGACGGTTGTGATGTGGCGTCTGCCTAAACCTGCGGCTTGGCCGTCGCGCCGCCATACCGTCGGCGATAGATCCACATCCCCACGCCCAGCACGATCGCAACCCCTGCAACGGTCAGCATCCAGATGTGCTTGCCGACATGCGCATGATGATGCAGCCCGGCATATTCATGCAGGGCCGACACAGCCAGCACACCCGGCAGCACATGAGCCGGCGCCCAGGCCAGGATCGCCGGGATGTTCACGGCATAGAATGTCGCGGGCGCCATGCCCAGCGCGCCGGCGGTCACCGGGACGAAGGCGCGGATCGGCGGCACGAAGCGGGCGAAGAACACGGCCCAGGTGCCGAAGCGGTGAAAGAAATTCTCGCTCTCGGCGACGACGCGCGGATAATTGGTCAGCGGCCAGGTGTTGAGGATCTCGCGCTGCCGCCTGTGCCCGATCCAATAGGCCGACCCGTCGCCGAGTACGGCACCAGTTGCGGCCGCCAAGAGCACCCATGGCAGCTGCAATTCGCCGCCGGGGACCAGGGCGCTCAGCGCCAGGATGATGGTCGAGCCGGGGATCACCGATCCCACAACCGGAACGGCTTCGAGCAGCGCCGCCAGGAACAGGGTCAGATAGGCCAGCCACGCATGGGCGGAAACGAAGGCGATGAGGGGATCGAGAAAGGACGTCACGTCGTCTCTTGAAGGGCTGGAGCATGAGGGCTTCGGACCCTACATAAGTAACTGCATACGGCCAAAGTACCATTCGCACGGATTGGGGCCCACCCGCCCGAATTTCGGCGTGATTCGCAAGGCAGCCCTCCAAAAACTGCGTTCCTTGCCTATCTAAATGAAAAGACAACGGAACTTTGATTGGTGGGCGGGCTTCTGCCGGCTCGTTGTCTCTGATAGGTTGATTTTCAGCACCCAGCCGCAGCCAACGTGCGAATAACCGGTTTCGGGACCGCCCGGGACCTCGGAGGATTGATGACGACCGCCGCCCTGTCCAAAGTTGAGGAAGTTTCCGGCCTGCCCGACATGAAGGTGTCGGTGCGCCAGGTGTTCGGGATCGACAGTGATCTCGAAGTCCCGGCCTATTCCGAAGTCGATCCTCATGTGCCCGAAGTGGATTCCGATTACCGCTTCGACCGCGCCACCACGCTGGCCATTCTCGCGGGCTTTGCCAGGAACCGCCGCGTGATGGTGACCGGCTATCACGGCACCGGCAAATCCACCCATATCGAGCAGGTCGCGGCACGTCTGAACTGGCCCTGCGTGCGCGTCAACCTCGACAGCCACATCAGCCGTATCGACCTCGTCGGCAAGGACTCGATCGTGGTCCGCGACGGCAAGCAGGTCACTGAATTTCGCGACGGCATCCTGCCTTGGGCGCTGCAGAACAACGTCGCGCTGGTGTTCGACGAATACGATGCCGGCCGCCCGGACGTGATGTTCGTGATCCAGCGCGTGCTGGAGGTTTCGGGCCGCCTGACGCTCTTGGACCAGAACAAGGTGATCAAGCCGCATCCGGCGTTCCGGCTGTTCGCCACCGCCAACACCGTCGGCCTCGGCGACACCTCGGGCCTCTATCACGGCACCCAGCAGATCAACCAGGGCCAGATGGACCGCTGGTCGATCGTCACCACGCTGAACTATCTCAGCCACGACGAGGAAGTCGAGATCGTGCTGGCCAAGGCCAAGCACTATCGCACGCAGGAGGGCCGCGACATCGTCAACAAGATGGTGCGCCTCGCCGATCTCACCCGCAACGCCTTCGCCAATGGCGATCTGTCGACGGTGATGAGCCCGCGCACGGTGATCACCTGGGCGGAAAACTCCGACATCTTCGGCGATATCGGCTTTGCGTTCCGCGTCACCTTCCTCAACAAATGCGACGAGCTCGAACGGCCCTTGGTCGCCGAGTTCTACCAGCGCTGCTTCAATGCGGAGCTGCCGGAATCGGCAGTCAACGTCGCGCTGAGCTGATCTCTCACGGTGTGTCGTCCCGGCGAAGGCCGGGACCCATACCGCGTGATGTCTCGATTGAAGCGACGCTGATAGTTTCCTGACACAAGAGCGGCCGGTGGTTATGGGTCCCGGCCTTCGCCGGGACGACAGATAGGGTCAGATGACCACCTCCAACTCCAAATTCCGCAGCAACAAGGAAGCACCGACCGAGCCGTTCAAGCGCTCGGTCGCCTCCTGTCTGAAGGCGATCGCGAAGGCGCCCGAGCTCGACGTCTCCTTCGCTGCCGAGCGCCCGGGCCTTGCGCCCGGCAAAGCGCGGCTGCCCGAGCCCGCGCGCAAGATGACGAAGCGTGACGCCGCGATCGTGCGGGGCCACGCCGATTCCATCGCGCTCAAGCTCGCCTGTCACGATCCCAAGGTTCACCGCAAGCTGATGCCCGGCAATCCGCAGGCGCGCGGCGTGTTCGAGGCGGTGGAGCAGGCCCGCGTCGAGGCGATCGGCGCGCGCCGCATGGCGGGCGTTGCCAAGAACCTCACCGCGATGCTCGACGACCATTTCCACCGCGGCAAGTTCGACGAGATCACCGACCGCGCCGACGCGCCGCTGGCGGACGCGCTGGCGATGCTGGTGCGCGAGCGCCTCACCGGCATGGCGCCGCCGACGGCGGCCAAGAAGATGGTCGATCTCTGGCGACCGATCCTCGAAGACAAGATCGGCAAGCGGCTCGACCGGCTCGACGGCGTGCTCGAGGATCAGACCAAGTTCGGCGATGCCGTGCATGACCTGCTGTCGGCACTCGAGCTCGGCGACGAGCGCAACGCCGACAGCGAAGACAATGACGAGAACGAGGAGAACCAGGACGGCGACAACGACCAGTCCGGCGCCGAAGGCTCGCCCGATTCCGACGCCGCGCAGGAAATGAGCGCCGACCAGGCGCAGGCAACATCGGAGGAGATGAGCGAGAGCGCGATGGAAAGCGCGCAGGCCTCGACCTCCGACACCTTCGACGACGGCGAGCTCGGTGACGACGAGACGCCGGGCGAGGCGACGCGCCCGAACCAGCACGGCAGGAACGAGCCGCGTGGGCCGGAATATCACGCCTTCGCGCCCAAGTTCGACGAGGTCATCGCCGCCGAGGACCTCTGCGACCATGACGAGCTGGAGCGGCTGCGCGCCTATCTCGACAAGCAGCTCGCACATCTGCAGGGCATCGTCGCCCGTCTCGCCAACCGGTTGCAGCGCCGCCTGATGGCACAGCAGAACCGCGCCTGGGAGTTCGATCTCGAAGAGGGCATTCTCGACCCGGCGCGCCTGTCACGCGTCGTCACCGATCCCTATCACCCGCTGTCCTTCATGCACGAGAAGGAGGCGACGTTCCGCGACACCGTGGTGACGCTGCTGCTCGACAATTCCGGATCGATGCGCGGACGCCCGATCACGGTCGCGGCGACCTGTGCCGACATCCTCGCGCGCACGCTGGAGCGTTGCGGCGTCAAGGTCGAGATTCTCGGCTTCACCACGCGCGCCTGGAAGGGCGGGCAATCGCGCGAGGCGTGGCTTGCCGCCGGCAAGCCGGCCAATCCCGGTCGCCTCAACGATCTCCGCCACATCATCTACAAGTCCGCCGACGCCCCCTGGCGCCGTGCGCGAAAAAATCTCGGCCTGATGATGCGCGAGGGCCTCTTGAAGGAGAACATCGACGGCGAGGCGCTGGACTGGGCGCACAAGCGCCTGCTCGGCCGGCCCGAGCAGCGCAAGATCCTGATGATGATCTCGGACGGCGCGCCGGTCGACGATTCCACGCTGTCGGTCAATCCCGGCAACTACCTCGAACGGCATCTGCGCCACATCATCGAGGAGATCGAGACCCGCTCGCCGGTCGAGCTGATCGCGATCGGCATCGGCCATGACGTGACGCGCTATTATCGCCGCGCGGTAACGATCGTGGACGCGGAAGAACTCGGCGGCGCGATCACCGAAAAGCTTGCCGAGCTCTTCAGCGAGACCAACACGGCGCCAACGCAAGCGGCCGGTCGCCCGCGACGCAAATTGCATTCGTGAGCACGCATCCATCCCGCCGCAGCTTCGTCAGCCTCGCGGCGGCGGGATTTTCCACTCTCGCGCTGCCGCGCTTGGCGCAGGCGCAGCTGCAGCCCAAGACCGAGCCGCCGCCGCGCGCCCTCCAGCTCGAGCATGCCGTCACCGCGCCGGTCAGCGTCGAGGTCAACGCGCGTAGCATTGCCAATTTCGAGCCGCGCGACCGCTCGCGCACGCGCTTCGGCTCGCTGGATTTTCGCAGCGGCCTGGTGCTGACCTCGCCCTATCGCGGCTTCGGCGGGCTGTCGGGCCTCCGCTTCCTCGACGGCAAGGGCGAGCGCTTTCTCGCGATCTCCGATCAGGGCGGCTGGTTCACCGGCAGCATCCGCTATTCCGGCCGCGAGATGATTGGGCTCGCCGACGTCGAGGCCGCGCCGGTGCTGGGCGCCGACGGGCGGCCGATCACCGAGAAGCGGCTCTGGTACGATACCGAGTCGCTCGCGCGCGACGGCAACCTCGTCTATGTCGGGCTCGAACGCGTCAACCAGATCCTGCGCTATGATTTCGCCAAGGGTGCTACCGGCGCCCGCGGCGAAGTGATCGCCGTCCCGCCGGCCTTGCGCAAGCTGCCCTACAACAAGGGGCTGGAGGCGATGGTCGTCGTGCCCAAAGCGCAGGGACCGGGCAAGAGCCAGGCCCAGCCGCTCGCGGGCACGCTGATCGCCTTTTCCGAGCGCGGGCTCGATGCCGACGGCAACCTCCTCGCTTTCCTGATCGGCGGCTCGACGCCCGGCCAATTCAGCGTGCGGCGCTCGGAGAATTTCGACATCAGCGACGCGGTGCTGCTGCCATCGGGCGATCTGCTCATCCTCGAACGTAAATTTTCCTGGTTCACCGGCGTCAACATCCGCATCCGCGCGATCCCGCTGAAGGGAATCGCGCCGGGCGCCGTCGTCGACGGCCTGACGCTGTTCGCCGCCGATCTCGGCCACGAGATCGACAACATGGAAGGCATCGACGCCCACGTCACCGCCGACGGCGAGACGGTGCTGACCCTGATCTCCGACGACAATTTCTCGATGCTGCAGCGAACCCTGCTGCTGCAATTCACGCTGGCGGAGTAGCCGGCACTGCCCTGCGGCAAACTCCGCCGTCATCCCGGCTCGCGCGAGGCGCGCCCCGGGATGACGGCGGAGTCCGTGGCGCAGCTGACCATCAAGCCATTGCCGGAATGCACGAACAGGCGACCCGCCATTCCCGCGCCCCGCTAGCAATCCGCCGCGCGCCCACTACACTGATCCCATCTCCCTCCATCCCCCGGAACTCCCCGCATGTCCGTCCTGTTTTCCCCGATCAAGCTGCGCGGCCTGACGTTGAAGAACCGCCTCGTGGTGTCGCCGATGTGCCAATATTCGGCCGATGACGGCGTTGCCACCGACTGGCACTTCACCCACATCAACAATCTTAGCCTGTCGGGCGCGGCGATGTTCTGCATCGAGGCGACGCATGTCGAGGCGATCGGCCGTATCACGCCGGGCTGCCTCGGGCTCTACAGCGACGCCTGCGAGGCCGCGCTGAAGCCGATCCTGCATTCGGTGCGCAAGCATTCCTCCACCGCGATCGCAATGCAGCTCGCCCATGCCGGCCGCAAGGCCTCCAGCGCCCGCCCCTGGGACGGCGGCCAGCTGATCCCGGTCGAGCAGGGCGGCTGGCAGACGGTCGGGCCGTCGGCGGTGCCGCACAAGGAGGGCGAGGCCGCGCCGCTCGCGCTCGATGCCGCGGGCTTGAAGCGCATCCGCGAGGCCTTCGTCGACAGCACAAAGCGCGCCGCGCGGCTCGGCATCGACGCCATCGAGGTGCATGGCGCGCATGGTTATCTCTTGCATCAATTCCTGTCGCCGATCTCCAACAAGCGCACCGACGAATATGGCGGTAGCCTCGCGAACCGCATGCGCTTTCCGCTGGAGGTGTTCGACGCGGTGCGCGCCGCGTTCCCCGCCGACAAGCCGGTCGGCATGCGGGTGTCGTCGACCGATTGGGTCGAGGGCGGCTGGGATCTGGCACAGACCATCGAATTCGCGAACGCACTGAAGGCGCGCGGCGTCGACTGGATCGATGCATCCTCCGGCGGCGTCTCGCCGCTGCAAAAAATTCCGCTCGGCCCCGGCTATCAGGTGCAGTTTGCAGAGGCGATCAAGCGCCAGACCGGCCTGCCCACCATCGCCGTCGGCCTGATCACCGAGTCGAAGCACGCGGAGGAGATCGTCGCGTCGGGCAAGGCCGACATGGTCGCGCTCGCCCGCGGCCTGCTCTACGATCCGCGCTGGGGCTGGCACGCTGCCGCCGAGCTCGGCGGCGTGGTCGAGGCGCCGCCGCAATACTGGCGCTCGCAGCCGTCCACGCAAAAGGCGCTGTTCGGCAAGACCACGTTCGGGGCGAGGTGAGAGCGAGTGAGGTGCGCGCGCTGCGACCCCTCACGCATCCGTAAACCTCCTCACCTTCCATGCCCCCCAAAACTGGCCTAACCTCTCCATACTCAACGCCTCGCGGAGGCTGGCCATGCGCTTTCGTTTTCGTAAAACTGCCCATGTGTTCGAGCGCGTTGGCCTTGCCATGGCGGGGGCCGCGTGCGGATTGTTCGTCGGCGCCTATGTCGGCTCGGCGATCCCCACCCTCACCACGCAGGGCTTCCTGCTGCTGATGATGCTGCTCGGCGGCATCGGCTTCTATCTCGGCATCGACACGCCGCAGATGCCTTTCGACGATGCGCACAGCCAAATTGACGCCGCCGAGCTCATGAGCGCCGCCGGCACGCTCTCCGCCACGCTCACCGCCTTCGCCTCGGTCGCCGTGATCGTGCTCCGGCTCGATCCGCACATGGCCTGGACCTGGCTCGTCTTGGTCGGCTGGATGGCCGGCGTCGCCATGCAGATCGTCGCCGGCGCCAAGGCCAGGCTGCGTAAGTAGCTCTCTTTGTCAGGATGGGCCCGCCTGAAGCGGGCATCTCGAAGGACAGCCGCCGGGAAAAGCTCGCAATTCCGAGTGCCCGTCGTTCACGGCAGGGTTCGGCTTGCCGCAACTGCCTTGCCCGGCACCGTCTCTCTCTCTGTCAACCCGTCATCCGGTCAGGGCGCCGTTCGGAGCATTGCGCGCGCATTGGTCTTGAAGAGTTCATCTTTGCAACACATCTTGTGGCGCCCGCAGGTAGAGGCGTACCCTGCATCTTCTGCGGCTTTGATGCGAGGACCTGGGGATGAGCGGACCGGACGGAAGCAGGCAGTTGATCAAAAAGCACGATTTCGTTCAGGTCAGCGCAATCGCCGGGCTTCTCGCCGCCGCGTTGGCCCTGTCCGGCTGCGACAAGCCGGCATCGCAGGCTGCGGCTCCGCCAGCGCCGCCGGTGACGGTCGCCCAGCCGGTCAAGCGCACGGTCACCGATTGGGACGAGTTCACCGGCCGCTTCGAGGCGGTGGAGGAGGTCCAGGTGCGGCCGCGGGTCGGCGGCTTCGTCAACTCGGTCGAATTCCAGGACGGCGCCATCGTGCGTCAGGGTGACCTGCTCTACGTGATCGATCCGCGCCCGTTCGAGGCGGTGGCCACTCAGGCGGAGGGCCAGCTGTCCGACGCACGGGCGCGAGTGGAGCTTGCCAGGCGCGAGCTCGATCGTGGTCTCAATCTGGTGCAGACCAGCGCCGTCTCCGAGCAGGTCGTCGATCAACGCCGCCAGGCGCTGCAGGCCGCGCATGCCGCAGAGATGCAGGCCGAAGGCGCGCTGAAGGCTGCCAAGCTCAACATCGAGTTCACCCACGTGATAGCGCCGCTGACCGGCCGCATCAGCCGCCATCTCGTCAGCCCCGGCAATCTCGTGCAGGGCAGCGACACCGGCACCTCGACGCTGCTCACCTCGATCGTCGCGCTCGATCCGATCTACATCTATTTCGACATGGATGAAGCGACCTTCATCAAATACAGCAAGCTGTGGTTCGAAGGCCGGCGCCCGAGCTCGCGCGATACCGCAAACCCGGTGCAGGTGACGCTGGCCGGCGAGACCAAGCCCTCGCACGAGGGCGCCGTCAATTTCCTCGACAATCGGCTGGACGTCTCGACCGGCACGCTGCGCAGCCGCGCGGTGGTGAAGAACACGGATCTTTCGATCCTGCCCGGCCAGTTCGGCCGCGTCCGCCTGATCGGCAGCGCGCCTTACGAGGCGCTGCTGATTCCGGACGCTGCGATCGCAACCGACCAGTCCCGCAAGATCGTGTTCGTGGTCAAGCCTGATGATACGGTCGAGGCACGCCCCGTCGTGCTCGGTCCGCTCGACGACGGCCTGCGCGTGATCCGTGAAGGGCTGAAGCCGGACGATCGCGTCATCGTCAACGGCATCCAGCGCGCCCGCGTCGGCGCCAAGGTCGCTCCCCAGACCGCGCAAGCGCCGGCCGGTGGCAAGTCATGAATCTTGGCCGCCTCTCCATCAACCAGCCCATTTTGGCGATGGTGCTGTCGATCGTGCTCCTGATCGTCGGTGCGCTCGCCTACACCACGCTGCCGGTCTCCGAATATCCGCAAGTGGTGCCGCCGACCGTCGTCGTCACGACGCAATATCCCGGCGCCTCCGCCCAGACCGTGTCCGACACGGTCGCTGCTCCCATCGAGCAGGAGATCAACGGCGTCGAGGACATGCTGTATCTCTACAGCCAGGCAACCTCGAACGGCCAGCTCACCATCACCGTCACCTTCAAGCTCGGCACCGATCTCGACAAGGCCCAGGTGCTCGTGCAGAATCGCGTCGCCATCGCGCAGCCGCGCCTGCCAGAGGAAGTGCAGCGCAACGGCGTCACCACCCGCAAGAACTCGCCCGACATCCTAATGGTCGTGTTCATGCTGTCGCCGGACGACACGTTCGACCAGCTTTACATCTCCAATTATGCGCTGCTCCAGGTCCGCGACCAGCTCTTGCGCATCGACGGCGTCGGCGACATCCAGATCTTCGGCGCCCGCGACTATTCGATGCGGCTGTGGCTCGACCCTGACAGAATCGCCAATCTCGGCCTGACCTCGGCCGAGGTGCTCGCGGCTATCCGCGCCCAGAACGTGCAGATCGCGGGCGGTCAGATCGCCGAGCCGCCGATCGCCGATCGCGCCTTCCAGCCCAACCTCACCTTCACCGGACGTTTGAAGGACCAGAAGCAGTTCGAGGATATCCTGATCAAGGCCGGCCCTGACGGCCGCACGGTGCGGCTGCGCGACGTCGCCCGCATCGAGCTCGGGGCGCTGGCTTACAGCACCAACAGCTTTCTGCTGCGCAAGTCGGCGGTCGCGATGCTGGTGACGCAGCGGCCGGGCTCGAACGCGCTCGCGACCGCAAAGAACATCTCCGACACCATGACGAGGCTCAAGGAGAGCTTTCCCAGGGGGCTCGACTTCAATATCGGCTACAACCCGACCGAGTTCATCGCCCAGTCGGTCCACGAGCTGATCAAGACCATTTACGAGGCCATGCTGCTCGTGGTCGTCGTCGTGCTGGTGTTCCTGCAGGGATGGCGGCCCGCGATCATTCCGATCATCGCGATTCCGGTCTCGCTGGTCGGCACGTTCGCGGTGATGGCGGCGCTCGGCTTCTCCATCAACAATCTCACCCTGTTCGGGCTCGTCCTCGCGGTCGGCATCGTGGTCGACGACGCCATCGTCGTGGTCGAGAATGTCGAACGCCATCTCGAACACGGCCTCAGTCGTGGCGATGCCGCGCTGAAGACGATGGAGGAGGTCGGCGGCGCACTGGTCTCGATCGCCCTGGTGCTATGCGCGGTGTTCGTCCCGACCGCGTTCCTCGGCGGCATCTCCGGGCAGTTCTTCCAGCAATTCGCCGTCACCATCGCCGTTGCGACGGCGATCTCCTGCTTCTGCTCGCTGACGCTCTCGCCCGCGCTGGCCTCGCAGATCCTCACGCCACACGAAGAAAAGCGGCCGCCGGCCGCCTGGAACATCATCGCGCGCGGCTGGAATGCGTTCACCGGCGTGTTCAATCGCGTGTTCGACCGGCTGGCGCATGGCTATGCCGGCCTCGCCAATTTCGCGATTCGCCATTCGGTGGTGATGCTGCTGATCTACGTCGTGCTGATCGGCGGCGCCGGCTGGTTGATCGTGACCACGCCGCAGGGCTTCATCCCGGCGCAGGATCGCGGCTACGTCATCATATCCGTGCAATTGCCGGGCGCGGCGTCGCTGGCGCGTACCACCGAGGTCGTTCGCGAGATCGAGCGGATCTCGCTGGAAACGCCGGGCATCGTTCGAGTCGCCGCCTTTGCCGGTTTCTCCGGCGCCACCCGCACGCAGGCCGGCAATGCGGCGGCGCTGTTCCCGGTGTTCGACGAGCCCGAGGCGCGGCTGAAGAAGGGCCTGTCCGCGAATGCCATCACCGCCGAGCTGCGCAAGCGCCTGTCCGCGATCCAGGGCGCTTTCATCATTGTGATTCCGCCGCCGGCCGTGCCCGGCATCGGCACCGGCGGCGGCTTTGCCATCCGCATCCAGGACCGCCAGGGCCGCGGGCCTGAAATGCTCGCAGCCGCCACCGACGAGCTTGTCGCCGCCGCGCGCAAATCGCCCTCGCTGCTCGCCCCCTCGGTGTTCTCGCCGTTCACGGCCAACACGCCGCAGCTCTTCGTCGACATCGACCGCACCAAGGCGCAGAAGCTGGGCGTGCCCATCTCCAACATCAACGAGACGATCCAGACCTATTTCGGGTCGACCTATGTCAACGACTTCAACCTGTTCGGCCGCACCTACCACGTCACCGCGCAGGCCGACTTCCCGTTCCGGAAAGAACCGAGCGACCTTGCGCGCCTGCGCACGCGCAACGCTTCCGGCGACATGGTGATGCTCGGCAGCGTGGTCGAGTTCAAGGACGTCTCGGGACCCGACCGCGTCGCGCGCTACAATCTCTATGCGGCGTCCGAACTCCAGGGCGAGCCGGCGCCGGGCACGAGCTCGACCACCGCGCTCAACGCCATCAAGCAGCTCGCGAACGATACTTTACCGAGCGGCTTCACCTTCGAATGGACCGACCTGTCCTATCAGCAGGTCACCGGCGGCAATGCCGGTCTCTACGTATTTCCCATCTGCGTGCTGTTCGTCTATCTCGTCCTCGCCGCGCAATATGGCAGCTGGACGCTGCCGTTCGCGGTGATTCTGATCGTGCCGATGTGCCTGCTCGCCGCCACCATCGGCGTTCGCGTCATGGGCCAGGACGTCAACATTCTGACCCAGATTGGCTTCGTCGTGCTGGTGGGACTGGCGGCGAAGAACGCGATCCTAATCGTCGAATTCGCGCGCGATATCGAGAACGAAGGCAAGCCGCGGCTGGAGGCCGTCATCGATGCCTGCCGCCTGCGCTTGCGGCCGATCCTGATGACCTCGTTCGCGTTCATCCTCGGCGTCTTGCCGCTGGTGATCTCGACCGGCTCTGGCTCGGAGATGCGCCAGGCCGTCGGCGTCGCCGTGTTCTTCGGCATGATCGGCGTCACCCTGTTCGGCCTTCTGTTCACGCCGATCTTCTACGTCGTGGTGCGGAACCTGGCGGAAGGGCGGCGCGACAAGAAGCCGGAGGCGATGGCCTGACGTCTGTCTCGATGGCCAAAGACTCCGCCACATCCTCCGCTGTCATCCTCGCGAACGCGGGGATCCATAACCACAGGGAGGAGTTTAGCGCGACAGCGGCGAGTCTTCGCCAAACACCATCCTGTGGTTATGGGTCCCGGGCTCGCGCTGCGCACGCCCCGGGACGACGGTGGAGAATGTGGCACGCAGAATCCCATACTAACGACCAACATGAAATGGATGGGCGCGCGCGGGGTTCTTCACTACTATCCGCGCGATTTCACAGAAGAATGCCGGGAGTTAAACATATGAAATCAGCACTTTGGGCCGCAGCGGCCTCGGCCCTTTTGATTGCGGTTCCCGCCTCCGCGCAAGGCGTCAAGATCGGCATCCTCAACGACCAGTCCGGCGTCTATGCCGATTACGGCGGCAAATGGTCGGTCGAAGCGGCCAGGATGGCGATCGAGGATTTCGGCGGCGAAGTACTCGGCCAGAAGATCGAGCTCGTCACTGCAGACCACCAGAACAAGCCTGACCTCGCAAGCTCGATCGCGCGGCGCTGGTATGACGTCGAGAACGTCGACATGATCACGGAGCTGACGACCTCCTCAGTCGCGCTCGCGATCCACGAGCTCTCCAAGGAAAAGAAGAAGATCGACATCGTCGTCGGCGCCGCGACATCGCGCCTCACCGGCGATGCCTGTCAGCCCTACGGCTTCCACTGGGCCTACGACACCCGCGCGCTCGGCGTCGGCACCGGCGGCGCGCTGACCAAAGCCGGCGGCGACACCTGGTTCTTCCTCACCGCGGACTACGCCTTCGGCTACGCGCTGGAGAAGGACACCAGCGAGATCGTCACCGCCAATGGCGGCAAGGTGCTCGGCTCGGTGCGCGTTCCGCTCAATTCGTCGGACTTCTCCTCCTTCCTGCTGCAGGCGCAGAGCTCGAAGGCGAAGATCGTCGGCCTCGCCAACGCCGGCCTCGACACCACCAATTCGATCAAGCAGGCGTCCGAGTTCGGCATCGTCGCGAGTGGCCAGAAGCTCGCGGGCCTCCTGATGACGCTTGCCGAGGTGAACGGCCTCGGCTTGCAGGCCGCGCAAGGCCTGGTGCTGACCGAAGGTTATTACTGGGATCTCAACGACAGGACGCGCAATCTCGGCGAGCGCTTCCTCAAGCGCACCGGGCGGATGCCGAGCATGATCCACGCCGGTACCTATTCGGCGACGCTGAGCTATCTCAAGGCCGTCAAGGCTGCCGGCACCAAGGATCCGGATGCCGTCGCCAAGAAGCTGAAGGAGCTGCCGGTCGACGACGACTTCGCGCAAGGCGGCAAGGTGCTCGATAATGGCCGCATGATCCACGACATGTATCTGTTCGAGGTCAAGAAGCCCTCGGAATCGAAGAAGCCCTGGGATTATTACAAGCTGCTCGCCACCGTCCCCGGCGACAAGGCCTTCTTCACCGCCAAGGAGAGCGGCTGTCCGCTGACGAAGTAGGGAAGTGGCACAGCGAGCGCCACACCCTCGCTGTCGTCCCGGACAAGCGCGCCTCAAGCGCGCGCCGATCATGGACCCATAACCACAGGCACGCGTGGTTACGGGGACTCGGAGTGATCAGCTCGCATCACGACATCTTCCTGTGGTTATGGGTCCCGGATCGGCGCTTACGCTTGTCCGGGACGACAGCGGAATGTGTGGCGACGGATTGCCTCACACCAACCGCAGCACCACCGCCCCGAGCGCCCCGACCCACAGCGCCATTGCGGCGAGCGCCTGGATCGCAAAGCCGGTGCCGCGCTTGGCCACGGCTTGCGAATAGCCGATGAAATAGACGATCCGGCCGATGATCCAGATCACGCCAATCGCCGCCGCGATGGCGTCGCTGATATAGATCGCGAACAGCCAAAGGGCTGGCAGGACGATCGGCATCCATTCCAACGTGTTCATCTGGATGCGGAAGGCCCGTTCGAAATCCGGATGCCCCGACATCGCAGGTACCTTGACGCCGGTCTTGGTGCGCGAGCGCGAGACGTTGATGGAGGTGAAGAAATAAAACGCGATCGCCAGCAGCGTGACGAGGGCGGTGAGATGATACATCGTCGGTTCCTTCATAGAAATCGCGCCTCAATAGCCGGTCAGCTCGAGATAGCCAATGCCGTCATGTGTGCCGGCAAAGCTGATCGGCCCTTCCCAGTACGAGAAGCCGGTCCCCATCCAGGCGTTCGGATTGAGCGGCTTGCAGAGGATCGAGAATGATCGCGCGGGGATCGCGATCTGCCATTGCACCGGCAACTTGCGTCCCGCAATCTCAGCCGTCGCCCTCGGCATCATCTGGATGTCGCTGCCTGCAATCATCTGCGTCTCGCCGGCCGCGCTGATCCAATTGCCGAACGGATAATTTCTGCCGTCCTTCTGCCGCAGCCGGTACAGCATCAGCTTGTCTCCGGATGACAGATGCAGCGACAGCCAGTCCCAGCCGGTCTGGTCGGCGTCGAGCGGCTGGCTGCTCCATTCCCGGTCCATCCAGGCCTGGCCCGAGACATCGACCGGCTTGTCGTCGATGCTGAGCGTACCGCGCGCGCGGTAGAACGGCTGACTGTAGTAGTACGAGGCCTGCCCACGCTCCGACTTGCGGCTGAAGCCGCGATCGCCCTGCAGCACGACCGGCCGGTCGGCCTCGAGCGTCAGTGCGTAGCTGAAATCGGCGCCAGCTGCCTTCAGCGACAGCGGCGCCAAAGCGCGGTCATCGGTGCGGTCAAAACTCTTCATCTCCCAATCGTCAATCCAGGCATCGAACGGTTTTGCCGTCACGCCGGCTTGCCCGACGCCACCCCGTGAAAACGTTTCAGAGAAGCGGTGAGTGTCGGCGCGCGTCACCGCGGCATGCGCCATCCATACCTGTTGATTGGCCCAGCCCTCGCCTTGCGGACCTGGCTGCGCCGCCTGGCGGAACAGCGTCCATTGCAGGCCGCACGCCGCGCCGCGCGCGTCGACGAGGTTTGCCGTGAGATACCACCACTCGATACGAAACTGCGGATGCGGTCCGTGATCTTCGGGGAAGGTGAATGTCTTTCCCGGCGTTACCTTTGTAAACCCATCGGCGGTCTCGGCGAGTCCGGCATAGCCCTGCGCGCCGGCGCGGCGCGGGAGGGCGAGGGCGACGATTCCACCGGCGAAGGCGCGCCGCGTGATGGCTTCAGCGCTCATTGGCAAACACCTTGACGAGATTCGCCGGCTGCATCCGCGCCAGCCGCACCATCGGGAGCAGCGCCGCAAGCAGCGAGGCGAAGAGCGCCACCGCGACCAGCTCTACCAGATGCAACGGAAAGACGTGGAACGGCAGCCGCCATCCGAAAGCTTTCACGTTCACGATTGCAATCAGGCACCACGCGACCAGCAGTCCGAGCGGCACGGCCAGCAGTGCCGTGAACAGCGCGACCGAGAGCGTCTTGGTCAGCTCGATTGTGGCAAGGCGTGGCCGGGTCAGGCCGATCGCCCACAGCGGCGCAAGCTGCGGCAGTCGGGAGTTCGCCAGGGTCAGCAGGCTCGTGAGCAATGCGATTCCGGCGACGCCGAGCGTGAAGGCGTTCAGCGCCGACGTCACCGCGAAGGTGCGGTTGAAGATGCGGATCGATTCCGCCTTCACCGTCGCCTGGTCGGCGATTCTGCGGTCGTCGAGCCCAAACTGCTTCTGCAAAGCCGCAATCAGGCCGGGGATATTCTCTCTCGCGACGATCAGGCCGATCCGCGTCTGCGGCGTCTGCGGAAACTGCCGGATCAATGCGGCGACGTTCACAGTGAGCTGCCCCTTGGGGTTGCCGTAATCGGCATAGATGCCGACGATGTCGAGCTCCCAGGTCCCGCCCGGCGCCGGCACCTCGACGACGTCGCCGATCTGCACGTTCAGCCGCCGGCTCAATTGCTCGCTGATGAAAGCGGCATTGCCCGGCACCAGCCGGGTCCAGGCGCGCGGCGCGGTCTCGATCAGCGGCCAGCGCTCACGATAGAGCGCGTGATCGGGCAGGCCGAGCAACTCGACCGGCTGGCCCTGAAACTGCGCCTCCGCGCGCCCGCCCGAGAGGATCGCCTGAACATCGCTGCGATCCTTCAGCCAGTTCCGGATCGCGACGCCTTGCGCATTGTCGGACGCGCTGACGTAGACGTCGGCGGCGAGCCGCCCGTTGAGCCAGCCGATGAAGGTGCGGCTGAAGGTCTCCACCATGGTGGAGACCCCGACGTTGACGGCAAGCGCGAGCAAAAGCGCCATTAGCGCCAGCGACAATCCGGAGAGCTGCTGCCGGCTGTCCGCCCAGAACCACAGCACGAGCGGGCCTCGCGCGAAGCGCTGGCCTACGAGCAGGATGATGTCGAGGAAGGCCGGCAGGATCAGTGCCGCACCGAACATCAGCGCGGCCAGCACGCCGAACCCTGCGATCAGTGATTGCCCGTAATGGAGCAGCAGCAGCGCGACGGCGAACGCGCCGCAGGCCGCACAGCTCTGCAGGATCAGCCAGCGGCGTTGCCGCTGCTGCCAGGCGCCCGGCTGCGCCGTCGCCAGCACCGGCATCCTGATCGCCTTGATCAGGCTGGTCGCCGCCGCCACAAGCGCACCCGCCACGCTGATCCCGATGCCGGCGAGCCACCATTCGGGCCGCAGGCTGAGCTGCCCAGGGATCTGCGCGCCATAGAGTCCGCGCAGCGAGGCCGCGACATCGGGCAGCAGGGCGGCTGCGATGAAATAGCCGCACGCGAGCCCGATCAGGCCTGCGACCAGCGCCAGCGCCACCAGCTCGACCACCAGCACCGTATTGACTAGCCGCGCCGAGGCGCCACAGGCCCGAAAAGTGCGCAGCATTGGCAGCCGCTGCTCGAACGCAAGGCCGACGGCCGAATTGACGATGAACAGGCCGACGAAGAACGACAGTAGGCCGAAGGCGGTGAGGTTGAGATGAAAACTGTCGGTGAGACGCTCGAGCTCCGTCTCCGCATTGGGCTCGACTCGCTCTAACTGCTCGCCGACCACGCTCGCGAGCGGTGCGGGCTTGCCCCTCGGCTTGCCGATCAGCAGCCGCGAGACCTGGTCGGGCTTGCTCAGCAGCCGCTGTGCCACGCCGATATCGACCACGAGCACATCGGGTGCGAGCTGCGGCTGGACCCGCAGCGGCGGCAGCCTTGCGCCGCTGCTGATCGCCGGGGCCGTGCCCTCTGCTTGCTGCAAGCCCCTCAGCGTCTCCCGGGCCACCAACGTCTGGCCGGGCGGAGCAACGAAGCTGCTGAGATCCGTGGTACCCAGGCGTGGCGCGTTGCCGACATCGACCGGCAGCGTGACCGGCTCGATGCCGAGCAGCCGCACCGAATGCCCGCCCACCTGGACGCGTCCCTCCAGCACCGGCGACACCGGCCAGCCGGCGCGGCGGAGCTTTATGAACAGCTCCTGCGGGAAAGTCGCCGCATTGGGAGCGACCAGCATCGCGGTGCGCACGCCGCCGAACGTCGCTGCAGCGCGGTCATAGGCATTGCGGGCCTGCTGATTGATGGCCTGCACCCCGCTCCACAGCGCGGTCGCCGCAATCAGGCCAATCAGGAGCGTCGCGAACTGCATCTTGTGGCGCCGCCAATGGCTGAGCAGCACGGCGAGAACCCAGAGCGCGCGCTTCATGAAATGCGCCCCGCATGCAACGTGAGATGACGGTCGAGCGTGGCGGCGAGATGCAGGCTGTGCGTCACCATCAGGAAGCCGCAGCCGGTGCGCGCGACGAGGTCGCGCGCCAGCGCCAGCACCTCCTCGGCGGTAGCTTCGTCGAGATTGCCGGTCGGCTCGTCCGCCAGCAGCAGCGCGGGCTTTGTCGCCAGCGCCCGGCCGATCGCGACCCGCTGCTGCTGGCCGCCTGATATCTGCTCTGGATACCGTTTGAGCAGGCTGCCGAGTCCGAGGCGCTCGACAAGCTCTTTCGTCCAGGCCGCATCATGCCGGCCGGCGATCCGCGCCTGGAAGGCGAGATTGTCCGCGACGGAGAGGCTCGGGATCAGGTTGAACTGCTGAAAGACCAGGCCAACGCGATTCCGCCGCAAGCTGGCGCGTCCGGCATCCGATAGCGTGGTGACCTCGGCGTCACCCAGCCGGATCGAGCCGCCATCGGCGGCGTCGAGGCCGGCGATCAGGTGCAGCAGGGTGCTCTTGCCGCTGCCGGATTCACCGGTCAGCGCGACGCGCTCGCCAGCCCCGAGGTCGAGGTCGACGCCGCGCAGAACATGGACGGGCTCGCCGGCCGAAGAGAAGGTCTTTGAGAGGTTTCGGATGCTCAGCACGATGACGGCGCCGGACGGAATTAACGGAATTGCTGCCTAGCACACCTGATGCGGAAATGCCGGGGTTGCGTTGGCCCTGAAGCCGCTGTTAGCTTTCAAAACGGCCAAATCAAGAAAGTGCCGAAAGAGACATACGGGGAGAATGATGAGCGCTCAGGAAACGCCGAATGTGGCGGCCAAGACGACCAAAACGCCAAAGGGCGCCTGGACTGTTACATTTCTCCTCTTTCTTTTCATGGTGGTGAACTTCGCGGACAAGATCGTGGTCGGTCTCGCCGGCGTGCCGATCATGACCGACATGAAGCTCAGCGCCGAGCAGTTCGGCCTGCTCGGGTCCTCGTTCTTCTTCCTGTTCTCGATCTCGGCCATCGTGGTCGGCTTCATCGTCAACAAGGTGCCGACGCGCTGGGTGTTGTTGACGCTGGCGGTGATCTGGGCGGTGTCGCAGTTCCCGATGGTCGGCACAGTCTCCTTCACCACGCTCTTGATCTGCCGCATCGTGCTGGGGGCGGGCGAAGGGCCGGCCTTCTCGGTCGCCGCGCACGCCATCTACAAATGGTTCCCCGACGAGAAGCGCACGCTGCCGACTGCAATCCTGTCACAGGGCTCGGCCTTCGGCGTCATTCTAGCGGTGCCGGCGCTGAACTGGATCATCGTCAACCATTCCTGGCACTACGCCTTCGGCGCGCTCGGCGTCGTCGGCCTGATCTGGGTCGCAGCCTGGCTCGCCCTCGGCAAGGAAGGCCCGCTGGAGGATACCGAGGTCCTAGCCGTCACCGAGCCGAAGATTGCGTACGTGCAGCTGCTGACCTCACGCACCTTCCTCGGCTGCGTGATCGCGACCTTCGGCGCTTATTGGGCGCTGTCGCTCGGCCTCACCTGGTTCACGCCGTTCATCGTCAAGGGGCTCGGCTTCTCGCAGAGCCAGGCCGGCTTCATCTCGATCCTGCCCTGGGTGTTCGGCGCCACCATCGTTCTCCTCACCGGCTGGATCTCGCAGGTGATGATGGCCCGCGGCTACACCACGCGCGTCTCGCGCGGCGTGCTCGGCTCGGTGCCGCTCATCGTCGGCGGCCTGATCCTCACCGCGATGGCGCATGTCGAGGGCGCCGGCCTGCAGATCGCGCTGCTCGTCGTCGGCTCCGGACTCTGCGGCGCGATCTACGTGGTCTGCCCGCCGATGCTCGGCGAGTTCACGCCGGCCTCGCAGCGCGGTGCAGTGCTCGCGATCTACGGCGCGCTCTACACGCTTTCAGGCATCATCGCGCCGAGCGTGATGGGCACCGTGATCCAGCGCGCCAGCAGCATGCTCGACGGCTACCTGACGGGCTTCACCATCAACGCGGTGGTCATGATCGGCTCCGGCGTCATTGGCCTGCTGCTGTTGTGGCCGAACACGGAGAAAGCCAGGCTGACACGTGGTGCGGCGGCGCAGGGCACGGCGCTGAAGGGCGCAGTGTCGCCGACGTAAGTCGCGGCTCTCTCTTACCCTCCCCTGGAGGGGGAGGCTCGCTGCGCATGTAGCGAAGCGGAATGCGTAGCGGGGTGGGGTGACGGTGTTTCCCATCCGGCAGTGCCCGAGAGGAGAGATCACCCCACCCCGCTCGCGCTGCGCGCGATCGACCACGGGCGAGCTTCGCTCGTCCCGGACCCCTCCAGGGGAGGGTAAGCGGCTGCCTCGTTAGCCTTCGCAGGAACGACAGTTGAATTTGTGTCGATGCCGACGGCTCAATTTGCTTTCGCCGGCCGGCGCTCCGTGAACGGCGACAGCACCACCGTCGCCACCATGAAGATCACGGACGCGCCGAACACCCAGTGCGGCGCGCTTTGATCCATGATCCAGCCGAACAGCAGCGGTGAGACGATGCCACCGAGGTTGAAGCCGGTAGAGGCGATGCCGAAAGCGCGCCCCGCGGCACCCGGAGGCGCGGCATTGCGCACCAGCATGTCGCGCGAAGGCGCGATCACGCCGGAGAGGAAACCTGCGGTCGCCATCGTCGCCGTCAAGGCCCAGCCCGGCAGCGTCACCAGCGCGATCAGCAGCACGATGGCCGCATTCGCGGCGAAGCAGGCCGCCGCGACATAGCCGTGGCGCTCGGTGCGGTCGGCGAGGAAGCCGCCGGCGAGTACGCCCGCGGCGCTTGCGGCGAGAAACGCAGTCAGCGCGACATTGGCGATCGAATAGGACGTGCCGTAGCCGCTCATCAGCGCCACCACGCCGAAATTGTTGATGCCGGCAACCGACAGGCTCAGCAGCATGAACAGCGCAGTCAGCGTGATCAGCGCCGGCGTGATGATGGCCTGCTTTGGCGCGCTCTCGCTGCCGGGCTTCTTCTTGTGCGCACCGGCATCGGGTATGTTCATGATGATCAGCAGCAGCGCCACCGCAATACCGATCGCGCCCGAGGCGATCAGCGCGCCGGTGCCGCCGGACAGCGTTACGAGCGCGGCCACGATCGCCGGTGCGACGGCGCCGCCGAGAAAGCCGGCAAAGGTATGGATCGAGAAGGCGCGGCCCATCCGCCCCTCGTCCATGTGCTCCGCAAGAATCGCGTAATCGGCGGGATGATAGACGCTGTTGGCAAGACCCAGCAGCACTGCGCAGGCGATCAGCGAGGCGTAGCTGAGATGCAGACCGAGCAGGATCAGCGCGGCGCCGCCGAGCGCGAGCCCGGCCAAGAGAATGCGCCGCGCGCCAAAATGGTCGACGAGGTAGCCGGTCGGCGCCTGGGTTAACCCCGATACCACCGCGAACACGGTGAGGGCGAAGCCGAGCTCGACATAGCCGACGCCGAGCTTCTCCTTCAGGAACGGAAACAGCATCGGCAGGACCAGCAGATGGAAATGGCTGACCCAATGCGCGATCGAGATCCCCGTCAGCGTGCGCAGCGCACTGTCCGTCTTGCCTTGTTGCGGTGCGGCGAGAACGTCGACCATTGCAGTTCCGTTTCACTCCCGATGGACCGGCAAACTATCGGGGCTGGCGGTTATTTGTCCATGAACGCAGGCGCATGGCAGGTAGTGCGGGTAGGGCTCCATCCCGCTAGCGCGCGATCAAAATCAACGTCCCCCTCAGAACGGCTCGTCGTCCGGGCCATAGCGGTCGCGCTTCGGCGTTGCGATGTCGCCGTCTTCGTAATCGTCGTCATCGGTCTGGGGCCGGCGCGGGGCTCTCTTCGCCTTGTTGTCCGCGGGCTTGTTCTCGGTGGTCTTGGGCGGCTCGCTCGGCTTGCCGGTCTTGGCCATGGCTGGTCCCGGATGGTGATGCTGCATCCGAATGTACCTGCCAAATATGTGCGGCGCCTGATTTATCTCAAGGGGCGACGAGATCGTCAGTGCACCACCGGCCCGCCTGCCTTCTTCCAGGCATCGAGGCCGCCGGCGATATGCGCGGTGTTGAGAAGCCCCGCCTCCTTTGCAGCCGCAACGGCCATCGCCGAGCGTTCGCCGAAGGCGCAGAAGAACACCACGCGCCGCCCGGTTGCGGCCGCGACCTCGCGCAGCATGCCGCCGGGCTTGAGGCTCTCCTCGACGGAGGGATACGGCGTGTGCAGCGCGCCTTCGAGCATGCCGTGCTTCATCCGCTCATTGGTCTCGCGCAAGTCCACCAGCAGGATGTCGGGCCGGCCGAGGCTGCGGATCGCCTCGATCGCGCTGAGCGCGCGGCCTTCCTTCTCCAGCTCTTCCTGATGCAGGCCGACATGCATGTTGGCGGGGATCGCCACGTCCATCATCTTCGGATTGGGCAGCTTCAGATTGGCCATCAGCTCGACATATTCGTCGACCGAGCGCACCTGGAGCCGCGGATTGTAGCGTCTTTCCTCGCCGATGGTGGAGACGGTGTCGCCCTTGTAGTCGTGGGCCGGAAACACCATCGTCTCGTCCGGCAGCTTCAAGAGGCGGTTGAAGATCGAATCGTATTGCGCGCGCGCCGAGCCGTTCTGGAAATCGGTGCGGCCGGTGCCGCGGATCAGCAGCGTGTCACCGGTGAAGACGCGGTCGCCCATCAAATAAGAATAGGAATCGTCGGTGTGGCCCGGCGTGTACATCACGTCGAGCGACAGGCCCTCGATCGTCACCTTGTCGCCGTCGGCCACCCGCATGGCGACGACGTCGGCCTTGGTCTGGTCGCCCATCACGGTCATGCAATGGGTGCGATCGCGCAGCTCGCCGAGGCCGGTGACGTGGTCGGCATGCAGATGCGTGTCCACCGCCTTGACCAGCTTGAGGTCGAGCTCGCGCAGCAATTGGCAGTAGCGGTCGACCTTCTCCAGCACGGGGTCGAGAATCAGCGCCTCGCCGCCGGGGCGGCTGGCGAGGACGTAGCTGTAGGTGCCCGAAACGCTGTCGAAGAGCTGTCGGAAGATCATGGCAGAACCCGGCTTGGAACTGACTTCCAAGATTCTACTACAATACGGGTCGGAAAGAGAAGTAATTCACTGCATGAGCAGAAAAATTTAGAAGATTATTATTATGGCCGCATGATCGCGGACAAAACACATCATCCCAGTCCTGCAATGCCTGGATTGCCTTCGACGCCTTTCAGCATCACGCCGGAGCCGAGCCGTTCGGGCATCATCCGGCCCGAGCGCAGATATTTGCCGACCACGTCCCACACCGGCGCGCCCTGCTGGCCGCTGACTGAGGCCCAGCCCGCGACCTTGTAGCGGTGGCTGGCGTTGAGCGCCTTGCCGCTGCCGAGCTTCAGCTCCGAGATGCGGCTGCCGATCGCAGCGTCCGGCGTGCAGGTGTAGCTGAGCCCGCCGGCACGGACCATGTCGCCGCCCTGCTGGTAGTAGGGATCGGCGTTGAAGAGGTTGTCGCAGACGTCCTCGAGCAGGTCCTTGATCTGGGCCCCCGTCATCTCCTGCACATAGGTCTCGGGATAGGTGATCGCGGTTTCCGCCAGCAGATCCTCCATGGTCATGGCCTGGCCGGACAGCGCGGTGACGCCCCAGCGGAAGCCCGGCGACAGCGCGATCTCGGTGTCGAGCTCGGTGCGCAGCGCAGTGCAGATCAGTTCGTCCATGGGCCCGGAGAAATTGCCGCGGCGATAAAGCAGCCGGTCGGGTGTCGCGATCTTTTCCGACCAGTCGGCCACGTGCGGTGCACGGACCCGGCCTATCAGCTCGGCCATCGCCGGATCAGGCTTCAGCAGCTCCGAATAGACCGGCAGCAGACGATATCTGGCATCGCTGACCTTGCCGCTGTCGAGCGCGAGGTCGAGCACGCCCAGAAATTTGCCGTTGGAGCCGGCATTGGTGACGAGCGTCGTACCACCTGCGTTCTTCACCGGCATGGGCTGCGGCACGGCATCATGGGAGTGGCCGCCGAGAATGACGTCGATGCCGGTAACCCGGCTGGCGAGCTTGAGATCCACGTCCATGCCGTTGTGCGACAGCAGCACGACGGCGTCGACCTTGTCGGTGCCGCGTAACGCATCGACATGCTTCTGCAGCTCCTCCTCGCGGATGCCAAAGCTCCAGTCCGGTGTAAACCTCCTGGGATGCGCGATCGGAGTGTAGGGAAAGGCCTGGCCGACGATTGCGATGCGATGCCCGCCGAGCTCCTTGATGACGGAAGGCTTGAACACGCGCCCAGTGGCCTTGTCGAAGGCGGGCGCGTCGTTGAACGCGGCCTCCTCGGTCAGGAACACGTTCTGCGCCAGGAACTCGCCCTTGAAGCGTTCGAGATTGTCGCGCAGCGCCTGCTCGCCATAGGTGAATTCCCAATGGCCCGTCATCGCCTCGATGCCGAGCAGATTGGCCACCTCGACCATGTCGCGGCCCTGCATCAGGTTGGCCAGCCCCGTGCCCTGCCAGAGATCGCCGCCGTCGACGAGCAGCGAACGCCGCTCGCCGACATCGGCGCGCAGGCGATCGACCAGCGTCTTCAGATGGGCAAAGCCACCGAGCTTGCCGAAGCGGCCTGCGGACTTCTCGAACTCGAAGCAGGTGAAGGCATAGGCATCGGCGCTGTCGGAGCGGATGCCGAAGCGCTCGAGAAAGGCCCGGCCGACCAGATGCGGCGGCCGTCCCGCCATCTCGCCGATGCCGATATTGACGCTGGGCTCGCGGAAATAGACCGGATTGAGCTGCGCATGCGTGTCGGTGATGTGCAGGATGCGCGCATTGCCGAACCGTTCGAGGTCGTAGATGCTGGCGGCGTCAGCGCCGCGGGCGAGCCGCGGCAGGCCAATCGTTGCCGCGGCAAGGCCTGCACCTTTCAGGAAATCGCGGCGGCGGATCGCCATTCAAGAATTCTCCGCGCCTCTCGTGGGGGGACTGCGTTCACCGCGGGGCAGTCTAGCGGATTTCCATCGCCTTCCAGGCTTCTTTTTCGGAAACAGCCTGGAAGATCGACGCCTTCGCCAGCGCTTCGGCTTCCCTGGCCGCGGCCACCGCACGGCCGAAATCGCCGCCATCGGCAGCCCTTTTCGCGGCCGCCAGCGCAGATACGGTCACCGTCCACTGGTTGCGCATGCCCGCCGCCTCCTTGGAGGCGGCTTCGGCGGCGGCATAGGCCGCCTTGTAGTCCGCCTCGCTCGCCGCGCGCGCGGATGGCGCAAGGCTCAAGGCGAGCAGCATGGCCAAGCCAAGTGACAGCTTCATGGCCGTGCTCCCGGTCCCGAGATCGGCAGGCCGTTGGCGACGTAGGACAGGAAATATTCGACGTCGCGATATTCATCAGCCTGCGGCTCCAGTGGAACCGCGCGGGTCTGGCTGTTGCAGGTAACGAAGCGGCGGCTGGTCGTGCCCATGCCGCTCCATTCGGAGCGGTAGATCGGCATCGCGTTGAGGATGCCGAGCGCCGGCGCCAGGGTCTCGGCGCGGATGCGCTCGCCCGGGCTCTGCACGTGGCAGCTCGCGCAGGAGAAATTCATCTGGCCGCGCCGCGTGTAGAAATAGCGCTTGCCGTTCTCGTACGCCGCCAGCGCGCGGGGATCGTCGGGTATCTTGATGTCCATCAGCTTGCCGCGCGAGGTGTAGGCCATGTAGGCGGTGAGCGAGGCCATCTCGTCCTTGATGTAGGAATAGGGCGCCTCGCCATTGGCCTCGCGGCAGCGGTTGAGCGCGAGCTCCAGCGTGATGACCTTGCCTTCCCCGCTGTCGAAGTACGGATAGTTCTGGCGGATGCCGATGCCGCCGTTCGGGAAGCAGTCGGCATAGGTCTTGCCGTTCTTGAACGGGGTCGAGAACATCTCCTTGCCGGCCTCGAGCGCGAACTCGTAAGGCGGAAATTCCTCCTTCTCCTGCCACTGCCGCTTCATGTCCTCGTTCATGGAATACGGACCGTTGACGAAATCCTCGTGCTTCACGTTCGGAAACTTCTGGAAGAAGAAGTTCTGGAACGCCCTGGCATCGGCAACGGGATCGACCTTGTCGGCCGCGACCACGTCCGGAGAGGTAAGGGCGAGCGCGACGAGCGCGGCGACGAGCGAGGCAAGCGGGATGTGGATGCGGGCGTTCATCACGCGATCTTCGCGGTGATCGTATCCGAGCCGCCCTTGTTGTCGGTCCAGGAGATTTTGAGCTCGTCGCCCTTCTTGGCGCCCTTGAAGCTGAACTTGACGTAGGGATCCTTGGAGACCGCTGTGCCCCAATCGGCGACGAACACGTCCTTGCCGTCACACTCGAACTTCAGCTGCTGGATGAAATGCGCCGGGATCAACTCGCCCTTGGAGTCCTTGACGAGGCCGGTGTCCATGGGGTGCTGGATCAGCGTCTGCACCTCGGTGATGTCGCCGGTCGACGTTGCGCGCACGCGAATGCTGGATGCCATGTCGAACTGCCTCGCTTAGCCGCCGCAACCGCCGACGGTGACCTTGACCTCCTTGGTCGCGCTGTAGAGCTTGCCGTCGGCCTCTACGATCGCGGTCAATTTGGTGGTCCTGGCCATCTTCAGCCGGTTGGCGACGGCAGGGATCGTGCCATCGGGAATCCTGTAGCTGGCCGCCAGCGCGTTCGGGTTCTCCGCCACGAAGAACGAGATCGAGGTGACCTTGTCCAGCGTCGTCGTCACCGAGATCGGCACGACGCCGCCGTTCTCGGCGATCTCCGGCGCATCCAGCTTGACCTTGTCCGACGGCTCGGCGGCCTTGCCGTAGAGCGCCTTGATCGCATCCGCCTCGCTCTTCTGCCTGAAGGCCTCTTCCGGATATTTGTCGTTCGCCGCGGCGCGCGCGGGCGCGAACGGCAGATTGCCGAGGCCGAGCAGCGCCACGGAGGCAGCGCCCTGAAGGATCAGGCGCCGCGTCGGATGAGGCCTCCAATGAGGCTTGGGGGTCGTGGTCATCTCAAATCTCCTGGGCCGCCGGCGGCTACAGCGTCTGCAGGAAATCAACGATCGCGTCGATCTCCTGTTCGGTCAAAATCCGGTTCCGGCCGAACGGCGGCATCATGGTTTGCGGATTGCGCTTGGTCTCGTCGAAGATGATCGCGGTGAGCTCGCTGCGATCGGGGTATTTGGCCTTTATGTCCTTCAGCTCCGGTCCGATCGTCCCCGGCAGGTCGCCGCCTTTCATGACGTGGCAGGTGAGGCAATTGCCCTTGCCGCGGTCGAAGGCGAGCTTCTGGCCCTCCGTCACGGTGGATTGCGCCTCCGCCGGGGTCATGGCCGCGCCGGCGAGGAGGGCCAGCGCAGCAAGCAGAGCGGGCTTGCGAGGAAAGGCGGTCAAGGCATCGTCCGGGCGTTATCTCGATGATCTCGTTTGCGGAATTGTTCAAAAGCACAAAGGCCATCGCCTGACAATCAAGACTATGCACGCGGTGAAATGGAGTTAATATCCTGCGCATTGCAACTGACGAGATAGTTCGTTCATTCGGATGGGCGTGAACTAGCAGATTATTCTCGGACGTTTGGCCGCCTTTTCTGGTTCGCATTTTTTGGGGACGTCACTTGGCTGAATATGTGGTCGAATTTGGCAGGGATGGCGGACGGGTCGAGCCGGATGGCCGGCTCGATGCGCCGGCCTTCCATCGCAATCACGAACCGATCTGGGCGGCGCTGGAAAAGCATCTCGCGGATGCGACCGGCAGCGTCGTGGAACTCGGCAGTGGAACCGGGCAGCACGTGGTGCATTTCGCCCGCCACACGCCGGGCCTGATCTGGTGGCCGAGCGATCTCAACCAGCGCCACCTCAAGAGCATCGAAGCCTGGCGCGTGCATGCCGGCCTGCCGAACATCCGCCCACCCCTGCGCATCGATCTCACCGATCCCGACTGGTGCCCGGAAATGAAAAGCGGGCAGGGGCCGACCAGCCTCGCGGCCGTGTTCTGCGCCAATGTCATTCACATCGCGCCCTGGGCCGTGGCCGAAGGCCTGTTCGCCGGCGCCGGGCGTTATCTGCGCCGCGACGGCAAGCTGTTCCTCTACGGCCCCTTCAAGCGCGACGGCAAGCATACCGCGCTCAGCAATGCGGTGTTCGACACCTCCTTGCGCGAGGGCAATCCCGAATGGGGCGTGCGCGACGTCGCCGATGTCGAGAAGCTGGCGAAGGCGGCAGGCCTCGGCCTCCTCGATACGATCGAGATGCCCGCGAACAATCTGACGCTGGTGTTTGCAAGAGGCTAGGAGGTCGTCATGCCCGGGCTTGTCCCGGGCATCCACGTTCTTCGGGCGGTAAGGCAAGGCGTGGATGGCCGGGTCAAGCCCGGCCATGACGATGTGGAGACGTCAGCGCACCCAACTCTAGGCTTCATCCCGCCACCCGATGTTCTCCTTCAAGAACCGATAGCCCAGCACCTCGAAACCGGCGCGCTCCTTGTTGTCCTTGCCGTAGCCGTGGCCGCCTGCGGGCGGCTCGTAGAACCAGGCCTCATAGCCCATGGCCTGCAGCTTTGCCGCCATCTTGCGGGCATGGCCGGGATGGACGCGGTCGTCGCGCCGCGTGGTCGCAATCAGGATCGGTGGGTAGGACTGACCGTCCTTGACGTTGTGATAGGCGGAATAGGTCTTCAGCCATTCCCATTCGTCGGGCTTGTCGGGATCGCCATATTCCGCGATCCAGCTCGCGCCGGCGAGCAGCCTGGTGTAGCGGCGCATGTCGATCAGCGGGATGGTACAGAACAATGCGCCGAAACGCTCGGGGTAGCGTACCAGCATGTTGGTGATGAGGATGCCGCCGTTCGATCCGCCCTGCGCGGCGATGCGCTTCGCGCTCGTCACGCCGCGGCGGACGAGATCGGCCGCGACCGCGGCGAAATCGTCGTGCGAGAGCGTCTTGCCGGCGAGCCGGCCGGCATCGTGCCAGCGCGTGCCGAACTCGCCGCCGCCGCGCAGATTCGCCTGCACCGTGGTGCCGCCGCGCTCCAGCCAGAGCTTGCCGAGCGAGGAATTGTAGTACGGCTTCACTGCGAGGCCGAAGCCGCCATAGGCGCTCATATAGACCGGCGCGTTGCCGGTTTCGCCGGCGGGACCGGTCTGCACATAGGGAATGCGCTCGCCGTCGATCGAGATCGCCTCGTGCTGCGTCACTTTGAGGCCGTCAGCGGTGAACGTCTTCGGCGCCTGCTTCAGCACGATCGGGCTTGCGACGCCGCGCTCGATCAGCAGCAGCGCCGGCGGTGTCAGCGGATCCTGCACATTGGCGAGCAGATCGCCATTGCTCTCCGATGCATGGCGGTCGAGCGGCCAGACATCGACGACGCCGATCTGCGGCAGGCCGCCAAGTATCTCGCGGCTCCAGCTAGTGGCAGACGGTGTGCAGATCTCGAAGCGAGGTTTGAGCTCGTCGAGAATCGACAGCACCAGCTTTCCTGCCGCCCAGAACAACCCTTGCAACGCGCGCCGCGGTGCGGGCTCGAACAGGACGACAAAATCGCGGCTGCCGGCGAGGAAGGCCGAGAGCGAGATGCCGAGCACGGTGTCGGTGACATAGGTCCGGCCATCGACCTGCCAGTCCTTGCGTAGCTTCATCGCGAACCAGTCGCCATGCGCCTGCATCCAAATCCCGGTCGGCAGATCGAGCTTCGTCGTCGTGCCGGCCGCATCGCGCAGCCAGATGGCGTGGTTGAAGAAGTCGATCTGGTCGACGATCCAGACCCGGGGCGCCGCTCCGGTGTCGTCGGCCAAGCCATAGATCACCATGTGATCGGCGGTGGTCCCGATGACCATCTGTGCCTGATCGACCGGTTGGCCGCGCCGCCACAGGCGGACGGTGCGCGCATAGCCCGAGCTCGTTGCCATGTCCTCGCCATGCGCGCTTGACAGCAGCAGCGTGTCGGCATCGAGCCAGTCGACGCCGCCTTTCGCTTCCGGCAGCGCAAAGCCGTTCGCCACGAAACTTTTCGTGGCGAGGTCGAATTCCCGCAAGGTGACGGCGTCGCTGCCGCCGCGCGACAGGCTCAGGATCGCCCGCGAGCTTCCCGGCATCGTGGCGATACCGCTAAGCAACCAGTCCTCGTCTTCGCTTCTCGCGAGCTGGTCGATGTCCAGCATGGTCTCCCATGCCGGATCGGCTTTACGAAATTCCGCAAGCGAAGTCCGCCGCCACAGGCCGCGCGGGTTGGCGGCATCTTTCCAGAGATTGTGCAGGTCGTTGCCGCGCCGGCTGACATAGGGAATGTTGTCAGGTCGGTCGTAGATCGCCGCGAGGATGTCGCGATCGTGCTCGAAGGCCTTGCCGCCGAACGCGGCGAGCGTCAGGCTGTTCTGCCGCTCGACAAAATCGAGCGCCTGCCGGCCCTCGATGTCCTCCAGCCACAGCCAGGGATCGTCGTCGGGCGCTTGAAGCGTGGGCCTGTCGTCGACGGACATGAAGGTAACTCCCGGGAAGATCGCGGCGGATAGGATTTGATCGAGCGCAAGCCGTCAAGGGTGCGCAGCGTTATCATTCCAGCGATTGCGTCAGGGGCATGGCCTGCGCCCGTTTGCGCCGGTTGCCGGCCCTCACTCACCCCTCCATAGTGCCGCGAATCAACAGAGCCCTTTAGGCGGAAATGCCGATGCTGGACGTGACTGCCGCCAATGAGATCGCCGACGATGCCCGCGTGCGCGCCAACGTGGTGCGCCTCGCCGCCGCGCAGGCGCTGACCGGCGCCAACTCGGCGGTGATCTTCGCCACCGGCGCGATCGTCGGCGCCACGCTCGCGCCGGACATGTCATTCGCGACCGTGCCGATCTCGATGTATGTGGTCGGGCTCGCCGCCGGCACGCTGCCGACCGGCGCGATCTCGCGCCGCTTCGGCCGCCGCGCCGCCTTCGTCATCGGCACCGGTCTCGGTACGCTCACCGGCCTGCTCGGCTCGTTCGCGATCCTGCGCGGCTCGTTCGCGCTGTTTTGTCTGGCGACCTTCCTCGGCGGTCTCTACGGCGCGGTGGCGCAATCCTATCGCTTCGCAGCCGCCGATGGCGCCAGTGCGGCCTACCGGCCCAAGGCCGTGTCCTGGGTGATGGCGGGCGGCGTGTTCGCCGGCGTGCTCGGTCCGCAGCTTGTGCAATGGACCATGGATGTCTGGCAGCCTTATCTGTTCGCCTTCAGCTTCCTGGTGCAGGCCGCCGTGGCGCTGATCGCGATGGGCATCGTCGCCGGCGTCGATATGCCGAAGCCCGCGCCGGCCGATCTGCACGGCGGCCGGCCGCTGCTCGCGATCGTGGCGCAGCCGCGCTTCATCGCGGCAGCGCTGTGCGGCGTCATCTCCTATCCCATGATGAACCTGGTCATGACCTCGGCGCCGCTCGCGATGAAGCTGTGCGGCCTGTCCGTGTCCGATTCCAATTTCGGCCTGCAATGGCACATCGTTGCGATGTACGGGCCGAGCTTCTTCACGGGCACGCTGATCGCGCGCTTCGGCGCTCCGAAGATCGTCGCCGCCGGCCTGCTGCTGGAAGCGGGCGCCGCCATCATCGGTCTCTCCGGCCTCACGGCGATGCATTTCTGGGCGACGCTGATCGTGCTCGGCGTAGGCTGGAATTTCTCCTTCATCGGCGCCTCCGCGTTGGTGCTGGAGACGCATCGCCCGCAGGAGCGCAACAAGGTGCAGGCCTTCAACGATTTCCTGGTGTTCGGCATGATGGCGATCGGCTCGTTCTCATCGGGCCAGCTGCTCGCCAATTACGGCTGGTCCGCGGTGAACCTCGTGGTGTTCCCGCCGGTGGTGCTGGGCCTTGCGGTGCTCTCGCTGGTCTCCTGGGCGAAGCGCCGCAAGGCGCGGCTGGAGGCGGCCATGGGCGAATTCCCCGACGCCGTGTGAGTGGCGGGAGGTTGTCAGCAGCGTTGACACTTCGATCCAGGTCGAAGTGATTTTCTGAGGAAGGTTATTTAGATGTCGTCATGGCCGGGCTTGTCCCGGCCATCCACGTCTTTGCGACGTCGGAAGAAGAACGTGGATGCCCGGAACAAGTCCGGGCATGACGGAGCAAAACAAACGGCAGATGAAATGCTCGATAATCCTCAGACCCCAGCGACCGACGAATCCTCGCTCCGCTATGAAGGCTGGCGCATCGTCGCGGTCTGCTTCCTGCTCGCCACCTTCGGCTGGGGGCTCGGCTTCTACGGCCAGAGCGTCTATGTCGCCGAGCTGCAGCGCGCACGGGGCTGGCCGGCCTCCCTGATCTCCTCCGGCACCACGTTCTTCTATTTGTTCGGCGCGCTGCTGGTCGTCTTCGTCGGCGAGGCCGTGCGGAAATACGGTCCACGGCTCAGCCTGATCGCCGGGACGCTGGCGATGGCGTCCGCCGCGGTCGCGATCGGCGCGGTGCGCGAGCCCTGGCAGCTCTATCTCGCCAATGCCGTGCTCGCCTTCGGCTGGGCCGGCACCAGTCTCGGCATGATCACCAACACGATCAGCCTGTGGTTCGACCAGAAGCGCGGCATGGCGATCAGTCTCGCGCTCAACGGCGCCAGCTTCGGCGGCATCGCCGGCGTGCCGCTGCTGGTGGCATTGATCGGCCATATCGGCTTTGCCGGTGCGATGTACGCCGCCGCCGGCGCCATGCTGATCCTGCTCGTGCCGGTCATCCTCCTTCTCGTCGGCCGCCCGCCCGATCGCCACGGGTGGCAGGCGGCGGCGAAGGCGAAGCCGCAATCATCGACTGAGATCCGCGCCTGGGCGCTGCGGGACGCCGGCTTCCTCACGGTGACGATCGCCTTCGCCCTGGTGCTGTTCGCTCAGGTCGGCTTCATCGTGCATCTGATCTCGTTCCTCGATCCCGTGATCGGACGCGAGCGCGCCGCCGTGGCCGTCGCAGTGCTGACTGCGATGGCGGTGGTCGGCCGCGTGCTGTTCTCGCTGGTGATCGACCGCATCAATCAGCGCCTCGCGTCCGCGCTGTCGTTCCTCAGCCAGGCCGCCGCGCTTCTCGTCGTCGTCAACCTGCACAACGATTACGTGCTGATCGCGGCCTGCGCCGTGTTCGGCTTTTCGGTCGGCAACCTCATCACGCTGCCCTCGCTCATCGTGCAGCAGGAGTTCGACTCCGCCGCCTTCGGCGTGCTGATCAGCCTCAACACCGCGATCAACCAGGTGACCTACGCGTTCGGTCCCGGCGTGGTCGGTTTCCTGCGCGATCTCTCCGGCGGCTATACGCTGCCCTTCTATCTCTGCATCGCGCTGGAGGTGATGGCGACGGCGCTGATCATGGTGCGGGGGAAGCGGCGGGCAAACTTCTCTTCAGCGGGATGAGACGCGCTGGAGCGGCGTCAGAGCATGATCCGGAAAAGTGTGTAGCGGTTTTCCGATACGATCATGCTCAAACAAATTAGTCCGCCACGATCTTGACGCGGTCGCGCACCTTCACCTGCGCGGTGCGATCGAGGCCGTTCAGTACGCGGAAGCGCTCGGCGGGATGGTCGACGCCGGCCATGCGGTGGGAGAGCGACTCCACGGTATCGCCGGGCTGCACAGTGATGACCTTGATGCGCAGCGGGCGCGCGGCCTGGATTTCCTCCAGCGTCAGCCGCCGGAACGAGTTGACGGTCTCGCGCGCATTCCGCTCGCTCTCGGTCGATTTCTGCCGTGCCGCGAAGATGAAGCGATAGACGTCGCTGCCGAAGCGCAGCGCATAGACCTTGAACTGCCACTGGTCGCCCTTGGCGGTGGCGGACGCCGCTGGAAAACCGTTGACGGTGAGATCCTCGGTCGAAGCCTTCTCGACGCCTTCCATCCAGCCGGAATTGAGGTAGTCGCCGAGCGACTGTTCGGCCGGCACGCGCACGACGTCGAAGCGCATCGCCTGCGCGCCGCCCTCGCGGACGCCGATCACGGCCTGCGCGGTGTTGTCGAGCGTGAAATTGTCCGGCGCCTGGAAGGTGAAGCCGAGCTTCGGATGCAGGAAGCGCCGGCCGCGGACAAAACCTTCGCTCGGGTCTTCGCCATAGACGAGGTTGTCGATCGCGGCGAGATAGCTTTCGCGATCGCGCTCGGCGCCTTCAGGCGCGGTGTATTGGCGGGCAATGTTCTGCGCGTTCTGGACGCGTTCCGGAGTTGCCGGATGCGACGAGGTGAAATCCTGCGCGCGCGGATCGAGCGAGCTCTTGCCGGCCTTCAGCTCGGCATTTCGCTCCATCGCGGACAGGAAGCGCGCCGCGCCGTACGGGTCGAAATGCGCCTTGGCGGAGATGCCGACGCCGATGCCGTCGGCCTCGAACTCCTGCTTGCGCGAGAAGCTCGCCATGGTGAGCTTGGTCTTGGCCAGCGCCAGCGCGGTGAGGTCGGGATCGTTGCTCATGTCGGTGACGACGCGGGTGACGATCGCGGCCTGGCGGGCCTGGTCCTCGCGCATTGCCGCGTGCTTGGACAGCACATGCGCCATCTCGTGGCTGAGCACGGAGGACAATTCGGAGGTGTCGCTGGCGAGCGCGAGCAGGCCGCGCGTGACATAGAGCTGGCCGTTGGGCAGCGCGAAGGCGTTCACCGCCCCGGAATTGAGGATGGTCACCTTGTAGCCCTGGTCGGGCCGCTCGGAGGCCGCGACCAGCCGGTCGACGGTCTTGCTGACGAGCGCCTCGAGCTTGGGATCGTCATAGGTCCCGCCATAGCTCGCCAGGATGCGCTCGTGCTCCTTCTCGGTGGCCGGGGTTTGGGCGACGGCGGGCTTCGGCTTCGGCATCGCGACGGCTGCCGGGGTCGCCGCAGTCTGGAACCGGCCCATATCGCCGCAGCCAGCGAGAAGTCCGCCCAGCGCAAGGCAAAGCGCGGCCGGCGCAGCCCGCAGGCGGCGGCAATCGCCCAGTCCGTGCCGTTCTAGCACCCCATTCACGTCGTTTAACCCGTGCCCGGCCTGTCTTAAGGCCTTACCCCTGTCGGCTCGTTTGCGCCCAGCAACTCGATCTGCCCCACGAGGCGTACATCGATGCGTGGCCCCGTATTCCCCTCAACCCAGCCCCGAACGCGAATACGCCGATTCTCCAGGGACTTAAGGGCCATACCAGCGCTTTCGAACGCCGCTAGCGTGCGCTTTGAAATAGTCACGGCAAAGCCGCGTGTCCAGTTTCGTCCGAAGTTGAGGTAGGTCGTTGCCCCAGCTTGCCGGACCGACAGGACTTTGCCTTCGACCACCGTAAAGCGCCCGATCTCCGCCAAAATATCGTCCGGACTTTCCGCGTTTTTTATGGCCGACGGGTCAGCCCAGCTGCCCATTTTTTGGCGCCGCGCCGCAGCTTCGGACGCCATCAGGGCGGCCGCGCAGTCCTTGTCCAGGATCTCGGCGGAGGCGATGGCATCGCCCCGAGCGAGCAGCATGGCCTGCACCGAGATGTCGCCTTCGCCGATGAAGACAAGCGCACTCTGGCGGCCGTAGCGATCAGGCGTGTCGTCAGCGCTCCGCAGCATCACGTCGTGGCCGGCGAGCAGCGAGGTCAGCGCCTGCTTCGTGGTCGCGGTCGGCGCGATGCCGCTGAGGCGGATCTCGCGCCCGTCATCGAGCCGCACGCTGCGCGCATCGACGATGGCAGCGACGCGGCCTTCGCCTTGGGACTCGAACTGGCAGGGGCCCGCGAATGCCGAGCTACTTGCGACGAGAAGACATGCGACGATGAAGCGAAGCCGTTGCGTCACGTGATCCGGAGAGGTTGCATTGCGGCCAGACTTTAACTCATGCGTGGTGAGACGCGAAGGGGCTTTCTCACACCCTTCATTGCGAGGAGCTCTTCGCGACGAAGCAATCCAGACTGTTTCCGCGGACGCATTTCTGGATTGCTTCGCGGAGCCTGTCATCGGGCCGCGCTTCGCGCGGACCCGTTGGCTCGCAATCACAATGCGGGGACAGCTTCCGTCCTCGCGGCATTCCGCTTTGCGGAAAGCGCGCATTGATCATTCATCTGCATCGCACCTGCGCTTGCTGCGCTCTTGCGCATGCGGCATGATTGCGGCAACAGCGAATAGCCAAGAGCAATAACCCAAGAGCAATAACCAAGCCGCCATCAGAGCACGGCGCGATAAGGGAGGTCGTTTTCGATGAAGACTATTTTGTCCGGCATTTTTGCCGCCGCGTTTGCCCTCAATGCGAGCGCCGCACAGGCTCAGGACAAGCCGCCGCTGAAGATCGGCGGCATCCTCGACATGTCGAGCCTTTATGCAGATATCACCGGCTCCGGCAGCGAGACTGCGGCGAAGATGGCGGTCGAGGATTTCGGCGGCGAGGTGCTGGGACGCAAGATCCAGGTGCTGGCGGCCGACCATCTCAACAAGGCCGATCTCTCCGCCAACATTGCCCGCGACATGCTCGATAATCAGGGTGTCGAGATGATCTACGACGTCGCGGCCTCCGCGACCGCGCTTGCCGCCGGCGAGATCGCGAAAGCGCGCAACAAGATCATCATGTTCAACGGGCCGGGCTCGATCCGTCTCAGCAACGAGGCCTGCGGTCCCTACACCATCCACTACGTGTTCGACACCTATGGCCAGGCCAACGTAACCGGTCTTGCGGCGGTGAAATCTGGTCTCGACAGCTGGTTCTTCCTCACCGCCGACTACGCCTTCGGCCAGGATCTGGAGAAGGACACCAGCGCGGTCGTGACCAAGACCGGCGGCAAGGTGCTCGGTGCCGTCCGCCATCCGCTCAACACGTCGGATTTCTCGTCCTTCCTGCTCCAGGCCCAGGCCTCCAAGGCCAAGGTGATCGGCCTCGCGAATGCCGGCGGCGACACCATCAACGCCATCAAGCAGGCGGCGGAGTTCGGCATCACCAAGGGCGGCCAGAAGGTCTCGCCGCTGCTCGCCTTCGTCACCGATATCGACTCGATCGGGCTCGAGACCGCGCAGGGCCTGCTGCTCGCGGAAGCGTTTTACTGGGATCTCAACGACGACACGCGTGCGTTCTCGAAGCGGTTCATGGAGCGCACCAAGCGGGTGCCGACCTCGGCCCAGGCCGGAGTCTATTCCTCCATCACGCATTACCTGAAAGCCGTGAAGGCCGCCGGCACGACCGACGCCGCGGCGGTGATCAAGGTGATGAAGGAGACGCCGATCAATGACTTCTTCGCCAAGAATGGCAAGATCCGCGAGGACGGCCGCATGATCCACGACATGTACCTGTTCGAGGTGAAGAAGCCGTCGGAATCCAAGGGCCGCTGGGACGATTACAAGTTGCTCGCCACCGTCCCCGGCAACGAGGCGTTCCAGCCGCTGGAGCAGTCGCGCTGCCCGCTGGTGAAGAAGTGACGCGAGGCGTCATCCCGGGGCGCGCCTCTTGGCGCGAGCCCGGGATCCATAACCACCATCCTGAGTATGGATTCCGGGCTCGCGCCAAGAGGCGCGCCCCGGAATGACGGAGCAAAATCGAAAACGAGAGGCACCTCATGAGCAACGACATGGTCCTGCAAAAGCTCGAAGGCGGGCTGCTCACCATCACGATGAACCGGCCGGAGCGGAAGAACGCGCTCAATCCCGAGATGGTCGCCGGGCTGGTCGAGGCGGCACGGCGCGCGGCTGATGATCCCGAGGTGCGGGCGGTGCTGTTCAAGGGCGCCGGCGGCTCCTTCTGTGTCGGCGGCGATGTCAAGTCGATGGCAGCAGGGCGCGCGCCGCTGCCGTTCGAGCAGAAGCTCGCAAATCTGCGCCGCGGCATGGAGGTCTCGCGCATTCTGCATCAGATGCCGAAGCCCGTGGTGGCGCAGCTCGACGGCGCAGCGGCCGGTGCCGGCCTCTCGATGGCGCTGTCCTGCGACCTGCGGATCGCCTCCGAATCCTGCAAGATCACCACAGCCTTTGCCAAGGTCGGCTTCTCCGGCGACTACGGCGGCACCTATTTCCTGACTCAGCTGCTCGGCAGCGCGCGGGCGCGCGAGCTCTATCTGGTGTCGCCGGTGCTCACCGCGAAGGAGGCACATGCGATCGGCATGGTGACGAAGGTCGTGCCCGACGCCGAGATCGACGCGGCCGCGCACGAGCTCGCGCTGTCGCTGGCGCAAGGGCCGTCGATCGCGCTCGGCTTCATCAAGCGCAACATCAACAACGCCGAGCACCTGGCGCTGGAGGATTGCTTCGACGGCGAGGCGATCCATCACACCCGTTGCGGCGACACCGAGGATCACAAGGAGGCGGCCAAGGCCTTCGTCGAGAAGCGCAAGCCGACCTTTAGGGGCGCATGACCATGGCGCCCTATATCCGGCTGCGTCAGATCTGCCTGGTCGCCCCGCAGCTCGAGCCCGTCATCACGGATATCGGTCGGATCATGGGTCTCGCCGTCTGCTACCGCGACGGCAATGTCGCCAAATACGGCCTGGAGAACGCGCTGCTCCCGGTCGACACGATCCTGCTGGAGGTGGTCGCGCCGTTCAAGGACGGCACCACGGCCGGCCGCTTCATCGAGAAGACCGGCGGCCGCGGCGGCTACATGGCGATCTTCTGCTGCGACGATCCGGACGAGCGCGGCCGCAACGCCAATGCGCTCGGCGTGCGCACCGCCAATGTCATCGACCACGCGCCGTATCACGGCATCCAGCTCCACCCCCGCGACTGCCGCGCCGCCTTCATCGAGTTCAATCACACCGAAGGCAGCGACGACATCCTCGGGCCGTATCCTCCGGCGGGACCGGACTGGCAGAAATTCATCCGCAAGGATGTGACCGAGGCGCTGACGGCGGTAGAGATGCAGAGCCCGGATCCCGCGGGGCTCGCCGAGCACTGGGGCAAGATCATCGGCGTCCCGCCTGAAGGCACCGAACTGAGGCTGCCCAACGCGACCTTCCGCTTCGTTAAGGGCGCCAGCGAGATCATGAGTGCGCTGGAGTTTCGGGTGGCTGACGTGGCGCAGGTGCTGCATACAGCCAAGGCCAAGGGGCTCGCGGTTGCGGGCAACGAGTTTCTGCTGGGCGGAGTGACGTTCCGCGTGAGTTGAGCGACTCATGCGTAGCAACCATTAAAGCGGGCGCCCGATTGCCTTGAGCATGACGCCGCGCTTGCGACCGTCAAGGCGTGGCCTGGCGGCAGCGGGTATGAGGCGAGAGCAGAGCGACGGCCAGCCTTGACGGCCGC
>Ga0214545_1000008_pt1 | contig 215190 bp, 200 predicted proteins | sample CNSS4metaG_FD_160064 | JGI IMG/M metagenome (GOLD analysis project Ga0214545, IMG submission 160064) | Root nodule microbial communities from cowpea collected in UCLA plant growth center, Los Angeles, California, USA - CNSS4 | ecosystem: Host-associated > Plants > Roots > Nodule | place: USA... | reverse complement strand
TGAAGCTAATCCGCTGGTCCATCGCACAGCTCTCTCGCCAAGGCATCGGCTGATCCTCCCAGCCGATAGAGAACTGTTACCCATCCATCCGGTCTACTGTGTTACCCATCTATCCGGTCTGGACAGCTTTCTTCCTTCTCCCCTTGTGGGAGAAGGTGGCGCGAAGCGCCGGATGAGGGGTTGTATCCGCGCACTCGCATTGAGAGAGTCATGCGCGGATAGAGACCCCTCACCCGGCTTCGCTTTCAGCGAAGTCACCCTCTCCCGCAAGGGGAGAGGGTGCAGCGGTGTCGTGGCGAGGAAAAAGAAAGGGCGGGAAGCAATGCCGGAGATCAATCGCGACGGCGTCAACATCTACTACGAGGTTCATGGCAACGGGCCGCCGCTGCTGCTCACGCACGGCTATTCCTCAACGTCGGCGATGTGGCATGGGCAAATCGACGCGCTGGCGAAGGACCACACGCTGATCCTGTGGGACATGCGCGGCCACGGCCAGTCCGATTACCCTGACGATGCGAGTGCTTATAGCGAAGACCTCACGGTCGGTGACATGGCGGCGATCCTCGATGCGGTCGGCGCGAAGCGCGCCATCATCGGCGGGCTTTCGCTCGGCGGCTACATGTCGCTGGCGTTCTACCGCGCACATCCGGAGCGGGCCCGCGCGCTGCTGATCATCGACACCGGCCCCGGCTTCAGGAAGGACGATGCGCGCGAAGCCTGGAACGCGCGGGCGCTTGCCACCGCCGACCGGCTCGACCGCGAAGGCCTCGAGGTCTTGAAAGCGGCGACGCGCGAGCGCGCCACCGCGAGCCATCGCAACGCCAGCGGGCTTGCGCTCGCCGCGCGCGGCATGCTGACCCAGCGCGATGCGCGCGTGATGGAGCTGTTGCCTGAGATCAAGGTGCCCAGCCTGATCGTTGTCGGCGCCGACGACACCCCGTTCCTTGCTGCCTCCGACTACATGGCGGCGAAGATTCCCGGCGCACAAAAGGTCGTGATCCCCGCGGCCGGACACGCCGTCAACATCGATCAGCCCGAGGCTTTTGTTGACGCGGTCGTGCCTTTCCTGAAGAACTTGCCGGCATAGGGCGATCGAGCAAGGACACAGGCGATGAAGCTGATGATGCTGGCTGCGGGCACGATACTGCTGTCGATCTCCGCGCAGGCCGAGCCGTTCGGCGCCGTGCCGCAGCGCCAGCCTTTCGTCACGACCTTGTCGAACAACATTCCGCTCGCCTTCGGCATGGATGCCGAACAGACCGCGCGCGCCCTCGGGCAGCAGCTGCAATATGTGCGGGGACGTCCCGGCCACGAGATCTATCTCGCCTTGCGCAACATCGGCGGCAGCGGCCTGATCCCGTATCGCCATCGCCTGTTCCTGCAATTCCGCCACGGCCGGCTGGCCGGATGGAAGGAGGATTACGGCGAGAACTGGATGTGGGAGTAGTGTTGAGCGCCGATATTCCGGATCGTCATGGCCGGGCTTGTCCCGGCCATGATTAGCGCGTGGAACGAACGCGACCTCGGATCAATACCAACCAAGAAGGACAACCCGCGTGGGACAGGACATCAAGCTGACGGCCTCGGACAATTTCCAGCTCGGCGCCTATCGCGCCGATCCCGCCGGCACGCCGAAGGGCGCGGTGGTGGTGATCCAGGAGATCTTTGGGGTCAATCACCACATCCGCTCGGTCTGCGACCGCCTCGCCGGGGAAGGCTATGTCGCGATCGCGCCGTCGATCTTCGACCGGACGGCGCCGAACTTCCAGTCGGGCTATTCGCCCGACGAGATCGCGGAGGCGCGCAAGTTCGTGGCCAACCCGGACTGGGCCGCGATGCTGCGCGACACGCAGGCTGCGATCGATGCGGTGAAGAGCGTCGGGCCCGTCGGCATCATCGGCTTTTGCTTGGGCGGCAGCATCGCCTTCGTCGCGGCGACGCGACTGACCGGCCTGAAGGCCGCGATCGGCTATTACGGCGGCGCCGTCGTTCGCTTCGCCGACGAGACGCCGAAGGTGCCGACCCAGCTGCATTTCGGCGAGAAGGATGCCGGCATTCCGCTCGCCGACGTCGAGACCATCAAATCGAAGCGGCCGGATGTGGAGGTCTTCATCTATCCAGGCGCCCAGCATGGTTTCCATTGCGACGAGCGCGCCAGCTACGACAAGGCCAGCGCCGACATCGCCTGGCCGCGCAGCATGGATTTTTTCGCGAAGCATTTGACGAAGTAGCGCGCGGCTCTTTCCACTGTCATTCCGGGGCGCGCGCAGCGCGAGCCCGGAATCCATCGTGCGTCAGCGTTCGTGGATGAATGGATTCCGGGCTCGCGACTTCGTCGCGCCCCGGAATGACGAAGGAGAGAGTCGGGCTTGAGCCCTAGAACCAGCGCTCGCCGACGAACACGGTGTCGCCGGGCGCGAGCGGCGTGCCGAGCGGCACCACGGCGCGCATGGCGCCGCCGTTCTCGGTGTGCGTGACGGTGACCATGTCGCGCTTGGCGCGCGGGGAGAAGCCGCCGGCGATGGCGACCGCGCTCTCGACCGTCATATTCGGCACGTAGGGATATTGGCCGGGCGCGAGGACCTCGCCGAGGATGAAGAACGGACGATAGGTCTCGATCTCGACCGCCACCGAAGGCTCGCGGATGTAGCCGTTGCGCAGGCGTGCGGCGATCTCGCCGGCCAGCCCTGCCGTGGTGCGGCCGCGGGCGGGCACCGCGCCGATCAGCGGCATGGTGATGGAGCCACCGGCGTCGATCGCATAGCTGTTGGTGAGACCTTCCTGGCCGTAGACCACGACGCGAAGCTTGTCGCCGGCGTCCAGATGGTAGGAGGCGCCATTGCGCACCGGCACCGCCATCGGCGCGGCGTAGCCGACCGGCATCGGTGCGGGCGAAGCGGCAAAGGAATTACTGAGCGCTGCGATTGCGCCACCGCCGTTGTTGGCGACGACGACCGGCCGCGGCGCATTATAGGGCTGGCCATAGGCCATGGCATCGAGATCGGGACGAGGCTGCACCATCGCGACGGGAGTTGCGGTCTGCATGCAGCCGCCCAAAGCGAGCGCGGCGGACGCTGCCAAGGACGCCAAGTTCGACCATCGAAACGCGCGTGCAACCGGCACCGGACCCATCCTCGAAACGAGACAGCTCCAGTGATGCACCGGTTATGGTTAATAAAGCGTTGAGTGTCTTACCCTCCCCTGGAGGGGTCCGGGACGAGCGTAGCTCGCCCGTGGGTCGATCGCGCGCAGCGCGAGCGGGGTGGGGTGACGGTCTCTCCGCGACGGACAGTGCCCGAGTGAAGAGATCACCCCACCCCGTCACGCGATCTCGCTTCGCTCCATCACGTGCCGACCCTCCCCCTCCAGGGGAGGGTAGGCGACACCTCGTTTGCGGCGATACCCTCTCACGCCGATACCGATTGCACTTTTCCGGATCGTGCTTTGGTCGCGGAAGAGTTGAAAGCTCAATCCCGGGAATAGCCGATCAAGGGCTTGCGCGGGCGGAACAGGATCATCAGGAGGATGCCGAGAATGCCGAGGACGGCGAAGACCGGCTGCTCCAGCACCAGGCGGATCACCGAGGTCCAGAGCCAGGGCGCCTTGGCCTCGACCCAGGTGCGGAAGGCCGATTGGCTGGCCTGATTGATGTCGTTCCAGAACTGGCCGAAACGGGTGAATTTGAGGGTCTGGTCGGCCACCCAGCGGGCGCCGTCATAGACCATGAAGATGAACCCGCCGGCGAGCAGCAACAGCCCTATCAGTCGGAAAAAGCCGCGGATCATGCCTCACCTACGATGGCCGTCCGAGCAGACGACCTTTTCGGAACGATGCCAGCCAATAGCCGGGCGACGGCAGAAATTCAACCTCTTCAGGGCGTTACGGCACTCATCCAGGCCGCCAAAGGCGCGTTTCCGGCGCCCGAAAGCGTTGACGGTGCGAAAGACCCTCTCTATAAGGGCGCCAACTGGCGGTGGGCGCAATCCCGCCGCCGCTGTTCTTTGAGCAGTTGCAGGCACCCTGGGCTTCAGGACTCATCCGAGCTTGAAGACACCTTGGAGCCTCAGAGACAGCCGCAAGGCGGTCGCTCATGTTCCGGGAACGGCCCAGCAACCGAACACCCTAAATCCGAGCGTCGATTCCGCGGTCAAGCAAGCCGGCGCTACCCGACCAAGACGCGACCGGTACCCGCAAAGGACATTGAGACCATGGCCAATACCACTTCCGCCAAGAAAGCGACGCGCAAGATCGCCCGCCGCACCGCCGTCAACAAGTCGCGCCGCACCCAGATGCGTGGCGCCGTGCGCAACGTCGAGGAAGCCATCGAGAGCGGCGACCGCGCCGCTGCCGTGAAGGCGCTCGCGACGGCCGAGCCCGCCTTGATGCGCGCCGCCCAGCGCAACATCATTCACAAGAACAACGCCAGCCGCAAAGTCTCGCGCCTCACCGCGCAGATCGCCAAGCTCGCGAAGTAAATCTGCTAAGTCATCTTGGCGACATCGCCTGATCGGTCGATCCGGTCAGCGCGTCAAAAAGCCCGGCCTCGCGCCGGGCTTTTTTGTTGGCTGTCATATTCACGCAAGCTGTCACGCGAGGCTCATGTGTCGCTTGGACGATTTACATCGTCTGCGTCAGTCTTCATTCCGTAATTCTACCTGCCGATGTTTTGCCACAGCGGAAACTTCACTGCGTTGCAAAAAACCCCTGTGAGGCGGGCGCGAATTGAATCGGTGGTGGACGAGAGTTCTGCACACCGTAGATTCACAGGAAAGCGTGTGACGATGGAGTTACCCTGTGAAACGAGACTCAAAAAACGATGTCTCGCTAATCACTTATCGACATAGCGACCGCAAGCATTTGGAAAATTCGGCCCGCGCGTCGAACGCGTGACAAATTTGTAAAAAAAATCGGCGGTGGCGGAGAATTGTCACATGAGGTCCGGCATTTTCGATTCTGTGCACGAATCCAAAAACTTGCTCCGAGCCTGTGCACAACCCACGTGCGGCGTTAACTGACGTCAAGTTTTTTTGCTGGCTCAAGTGTGAATCAATTCGTTGCGAGTCTTTCCGCTTAGTGTATTCCTTAGGTCGTCAGCGGCGCCCACGATCTTGAGACCAGCGCGGTATCGGAAACGGGGCGAGCGTGCAAATCGGCGGCGATGTGCACGTAGGCGACGCTTCAACAAGTGATTGTCGGTCGAACCCACAGCAATGTGGGAAGGGTAGTTTTTTGTCTGAATGTCTCCAAGCGGGATCTTATCCATCCCGTCGCGCCAAGGCGTACAAGAGAGACATCGCGAAGCTATCCCGGCACACAAGGTGGCGAAGTCGAGCGGACGACTAGTACATTTGGGCAGACATCCGCGACAGGAGTACGGCGCGGTTGTCTTCAGGACACGCAGGACCTTGCCGTGAGTGATCACGGCAGGACGGGGAGGTATCATGTCTTACGGACTCAACGCGGTATTTCAGCACGTTTCCTTTTCCAACGATGCCGTTTCAGCCCCGTCGGATCTCCAGCCTCCCGCGTGTGACGGAGCGCCGAGTACGCGCTGACCTCGCGACCCCTCCATCTCTGACATCGCTGATCTGACCCGCGGCGTTCGCGCCGAACGGTCGAGCCATGCCCGACGATGGACTCGCTCGAGGTCGCGCCAGTTCAGGGTCCGTGGCAAGAACCCTGCATGGCGCTCACAACGCAACTATATCTCTCAAGAGAAGTTTTCTGACGATGACAATGGAACAGGATCGCTGGTCACGCGTGAAGGGTCGGCTGCGCTCGAGCGTTGGCGAGGACGTCTACACGAGCTGGTTTGCACGCATGGATCTGGAAGGCGTGCAGGACGAGAGCGTGCGGCTCTCGGTGCCGACGCGGTTCCTGAAGAGCTGGATCCAGGCCCATTATGCCGAGCGCGTGCTGTCGTGCTGGCAGGCCGAGATGCCGGAAGTGCATCGCATCGACCTCACGGTGCGGTCCGCCGTGCGCCCCTCGGCGCAGCCGAAGGAAGCGCCCGCGCCGGTCGAGGCGCGCCGCGCGCCGACGCCGGAATTGCGCTCGACGGCGACCGCGCCGGTCTCGGCCAATCACGACGCGCTCGGCGGCTCGCCGCTCGATCCGCGCCTGACCTTTGCGAGCTTCGTCGTCGGCCGCTCCAACACGCTGGCCCATGCGGCCGCGCGCCAAGTCGCCGAAGGGCGTCGTGGCGACCCCGTGATGTTCAACCCGCTCTACATCCATGCCGGCGTCGGCCTCGGCAAGACGCATCTCTTGCAGGCCGTGACCTGGGCCGGCAATTCCGGCAACGAGCGCAAGGTGCTGTATCTCACGGCCGAAAAATTCATGTATGGCTTCGTCGCTGCGCTGAAGACGCAGACGGCGCTGGCCTTCAAGGAAGCGCTGCGCGGCATCGACGTGCTTGTCATCGACGACCTCCAGTTCCTGCAGGGCAAGTCGACGCAGGCCGAGTTCTGCCACACGCTGAACGCGCTGATCGACGCCGGCCGCCAAGTCGTGATCGCGGCCGACCGTCCGCCATCGGATCTGGAAAGCCTCGACGATCGCGTGCGCTCGCGGCTCGCCGGCGGGCTCGTGGTCGAGATGGGATCGCTCGGCGAGGAGCTGCGCCACGGCATCCTGAAGTCGCGCGTCGCGGCGGCCCGCGCCCATCACGCCACGTTCGAGGTGCCCGAGGAGGTGCTGCATTATCTGGCGCGCACCATCACCCATAACGGCCGCGACCTCGAAGGCGCGATCAACCGGCTGCTGGCGCATTCCAAGCTCAACAACCGGCCGGTGACGCTGGAGATGGCCGAGCACGAGGTGCGCGACCTGGTGCGGCCGCAGGAGCCGAAGCGGATCAAGATCGAGGACATCCAGCGCGTGGTGGCGCGGCAGTATAATGTCAGCCGCTCCGACCTCTTGTCCTCGCGCCGCACCGCCAACGTGGTGCGCCCGCGCCAGGTGGCGATGTATCTCGCCAAGACGCTGACGCTGCGCTCGCTGCCCGAGATCGGCCGCCGCTTCGGCGGGCGCGACCACACCACGGTGCTGCACGCGGTGCGCAAGATCGAGGCGCTGGTCTCCAAGGACACCGCGCTGTCGGAGGAAGTGGAATCGCTGAAGCGCCAGCTTCAGGAATAAAGGCCTAGGGCTCCCGCCCTGCTCCCGCCGCCCCGGCTTGCCTGGGCGGCGTCTTCGTTTTGAGGCGGTAAATCGTGGGGAACTGGCCCCAATCCCTTGAATCTGCGGTCCATCCGCGCCACCTTGCGCGACCCAGACGGCTTTGGTCATATCGGCAGGAATGATCCGGCCTTGCCGGGGTCTTCGGTGCCGTGGCGCGCGTCCCGCCGCCCGGCCTTCTCAACGCTGTGTTTTCCTAAGGGATCGGGCGAGTAGTGCAATGAAGGTTACGGTCGAACGCGCACAATTGCTGAAGTCGCTGGGCCATGTCCACCGCGTGGTCGAGCGCCGCAACACGATCCCGATCCTCGGCAACGTGCTGGTGCGCGCCGAGAACGCGAAATTGTCGCTGAAGGCGACCGACCTCGACCTCGAAGTGACCGAGACGCTGCCGGCGGAAACCGCGACCGCGGGCTCCACCACCGTGCCGGCGCACATGTTCTACGACATCGTGCGCAAGCTGCCGGACGGCTCGCAGATCGTGCTGGAGGCCGACGGCGACCGCGCCGTGCTCGCGATCCGCGCCGGCCGCTCGCGCTTCACGCTGCAGACGCTGCCGGAGAACGATTTCCCGGATCTGGCCGCCGGCGACATGTCGCATTCGTTCTCGCTCGCCGCCAAGGACGTCAAGCGGCTGATCGACCGCACCCAGTTCGCGATCTCGACCGAGGAGACGCGCTATTACCTCAACGGCATCTATCTGCATGCCGCCGGCACGGCGAAGGCCGCCACCCTGCGCGGTGTCGCCACCGACGGCCACCGCCTCGCCCAGCTCGACCTGGTGCAGCCCAAGGGGGCCGAGGGCATGCCCGGCGTGATCGTGCCGCGCAAGACGGTCGGCGAGGTGCAGCGCCTGATCGAGGACACCGAAGCCGAGATGACGATCGAGCTGTCGCAGGCCAAGATCCGCTTCACCATCGGCAACGTCGTGCTGACCTCGAAGCTGATCGACGGCACCTTCCCCGATTACGGCCGCGTCATTCCGCAGAACAACGACAAGGAGCTCGTGGTCGACAAGAAGGATTTCGAGAACGCGGTCGACCGCGTCTCGACGATTTCGAGCGAGCGCGGCCGCGCGGTCAAATTGTCGCTGTCGGCGGGCAAGCTGGTGCTGTCGGTGACCAATCCGGATTCCGGCAGCGCGACCGAAGAGCTCGAGGTCGAATACGCCTCCGACGCGCTCGATATCGGCTTCAACTCCCGCTATCTGCTCGACATCGCCGCCCAGATCGAAGGCGACGTCGCAACGCTCCGCCTCGCCGACCCCGGCTCGCCGACGCTGGTGCAGGACCGCGACGACAAGAGCGCGCTGTACGTGCTGATGCCGATGCGGGTGTGAGGCGATTTCTCTCTTCTCGTCATGGCCGGGCTTGACCCGGCCATCCATCAAGCAAGATGACCTATTGGGTGTACATCCTCGCCAGCAAGCCCGGTGGAACACTCTACATCGGCGTCACGAACAATCTGGTCAGGCGCGTCTACGAACATCGCGAAGGCCTGGCGGACGGCTTCACCAAGCGTTACGGCGTGGAGACCCTGGTCTATTTCGAGGCGCATGACACGATCGCCGCTGCCCTTCAGCGCGAAAAGAACATGAAGCACTGGTCACGCGAGTGGAAGATCGACCTGATCGTGAAAAGCAATCCCGCGTGGCAAGACCTATATGATGAAATAGCCCGCTGACGCGGGCGATGGATTGCCGGGTCAAGCCCGGCAATGACAGAGTGATATGACCCCCTCCCGCATTCATCGGCTGACGCTGACGCATTTTCGCAATTACCGGGCGGCGGGGCTCGAGACGGCGGCTGATCTGGTGGCGCTGGTCGGGCCGAACGGGGCGGGCAAGACCAATTGCATCGAGGCGATCTCGTTCCTGTCGCCGGGCCGCGGCCTGCGCCGGGCGACGCTGGAGGATGTCGCCGACAACCAGGGCGACGGCTCCTGGGCGGTGTCGGCGCAGGTCGAGGGCGCGCTGGGGCTGGCGACGCTCGGCACCGGCATCGATGCGCCGCGCGCGGATACCACGGTGAGCCGGCGCTGCCGCATCGACCGCGAGCCGGTGGGCTCGGCCAGCGCCTTCGGCGATCATATCCGCATGGTGTGGCTGACGCCGGCGATGGACGGGCTGTTCATGGGCGCAGCGTCCGAACGGCGGCGCTTCTTCGACCGTCTCGTGCTCGCCATCGACAGCGAGCATTCCAGCCGCATCAACGCGCTCGAGCGCTCCTTGCGCTCGCGCAACCGCCTGCTGGAGACGCGCAATTACGACGACCATTGGTGCGACGCGATCGAGCGCGAGACGGCCGAGCTCGCCGTCGCGGTGGCGGCCACGCGCGGCCAGACCGCGGCAAGGCTCACCGGCATGCTCAACGCGCGCGCGCAGGCATCCGCATTTCCGTCCGCTCAAATCGCGCTCGACGGCTGGATGGAGAACGCGCTGCTCGAGGAGACCGCGACCTCGGTCGAGGACCGCTACCGCCAGATCCTGCGCGACAACCGCCCGCGCGATGCGATCGCCGGCCGCACCACCGACGGCCCGCATCTCACCGACCTCCAGGTGATCTACGCGCCCAAGAGCATGCCGGCGCGCGATGCCTCCACCGGCGAGCAGAAGGCGCTGCTGATCGGCCTCGTGCTGGCGCATGCGAGCCTCGTCGCCGAGATGACCGGCATCGTGCCGCTGCTGCTGCTCGACGAGGTGGTTGCGCATCTCGATCCGAACCGCCGGGCGGCGCTGTTCGATGAGCTGAAGAAGCTCGGCGCGCAGGTGTGGCTGACCGGTGCGGATCCTGCCGCCTTCGCCGAGATCGGCGCGGGGGGCGAAGTGTTTGACGTCGAGAGCGGACGAGTCTCGGCCCGCAGCTAGGCCGCCGCATTGAACCCGCCTGTTCCAGATCGCGACTAGCTGCTTGAGGCCGCAAGAAGCGGCCATCGCGCAGCACTCCGACATGCGCGACATCCTTCGCGATATTTTTGGAGCATGAGCATGACGGCGGTGAGGCATGGGGCGCAAGCTCCGGCACGATGGCAGTTGTTTGCGTGCGGCTTCGCCCTGTTTGCGATGTGCATGCTCGCGGCCAGCGCCGGTGCCTCGCTGCCGCATCTGTTTCCGACGCCGCTCACGCTGGATTCCGATGCCAAGCTGCCCGCACCGACCCGCTATACTTACAGGGGGATCCACACCACGCTGATGCAGGGCGTCGACGCGCCGCTCCGCGTCAGGCTGGAGGCCACCGTGCCCGCGGGGCTCAGCGACGTGCTCGCCTTCTACCGGACCGAGCTTCGCAAGCTCGGCTGGCAAGAGCAGCATGATGGCGCCGTGATCAATGCCGATCACATCCGGCTCGCCTTCGTCTCGCCGCTGGGGCCGGCCGCGCTGAAGCTCGACCGCAAGGATTCCGGCACCTCGGTTCATCTGGTGCAGAAGAACGCGGACATGGCGACAAAGGCGAACGTGCTGCCCGAGCCCGGCCAGGCGAAGCTGGTGTTCAGCAATATCGGCGACAAGGAAGCGGTCCTCACCATCAACGAGCGGACCATCCCGCGCCCGGCCGGCGCGAACGCCGTCGCGCTGGACCTCGCGCCGGGCGAATATTCGTACAGGCTGGGCGTCCCGGGCCAACCCGCCACCACGAACATCCTCACCGTCGCCGCCGGCGACACCTGGGAGCTCACGGTCGGGCGCGACGGTGACGCCTGGCCGCCGCTGCAGCTGTACTGAGCCTGTTGAACCTCTCCGGTTCCCGGCGCGACTTCTCGTCTGAGGCCGCACCGACGGCGCCGCAGCCCGCCAATGCGCAAGGGCATGACGACCCGCGCGACATCCAGGAGTTTTTTGACGATGCCGATGATCCGGCGCGGGGCGCAAGTCCCGGCAAGATGGCTGCTGCTTGCCTGCGGCATTCTCGCGATAGTGATCCCCTCGCGTCCCGCCGGCGCGGCAGACGACGGCATCGTCGACGTCCATACGCTGCCGCGGCTCGACGGCGCGGTGGAGGACACTTCGCGTCCCGACACCTATCGCGTGATCTACACCGTGCCGACCCCGCTTGCCGCCACGTCGGACGCCACCAGGAAGCTGCTGAGCGCCGACGGCTGGGTGCCCTATGTGTATCCGCTGGATGAGAAAAGCACAGCGTTGACCTTCAAGAAGGGACGGCAGGGGCTGCGCGTTTCCTTCACACAGGCGCGCGGGCGACCCGACCAGTCCGCCGTGTTCTACACGCCGAACCGGATCTATGCGAACGTGCCCTTTCCGGAAGGTGCGATCGATCTCGTGTTCGACGAGACCCGGCCCTATCTCAGCTGCATTGCGCCCGGCGCGCTCGATGCGACCGCAGCATTCTTTACCAAGGACATGGCGGCGATGGGATGGCGCAAGCTGAACCCCGATACGGCATCGCGCTGGCCGAACGCCGATCTTGCCGGGGACGTTCCGAACGGCGTTCGCGCCTTCTACGACCACCCCGATCGCGACGCGACGCACGTCTACCAGAAGCCGGTGATGCTGACCCTGACGCGCCGCGACGATGGCCGCACCAATGTCGAGATCCGGGTCGCGCCGTTCGCGCTGCCGGAGGTGCTCGAGGCCGACGACGATATGGCCGGCCTGCCGCGGCCGAAGCCGACCAAATCTGCACGGGGTCTCGGCAGCGCCAGCTCGAACAAGCGCGAGATCTCGGCCGCCGCGATCGCCGAGCTGCCCGCCGTGCGCGCCTTCTATCAGCGCGAGCTCACCGCGCGCGGCTGGCAGGAGGACGGCCGCGCGCCGCTCGCGCCCGGCGACGAGGTGGCGATCAAGATTTCCAACACTGATGAAACCGGTGTGCTGCGGCTCGGCCGCAAGTATGATTTCACCATGGTCAGCCTGACCGCGCAGGTGAAGGAATCCGCGCTCGCCGCTCGCGCCAAGGCGAAGAAGGAGGCCGACGCGCGGTTCCTGAGCGATGCCTTGGGTACGGCTCAGCAGCTCATTGCGGCCGATGATATCAGGCGCAAGACGCAAGCCGCCGCCCTGTCGGACGCCCCGCTCACCGCGCTCGCTGACAGCAAGACGCCGGTGCCGCTGCCCGAAAACGCCGAAGCCGTGAAGTTCGAAGGCGGCGACGGCCGGCTGGAATTCTCCTCGGCGTCGAGCGTGAAGGCGCTCAGCAGCTTCTATCGGACCGCGCTGAAGAGCTCGGGCTGGAAGGAGCAGCCCTCCGTCATCAACCAGCCGAACATGGCGGTGATGGCGTTCTCGAAGGGCGGCAAGTCGATCTCGATGACGGTGATGCAGATGGGCCCGAAGGTGAATGTCCGCGCCGACGGATCGGGCCTGGTGACCGAAGCGGCCAAGGCTGCGGCCGGTGCGGAGGTGGAGGTTCAGGCCAAATCCGCCGAGCCGCTCAAGCCCGATCCTGAGTCCCCGCTGCCGGTGCCGACGCAGCGTTCGTCGAAATCGCTCGCCACCACCAAGATACCCGGAGGCGAAGCGCCGCTCCGCCGCGAGCTCGAGGCCCGCATCCCCGCTTCGCTCGACGAGGTCCTCGCCTTCTACCGGGCCGAGCTTGCAAAGCTGGGCTGGCAGGAGAAGACCGACGGCGTGGCCTTGTCAGCGGAACGCGCGCAGATCGAATTCACCTCGCCGCAAGGTCCCGCCGTGCTCAAGCTCGGCCGCGCCAAGGGCGAGACCACGGTCAGCCTGGCGCAGAAGAATGCCGATGCCGCGACCAAGGCCGAGATCATGCCGAAGGCGGGACAAGCGCGGCTCATGCTTGGAAACATGGCAGCGAACGAGGCCGCGCTGACGATCAACAAGCAGTCGGTGAAGATCGCAGCCGGCGCCGGCGGCCCGCAATCACCGAAAGGCCCGATGCTCGACCTGCCGCCTGGCAAGTACGTGTACGCGTTGCGCCTGCCCGGCCGCCCTGCGCGTAGCGAGTCCCTGACCGTTGCCGCCGGCGAGGCCTGGGGCCTTCTGGTGGGCCCGAGCGGCGACGTGCTGCCGCTGCAGATGTATTGAGGCTGCACGCTTTCAGATTCGCGGTATCGTCATGGCCGGGCTTGTCCCGGCCATCCACGTCTTCCGCGACGCCAAGAACGTGGATGCCAGGACAAGGCCGGGCATGACGGCGATCGATGAATCAGTTTCAGGTGCCCCAAAACCACTCTTCCTGGCCCCGCAAAATCCACGGCTTTTCGAGGCAAAAAACTGCCCTCGAATCGGGCTTTTTGCGGCGCCCAGAATCGGCCCTCCGGCGCCTTGAAAGCCGGCCGAAAAACCCTATCTGCTCAAAGGGTTGCTGGAGGATACTTTGCGCTAGGCGCAAGCGGTCTTTCATGGCACAAATAGCCCCGCAAATCAGCGCCTTTTGCGCCGCTGATTCGGGCGACATCTCGAAGGCCTCTCATGACAGAACCTGCTCGGCAGCACGCTGCCGAAAACGAGCCCTCCAACGCGAGCGATTACGGCGCGGAATCGATCCGCGTGCTCAAGGGACTCGATGCCGTCCGCAAGCGCCCGGGCATGTATATCGGCGACACCGACGACGGCTCGGGCCTGCACCACATGGTCTACGAGGTCGTCGATAACGCCATCGACGAAGCGCTCGCCGGCCATGCCTCGCGCGTCGAGGTGATCCTCAACGCGGATAATTCCGTCACCGTGCGCGACGACGGCCGCGGAATTCCCGTCGACATCCACAAGGGCGAAGGCATCTCGGCGGCCGAGGTCATCATGACCCAGCTGCACGCCGGCGGTAAGTTCGACCAGAACTCCTACAAGGTTTCCGGCGGCCTGCACGGCGTCGGCGTCTCCGTCGTCAACGCGCTGTCGAGCAAGCTCGGCTTGCGCATCTGGCGTGACAACAAGGAGCACTATATCGAGTTCGCTCACGGCGATGCCGTCGCACCGCTGAAGGTGGTCGGCGAGGCGCCGGGCCGGCGCGGCACCGAGGTGACGTTCCTGGCCTCGACCGAGACCTTCAAGAACATCGAATACGACTTCGCCACGCTCGAGCATCGCTTACGCGAGCTCGCCTTCCTCAATTCCGGCGTCAACATCGTGCTCTCCGACATGCGCCACGCGGTCGAGAAGCGCGAGGAGATGTTCTATTCCGGCGGCGTCGAGGAGTTCGTCAAATATCTCGACCGCAACAAGAAGGCGCTGGTGCCGGCGCCGATCATGGTGCGCTCGGAAGCCAACGGCATCGGCGTCGAGGCCGCTTTGTGGTGGAACGACAGCTACCACGAGAACGTGCTGTGCTTCACCAACAACATCCCGCAACGCGACGGGGGCACCCATCTCGCCGGGTTCCGCGGCGCGCTGACGCGCCAGGTCAACGGCTATGCCGAGGCCAATGCCAAGAAGGAAAAGATCGCGCTGACCGGCGACGATTGCCGCGAAGGGCTCACCGCCGTTCTCTCGGTGAAGGTGCCCGATCCGAAGTTTTCGTCGCAAACCAAGGACAAGCTGGTGTCCTCGGAAGTGCGCCCCGTGGTCGAGAACGTCCTTAACGAGGCGCTTGCCGCCTGGTTCGAGGAGCACCCGAGCGAAGCCAAGATGATCGTCGGCAAGGTGATCCAGGCCGCGGCGGCCCGTGAAGCTGCGCGAAAAGCGCGCGAACTGACGCGCAAGAGCCCGCTCTCGGTCTCCTCGCTGCCGGGCAAGCTCGCCGACTGCCAGGAAAAGGATCCGGCCAAGTCCGAGCTCTTCATCGTCGAGGGCGACTCGGCAGGCGGCAGCGCCAAGCAGGGCCGCAACCGCGAATTCCAGGCCGTCTTGCCGCTCCGCGGCAAGATCCTGAACGTCGAGCGCGTGCGTCCCGACAAGATGCTGTCGTCAGAGCAGATCGGCACGCTGATCACCGCGCTCGGCACCGGCATTAGCGACGAGTTCTCGGTCGAGAAGCTGCGCTATCACAAGATCATCGTGATGACGGACGCCGACGTCGACGGCGCCCACATCCGCACGCTGCTGCTGACGTTCTTCTACCGGCAGATGCGCGACATCATCGATGGCGGCTATCTCTATATCGCCCAGCCGCCGCTCTATAAGGTCTCACGCGGCAAGTCCGAGCAGTACCTGAAGGACGAGCGGGCGCTGGAAGACTATCTCATCGACGCCGGCCTCGATGATTGCGTGTACATCCCCGGCACCGGCGGCGACCGCTCCGGGCGCGATCTGCGCGCGCTGGTCGACGACGCCCGCGTAGTCCGCAGCGTCCTGCGCAACCTGCACAGCCGCTATAATCGCAAGGTGGTCGAGCAGGCCGCCATCACCGGCGTGCTGAACAAGGAGATCTACGGCGATCCCGAGAAGGCGGCGGCCGCCGCGCAATACATCGCGAGCCGGCTGGACAACCAGGCCGAGGAGGTCGAGCGGGGCTGGGTCGGACAATTCATCGAGGGCCAGGGCTTCCTGTTCGAGCGCACCGTGCGCGGCGTCAAGGAAGCCGCCGTCATCGACGATGCGCTGCTTGGCTCGGCCGAGGCGCGCAAGCTCGACGAATACACGACCAAGCTCCAGGACGTTTACGCCCGCTCCGGCAAGCTACGGCGCAAGGATTCCGAGCACGTGGTCCACGGCCCGGTCGATCTGTTCGAGGCCGTGACCGATTCGGGTCGCAAGGGCATCAGCCTGCAGCGCTATAAAGGCCTGGGCGAGATGAACCCGGAGCAGCTCTGGGAAACGACGCTCGACACCGAGGCACGCTCGCTGCTCCAGGTGAAGGTCAAGGAGGTCGACGAGGCCGACGACATCTTCACCAAGCTGATGGGCGACGTCGTCGAGCCGCGCCGCGATTTCATTCAGGAACATTCGCTGAGCGCGACGATCGATATTTGAGGGCTCGCTGCTTCCGCGGCGTCATGGCCGGGCTTGTCCCGGGCATCCACGTCTTGCCCCCGCGGAACAAAGAACGTGGATGCCCGGGACAAGCCTGGACAAGCCCTGGCATGACGGCAGCACCAATCCGGCTCTGAACCTCTCCACGCGCCGTCGCGACGAAACGGCATGACCCCGCAAGGCCAGTTCCGGCCGGGAAGTGTCGCGCCATGACCGCCTCTGCAACGACCAGCTCCGCCGCGCCCTCACGCCGTCTCGGCATCATCGGCAGCATTGTCGGCGTGCTGGCGCTGATGGCGGCGGTGCTGCCGCATTGGGTCGTGCCGATCGTGTTTCCGCCGCCGCCGGCGGACAAGGTGATCGTCGACACCGGACATCGCATCAAGGACCGCATCGTCGCGAAGGTGAAGGGCGTCGAGTATCAGGCCCCGAAGGTCGAGAAATCGGCTGGACGAAGCTGGAGTGAAACCGCGTCGGTCACGGCAATCTCGCTCGGCCTGCTCGCCATCCTGCTTTCGGTGCTCTCCCTGATCTTTCGGGAGGAACGGCTCCTCGCCGCCGTCGCCGCCACACTCGGCACCGGCGCCATCGCCATCGAAATCTCCTTCGTCATGATGGGGGCCCTGATCCTGATCGCGATCCTCTATGTGATCGGGAATATCATCGGTCTGTTTTGAGGCCTCTTGCCACAAGCTCCCGTCCTCATCCTGACGAGCCCGCGAAAGCGGGCGTCTCGATGGATGGCCACGGGCGACATAGGGGCCTGCATGGTTCGAGACGCGCGTTCCGCGCTCCTCACCATGAGGGATCAGCAGCCTCGCCTGGGCTCACGGACCGGCCACGAACCACCGCCCACTACAATTGCTCCCGCGCTCAAATCTCTGTAGTTTCCGCCCGAAACAGGCCCTCCCACTCAACAGGACAGCGAGAACCCCGTGGCGCCCATCCAATACATCGTCGAGGGCGGTCACCGGCTCTCGGGCTCGATCGAGCCGTCCGGCAACAAGAATTCGGCGCTACCGATCATCGCCGCCGCGCTGCTGACCGAGCATCCGGTCGTGCTGGAGAACGTGCCGCGGATCCGAGACACCGAGACGCTGGTCGAGCTGGTCCGCTCGGTCGGCGCGTCGGCCGAATGGTCCGCGCGCAACACGCTTCACATCCACGCCAAGAGCATCCGCGCCGCCGACCTCGACCCCGAGCTGTGCGTGCGCATTCGCGCCTCGATCCTGCTCGCCGGGCCCCTGCTCGCCCGCTGCGGCGAGGTGATGCTGCCGCCGCCGGGCGGCGACGTCATCGGCCGCCGGCGACTGGACACGCATGTGCTCGCGCTGGAGCAGCTCGGCGCCAAGGTTACCGCGACCGACCGGCTCGAATTCCGTGCACCAAAGCTCGCGGGCGCGGACGTGTTCCTGGACGAGCCGAGCGTCACCGCCACCGAGAACGCGCTGGTCGCGGCGGTCGCCGCCGACGGCATCACCTATTTGCGCAACGCGGCCTCCGAGCCGCATGTGCAGGACCTCGCCAATTTCCTGGTCGCGCTCGGTGCCAGGATCGAAGGCATCGGCACCAACACCATGATCATCCATGGTCAAGCAACGCTCGGCGGGACGACCTACCGGATCCAGCCCGACCACATCGAGGTCGGCTCGCTGATCGGGCTTGCCGCCGTGACGCGCTCTCCCTTGCGCATCGCGCGCGCGGGCGTCGAGCATCTGCGCTCGATCCGCATGGGCTTCGAGCGGCTCGGCATCGTCTGCCGGATCGAGGGCGACGACCTCATCGTGCCCTCCAACCAGACATTGAAGATCCAGGACGATTTCGGCGGCCATGTGCCCAAGCTGGAGGACCAGCCCTGGCCGGCCTTCCCGGCCGACCTGATGTCGATCGCCATCGTCACGGCCACGCAATGCGAGGGCGTGATCCTGATGTTCGAGAAGATGTTCGAATCCAGGATGTTCTTCGTCGACAAGCTGATCGCGATGGGTGCGCGCATCGTGCTGTGCGACCCGCACCGCGCCATCATCGCCGGCCCCAGCCGCCTGCACGGCGCCACAATGACCTCGCCCGATATCCGCGCCGGCATGGCGATGCTGCTGGCCGCCGTCTGCGCCGAGGGCACCTCGACCATCAACAACGCCGACCAGATCGAGCGCGGCTATGAGCGCATCGAGGAGCGGCTGAACGCGCTTGGTGCGAAGATCAAGCGCGTGCCGGAGCGGAGCTAACCTGTTCTATTTTGGCGGATTCGCGTCGAAGGCCTGTTTGCAGGCCGCGGACAAGCTCGCGTAATTGTCGCCGAGGCATTTGCGGATGCGGCCGCTCCCGGGCATGGTGCCGGCGCAGAACCGTGAATAGTCTGCCTTGCAGGCCTGCTTCGCCTCACTCCGCGCATCACCTGCGGAGGCTTGCGAAAGAAACAGCACGAGAAGTGCGATCAGACTCGCGGCCGCAAGACCCGCACGCACGTAGACCGCCGTCCGATGCGAGAACCTCACCACTGGTCCGCTTGCCGTCCTGTCAAATCGTTGCACCATATCATCTCCACCAATTCGCAGACATCGATGTAGGTGATACGTCTGGACGGGCCGAATCCCTCGTTCACTTTGCGCGACTCAGCGAAAATAGCCGCCGACGAGCTGTCGGCGTCCTTTCGCTGAAATTCGTTCCAGCATCTCGACGAAGGTCGAGACGACGATGTCGCCAATCTTCACGCGCTTGTCGCGGGCATCCTTCACGGCTGCGTCCAGCTCGGCCTTGTCGAGATTCGTCTGCGCCGCCGTTTTCATCGCCTTCATCAGCGCGAGCCGGTACTCGGCCTGGAGCGGGGCCAGCTCCGCCTCCTTGCCGCGATAAATGCTCCACAGGATCTCCGCGTCTTCCGCCGGAAGTCTCTCGGCGACACGCTCAATCATGCGCAGCGGCACGCCCGCACCGGCCCTGAAGCCGCCGGGCCGCAGCCATTGCACCGAGACGTAGGTGAACAGGACGACGTTGACGCACAGCGACAGCAGCATGAGCGCCCGCCAAGGCGTGAACCATTCTCGCCAGAACTTCATTGCACCGATCCAAATCCCATTGCATAGACGTCGAAGACGCCGCTCATGACGGACAAGGGGTCCGACGGCGAATGGACATAGGGCAGCGCTCCCGCCAGCCACACACCCACCATCACAGAGCAGGCGAGACTTGCGGCGGGAACGAGCGCCGGCCAGCGCAGCAGGCGCTGATGCAATGCCGGCCTATGCTGCTGCGGGATGGCGGCGAGCCTTTGCAGGACCAGAAAGCTCGAACGATCCACTCTCGCAGCCTCGATCTCCGGGGCGACGGCAAGGAGCCGGTCGAGGCGCGACTGCTGGTCCAGGACCGCAGCGCCTTCCGCAGTCGCCGCAATCCGCCGCGCGGCTTCGCGCGTCGGCGCGGGCCAGCGCTCGACGTCACCTCCCCATGTCTCGGCCAATTGTCTGAACTGTTCGGGCGTCATACGTGGCTCCCCGTCTGCTGTATTTTCTGAACATTTGCCTTGAGCGCCGTGCGGGCGCGGCCCAGCAGCGATTCGAACGCCTTGGCGCTGAGATTCATCGCGTTCGCCGCCTCCTCGCCGCTCAATCCCTCCATGTGGAAGAGGGCGATCGCACCGCGCTGCCGGTCCGACAGGCCGGCCATCGCGCGGTTGAGGAGGCGAAGCTCCTCATCGGCGATGAGCCGTTCGACGGCGTGCGGTCCCGAATCGGGCACATCGCCGGCGTCTTCGAGGGGCTGGAACGTTCGGCGCCGCGTGCGGTCGAACGTCAGGTTGAGGACGATGCGGTAGAGCCAGGTCGTGAATTTCGCAACCTGCGGGTCGAAAGAGGCTGCGTGAGTCCAGACGCGCATGAACGCCTCCTGGCCGATGTCGTCGGCCTCGGCCGGGTCGCGCACGATCCGCTCCGCGACGCGCAGCGCCCGAGGCATATGGCGCCGCATGAGGACGCGAAACGCGTGCTGCCGCTGCGCCGAAACCTCCGCCATCAAGGCCTCGTCCGATGGCTCTTCCATCACATCGATCTGTTGCTCTGGCCTGCGGACATCGTAGCCGAGAATTGCGAACCGATCCTACCAGGCGATAGCCGCCTCCAACCGAGCATCAAAAGCGCCAATAGACTCCGGCGCGCACCGTGTGCGTGTCGAGCCGGGACTCGCGCGCGCCGAAGGTCGTCGCGCCGACCGTCTGGGCGGCCAGCGTCTTCGAGCCGTAATTGTCATAGAGATATTCGAGCCGGACCGAGGCCTGTGGTGCGAAGCGGAATTCCCCGCCCGCTCCGATCGACCAGCCGATCCGTGTATCGCTCCAGCTCGCAACGGCCCCGATCCCATTGTCGAACGCCTTGCTCTCGGCGCCCGCGACGGCAAGGCCACCGGCGGCGAACAGCAGCGTTCGGTCGAAAGCATAGCCGATCCGTCCACGAAGGTGGCTGTTCCAATTGACCGCGGATTGAAGCTGCGTGACCGCGGGGGTCGGCGCAAAGCCGGTATCGATCGTCGCGCGCGCATCGACGAAGTTCACGTCGCCCTCGAGCCCGGCGACGATCCGGCCCCATTGCGCCGAGAAGCCCGCCGTTGCACCCACGATTGCGCCCTTCGGATCGACAAAGTGGAATTCACCCGTCGCCGGCAGCGAGATATCGGAACGGCCGGAAACATAGCCGGCCTGAATCCCGACATAGGGCCCCGCCCAGCTCAGCAGGGCTGCCGATGCCGCCTGCGGGGGCGGCGCTGCGGGCAGCCTCAGGTCGGCCGCTGCAGCGGCGTCGGTACTAAGGATGGCGGAACCGATGAACAGTGCGGCGAACGTCAGTCTAAATCTCGTTATCATACTCAATTCCCAATGTGAGACCGGCCCAGATTCGCCGCACATGACGAATACGGCGCAACCCGACCTTTCCTTCGCCTGAGCCCCGCCTTTTTTTCAGCGGCACCCGCCCTCACATTTCTTTGCCGTTACTTCGCCGATCGAGGCTGCTATGTCCCCGGCATGACCGAGCTTTTGGATACCAAACGGCGGTACCGGGCACGCCTGGACGCACGGCAGAGCCACCTTGCCGAAGAATTCGTCGAGACGCTGCGCCTCGCCGTGCCGCTGATGCTGACGCAACTCGGGCAGATCGCGATGATCACGACCGATCTTGCGATGATCGGGCGGCTCGGCGAGGAGGCGGTGGCCGCGGCGGCGCTGGCACATACGGTCTATTTCGTCAGCTTCACGTTCGGGCTCGGATTGACGTCCGCAGTGTCGCCGCTGGCGGCGCAGGCGTTCGGCGCCGGCGACGTCAGGCGCATTCGGCGCTCCTTGCGCGTCGGTCTGTGGGCCGCGCTGCTGATTTCGCTGCCGATGATGGCCTCGCCGCTCTATGGCGAGCAGATTTTGCTCGCGCTCGGTCAAACGCCGCACTCGGCCGCGCTGGCGCAGCACTATCTGAACGGCCTTGCCTGGGGCATCGCACCGGCGCTCGGATTCATCGCGCTGCGCAGCATGATGAGCGCGGTGAACCGACCGCAGGCGCCGCTGTGGATCACACTGGCGGCGATCCCGGTCAATGCCGCGCTGGTCTATGCCCTGATCCACGGCCTGTTCGGCCTGCCCGAGCTCGGCCTGTTCGGCGCGGGGCTTGCGACCACGCTGGTCAATCTCGGCACCTTCCTCGCCGCGCTCGCGATCGCCGGGCTGCGCAAGCCGTTCGCAGACTATCACCCGCTTGCGCGCCTGTGGCGGATCGACTGGCCCTTGATGCGCCAGCTGATCGCGATCGGCGCGCCGATCTCGTTTTCCCTGCTGCTGGAATATGGCCTGTTCTCCTCGGCCGCGCTGCTGATGGGCTTGATCTCAACCACCGCGATTGCCGCGCACCAGATCGCGCTCCAGGTCACCGCCGTGCTGTTCATGGTGCCGCTCGGCATCGGCATGGCGGCGACGGTGCGGGTCGGCCACGCCTTCGGCCGCAATGATCCGGCGGCGGTGAAGCGCGCAGGGCTCGTCGCAGCCGTGCTCGGCCTCGCGCTGGTCTCCGCGCTGACGATCGCCATCGTGATCGGTCGCTATCAGCTCGGCCGGCTGTTCTTCGGCGCCGGCAGCGAAAGTGCGGCCACCATCGAGCTGACGGCAACGCTGCTGCTGGTCGGGGCCAGCTTCTTCATCGCCGACGGCCTGCAGACCATCATGGGCGGTGCGCTGCGCGGCATCAACGACACCAAGATGACCCTGCTGTTCGCCGCGATCGGCTATTGGGGCGTCTCTTTTCCCATCGGCTGGTTGCTGGCGTTCCACACAGGGCTGGGCGCGATCGGCGTCTGGATCGGATTCTCGATCGGCACGTTCGTCTATGCCGGGCTCCTGATCTTGCGCTTCCGGATGCTGACGCGCAAAATGGCGGGATGATCGGGACGGTCCGCGAAGTCGCGCCTGAAGTCGATGCCGATGCGCTGCTCGCCGGCGCGCAGTTCATCGACGCGTTTTGCGTGGACATCGGCGCCGCGGCGGTGAATGCCCGCGAAGCCTGCACCAGGATGGTGCTGCACGGGCCGCGCTGGATCGACGCACTGCTGCGCCTGCGCAACATTCTGGTGAGGCCGTTCGGGCTGAAGACATCGGGCGAAGGCGCCCCGGCGCCGGGCGGCATGATCGGCCTGTTTCCGGTGCTGAGCGAGACGCCGGAGCAGCTGGTCGCGGGCTTCGATGATTCGCACCTCGATTTCCGCATCGTGGTCGACGTTTCAGGCAATGCCGCGCGCCGCCATGTGACCTCGACCACGCTGGTGCGCACGCACAATTTGCTCGGCCGGACCTATCTTGCGCTGATCATGCCCTTCCACAAGCTCGTGGTCCGCAACATGATGGGACGCATCGTGGAGACGGCCCGATGAACTGTGCGGGCCGACATTGAACGAACACGCCGTGTTCAGCCCACCGGCCCTGCAGTCCAATTGTCGCCAGCGAGCGGACTGACTTTCACGTCAGGAATGACACCGAGGTCCATGCTCGGATCGAAATGGCGCATCGTCCGCTCATTGAGGTCGATGATGCGGCCAGGTCTTAGTGGTCCCACATCGTTTATCTTGACGATGACCTTCTTGCCCACGGCCTCGACGAGAGCATATTTCGGCCTCGCGCCAAATCCGACCCCACCGAATTTCCGGCGCAGGCTCGTCTTGATGGCAGCCGTCCAGGCAGCGGGATCATAACGCTCGCCGGAAGCCGTCTGCGGACCGCCCTCCTCCTTGCCGGGCTTGAACGGATTATAGGTGGACGCCGCGCCAACAATCGCATCGCCGGAGGCGGCATCGACGACGGCACTTGAGTGATCCCCACGCGTTTCACTTCGAGCAACGGCAACAGAGAAGGCAAGCGTAACCAGGGCGCCGCAAACTGCGACGCTCGAGCGGAAGAGCATCATGAGTCCTGTGATTTTTTAGATTGTCCGGTTCCAGAACCGCAAACGTGGTCAAGCGAACGCAGCAGCGTTCATGAACTTGCCGATCGTTTTGCGGATTCGAGCCAACCCCTGGCTACGGAACCGTTGTGAGAACCGGAGTGGTCTCACGTCGTGTTTAGCTTCTCGCCGATTAAAACAGAGAATGCGTCAGCAACATGACCCGATGGAACCTCGTGCGTGGAGCGACTCAGAGCCGCAGACCGCCGATCACCGCCGCGCTTCGCACACGCGCATTACTGTCGAAAGCCGACGTTGACGACGACGCGGCCGAACTCACTCCGCAACGCGTGCGGTTTTATCTGTCGAGGCCTCCGACCATTCGCCGACGACGCGGTCGAGATCGCCGAGATTCTGGTGCATCTGCTCCAGGGAGAAGCCGAGCGCGAAGAAGCGCTCGGCGGTGTCGCTCGCGTGGCCGCGGATCAGGCCATCCTGACGGACGGACGCGACCGCCTCGGCATAGTGCTGGAGCGCGACATGGACGGGATGGATCGGCGGCGCGCCGGCGCCCTCGCGCAAGGCGCCAGCGGCCGAGCGGAGGAAGCGGGCGATCACGGTCGACACTTCCGACAGGGGCGCTGCCAGCCGCAATTGCACTTCCACCGGCAGCGGCACCACCGTGGCGCGGCCGATCATCACGACGTCATGGCGCAGCCGCAGGATCGTTCGCAGCAACGGGCCGGTGTCCGGACCGCTCGACAAGCGCGCCGCCCGCTCACGCTCGGCTTCGGAGCCGATCGCATTCAGATTGACCATCGCGGTGCCGATGCCGTCCTGGATCCGGTGCAGCGCGTCGTTGTCGCGGCCGCGCGTGAGGCCTGCCAGCAGCTCGGCGAGGGCATCGGCGATCAATTCGAGCAGAACCGCCGCGCTGGCGCGGATCTGCCGCACCGCGCGCGAGGGCAGCACCAGGAAGGAGACCAGCAATCCCGTGACGGCACCGACACCGACCTCGCTGACCCGATCGATCGCCGAGGTCAGCGGATCGGCATGATGCAGGGTCGGAACCAGGAGCACGATCACGGCGGTGACCGTGGCGGCGCTGAGGCTCGGATTGATCGCGGCGATGAAGGCGAGCGGAGCGACGGAGAGGACCAGCAGGCCGAGCAGGCCCGCCTCGCTGGAATAGGGAATCAGGATGGCGATGGCGCCGCCATAGAGGGCTCCGCCGATGGTGCCGAGCATGTAGTCGCGCGTCGCCTTCAGCGAGCGGCCGACGCTCATCTGGGTCACGATCAGCGAGGTCAGCACGGCCCAGAGCGGCAGCAGCAGATGCAGCGCGGTCGCGATCGCATAGGCCGCGGTCGCGGCGACCGTGACCCGGATCGCCAGCCCCAATTGCGTCCGCCGCGCCCGGACCCGGTCCAACAGCTGCCTTGCGCGCGTCATGCGGAATATCCCGATCCTTTTCGCCTAAGCAAAAGCATGGCTGATCCCCGCCGACGCAAGGCCGCTTGAAAGGCCAAATCAGCCCGCCTAACTTGCGCGCCAAATCGAGGAAACACGATGGCTCACGAAACCGCAACGCTCGCCGCCTATGTCTTCAATCTCAAGTACCAGGATATTCCGGCGGAGGTGCTGGAGCGCGCCAAGGTACTGACGCTGGACTTCCTCGGCAGCGCCATCAGGGCGCGGCGCGAGGCGGAATCGACCCCGTCGATGCTGAAGATGCTGGAGGCGCTGGCGCTCGACACCAAGGGCGAGTCCACCGTGTTCGGTGATGCCAAGACCTGGACGCCGGCGGTCGCGGCGCTGCTCAACGGCGCGCTCGGCCACTCCCTCGATTTCGACGACACCCATGCCGATTCCTCGCTGCATCCGAGCGCACCGGTGGTGCCGGCCGCCTTCGCCGTCGGCGAGATGGTCGGCGCCTCCGGGCGCGACGTGCTCACGGCGATCGTTGCTGGCTACGAGGTCTGCTGCCGGCTCGGCAATGCGCTCGATCCGACCTCGCATTACGCGCGCGGCTTCCACCCGACGGCGACGGCCGGCACCTATGGCGCAGCCGCGGCGGCGGGCAAGCTATTCGGCCTGAGCGAAAAGCAGCTGATTGCCGCGTTCGGCGTCTCCGGCAGCCAGGCCGCGGGCTCGCTGCAATTTCTGGTCAACGGCGCCTGGAACAAGCGCTACCAGGTCGGCGCCGCCGCGATGAACGGGGTGATCGCCGCGACGCTGGCGCGCAACGATTTCGTCGGTGCGACCGCGTCGGTCGAAGGCAAGCACGGCCTGCTCGCCGGTTATACCGACGATGCGCATCCGGACAAGGCGGTGGCTGAGCTCGGCAAGACCTATGAAACCATGAAGATCGGCGTGAAGCCGTATCCGAGCTGCCGCTACACCCATGCCGCGATCGACGCGCTGATCGCCATGCGGCGCGAGCACAATCTGACGCCGGAGCAGGTCAAGCGCGTAGAGATCGGCCTGCACCGCAACGGCATCACGCTGACCGGCGACGCCGCCACCAAGCGGCATCCGCGCTCGATCGTCGGCGGCCAGTTCTCGATGTTCTTCACCGGCGCGCTCGCACTCGACCAGGGTTCATTCGGCTGGGACGATTACAACCGGCTCGGCGACGCCGCCATCGACGCGCTCGCCGACAAGTTCGACGTGGTGCAGGACGATCGCCTCGAGATCGGCCGTACCCATCCCTTCGGCGCCCGCGTCAGCATCACGACGGACGATGGCGTGCACGAGCGGCTCTATGCCGATCCGTCCGGGGAGCCGACCTCGTTCCCGGATACGCAGGCGATGCAGCAGAAATTCCTGACACTCGCCCGCCCCGTGCTGAACGCGCGTGCGGAGAAGTTCGCGGATGCGATCATGACGCTGGAGCGGTTCGACCGCGTGGCGCGGGCGACGGAATTGGGGAGGTAGTTGGCGCCGCAGAGCGCGCCTCTTACCCTCCCCTGGAGGGTAAGAAAGAGCTCAGTCCACTCCCGCCAGCTTCCCCTTCTCGCGCGTTGCAGCGACCACATCGCGCACCAGATCGAACACACCGTCGGCGTGCGGCGGCGCGTTCGGCGAGCGCCCCATGCGCACGATCACCAGCTGCTCCGACGGGATCACGATGGTGTACTGCCCGATCGTGCCCTTGGCGAAGAAGGCATCGCGCGGCCAGCCGTGCTCCACGCGAAGATTTGCGCCGAAGCTGTCGCCCTGGTTGGTCCAGAAGCCGGCGCCGATGCCGACCCACGCATTCGGCGTGGCCGTCGCCGAATAGGTGACCCACCCTCCCGGCAGGATGCGTTTGCCACCGGCGACGCCGTCATTGAGATAGAGCTGGCCGAAGCGCGCCCAGTCGCGGGCGGAGGCGAGCATCTCGCTCGACCCTTCGATCGTGCCGGCGCCGTCGAGCTGGAGCACCACATTCCGCATGCCGAGCGGGGCGAACAATTCGCGGCGCGCAAAGCGCAGCGCGTCTTGCGGTGTGCCGCCGGCCGCATCGCGGATCAGACGCGAGAGAATGAGGGTGTTGCCGTCGTGATAATTCCATGCTGTGCCGGGCGCGGTTGCGAGCGGCATGCTCTCGGCATAGGCGGCCATGTCCTTCTCGGCAAATTTCATCCGGTTGACCGGCTCGAAGGCGGAGCCGAGCGAGGCCTGCAACGAGCTGCCGAGCGCAAGGCCCGCGGTGTGGCGCAGCAGCTGATCGACATTGATGGCATGGCGCGGATCGTCGGGATCTTTCCAGGCGGCGACCGGTGCGGGGCCGTCGAGCTTCAGCTTGCCCTGGCGCACCAGCACGCCGATCAATGCCGAGATCACCGACTTCGTCATGGAGAAGCCGAGCAGCGGCGTCTCGGGGCCGATGCCGTCGGCGTAGCGTTCGGCGACGACGCGGCCGGCCTTCATCACGACGATGGCGCGGGTGCGGCGGTAAGGCGGCTGAGCGGGCTCGGCGAAGGCGCGGTCGAGCGCGGCGCCGAGCTCGGGGCTCTGCGGCGGCACGATCGCGGGGCCGGCGATCGCGGGAAGCAACGCGGGCCGCTTGTCGTCAGGCAGCGGCTCGACGGAGGCAATGCCAGCGCCGTGCTCAAGCGTGCAGCCGAGGCCCTCGCGATACATGGCGTGGCTGCGGCCGAGGCCGAACAGCGTCACCGTGACATCCTTGCGGACGCGGTCGATTCCGTACTCCATCGCCCAGCTGATCAGGCTCGCTCCGGGCATGGCGTCGGTGGTCTCGGCGAAGTTGCGTCCGGGATCGAGGCCGGACACGAACGTCTCGGCGCACAGGATGTCGGCGACGAAGCCGGTCGCGACCTTCGGCACGTCGTGGGCTCGAGCCGCGCCGAGCGCGAGGCCGGCCGCGGTGATGGCGGAGGCGAAAAGGACGATCTTGCGGCGGCGGGTCACGGGCGTTCTCCGGCTGAGGCGTATGCCGGGGAGGAAGCGGGATGCGGGCGGGGGATGCTCGCCGGATTTGGAAAAGGGGTTGGTTGAAATCGGGGCGGGCTGGCCGATTTTGGAATAAGCGAGCTATTTCAGAGTGATACAAAAATGAGACAGCGATGGGTCTGCTCCCTCTCCCCGTTCTTACGGGGAGAGGGTTAGGGTGAGGGGGCTCTCCCCAGACGAGCCCGTCGTGAGACCTGTACCCCCTCACCCGGATCGCAAGAGCGATCCGACCTTTCCCCGCAAGCGGGGAGAAGTAAAGAAAGATCAAGCCGCACTCGTCTTCAACCGCCGGTACTCGGTCGGCGTCACGCCTGTCACCGCCTTGAAGGCGCGGTTGAATGGTCCCAGCGACTGGAAGCCGGCGTCCATGGCAATGGTGATGACGGGGACCTCAGCCTGGGAGGGATCGGCGAGCGCGGCCTTGGCTTCCTCGATGCGGTGGTTGTTCAGGAACACATTGAAATTGCGATAGCCGAGCCGCTGGTTGATCAGGCGGCGCAGCCTGTATTCGGGAATCCTGAGCCGGCCCGCCAGCACACCGATGGTAATGTTCTCCTGGCGATAGATCCGCTCGTCCGCCATCAGGCGCATCATGGCATCGATGAGTTTCTGGTCGGAGTCCTCGGCCAAAGGCTGGATCGGCGCGATCGCCGGTGCGGGCTCTGGCGCAATCGGAAACAGATCGGCGCCATCGACTCGCAACATTGCGTAGGCGATCGCGGCAACGATGCAGGCGAGCACGCCTGTATTGATGGTGTCGGCGACATCGCTCGCGCTGAAGGCAACGAGGATCTGGAGCAGCGCATTCAACCCGCCATAGAGTGCGGCGGCGCAGACGATGACGACGCGCAGGCGGCGGCGACGCTCGACCAGATCGGCGGACCACGATCCGATCGTCTGCACCACCGCGAGCGCGATGAAGCCGAGCACGATCAGGTTCACTGCCGTCACGGAGAACCGCGCGTTGCCGCCCGGCGCGATCCAGAGACATCCGACGAAGCTGAAGGCGGTCACCGCGGCCCAGATCAAACCATGCCACCAGCGTAGCCGAAACTCGTCGTCGAACAGCGCGCGCGTGAACAGCCAGAACACGACGATGTTGCCGGTCGACAGTGCAATCAGCGGCGCGTGCCAGATTAGAACGAGCGACGACAGGCCGACGGAATAGCTCGCGGCATGCGCCGCCGAGCCTAGCGCGAAGGCCGCGCCGAGGCGGGCCGCGAGCACATTGCGGAAATCGGAGAGCAATGACGCCGCCAGCACCAATAGCAGCGCGACGCTGGCAGCGCGGAAGGCAAGTTCGGTTGCGGCAAGGGTCATCAGACGGTGCGAGGGCAGCGGTTGAAGGCAGCCGAACATCGTTCGTCAGGCTCGTTTTTTCAAGCGGCATGCCACCGTTGGAGCGGCATTTCACCGCTGTCATCGCCCGCGAAGGCGGGGGATCCAGTACTCCGAGGCGGTTGTGATTGGATCGATAAGCCGCGGCGTACTGGATGCCCCGGTCAAGCCGGGGCATGACAGCGGAGTATGTGGGCTATCGCAGCTGTGACGTCGGGCCCGGCCTTTGTCGCGACGGCGACGCCAAATCCTGCTAGCGTCGCGTTCAACAAAGCCAAAAGGAGTCCCCCCATGAGCTGGCAGCCCTCGAACGATCCCGTGCTCGGCGATCCCATGTCCTGCGATGCGCTCGATCTCGTCATCGTGCCGCGCACGCGCGATCTCGGTGACGGGTTCGCGGTGCGCCGGGCGTTGCCGCATGGCAAGCGGCAGATGGTCGGGCCTTTCATCTTCTTCGACCATTTCGGCCCGGTGCAGTTCGTCTCCGGCAAGGGCATGGACGTGCGGCCGCATCCGCATATCGGGCTCGCCACCGTCACCTATCTGTTCGACGGCGCCATCATGCATCGCGACAGCGAGGGCAACGTCCAGGAGATCGCGCCCGGCGCAATGAACCTGATGACGGCCGGCCGCGGCATCGCCCATTCCGAGCGCACGCCGGACGCGCAGCGCGCCTCGGGCCAGAAGATGCTCGGCCTGCAAAGCTGGATCGCGCTGCCGGCGGGCTCCGAAGAGATCGCGCCGTCGTTCCAGCATTATGCGGCAGGCGATTTGCCGATGATTTCCGAGCGCGACTTCACTGCGCGGGTGATCGCGGGCTCCGCCTTCGGCATCGCCTCGCCGGTGTCGATGGTCTCGCCCTGGTTCTACACCGAGGTCACGGCGCTCGCGGGCGCGAGCGTGCCGCTCGACCCCGATCATGAGGAGCGTGCGATCTATGTCGTCGACGGCGAGGTCGAGATCGCCAACGAGCGCTACGAGGGGCCGCGCCTGCTGATCTTCCGGCCCGGCGACCGCATCACCGTGAAGGCGCTGAAGGCGACGCGAATGATGTTTCTCGGCGGCGATGCGCTGGAAGGCCCGCGCCACATCTGGTGGAATTTCGTCTCCTCCAGCAAGGAGCGGATCGAGCAGGCCAAGCAGGACTGGAAAACCGGGCGCTTCGCCGCAGTTCCGCAGGAACACGAGTTCATTCCGCTGCCGGAATAGGCTAATCCGGTGTCTGGCCGCGCCATCAGACGCGGCCAGATGTCCTGTGCGAAGGCTTTGCCGATGACCACCATGCTCTCCAGCGACCTGCCGCTCCCCAAGATCGGACGTGGCAAGGTGCGCGATATCTACGCCGTCGACGACGACCGCCTGCTACTCGTCACCACCGACCGCGTCAGCGCCTTCGATGTGGTGATGGGCGAGACCATCCCGATGAAGGGCGCGGTGCTGACCCAGATCAGCGCGTGGTGGTTCAATGAGCTCGAAGGCGTGGTGCCGCATCACATGATCAGCGCCGACACCGACGAGATCATTGCGGCCGTGCCGGCGTTGAAACCGCACCGCGCCGAGATCCTCGGCCGCGCCATGCTGTGCAAGCGCACCACCGTGTTCCCAATCGAATGCGTGATCCGCGGCTATCTCTCGGGCTCCGCCTGGAAGGAATATGCCGCGAGCGGCACACTGGCCGGCGAGAAGCTGAAGCCGGGCCTCGTCGAGAGCGAGAAGCTGGAGCCGGCGATCTTCAGCCCCGCGACCAAGGCCGAAAGCGGCCATGACGAGAACATCACCATCGCGAAGATGCGCGCGGTGGTCGGCGACGAGGTCGCCTACACGCTGGAGAGCATGACGCGGGCGATCTACACGCTGGGCGAGGAGCTCGCCCGCGAGCAGGGCATCATCATCGCCGACACCAAGTTCGAGTTCGGCCGCGACAAGGACGGCCGCATCATCCTGATCGACGAGGTGATGACGCCGGATTCGTCGCGGTTCTGGGCGGTCGACGCCTACAGACCGGGCCAGCCGCAGGCGAGCTTCGACAAGCAGCCGCTGCGCGACTATCTCGACGTCGAGCGCCGCGCCGGCCGCTGGAACGGCGACGCCCCGCCGCCGCCGCTGCCGGCCAGCGTGGTGGACGCGACCAGCAAGCGATACCTGGAAGCGTATCGGCGCGTGACGGGGACAGAGCTGAAGATTTAGGCCCGACTGTCGCGTCTCGCTCCGTCATTGCGAGCGCAGCGAAGCAATCCAGAGTGTTTCCGCGGAGGGATTCTGGATTGCTTCGCTCCGCTCGCAATGACGTGGAGAGGCCGGTCGGCCCCTCCAGCATTCCTGCCCGGCTCACATTCGCGACAACAACGGCCGGCCTACACCCCCGCCATCATCACGTATTTGATCTCGACATATTCTTCCATGCCGTGGCGCGAGCCTTCGCGGCCGAGGCCGCTTTCCTTGACGCCGCCGAAGGGGGCGACCTCGGTGGTGATGAGGCCGGTGTTGACGCCGACCATGCCTGATTCCAGCGCCTCGGCGACGCGCCAGACGCGGCCGATATCGCGGGAATAGAAGTACGAGGCGAGGCCGAACGGCGAGGCGTTGCACATTGCGATGACGTCGGCCTCGTCCTTGAAGCGTATCACGGGCGCGAGCGGGCCGAAGGTCTCCTCCTGCGACACCAGCGAGTCGGGCTTGACGTCGGCCAGCACCGTCGGCTCGAAGAAGGAGCGGCCGAGCTCGCTGCGCTTGCCGCCGGTGACGACCTTGGCGCCGCGCTTGACGGCATCGGCAATGTGGCGCTCGACCTTGTCGACCGCCTTCATGTTGATCAGCGGGCCCTGCGTCACGCCGCTCTCGGTGCCGTCGCCGATCTTCATTGCCGCGACCTTCTTCGACAGCTTCTGCACGAACTCGTCGTAGATATTGTCCTGGGCGTAGATGCGGTTGGCGCAGACGCAGGTCTGGCCCATGTTGCGATATTTCGAGACGATCGCGCCTTCGACCGCGGCGTCGATGTCGGCGTCGTCGAATACGATGAAGGGGGCGTTGCCGCCGAGCTCGAGGCCGAGCCGCTTCACGCCGACCGCGGCCTGCTGGTAGAGGATCTTGCCGACGGCGGTCGAGCCGGTGAAGCCGACGAAGCGCACCGCCGGATGCTCGCACAGCACCTTGCCGATCGGCGGTGCATCGCCGGTGATGATGTTGAGCACGCCCTTGGGGATGCCGGCCCGCTCGGCGAGCACGGCCAGCGCCAGCGCCGACAGCGGCGTCTCGTTGGCGGGCTTGAGCACCACCGTGCAGCCGGCCGCCAGCGCCGGCGACACTTTGCGCGTGATCATCGAGTTCGGGAAATTCCACGGCGTGATCGCACCGCAGACGCCGATCGGCTGCTTGATGGCGAGCAGGCGCGCATCGGCGCGCTGGGTCGGGATGGTCTCGCCATAGACGCGCCTCGCTTCCTCGGCGAAGAACTCGATATAGGCCGCGCCGATATCGACCTCGCCGAGCGCCTCGGTGAGCGGCTTGCCCTGCTCTGAGGTGAGGATCAGCGCGAGATCCTCGCGGTTGGCGGTGATCAGCTCGAACCATGTGCGTAAGGTGTTGGAGCGTTGCTTGGCCGTGTGCTTGGCCCAGGCCGCAAAGGCGCGCTCGGCGGCTTCAACCGCCCGGGTGGTGTCGTCGGCACCAAGCTGCGGCACCTTTGCGAGCTCGACGCCGGTGGCGGGATTGTTGACGGCGAAGACCGGCGTGCCGACCCAGGCGCCGTCGATGTAGCAGGCCTCCTTCAGCAGCGAGGGGTCCTTCAGCCGGTCGCGCAGGGTGGCGGTGGCTTGCGGGGCGCGGGCGGCGGCGGTCGGTGTCATGGCGTTTCTCCCTGGCGGCGATCGGATCGGCCGCAATATAGGGACAGACGGTGCGCAATGCACCGCCCTGCAAACGCACGTCAGATGGCAGCTAAACTGGCAGCGGCCTTAGGCCGCGCCGCTCATATAGGTCTCGCGGCGGCCGATCATGCGCTCCGCGGCAGCCTTGGCATCCGCTTTCGTGGACGTCGCGCAGGTCCGATACTCTAAATCGGGGACTGACGAGGTGTCGCGGCGACCGAACCATGACTTCGAGCCGACCGGCAGCAGCGCCAGCGCCTGCGCCAGATTGTCCACCGCCCCGAAGGAATAAAGGGCGCCGGTACCGGCGACGCGGACCTCGTAGATCCCCGGCGAAATCGGCGCCTCCAGGTTCTCGCCACGTCCCGGACGGGGATAGCGCTTCCATTCGCTCCAGGTCGAAATCATCTGAGGTCCCCCTCGCCGCCCATCCACGGCCGGCACATTTGCATCAAGTCTTAACGGCTCGTCGATCGGGCCGGGTGCTGAACGCGGCAGCTCACGAAATGTTTCAGGGGTTCGAGAACCACGAAGCATATCGCGAGAAACCCATCCGAGGTGAGGCGAGACACGTCGATCCACCGCAGATTGTAAAAGAGCGTACGCGCTCAGCCTCGTTGTCGTCCTGCGTTGGATCAAGACCGTCAAGTCACGACATCGCGACCGGTGCAGGTCCATAGATGGCGCTTGCCGCGCCGGAGATCCGGGAAGACAATCGATCACTTCCAACAATAATCAAACCCGAGGAAACGCCATGCAAAGCCAAGCACAGATCGATGAGATTCTGCGTCAGAAGAGCGAGACCAAGGAGATTCCGGGCGTCGTCGCCATCGCGGCCAGCGGTCAAGACGTGCTGTATCAGGGCGCGTTCGGCAAGCGCGATCTGTCCAAGCCCGATGCGATGAGTGTCGACAGCGTGTTCTGGATCGCCTCCATGACGAAGGCGGTGACCACAGCGGGCGCCATGCAGCTGGTTGAGCAGGGCAGGCTGTCGCTGGATGCGCCGATCGGCGATGTCTTGCCGGAGCTCGCCAATCCGCAGGTGCTCGAAGGTTTTGACGCCAATGGCGAGGCGAAGCTGCGCCCGGCCAAGGGGCCGATCACGCTGCGCCAGCTCATGACCCACACCGCCGGCTTCTGCTACAACATGTGGAACGGCGATCTCGCGGTCTATCTGGACAAGAACGGCATTCCAGCCATCACCACCTGCCAGAACGCGGCATTGAAGACGCCGATCATGTCCGACCCCGGCACGCGCTGGGAGTACGGCACCAATATCGATTTCGTCGGCAAGGCCGTGGAGGCCGTCAGCGGCAAGCGGCTCGACGCGTACCTGCGCGACAATCTGTTCGCGCCGCTCGGCATGCGCGACACCGCTTTCAAGATCACCGACGACATGCGCAAGCGCCTGGTCGGCATGCATGCGCGCGGCGAGGACGGCCAGCTGGCAGCGATCCCGTTCGAGCTGGAGCAGGAGCCGGAATTCCACATGGGCGGCGGCGGGCTCTATTCGACGGCGGCCGACTACATCAAGTTCACCCAGATGATCCTCAACAAGGGCCGCGGCAACGACAATCAGGTGCTGAAGGCCGACACGATCGCCATGATGAGCCAGAACCAGATGGGCGATCTCAACATGACCAAGATGACGACAGCGGCGCCGATGTATACCAACGACGTCGATCTCTATCCGGAGCAGGTGAAGAAGTGGGGCCTCAGCTTCATGATCAACACCGCCAAGACCGCCGAGGGCCGCAGCGCCGGCAGCCTCGCCTGGGCGGGCCTCGCCAACACCTATTACTGGATCGACCCGGCGCGCGACGTCACCGGCGTCATCCTGATGCAGCTGCTGCCGTTCGCGGATGCGAAATGCCTGGAGGCGTTCGCGGGCTTTGAGCGCGGCGTTTATGCCGGGCTCGATGCTGCCGGAAGCGGGCAGAAGGCGGCGTGACTCGCAACCTCTCACCTGACGTCATGGCCGGGCTTGTCCCGGCCATCCACGACTTGCCACGCCGCACAAAGAACGTGGATGCCCGGGACAAGCCCGGGCATGACGACGGGTAGAGTGTGCAGATCATCACTCACGAAAGGATTTCGACTTGGCGGACAAAGCGGACAGCTACGTTTGCGGCAGCTCGGACGCGCCGCTGCTCGGCCACACGATCGGCCGGAGTCTCGACCAGGCCGCGCAGCGCTGGTGCAATCGCGAAGCGCTGGTCTCGCCCAGCCACGGGGTGCGATGGACCTGGTCGGAATTCGCCGAACGGGTCGATGCGCTCGCCGCCGGCTTTCTCGCGCTCGGACTCGAGCGGGGCCAGCGGATCGGCATCTGGTCGCTGAACCGACCGGAATGGACGCTGACCCAGTTCGCCGCCGCCAAGGCCGGCCTGATCCTGGTGACGATCAATCCTGCCTATCGCCTGAGCGAGCTGGAATTTGCCCTTCGCAAGGTCGGCTGCGCGGCGATCGTCACCGCGACGGCGTTCAAGACCAGCAACTACATGGAGATGCTCAACACGCTATTGCCGGAGCTGTCATCCGCCAGGCCCGGACAGCTGCAAGCGGCACGGCTGCCGGCCCTCCGCAATGTCATCCAGATCGGCGGCCCGGCCGCACCGGGCACAATTGCCTTCGACGAGGTCGCGCAGATGGGTGGCGACCGGCACCGTCAGCAATTGGCCGCGCTCGGCGCCGAGCTGCAGTTCGACGATCCCGTCAACATCCAGTTCACCAGCGGCACGACCGGATCACCGAAGGGCGTGACGCTGACCCACCACAACATCCTCAACAACGGCTATTTCGTCGGCCGCGCGATGCGCCTCACCGAGCAGGACCGCATCTGCATTCCGGTGCCGCTCTATCATTGCTTCGGCATGGTGATGGGCAACCTTGCCTCCGTGACGCTCGGCGCCGCAATGGTTTATCCCGGCGAGGGTTTTGACCCGCTCGCGACGCTGCGCACCATCGAGCAGGAGAAATGCACGGCGCTCTACGGCGTGCCGACGATGTTCATCGCCGAACTTGATCACCCCGAATTCGCCGGCTTCGACCTGACATCGCTGCGGACCGGCATCATGGCCGGCGCGCCCTGCCCTATCGAGGTGATGAAGCGCGTCAACACCGAGATGAATATGCGGGAGGTCACCATCGCCTATGGCATGACCGAAACCAGCCCCGTCAGCTTCCAGAGCGCGGTGGACGATCCGCTGGAGCGACGTGTCTCCACGGTCGGACGTATCCATCCGCATGTCGAGGTCAAGATCGTCGATCTCGAGGGCAGGATCGTCAAGCGCGGTGAACGCGGCGAGCTGTGCACCCGCGGCTACAGCATCATGCTGGGTTATTGGGAGGAGAAGGAAAAGACAGCCGACGTGCTCGACGCCAACGGCTGGATGCATACCGGCGATCTCGCCACCGTCGACGACGAAGGCTATTGCAACATCGTCGGCCGCATCAAGGACATGGTGATCCGCGGCGGCGAAAACCTCTATCCGCGCGAGATCGAGGAGTTTCTTTATCGCCATCCCAAGATCCAGGACGTGCAAATCTTCGGCGTCGCCGATACTCGCTACGGCGAGGAGCTCTGCGCCTGGATACGCGTCAGAACGGGCGAGCAACTGACGGCTGAGGAAGTACGTGCCTTCTGCGAGGGCCAGATCGCCCACAACAAGATCCCGCGCTACGTCGAGTTCGTCGACGAATTTCCGATGACCGTGACCGGAAAGATCCAGAAATTCCTGATGCGCGAGGCAGTCGAGCAGCGGCTCGGATTGAAGGCGGCGAAGACGGCGTGAAAGTGTTGAACGCTCTCCATATACAACGACCGTCATTCCCCGCGCAGGCGAATCCAGTACGCCGCGGCTTCTCGATCCATCACAGCCGCTCGGAGTACTGGATCGCGCGGTCTTCGCCGGGCGATGACAGTTTTGATTGAGGCCCGCGCCTGCCTACATCGTCATTGCGAGCGCAGCGAAGCAATCCAGCTGTCTCCCCGCAGAGATTCTGGACTGCTTCGCTGCGCTCGCAATGACGGGGATGACGAGCGTTACGCCGCCGGATGCTGCGCGGCACCCTTAGTTCCAGCTATTTGGACAGGTGCGCCATTCATTCTGCTTGTGGCGTCTCCCACGCGCGTTCAATGTCGATCACCTGTGGCAGGCCCGGCACAGACATCGCGGCAGTACAATGTTACGGTCGTGTCCTGACTTGATCGATTGTTGATCTAGGGGGGAATGCCATGAAATTCGCTTGGAGAGCCATCCTGGCTGCAGGAGTTGGACTTGCAACCGTCAATTCGGCAAGCGCCGCAGATCTCGCGGCCCGGCCCTTCAAGGCACCAGCGACCGCCGTAGCCGTCTATAACTGGACCGGTTTTTACGTGGGCGTGAATGCGGGTTACGCTTGGGGGCAGTCGGATCTCGGCACCGTGCTCGATCCCACCAGCAGCTGGGCCGTGGAAGGCGTAGCGTTCAGGAACGAGTTTGTGGCGCTGAGCAATCGCCGCCTCGATCCGGCCGGCGCTATCGGCGGTCTTCAGATCGGCGCGAACTGGCAGACCGGTGCTTGGGTTCTGGGTGTAGAAGCCGACGCCAACGCAACAGATATCGGTGCGCGCACCGTTTTCACCGGAGCGAATCCGCCGGTGATCCGCACATTCGACGAAAGCATCCGCAACGATTGGCTCGTGACCGTTCGCGGCCGCGCCGGCTATGCGGTCGACAAGACCCTGCTGTACGTCACCGGCGGTCTGGCCGTCGGCAGCGTCAAGGGAAGCTGGGATCTCACCTCGTCCAATGGTTATACCAAGACGGGTTCGGTGTCCGAGACGAAGGTCGGCTGGACGGTCGGCGCCGGCGTTGAGCACGCCTTCGTGCCGAATTGGACGGTTAAGCTCGAATATCTCTACACCGATCTCGGCGGCGTGGATTACACGTCGACCTACGTGCCCGGCAGCACTTTTGCTCCGCCCGGCTCCAACTACGTCGAACGCATCTCGCAGGACCTCACCTTCCATACCGTGCGGGCCGGCCTGAACTACAAGTTCGGCGGGCCGATGATGGCCAAGTACTGAGAAGCGAAGAAGCCCAAGATCCCGGCTCCGGCCATTCGGCTCGGAGCCGTTTTTTTTGATCAGAAGCCAGAGAGAGCGCCTCGTTCTACGCGGCACGCCGGCAAAGTGCGGTCGCTATGCCGACCGCATCGTGGAGGCAGAGATAATTTCTTACGCCGTCAGCCCGCGCTGCTCGGCCAGCTCCTTCAACGATACCTGAGGCCGCGCGCCGATGTGCTGGATGACTTCGGCGGCGGCGAGCGCGCCGAGCTCGCCGCACTGCTTGTAGCCGAAGTTGCGCGCGAGGCCGTAGAGGAAACCGGCGGCGAACAGGTCGCCGGCGCCGGTGGTGTCGACCACCTTCTCGACCGGGAAGGCCGGCGCTGCGACGGCATCCTCGGACGACACCACCATGCAGCCCTTCTCGCTGCGGGTGACGACACCGAGATTGACGTCGTTGCGCAGCTGCTTCAGCGCGGTGTCGAAGTCCGAGGTCATGTAGAGCGAGTGCAGCTCAGACTCGTTAGCGAACACGATGTCGACGGTGCCGCCTCGCATCAGCGAGAGAAACTCGTCGCGATAACGATCAACGCAGAAGGAATCGGACAGCGTCAGCGCCACCTTGCGCTTGGCGTCATGGGCGATCTTGGCCGCCTTGACGAAGGCCTCCTTGGCGTTCTTGGGGTCCCAGAGATAGCCTTCGAGGTAGACGATGCCTGCGCCGGCAATCTCGGCCGGATCGATGTCGGCGGGCGACAGGTCCTGCGCCGCGCCGAGATAGGTGTTCATGGTGCGCTCGCCGTCGCCGGTGACCAGGATGTAGGAGCAGCCGGTGGCGGGGCCCTCCTTGGCGGCCGGCGTGTTGAAGGCAACGCCGGCGGCGCGAATGTCGTGCACGTAGAGCTTGCCGATCTGGTCGTCCTTGACCTTGCCGACATAGGCGGCGCGTGCCCCCAGGCTGCCGATGCCGACGATGGTGTTGGCGGCCGAACCGCCCGAGACTTCGGTGGCCGGCCCCATGTCCTTGTAGATGGCCGCCGCGCGCGCCTCGTCGATCAGCGACATGCTGCCCTTCGCCATGCCATGCTTGGCCAGAAAGGCCTCGTCGGTCCGAACCAGCACGTCGAACAGCGCGTTGCCGATGCCGAGAACGTCATATTTCACGTCAGCCATTCACCTTGATCCTGTTTGCCGGATTGCGATCTAACCGGAAATCCGCTTCCTGTCGGCCTGAAATCCAAGCTCGCGGCCTATCACGACCGGGCCTTGGCGGGCAAGCAACGGTATTTTCGAGAGCATGATCCGCTCCTTCCTGACCGTCTCGACGGGAACGCTGGCCTCGCGCCTGCTGGGTTTCGCCCGCGATTCCCTGATTGCGGCGCTGCTCGGCACTGGCGCGGTGGCGGACGCGTTTCTGGCGGCGTTCCAGCTCGTCAACGTGGTGCGGCGGCTGCTCAGCGAGGGCGCGCTGAACGCGGCGCTGATCCCGGCCTGGCTGCGGGTGCGGGACCGCGACGGGGTGGCGGAAGCCGCGGCATTCGCCGGGCGCGTGCTCGGCACGGTCAGCGCGGCCCTGATCGGGATCTCACTCCTGCTCGCATTGTTTATGCCGCTGATCATGACGGTGATCGCGCCGGGATTCCTCGGCAGTGGCACGCTCGATCTCGCGGTTCAGAACGCGCGGCTGATGCTGCCTTACCTCGCCTTCGCCGGTCCTGTCACCGTGCTGATGGGGCTGCTCAATGCGCAGGGACGCTTCGCGCTGACGGCGTTCTCGCCACTACTGTTCAACATTGCGCTGATCGCCGCGATCGCGATGCTGCTGGTCTGGCATGCAGACGCCGGCTTCGCCGCGTGGATCCTGGCAGCGACCGTCGGCCTCGCCGGCTTGCTGCAACTCTTGATGCTGCTGTCGCAGCGAAGCGCGCGCCTTGCGACACCGCTGCGCGCGAGTTTCGACAAGGAGATGCGCGGCTTCTTCGCCAAGGCGATCCCCGGCATGATCGCAAGCTCGGGGCCGCAATGGCTGATGGTGGCGGGCGCGATCATCGCGTCCGCAACGCCGTCCGCGGTGTCCTGGCTCTATTTCGCCAACCGCCTGATCGAGCTGCCGCTCGGCATCGTCGGCGTCGCCATGGGCACGGTGCTGGTGCCGGAGCTGACGCGCGCCGTCGCTAGCTCCGATCGCGACGCGGTGGCGCATGCCGAATCCCGCGCGCTCGAGCTTGCCGCCGGGCTGGCGCTGCCGGCGACGGCCGGCCTGATCGTGCTCGCCGAGCCAATCGTGCGGCTGCTGTTCGAGCATGGCGCGTTCGGCGCGGCCGACAGCGCGGCGACTGCGCGCGCGCTGATGTGGCTGGCGCTGGGCCTGCCGGCGCATGTGCTGATCAAGGCGCTGTCGCCGGCGTTCTATGCCCGCAGCGACACGATGACGCCGCTGCTCGCGACCGCCAAGGGCTTCGTGGTGACGGTCGTGCTCGCGGTTCTGCTCGGTCATGTCTTTGGCGCAAGCGGAATCGCGGCAAGCATCGCGGCTGGCGCCTGGAGCAGCGCGCTCGCGCTGGTCCGCAAGGGCGCGGGCGAGTTCGGCTTCTCGATCGACGCGGCGGCCCGCACGCGATTGCCGCGCATCGTGCTGGCCGCGATCGCCATGGGCGCCCTGCTCTGGCTGACAACGGGTCTGGTGCCGGCCGGCGCCCATGGGTTCATCCACTTCATTGTGCTGGGTGTGCAGATCGCAGCCGGGATCGCCGTCTACGGCTTGCTGCTGCAAAGCCTCGGTGCCGCCTCCTGGCGCGAGGCGGTTAACGCGTTGAAACGGCCCAGCTAGACCACGGCCTCCGCGAAAGACCCTTGACGGGGCAGCGCCGCTGTTGGAAACGACGGCCGAATACCTATGGGAAGGCTGACCATGCCATTCGTTGAACGGGTCTTTTCGGGCGTCCAGCCGACGGGCAATCTGCACCTCGGCAATTACCTCGGCGCCATCGTCAACTTCGTGAAGATGCAAGAAACCCACAATTGCATCTATTGCGTCGTCGACATGCACGCGATCACGCAGGGGGTGGACGTCTGGGGCGGACCGGTCGAGCTCGCGCGCAACACCCGAGAGGTGACCGCCGCGTTCATCGCGGCCGGCATCGACCCGAAGAAGCACATCGTGTTCAACCAGAGCCAGGTCTCGGGCCATGCCGAGCTCGCCTGGATCTTCAACTGCGTCGCGCGGATGGGCTGGCTCGGCCGTATGACCCAGTTCAAGGAGAAGGCCGGCAAGGACCGCGAGAACGCCTCGGTCGGTCTATTCGACTATCCCGTGCTGATGGCCGCCGACATTCTGCTCTACCGCGCTACCCACGTTCCCGTAGGCGAGGACCAGAAGCAACATCTCGAGCTTTCGCGCGACATCGCGCAGAAGTTCAACAACGACTTCGGCGACTCGATCCGCGCGCAGGGCGTCAATGACGGGCTGTTCTTCCCGCTGCCGGAACCCTTGATTACGGGTCCGGCAACGCGCGTGATGAGCCTGCGCGACGGCACCAAGAAGATGTCGAAGTCGGACGCCTCCGACAATTCGCGCATCAACCTCACCGACGATGCCGACACCATCGCGCAGAAGATCCGCAAGGCGAAGACCGATCCGGAGCCGCTGCCGACGGAAGAGAAGGGCCTGGAAGCGCGGCCCGAGGCCGACAATCTCGTCGGCATATTCGCCGCGCTGTCCGGCCGCTCCAAGGCGGACGTGCTGCGCGAGTTCGGCGGCGGCCAGTTCTCCAGCTTCAAGAACGCGCTGGCAGAGCTGTGCGTGACCAAGCTCGCGCCGATCGCCGGCGAGATGAAGCGCCTCGTCGCCGACCCTGGCCACATCGAGGCGATCCTGAACGACGGATCCGACCGGGCGCGCGCGATCGCCGACGAGACCATGAAGCTCTCCAAGGACATCGTCGGCTTCATTCGCCGGCGCTAGGGCGCGCTTCGCGATACCGGCTGGCGCCACGGCGCCGGCCGCTTCGCCCCTCCCAAACATCGCGGGAGTGTGGCAGCATGCTCCCCGTGCACAATCCGGGACATGCATGACCAGCAAGCGACTTTGCTACGAGCCGGGTCACAAGCCCAAATGCCTCGTCATCGTCGACGACAGCGCCGAATGGGATCGCGCCGTCTATTACGCCAGCCGCTGGGCGATTCGCGCCGGCGGCGGCGTGGTGATGCTGCGCATCATCGAGCCTGAGCAGCAGAGCCAGGAATGGCTGGGGGTCGCCGACATCATGCGCGCCGAGGCACAGGAAGCCGCCGAAGCCGCGCTCGACCGCGCCGCCGGGCGCGCCAACGGCATCGCCGCCATCACGCCGGAGCGCGTCATTCGCGAAGGCAGCGCGATGGAACAGCTGCTCGCAGTGATCGACGAGGATCCTGATATCGCCATGCTGGTGCTCGCCGCAAATCCCGGCGCGGAGGGCCCGGGGCCATTGGTCTCGCTGCTCGCGCATGCGCTCGGCACATTCCCGGTGCCGGTGACGATCATCTCGGGTGCCCTGAGCGATGAGAGCGTGGATTCGCTGTCCTAGCGACGATGCATCTTATCCTCCCCTGGAGGGGAGGGTCGGCTCATGTTGAGCGAAGCGAGGCATGAGACGGGGTGGGGTGACGGTCTCTCCACATCCGACACTTCCCGAGTGGAGAGATCACCCCACCCCGCTCGCGCTGTGCGCGATCGACCACGGGCGAGCTACGCTCGTCCCGGACTCCTCCAGGGGAGGGCAAGGCCAACCCACTGATTTTCATGAGCTAATATCCCGCCTCCCCTTGACCGTGCGTTAGCCGTCGCCATCTGCTAGGGGATAGAGCACGCGCCGGCCTTGAACCGGCGACGTCTGGAGAAAACCATGTTCATTCAAACCGAAGCCACCCCCAATCCCGCCACGCTGAAGTTCATTCCCGGCCGCGTCGTGGTCGACGGCAGCCCGATGGAATTTTCGAGCCGCGAATCGGCGGCGCGTTCGCCGCTCGCCGAAAAGCTGTTCGAGGTGCCCGGCGTCACCGGCGTGTTCTACGGATCGGACTTCATCACCGTGACGAAGGCGAGCGGTGAGTGGCAGCAGCTCAAGCCGGCGATCCTGGGTGCCATCATGGAGCACTACATGTCGGGCGCGCCGCTGCTGGCCAACGGCACGGCCACAAGCGAGGCCGATCTCGATGACGAGGACGAGTTCTTCGACGAGGCCGACGCCGAGACCGTTGACATGATCAAGGACCTGATCGAGACCCGGGTGCGGCCGGCCGTCGCCAATGACGGCGGCGACATCACCTTCCGCGGCTTCAAGGACGGTATCGTCTATCTCAACATGAAGGGCGCCTGCTCCGGCTGCCCGTCATCGACGGCGACGCTCCAGCACGGCATCCAGAACCTGCTCAAGCACTTCGTGCCTGACGTGGTCGAAGTCCGCCCGATGTAAGCCCCTTACGCCGCCTCCTTCTTCGCGCTGATCAGCTTGCGGTTGATCAGGACTTCGGCGATCTGGATCGCGTTGAGGGCGGCGCCTTTACGCAGATTGTCCGACACGCACCAGAGCACGAGGCCGTTCTCCACCGTCGCGTCCTCGCGGATGCGGCTGATGTAAGTCGCGTCCTCGCCGGCCGCTTCGTAAGGAGTGGCGTAGCCGCCGGGCTCCTGCTTGTCGATGACGAGGCAGCCCGGCGCCACGCGCAGGATGTTGCGCGCTTCATCGGCGGTGATCGGATTCTCGAACTCGATGTTGACGGCCTCGGAATGGCCGACGAACACAGGCACGCGCACGCAGGTGGCGGAGAGCTTGATCTTGGGATCCAGGATCTTCTTGGTCTCCGCCATCATCTTCCACTCTTCCTTGGTGTAGCCGTCCTCCATGAAGACGTCGATGTGGGGGATGACGTTGAAGGCGATGCGCTTGGGGAATTTCTTCGCGACCAGCTCGTCGTTGGTGTAGACGGCCTTGGTCTGCGAGAACAATTCGTCCATCGCGTCCTTGCCGGCGCCCGACACCGACTGATAGGTCGAGACCACTACGCGCTTGATCGTCGCCTTCTCGTGCAGCGGCTTGAGCGCGACGACGAGCTGGGCGGTCGAGCAGTTCGGGTTGGCGATGATGTTCTTCTTCTTGAAGCCTTCGGTCGCGGCCGCATTCACCTCGGGCACGATCAACGGCACGTCCGGATCCATGCGCCAGGCCGAGGAATTGTCGATCACGACGGCACCGGCGGCGCCGATCTTCGGCGACCATTCCTTCGACACCGACCCGCCCGCCGACATCAGGCAGATGTCGACGTCGGAGAAGTCGTAATGCTCGAGCGCTTTGACCTTCAGGGTGCGGTCGCCGTAGGAGACCTCGACGCCGACGCTGCGGCGTGAGGCCAGGGCCACGACCTCGTCCGCGGGGAATTTGCGCTCATCGAGGATGTTGAGCATTTCCCGACCGACATTGCCGGTCGCGCCGACGACTGCGACTTTGTAACCCATCGTTCACTCTCCGATGAAAAAGCCCGTTCCCGAAGCTGACGCTTAAACAGGAAGAGCAGCGCTTCTATGCGAGAACCAGCCTCAAGACAACGTTAAGACCATGCCTTAGGGACGTGGATGCAGTCGCCTGAGGCCAGCACGGCCGTTAGCCCTACCCAGATCCAGCTGACGCTCTTGGCCTTGGCCGACGAGGTCGTCGGCACGCTGGCGCATCTGGTCGCCTATGTGGGGGCGCTCGCCCTGTTTGCCATCCTCGCCCTCGCAGGCCTGGGACAGCTGCCTGACCTGCGTGGCGATGGTCCGGCGGACAGACCGGGCTGGAGCATCGCCGACCGCTCGCATCCGGCCTTCGCCGTCAGCCGGATCGATTCATCAGAAAAAACAGCCTCTTACGTCATCTTTAGGCATCCCGAGGGCGGCCGCAGGGACGTGCTGCGCTGGACCGATATGGCGGACAAGCCGGTGGCCGAACTCGAAATCTACCGCCAAGGCGCCGAATTCGACGTAACGCGGCCGGCGGCCGCGGGTTTGGCCGCTCGGATGGGCTTGAGTGCGGATACCCCGCTCGAGCAGGCTGGCCTGATCGACACCAAATTCGGACCCGTTGCCCTGTTCCGGCCGGTCGGCGGGGCAAAGGGGGCGCGGGCCTGCCTCGGCTATCTCAAGCGCTACGAGGAGCCCGCCTTGCAGATCTCCGGCTTCTCCTGCCAGGGCGACAGCTTGCCCGCCCGCCGCGCGGCGATCGCCTGCACGCTGAACCGGCTGACGCTGCTGGCCTCGGGCAACGAGCCGAGGCTGGCGGAATTGTTCGCCCATGCCGAGCTCAGGCGCCGCGGCTGTGACCCCCAGGGCTCGCCGGACTGGCTGCTGGGCGCAGCGAACGCGCAATTGCGCGGAGCGCTTTGACTTGCATCAAGGATTCTGCATCAAGCTCAAGTAGCTGGTTTGCATGCAACTTTTGCCGGCGCGCACGATTATTCCGAGCTGGTGTGACCCAATTGACCTAGTTGCGTCCGCCCCGGCCGGGCTAGTATGGGGTGAAATCGACTGGCGGCCTGCCGCATGAAGGGGACGTGATGAGCTTGAAATTTTCTGCCGCGAACAAACTGGCGACATTGCTTGCGGCGGGCGCCGCAATTGCCGTTGCGTTCGCGACCCCGGCCTCCGCCGACACCAGGACCAAGCGCTATTATGACGAACGCGGCCGGCCCTATTACGGCCCGAGCGGCCCCAACGCGGTCTATCAACAGGGCCGCACCCGCCTCTATGTGAGCAAGCGCTCCTGGCTCGATGGCGGCACCGAGGTCAATCCGGGCGACCGCAAGTTCACCGACTACGCCTTCCCCCCGGCCGTGGGCTATCCGTCCTTCGCTCGCGAGAACCTCAACCGGCCGATCGACCGCCAGCCGCTCTCCCCGCCGCAGGATGTCGGCGGCTATCCGCAGAACTTCCCGCTGTACTGAGGCGGGCGTCACGACCGAATCAAAATGGCCGGTGCTCACGCCCGGCCATTTTTGTTTTTCGCGAGATGCGTCCGTCTTACCCATTGGCTGCCGGATCGTAGCGCCGGCAAAACTCCTCGATGTCCTCGGAGCGGAAATCACTGAGGCGCTCGAAGATCAGCTCATCCGGCCAATCCCACCAGGCAATGCGGCGCAGGCTTGCGGAAACGGTATCGTCAAAGCGCTTGCGGATGGGACGGGCGGGGACGCCACCGACGATGGTGTACGGCTCGACATCGCGGCTGACGACGGCGCCTGCGGCGATCACTGCGCCATCGCCGACGCTCACGCCCGGCAGCAGAATGGCGGCGTGGCCGATCCAGACGTCGTTGCCGACGATCACCCGGTCGCCGCGCCTACCTGCGAAGAAGTCGCGGTCGCGCGTCGCGCCCGCCTCGTAATATTCGGGGACGTAGGTGAAGCGGTGCTGGGAGGGACGGCCCATCGGGTGGTTTGGCGCACCGATCCGCACCGAGTTGGCGATCGCCGTGAACTTGCCGATCACGGCGTCGGCGACGTCGCAATTCTCGCCGAGATAGGAGTAGTCGCCGAGCGAAGCAAATTCGATGCGCGTGCCCGCAAGCACCTCGCAACGCCGCCCGACCTGCGCCTCGCGCAGGCGCACCGTCTCATGGATGATGGTTTCCGCGATCTTGGGGCGGGGTGTATCCATGATGCGGTTTCCAATGAGGTCGTAGTGCGTAGGGTGGGTTAGCGCAGCGTAACTCACCATCTTAGTTTCCGTGGAGACAGAAGAGGTAGGTTACGCCCCGCGGTCTGCGCTTCGCGCAGTCCGCATGGCAAACCCACCCTACGATCTGTGCTTGCCGCTACGCGTGCAGCTTCTGCAATTCCTTCAGGATCGCTTCGCCCATCTGCGTGGTGGAAGCGGCCGTGGTGCCTTCCGACTTGATGTCGGCGGTGCGCAGGCCGCTGGCCAGCACGGCAGCGATGGCCTGGTCGACCTTGTCGGCGAGATCGCCCATGTCGAAAGAATAGCGCAACGCCATGCCAAAGGACGAGATCATCGCGATGGGATTGGCGAGGCCCTTGCCGGCGATATCGGGGGCCGAGCCGTGCACGGGCTCGTACAGCGCCTTGCGCTTCTTGGTCTTGACGTCGACCTCGCCGAGCGAGGCCGAGGGCAGCATGCCGAGCGAGCCCGTGAGCATCGCCGCGATGTCGGAGAGCATGTCGCCGAACAGGTTGTCCGTGACGATGACGTCGAACTGCTTCGGCCATTTCACCAGCATCATGCCGCCGGAATCGGCGAGCTGATGCTCGAGCGTGACATCGGGGTATTCGCGCTTGTGGACCTGAGTCATGACCTCGTTCCAGAGCACGCCCGACTTCATGACGTTGCGCTTCTCCATCGACGTCACCTTGTTCTTGCGCTTCCGGGCAAGCTCGAAGGCGACGCGGCCGATGCGCTCGATCTCATAGGTATCGTAGACCTGGGTATCGATGGCGCGCTTCTGGCCGTTGCCGAGATCGGTGATGGTCTTGGGCTCGCCGAAATAGACGCCGCCGGTGAGCTCACGCACGATGACGATGTCGAGGCCCTCGACCGCCTCGCGCTTCAGGCTGGAAGCATCCGCCAGCGCCGGATAGCACACGGCGGGACGGAGGTTGGCGAACAGCGCGAGATCCTTGCGCAGGCGCAAGAGGCCGGCTTCCGGGCGCACCTCGTAAGGCACGGCATCCCACTTCGGACCGCCGACCGCGCCGAAGATCACGGCGTCGGCGTCCTTGGCCTTGGCCATGTCGCCTTCGGAGATCGACACCTTGTGCGCGTCATAGGCGGAGCCGCCGACGAGGCCGGTGTCGGTCTCGAACTTGGCGATCCCGGCCGAATTGAGCCAGTCGATCAGCCGCTTCACCTCGCCCATCACCTCGAGGCCGATACCGTCGCCGGGAAGCAGCAGCAGTTTGTGGGTCGCCATGGTCGTGTCCTTTTCGATCCTCTCTCGTCATTCCGGGACGCGCCTCTTAGCGCGGGCCCGGAATCCATAGCCACCAGCCGGGGTTATGGATTCCGGGCTCGCGCTTCGCGCGCCCCGGAATGACGGCGCCGGAGTGCTAGAGCGGCGTTGCGCGCTTGGCAAGACACCATTGCCGCGCTGCGGCTGTGCAAGGCCGGCTGGGCCTGCCACACTGGACAGGCCGGAGTACCCCTTGCACGCACCTGATCGCCCCCTGCCCAACGCACACCCCGCGCGGCTGATCCTGACCCTGTCGCTGGCAGCCACCGTGGGGCTCGGCATCGGCCGCTTTGCCTATGCGCTGGTGCTGCCGGACATGCGGGAGGACCTCGGCTGGTCCTACTCGGCGGCCGGTTTCATGAACACGATCAACGCCGTCGGCTATCTCGTGGGCGCGCTGGTGGCGTCCCGCCTGATCCGGCGCGTCGGCTGGGCCGCCGCGATCCGCGGCGGAACAATTGCCTGCGTTGCCGCGCTCGCCACCTGCGCGCTGACGGGGGATTTCGTCGCGCTGAGCCTGGCGCGCCTGGTGCTGGGCCTGGGCGCGGCGGCCGGCTTCGTCGCCGGCGGCGCGCTCGCCGCCACCATCGCCCAGTCGCGGCCCGAACGGGCCAACTTCCTGCTCAGCCTGTTCTATGCCGGACCCGGCATCGGCATTCTGTCCTCGGGGCTGATCGCCCCGTTCACGCTGCAATATTTCGGGCCGGGCTCGTGGTGGATCGTATGGTGGGCGCTGACGCTGCTCTCGGTCGCGATGACGATCCCGCTGTTCCTGATCCGCATCGAGAGCGGCGCGCGCTTCTCCGAAGGCGGTCATGCCTCGTTCGCGATCCTGCCGGTGCTGATTTATCTGGCCGGCTATTTCCTGTTCGGCGCCGGCTACATCGCCTACATGACCTTCATGATCGCCTATGTGCGCGACGGCGGCGGCGGGGCCGCGGCGCAGGCGGCGTTCTGGGGGTTGATCGGTCTGAGCGCGTTCGTGACGCCCTGGGCCTGGCGCGGCGTGCTGGCGCTCGACCGCGGCGGGCTCGCCACCGCCATCATCCTCGGCACCAACGCAGCTGGCGCAGCGCTGCCGATGCTCGGGCATTCGCCGGCCTGGCTCGCGGTCTCCGCGATCGTGTTCGGCGTCGCCTTTTTCGCCGTGGTCGGTTCGACCACCGCCTTCGTCCGCTTCAACTATCCGCCAGAGGTGTGGCCGACCGCGATCGCGGCGATGACGATCTCGTTCGGCGTCGGCCAGACGCTCGGGCCGATCGTGGTCGGCGCGATCACCGATGCGCTGGGGAGCCTGAGTTACGCGCTGAATGTGTCGGCGGCGCTATTGGCGCTGGGCGCGGTGGCGGCGCTGTGCCAGCGGAAGGTGGGGCCGGCCAAGCAATCGGTGCCGTAGGGTGGATTAGCGAAGCGTAATCCACCAACTTCGCTCGGCAACTGCGGAAGTATGGTGGATTACGCCCACCGACTGCGCTTCGCGCAGCCGCTCGGCTAATCCACCCTACGACAGCGGAGCTAGCTCCCGCTGAACGAATTATACCCCTGGTCTTCCCAATAGCCGCCCTTGTAGTCGTTGGTGACTTCCATCGAGACCACGTATTTCGGGTTCTTGAAGCCGAGCTTGGTCGGCACGCGGATCTTCATCGGGAAGCCGTAGGCGCGCGGCAGGATCTCGTTTGCGTATTTGAACGTCATCTGGGTCTGCGGATGCAGCGCACTGCGCATGTCAAGCGGCGAGTTGTAGCCATCCTTGTCGGCGCACTGGAACCAGACATAATTCGCGCGCGTATCGGCGCCGATAAGCTTCAGGAAATCGCGCAAGGGCGTGCCGGTCCAGCTGCCGATCGCGCTCCAGCCCTCGACGCAGATGTGACGCGTGATCTGCGTGACCTGCGGCAATCGATGGAGCTCGTCCAGCGTCCAGGACTTCTTGTTGTCGACGAGGCCGCGCACCTCGAGCTTCCAATCCGCGGCCGAGATGTCAGGCGCGTCGTCGAGATCGTAATAGGCGTTGAACGGGAACGGCTTGGTGATCGCGCTTTCGGGGAAGGTCGGCGCCAGCGCGTCGGGATTGAACATCCAGGCCTGCACGGCGTCGTTGAACTTCGAGACCTTCGCCAGCATGGTCTCGGCCGAGGACGAGTCGATCACGTCGCAGCCGGTGAGCAGCGTCAGTGCGCCCAGGCTGGCGCCGCCCGCAATGAAGCGGCGGCGGGTGACGTCTGGCATCGTCTTGAGGGAATCCTTGATCAGGAGCCGCTTGTCGACGCCGGGAATCAGGAACGGGCGCTTCGCCATATTCTCCTCCTCAGCGACCGATGATCATCGCGCGCAGACTCTTCGGCACGAGCAGCGCAAGCAAGACGTGGACGACCAGAAACGCGCAGATCGCGGCCATGCAGAAGAAGTGGACATAGCGCGCGGCCGGATAATCGCCGAACAGCATCACGAGATAATAAAGCTGAACGGGCTTCCAAATCGCAAGGCCCGACAGCACGATCAGCACGCCGACCACGATGATGCCGGCATAGAGCAGCCGCTGCACGTAATTGTAGACGGTGAGATCGTCATGGCCGAGCTTGAAGGTCAGCGCCGCCCTGACGTCGTGGAGCACGCCCGATGCCGTGATCGGCAGCAGCTTCTTGCGGAAGCGGCCGGTGGCGATGCCGGTGACGAGATAGGCGAGGCCGTTGATCATCAGCAGCCACATCGCCGCAAAATGCCAGAGCAGGCCGCCGCCGAGCCAGCCGCCCAGCGTGTACTCGCGCGGAAAGCGGAAGTCGAACAGCGGCGAGGCGTTGTAGATCTGCCAGCCCGACAGGATCATCAGGATCATGGCGAGCGCGTTGATCCAATGCATGACCCGCACCCAGGCCGGCTGGATCACTTTGGACTTGGTTGCCGTGACCTGCTCGTCGGTGACTGTGAGGCTCGCCATGGCGGGTTCCTTCCTGAGGTCGCGTGACAGCGATTATACGCCGGTGTTTCGGCTTTCGTTACATCCCGTTCGCCATCGAATCGATGTCGTGAGGCTATTGTGGTCACAAAAGAGCGAGCCGGGTATCCCCGGCTCGCGGTCTGAGGACGTCCTGTTCGGGGATGAAACAGGATCGCGCGGTGTTACGTCGCCGGCATCAGCACGGTATCGACCACATGGATCACGCCGTTCGACTGGTTGACGTTGGTGATCGTCACCATCGAGGTGCCGCCCTTGGCGTCGACGATCCAGACCTTGCCGTCCATTTTCTTCACCGTCAGCTCCTCGCCTTCGGCGGTCTTCATCTTCTTGCCGTCGGTGAGGTCGGAAGCCGCGAGCTTACCGGGCACAACATGGTAGGTGAGGATCTTGGTCAGCGTTGCCTTGTTCTCGGGCTTGACCAGGTTGTCGACGGTGCCGGCCGGCAGCTTGCCGAAGGCGGCGTTGGTCGGCGCGAACACCGTGAACGGGCCCTTGCCTTCGAGCGTCGGCACCAGGCCGGCCGCCTTCACCGCCGCCACGAGCGTGGTGTGATCCTTGGAGTTGACCGCGTTCTGGACGATGTTCTTGGACGGGTACATCGCGGCGCCGCCGACCATGACGGTCTTTTCCTCGGCACTGGCGGGCGCGACGACGGTCGCGGTGAGGGCCAGGGCGCTGAAGGCGGCGGCAGCGAGATAGGCAATGCGCTTCGACATGAGAGAGTCTCCCGATTGAATTGAGACCGGCGATGGCCGGCGTTGAGTTGGGCAACAACGGCGCCTGCGACAGTTGAGGGTGATGCAGCAGTGCCGTCGTTGAACCGAACTACGGGAGGGTTTGCGGGGCGGTTTCGGGGAAAAATTCTTTGTGATGGGTGAAACTATCGGCGGGGATGTTCGTGTAAGTCCATCCGCTGTCATTGCGAGGAGCCCTTGCGACGAAGCAATCCAGACTGTCTCCGCGGATGCATTCCTCGCTTCGCTCGCAATGACGAGCCTACTGCTATGGGCAATCAATCCCTGTTGTTCGGGGTCTGAATGAAGCCGCGATTATGCGTCGGGCTGATCAGCACTTCGTTGATGCAGACTCTCGCCGGCATGCTCGCGATGAAGGCGATGGTACGGCCGAGATCTTCGGGCTGCAGCATCTTCGCCTGCTCGGCTTCGCTCGGCACCACCGGGCGCAGCTTCAGGATCGGCGTCGCCACCTCGCCCGGCATCAGGCAGCAGGCGCGCAGGCCGTTGACGCATTCGTCCATGTTGAAGGAATGAGTCAGCGCCAGCACCGCGTGCTTTGTGGTGGTGTAGGCCGGGCCCGGCATCTTCGAGACGTGACGGCCGGCCCAAGACGAGACGTTGATGATGGAACCGTCCTGCTGCTGGCGCATCGTCGGCAGCACGGCGCGCATGCAATAGAGCACGCCGTTGAGATTGACCTGGACCAGCCTGTCCCAACCCTCCAGCTCCATGTCCTGCCAGCTGCGCTTGGGGACATTGATGCCGGCATTGTTGACGAGCAGGTCGATGCGCCCGTGCTTCGCGACAATCTGATCGGCTGCCTTCTGGGCTGCGGCCGCGCTGGCGACGTCGAGCGCAATGGCCTCGGCCGCGCCACCTGCACTGCTGATCTTCGCCACCACGGCGTCCAGGGCTGACTGCCGCCGGCCCGAGACCACCACCGTCCAGCCGTCGGCAGCTAACGCCTCCGCGCCGGCCTCCCCGATCCCGCTGCCGCCACCCGTGACCCAGGCCACGCGTTTCCCGTTTCTTGACATGCAAACTGTCTCCGTTGCTTCATCGGGGCGGTTTTTGCTAATCCAGCCCTCGGTTTTGACCGGCCTATGCCGGTGAGGAATGTTGCATGAACCAAGCTGCCAACGCCAATTTGTTTTCCCGCCTGTTCGAGGGCCTCGCCGATCCGAAGCGGCTTGCGATCGAGACGCATGAGGGCGCCTATATCAGCTATGGCGATCTGATCGCGCGCGCGGGCCAGATGGCGAACGTGCTGGTCGCCCGCGGCGTGAAGCCCGGCGACCGCGTCGCGGTGCAGGTGGAGAAGTCGGTCGCCAACATCGTGCTGTATCTCGGCACGGTGCGCGCCGGCGCGGTCTATCTGCCGCTGAACACGGCCTATACGCTGAACGAGCTCGACTATTTCATCGGCGATGCCGAGCCGTCGCTGGTGGTCTGCGATCCCGCCAAGGCGGAGGGGCTCGCGCCGATCGCAGGCAAGGTGAGGGCGAAGGTCGAGACGCTCGGGGCTGACGGCAAGGGCTCGCTGACGGAGGCCGCGGACAGAGCGAGCCGCGAATTCACGACGGTGCCGCGTGAAAACGACGATCTCGCCGCGATCCTCTACACCTCGGGCACCACCGGCCGCTCCAAGGGCGCGATGCTGACGCATGACAATCTCGCGTCGAACTCGCTCTCGCTCGTCGACTATTGGCGCTTCACCGACAAGGACGTCCTGATCCACGCGCTGCCGATCTACCACACCCACGGCCTGTTCGTGGCGACCAACGTGACGCTGTTCGCCCGCGCCTCGATGATCTTCCTGCCGAAGCTCGATCCGGACCTGATCATCAAGTTGATGGCGCGCGCCACGGTGCTGATGGGCGTGCCGACCTTCTACACCCGCCTGCTGCAGAACCCTGCGCTGTCGCATGAGACGACGAAGCACATGCGGCTGTTCATCTCGGGCTCGGCGCCGCTGCTCGCCGACACCCATCGCGAATGGTCGGCGCGCACGGGCCACGCCGTGCTCGAGCGCTACGGCATGACCGAGACCAACATGAACACGTCGAACCCGTATGACGGCGAGCGCGTGCCCGGCGCGGTCGGCTTTCCGCTGCCGGGCGTCTCCGTGCGCGTGACCGATCCCGAGACAGGGAAAGAGCTGGCGCGCGACGAAATCGGCATGATCGAGGTGAAGGGGCCGAACGTCTTCAAGGGCTATTGGCGCATGCCGGACAAGACCAAGGCCGAATTCCGGCCCGACGGCTTTTTCATCACCGGCGACCTCGGCAAGATCGACGCCAAGGGTTACGTGCACATCCTCGGACGCGGCAAGGATCTCGTCATTTCCGGCGGCTTCAACGTGTACCCGAAGGAGATCGAGAGCGAGATCGACGCCATGCCTGGCGTGGTGGAGTCGGCCGTGATCGGCGTGCCGCACGCCGATTTCGGCGAGGGCGTCACGGCCGTGCTGGTGCGCCAGCCCGGCGCGAGCATCGATGAAGCGGCCGTGCTGAAGGGCCTCGACGGGCGCCTCGCGAAATTCAAGATGCCGAAGCGGGTCTTCGTGGTCGACGAGCTGCCGCGCAATACGATGGGCAAGGTGCAGAAGAACGTGCTGCGTGAAACGTACAAGGATATTTACGCGAAGAAGTGAGGGAGCTCCGCTCTGTCGGCGTCATTGCGAGGAGCTCTTGCGACGAAGCAAGCCGGCTGCCGAGACCAACAGATAGCACCTGACACGTCGCACGGTCGGGCTGGGGTGGAATGCAGGGTGCGCATATCCGCCCGGAGCGCGGGAACCGGTGCGCGCGCCGGGGAGTCGCGGTGGGGTCGCAGCCGGGACGGTTTACCCTCGGCATCGTGCCCTCGCACGTTGCGGCGGCACGGGCTCAAGGCGGCTTAGAGGCGTTCCAATAGCGATTTCAATGCGCCGTGCGCTCGCGCCAAAGAATGAATTTATATTCCTAAGTTCGTTGGCGGACCGATAGGCTGGTATACCAAGACCCTGATTGGCCTTGGTTCATCAAGGCCATAGAGCTGAACCACAGTTCGGTTTATGGCGATTTGGTGATTGCGCAGGCCAGATCGACTCCGTAAATAGAGCCCACCTTTCGCGATCCCCGCGCGCCCCATGCTGGGCCGCAACAAACATCAAAAGCCGCCCATGACCGCACGGATCGAACGACCGCTTTCGCCGCACATCCAAACCTATCGTTGGACGCTGACGATGGCTCTATCCATCGTCCACCGCGCCACCGGTATCGCCCTCTATGTGGGAACCCTGCTGCTGGTCTGGTGGCTGGTTGCCGCGGCCTCCGGCCCGGCCGCCTATGCCCACGTCCAGGCCTTCTCCGGCAGCATCATCGGCCGGCTGATCGTGTTCGGCTACACCTGGGCCCTGATGCATCACATGCTCAGCGGCATCCGGCATTTCGTCTGGGATCTCGGCTACGGCTTCAAGGCCAATGAGCGCGAAGCGCTGACCTGGGGCGCCCTGGTCGGCGGCGTCGCGCTGACGGTGCTGATCTGGATCATCGCCTATGCGAACGGAGGCGGCCGATGAGCTTCGACGAGTCCCACGGTTCTCCGAAGCGTCCCTCGATGCGCACGCCGCTCGGGCGCGTCCGCAATCTGGGCGCCGCGCATTCCGGCACGTCCGATTTCTGGCGCCAGCGCATCACCGGCGTCGCCATGACGCTGCTGATGATCCCCGCGCTGGTGATCATCATCATGCTGCTCGGCCGCAACCAAGTCTACGCTGCACAAACGCTGAGCTCCATTCCCGTCGCGGTCATCCTGCTGCTCTTCATCTTCGCCTGCGTCTGGCACATGAAGATCGGAATGCAGGTGGTGATCGAGGACTACGTCCATAACGAAAAGCTGAAGCTCACCGCGATCATGCTCAACAATTTCTTCTCGGCCGCCGTGGCGCTCGCCTCGACCTACGCGATCCTGAAACTGTCCTCCGGAGTGTAACCCATGGCCACCACAACGAATGGCTCGGGCAACGGCGCTCCCGCCACCAACGGCAAAGCCTATCCGATCGAAGACCACACCTATGACGTCGTCGTGGTCGGCGCCGGCGGCGCCGGCCTTCGCGCCGTGGTCGGCTGCAGCGAAGCCGGCCTTCGCACCGCCTGCATCACCAAGGTGTTTCCGACCCGTTCGCACACGGTCGCGGCGCAGGGCGGCATCTCCGCTTCGCTCGGCAACATGCACAAGGACGACTGGCGCTGGCACATGTACGACACCGTGAAGGGGTCGGACTGGCTCGGGGACCAGGACGCGATCGAATACATGGTGCGCAACGCGCCCGACGCGGTCTACGAGCTCGAGCATTGGGGCGTGCCGTTCTCGCGCACCGAGGACGGCAAGATCTACCAGCGTCCGTTCGGCGGCATGACCACCGAGTTCGGCAAGGCCCAAGCGCAGCGCACCTGCGCTGCCGCCGACCGCACCGGCCACGCCATGCTGCACACCATGTACGGCCAGTCGCTGCGCCACGCGGCCGAGTTCTTCATCGAGTTCTTCGCCATCGACCTGATCATGGACGACCAGGGCACCTGCCGCGGCGTCATCGCGCTCAAGCTCGACGACGGCACGCTGCACCGTTTCCGCGCCCAGACCACGATCCTGGCGACCGGCGGCTATGGCCGCGCCTATGCCTCCTGCACCTCGGCGCACACCTGCACCGGCGATGGCGGCGGCATGGTGCTGCGCGCCGGCCTGCCGATGCAGGACATGGAGTTCGTCCAGTTTCATCCGACCGGCATCTACGGCTCGGGCTGTCTCGTCACCGAGGGTGCGCGCGGCGAAGGCGGCTATCTCGTCAACGCCGAAGGCGAGCGGTTCATGGAGCGCTATGCGCCGTCGGCAAAGGACCTCGCTTCGCGCGACGTGGTCTCGCGCGCGATGACCATCGAGATCCGCGAGGGACGCGGCGTCGGCAAGAAGAAGGACCACATCTTCCTGCATCTCGACCATCTCGATCCCGCCGTGCTCGCCGAGCGCCTGCCGGGCATCTCGGAATCGGCCAAGATCTTCGCCAATGTCGACGTGACGCGCGAGCCGATTCCGATCGTGCCGACGGTGCACTACAACATGGGCGGCATCCCCACGAACTATCACGGCGAGGTGCTGACCAAGAAGGACGGCGACGACAACGCGGTGATCCCCGGCCTGATGGCGATCGGCGAAGCGGCCTGCGTCTCCGTGCACGGCGCCAACCGCCTCGGCTCCAACTCGCTGATCGACCTCGTCGTGTTCGGCCGCGCCGCCGCGTTGCGCCTCGCCGAAAAGCTTACACCCAACGCCAAGCAGCCCGAGCTGCCGACAAACTCGGCCGAGATGGCGCTCGGCCGCCTCGACCATTACCGCTATGCCTCGGGCGGCACGCCGACCGCGAAGCTGCGCGAAGGCATGCAGCACGTGATGCAGAACAATTGCGCGGTGTTCCGCACCGGCGAAGTGCTGAGCGAAGGCCAGAACCTGATCGCGAAGGTGCACAGCGGCATCACCGACATCGCCGTCTCCGACCGCTCGCTGGTGTGGAATTCGGACCTCGTCGAGACGCTGGAGTTCGACAATCTGATCTCGCAGGCGGTGGTGACGATGAACTCGGCCGCCAACCGCACCGAGAGCCGCGGCGCGCATGCCCGCGAGGACTTCTCCGAGCGCGACGACAAGAACTGGATGAAGCACACGCTGGCCTGGCTGGACGATGCCGGCAAGGTCAGGATCGAGTATCGCCCGGTTCACAATTACACCATGACCAACGACGTTCAGTACATCCCGCCCAAAGCTCGCGTTTACTAAACGTCGCGCGTGTATTGATCGAACAGCGAAGGCCCTATCGAAATGGTTGAATTCGCACTTCCGAAGAACTCCAAGATCAGCGGCGGCAAGACCTGGCCGAAGCCCGCGGGCGCGACTGAGCTCCGCGAGTTCAAGGTCTATCGCTGGAATCCGGACGACGGCAAGAATCCGAGCGTCGATACCTATTACATCGACACCAATGATTGCGGCCCGATGGTGCTGGACGGCCTGATCTGGATCAAGAACCACATCGACCCGTCGCTGACCTTCCGCCGCTCCTGCCGCGAAGGCGTCTGCGGCTCCTGCGCGATGAACATCGACGGCCAGAACACGCTGGCCTGCACCAAGTCGATGCACGACGTGAAGGACGGCGCGGTCAAGATCAACCCGCTGCCGCATCAGCCGGTGGTGAAGGACCTCGTTCCCGACCTCACCAATTTCTACGCGCAATACGCCTCGGTCGAACCCTGGCTGAAGACGACCTCGCCGACGCCGCAGAAGGAATGGCGCCAGAGCCATGAGGACCGCGAAAAGCTCGACGGCCTCTACGAGTGCATCCTCTGCGCCTGCTGCTCGACCTCGTGCCCGAGCTATTGGTGGAACAGCGAGCGCTATCTCGGGCCCGCCGCGCTGCTCCAGGCCAACCGCTGGGTGTCGGATTCGCGCGACGAGGCCACCGGCGAGCGGCTCGACAATCTCGAGGACCCGTTCCGGCTCTATCGCTGCCACACCATCATGAACTGCGCCAAGGCCTGCCCGAAGGGCCTCAACCCGGCCGAAGCCATCGCCGAGCTCAAGCTCAAGATGGTCGAGCGGCAGATCTGACGAGCCGTGTTGCGTGACACCAGCGATGTGTCACGCCGTGCCCTGCCGATGCTGGGGGGCGCGCTTTTCGGCAGACCGGGCCGGCGCGCTTGCCTTCGAAGGCCCGGGCGCGGCCCGGCGCAATTGGCGGTCGGTCACGCGTAGCTTGATCTCGTCCGAGGCGAGTGCGGCGAGACTGGCGAGGATCTGCTTCTGGGTGTCGTCGAGCGTGCGAGGCTTTGTGTCGATCACGCAGAGTGAGCCGAGCGTGAAGCCATCGGGATCCACCACCGGACAGCCGGCGTAGAACCGAAACCCGAGCTCTCCCAACACGGCCGGATTTTCAGCGAATCGCGGATCGGTCGCGAGATTCTCCGCGACCATGATGTCCTTCTGCAGAATGGTGTAATTGCAGAACGCCCAGCCGCGCGGCGTATCGACCAGGTTGAGCCCGTAGCGCGATTTGAACCATTGCCGGGTCGGGGTGAGCAGCGTCAGCAGTGCGACGGGAGCGTCGAGGCTGCGTGCCGCCAACCAGGTCAGACGATCGAAGGCATCCTCCGGCGGCGTGTCGACGAGGCCGGAGCGTTCGAGCGCCACGAGACGCTGGCCCTCATTGGCCGGAAACGGAAAAGACGGCGGCGTCTTGAACGGGACGGGAGGCTCGATGGCACCTCGGATCGCGGCCTCGACCGCCTCGGGTAGCGCGGATAATCCATCGATGAACCGAATCATCCCGATGTCGGCCGCCGAGCGGCCGACATCCAGAATTTGCGTGCCTCCGAGGGCCGGATCAGTGCGCAAGCTCTCCAACAGGACCAACCTGCCGGAATCCGATGGTTCGTCTTCGATGACAATAGCCGCCGGGAGCCGGGAGCCGATCGCAAGCAGCGCCGCATAGACGTCGGTGTAGCGCTCGACGACACAATATTCGACCTTCGCGAGCGCCGCTTCGTAGTCGGCAATGCGTTCCGGACGCGCAATCAAAATCACCCGCGCAGAAGCAATCATCGTCTGAGCCGGGCCCGTGATCTGCGCGAGCACGTCGCGGCGGTAGACGCGTCGATGACCGCCCGGAGTTTTCCAGGAGGGGATCGTCCCGCCTTCGATCAGAAGCTGCGCGGTGCGGATCGAGACCCCCAGGATCTTGGCAGCCTCCGCCGTCGTCAGGATGTCCTTGTCCATCGAGCCCATCTTTGCCCCCGACCGTTTGCCGGCCGGGCCTGTCTCCGACCTCACAATGTCGTGCGCCCAGCCCCGTTGACAAGGGGAGGTTCGTCCTATTTTGATAAATTTGATGATAATGATAGATTTGATAAATCTGATAGGATGGCTACGCACTGTTTGGCAGATGCACAGCGCTCGTCCCCATCCCCTCAGAAGGAGCAAGCCATGTCCTGACAGCCTAAACCCCGACCCTCCCCGCAAAGCCGGGAAGCCGTCCTCGCACAAGCGAGGCCGCGCCTCGGTCAAGCAGCCCACGGCACGTCAGCTGCGGGAAAGGCGCGAGCCGTGACTCGCCCTTTCCGGTCCAGCGTGACAGCCGACGACCCGCTCCCCCTTTCCTCACCCGCGCCCGCCCGGAGCTCGCATTCCGGCCGCGCGCAACTGCCTGGAGTGATCTCATGAACGACGTCCTGCCTTCCGATCTGCCGGAGTTTGCCGATCGCGCTTCTGCCAACCAGCGCCAGCTCAGCGAGACGCTGCGCGGCAGCTACGACTTCATCGTCTGCGGCGCCGGCAGCTCGGGCTCGGTGGTCGCCCGCCGCCTCGCCGAAAATCCGGCCGTCACGGTCCTGCTGATCGAAGCGGGGGGCAGCGACGAGGTGCCGACCGTCATGGATCCGGCGGCGTGGCCCGGCAATCTCGGCAGCGTGACCGATTGGGGCTTTGTCGCCGAGCCGAATCCGCATCTGAACCATCGCGCCCTTCCGATGTCGATGGGCAAGGTTGTCGGCGGCGGGTCGAGCATCAACGTGATGCTGTGGGCGCGCGGTCACCGCAGCGACTGGGATTTCTTTGCCGAACAAAGCGGCGATGAGACCTGGGGTTACGATTCGGTCTTGCAGATTTTTCGGGAGATCGAAAACTGGCAGGGTACGCCCGATCCGCGTTATCGCGGCACCGGCGGCCCGGTTTTCGTGCAGCCGTCACCGAGTCCCGGGCCGGCCGCATTGGCGATGCTGGCCGCGGCGAAGGAGATCGGAATTCCGACCTTTGAAAGCCCCAATGGCGAGATGATGGAAGGCGAAGGCGGGTGCGCCATTACGGACATCCTCGTCCGCAATGGCAGGCGCAACTCCATCTTCCGTGCCTATACGTATCCCTTTCTCGATCGGCCGAATCTCACGCTGCTGACCGGAACGCAGGTCTCTCGCATCCTGATCGAGCACGGCAGGGCAGTCGGCGTCGTGGCGGAACGTGACGGTCGGCCCTTGCGGATCGGCGCGGCCCGGGAAGTTGTGCTCGCGCTCGGGGCGATCCAGACGCCGGCCGTGTTGATGCGCTCCGGCATCGGCGACGAGAACCAGCTTCGAGCGTTTGACATCCCCGTGGTCCAGCATCTGCCCGGGGTCGGCCAGAACCTTCAGGATCATGTCTCGTTCGGATGCATTTGGGAGTACCGCGAGCCGATCGCGCCGCGCAACACCGGCAATGCGGCGACGTTGTACTGGAAATCCCATTCCGCGCTCGAATCTCCCGACCTGCTGTTCTGCCAGGTCGAATTTCCGGTGCCGAGCCCCGAGACGGCGGCCAGGGCGCCTTCCCATGGTTGGACGATGTTCGCAGGTCTTGCCTTGCCGAAGAGCCGAGGCAGGGTAAGGCTTCGAAGCGCCGAGCCGCTTGCACTGCCACGGATCGAAGCCAACATGCTGTCGCATCCTGACGATGTGAAGACGGCAATCGCCTGCGTCGATCTTTGCCGTACACTCGGCAATACCCGCGCCTTCGAGCCGTTGGTGGCGCGTGAGAGTGTGCCCGGCCTGCAAGGCGCTGTGGAGATGGAACGCTTCGTGCGCGACTCCGCCGTGACCTACTGGCACCAGACATGCACGGCAAAGATGGGACGCGATGCCATGTCCGTGGTCGACAGCAAGCTGAAGGTCTATGGCATCGACCGCTTGCGCATCGCCGACGGCTCGGTGATGCCGCGAATCACCACCGGGAACACGATGGCACCCTGCGTCATCATTGGCGAGAAGGCAGCCCGTGCGATGCGCAGCGAGCACGGTATCTGACCGCCGACCGCGACGGCCCAAGTATTGGCTCATGTCAGATTGGCCCCTCGAGCGAAGAGTCGAGGGGTCCTGCGGGCGACGTGGCGCTGCAGGACGCCCGCGCGTGATCTCATCACGATACAACCAACGGTTCCCGTGATAATCGGCTTCCTTCCTTGCGCGAAATTCAGTTAAGCTCGCGGTCAGGGACAGGAGCCGTGCAGAGGGCGCAACGCAACTCGCTGAGACTGCTGCAGTGGATGATGGCGGCATCCCTGGCGCTGCCGATTGCGCTGTTCGTCGTCGCCGCCGCGATCTCCTATACATCGACCAAGGATACCGCCGACCGCGAGATCGAGCGCACGGTCGATGTCGCACATGAGCACGCGCTGAAGGTCTTCGAGACCATCGACCGCAGCATCGCCGAGCTCAACGAGGTCGTGCGCGGCCTGCCCGACGGCATCATCCGTGAGCGCGAGCCGACGCTGCATCGCCGGCTGAAGCGGCTGACCGATTCGCTGCCGCAGCTCAAATCGGCCTGGATCTTCGACGCGAACGGAAAGGCGCTGGTCAACAGCCTCGTCTCGCCGCCGCCGGACCTGAGCTTTGCCGACCGCGATTACTTCTATTCCCATGTGGACCAGAGCATCGGCACGTTCATCGGCACGGCGCTGACGCCACGACCGCCCTATCAGGGCGCCCGATTCTTCGGCGTCAGCCGCCGCCGCGAGTCCGACGACGGCCGCTTCATCGGCGTGATCCAGGCCTCCGTGTTGCCGGAATATTTCGAAAGCTTCTATGCCAGGATCGGCACCGATCCCGGCAACTTCTTCGCGATGGGGCGCACCGACGGCGCAATGCTCGCGCATTTTCCCCGGCTCGACCACGAGCTTCGGCTCGATCCGACCGGACCGGTGGGCCAGAAGATCGCGACCCAGCCCGTGCACGGCCTCATCACGGTCGCCTGGCCCTCGGACGGTATCGAGCGGCGCATCGCCTACCGGCGCGTCGCCGAATATCCGATCTATGTCAGCGCCGGATTGGAGACCTCTGCGATCCGCGCACGCTGGCTCGCCACCATCGGCCAGCATCTGGTGTTCGGCATCCCCGCCACCGCGCTGCTGTTTCTGTTGCTGGCGCTCGCCTTGCGGCGTACCCAGCACCTTCAGGCCGAAGCTGCAAAGCGGCGCGAGGCCGAGGAGGCACTCAAGCACAGCCAGCGGCTGGAAGCACTCGGCCAGCTCACCGGCGGCGTCGCGCACGACTTCAACAACCTCCTGACGGTGATCCGCGCTTCAGTCGATCTCTTGAACCGCCCGCAACTGACCGAGGAGCGGCGACAGCGCTACATCACCGCTATTGCCGATTCGGTGGCGCGTGCGGCCAGGCTGACTTCGCAGCTGCTCGCCTTTGCGCGGCGCCAGACCCTCAAGCCGGAGGTGTTCGACGTCGGGGCACGGGTGCAGTCGCTGCACGACATGCTCGCCACGCTGCTGGGCCCCGCGATCGAGATCGTCATGCAGCTGCCGGCAGAGCCGTGCCTCGTCAATGCCGATGCCAGCCAGTTCGAGACGGCGCTGATCAACATGGCGACCAATGCGCGCGATGCCATGCAGGGCCAGGGGCGAATCGTTTTCAAGGTCGAAGCCACGACGACCGTTCCGGAGGCGCTGGCGCAACTTTCGGCCAGCCCGGAGCACGGCTTCGTCCGCGTCACCGTCAGCGATACCGGCGTCGGCATTCCCGCCGCGCGGCTCGGGCGCATCTTCGAGCCGTTCTTCACCACCAAGCAGGTCGGCCGCGGCACCGGCCTCGGTCTGTCCCAGGTGTTCGGCTTCGCCCGACAATCCGGCGGCGAGGTGACCGTGACGAGCGAGGTGGGGCACGGCAGCACCTTCTCGCTCTATCTGCCGCGCGTGCCGCCGGGTCTGCTGCCGCAGCGCCAAGCCCCCAACACGGCGCCGGCGGTGGCCGGCAGCGGCATGTCGGTGCTGGTGGTCGAGGACAATATCGAGCTGGCGAATTTCGCCGCCGACGGGCTCACCGAGCTCGGCTACAGCATCACGCTCGTCGACAACGCGGCCGACGCGCTCGCCGAGCTCGCGGTGGACACCGACCGCTTCGATGTCGTGTTCTCGGACGTGGTGATGCCCGGGATGACCGGGCTCGAGCTGGCGCAGGCGATCCGCGAACGCGGCATCGGTGTGCCGGTCGTGCTGACCACCGGCTACAGCCAAGCCCTGGCGCAGGAGGGTGCCGGCGGCTGCGACCTCGTGCAAAAGCCTTATTCGATCGAGGACTTGTCGCGCGTTCTGCATCGGGCGGCGCGGATCCGGCGCGTCAGGGACGGCGCTGCGGAATAGGGTCCTGCGGAACCTCGCGGGAACCGGCCGAGTTCCCTTGGCGTTGTCCACTCATGGACAAGCCGGCCGCGACGCGTGAACAGGGCAAGAAGCCGCCCATCGTCAATATCCAGGGCGAGAACGGCGACGAAGTGACACCGCCGCCGCCCGAGCTGGTCGAACCCGACCCCGAATTGTCACCCGAGGAAGCCGAGCAGGTCCGCAAGGATTATCTGCTGACACGTTTCTGGATCAGCGCCCGAGGTTTCTGGGGCCGCAACGGCGACCGCCTTGCCTGGCCGTTCTCGATTGGTCTCGGCCTGCTGATCGTGCTGACCGTCGGCTTCCAATACGGCATCAACGTCTGGAATCGCGCGATCTTCGATGCCATCGAGAAGCGCGATGCAGCGAGCGTCTTCCATCTCACCGCAATGTTTTTCCCGCTCGCGATCGGCAGCATCGTGCTCGCAGTCGTGCAGGTGTTCGCGCGCATGGGCATCCAGCGACGCTGGCGCGCCTGGCTGACGGCGAGCGTGCTGACACGGTGGCTCAAGAACGGGCGCTACTATCAGCTCAACCTCGTCGGCGGCGATCACAAGAATCCCGAATACCGGATCGCGGAGGATCTGCGGATTGCGACCGATTCCCCCGTCGACTTTCTCGCCGGCGTGACGTCGGCGCTGCTGTCGGCCGCGACCTTCATCGTCGTGCTCTGGACCATCGGCGGGGCACTTACCGTCACGCTCGGCGGTTCGTCGGTGACCATTCCGGGCTTCCTGGTGATCGCCGCGATGCTCTACGCCGCGATCGCCTCCAGCTCGATCCTGGTGATCGGCCGCCGCTTCGTGCAGGTCTCCGAGGGCAAGAACCAGGCCGAAGCCGACTTCCGCTACACCCTGACGCGCGTGCGCGAGAACGGCGAGAGCATCGCCCTGCTCGGCGGCGAGGAGGAGGAGCGCGACGGCATCGATCGCAACTTCACGAGCGTGCTGCGGCAATGGGCGCGCCTTGCCGGCCAGCACATGCGTACCACGCTGGTGTCGCAAGGATCGAGCCTCGTCGCGCCGGTCGTGCCGCTTCTGCTCTGCGCGCCAAAATTCCTCGACGGCAGCATGACGCTGGGCCAGGTGATGCAGGCCGCATCCGCCTTCACCATCGTGCAGAGCGCGTTCGGCTGGCTGGTCGACAATTATCCGCGGCTCGCCGACTGGAATGCCTGTGCGCGGCGCATCGCCTCGCTGATGATGTCGCTCGACGGCCTCGAGCGCGCCGAGCAGGGCGACGGCCTCGGCCGCATCAAGCGCGGCGAGACCAGCAACGAGGCCATGCTGGAGCTGAAGGATCTCTCGGTCACGCTCGACGACGGCACCGCCGTGGTCGGCGAGACCGAGGTGGTGATCGAGCCCGGCGAGCGGCTGCTGGTCGCCGGCGAATCCGGCACCGGCAAGAGCACGCTGGTGCGCGCCATCGCCGGGCTGTGGCCGTGGGGCGGCGGCAGCGTGAATTTCCATGCCGATCGCCGGCTGTTCATGCTGCCGCAGCGGCCCTATGTGCCCTCCGGCTCCTTGCGGCGGGCGGTCGCCTATCCCGGCGCGGCTGACCACTGGACTTTGGACGAGATCGGCGCAGCCCTGCACAAGGTCGGCCTCGATCATCTCAAGGACAAGATCGAGGAGGAAGCACCGTGGGACCAGACCTTGTCGGGCGGCGAGAAGCAGCGCCTCGCCTTTGCGCGGCTGCTCTTGCACAACCCCGACATCGTCGTGCTCGATGAGGCGACCTCGGCGCTCGACGAGAAGAGCCAGGACAAGATGATGCAGATGATCACCGAGGCGCTGCCGAAGGCGACCATCGTCAGCGTCGCGCATCGCGCCGAGCTGGAGGCCTTCCACAGCCGCAAGATCGTGCTGGAGCGGCGCAAGGGCGGCGCCAAGCTCGTCAGCGATATCGACCTGATTCCGCGCAAGGGCCGGCGCCGGCTGCTCGGACGGTTCTTGCGGCAGCGCAAGGCGCCAAAGAAGGCGGCGTGAAGCTCTCTCCGTCGTCCCGGACAAGCGCGCCCAAGCGCGCGCAAATCCGGGACCCATACCCACAGGAAGGAGTTTGACGAAGACTCGGAATGAGCGTGTCGCATCACACTCCTCCCTGGGGTTATGGGTCCCGGGTTCGCTTCGCGCTCCGGGACGATACCTGTGATCGAGCGTTGGAGTCCTCGGTAAAACCGGTTATGCATGCGCCGCCTGCAACGAGGATCTGCTGCTTGACGTCCGACAATGCCCCTTCGCCCGCGCCGTTCGGTGCGTTTGCGCCCAATGCGGCGCAGGCTGCGATCATCCGCCTCGCTCAACGGTCGGGGCTGAAGCGCGGCGCGTTCCGGCCGTGGATGTCGCGGCTGGTCAATCTGGTGCGCAGCGGCCCGGTCGACGTGCAATATCAGGGCGCCTCGTTCCGCTTCCATCACCAGGGCAGCGCGACCGAGCGCGGCGCGCTGTTCAATCCCGACTACAATCTCGACGAGCTCGACTTCCTGCGCCAGCGCACCCCTGCGGGCGGCACGTTCGTTGATGTCGGCGCCAATGTCGGCACTTTCGCACTGGTGATGGCGCATCAGGTCGGGCCATCCGGACAAGTGGTGGCGATCGAGCCGCATCCGCTGACCTTCGGACGGCTCTCGTTCAACCACGCCGCATCGAAGGCGCCGCAGGTGCGCCTGGTGCAGGCCGCCGCGGGCGCCAGCGACGGCGAGCTGATGATCGAGAGCGGCGGCGGCAACCTCGGCGCCACCCACGTCGTCACCGGCACGGCCAGTGCCGAGGCCATCAAGGTGCCGTCGCTGCGCCTGGTGCGCATTCTGGAGGAGGCTGGCGTCGGCCAAGTCGATTCGCTGAAGATCGACGTCGAGGGCTTTGAGGACCGCGTGCTGATCGGCTTCTTCCGCGACGCGCCGCAATCGCTCTGGCCACGTGCGGTGGTGATCGAGCATCTGTCACAAAACGAATGGCAGCAGGACTGTATTGCCGACATGATCGGGCGCGGCTTTACGATCGCACGCAAGACACGAAGCAATACGTTTTTGTCCCGCTGACGGGTACGAACAAGGGAGGTTGCGATGATCGATCATCTGGGATTCTCCGTCTCCGACTATGAGCGCGCCAAGGCGTTCTATGCGAAGGCACTGGCGCCGCTCGGCTACAGCCTGATCATGGAGGTCACTGCCGAGCAGACCGGACACGCTGCGGCTGCAGGCTTCGGTGCCGACGGCAAGCCCGATTTCTGGATCGGGGGCGAAGGCGCGATGAACAAGCCGGTGCATGTCGCCATCCGCGCCAAGGACCGCGCCACAGTCGATGCGTTCTACAAGACGGCGATGGCGGCCGGCGGCCGCGACAACGGCCCGCCCGGCATCCGCCCGCATTATCACGCGAACTATTACGGCGCCTTCGTGCTCGACCCAGACGGCCACAATATCGAAGCGGTCTGCCACACGCCGGAATAATCCGGTCTTCGAAGCGTTGTGACGCGGAACATCGGTGCTGCACCTTCGTTGTTGTTCTCTGGACAACGATCCCGATGATGCCGATGCCGATTGAACCGCCCGAGATTCCGCCGTCGACGCCCGGTACGCCAACTGAGCCGCCGCCGGGAATCCCGCCCGGCAATCCGCAGCCCGAAATTACGCCGCCGGTGCGCGAGCCCGGCTCGCAGCCGCGGCCCGACGAATTGCCGGGCCGCATGCCTGAGGAGATCCCATCGCGCGGACCGAACGGGCCGCTCACGCCCAATCCTGCGACGGATGCGATTCCGCCGCGCGATCACGCGTGAAGCGGCGAAGCAATGTCAGGCGATTGCCACCAGCGTCTGAATGCGCAATGAACGTTGCCATAGTGAGATGATTTGCGTGCAGAAATAAATCGGGTCGCAGTTGCATCGCCCGCCACAATGCGGCCTAACGCTTAGCCGTTCATCCCGACACTTCGACAAGAACCTTCCGGGGAAGTTCACCACATGACCAACCTTCGTTTCGTGCTGCTTGCGACGACGGCTCTGACCGCGATGCAATTGGCCAACACCGCATCGCATGCGCAAGACGCTGCGCCGTTCGTCGTCGCTCAGGCCCAGCCGCAGGACGCGGGCCCTGACGGAAGACCAAAGCAGCCGCCGAAGGGACCGCCAGGCGCGGCGCCGCCTGCAGCACCCGCACGCCCCGCGGCTCCGCCGCCGGCGGCTGCACCGCCCCAGCCGCCTGCAACTCCTCCGCCGGCCGCAGCACCGCCGCGCCCGGCAGCGCCGCCACCGCCTCCGCCTCCCCCTGCGGCCCGCCCGGCACCTCCGCCGCCGCCTCCCCCTGCAGCCCGTCCGGCGCCTCCGCCGCCCCCGCCGCCGCCTGCTGCTCCGAAGCAGCCTTCGCCGCCTCCGGCCGCCGCCCCGCAGCAGCAAGCCCCGACACCGCCGCCTCCGGCTGCGCGCCCCGCTGCCCCGCCGCCGCCTCCGCCCGCCGCACGCCCGGCTCCCACGCCGCCGCCCGCACCGCCTCCTGCGGCGGCGCCGCAGCAGCAGGCCCCCACCACGCCGCCGCCTGCGGCTCGCCCGACGCCGCCTCCGCCGCCGCCTCCCGTAGCGGCTCCGCCGGCCCGGCCGAGCCCCGCGCCTGCGCCGACGGCAACACCGCCTGCTCCGACAGCCGCGCCCCCGGCCCGCCCCGGTGCGCCTGCGCCAGCGGCCACGCCAGCTCCAACGGCGACCCCGGCACCGACGACGACGCCTGCGCCAACCGCAACGCCGGCTCCCGGCGCACCGCCGGCTGGTCGCCCCGGCGCACCTCCGCCCGGCGTACGTCCTGGCGCGCCGCCGCCCCCGGCGGGATCACCCGCACCCGGCGCCGCGCCCGCTCCAACAGCAACGCCCACGCCCGGCAGCACGCCGCCACCCCCGCCGCCCGGACGTCCGGGGTCGGCAACGCCCGCGCCCGGCGCAACTCCGGCCCCGACGGCAACGCCAGCCCCGGGACAACAGGGTGGAACGCCTCCTGCCGGTCCGCCCGCCGCCGGGACTCCGGCTGCGCCCCCGCAGGCTGGTGCACCCGCCCGGCCGCCGGCACCTCCCGCCGGCGCCGCGGCTCCGACCGTGGTGCCCGGCACGCCCGCCGCAGCGCCACCACCCGACCGGGCACAATACAGACCGCCGACGGTCGCGCCGGCCTTCCGCGCCGCGCCGACGGTCGCAGCGCCCCTGCCGCCGCCGCCGCGACCGCAGCAGCGTGACCTGACGCCGCTTGCGATCGGTGCCGGCGTGGTGGCGGGCGCCGTGATCGGCGCCACCATCGCCGATCTCCATAGCCAACGGCGCGAGGTCGTCGAAGGCGGCCGCACCGTCTACACCGAGCCGGACCGCATCATCATCCGCGATCCGGGCGGGCAGGCTTACGTCCGCGGCAACGATCTCTATCGCTTCCGCTATGGCGCCCGCGACATCCGCACCGACACCGTCGGCGGCGAAACCCGCACCGTCGTGATCCGTCCCGACGGCAGCGAGGTGATCACCGTGGTCGGGCCGGACGGCTCGCTCCTGCGTCGTATCCGCCGGGACCCGCGCGGACGCGAGATCGTCATCATCGACAACACCTACCGCGATCCGCGGGCGGTCGGCGGCTTCTACGTCGACGTGCCGCCGCCGGTGGTCAACATTCCCTACGATCGCTACATCGTCGACGCCCAGGAGGCGCCGCCGCAGGTGATCTACGAAACGATGCGGGCTCCGCCGGTGCAGCGGATCGACCGACGCTACTCGCTCGACGAGATCCGCTACAGCCCCAATGTTCGCATGCAGATGCCGAGCATCGACGTCAACACGATCAACTTCGAGACCGGCTCGTGGACCATTCCGCCGGATCAGGCGGCGCGGCTCCAAGTGATCGCCGACGGCATCAACCAGGCGCTCCAGGCCAACCCGCAGGAGGTGTTCCTGATCGAGGGCCACACCGATGCGGTCGGCAACGAGGTCGACAATCTGTCGCTGTCGGATCGCCGCGCGCAGGCCGCAGCCGAATTGCTGACGCAGCAATTCAGTGTGCCCGCGGAGAACCTGACGTCGCAGGGCTATGGCGAGCAGTATCTGAAGGAGCAGACGCAAGGCGCGAGCCTGATCAACCGGCGCGTCACCGTCCGCCGCATCACGCCGTTGCTCAACGGCGGCCAGGCCGATGCGGCGCCTCCGCCGCGCCAGTAAGACCTTCGCAAGAAAAAAATGGCCGGGAGCGATCCCGGCCATTCTTCTTGTCACGCCGTCATCGCTTCCGAAGGCAGACATGCCTCGCAAACGGCGGCAACATGCCGGTGATCAGTGCCGCAACAGCCGCCGAGAATGCGCATCCCGGGGAATGCGCGCCTGAGCAAACGATAGCGGCGGCCGAGATCTGCGGGATCACCACTGTCTAGCGCCTCCGATTCGTCGAGCTCGGCGTGGCTCTTGACCGATGCATTAGCTCTGATGCCGTGGATGCGCTGGACCCACGCCTCGCCTGCGGCGAGTGCACTCTCGAAGTGAGTTGGGTGCGCGCAATTGATCAGGAAGTATTCGCAGGCACGTTCAGTTGCGTCGTCGACCGCCTCGATCGCCTCGCGCAGCGACTCTCCCCGGACGAGGCGGCCATCGGTTTCGACCGTGAAAGAGATGGCGACCGGAATGTCCTGCCTCTTGGCCGCACGGACCACGCCCACGGCTTCGTTGATGCTGGTCAGCGTGAATGCAGTCACCACGTCGGCGCCCGCCTCGGCGAAGGCCGAGATCTGGCCTGAGTGGTAGGCTTCCGCCTCCGCCGCGTCCATGTTGCCGGCCTTGTAGCCATCGCCTCGCGGACCGATCGCGCCATTGATGACGCAAGGCGTGGCGGGGGACTCCCAAGCGCCGCGCAATTCGTCGAGGAAGCGGATGGCGCGCATGTTAATGGCCTTGAGCCTGGCCGCATCATAGCCGAGCTTGGCGCCCCAATCAGGGTTGGCGCGCCAGGTCGGACTGTCGAGGACAAAGCCGAGCCCATGCTGCCGCGCGATACGCAGGTAGGCTTGGTAGTACTGCCTCAAATGCGCGCGGCCATCCGCGCTGTCGAGCAGCACGAATGCCGCAAAGTGGGGCAGCTCCAGCCCGTGCTGAAATATGAGGGTTGTTTCCATGCCGCCATCGGTCAGGAAAATGCCGCCGCCGCGCTGCGGCAGACCATGTCTGTATCTGGCCATTGATCGCTCCATCATTTGGACGGGCCGCTCTCTTCACTCGGTCGCGCTACGCCCGTGTTCGGTCGCGGCATTTGGTGCCGCATAATGTCGCGTCGCTCTAGAAGCCCCATGGTGCGCCTGAACTTCCACCCGCAAGCGGAGACAAATCAATGATTTGCACGTGTCACGCGGAGTGGGCCTTTGCCCCAAGGGCCAATTTCCGCACTGTCGGTACAGTTCTGGAGAGATCGATGGGAAAGGGCGAAGCGACGCGGGATCGCATTCTCCAGATCGCGGAAGCGGCGGTGCTCGCAAAGGGCTTCGGCGCCACCTCGATCGAGGAGGTCATTGCCGAGGCCGGACTGACCAAGAGCGGGTTCTTCTATCACTTCAGGGACAAGAACGCGCTCGCACGGGAGATGCTGCGTCGCTACGTGGATACGAATGACCGCCTGTTCGACGAGATCTTCAGGCGCGGACGCGAGCTCTCCGACGACCCGCTGCAGTCGTTCCTGATCTCGCTGAAACTACTCGCCGAAGTCATGGCCGATCTGCCGAACGGCCATCCCGGCTGCCTGATCGCCAGCATCTGCTATCAGGAGCGCTTGTTCGATCGCGATGTTCGCGATCTAACCGCGCAATCGGTCCGGAGCTGGAATGCGCACTTCCGCGAGATTCTCGACGGCATCGCCGCCATCTATCCGCCCCGCGAGCCGATCGACCTCGACGATCTCGCGGAGATGATCTCGTGCGTGGTCGACGGCGCAATCATCATGTCGAAGACCCTCAATGACCCGAAGCGGCTGGAGCGACAGATCCTGCTCTTCCGCAGCTGCGTGAAGCTGGTCTTCACGCCGCCTCACTCGTCGTGAATTGATGGAACGTGAGCGGACCAGGGCGGCCCGGCCTGCCGCGCTCGCCTGCGGCAGGAATGTGATTGGGCCCAGGTTGGCAGTCGCCCCCATCATTCTCGCGCAGCCAATCCCAGCGCCTCGGCCATGACACGGAACACTTCGGTATTGTCCATCGAGCCGTGCACGCGGTCGCTCCCCGGGCCCGCCGCCGTGACAATGACGTCCTCGCCCGAATGCACGCTGGCGCCGACCAGCGACGACAGATTGCCGGGGCGCAGGACCGCGCCCGGGACCTCCTTGTATTTGTCGTTGGCCTTGAAGGTGCCGTCGTCGCCGGCCTTGACGGTCGGCTCGTTGGGATTGTCGAGCTTCGGACGGAACGTCTCGTAGTGATCGGGCAGGCTCGCCGAGAAGATGGCAAGCCGGCGGCTCACGTCGATGCGTGACGGGTAGCCTTCCGCGTCTGGGGCCGGATAGTTCGGAAATCCGGCCTTGTCGTAAACCCCGACGCGCTCGCGTAAGGGAACGTTGGGCACGGTGGCCATGTCGTCATTCACCGTGCCGACGAGGCTGTTGGGGTGATTGTGGTCCGCCGCCACCAGGATGAGGGTGTCGTCGCCGCGGGCGCGCGCCCATTCGCGCGTCTGACGCACCGCGTTGTCGAGCATGATCGTGTCGTAGACGGCACGCTCCATATCGAGCAAATGCGCGTATTTGTCGATCATTCCGGATTCGACCATCAGGAAGAAGCCGGCTTCGTTCTTCGAGAGGATTTTCAACGCCGCCTGCACCTGTTCGGTCAGATCAGGCTGCTCGGGGAATTTCTTGACGCCGCCGCCCTTGAGGAATTTGCGGTCGAGCGCGCCATCCATGTTGCCGGTGGCGAACAGGCCGAGCAGCTTGTTCGTCTCCTGCTTGGCGGCAGAGGCGCTGAGCTCGCCCGCGGTGGTCGCCACCTGATAACCGGCATCGCGAAACTTCGCGATGTAGTCGGTCTCGTCCTTGCGCTTGGAGCCGGCAGCCGACTTCGGCAGAAAATTCGCGCTGCCGCCGCCCATCATCACATCCGGCTTTGCCGCGAAGAACTGCTCGACGATGTCGTCATAGGCGGCGCGCCGGCGGGTGTGCGCGACCATCGCCGCCGGCGTCGCGTCTTCGATCTCGGTATTGGTGACGACACCGATCGCCATGCCGAGCCGTCTTTTGGCGAGGCTGGTGATGGTTTCGACCTTGGGATCGTCGAGCGGGCTTGCGCTGCGGTCGGCGTAGACGCCGAGGGCATTGACGGCGCTCTTGTGCCCGGTCGCATAGGCGCTCGCCGAGTTCGCGGAATCCGTGATGATCGAGTCCGAGCCGGCGGTTGCCACTAGGGCCATATGGGGCATGTCGTCGATGGCGAGCTTGCCGCGGCTCTTGCCTTCCGAAATGCCCTTGGACAGGATTCGCGCGGCGACCCGATGCGCCGGCGACATGCCGTCGCCGATGAACAGGATGACGTTCTTCGCCTTGCGCGGGCCGGTGTCGTAGACAGTCCATGTGACGCTGCGCTGGCGTGTGCCGTCGCTTACCTCGACGGCAACGCTGCCGGGCGTGGACAGCGTGACGTCGCGCAGGATCAGGGCCGACTGCTCCTTGCCGTCCTCGCGCTGGGTGAAGGTTCCAGAGCGACCGAACGCGGCCGAGTAATCCGCGCCGTTCACCGTCACCTTCAACTTTGCGGGATCGACCAGCCCGGGGAGCTCAACCTTGAAGTCGAACTTGGCTCCGGCCAGGATCTCGGCGCGATCGATCGGATAGATCGTCTGCGCCGACGATGATGATGCCCAACAGAGAACAATGAGAGAGGCGAGTGCCGATCCCCTGACCATGTGCGATGCTCCGCAATCCCGTTTCCAACAGTGAAAGCGTAGCGGCCGAGAATGACAGCGTCATTAAGCTCGGAGCCCGGATGGAGCGAAGCGCAATCCGGGCTCCGGAAAGCCTCAGCCCTTGTCGCTCTCGAGCCGGAAGATCTGCGAGCCTTCGCTGCCCGACAACAGACCGGTCTTCGAATAGAGACCGAGCTTGGTGCGGGTGTCGGCGATGTCGAGGTTGCGCATGGTGAGCTGGCCGATGCGGTCGGCCGGCGTGAAGGCGGCGTCCTCCACCTTCTCCATGCTCAGCCGCTCCGGCGCATAGGTAAGGTTGGGGCTCTCGGTGTTGAGGATCGAATAATCGTTGCCGCGGCGCAGCTCGAGCGTGACTTCGCCGGTGACGGCGCGGGCGACCCAGCGCTGTGCGGTCTCGCGGAGCATCAACGCCTGCGAATCGAACCAGCGGCCCTGATAGAGCAGGCGCCCCAAGCGCATGCCGCTGATGCGGTACTGCTCGATCGTGTCCTCGTTGTGGATGCCGGTGACGAGGCGCTCATAGGCGATGTGCAGCAGCGCCATGCCAGGCGCCTCATAGATGCCGCGGCTCTTGGCCTCGATGATGCGGTTCTCGATCTGATCGCTCATGCCGAGGCCGTGACGGCCGCCGATCGCGTTGGCTTCCAGGAACAGCGCGACCGGATCGGAGAAGGTCTGGCCATTCAGCGCGGTCGGCTGCCCCTCCTCGAAGCGCACCACGACCTTCTCGGCCTTGACATTGCAGTCATCGCGCCAGAACGGCACGCCCATGATCGGATTGACGATCTTGATGCCGCTGTCGAGGCTCTCGAGATCCTTCGCCTCATGGGTGGCGCCGAGCAGATTGCTGTCGGTCGAATACGCCTTCTCGGCGCTCATCTTGTAGGCGAATCCCTGCGCGGTCATGAACGCCGACATCTCGGCGCGGCCGCCGAGCTCGTCGATGAACTGCTGGTCGAGCCAGGGCTTGTAGATCTTCAAGCCGGGATTGGTGAGCAGGCCGTAGCGGTAGAAGCGCTCGATGTCGTTGCCCTTGAAGGTCGAGCCGTCGCCCCAGATGTTGACACCGTCTTCCTTCATCGCTGCGACCAGCATCGTGCCGGTGACGGCGCGCCCGAGCGGCGTGGTGTTGAAATAGGTGATGCCGCCGGTCGAGATATGGAAGGCGCCGGACTGGATCGCGGCGATGCCCTCGTGAACCAGCTGCGTGCGGCAATCGACGAGCCGCGCGTTCTCGGCACCGAACTCCATCGCCTTGCGCGGGATCTCGTTGTAGTCGGCTTCATCCGGCTGACCGAGATTGGCGGTGTAGGCGTAGCAGCGCGCCCCCTTCTGCTTCATCCAGAGCAGCGCCGCAGAGGTGTCGAGGCCGCCCGAAAAAGCGATGCCGACTTTCTCACCCTTGGGCAGGCTTTTCAGGATCGTGGTCATGGGGCTTCCAATCGGGTCTCAAGCTGATGTGATGGGTGCGTTCGACCGCGCGAATATCAAATTTCGCGGGGCTCGGCACCCCTTTAATGGCTCAAACCGAGGGCTCGGGGCCGGTCTTGCGGCCGAACAGGCGCTGACGGAGCCGGTAAGCGGGCATGTTCAGCCGGGTCAGGGCGGCATCCACCGCTTCGTCCGAGAACCGCGTCCGCGGCCAGCGATAGATCAGCGCGTAGGCGAACCAGATCACGACGAAGGTGACGAGGCCCGCGATCGAAACGTCGGTGAAAAAGTGCCCGCCGAAGGCCATGCGCAGGGCGCTGGTCAAGGCGCCGAACACCACGGCGGCGGCATAGGCGAGCGGCCGCCACGCCGGCGGCGCCAGCGCGGCCGGCGCCAGCGTCCAGAACGCCGTCGCGCCTTCGCCGGAGAAGAACGAGCAATTGCGCCCGCAAGTGCCGCGCGGATCCCACCACGGCACGAATTGCTGATCGCCGGCAAACTCGGTCACCACCACCGGACGCGGACGGCCCCAATAATTCTTGAACGTCAGGTTGGTCAGAATACCGGCCGACATGGTCATCGTCACCAGCAGGAAGATGACCGTACGCCCCGGCACCATCAGCGGCCGGTCGGGCCGGATCATCTTGACCACGAGCGCGACGATCGAGGGAAGGGCGAAGGCCCAGGCGATCCACATCGCCGCATCGCGCGCAAAGCCGGCCCACCCGTTCAGCTTGAGCGGAAACGTCTTGGTCTCCGCGTCGAAGAACAGCGAAGCGAGCTTGAGATCGAGCTCGGGATAGAGGCCGAAGACGACGCCGATCACGAGCCACAGCGCCAGGGCGATGAAGAGTCCAGTCCTGTTCATGGCGCGCGGTTTAGCGGAGTGGGGCAGGGATGGAAACCCCAGGGGAGGGTAGGAAACTCACCGCGGGCCCGGCCTTGAATTCGCCGGCAACGGCGGAGGCGGCTTGCGCGGGGACGGCGGTTCGCGCCAGGCGCCGGCGTTACGGCCGGCGATCAGCCAGTAGACGAAGCCGGCAACGATGCCCGCGCCCGTCATGATCTCCAGGTGACGCCGGACGATGCCCTCGAACTGCAACGTGTCGGAATGGAACGGGACGAGGCCGAGATAGCAGGCGAGCCCGACAAGGCCGCCGCCGACGGCATAGGCGATCGCACTGCGGATGTAGAGCGCTTCGGTGATCGCGACGATCACCGCCGCCGGCACCAGCGCAAAGCCGGACACGAAGATGAAGCCGAAGCCGAGCAGGATGTCGATCGTGCCCTGGTCGACCGGACCGGCGCCGAGATCGGCGAATTCCGGAAACAGCAGCGCGACGACGACGATCATGCCGCCGACAAAGCAGGCGGCGAGGAAGCCGATGAAGATGACGACGAGGCGGCCGATCAGGGACATGACGTCAAAATCACCTCGCCGTCATTGCGAGGAGCTCGCGACAAAATTGCGCAGCAATTTTGCGCTGATGCGACGAAGCAATCCAGACTGCCGCCGCGGAGATATTTTGGATTGCTTCGCTGCGCTCGCAATGACGAGGAGGCGGGAGCGTGGGCATCCCGACCTAATCCGTCATCGCCATGGCGCGCAGCGCCTGGCGCTCGCGCGCCGAGAGCTTTTCCGTCTCCGACTTGAGCTGGCCGCAGGCGGCGAGAATGTCGCGGCCGCGCGGGGTGCGCACCGGCGAGGAATAGCCGGCGTTGAAGATGTATTCGGAGAACTTTTCGATCTGGTCCCAGTCGGAGCATTCATAGGCGGTGCCGGGCCAGGGATTGAACGGGATCAGATTGATCTTGGCCGGAATGCCCTTGAGCATCTTTACCAGGAGCTTGGCATCGTCGAGCGAATCGTTGACGCCCTTGAGCATCACATATTCGAAGGTGATGCGTCGCGCGTTCGAGGCGCCGGGATAGTCGCGGCAGGCCTGCAGCAGCTCCTTGATCGGATATTTGCGATTGAGCGGCACCAGCTCGTTGCGCAGCTCGTCGCGCACCGCGTGCAGCGAGATCGCGAGCATGACGCCGATCTCCTCGCCGGCGCGCACGATGTTCGGCACCACGCCCGAGGTCGACAGCGTGATGCGGCGGCGGGAGATGCCGATGCCTTCGTTGTCGCCGACGATCAGAAGCGCATCGCGCACCGCGTCGAAATTGTAGAGCGGCTCGCCCATGCCCATCATCACGATGTTGGTGACGCGGCGCGTGCCGTCCTCGCGATCGGCCCAGTCGTTGAGGCGGTCGCGCGCGACCATCACCTGCCCGACGATCTCGCCGGCGGTGAGGTTGCGCACCAGGCGCTGGGTGCCGGTGTGGCAGAAGGCGCAATTGAGCGTGCAGCCGACCTGCGAGGAAACGCAGAGCGTGCCGCGGTCGGTCTCGGGGATATAGACGCACTCGACTTCATGCGCCTTCTGAACATTGTCGCCGCTCGGCAGCCGCAACAGCCATTTGCGGGTGCCGTCGTTGGAGATCTGCTCGGCCACGACCTCGGGCCGGTCGACGGTGAAATGCTGCGCGAGCTCGGCGCGGATGCCCTTCGAGATCGAGCTCATCTCGTCAAAACTCTGGGCGCCGCGGAAATAGAGCCAGTGCCACAGCTGCTGCACTCGCATCTTGCGCTGGGCCGGTGCGACGCCGATCTCGCCGAGCCGATCGGCAAGCTCGGTGCGCGACAGGCCGATCAGCGACGGCTTGGCCGGCGGCACATAGGTTTCGAGCGGGGTCTTCTCCACCAGGAGGCCGTTGTGCGGCTCGGTCGTCGGTTGCATTGGTTGCCTGAATAGTTGCTGTCTCGTCATGCCCGGGCTTGTCCCGGGCATCCACGTTCTCTTCGCTTGTGGCTAGCGTGGATGGCCGGGACAAGCCCGGCCATGACGACCGAATTTATGGAACCGGCCTTATATAACAACCGGAACCGCCGATTGCGACCTTATCGCCCGCAGTCTTAACGCCGGCAATCCTGCGCGATCTTGTCGAGCGCCTGGGCGAGGCCCTTCAGCGAGAAGGTGTCGGTCGTCTCGGTCCCCTTGGCCGAGACGCCCTTGACGACGAGATCGGCGGATTTGCGCATGGCTTCGACCATCCGCTCCTCCTCGGCCGCATTCTTGATCCAGAGCCCGTCGCCCTGCGTGTACATGGCGAAGGAGGCGCCGCCGACCTCGGCGGTCGATTCCGAGCCCGGCTTCAGCGCATAGCCGATCATGACCGAGACTTCGTTATTGACCTTCTCGGCCGGCCGGGTCGAGACGAAGGCATAGGCGGGATCGCGCGGCCGGTTCGGCGGATTGGTCTTCGACGACGACGGCTTGGCCAGCGCGAAGCAGACCTTCTTGCCGTTCGGCGTCGCCGAATAGGCACCCCAGGTGCCGAACTGCCCGATCAGGGTCGGCTCCGCGCCCCCCGCAACGGCCGCAGCCGGGGCCGCCGGCTTGCTCTCGGGCTTCGGGGCCGCCTTTGCGTTGGTGTTGGCCGGCGGCGCCGCCGGCTTCGGTGCCGCCTCTTTTGGAGCTGGACTGGACTTGGGCGTCGGTTGCGCCGTCTGCGCCCGCGCAGACACGGCGATTCCCCCGGCCGCCACGCCAGTCATCAAAGCTAAAATCAGCACCCGCCACATGCCGCGTTGGTTCCCTCAATATTGTGACTGGAAGATGGCCCGAGCGCGCTTTGTCCCCGGGCAGGGATAGCCGGGAAAGTTCAATTTGGGAAGGCAGTTAGCGGCATCTTCGGCGGCTAGGCCCTGGATCGGGCGGCGCGCTGCGCGGCCCATTGCGCCTCGGTCCAGCCGAGCAAATCCTCGGCGCCGGAACTGCGCAGATGCGCGCCGCCGTCGATCACCACCATCTCGCCATTGATGTAGGCGGCGCGGTCCGAGACCAGGAAGCTGGCGAGATCGGCAAGCTCGCCGTGCTCGCCGGTGCGGCCGAGCGGATTGCGCGAGGTCCAGCCTTCGTCACGGCCTTCGAGACGGAGCTGCCCGGTGGCCCCCGCGGTCGGGAACGGGCCCGGCGCGATCGCCACGGTCCGGATGCCCTTCGGGCCCCATTCCACCGCAAGACTCCTGGTCATCGCCAGCAGTGCGGATTTCGCCATCGCCGAGGGAACGGTGAAGGCGCGGCCGGTGATGGTGGAGGTCGAGAGGATCGACAGCACGACGCCGCGATGGTTAGCCTCGATCCAGCGCCTGCCGGCGGCGAGCGTGCAATACATCGCGCCATGCAGTGTCGGCGCCAGGATCGCGTCCGCGGCGCGGAAGGAGAGATGCTCGCTCTGTGCGATGAAGGTGGCAGCGGCATTGTTGACGAGGATGTCGAGCGGCGCCTCGCGCCAGATCGCATCCATCATGCTGTCGACCGCCGCACCCTCGCGGATGTCGCAGGCGATGGTCGTGACCGTGCCGCCCGTCTCGTCGCGCATCTCGCGCGCCGTCGCCTCGAGCCGCTCGAGCTTGCGGCCGCAGATCACGAGCTCGGCGCCGAGCGCGAGGAAGCGACGCCCCATCGCAGCGCCAAGACCCGAGCCACCACCGGTAATGAGGATGCGCTTGTTCTTCAGCAGGCTTGTTTCAAACATCGTTTGAATCCTTTCTCCGCGGATTTCGTCATTGCGAGCCACCGGGTCCGCGCGAAGCGCGGCCCGATGACAGGCTCCACGAAGCAATTCAGACTATTTCCGCAGGACGGACTCTGGATTGCTTCGCTGCGCTCGCAATGACGGAGGATAGGCCGTCGCTGACCCCAGACAAAGAATCCGGATTGTCGCCACTGCCTAAATCCGGCAGAAACGGCCAAACTATAATTCCACCCGAAACGCCCTCAAGGTGCCGCCATGAAAGCCATCCTCTGCTCGCAATATTGCCAGCCCGACGACCTCGTCCTGACTGAGGTGCCGGATCCGGTGGCGGGGCCCGGCGAAGCCGTGATCGCGATCAAGGCGGCGGCGCTGAATTTCTTCGACATCCTGATGATCCAGGGCAAGTACCAGATCAAGCCGCCGTTCCCGTTCTCGCCGGCCGCGGAAGTTGCGGGCGTGATCGAGAGCATCGGCGCTGGTGTCACTGATCTCAAGGTCGGCGATCGCGTGGTCGCCTCCTGCGGCCACAACGGCGCACGCGAGAAGATCGCGCTGCCGGCGGCATCGATCGTGAAGATCCCCGACAATCTCGACTACGACCGCGCGGCCGGCATCATCATCATCTACGGCACCGCGCTGCATGCGCTGGAAGATCGCGCCAGCCCCAAGCCGGGCGAGACGCTCGCTGTGCTGGGCGCAGCCGGCGGCACCGGCCTTGCGGCCTGCGAGCTCGGCAAGCTGATGGGGTTGAAGGTGATCGCCTGCGCCTCGTCGGACGAGAAGCTCGAATTCGCCAAGGCGCACGGCGCCGAGCTGACGCTGAACTACGCCAAGGAAGATCTGAAGGAAGGCCTGCGCAAGCTCACCGCCGGCAAGGGCGTCGACATCATCTTCGATCCCGTTGGTGGTGCTTACGCCGAACAGGCGCTGCGCTCGATCGCATGGGAAGGCCGCTTCCTCGTCATCGGCTTTGCCGCCGGCGACATTCCCAAGATGCCGCTGAACCTCGCGCTCCTGAAGGGCTGCGACATCCGCGGCGTGTTCTGGGGCGCCTGGACCCGGCTCAACCCGGCCAAGAACCGCGCCAATCTCGAGAAGCTGGTGAAGTGGACCGCGGAAGGCAAGATCTCATCGCATGTCGACCGCACCTTCCCGCTGGCGCAGACGGCCGATGCGTTGAAGGTGCTGGCGGGACGGCAGGCCATGGGCAAGGTGATCTTGCATCCGTGAGCTGATGCAGGTGGCAGAAGTCGCGTAGGCTACGCGACTTCTGCTTTGCCGTCCGCCTCATCTATGCCGCGCCTCAGCACGGCGCGGGCGGCCTCGCGATGCTCGTGCGTGATGTGGCCGGCAACCATGCGGATGGCGGTGGCGAGCACGGCGGCGTCATCGGCGAAGCCGAGCATGGGCATCACGTCCGCGACGAAATCGAACGGCAGGACGAAATAGGCGATTGCACCGAGCAGCGAAGCCTGGACGTGACGCGGCGTCTGCCGGTCGAACGCGCAGTAATAGGCGGCAAGTAGATCCTCCGCGAACGGCAGATGCGCAGCGACCCGCTTCAGCTTGCGCCAGAAGCGGCGGCGCACGCTCTCGCGATCTTCCGCGAGCCGATCGGCCGGCTCGAAGCCAACGCTGTGCTCGGCAGCCATGCTCAAATGCTCCCCGTTCTGCGGGAGGCGGAGGACCGCCCGATCCCGGCTGATCACAAGATGGGGATGCAGCCGGTCCCTGCAAGACGTCTGCTTGGTGTCAGCCTGCGATGGCGTTCATCGCCTTGGCGAGCGCCATGTCGCGCGCGGTGACGCCGCCGGCGTCGTGGGTCGACAGCACCACCTCCACCGTCTTGTAGACGTTGCGCCATTCGGGGTGGTGATCCATCTTCTCCGCGACCAGCGCGGCGCGGGTCATGAAGCCGAACGCCTCGTTGAAATCCTTGAAGACAAAGGTTTTCCCGATGGCGTCGCGGCCTTGGACGTCAGTCCAGCCGGATAGTCCGCCCAGCGCCTGCCTGCGCGCCTCCGCCGAGAGCCGTTCTGCCATCACCATCTCCATCCTTCGGAGGAACTTTACCCTAACGCCGTGCCGACGCCCGGGTTCATACGGGGGATTTCCTCCATCCGCTAACCATGACGGAGATGTAACCCCGCCGGACAAGAAATTTGCTACAATTGCGGGCGTAAATCGCCGGCCAAGATGAAACTGAGCCTGAAGCGCCTGTTTGGGAGATCGATGACCGGGGGATTGGACCTGGCCGAAGCGCCCCCTCCGCCTTCGCCGCGATCCGCGGCGCGGAAGACGGCGCTCGTGTCTCTGGCGTTCCTGCTTGCGATCGTCGGCGTGGTCGCCGGCGGCTATTACTTCGCGATGCGTCCCGTGACGCTCAGAATCGCGGTCGGCCCCGCCAACAGCGACGACGTCAAGGTCGTGCAGGCGCTGACGCAAGGCTTCGCGCAGCACAAGAGCTATGTGCGGCTGCGCCCGATCCAGACCGACGGCGCGACCGCCAGTGCCAATGCGCTCGCGGAAGGCAAGGTCGATCTCGCCATCGTGCGCGGCGATCTCGACGTGCCGAAGAACGCGCAGGCTGTCGCGACCCTGCGCAAGAACGTCGTGGTGCTGTGGTCCGTGCCCGCCAAAGGAAAGAAGAAGGGCGCGAAGATCACCAAGATCGCGCAGCTCGCCGGCCATCGCGTCGGGGTCATCGGCCGCACCCAGGCCAACGTCAATCTGCTCAAGGTGATCCTCCACCAATACGGCGTCGACCCGACCAAGGTCGAGATCGTGCAATTTCCCGTCAATGAAGTTGCCGAGGCGATCAAGGCGCAGAAGGCCGACGTCTATCTCGCAGCAGGCCCGGTCAACAGCAAGATCACGGCGGACGCGATCTCGGCATCGGTCAGGGAGGGCGGCACGCCAACCTTCCTTGCCATCGATTCCGCCGACGCGATCGCGCAAAACCATCCGATCTATGAAGCGGCCGAGATTCCCGCAGGCACTTACGGCGGCTCGCCCGATCGCCCCGACGACGAGGTCAAGACCATCAGCTTCGCGCACCACATCGTGGCGCGCAAAGGCGTATCCGAGGCCGACATCGCAGCGTTCACGCGCCAGCTGTTCGCCGTGCGCCAGCAACTGGTGACGGAATTCCCGCTGGCGGCGAAGATCGAGACGCCCGACACCGACAAGGATGCAGTGATCCCGGCGCATCCGGGTGCGGCCGCTTTCGTCGACGGCGAGGAGAAGACCTTCCTCGACAAATACAGCGATTACATCTGGTGGAGCCTGATGGCGCTTTCGGCCATGGGCTCGGTCGGCGCCTGGTTCGCCGGTTATCTGAAGAAGGACGAGCGCGACAACAACAATCACCAGCGCGAACGCCTGCTCGACATGATTGCCGCGGCACGCAAGTGCGAGACGACCGAAGAGCTGGACCAGATGCAGACCGAGGCCGATGAGATCCTGCGCGACACGCTGCGCTGCTTCGATCACGGCGCGATCGAGGAAGCCGCGCTCACCGCCTTCAACATCGCACTCGACCAATTCCACGCCGCCGTCGCCGACCGCAAGGCTGTGCTGTTCAGCCTGCCGCCGAACCTGCAACGTGCCAGCGCGCAGTTCCGGGCCGCCGGCAACGCGTGAGCGCCCGCGCGCGTTATTGCTGCGTCACATTGTCTCAATATAGCTCCCAACGTCATTCCGGGGCGATGCGAAGCATCGAACCCGGAATCCATTGCGCAGCATTCGCGGGGAGACATGGATTCCGGGTTCGCGCTACGCGCCCCGGAATGACGGGGCTCCCCCCGCAAGCCCCGGGGTCGGAGCCTCATGACCATCACATTCTCCCGCCGCCGCTTCCTCGCCAGCAGCGCCGGTGCGCTCGGCACAATGGCGATGCCGTATCTTTCGCGCGCGGCTGATCGGCCGGCGGTCACCCACGGCGTGCAAGCGGGCGACATCACCGTCGATGGCGGCGTGGTGTGGGCGCGCGCCGACCGTCCATCGCAGATGCTGGTCGAGGTCGCCACGAGCGAGTCCTTTAGGGACGCCCGCCCATTGCCGCCGATCGCGGCGCTGCCCGAAAGCGACTTCACCGCGAAGATGCTGGTCGAGAATCTTCCGGCCGGCCACGACATCTTCTACCGCGTCCGCTTCCGCGATCTATCCCACAGCGCGATCGAGGGCGGGGCGGTGACCGGCCGCTTCCGCACCGCGCCGGCCGACCGCCGCGACGTCAGCTTCGTCTGGGGCGGCGACGTCGCAGGGCAGGGCTGGGGCATCAATCCCGACGACGGCGGCATGGTCACCTTCTCGACAATGCGCAAGCACCGGCCGGATTTTTTCCTGCACTCGGGCGACACGATCTATGCCGACGGTCCGATCCAACCCGAGGTGAAGCTCGCCGACGGCAAGATCTGGAAGAATCTCACCATTCCGGGGAAAGCCAAGGTCGCCGAGACGCTGGACGAGTACCGCGCCGCGTACAAATACAATCTCACCGACGACAATCTCCGCGCCTTCAATGCCGAGGTGCCGGTCTTCGTGCAGTGGGACGACCACGAGGTCACCAACAACTGGTCGCTGTCGAAAGACTTGCCGGCCGCCTACAAGGTGCGCGACATCGCGCTGCTCGCAGCCCGCGCGGGCCGGGCCTTCCACGAGATGTACCCGCTGCGGGAGAGCATCACTGAACCCGGCCGCGTCTATCGCCAGATCTCCTACGGCCCGCATCTCGACGTATTCGTGCTCGACGAGCGCAGCTATCGCGGGCCGAACGGTGCCAATCTCGAAACCGCCTATGGCCCCGCCAGCTATTTCCTCGGCCCGGAGCAGATCGCCTGGCTCAAGCGCGGCCTGCTGAACTCGCGCGCGACCTGGAAGGTGATCGCGTCCGACATGCCGATCGGCCTGATCGTCTCCGACACGCCGAAGGGCGGCTCGGAAGCCGTTGCGCAGGGCGACGGCCCGGTGCGTGGCCGTGAGCTCGAGATCGCCGACATCCTGCGCTTCATCAAGATGGCGCCGATCAGCAACACGGTGTGGCTGACCGCGGACGTGCACTACGCCGCCGCGCACTATTACGATCCGAACAAGGCGCAATTTCAGGAGTTCGAGCCGTTCTGGGAATTCGTCTCGGGCCCGCTGCATGCCGGCACGTTCGGCCCGAACGCGCTCGACAATACCTTCGGCCCCGAGGTGCGCTTCGTCAAGGTGCCGGGCAAGGACAGCCAGAACCTGCCGCCGTCCGCCGGCATGCAGTTCTTCGGACACGTCAAGATCGACGGCGCGTCCGGTCGGATGACGGTGACCCTGCGCGATCGCGCCGACGTCGCGCTGTGGTCGACCACGCTCGATCCGAAGCTTGCGTGACGGCCAATTCGAAGCCGGATGAACCATCCGGCCGGCCCGGACGACAATTGCGAGCGCCCGCGCATTTTCGAGGGCGTGATGCCGTCCCAGCGATTTTCGAGTTGATGCCGTGCCGTTCAGCCGCCGAACGATCGTTATTGCGCTGCTGCTGAGCGCAGCATCCCCCACATGCGCGCAGACCCAAGAGAAGGCTCAGGACAAAGCGACGCTGGTGCGCGAGGCCCTCGCTTCGCCTTACGGCAAGGCGCTGACCGCCGAGCTCGGCAAGTCACTGCGCGCAAGCGCCGACCCGGCATGCCTGACGGACAAGGGGTTGGCTGCCGACCAGCTCGAACCGCGCGGCCGCGATATCGTCATCACATGGGGCACGCATATGCTGGAAGGTACATCGGCGTTCATCGTCCGGCAGATCTCCGACAATCCATTTGCCGGCGCAGCCGAATTGGAAAGCCTGAAGAGCAATCCGGACGTAAAGCGCTATCTCGCGATGGAAGAGCCGATACGTCAGGCGAAGATCCTGGATTTGATCTTCGAGCATTTCGACCGCTACAACGTGATCGCCCGCGTGAAACTTGGAGCGGTCTATCCATTGCAGACAGGCAACGAAGCTCTGCTCCGTCTCAATCCGTCCGATGCAACTGAAGAGCACCTGGAGGCGTTCGCCAGGAAGAGTCGCTCGAAGGCGCTGAAACGTTTCCTGCAATTGTCCGATCAGGAGGCGATTGCGCAGAGTGCGGCGATCAAGAAGGCCTCCTCGCCGCCGCTTCCGCACACCTTCTTCCAGGGCGTCGAGACCGACCTCGCCGAGCTCTGCATTCGCTCCGGCAAATAGCGATCAGGTGTCCCGTGCCTGCAGCGCCGCCTCCAGCGCCTCGCTCGAGCACGGCTTCTGCAGCCGCGGCCGGCCCGCCAGTTCGGACGGAATGCGCGCCTCTGCGCCGTAGCCGGTGACGAACACGAACGGAACCTTTAGCGCGATCAGCCGCTCGGCGATCGCAAAGCTCGTCTCGCGGATCAGCTCGACATCGAGCAGCGCGAAATCGGGTGTCCGTTTGGCGATGGCGTTCAACGCCTGCGTCACCGAACCCGCGGTCCGCACGGCGGCCACACCAAATCCGAGCAGGCGATCCTCGAAATCGATCGCGATGATCGGGTCGTCCTCGACGATCAGAACATCGGCCGGCCAGCCTGTTCCATTGCAGTTTGCGGGTGCCATGATCGCATGTTGGTTCGAGGTTTTCGGATCAGGACTGCCGCGACACGATGCCTGCGTGCAGCGCATCGGGGGGTTCCCGGAACGAAACTCACCACATCATTGTTCTCTGGTCTGTCCACTTGTGCACACAGCCGGAGGATGGAACTCGCTAAGGTGGGGAGGAAGGGTGGGAGTTCAGGATGGATGCGCGTATCGGAAAGGTCACCGAGGTCGAGAGCCGGCCGGCCAACAATCTGCTGCGGCGTTTGAGTCAGGTCGACTACGGCCTCGTGGCGCCGCACGTGACCGTCGAGGACTCTGCAGCCGGGCACTTGCTCTACAATCCCGGCGATGACGTGCAGGTGGTCCACTTCCCTTGCGGCCCGTCGCTCGCGACTTTCCTCGTCCCGAACGAGGATGGCCGCGACGTCGAAACCATTTTGGTCGGCCGCGAAGGCGCGGTGGGCGGCATCGTCAGCGAGGGGTTTCTGCCGGCCTATACCCGGATCTGCGTCAAATTCGGCGGACCGTTTGCGCGCATTCACGTTGCCAAGCTGGAAGCAGCCAAGCTGCGCTCGGCGTCGCTGCGCAACGTCTTTGCCCGCTATGCCGATTGCATGCTGGCCCAGATCTTCCAGTCGACCGCCTGCAACGCGATCCATTCGATCGAGCAGCGCACCGCCAAATGGATCCTGGCGGCGATGGAGCGGACTGGCGACGAGACCAGTGTGCCGCTGACCCACGAACAGCTCGCGACTTTGCTCGGCGTTGGCCGCTCCTATGCCAGCCGCGTGCTTCAGTCGTTCAAGGCCGAAGGCGTGCTCGACACCAGGCGCGGTTCGATCCTGGTCCGCAACCGCGACGGTCTGAGGCTGCGCGCCTGCCTGTGCAACGATGCCGTAAAGATGCATTTCGAGGAAGTGCTGCGCGGGGTCTATCCGACCGAGGAGCGGGAGGCCGGGTAGCTTCTTCTCCCCTGCAATAATGCGCGGCGCGCCGTTTTAACCGCGGTCGTGCTATACTGGCCCCGCATGAGCGGGGCTTTCCTTCACACTCTCTTCGACATCCTGGCCTGGCTGGCGGCGGCTGCCGCCGTCTATTGGCTGTCGCGACGGGGCTTGCAGTTTCCCTCGCAATCCTTCGCGCTGCCCTATATCGCCACGCTGGTGTTTGGCGCAGGCCTTGGCGCCTATCTGTTCGGCTCCGCCAATCTGTGGCTGTCCGGGCAAAGCGGCATTGCGCGCTCGGTCGAGGGCGGGCTGGCCGGCGGCATCGTGGGAATCGAGCTCTACAAATGGTCCGCAGGCGTCACGGTGCGAACCGGCGCGCGGTTCGCGTTGCCGCTGGCGCTCGGCATCGCGATCGGCCGGATCGGCTGTTACCTCGCGGGCCTCGACGATTTCACCTATGGCACGCCGACGGCGCTGCCCTTCGGCCATGATTTCGGCGACGGCGTTCGCCGCCATCCCGTGCAGCTCTACGAGAGCGCGGCCATGGCCCTGTTCGCGCTCGCCTATGTGGTGGCGGTCTTGAACCGGAACGCGTTCACGATCACCAATGGTTTCTACCTGGTGCTCGCCTATTACGGAATGCAACGCTTCGTATGGGAATTCCTCAAGCCCTATGGCACGCTGATCGGGTCCCTGACCCTGTTTCACCTGCTGTCGCTGTCCGTCCTGCTCTACGCCGCATTCATGCTGGCGACGGCACCCAAAGCGAGACGCTTACAAAAAGAGTCACTTGCATGAACGCGCCGTTGCGTAAGTCGCGTCCCTACATCTTCTGGGGCCAGACCCAATCTCTTTGCGAGACCTGCCTGAAGCTGGTGCCGACCAAGATCCAGATTCTCGGCAACGAGGTCTGGTACGAAAAGCGCTGCAGGGAGCACGGCGTGCAATCGACGTTGGTGTCGACCGATGCCGCCTATTGGCGGCTGTGCAAGGATTTCATTAAGCCGGGCGACCGGCCGCTGCAATTCCAGGAACGAACCCAATTCGGCTGCCCCTATGATTGCGGTCTCTGTCCCGACCACGAGCAGCATTCCTGCCTGGCGCTAATCGAGATCACCGAGCATTGCAACCTCACCTGCCCGGTCTGCTTTGCGGAGTCCTCGCCGGCACGAACCAAATTCACGCCGCTCGCGACGGTGGAGAAGATGCTCGACGCGCTGGTCGCCAGCGAAGGCGAGCCCGATCTCGTGCAGATTTCCGGCGGCGAGCCAACGCTGCATCCCGACTTCTTCGCGATCCTGGACGCGGTGCGCGCCCGGCCGATCCGCCACGTCATGATCAACACCAACGGCCTGCGCATCGCCCGCGAAAAGGATTTCGTGGCGCGGCTCGCCGAAAACAGGCGCGGGCTGGAGATCTATCTCCAGTTCGATTCGCTGCATCGCGATGCGCTGATCAATCTGCGCGGCGCGGACTTGCGAAAAATCCGCCAGCAGGCGCTGGAAAATCTCGAGCATTGCGGCATCTCGACCACGCTGGTCGCGACCATCAAGCGCGGCGTCAACGATTCCGAGATCGGCGACATCGTGCGCCACGCGCTGACCTGGACGTGCGTGCGCGGGGTGACATTGCAGCCGGTCCAGGATGCCGGCCGCAACGAGAGCTTCGACAAGAATACCGACCGCATCATGCTGTCGGAGATCCGCAAGCGCGTGATCGAAACCGGCGTGTTCGGCGACAAGGACATGATCCCGCTGCCCTGCAACCCCGAGAGCATCTCGATCGGCTATGGCCTGCGCAACGGCGAGAAGGTGCTGCCGCTGACCTCGCTGATCCCGCAGGAGCAGCTCGTGGCGGTGATGCCCAACACGATCAGCCCGGAGAAATATCCGGTGCTGCGCGAAAAATTCCAGGAGAAGTTCTTGGATCTGTTTTCGCTGTCCTCTGGCCCGCTGAACACGAGCGACCGCGTCTGCGAGCTCCTGTGCTGCCTGCCGAGCTTCGAGGTGCCGCAAGGCCTCACCTACGAAAACGTCTTCCGCGTCACCATCGTGCAGTTTCTCGACCGCTTCAATTTCTGCGTCGGCAACGTCAAGCGCAGCTGCATCCATTTCGTGACCGAGCAGGGGGCGATCATCCCGTTCGACACCTACAATCTCTTCTATCGGAATGGCGCCATCTCCCGGATTCGCGCCGGGCTCGAGGGGCAGACCTATCACGAGGCGAGGCAAACCGAGGAGGCACCATGATGAGCGACACGCCACCGCCGGTTCTACCGCCACCCGCACCAACGTCCGGCCCAGCTCGCAGCGGCTGCCTCACCGCCCTGATGGCGATCGCCGGGATCTTCATGCTGCTGCCGGGTCTCTGCGCACTCCTGTTCGGCGGAGTGTCGATGTTCGAGGACGGCAAGATCGCTGGCGACATCGCGCCGTTCGTCTTTCTGGGACTGGTCGTGGGGATCGGCGGGGTCGCGATGATCTGGGCGGCGATCAAGGGACGCAGGATCCCCGCTCATCCCCCGACCCAGCCCTAAATCCCGGGGATTCCCGGACAAAATTCAGTCAACCAACGGCCAAAGAACACATTGTTTTTTGGCCGTTTTTGCATATATTGCGCCGCAACGCGCAGGGCGCCCGGTCTGATATGGCCGGGCTTCCTTTTTGGGCGGAAAGCGCCCCGTTTCCAGTCTTCCAGCGTTGTTTCGAGAAGAGGTCCCGGTCCGACCGGCGAGATCGCGCTTAACCCATTGTTCGACCGCAAAGAAGCTCACTCATGAATCTTCGTAACGTCGCCATCATCGCCCACGTCGACCACGGCAAGACGACCCTGGTCGACAAACTCCTGCAGCAGTCCGGCACGTTCCGCGAGAACCAGAAGGTGACCGATCGCGCCATGGACTCCAACGATCTGGAGCGCGAGCGCGGCATCACCATCCTGGCCAAAGCGGCCTCGGTGCAGTGGAAGGACACCCGCGTCAACATCGTCGACACCCCCGGCCACGCCGATTTCGGCGGTGAGGTCGAGCGCATCCTCAACATGGTGGACGGCGCCCTGGTGCTGGTCGACGCCGCCGAAGGCCCGCTGCCGCAGACCAAATTCGTGGTCTCCAAGGCGCTCAAGGTCGGCCTCAAGCCGATCGTCGTCATCAACAAGGTCGACCGCCCCGACGCGCGCCCGACCGAAGTAATTAACGAGGTGTTCGACCTGTTCGCGGCGCTCGATGCCAGCGAGGAGCAGCTCGATTTCCCGATCCTCTACGGGTCGGCCAAGCAGGGCTGGATGGCGGATAGCCCCGAAGGTCCGCAGGACAAGGGCATGGAGCCGCTGTTCGACCTGATCTTGCGCCACGTCGCTCCGCCGAAGGTCGAGGAAGGTCCGTTCCGCATGATCGGCACCATCCTCGAAGCCAACCCCTATCTCGGCCGCATCATCACCGGCCGCATCTCTTCCGGCACGCTGAAGCCGAACCAGCAGGTCAAGGTGCTGAACGCCGACGGCAAGCTGGTCGAGTCCGGGCGCATCACCAAGATCCTGGCGTTCCGCGGCCTCGAGCGCACGCCGCTCGACGAAGCCGAAGCCGGCGACATTGTCGCCATTGCGGGCCTGACCAAGGGCACCGTCGCCGACACCTTCTGCGATCCGACCGTCGAGGTGCCGCTGCCGGCGCAGCCGATCGATCCGCCGACCGTGTCGATGTCGTTCATCGTCAACAACTCCCCGCTCGCCGGCACCGAAGGCGACAAGGTGACGAGCCGCATGATCCGCGACCGTCTCCTGCGCGAAGCCGAGGGCAACGTCGCGCTGCGCGTCGTCGAATCTGCCGACAAGGACGCAATGGAAGTGTCCGGCCGCGGCGAACTCCAGCTCGCGATCCTGATCGAGACCATGCGCCGCGAAGGCTTCGAGCTGTCGGTGTCACGTCCGCGCGTCGTCTACCAGAAGGACGAAGCAACCGGCGCCACCATGGAGCCGATCGAGGAGGTCGTGATCGACGTCGACGAGGAGCATTCCGGCGTCGTCGTGCAGAAAATGAGCGAGCGCAAATCCGAGCTGATCGAGATGAAGCCCTCGGGCGGCAATCGTCAGCGCCTGGTGTTCTACGCGCCCACCCGCGGCCTGATCGGCTACCAGGGCGAATTGCTCACCGACACCCGCGGCACCGCGATCATGAACCGCCTGTTCCACGGCTATGCCCCTTACAAGGGCGAGATCCAGGGCCGCCGCAACGGCGTCCTGATCTCCAACGACCAGGGCGAAGCGGTGGCTTACGCCATGTTCAAGCTGGAAGACCGCGGCCCGATGATGATCGAGCCGGGCTGGAAGGTCTATCGCGGCATGATCGTCGGCGAGCACACCCGCGACAACGATCTCGAGATCAACGTGCTCAAGGGCAAGCAGCTCACCAACATCCGCACCACCTCGAAGGACGAAGCGGTGCGCCTGACCCCGCCGATCCGCATGACGCTGGAAAAGGCACTCGCCTATATCGAAGACGACGAGCTGGTCGAGGTCACCCCGAAGTCGATCCGCCTGCGCAAGAAGCACCTCGACCCGAACGAGCGCAAGCGCGCGGAAAAGGCCAAGGAAGCGGTGGCGTAAGGCCGCGGTACACACTCATTGTCATGCCCCGGCTTGACCGGGGCATCCAGTACGCCGCGGCTTCTCGGCCTACAACGATCGTCTCTGGAATACTGGATCGCCCGGTCAAGCCGGGCGATGACAGCTGTGCGCGTGGCGGCTTCAGCACTCTTCACGAACGTGTTAGAGCCCGCCCATGACCTCCCTCCCCTCCTCCGTCGACGTTGCGATCATCGGCGCCGGGGCCGCCGGCCTCGGCGCAGCCCATGCACTGACGGACACTGGCCTCTCCGTCATCGTGCTGGAGGCGCGTGAGCGGCTCGGCGGCCGGGCCTGGACCGTGCAGGCCTCGCCCGAGGTGACGTTCGACGTCGGCTGCGGCTGGCTGCATTCGGCCGACAAGAACTCTTTCGTGCCGATCGCGCGACAGCTCGGTTTCGAGCTCAACAAGGACCTGCCGCCCTGGCGCGAGCGGGCCTACGGCAATGCCTTTCCGGAAAGCGAGCGCGACGATTTCATGCGCGCAATGGACGCGTTCTATGAGCGTCTGTGGGAAGCGGCGCAAACAGGTAAGGACGAGGCCGCGAGCTCGCATTTGGAACCCGGCAATCGCTGGAATCCGATGATCGACGCGATCTCGACCTATATCAACGGCTGCGAGCTGAAGGATATGTCGACGCTGGACTGGGACGCCTATGAGGACACCAACTTCAATTGGCGCGTCCGCCGCGGCTATGGCGCGCTGATTGCGGCCTATGGTGCGCCCTGCCTGGTGGCGCTGAATTGCAATGTCGCGCTGATCGATCATTCGGACAAACGCGTCCACATCGAGACGTCGCGGGGCGCGCTGACCGCGGACAAGGCGATCGTCACCGTGCCGACCAATCTCATCGCGGAGGAAGCCATCCGCTTCTCGCCGCCGCTCCCCGCAAAGGTAAACGCAGCGGCCGGCCTGCCGCTCGGCGTCGACGATAAGGTGACGCTGGCCCTCGATGACGCCGAGACCTTTCCGACAGAAGGCAATCTACGCGGCGCCACCATGCGCACGGAGATGGGCACCTATCACATCCGCCCGTTCGGCCAGCCCTGCATCGAGGGCTTTTTCGGCGGCAGCTTTGCCCGCGCGCTGGAAGATGCCGGCGACGGTGCCATCGCCGCCCAAGCCATCAGCGAGATCGCGGGTTTTCTCGGCAACGACATCCGCCGCAAGCTGAAGCCGCTGTACGAATCGCGCTGGGCCCGCGATCCCTTCGCGCGGGGGTCGTATTCGCATGCGCTGCCCGGGCACGCGGGGGATCGCGCAGTGCTGGCCGCGCCGGTCGATGGGCGACTGTTTTTTGCGGGAGAGGCGACGTCGCCGAATTTCTTCACGACGGCGCATGGTGCACGGGACAGCGGCGAGCGGGCGGCGAAGGAAGTGCTGGCGGCTCTGGGCAAGCCTTAGCTGCAAGCTCCGTCATTGCGGGCTACTCGATCACTCGCGCTCGCAAATCCGCATCTGGCACGAAGCAGGCGTCATACTTTCCGAAGATGCGATAGCGGTTGCGCGCGACGAGGCTGTAGACCGCATCCCGCAGCGGCTTCGGCAACGCGAATAATGCGCGCACCCAGCGCCAGCCTGGGAGTTGCGACAGCACCGTCAGCGCAGCATCCGACTTCATGAACACCTCGCCGCCGTGGACAACCGCGTTGGTGTCGGGATCATCGGGGTCGATGCCGAACGTGCGCGCGAGCCGGGCGCCATAATCCGACTGGATCGGCGTGAACCGAAACTGCCTCGCGGTGTCGCGCTTGGCGACGATGTGGACCCAGCGTGAGCAGAAGATGCAGATGCCGTCGAACAGAATGACGTCGTCGTCAGGCCATTTGGGCATCAGACTCTCTTTTTGACGAGTTTTCTTCACGCGAAGCGGAATCCACTTCGCTCGAAAACGCTATCGGTTATCCAGCATCAGGAGCGCGACGACCATCAAGACGATCGCCGGCCCGGTCTTCACCAGCGCGCCAAGCGGCTCGATCCAGAGGTCGGGCGTCAGGATCGCCGCGCCCAGCATATAGCCGAGCGAAGCGAAAATACCCGCGACCAAGCCGATCGCAGCCGTTCGGCGGAAGGCGATCAAGACACCGATGCTCATGTCCATCAGGCTGGTGCCGATGGTGATGGGATCAACCAGCGCGGGCGGAAAGTTGTGCGCGGTCAAAATGCCGGCGGCGGCACCGTAGGACACGAACAAGGCGATGAAACCGGAGACGACCCAGAACGCGACCAGGCTTGCGAAAATCAGCGCCTTGACCAGGAACAGGCGCGCGAACCATTTGTCCTGGATGCTGGCAGGATGGCGTCCGATCGCCTCAGCCAGATGCTTCGGCGCGATACCCGTCGCGGCGCTCCACGCTGACGGATCGCCAGTCACGCCGCGACGCAGCTCGGCAATGGCGGTCGAGCGCATCGGCGGCGTCCAGCCGAGATAGCAGGCGACATCGCCGAGTTTCACGCCGAGATCGAGCAGGAAGCGCGGCATCGCGATGCGCGGCCAGCCGTCCGTGCCGAACGCACGGCGAAACGGCCTGATGACGCCGGCCATGGTGATCGGTTCGGCCTGCATCAGGTCCCAGCTCACCGCCCTCAACGAGGCATCGTCGATGTCGCGCGCGGCGAGCCAGGCGATGGTCGCCGTAATATCCTCGATGGCCACGGGCTGAAATGACGTTGCCATGTCCTTGGCCGGCAAATCGATCGGAAAGGCTGCAAGCGCGCGGAGCATGGCGCTACCGCCATAGGCTGACGGTGCGACCACGAAGCCGGGCCGCAGGATGGCATGGGGAATGCCGCTAGCCCCGATCAGGCGCTCGGCCTCGCGTTTGGTCGTAGCGAAGGCGGTGCGGTCCGCCTCCGCGGAGCCGGGGATCGAGATGTGCACCAGCCGGATTGCGCGGCCGCTGCCGCCGATCGCCTGAAGCAGTCGCGCGACGAAATCGCGATGCACCGCGCTCGTGTTGCTGCCGGGGCCATCCTGGAGCACGCCGAGACAGTTCACGACGACGTCTACCGCGTGCTCGCTGAGGAGACGCGTCAGCGCGGCCGTGTCGAGGATGAGGATCGGCAGCTCGATGTCCAGCGCGCTCATCCTCTGCGCCGGCGACAGGCTCCGCGCCACGCCGACGACGCGAAAGCCCCGCGTGCGCAGATCGTCGGTGACGAAGCGGCCGATCAGGCCGGAGGCGCCGAGCACCAAAACGGTTCGCTCACTCATCGCTTCTCTCAAAACGGTTTCGCGATCATCAGCCACAGGATGGCCATCGTCGCGCCGAAGCCGGGGAAGCCGAACGCGAACCAGCGGCGGAATAGCACGAAATAGCGCTGTGGGAGCGCACTGCGCTGCGCAGCAGCCTTGCGCGCGAGGTCGCGCATCTCGATCTGCATGAACACGACCGGCACCCAGAACAAGCCGGCAATCGCGTAGAGCGCGAGTGAGGCCAGCAGCCAGCGCTCCGTGATCGAGGTCGCCGACAGCATCATCAGCACGCCGCCGCTGACCGGCTGGAGGATCACGGCCGACAGCGTGAAGATCGCATCCGCGATGACCACGACCGAAGCGGTGCGGGCGATGAACTCCGGGTCCTGCGTGCGATGCGCCATCAGCATGAAGAAGGCGATGCCGGTCCCGGTGCCGAGAATGACGATGGCGCCGAGGACGTGTACAAATTTGACCAGGAAATACAGCGTCATGGCTTCTTGGTCGCCATAGGCTTGGGCGGGTTCAGCGCCCGCGCGAGTTCGCTGCTGGCGGCTTTGACGCCGGCTTCGGTTTCGATCATCCAATGGCCTTCGCTGCCGACGGCCGCCAGCGGGCGAAACTCGGCCTTGCCGCCCGTGCCGCGAAACGCATCGACGAGTTTCTGCGAGAATGCCGGCGCGAAATAGCTGTCATTGGGCGCAACGAGCCAGGTGACGGGAATGCGCGCGGTCTTGCCGAATTCCGCTGCGGCGGCGAGCAGGGTGTGCGGCGCGCAGATTCGGTTCGGCTCATCATTGGCATGGCCGCCGCGTCCCGGTGCAAACACGGTGATGGCGGAGATCACCTTCGGATCGGCACCGGCGAGCGCCAGCGCACCCCATCCGCCGGCGGAATGGCCGATCACGATCGCGCCATCCTTGCGGATGAAATCCTGCTTTTGCAGCTGGACCAGCGCCAGTTTGATTGCCTCGGCCGTTGCGCGGCCCGAGCGCGTGTAGTCGGGCTCGTCGCAGCCGCCCTGATCCTCGAGGTAGCGGCCGCCGGTGGCACCATGGCCGGGCCGCTCCGGCACCAGCACGGCAAAGCCGCGCGCGACGAGATAGCCGGCGAGCGGGCGGTATTCCGGCTGCGGCATTTGCACCCGACGCAGCGTGTTCTGCGTCGAGGCGTGTGCGATCACCGCGAGCCGGAACGGACCTGGGCCCGAGGGGCGAAACAGCAGGGCATGCGCAGCAAGATCGGTATCCGGCGTTGGCACGCGCCATTCCTGCCGACGAAACGGCTCGCCCTCCTCTCCGGATGGACCGAACCTGACCTCTGCGCACAGAGGCGGCGCAGTCAGCAAAGCCAGCAGAGGCACGAGCGCGATGGTGTTGAGGAGCCGCATGAATTGGCGAGAGCGAACAAGAACAGCGACAGCCACACTAGTAGGAACGAATCACCATGGGCGGACTTTCTGCGGTGCCCATCGCCGTTCCTTCGTTGCCGCAACAGGAGTTTTGCACCGAGGCACGGCCCGCCGGTGCCCTCAGCATTGGGCCCTGTCCTTTTTCGGTACAACACGGTTAAAATACTGATGCAGAAAGTCCACAGGTTAACCGATAATTAACGATAGGTCTTGCCGCCGACGCGGCGACTTGGTTTGATCGCGTCCATGAGCACAACCCTGATCGAGGTCCGGCCGGCCAAAGCTGCAGATGCAACTGCGGTGGCGTCGACGCATGACGAAGCTTGGCGTTCGGCCTATCAGGGCATAATTCCCGGTGCCGAGCTGGAGAAGCTGATCAACCGCCGCGGTCCGCAGTGGTGGGACAGCGCGATCCGCAAGGGCAGCCGTGTCAGCGTGCTGGTGTTCGGTGACAAGATCGCCGGCTATGCCAATTACGGCCGCAACCGGGCCCGCAGCCTGCATTTCGACGGCGAGATCTACGAGCTTTATCTGCGGCCCGAGTTTCAGGGCCTCGGCTTCGGCCGCCGCCTGTTTGCCGCCGCCCGCCGCGACCTGATGCAGAGCGGGCTGAAGAGCATGGTGGTGTGGGCGCTCTCGGACAACGATCCCGCTACCGAGTTCTACCGCGCCCTGGGTGGTCGCATGGTGGCGCGCTCGTCGGAGCGTTTCGGACCGAAGGCGCTCGACAAGGTTGCCTTCGCTTGGACCAATTGAGCTGCTGAAACCCTAGCCGGGCAGCGTTCCCATCCGTCGATACCGCAGGCCGCTTGCGCCGGTGATCGCCGGATTCATTATTTCACAAAAACGCGATGGATCAGCGGGCCAAGCCCGCGTATGACAGCGCCAAAATCGCTGCCGGGCGCGATTTATCCTCGGCAACAACGGAGCCTTGAATGCGTATCGATGCGGTCTCGATCGGAAAGAACGTCCCCCACGACGTCAATGTCATCATCGAGGTCCCCGTGGGCGGCGAACCGATCAAGTACGAGATGGACAAGGAGGCCGGCACGCTGGTGGTCGACCGCTTCCTCTACACGCCGATGCGTTACCCCGGCAATTACGGCTTCATCCCGCATACGCTGTCGGATGATGGTGACCCCTGCGACGTGCTGATCATCAACACCCGCGCTATCATCCCCGGCGCCGTCATGAGCGTGCGCCCGGTTGGGGTGCTGTTCATGGAGGACGAAGCCGGCGGCGACGAGAAGATCCTGGCGGTGCCGTCGTCCAAGCTGACGCAGCGCTACGACAAGGTGAAGTCGTATTCCGATTTGCCCGACATCACGCTGCAGCAGATCCAGCACTTCTTCGAGCACTACAAGGATCTCGAAAAGGGCAAGTGGGTGAAGATCCTGCGCTGGGGCGGCCCGGAGGAAGCGCACCAGCTGATCCAAGAAGGCATCGAGCGCGAGAAGAAGAAGAAGGGCTGAGACCCTGCTTCATTCCGGGGCACGCGTCAGCGCGAACCCGGAATCCAGAGATCGGGGCGCGAGATTCCGGGTTTGGCTCTGCGAGCCGCCTCGGAATGACGCTCAACTACACCGCCGGCTTCGGCAGGCCGGCGATCGCACAGGCCGCGCGGAGCGTGTTCACCAACAGGCACGCCACCGTCATCTGGCCGACACCGCCCGGCACCGGCGTGATTGCGCCGGCAACGGCAAGCGCTTCCTGATAGGCGACGTCGCCGACGAGGCGCGTCTTGCCGTCCTCCCTCGGGATGCGGTTGATGCCGACATCGATCACGGTCGCACCCGGCTTCAGCCAATCGCCGCGCACCATCTCTGGCCGGCCCACCGCCGCATAGACGAGGTCCGCCTTCTTCACGAGCCCGGGCAGGTCGCGCGAGCGCGAATGCGCGATCGTCACCGTGGCATTCTCATTCAGCAGCAATTGTACGAGCGGGCGGCCGACCAGATTGGAGCGGCCAATGACGATGGCGTTCATGCCCTCCAGCGAGGCGTGCACGCTCTTGGTCAGGATGATGCAGCCGAGCGGCGTGCAGGGCGACAGCGCCTCGAAGCCGCCGGCGAGCCGGCCGGCATTGTTCGGATGCAGCCCGTCGACATCCTTGGCGGGGTCGATGGCGTTGATGACCGCTTCGGTGTTCAGCCCCTTCGGCAACGGCAATTGCACGAGAATGCCGTGCACGGCGGGATCCCGGTTGAGCTTTGCGACCAGCGCCAGCAGATCTGCCTGCGAGACGTCGGCCGGCAGCTTGTGCTCGAACGAGGCCATGCCCGCGGCCTGGGTCTGGGTGTGTTTTGAACGGACATAGACTTCGCTGGCGGGGTCGTTGCCGACCAGGACCACTGCAAGGCCCGGCACCAGATTGTGCTCGCGCTTGACGCGGGCGACCTCCTCGGCGACGCGGCCACGGAGTTCCGCCGCAATGACTTTTCCATCGATGATATCAGCGGTCATGTCCGTTCTCTCAATCTGTCGGTTTGGCCGATGTGAGCTGGCGCAGGGTTTCGCCGAGACGCGCCGGATCGCCGTCGACCGCGATCTGCTTCAGCCGCGACGTGGCTCCGGATAGCAGCTTTACATTGCTCTTGGGCACGCCGAGCGATTTCGCCAGCAGCGCCAGCACGGCCTTGTTGGCCTCGCCGCCATCGGCAATGGCGCGCACCCGCACCTTGAGCACGCTGCGGCCATCCGAAAGCTGCTCGATCCCGTCGATGTCGTCGCGGCCGCCGCGCGGCGTCACCCGCAGCGCGATGCTGATTCCTGCGGCCGAGTAGCGCCAAGGGTCCTTAGGGCAAGGCTCCTGACAACAAGGCTCCTTGTTGGCAACCAAGGCGCTCCCGCCCGCTTAGACCACGTTCGGGTAGATGTAGTACAGGATCACCCGCTCGATGAACATGATGATCAGGATCAGGATGATCGGCGAGATGTCGAGACCGCCGAGGCTGGGCAGGAAATTGCGAATCGGGGCCAGCAGAGGCTCGGTGATCCGGTAGAGGAACTCCGCCACCGCCGACACGAACTGGTTACGGGTGTTCACCACGTTGAAGGCGATCAGCCAGGACAGGATCGCGGAGGCGATCAGCAGCCAGACGTAGAGGTCGAGCACGATGATGACGATGTCGAGAACGGCACGCATGGCTTATGAGGCCTCTGGCTTTTGAAAACTCTGGCTCGGTCGGGATTGACGCCCCGTTTGCTAGATATCGGTTCCGTCAGGCCCAAACAAGGGAAGTCGGCACCCGGAGAGCTAAAACCGGGTTACGCCCGTCCTTGACTTGACCTTGGCGGGGACTTAAATGGCGCCCGGTTGTCGGCCGCGTTCACCAGAGCGGCCAGCAAAGGGGCCATAGCTCAGCTGGGAGAGCGCGTCGTTCGCAATGACGAGGTCGGCGGTTCGATCCCGCCTGGCTCCACCACGCTTCGCCCTTCGGGCTACGCGTGGCGCAGCCGCGCGGAGCCCGAAGAGTGAAGCGTGGTGTCCGGCGAAGCGCGCAGGGCGAAGACGGACTGGCTTGGCGAATTCCCCTACCTCCCCGTAAACCTTGGCGGCCGCTTCTCCATGAAGCTCGCCACGCCCTCCCTGAAATCACTCCCGTTCAGCGCCACCATCATCTCCCTGTTGGCCTCGATCGTCGCCTCGGCCAGCGTCTGGAACGGCACCTCGTAGAGCTGGCGCTTGATCACGGCCATCGCGCTCGGCGAGACGAAATCGGCGAGATCGCGCGCGTAAGTATACGTCTCTTCACGCAGCTTCTCCGGCGGACAGAGCCGGTTGACCAGCCCGATCCGCAGTGCCTCCTCGCTCGACACGCGCCGCGCCGAGAGCAGCAGATCCAGCGCATTGGCGTGGCCGACGATGCGCGGCAGCATCCAGCTGATGCCGTGCTCGGCGATCAGGCCGCGCCGCGCGAAGGCGGTGGTGAACACGGTGTTGTCGGCGGCAAAGCGAAGGTCGCAATAGAGTGCATGCACCAGTCCAATGCCTGCCGTCGCGCCGTTCAGCATGGCGATCACAGGCTTCTTGATCGAAGGATAATAGCCGTACCGCGTCTGCCAGTCTGGCCGGCGATTCATGTCGAACGGCGGCAGGTTCGAGGCGCGCCTGACGTCGTTGGGATCGAGGCCCTTCAGCGCATCCATGTCGGCGCCGGCGCAGAAGGCGCGGCCCGCGCCGGTGAGGACGATGACGCGGACATTGTCGTCGGCGCTCGATGCCTCCATCGCGTTGCGCACGTCGCGCTCCATGACCGGCGTCCATGCATTCATGCGATCGGGGCGGTTGAGCGTGATGGTCGCGATCTTGTCGCTCACCTCATAGAGAATGTGTTCGTAGGCCATGACGCTCTCCCTTGTTTGCCGGCACGCGTTCGCACGCGCTCGTTAGAAGCGAGCCTAGCATACCCCGGGATGGGAGAAGGACTTGCGCCAAGGACCTGCGCCAAGGACTTGCGCGAAGCCGCGATCACTCGGCGGCTTGCGCCAGCATCGGCCGGCGCTCCAACCAGCCGTCGAGGAAATGATCGAGCCAGGCGCGTTCGGCGACATCGTAGACGGCGCGATCCGCGAAATGATGATGCCGCTGCCGTGCACCGGGCGCGCTGAATCCGTCATAGCCGCGCGTGGTCCAGCGGCACATCATCGCATAGGTCACATCGGGGTGGAACTGCACGCCGAAAGCATTGCCCGTGCGGAACGCCTGCACCGGGAAATCATCGCCTTCGGCGAGCAAGTCGGCGCCTCCAGGCAGCTCAAAGCCCTCGCGATGCCAGTGATAGACCTGCGCCGGCCAGTGCGGGCAGAGCGCGCGGCCCGCGGCGGTCGGCCTGATCGGGTAGTACCCGATCTGCGTCAGCGCCTGCGCATGCGGCGCGACACGGGCCCCGAGCTGCATCGCCAGCATCTGCGCCCCTAAGCAGATGCCGAGCAACGGGCGCTGCTCGCGGAGCGGAATTTCGATCCAGTCGATCTCACGGCGAATGTAGTCGTCGGAATCATTGGCGCTCATCGGCCCGCCGAAGATCACGGCCCCGGCATGCTGATCGAGCGTCTCGGGCAGGGGATCGCCAAAGCGAGGACGGCGGATGTCGAGGCGGTGGCCGAGCGCGCGCAACGCATTGCCGACGCGGCCGGGTGTCGAGCATTCCTGATGCAGGACGATCAGAACCGGCAGCCGGGTTTCAGCGGCGGCGACGCTCGCCGCCCTCTGTGGGAAGGCGACCACCTCTGCGCCACCAAACCTGTCCGTCCGGAACGACATGGCCTCTGCGAGTGCTATCGGTTCAGACCGCCAGCATAGCTAAGCGATGGTTAACATCGTGTGAGTTTGCGCACACACGCGCACGTCTGGAAGCAAGCTCCGGGCCACTACGGACGCGGGCGGCGGCGTTCAGCGCCGCTGCCGCTGGAACCGGCTAGTGGCCGCCAGGATGAAGCCGCGTGGGAAGAAGCGCAGCGCGAACGGCACAATCTTGTTGCCGAGGCCGGGCAGCACTGCCCGTTTGTTGGCCATCAGAGCGCGATACGCCTCCCGCGCAACCTCGGCAGCTGAGACGTTGAGAAAGGCCGTGTCATGTTGCGAGCCGACGCCGGCGCGGGCCTGGAATTCCGTGGGGACCGGGCCCGGGCAAAGCACGGTGACACGGACGCCGCGGGGAGCGAGCTCCGCCCGCAATGCTTCGGTGAAGGAAATCACATAGGCCTTGGATGCGTAGTACACGGCCATGCCGGGGCCGGGCAGGAAGCCTGCAACCGAGCCGACATTGAGAAGACCGCCCTTGTTCCGGATGAGCTGATCGGCGAAGCGCAGCGACAGATCCGTCAGGGCGCGGACGTTGACATCGACGATACCGAGCTGCGCGACGCGATCGCGCTCGATGGCATCGCCGAATACGCCGAAGCCGGCATTGTTGACGAGATGATCGAGCTCGACGCCTTCGGCGGCAAGTGTCGCGGCGATCCTCTCACCGGCATGCGGGTCCTCGAGATCGCAGGCGATCACGATCGGCTTCTTGCCACCCTTGGCGGCGATCTCGTTCGCGAGCGCTTCGAGCCGATCCACCCGTCTCGCCGTCAATGCGAGGCGATGTCCATTGGCGGCAAACACACGCGCCAGCTCCATCCCGATGCCCGCCGAGGCACCGGTGATCAACGTTACCCGCTCAGTCACGATCGAAGTCTCTTGAATTGAAGTCTGTGGTCCCGGCAATACCAGAACGAGAGCATAAGCCGTGCGCGCCAGGCAAGCGGCGCTGGCAGCATGGCTGCTTGTGAGAGCGACAGTGGAAGCAGGAAAGACCGGTATTTGCAGTCGAATCCGCAGAAGCGGGGGACCGCCGGCTTATATTAAAGTTTCGTCATGTGGCTCGCAGGCCAGGCAATCCGCCGGGGACCGGTCCGACGGCGGGATCCTTGACCTGGCCACCGGCACGCTCCGCAATGGCGTGCTTCAGCTCGATCCGGTCACGCTGGGAGATGCCGAGCAGGTCGGACGCGCGCCAGACCACATTGTCCTCGAACTCGCTGACCTCTCCGTCGGCATAGACCAGCTCCCACATCATCTGCACGATCCGCTTGCGACCCGCTTCGTCGAGCGAGCGCATGATGACGCTGGTGAAGTGATAGAGGTCGACGGCCTCGCCTTCGACCTGGGTGGCGTCGGCGATGAGACGGTCGGCGGTGCCGCGGTCAAGCCCGAAATGGCTTTCGATCAGGCTGTGCAGCTTGCGCTGCTCGGCCGCGCTGGGCTGGCCGTCCAGCGAGACCACATGGACCAGCAGCGCGGTCGCGGCCAGCCGGTAATCGCTGTCGCCAAATGCGCGGTCCTGGGCTTGGGGACCGACAATGTCGGCGATGAATTGGCGCAAGCCGTCGAGCATAGGTCCTACCGAGATTGATGACGCCGCAAGGAGCGCGGCCGTTACCAGCATTATATGAGCAGGAAACTCAACCGGCGCAACGTGCGTCAGTTCCGCGCGCGTATTACGTTTCGGCAATCTGTTCACCGTCATTCCGGGGCGATGCGCCAGCATCGAACCCGGAATGACGAATGATGCCTCACGGTATCTCGTACACCACCATCTTGTCGGCGATGCCACGGAGCGCGGCCTGCTTCTGGATCGGCTTGATGGCGCGCTGCTCGAGCACCTCGGCAACGGCGGGAGCGTCCAGCACCGGGCCGGTGATGTGGATCTCCTGCGCGGTCGACAGGCTCTGCACGCGGGCGGCGATGTTGACGGTCTGGCCGAAATAATCCTGCCGCTCGTTGAGCATGACTGCGAGGCAGGGGCCTTCGTGGATCCCGATCTTGAGAATGAGGTCGTTGGCGCCGCGCTGCTTGTTCAATTCGTCCATCGCCGCGCGCATGCGCAGTCCCGCAGTGATGGCGTGCTCGGGCCTGACGAAGGTCGCCATCACGGCATCGCCGATCGTCTTCACGACCGCACCCTTCTCGGCGGCGATGATCTCCAGCAGCGCGCGAAAATGCGCCCGCACGAGATCGAAGGCATTGAGGTCGCCGACCCGCTCATACAGCGCCGTCGAACCCTTCAGGTCGGTGAACAGGAACGTCAGGGACGTGATCTTCAGTCGCTGGTCGACATTGAGGTTGTCGGCCTTGAAGACGTCGCGGAACGTCTGGTTGGACAGCATGCGCTTGGCGGTCAGGATCGGCTTGCGCTTGCCGATCATCTCGTGCAACGCGTGGTCGGCAATCCAGACCGAGGGCAATACGCGACTGTCCGATTGGTTCTCGAGCATGAGACGCAACGGTCCGGGGCGCATCACGGTGGTCCCCGTCGGCGCCTCCAGCTTGTTGAACATGATCGACAGCTGCTGACGCTCGCTGGTCGGCTCACCCTGAACGTCCAGGAAATGGGCGGAATGGGTGACCGGTTCGAACACGATGATGAACTGGCTCGGCAGATTAAGTGAGAGGATCGCCTTCTCGCCGGCGGGCAATTCGAGGGCTTCGAGCGTTACCTGGTTGATCAGGCGGGAAAAGGATTCGTCGTTGATGTCGACGCCTGAGCTCCAGAACATCTGCCGCACATACTCCCAGATCGGCAACGTGTCGGGATCATGAGCACCGATGCGGCGGACCCGAGGGCTGACAGTGAAGGCCACCTCGACCATCTCGTCGACGGAGGCCTCGTATCCGGCGGCGCAGAGCGCGCAATTGTAGTCGTCGTGCTTCAACGACTTCAGTGTGGCGTGCGCGCCCAGCACGCCTCCGCAGCCGGGACACAGCACGTTCCAGCTCATATCGAACAGGCCGAGCCGCGAGGCGTGCAGGAAGCCGGAAATGACCTTCTCCTGGTCGAGCCCGGTCCGGTCGGCAAAATCCAGCGCATTGATCCGGTTGAGATCGCGATCATGACCGTTGGCGATCAGCTGCGCGATGGCCTCCACCACAACGGGATCGGCGGTCTGCTTCAGAACGGAGAACTGGGCCTGGATGTCGCTCATGGCGGAACTCTTTGTAGGCTGGGTCACGCCAGCGGCCAGACTGGAGCCTGTCACCGACGCGTGATGCGGAACAGGGGTGAATGGTCCGGCTGGGTGGTGACGACGCCGAGCGGAATTACGGGGGTCGCGGGGTCGGCAAGCTCGATTCGGTACGCTCCGATCAGCCGCGCCAGCGCCAGCACGGATTCGGCTTGGGCAAACGGTGCGCCGATGCAGACGCGCGGACCTGCGCCGAACGGCAGGTAAGCAAAACGGTCCGGCGCCTCGTTCGACATGAAGCGTTTTGGAATGAAAGCGTTCGGCTGATCCCACAGCTTCTCGTGCCGGTGCAAGAGCCAGGGCGCGATCATGATGATGTCGCCCTTGCCGATCTCGACACCCGCCGCATTGTCCTTATCGCGCGCGGCACGCGCGACCAGGAAGGCCGGCGGATAGAGCCGCATGGTTTCGTCGATCACCGCACGGGTGAATTTCTGGCGATCGATGTCGGCCATGCTGTCGAGATGCTCGCCGCGGGTCTCGGACGCCACCTCCTCCTGCGTATCAGGATCGAGCGCGAGCAGGTAGAGCGCCCAGAACAGCGCCGTCGCTGTGGTCTCATGACCGGCGAGGATCATGGTCGCGACCTCGTCGACCAGCTGCTCGTCGGAGAAGCCCTGGCCCGTCTCGGGATCGCGTGCCTCGTCCATGAGATCGAACAAATCGCGCGGCGGCGCACCGTCCTTCTTGCCCGCCTTACGCCGCTCGGCGATCAGCATGGCCACAAACTCGGTCCAGCGCCTGCGGAAACGGGCACGGGCAAAATCCATCGGGCTCGGCCAGGACACCGGCAGCACCATGTCGAGGAAATAGGGACGCCCCAACCGCGCGGCATATTCCATGATGAAGTTGCGCAGGGTTGCGCCGTGCTGGTCCATGCCGAACGAGAACATCGTGCGCCCGGCGATTTCGAGCGTCATGCGCTGCATGATCGCGCGCAGGTCGGCCGGCTCGCCGGTTTGCGCGTCCAGCTTGGCGATGGTCTCGTCGAGCACCGCCGTCATGTGCGGAACGAGGTTTGCGGTCGCGCGCGGCGTGAAGGCCGGCGCCAGCGTGCGGCGCTGAAACGTCCAGGAATGACCTTCCGCGATCAGAAGGCCGTCGCCGAGCACGGGGCGCAGCATGCGGATGCCGGCCGGCGTGCGCGTGTAGTTCTCGTAATTGCTGAGCAGCACGTGCCGGATCGCGTCCGGCTGGTTCAGGATGAAGCTGTTGCGGAAGAAGAAGCGGCCCGGGATGACCTCTTCCTCATAGGCGCGTTGCCCCCAGGTCGCGATCATGTTCTGCCTGATGACCGCGAGCCGGCCGAAGAACGACATATCGTCGGGCGCCCGCGGGGGAGCCGGAGGGATGATGGGCCGACGCACGCTGGCGATATTCATGGCTCTCTCCCGCAAGATGGGACGCAGGTAAATAGCTAGTAAGTCAGCTCGGCGATGGCAATCCGGTTCTCGGACGCAGGCCAGGCGCGTGCCACAATCCGTTCTTCGTCGAATTGGGCCACGATGTTACGGCCGACTTCGCTCGCCGGAAGCCGCAGGGTTGCTGCCGCATCCGTGGGCACGCCCGGCTTGACGTCGGCCGGCTCCTTGCCGTCGAGCAGCACCACGTCGCGCGGCAGGCCGAAATAGCCGCGCGGACGCGACATGATCACGACGGCGCCGGCGTCCTTGTCGGCCGGCCCTAGCGGGCGTGCAGGCCGCAGATGCACGACCTCGGACGAGCGCGGGAACGGCGACCGGTAGATGTGCGTCGTCGGGGCGTTCGGCGAGGTCAACACGAATTCGAGCGACCAGGCGGGATCGACCTGTGCCGGCCCCCAGCGGCCATCGGCGCCCGTCTTCGAGCTGTACAGCGCGCCGCCTTTGCGCTCACCGGTATTGGGATCGACACGGAAGATGTCGACGGTTGCACCCGCGACCGGGCGATTGGTCGGCGCGCCGCCGGGCGCGCCGGTGACGAGGCCGCTCAATGTCACGCTGGTCTCCGGCACGATCGCGATGCGCGCGGGCTCGCGGCCGGCGATGAACTTGTAGATCTCGCGGAACGCGCGCGGGTGGAACGCCACCTCGCGATGGTCGAGCGCGCCGAGTACGAGGTTCGTGGCGCCCTTCAGCTCCGGCCCTTCGGCGTTGACATTGGTCGGGGCCCCGGGCTTGCCGATGAAGCGGCCGTCGCTCTGCGCAAATTTGTCCATGCCATCGCTGCGCAGCGTGAGGAAGGCAACGCCCGGCGTCACCTCGCTCTCGCCTTCGTTCAAGCTGCGCAGGAACGCGCCGCGGCCGTTGAACTCGTTGTTCGGCTGGTCGTCGGTCGCGAATACACCGTGATTGGGCGTACCGCACAGCACGGCATGACTGACATCCCCGGCGCCGCCGTTTCTGATGACATTGCGGATCGCGTAGCCGCCGCGCGAGCTGCCGACCAGAGCCACGCGAGGTGCGCCGGTGCGGCGCTTCAGCTCAGCAATCGCAGCAGCGAGCTCGCGGCGCTGGTCCTCGGTCGAGGAGCGGCCCGCCTGCTCGACCTTGTCGTCGTTGCGCGCCAGGGGATCGGTGAAATTGATCGCCATCATGCGATCCCGTGCAACGCCATTGGACTCCATCCGCCACAAGGTCGTCATCCAGAGCGCGCCGTAATCGCCATTGCCGTGGACGAACAGAATCGGCGGCAGCTCCGTGCCGGGCGCGGCGGCGGGCGCGGTCTGCGCCAGCGCGCCCGTCCGCAAGCTCGCAAGTGCGAAAGGCACGCTCGCGGCCCCCTGCAAGATCGTCCGTCGCGACAGCTTCATCAGTTCCTCCCGGCAAGCCTAGCTCTTTGCACTGCTTATACCGGCCTAAGCACTGGACAGCGAACGACTTTCGCGGGCATCACTGAATTGGCCGAAAATCACCACGACCACTTCTGCCATCCGACATGGAAGGGGATATGACCGAGCAGCCGACCCGCCCGAAAATGGCCGCCGACGGCATCACTGCGCCCCTGCGGTACACCGTGTTCCGGCGGATCTGGCTCGCCAGCCTGCTCTCCAATCTCGGCCTCCTGATCCAGGGCGTGGGTGCGGCCTGGGCGATGACGCAGATGGCGGCCTCGGCAGACAAGGTGGCCCTGGTGCAGACCGCGCTCATGCTGCCGATCATGCTGATCTCGATGCCGGCCGGTGCCATCGCCGACATGTATGACCGCCGCATCGTCAGTGTGATTTCGCTGTCGATCGCGCTGATCGGCGCGAGCGTGCTCACCGTGCTGGCCGGCTTCAACCTGATCACCCCGGAATTGCTGCTCGCCTTCTGCTTCATCGTCGGCAGCGGCAATGCGCTGTTCGGCCCGGCCTGGCAGTCCTCGGTCAGCGAACAGGTGCCGCCCGAGGCATTGGCGTCCGCTGTGGCGTTGAACGGCATCAGCTACAACATCGCGCGCAGCTTCGGCCCGGCGGTCGGCGGCGTCATCGTCGCTGCGCTCGGTGCGGTGGCCGCATTCGCCTGCAATGCGATCCTCTATCTGCCGCTGCTGGTGGTGCTGCTGCTCTGGCGCCGCAACACCGAGGCGTCGCGCCTGCCGCGGGAGAAGCTCAACCGCGCCATGGTCTCGGGCGTGCGTTACATCACCAATTCGCCGCCGATCAAGATCGTGCTGTTGCGCACGCTGGTGATGGGCCTGATCGGCGGCGCCGTGATGGCGCTGATGCCGCTGGTCGCGCGCGACCTGCTGCATGGCGGCGCGCAGATGTATGGCATCATGCTCGGCGCCTTCGGCATGGGCGCCGTGATCGGCGCGCTCAACATCCACGAATTGCGCAAGCGCATGAGCGGCGAGGCCGCGATCCGCGCCTGCACCATCTCGATGGCCTTCGCCATGGCCGCTCTCGCTTTGAGCACCGAGCCGGTGCTGACGGCCACCGCGCTGGTCCTGGCCGGCGCGGTCTGGATGGCTGCGATCGCGCTGTTCAATATCGGCGTGCAGCTCTCGGCGCCGCGCTGGGTCGCAGGTCGCTCGCTCGCGGCGTTCCAGGCCGCGATCGCCGGCGGCATCGCGATCGGCGCCTGGGGCTGGGGCCATCTCACCGATTATGCCGGCGTCGAGATCGCATTGCTGACGGCTGCCGGCCTGATGCTGATTTCGCCGCTGCTCGGCATCTGGCTCACGATGCCGCGCGTCGGCGCCCGCAACGAGGATGCGGACATGCTCGCCGATCCCGAGGTGAAGCTGTCGCTGACCGGGCGCAGCGGGCCGCTCGTTGTCGAGATCGAATATCGCGTCGCGCAGGAGAACGCACGCGCCTTCCACAACGTCATGCAGGACGTGCAGCTCTCGCGCCAGCGCAACGGCGCCTATGGCTGGTCGATCGCGCGCGACATCGCCGACCCCGAGCTGTGGACCGAGCGCTATCACTGCCCGACCTGGCTCGACTATTTGCGTCAGCGCAACCGTGCGACCCAGTCCGAACGCGCGCTGCATCAGCAGGCGATCGATTTCCACATCGGTCCCGAGCCGGTGCGGATCCGTCGCATGCTGGAGCGCCCATTCGGTTCGGTGCGCTGGAAGGACGACACGCCGGACCGCGCCAATAGCGAGGTGCTGCCGGTGGTCGCGACCGCGGCGGGAAGCAGTACGTAGGCCTCTCGTCATTCCAGGGCGCGCCGTAAGGTGCGAACCGGGAATCCATTTATCGCAGGAGTTGGTCGCGCGATGGATTCCGGGTTCGCGCTTCGCGCGCCCCGGAATGACGATCACTGCCCGTGCTGGGTCAGCACCTTGTCGCAGGCCTTGCTCAGCTTGGTGCGGTTCTGCTTCAGGCAGGCCAGCACGGCACCGTCGCCATTGTCCATTACGGGACGGCAGAAGCGCGTGACGTCGCGCGCGCAGGCATCATGGCCGGGCTGCTGTTGCGCGGAGGCGCTCGATGCGCACAGGAGCAAGGAAATAACGAAAAGCAGTCTGGTCATCGCGCAATTGCCTCTTACCCGGAAAGACGTGCGGGCGAAGCTAGTGCGACGATCCCGCACCTGCAACGGCTTTGTTGACTAGCTGCAGGGCGCCGCCGCATCACCCCGGCTTCATGCCGGGGGACATGGCGAGGGGAGCTGCCGGCGTCTTGGTTACTGTGTTTCCTGAGCGTCAGCGATCTTGCGCGAGGCGCCCTTGGCGAGGGTCTTGTCCATCACCGCGCGGCAGCCGGCGCTGAGGTCCGAGCGATGCTTGATCATGCACGCGGTGATCTTCGGGATACTGGGGATCTCCGCCGAGCAAAGACGGAAGGCATCGCCCGTGCACATCTGCTGCGCCTCGGCCGAGAAGGCGAAGCTCGCGCCCGTCGAAGCGATGTAGACGATCGCGGCAAAGCCGACGGCCAGGCTAGTGTCGCGGATCTTGCTGGTAAACGACTTGGTCATTTGAAGCTCCCATTGGCGCCGCCACAGCGGGCCCGTTGTCGATGGGAGCTACGATGCTCCAGCAAGTTCGTTTCCACTGTGATGACGCTCACGGGAGACCCACACTCTGTGATCTCGGTCACTTTGCGCACCCCACTGAAATTCCTGCGCAACCGCTGCCGTGTTGGTGTCACGTTAACTCTTACTTCGCATTAATGGCTCGTCGCGCGGGAAATTCCGCCGGTTTGGTTGCGTAATTGGAAAGAGTAGCGATGCGTAATGCGTTGGGCCTGATGCTGGCCAGTGTAGTTGCGGCGGTCGTGATCGCCGCCGGCGGTTGGTTTTATTATTCCGCGCGCGCCGAACAGGGCGCTCCCAAGACAGTTGCCGCCCGTGCCGCCGACCCATTGCCGGCACAGGCGAAGCTCGCCGCCAAGGACGACGTCGAGACCACCGCGGCCGTCGCGGCCAAGCCAGCCGCAGCAGCTCCGGCACCTGCCCCCATGCCGGTCATGCCGATGCAGCCGAAGCAGGCCTGCGCCAATCCGAACGCGCTGGGTGTGTCCCGCGTCGTCGAGATCGACACGACGGGCGGCCCCGGCTTCGGCTTCGAGCATTTCAAGCAGTTCGATTTCCTGACCGAGAAGGAGGTCGTGCTGACCTTTGACGACGGTCCGTGGCCGGTCAACACGCCCACGGTGCTGAAGGCGCTCGCGGACGAATGCACCAAGGGCCTGTTCTTCTCGGTCGGCAAGCACGCGACCTACCATCCGGAGATCCTGAAGCAGGTGCTGGTCCAGGGCCACACGGTGGGCACGCACACCTGGTCGCATGTCAATCTGAACAGCAAGAAGTTGACCGAGCAGCAGGTCAAGGACGAGGTCGAGAAGGGCTTCAGCGCGGTGAAATTCGCGCTCGGCACCAACCCGGCGCCGTTCTTCCGCTTCCCGCAGCTTCAGCACAATCCCGCGATGGTGAGCTATTTCGGCACCCGCAACGTCGCGATGTTCTCGACCGAAATCGACTCCTTCGACTTCAGGAAGGGCGCGACGCCGGAGAAGATCGTCGAGACCGTGATGACGAGGCTGGACAAGCTCGGCAAGGGCATCATCCTGATGCACGACTTCCAGAAGAACACGGGCCTCGCCCTGCCGACGCTGCTCGCGCGGCTGAAGGCCGGCGGTTACAAGGTCGTGCAGATGAAGGCCAAGACGAGCCTCCAGACGCTGCCGGAATATGACGAGGCGCTGATGAAGGACATGAAGGTGCCGACCGCGGGCACGAACACGCGCCCGATCGCGAGCGTGGTACAGACGGTCTCGCAGTAAGCGCCAAATCCAAAACTCTTGCGTCATGGCCGGGCTTGTCCCGGCCATCCACGTTTTAGGATCAGGCGCGAAGACGTGGATGCCCGGGTCAAGCCGGGGCATGACGGCGAGATCAGGGTACAGGTCGGCGCCTCACCAATAGATGCCGTGGCGATGCAGCTCGCTGATGATGCGGCGCTCGGTCCAGCTGCGCTTGGGCTTCGGCTTGTCCGCCTTTGTCGTCATCTTGGTGGCAGGCTTGGTCGTCGTGACCGGCGCGGAGGCCGTTGCCGGTGTGGTGACCGTCGGAGTGGTCGCCACTGTCGGCGCGGAGAGCGACACCGCCGGCGGACGATCATGATACTTCTGAACCTCGGCGGCGGGCGCGGCTTCGCTCACCTGCGTCGTCACGATGCTCGCCGATGTCGCAGTTTGCGGAGTGGAGGTCTGTTCGCCTGCCGCCGCCAGCGACAGACCGCGGGAGCCGCCTGCCTGGGCGGAGGCAGAAGCCAGGAGCATGGCGGCAATCAGAATGATCTTGCGCATGTGAAGTCTCCCCGTGTTGGCGTGACGGACGGTAGGGGAGCCATGGCTGCGATTATGTGATCGCGATCACGCAACCGAGCGAGCCCTGATGCAGGCTGATGCGTCGATGTGAGTGCTTGGGGGTCGGACGAGCCGGGGCGCTGGTGCCGCAAGAGGGATTCGAACCCCCGACCCCGTCATTACGAATGACGTGCTCTACCGACTGAGCTATTGCGGCGAACCTGCCGGGACCAAAGCAATGCCGGCCCCGATACGCGCGCCCCTGATATCGGGCATGGCCCGAATTGGCAAGGACAAGCGGGAGGCGAAATACCGCTCACGCGCCCCAGCGGGACCAGAATCCGCGCCAGCCGCCCGCCTGGGCTTTGGGCGTGCCGATTTGTTCCGTAAATTCGTCGCTTGGGCCGTCGTCGTCGATCCCGGGATCGTCCGGTGCGCGGACGATCGGGATGACGGTCTGGGTCGGCGCCGATGCGGGCTTGCTGAGGTCGGCCCGGGTCCGGAAGACCGGCGTCGGCGCCGGCGGCGATGATTCGGCGGGCGCCGGAGCCGGATTCGCCGGCTCGGCGGGCGTGACGACCGGCTCGTCGACCTTCGCAGTTTGCTCCCCAGTCTCCTTGGCCACTTCCTTGGTAGCCTCCTTCGCGGCGTCCTTGGCCTGAGGGGGTGAATTGTCCTGCGCGGCCGGTGCCGGCAGCGGGGCCACCTCCGGCGGTTCCACCGCGGCTTCGCTGGGAGCGGCGGTCACCCGCTTCGGCGGCGGAGCGGCCAGCATGGCTTCCTCGAAGGCCGAGGATTCGAGCGTGGGGCCCTTGTCCGAGGGCAGGCTCGCGACCGGCGCCTGCCACTGGAACGCATCGAGGCGGCCGGTGACCGGGGAGACCGGACGCCAGCGGTCGCTGACATAGCCGTCCGCGGTCCAAGCGGGATCGAGCCGGGCGCGCACCGCGCGCAAGGTCCAGGCGCGGGCGCGGCCGCCGTCACCATGCTCTGTGCGCTCGATCTCGGCCATCAGCAGCGCGACGCGCTGGGTCGGATCCTTGAGATAAGGCGCGAGCACCTCGCGCGCGCGGGCGAACTCGGAGGCCTCGATCGCAGCACGCGCGATCGCGAGCTGCCCTTCGACATAACCGGGCTTGTCGGCGGGGGTCTTCGCGGCGAGAGTTTCTACCCGCTGCAAGCGGTGCCACGCGGAATCGCCGAGCTTCACATGCGCATAGGCATCCGCGAGATCGGGATGCGGATTGGCGAGCCAGGCGGCTTCGACCAGCTTCATGGCGCGGCGCACCTGATGCGCCTCGCTCTCGAATTTTGCCGCGAGCACGGCCGCCGGCACCAGGGTCGGCGCGAGCTTGACCGCCTCCATCACGCTCTCGCGCGCGACGTCGCGGTCCATCGTTTCCAGCTCCAGCGCACGCGCGGCGAGCAGCACACCGCGCTGCCGGCGATAGGTCTGCTTGTCGATCAGGCCCGCGGACAGATTCGAATCGAGGATCGCGAGCGCGCCGCTCCAGTCGCCACGCGCGCAGCGGAAGCCGAGCACCGCGTGCGAGGCCCAGGTCGCGGACGGCGACAGCTTGATCGCTTCCTCCGCAATCATCACGGCGCCGACCGCATCATCGGCGCGCTGCGCCTCGATGAAGAGACCGCGCAGGCCGAGCAGCCGCGTGTCCTCGCGTTCGGCCATGGCGCGGAAGACGCGTTGCGCCTCGTCGCGATTGCCTTCGAGCTGCGCCGACTGCGCGTGCAAAAGCAGTGCGAGCGGATCGTTCGGTGCATGCCGCCGCGCCGCCTCGGCGTGCCGGCGCGCGAGCGCGGAATCGCCGTGGCCGATCGCGAGCAGGCCATGGGTGATGGCATGACGGCCGCGGGCATGGCGCTTGTCATGACGGCGTCGGCGCAAGCGCCCCGGCATGCGCCAGATCGTCGTCAGGATGCTCCAGACCAGCACGACGGAAGCGGCGAAAAGGCCGAGCAAGAACACGAACCTTGGCAGCGTCGTCGAGATGCGGAAGCTGCCCGCGGTCAGGACGAGATCGCCGGACTGGTCGGCGACCCAGGCCGCGCCGGCCGCCGCCAGTGCGATCAAGACGAGAAAGAGGACGATGCGAAGCATGGCGATCCCTATACGCGCCGATTGTTGCGCGAATCTTATTGAGTAGATTTGGCGAGATCCGCCATGGCATCGTCGGCGAATTTGCGGGACGCGGCGAGCGCGGCGTCGCGGGCGTCGGCTTTGTCGAGCCAGGCCTGCGCCGGAGCACGATCAGCCTCGGGCAGCGTCTTCAGCTCGCGCCGCGCTTCGGCGAAATCGCTACGGAGCGCCGCCGCCGTGACGCGCGTCACGATGGCGCCGCGATCGTTGCCGACGCCATCGGTGCGCTCGATCCGCACGAGCTTTGACGCGCCGGCCTGGAGCCGCTCGACAATGCCGGCCTCGCTCGACGGAGCTTCAGCCGGCGGCGACAGCTTCGGCACGATATTGAGGAGCTCGCGGCTCAGCGCCGCCGATGTCGGGATGCCGGACGATGCAAACGCCTCGAGCGGCTTGAGCATATCGGGCTTGGTCGCCAGCGATCGCGCCGCCGCCAATTGCGATTGATAGGGATCGCCGTGGCGAACGGCAACGTCGAGCAGGGACGCCGCCACCACATAGCGGAGCGGCTTGTCGTCCATCGTCTTGGCCTCGGCGATCTTCTCGCCCTGCTGCGCAAGCTCGGCCCGCTCGGTCTTGCTGGCGCGCTCGAGCTGAGCGATGCGGTCGATGAGCGCGGCAAGATCGGGCGCGGCACTCGGCGACGCGGATTTCGCGTCGTTCAGTGCGCTCGCCGTCTTATCGAACTGTGCGCGCAAATTGGCGATGTCGCCGCGCAGTGCGCTCGCCGCTTTCTCCAACGCGTCGATCCGCGCGACTTGGGCCGGATCGGCCGCCGGCCTCGCGGCCCTGGCTTCGACCGCGGCAACGCGTCCGCTCAGCGCATCGACGGTCGCACTGGTGACCTGCGGCGCGGCCGGCGGGGCCTGCACCGCGGGCCAGCCCAGCATCCAGCCGACTGCGATCACGACCGCAGCCGCGGCAACGCCGGAGAACGGCGCGATGACCCAGGGCGAAATCGGCGCCGATACAGGCACCGCCGCGGAGGCCTGCTGCTCTGCAGATTCGGACTGAGGCTCGGCCTTGACCTGTTCCGAGCCGGGCTCTTCCACCCTGGCCTGCTCCTGCGCGACATGCTCGGATGCCTCGGGCTCGCCCGCGACCTGCTGCGGCTGGGTCGAGACTTCCGTCGCCTCGAGGTCGATGGTGGGCGGGGTGCGCTTGGCACGACCCGGATCGGGCGCCAATCCAGCGTCTTCAGGCTTGTCGTCGGCCATCGTGACGGTTCCTCACACTTCCATACCAGGGTGGATTAGATTGCGTCGGATTCGGCCCGACCTTTACGCCAAACGGGTCCGCAACGCACGCTCCAAGGTGTCGAATAAGGCAGTTTCGTCCGGCGTTGCGGCCACCAGAACCTGTGACGCGCCGGCATCGCGCAGCACGCCCGCAACGGTCTCGGACAGGCAGCAATGCGGGATCGCCAGCGCCGAAATTTCGACACCTTCGTCCCGCGCCGCATCGAGGAACGCACGTGCGCTGCGCCGGGAGTAGTGCAGCACCGCCTCGATTCCGTGGGCGGCAAAGCCCTCGCACACCTCGCGCGGCAGATGCTTGACAGGCGCCATGCGGTAGGTCGTCTGCGTCACCACGTGGAAACCTTCCGCACCGAGCTCGCCGCCGAGGTCGCGCGACAGATCCGCGCCCGCCAGATACAACAGCGTGCTGTTTTTCTTCAGCACCTTGTCGCGCGCGCTCTGCATCACCTTGTCGCGCAAGGACGCGGCGTCGCCCCCGGCGACGATCACCTCGGCAAAACCGGCCTCTCGCGCCGCTGCAGCCGTATGTTCGCCGACCGCGAACAATGGCAGCTCCAGCAGACCGAGGTCCGGCAATTGCGGCGCTATGGCTCGAATCGCGTTGCCCGAGGTGACGAGAACGGCATCATAAGAAACTTCGCTCTCGCCTTGGAAGGCGACCGGCTCGAGCTTGAGCGCCGGCGCAAGCAGTACCGCATGCCCGCGCGTGCGCAGATTGTCCGCCGTCGCCGCATTGTCGGGATGCGGCCGTGTGACAAGAATGGACATCGCTGCTGTTCCCGGACCATTTGGCGGTGACGCATTGACCAGAACGGCTGCGCGTGACGATTGCGCAAGCCGACCCCGGGATGCTACCGGACGTACCAGAACTCTGCTTTATGGATGAGCGCAAGGGCGCAAATTGGATAACAATTCGCCAATGCTGGTGCTGGGCATCGAAACCACCTGCGACGAGACCGCCGCGGCCGTGATCGAACGCGCGGCCGACGGCAAGGGCAAGATCCTGTCCAACATCGTGCGGTCGCAGATCGAGGAGCATGCCCGCTTCGGCGGCGTGGTGCCGGAGATCGCCGCGCGCGCGCATGTCGACGTGCTCGACGGGATCATCGACCGCGCCATGAACGAGGCCGGCATCGATTATGCTCAGCTCGACGGCGTCGCGGCGGCCGCGGGGCCCGGGCTGATCGGCGGCGTCATCGTCGGACTCACCACCGCGAAGGCGATCGCGATGGTGCACGACACGCCGCTGGTCGCGGTGAATCATCTCGAAGCGCATGCGCTGACGCCGCGTCTCACCGACGGCATCGAATTTCCCTATTGCCTGTTCCTCGCCTCCGGCGGCCATACCCAGATCGTCGCAGTCACCGGTGTCGGCCAGTATGTGCGGCTCGGCACCACGGTCGACGACGCCATCGGCGAGGCCTTCGACAAGGTCGCGAAGATGCTGGGCCTGCCCTATCCCGGCGGCCCGCAGGTCGAGCGCGCGGCGGCAGGCGGCGATGCCACGCGCTTTGCGTTTCCCCGGCCGATGCAGGGGCGCCCCGATGCCAATTTCTCGCTGTCGGGACTGAAGACGGCGGTGCGCACCGAAGCGAGCCGGCTGGCCGAGCTCATGCCGCAGGACATCAGCGATCTCTGCGCGAGCTTCCAGGCCGCCGTGCTCGATTCAACGGCCGACCGGCTGAGCGTCGGCCTCAGGCTTTTCCGCGAGCAGTTCGGCGCACCGCGCGCGCTGGTCGCCGCCGGCGGCGTTGCCGCCAATCAGGCGATCCGCGGCGCGCTTGACGATGTCGCGAAGCAGGCCGGGACGCAGCTGATCATGCCACCGCCCGCGCTGTGCACCGACAACGGCGCCATGATCGCCTGGGCCGGCGCCGAGCGCCTGGCGCTTGGCCTGACCGACACGATGGACGCGCAGCCGCGCGCACGCTGGCTGCTCGATGCCAACGCGACCGCGCCCGCGGGCTACGGCAAGACTCGGGCGGGATTCTAGGGATGACCGCGTTCCAATCCGTCGCAGTGATCGGCGCGGGCGCCTGGGGTACGGCGCTGGCGACGGTGGCGGCGCGAGCAGGGCGAAACGTGACGCTGTGGGCACGCAATGCCGAGCACGCCGCGCGGATCGCATCGACGCGCGACAATCCGCGGCTGCCCGGGATTCGGATCGTGCCTGAGCTCGTCGTGACGAGCGATCTGGCGCTCGCCGCGCGTGCCGACATGCTGCTGATTGCGACGCCGGCGCAACATTTGCGCGGTGCGGTCAACATGCTGGCCTCGCACATCACGAAGGCGGTGCCGATCGTCGCCTGCGCCAAGGGTATCGAGCACGGCACCCACAAGTTCATGACCGACGTGATCGCCGAGGCCGCGCCGCACGCGCAGCCGGCGATCCTGTCGGGGCCGAGCTTTGCCGACGACGTCGCACGCGGCCTGCCGACGGCAGTGACCCTGGCGGCAGGCGATGAGGCGCTCGCCAGCAGCCTGGTACAGGCGCTGGGCTCGCCGACATTCCGCCCCTATCACTCCACCGACATTCGCGGCGTCGAGATCGGTGGCGCCGCCAAGAATGTGCTGGCGATCGCGGTCGGCATTGCGGTCGGGCGCGAGCTTGGCGCCTCCGCGCAGGCGGCGCTCACGACCCGCGGCTTTGCCGAGCTGACGCGCCTCGGCCGTGCGCTCGGCGCACGCAGCGAGACGCTCACCGGCCTGTCGGGCCTCGGTGATCTCATTCTGACCTGCTCGAGCCCGCAATCGCGCAACTTCGCGCTCGGCCTCGCGCTCGGACGCGGCGAGCAGCCTCCCGCCGGCAAGCTCGCCGAGGGCGAGTTCACCGCCCCCGTGCTGATCGAGCTCGCCGCTTCGCAAAATATCGAGTTGCCGGTATCTGAGGCGGTCGCATCGATCCTGAGCGGCCGAAGCACGATCGATGCCGCGATCTCGGCGCTGATGACGCGCCCCTTCAAGGCAGAGGAATAAGCATGGCGTACTGGCTCGTGAAATCCGAACCGTCGGTGTGGTCCTGGGACCAGCAGGTTGCGAAGGGCGCCAAGGGCGAGGCCTGGACCGGCGTGCGCAATTTCACCGCCCGTCAGAACCTCGTGAGCATGAAGAAGGGCGACAAGGCGTTCTTCTATCATTCCAACGAGGGCAAGGAGATCGTCGGCATCGCCGAGATCATCAAGGAGGCCTATCCCGATCCAACCGACAAGACCGGCAAATTCGTCTGCGTCGACATCAAGGCCGACAAGCCCCTGAAGACGCCGGTGACGATGGCCGCAATCAAGGCGGAGAAGAAGCTCGCGGATATGGCGCTGGTGAAATATTCGCGCCTCTCCGTGCAGCCGGTGACGGCAGAGGAGTGGAAGCTCGTCTGCAAGATGGGCGGGATGTAGTTACGTCGTTTCGTAGCCCGGATGGAGCGCAGCGCAATCCGGGAAAGTCTCGATTGAAGCCCGATCCCGGATTACGCTTCGCTCCATCCGGGCTACGATATCCGGGCTTGCGACTCCGCCAGCGCAAACACCTCGCACGGCGCGGCGATGCCGCGCAGCTCATGCGACCCGAGCGCAACCAGCGGCATCTCCGTCTCGGCGGCGAGCGCGCCCGACACCAGCACCGTCCGGCCCAGCGGCTTGCACAATCCCTCCAGACGGCTGGCGAGGTTGACGGCGGGGCCGATCGCGGTGAAGTCGAGCCGGTTCGCGGCGCCGATATTGCCCCAGAGCATCTCGCCGAGATGGAGCGCGGCGCCAAACAACAAAGGCGGCAGCCCTTGCGCGCGGCGCTCCTTGTTGAGGTACGCCATCCCGGCTTCGGCTGCGCTTGCCGCGCGCAAAGCAGCGTCACAGGCGCGGCGCGGGGACGCCTCGAGCACCGGAAAGATCGCGAGCACGCCGTCGCCGATGAATTTCAGCACCTCGCCGCCGAAGGCGTGAACCGCGCCGGCGATGCGATCGAACCACGCGTCGAGCGCCGCGATGACATCGGCCGGCGGGACGGTCTCCGATAGGCTCGTGAAATTGCGCAGGTCCGCATAGAGCAGTGCGGCCTGGATAGTCTCGCCGAGATCGCGGCGCAGAGGCGCCGCCAGTACCCGCTCCGCGCTGCGCGTGCCGAGGTAAGCATCGAGCGTCGCCCGCAAGGTGGCGCGCGCGGCGAGGAGGGCCAGCGGCGTCGCGGCGAAACGCGCGGCTAGACGCAATTGCTCGATCTGATCCGCCGTGAACGGACGCGGTCCGATCCAGTCGAGCAGCGGCCCATCGGACCGTCCGGCGACATCTTCATGCACCTCGCCGCCGGCGATGTCGCGCAGCCAGCGGCGGCCGGCGTCGTCGGGTGGATCGGGCGCGAGGCCGCCCGGTGCGAAGCCGAGCGCTTCGATCACCTGGCCGCTATCGGCGCGCCACAGCCAGGTCCGCTTCGCGATCAGCGGATGCGGCACCTCCAGCGTCAGGGCGCCTGCCGCGAGCGGCACGCCATCGGCGACCAGATGCGCACCGAGTTCCGCCAGCAGGTGGTCGGCCCCGCGACAATCCGAGGCCGCATCGAGGAGCCAGGCGAGGGTCGGCGAGAGCTGCATGAGGCGATCATGGCGAAACAGGGCCGTCTTTGCCACGGGCAATCCTTGACGGAGCGCAGAGCCACCGCCATGTCCCATCGTCAGACCAGGGATGATCGCCGATGCCCGAGCCATTCATAGTGCGACGCGAGACCCAGATCGCGGCCCCGCGCGCCACTGTCTTCGCCTACCTCACCGACCCCGAAAAGATCCTGAGCTGGATGGGCTCCGACGCAACCACGGAGCCTTATCCCGGCGGGCTCTACCTGCTCAAGGGCGTCAGCCCGGACGGCGCCGCCGCCCGCGGCGCGTTCCGCGAGGTCGTGCCGGTGCATCGTCTGGCCTATACGTTCGGCTGGGAGGGTGGTCAGGAAGTGCCGCCCGGCTCGAGCCTGATCGAGATCGACCTGATCGAGCAGGACGGCGGCACGCTGCTGCGCATGACCCATAGCGGCCTGCCGAACGAAGCGCAGGCGGCCGCCCATGCAACGGGTTGGGCGCACTACCTTGAGCGGCTCACGATCGCAGCCGCAGGCGGCGATCCCGGTCCGGACAAGGGTGTCTCGGCCAGGACGTAGTTCTTGTAGCAACTATCAGGTTGCTACGGCCGTGTCGTTACACCGCCGCGGTTGCCACCACCTGCGCCAGCAGCTGCTCGCGCCTGGCCTGCGAGCGCTGACCCGTCATGGTCGCGGCGAAGCGCTCGAGGATGCCCTCCTCGAAGGCGGTGACGATGGTGTCGTGGACGTAGCTCTTGCGGCAGATCGCCGGCGTGTTGGAGAGCTGGTCGGCGGCGGCGCGGATCGCATCCAGCACCTGCTTCTTGCGGCCGCGCTGGCTGCTCGCCGGCGTGATCCGCGACAGCGATTCCACCACGACGGCGGACGCCATCAGCGTGCGGAAATCCTTCAGGGAAATCTTGATGCCGGCGATCTCGCGCAGAAACGCGTTCACCTGGGTGGTGTTGACCGCGCGCACGATGCCGGAGGCATCGCGATACTGGAACATGCGCTTGCCGGGAACGCTCTGCAAAATGCCGATAGCGCGCACCAGCTTGGCGGCGTCGCACTCTTTGCGCACCGCCTTGCCGCCCTTGGCCTTGAAGGTCAGCACGAAACAATCGTCTTCCAGCGTGACGTTGGACTTCAGCAGCGTGGTCGCGCCGCGGGTGCCGTTGAGGCGGGCGTAGGATTCATTGCCGGGGCGGATCGCGGTGCGCGCGATCAGCTCGATCACAGCCGAGAGCGCGAACTCGCGCGTCGGCTCGTCCCCTGACAGGAACGCCGAGACCTTGCGCCGGATTTTCGGCAGCGCGCCGACGAGCTTTGCCAGGCGATGCGCCTTGCGCTGCTCGCGGACCTTCTCCCAGTCGGCGTGATAGCGGTATTGCAGCCGGCCCGCGGCATCGCGGCCCACCGCCTGAAGGTGCGAGTTCGGATCGGCGGAGTAGCGCACCTCGCGATAGGCCGGCGGCACCGCCATGGCGTGCAGCCGCCGGATGGTGCGGGCGTCGCGGATATGCGCGCCGTTGGGACGGACGAAGGAATAGCCCTTGCCGCGCCTGATACGACGGATGGTCAGCTCGTTCTGGTCGCCGAGCCGCAAGCCGAGCTCCTTTGCGAGGGCCTCGACCGTCGCCGCAGGCGCCGCGTCGTAGGTCTTCTTGGGGCTCGGGCGCCTGAAACCGCCCGGTTTCGGCCATTGTCCGAGGGCCTTGGCCAGGGCAATGGCTGCAGGATCGGCTGAAGCGGGCCGTATCGTCCCGAGATTCTGCTGATCCATCATGGTCTTACGCCTTAGCCCTGTCCTGTTGTCGATCAATGCCGCTGTTGTGATTTTTGTTCCGAGGGGTCTCTTTGGACCCGGGTTGGCCATTTAGGGTGTTCCGAACACGAATGCGAGTCCCGAATCAGTGAGAGGAGGTTGCCAAATACCTCTCCTCGCCGCATGGGGCTCTGCGGTCTCTGTTCTGGCGGTTTGGGTGAACGAGCCGGAAACTGCCGGTCGGCCCTGTTTCAGATTTGCGACAGCGGGCCTTCCGGAGCTTGATTCTCCGCATGGCCGGCTGCCCGTCGAAGGTCCAGCTTGTGCTCCTTGTCGGGTCCGGTTAGCCCGACGCATAATCCATCAAATGATGATGTCGGCATTGCCTGAGCTTGCCGCATGTGGAGGGAAGCATGTCCGAGAAGATCTACGATATCCCCGCGGAGTGGGCGAAGCGCGCCTGGGTCGACCAGGCCAAGTACAAGGAGATGTACGCCCGCTCGATCTCGGACCCGAACGGTTTCTGGGCGGAGCATGCCAAGCGCATCGACTGGATGAAGGCGCCGACGAAAATCGAGAACGTCTCGTTCGCGCCGGGCAACATCTCGATCAAATGGTTCGAGGACGGCATCCTGAACGTCGCCTACAATTGCATCGACCGGCATCTCGCCAAACGCGCCAACCAGACCGCGATCATCTGGGAGGGCGACGATCCCTCGCAGTCCAAGCACATTACCTACAAGGAGCTGCATGACGAGGTCTGCCGGATGGCCAACATCCTGCGCACCCGCAACGTCGGGAAGGGCGACCGCGTCACCATCTACCTGCCGATGATCCCGGAAGCTGCTTACGCAATGCTGGCCTGCGCGCGGATCGGCGCGATCCACTCCGTGGTGTTCGCGGGCTTCTCGCCTGACAGCCTCGCCCAACGCATCAACGACTGCCAATCCAAGGTGATCATCACCGCGGACGAAGGCTTGCGCGGCGGCAAGAAGGTGCCGCTGAAGGCCAATGTCGATGCGGCGCTTAGCAAGGCCGACGGCGTCGACTGGGTCGTCGTGGTCAAGCGCACCGGCGCCAAGGTCGACATGAACCCGACGCGCGACCTCTGGTACCACGAGGCGGCGGCGATGGTGACCACGGAATGCCCGGTCGAGCACATGCACGCCGAGGACCCGCTGTTCATCCTCTACACGTCGGGCTCGACCGGCCAACCCAAGGGCGTGCTGCACACCTCCGGCGGCTATCTCGTGTTCGCCTCGATGACGCATCAATACGTCTTCGACTATCACGACGGCGACATCTACTGGTGCACCGCCGACGTCGGCTGGGTCACCGGCCACAGCTACATTCTCTATGGGCCGCTCGCCAACGGCGCGACCACGCTGATGTTCGAGGGCGTGCCGAATTATCCGGATAATTCGCGGTTCTGGAACGTCATCGACAAGCACAAGGTCAACATCTTCTACACCGCGCCGACCGCGATCCGCGCGCTGATGCAGTCCGGCGACGAACCGGTGAAGAAGACCTCGCGCGCCTCGCTCCGTCTGCTCGGCTCGGTCGGCGAGCCCATCAATCCCGAAGCCTGGGAGTGGTATCACCGCGTCGTCGGCGACGACCGCTGCCCGATCGTCGACACGTGGTGGCAGACCGAGACCGGCGGCATCCTGATCACGCCGCTGCCGGGCGCGACCAAGCTGAAGCCCGGCTCGGCCACCCAGCCGTTCTTCGGCGTGGTGCCTGAAATCGTCGATGCCGACGGCAAGGTGCTGGAAGGCGAGACATCAGGCAATCTCTGCCTGACGCGGTCCTGGCCCGGCCAGATGCGCACGGTCTACGGCGACCACGCCCGCTTCGAACAAACTTACTTCTCGACCTACAAGGGCAAATACTTCACCGGCGACGGCTGCCGCCGCGACGCCGACGGCTATTACTGGATCACCGGCCGCGTCGACGACGTCATCAACGTCTCCGGCCACCGGATGGGCACCGCCGAAGTCGAGAGCGCGCTGGTCGCGCATGAGAAGGTGTCGGAAGCCGCCGTCGTCGGCTTCCCGCACGACATCAAGGGTCAGGGCATCTACGCCTATGTCACCCTGATGGCCGGCGTGCAGCCGAGCGACGAGCTGCGCAAGGAGCTCGTGACCTGGGTGCGCAAGGAGATCGGTCCGATCGCCTCGCCCGACCAGATCCAGTTCGCCCCGGGCCTGCCCAAGACCCGCTCCGGCAAGATCATGCGCCGCATCCTGCGCAAGATCGCCGAGGACGAGCCGGGCAGCCTCGGCGACACCTCGACGCTCGCCGATCCCGCCGTTGTCGATGATCTCGTCAAGAACCGGCAGAACAAGAAGTCGGCGTAAGGCGAGTTCGTGCCCCGAACGCAGCGCAGCGCTCCTTCAGCGGTGCGCTGCTGAGCCGGGGCCCGAACGTAAGAACGTGTAGCTTCCTGGATCCCGGCTCTGCACAGCAGCGTTTCACGCTGCAGCGCATCCGGGACACGCGATTAGTTTTCGCGTCAGCGCGCCCTCTCAACCAACGGCCATTCACACCCTCACGCTGTTGTCAGCGGGCGCGGCAGCGCGCCTGCATCTTTCCCGTCGAGTGTTGTTTTCTGGTCATTTACTTTATTTCGAACATTTCCTTTGTTCCCCCTGCTGGCCTGCCCTCGGCAGCCGCGCGTGGAAACCATTGGGTTAACGGGCGCGGTTAAGAATGAGCATCGACGAGGGCTTGGTGCGGCGACGATTGCCGGTTCTGCGTCATTTTGGACGATCCGTTTTGGGCAAGGGGAAGCATCGATGTCGATGAGGATTGCGGTGGCGCTGGCCGCCACCATCGCGGCTGGGGCCTTGACGTCGACGGCGGCGCAGGCGCGGCCAGAAATGGTGGGGGCGCACCTGGCCGACTATTCGCCGGGCACCATCGTGGTCAAAACCAGCGAGCGGCGGCTTTATCTCATCCTCGGGAACGGCCAGGCCGTGCGCTATCCGGTCGGCGTCGGCAAGGCCGGCAAGCAGTGGGCCGGCACCACGAAGATCGACGGCAAATATCTCAATCCGGCCTGGGCGCCGCCTGCCGAGGTGAAGCGCGACAAGCCTGGTATCCCCGACGTCATTCCCGGCGGCTCGCCGCGCAACCCGATGGGCGTTGCGGCGATGACGCTCGCCGGCGGCGAATATGCGATCCACGGCACCAACGTGCCGGGCTCGATCGGCGGCTTCGTCTCCTATGGCTGCATCCGCATGCTCAACGACGACATCACCGATCTCTACGGCCGCGTCTCCGTCGGCACGACGGTGGTCGTGACGCGCTGATCGCCTGAATCAGCCGAGATGAAATGAAAGGCCGGCCGCGTCTTCGACGCGGCCTTTTTATTGCCAGAACCGCCAGCCGCGCGCGCACCAGCCGTCGCGATGGCCGCCATTGTAGCTGCGCACGAAGCCGCCGGCGAGCAGTGCCGCCGAGACGTTCGCAGTCCGCCGGGTCGCGACGTCGGCGAGGACTCGGCCGTATTTGTCGGGAGCGAGATTGCTGATGGTCACGCCGCCCTGGCCGAGCAGATCGCGCAAGGCACGGGCCGCAGCTTCGGCCTTGTCCAGCTCCTCCTGGCAGGATGCTTTCAGTTCGGGCGCATCGATGCCGCGCAGCCGAATGCGGACCACGGGAACGCGTCCCTCGTGCAGACGAACACGGGCGAGAAAAGTGTCGCCATCGATGGCGCGGATGAATTCGACCGGACGCACATCCGCGTGGCCGGTCTGCTGAAGAACGATCTCGGCATCTCCATTGCGATCGGTATCGCGAACAAGCCAGTGCGTTCCATGACGGAATGTGAGCACGACGGCCAGCGCGATGCCCACCACGAACATCCAGGGCAATAGGCCGGAGAAGCGGCGGCCGAACGGCGAGCCGCTGAACTGCGGCCGGTAGGAATTGGGGCGATCCTGGAAACGCATCAACTCACGCTATGTCTGAGTCGGGGGAACTCACAAGCACGAGCGCGTCCATAAACGACGCCGAATGCGCCGGAGGCCATGCACTAAAGTTCCTCTGTCAAAGAGGTCAGCCGTAGTTCTACTGGGGATCCGCGAATATTTTCCAATTCTCAATCATTGGTTGCGAATAGCTGTTATACGACAAACCGAGGGAGATTGCCGTGAGGTCATTCAGGTTTCGCATTGGAACAAAGCTCGGCATCGTGACGGGCGTGAGCGTCGTGCTGGTCGCCGGCATGCTGACCAATCAGATGCTCGGCAACCGCTCCATTGCCGAATCCAATCGCCTCGTCACGATCAACTATCTCAACAAGGGCAATGCGCAGGCGGCTCAGACGGCGATGGCACGCGCGCAGCTCGCCGCTCTCGAACTCGGCTCGGCACCGTCAGCCGGAGAGGTGGACAGGCTCCTTGAGCTTCTCCGTACCCGGGCCGGCGAAGCCGGCACTGAAATCGATGCCGCGAGAGAGCGGGCGACCCGCAAGGTCACACAGGACGCTTACCGCGAGACCAAGAAATTCGTCGATGCGTATCTGGCCAGCGGCGTCGAGCTCGCCGCGGCGCAAAAGGCGGTCATCGCCGCCCCCTCGGGTGGCGCCAAGCTTGCAGCAGAGTCGGCCAGGGCAAGTATTCTCGCAGAGCATATGCGTCCGGCAGCGCAGGAAGTCAGCAAGCGCATCGACGATCTCGTCGGCGTCGCCAACGAATTCGCCGCGCGCCGCAAGGGCGAGATGCTGGCCGAGCTGGACCGCGTCGCCAATTTCGCTTTGATCGTCGGCCTATTCGTCGTCCTGACGTTGGTCGGCTCCGCAGTCTTTTCCGTCCTGAACGTCGCCCGTCCGATCCGTCGCATCGGCGATGTGCTCCTGCAGCTCGCCGGAGGCAACAAGGCGATCGAAATTCCCTACACCCGCCGTGGCGACGAGGTCGGCGACAACGCCCGCGCGGCACAGACCTTCAAGGACAATCTGATCCGCATCGAGCAGATGGAAGCCGAGCAGAAGAACCATCAAGCCGCTGCGGCCGCTCAGCGCAAGCAGGAGATGACGCGGCTTGCCAACGCGTTCGAAACTGCGGTCGGGGGCATCATCAACTCGGTGTCAGCCGCATCCCAGGAGCTCGAATCCGCGGCCGGCACGTTGTCGGGTACGGCCGAACAGACCCAGCAGCTCTCCGGAATGGTCGCCGCCGCCTCGGAGGAAGCCTCGACCAATGTCGGGGCGGTGGCTTCCGCAGCCGAGGAAATGAGCACGTCGGTCGTCGAGATCGGCCGTCAGGTGCACGATTCCAGCCGTATCGCCGGCGATGCGGTCAAGCAAGCCGAGCGCACCGATGCCCGGATCAACGAGCTGCTCAAGGCGGCGGGCCGCATCGGCGACGTCGTCAGATTGATCACGGCGATCGCCGAACAGACCAACCTCCTGGCGCTAAACGCAACGATCGAGGCGGCGCGCGCCGGCGAGTCCGGCCGCGGCTTTGCGGTCGTGGCGAGCGAGGTCAAGGCGCTCGCGGCGCAAACCGCGCGAGCGACCGAGGAAATCAGCTCGCAGATCGCCGGCATGCAATCGGCAACGCAGGACTCCGTCGGAGCGATCAAGGAAATCGGAACGACCATCGGCCGCATCTCCGATATTTCGACGACCATTGCCGCGACGATCGAACAGCAGGGCGCAGCGACGGCCGAGATTGCGCGAAACGTCAGCGAAGCCGCCAAGGGAACGGTCGAAGTCGCGGACAAGATCGCCCAGGTCAGCCATGGCGCGAGCGCGACCGGCGCGGCGTCGGGACAGGTGTTGGCGTCGGCGCGTTCGCTGTCGAGCGAAAGCAGCCTCCTGAAGACCGAAGTCGAGAAGTTTCTCAGCACCGTGCGCGCCGCGTAATGCGCAACGGAGCGGCGAGCACGATTGCCGTGCTCGCCGGACATTTATGAAGCCCCCGGGATTTCCCGGGTTTGACCGGTGTCGTAATCAACATTAGGTTGAATATTGATCCGTAAGCAACTCGCTTGCGGAACTTGTTCAGCGAGTCCCCCGCCATGAATATCGATGCGTCGTCCCCCGATTCGCTCGAGCGAATCGCCGAACTCGTTCGTCAGCAAGATAGTTCTCTCGACACCACGCTGCTTCCGCCGGTGGAGGGGTTCCAAACCAGGACCGTCGCGCTCGAAACACTGATGCGCGAGGTGACGGAGTGCCTGGCGGACGGCTTCCGGCATCGCTCGCCGCAAGACTTTCCCATGCTCTATTTTGCATGCGGCAAGGCGCGCGTCGGATCGACGGCCCTGAGCAATCTGTTCGGCATGACCGGGATGCCTTCCTACTATCAGCCTTTGAAGGCCATGCTGCGCGATGCGCTCGTCGGCAAGAGGCCGGCGCCGTGGGCCGTGCCGTCGGCAGACGACGAGCCGCACATCTTCAGCAAGGAAACGATCGGGCCCTACGTGCTCGCCGAGAGCCTGTTCAATCCGCTCAAGCTGCTGATCGAGGCGGGCTATCCGCGGCACCGGCTGCATCTCATCATGCTCGACCGTGAGCCGGCGAGTTCACTGGCATCGTGGCTCGACAAGCTGATCTCGCGCGCGCCTGAAGATGTATTGCTGCGGCACTATGTCGTCGCCGCGCTCAGCGCGGCTCAAGTCGCAAGCTACGCCCAGCGACAGGGCGTTGCCGTCACTCACTACGTCTACGAGGTGAGCAAGGAGGCCGTGTCCTCGGTTCGTGTCCTGTTCGAACGGATCGGCCTTTCGGGCAGCTTCAACGAGAATGCCGTGACGTCCTGGCGTGAGCCGGGGGACTCGCACGCGAACAATGCGCGCGTCATCTTCCCGAGCGAAGCGACGATCTACAAGGTGCCCAATTTGCACACCTCCGACAGTGCCTATCGCTACCAGCGCCGTGCGACGGCCTCTCTGAGCGAAGCGCAACGCGAGGCTTTGGAGCGCTGCGGGGTCAATGATGCCTATCGCGTCGCGGTCGCCGCCTGCGTTCGCGATCTCGGCCTGAATGCGGCACTGTCGCAACGTCTGTTCGGCGACTGGTTTGCTGCGGCTGCGTGATCGTCATGCTGGACATTCCCAACGGAGCCGATTCCGCACTCCGTGAAGGTGCTGGCGGCAAGCAGCGTCACGTCGCCAGCCACCTCCGCCGTCTGGAGGCGGAAAGCATCCACATCCTGCGAGAGACGGCGGCCGAGTTCCGCAAGCCGGTCATGCTGTATTCCATCGGGAAGGATTCCTCGGTGCTGCTGCATCTGGCGATGAAGGCCTTCGATCCCGGCAAGCCGCCGTTTCCGCTGCTGCATGTCGATACGACCTGGAAGTTTCGCGAGATGATCGCGTTTCGGGACCGACGCGCGCGCGAGCTCGGCCTCGACCTGATCGTCCATACCAACAATGACGGATTGAGCCAGGGCATCGACCCTTTCACCCACGGCTCGGCCCGCTACACCGACGTCATGAAGACGCAAGCGCTGCGACAGGCGCTGGACTTCCACGGCTTCGACGCCGCGATCGGAGGCGCGCGGCGCGACGAGGAGAAGTCGCGCGCCAAGGAGCGCGTGTTCTCGCACCGCAGCGCTGCGCATCGCTGGGATCCGAAGAACCAGCGGCCGGAGCTGTGGGGCCTCTACAACACGAGGCTCGCGCCCGGCGAGAGCATGCGGGTGTTTCCGCTGTCGAACTGGACCGAGATCGACGTGTGGGACTACATCCTGCTCGAGGACATCCCGATCGTTCCGCTCTATCTCGCAGCGTCGCGCCCCGTGGTCGAGCGCGACGGAGCATTGATCATGGTGGACGACGACCGGATGCCGCTGCAGCCCGGCGAAGAACCGCAATGGCGCTCCGTGAGGTTTCGCACCCTCGGCTGCTATCCCCTCACCGGCGCAACGAGCTCGATGGCGGCAACCCTGCCCGAGATCGTGCAGGAGATGATGGCGTCGCGCACCTCCGAACGACAGGGACGCATGATCGACCGGGACAGCCCCGCATCGATGGAGCGCAAGAAGGCGGAAGGTTATTTCTGATGTCCTATCACGAGGCACCGGCGATCGCCGCCGCCGATGCGCCGCGGCTCGAGCAGGACGATCGCCCGACGTTGCGTTTCGTCACCTGCGGCAGCGTCGACGACGGCAAGAGCACGCTGGTCGGCCGGCTGCTCTACGATTCGAAGACGCTGCTCGACGACCAGCTCGACGCGCTCGCCTCGGAGAGCAAGTCCGCCGGCACCACCGGCGGCGACCTCGACTTCGCGCTGCTGGTCGACGGGTTGCAGGCCGAGCGCGAGCAGGGCATCACCATCGACGTGGCCTACCGCTTCTTCGCCACGAAGCTGCGCCGCTTCATCGTCGCCGACACGCCGGGACATGCGCAATATACGCGCAACATGGCGACCGGTGCCTCGAATGCCGATCTCGCCGTGGTGCTGGTCGACGCGCGCAAGGGCGTGATCACGCAGACGCGGCGTCACAGCCACATCCTGTCGCTGCTCGGCATCCGCCACGTCGTGCTCGCCGTGAACAAGATGGACCTGATCGGATTTGACGGCGATCGCTTCGCTTCCATCACCGCCGAATACCTGACTCTGGCCGGTCAGCTCGGGATCTCCCAGGTCCAGTGCATCCCGGTCGTGGCGCCCGACGGCGACAACATCGTCACCGCGAGCACGCGCATGCCCTGGTACGAGGGACCGACCGTTACGGCCTATCTGGAATCCGTGGACGTGGCCGGGGACGCCTCGCAGCAGCCGTTCCGGCTGCCGGTGCAATGGGTGAGCCGGCCGCATGCGGATTTTCGCGGCTTCTGCGGACGGATCACGAGCGGAACGATCTCGGTGGGCGATGCCGTTCGCGCGCAACCGTCGGGACACCAGACCCGCATCGCGCGCATTCTCACGCCCGCCGGCGAGCGCAATCACGCAAGGTCGGGCGAGTCCATCACCCTAACGCTCGCCGATGAGATCGACGTCAGCCGCGGCGACGTGCTGACCGCCGGATCTGCAGCGCCGGTGTCGGATCAGCTCGCGGCCCATCTCGTCTGGTTCGATGGCGAGGCCATGGTCGCCGGCCGGCGCTATTTGCTCCGGTGCGGTACCGCCTCGACCGGCGCGGTGATCACGGAACTCAAGCACCGGATCGCCATCGACACCATGGCGCGGGAAAGCGCCGCCACGCTCGACGTCAATGAGATCGGCTATGTCCATCTCGATCTCGACCGCCCGCTGGTGTTCGAGGCCTATCGCGACAACCGCGAGATGGGCAGCTTCATCCTGATCGACCCGATCAGCCATCGCACTGCCGCGGCGGGAATGATCGACATGTCGCTCCGCCGCGCCACCAACGTTCATTGGCAGCGGCTTGCGGTCGACAAATCCGTGCGAGCCCAGCTGAAGCAGCAACGGCCCTGCGTGCTCTGGTTCACGGGTCTGAGCGGCGCCGGCAAATCGACCATCGCCAATCTCGTCGACAGCCGGCTCGCCGAGCTCGGGCGCCATGCCGCGTTGCTCGACGGCGACAATCTTCGTCACGGCATCAACCGCGACCTCGGCTTTTCCAACGCGGAGAGAACGGAGAACGTCCGGCGCGTCGCGGAGATCGCGGGGCTGTTCGTCGAGGCCGGCTTGATCGCGCTGGTGGCGCTGATCTCGCCGTTCCGCAGCGAGCGCGAGCTGGCGCGCCAGCGGCTCGAAGCGGGCGAGTTCATCGAGGTCCATGTCGCGACGCCGCTTGCCGAATGCGAGCGCCGCGATCCCAAGGGGCTCTATCGCAAGGCTAGGTCGGGCCAGCTGCCGGCATTCACCGGCATCGATGCCCCCTACGAAGCGCCGCTGGCGCCCGACATCACCATCGACACCTCGGAGCTGTCGAGCGAGGCGGCCTGCGAACGCATCATCCGCTACTTGCGAGCGCACAACTACCTGTGACGACCGGGACGATATCTGCCAGCGTTATCCAGCCGCTCCGACTGCAAGCTCAGAAGTCGGAAGCGATGCCCTTGCGCTCCCAATCGCCGTAGCGGGTGGGCTCAGGCCCCTGCGGCCCATGCAGCTCCTTCGCCTTGGTCTCGTTCTTGGCCTCATCCTTGGCCTTGGCGGCCGCAGCCTGCCGGCGCGCCTCAGCCTCGGCCAGCGCGCGCTGGGCGGCCGGCGACAGCGGCTTGCGATCGGGAACGGGGTCACTCATCGCCGCGCTTTCTAGCGCAGGACCGCGCACAACGCGATGCCCAATAACGCATTCCTGAAATCGGCTCGGAGCGCTGAAAAACCCGCAAGCGATTCTTACATTTGGCATATTCGCGTGTCAGAGATCGCCTTCTCAAGGCATGCGCCCATCGCGGCGGAACTGCCGCTCGTTCAGAACCTTGCTTCCGCATGCCATCTCAACGTTTCGTCCCTCCGTCCGAAGTGCCCGGCCTTGCGGCGCGACGGATTGCCGCCGACATCGTCGACGGCGTGCTGCACAAGCACCGCACGCTCGACGACCAGCTCGACGGCGGCGGTGCCCATCCCGGACTGAAGACGCTGGCCGACCGCGACCGCGCGCTGATGCGGCGCCTGGTCGCCACCGTGCTGCGCCGGCTCGGCACGCTCGGCCATGTGCTGTCCCGCCTGCTCGACAAGGGCGTTCCCTCCGACGCGCCACGCGCGCAGAGCGCACTTTTGATCGGCGCCGCCCAGATCCTCTGGATGGACGTGCCGGATCACGCCGCGGTCGATCTCTCCGTCCGCCTCGTGCAATCCGACCGCCGCGCCGCGCGCTATGCCGGGCTCGTCAACGCCGTGCTGCGCCGCTGTGCGCGCGAGGGCAAGGCGCTGGTCGAGGAGGTCGCGACGCAATCGCTGGATCTGCCGCCATGGCTGCTCGCGCGCTGGAGCGCTCATTATGGCGAGGCGACCGCACGAGACATGGCATCGGCGCTCGGCCACGAGCCCTCGCTCGATCTCACGGTGAAATCGGATCCCGCCCAATGGGCAAGCCGCCTGCATGGTGAGATGCTGCCGACGGGAACGGTGCGGATGCTGCTGCATGGTGCGGTAACCATGCTGCCCGGCTTCGCCGAAGGACAATGGTGGGTACAGGACGCCGCCGCCGCGTTGCCCGCCCGGCTGTTCGGCGATGTCAAAGGCAAGTCCATTGCCGATCTCTGCGCCGCCCCTGGCGGCAAGACCGCGCAGCTGGTGCTCTCGGGCGCGCAGGTCACGGCGATCGACCGCTCGCCGGCGCGGGTGGCGCGTTTGCGCGAAAACCTGGCGCGGCTGTCGCTGCAAGCCGAGACCGTCGTCGCTGACGCCGTGGAATGGGCCGGCCCGGCGGAGGCGTTCGACGGTATTCTGATCGATGCTCCCTGCACCTCCACCGGCACGATCCGCCGGCATCCCGACGTCGCATGGCTGCGGCAGGACTCCGACATCGCTACCCTGGCCGCGCTCCAGCAGCGGCTGCTGCGCAAGTCGGTGTCGCTGCTCAAGCCGGGCGGGACGCTGGTCTATTGCACCTGTTCGCTGGAACCCGAGGAGGGCGAGCAGGCGGTGGCGGCACTGCTCGCCGCCGAGCCCGCGCTTCGCCGCGCTCCGATCGTGGCATCGGAGGTTGCGGGCCTCGACGAAATCCTCAACGGGGACGGCGACCTGCGCACCCTGCCCTGCCATCTGCCGAACGCCGATCCCAGGCTCGGCGGGCTCGACGGATTTTTCGCGGCCCGGCTCGTTAAATCCTGATTTTGCACTGGATTTTGCGACCACGACCCTGATTCGCGCCGTTCAAGGTGGTGTCAGGCGTTCGATTTTGGGATTAATAAGGATTCGTCACTGATCCTCTCCCCATCAAGGCAAGGCGTGTCGGTCGCTCAACGCAGACGTATCTCGACGCTGGTCATGAACCGCTTCGCGCGGAACATGCTCGCGCGCGCGAGCGGCGGTTCCGTTGTGCTGTCGCGAGTCTGGCCCGGCCGCACCGACCGGCTGATCATCGCGCCGCATGACCTGCGGACCGCGGATGCGACTCGCGCTGCCGAGATCTATGCCGGTCGCTTCGTCTTTGCCGGCAAGATCGTCAATTGCCATGGCCGCTCGATCTTCGACCTCGAGCCGCCGTCGGAGGATTGGGAGGTTGCGCTGCTCGGCTTCGGCTGGCTGCGGCACTTGCGCGCCGCCGATACGGCGCTGACGCGGGCGAATGCGCGCGCGCTGATCGAGGACTGGATCTCGAATCCCGCCAACAAGCGCCGCCCCGTCGCGCGGCGCGCCGACGTACTGGCGAGGCGCGTGATCTCGCTGCTCTCGCAGGCGCCGCTGGTGCTGAGCGAGACCGACAACAAGTTCTACCGCCGTTACTTGCGGGCGCTGGCGCGCGAGATCCGCTTCCTGCGCTACACCATGGTCGACATTCCGGACGGGGTGCCGAAGCTGCAGGTGCTGATCGCGCTGTGCTATGCGTCCCTGTGCCTCGCCAACCAGACGCGTCACATCCGCAGCGCCTCCAAGAAGCTGTCCGACGAATTGCAGCGGCAGATCCTGCCCGATGGCGGCCACATCTCGCGCAATCCGGGGGCGCTGATCGAGCTCCTGATCGACCTCTTGCCGCTGCGGCAGACTTTTGCCGCGCGCAATATCGCGCCGCCGCCGGCCCTGCTCAATGCGATCGACCGCATGATGCCGATGCTGCGCTTCTTCCGGCACGGCGACGGCAATTTCGCCCTGTTCAACGGCATGAGCGCGACATCATCCGACCTGCTCGCCACGCTGCTTGCCTATGACGACACCCACGGCGCGCCGATGGCGAACATGCCGCATACCGGCTTTCAGCGCCTCGATGCCGGCCAGACCACTGTGATCATCGACACCGGCCCGCCGCCGCCGGCCGGCGTCAGTCACGACGCCCATGCCGGCTGCCTCTCGTTCGAATTGTCGTCCGGCATCAGCCGCATCGTCACCAATTGCGGCATGCCGACCACCGGCCGCGACAATTGGCGGCCGTTCGCGCGCAGCACGGCGGCGCATTCGACCCTGACCTATCACGAGACGTCGTCATGCCAGTTCGTCGAGATGTCGGCGATGAAGCGGCTCCTGCACGGCGCGCCCGTTACCAGCGGCCCGGTCGAGGTCGAGAGCTATCGCGAGGTCGTGCAGAACGGCACGCTGCTCACGACCTCGCATGACGGCTATCTCGCCAAGTTCGGCGCGATCCACCGCCGCGTGCTGATGATCGCCAATGACGGCGCGCGCATCGACGGCGAGGACGCGCTGTCGCCGCCGCAGGGCGGACGCTTCAAGGGCGCCGATGCCGATTTCGCGCTGCGCTTCCATCTGCATCCGGCGGTGAAGGCGAGCCGGCTGTCGGATGCGCGCGGCGTCATGCTGGTGCTGCCGAACCGCGACGTCTGGACCTTCGAGGCATTGGATGACAAGGTCGATCTCGAGGACAGCGTATTCCTGGCCGGCAATGACGGCCCGCGCCGCACCGCCCAGATCGTGATCCGTCAGAACGCCCGCCAGGCCCCCTCGATCCGCTGGAGCTTTGTCCGCTCCACCGCCTCGCCCGCAGTGACCAATGCCCGCCGCAACGCCCGGCGCGAGCCGGAACTTCCGTTGTAAACAGGCGCGATCCGGCCCTATCTACCCGTTGAGAGCAACGCCAAAAGCTGCTATCGAGCGCTCGCTCGCGCGACTGGCGACCTTGGATGGAGCACCATCGGGAAGCGCGGGACATATAAGCCGCGCGCCTGGGCATAGACACTCCCTGAACAGAGGATCTTGCTCATGACTGACCATCCCCGCCGCGTCACCCGCGCCCTTCTCTCCGTCTCCGACAAGACCGGCCTGATCGAGTTCGCCAAGGCGCTCGCCGCGCACGATGTCGAGCTTGTCTCGACCGGCGGCACCGCGAAAGCGATCGCCGCGGCCGGCCTCAAGGTCAAGGACGTTTCCGACCTCACCGGCTTCCCCGAGATGATGGACGGCCGCGTCAAGACGCTGCATCCGAAGGTGCATGGCGGCTTGCTCGCGATCCGCGACAACAAGGACCATGCGGAGGCGATGCAGGCGCACGGCATCGCGCCAATCGACCTGCTCGTCGTCAATCTCTATCCGTTCGAGGCGACCGTCGACAAAGGCGCGGGCTTCGAGGATTGCATCGAGAACATCGACATCGGCGGCCCCGCGATGATCCGCGCCGCCGCCAAGAATCACGACGATGTTGCCGTCGTGGTCGAGGCGCAGGACTATCAGGCCGTGCTCGACGAGCTCGCCGGCAACAAGGGCGCGACCACGCTAAAGCTGCGCCGGCGGCTTGCCGCGAAGGCCTATGCCCGCACTGCGGCCTATGACGCCGCGATCTCGAACTGGTTCAACCGTCAGCTCGAGATCGACGCGCCCGACTTCCGCGCTTTCGGCGGCAGGCTGATCCAGTCGCTGCGCTACGGCGAGAACCCGCACCAGACCGCCGCGTTCTATGCGACGCCGGACAAGCGCCCCGGCGTCTCCACCGCGCGGCAGCTCCAGGGCAAGGAGCTCTCCTACAACAACATCAACGACACCGATGCCGCCTACGAATGCATCGGCGAGTTCGACGCCAAGCGCACCGCGGCCTGCGTCATCGTCAAGCATGCCAATCCCTGCGGCGTCGCCGAAGGGCCGAACCTCGTCGAGGCCTATCGCAGGGCGCTGGCCTGCGATTCGACGTCCGCGTTCGGCGGCATCATCGCGATGAACCGTCCGCTCGATGCCGATACCGCGCGCGAGATTACCAAGATATTCACCGAGGTCATCATCGCGCCAGATGCCAGCGAAGAGGCGGTCGCCATCATCGGCGGCAAGAAGAACCTGCGCCTGCTGCTCGCCGGCAGCCTGCCCGATCCGCGTGCGCCGGGCCTGACCGCCAAGACGGTGGCCGGCGGCCTGCTGGTGCAAAGCCGCGACAACGCCGTGGTCGACGACATGACGTTCAAGGTCGTCACCAAGCGCGCGCCGACGGATGCGGAGATGCGTGATCTGAAGTTTGCGTTCCGGGTGGCAAAACACGTCAAGTCCAACACCATCATCTACGCCAAGGATCTCGCCACCGTCGGTATCGGCGCGGGTCAGATGAGCCGGGTGGATTCAGCGCGGATCGCCGCACGCAAGGCGCAGGATGCGGCGGCCGAGCTGAAGCTCGCCGAACCGCTCACCAAGGGTTCGGTGGTGGCCTCGGATGCGTTCTTCCCGTTCGCCGACGGCATGCTCGCCTGCATCGAAGCCGGCGCCACCGCCGTGGTGCAGCCCGGCGGCTCCATGCGCGACGACGAGGTGATCAAGGCCGCCGACGAGCACGGCATCGCCATGGTGTTCACGGGAACGCGGCACTTCAGGCATTGAGTCCATCGACTCGTCAGTGCGAGCGAAGCGAAGCAATCCAGTCTGTCTCCGCAAGGGAGGTCTGGATTGCTTCGTCGCAAGTGCTCCTCGCAATGACGAGGATAGAGTTGCATGATGCGGGCTAATCCCGCACCCGCAGCAACAGGCCCAATCCCGCAACGAAGAACACCACCAGCACGGCCATGCCGGCCTTTTGGCTGGCGGTCAGCGCGGTGACCAGGCCGATCAGGAGCGGGCCGATGAAGGACGTCACCTTTCCCGTCAGCGCAAACAGGCCGAAATATTGCGCGATGCGATCCTTCGGCGCGAGATGGATCAGCAGGGTGCGGGAAGCAGCCTGGAGCGGGCCGCCGGCTGCACCGATCAGGCAGCCCAGCACGAGATAGGCGCGCTCGGCCGTACTCGAGAACAGGGCAGCGCCCGCTTGCGGCGGCGCGGTCTTGACGAACAGGACGCTGTCCTTGTCGACGAGGAGAATCGCGGCCACCGACAGCAGCAGGACCAGCAGGCTGCCGGCGATGACGCGCTTCGGCCCGAGACGATCATCCAGCTTGCCGCCGAACCAGGCGCCGAGCGCGCCGGCGATCGCGAGCATGATGCCGAACGTCCCGATCTGGATCGTATGCCAGCCGAAGGTGCCCGCGGCATAGATGCCGCCGAAGGCGAACAGCGACACCAGACCATCGGTGTAGATCATGTTGGCGAGCAGGAATGCCGCGAGCGATTTCTGCCTCGGCAGACTCTTGATCGACTGCTTCAGCTCCGACAGGCCTTCGCGCAACGCCTCGCCCAGCGGGCGCTTCGCCGGATAATCCGGCGTGAACAGGAACATCGGCGTCACGAAGATGATGAACCACAGCGCAGTCAGCGGCCCCGCGGCACGATCGCCCTGACGTGTGAGGGGATCGAGGCCGAAGAGCGGCGTGACGCCGAGCAGCGTGCGGCCGGTCTCGGGATTGGCGGCGAGCAGGCCGAGCACGATGATCAGGCTGACGATGCCGCCAATGTAGCCCGTGGCCCAGCCGGTGCCGGAGAGACGACCGATCCGCTCCGGCGGCACCAGCGTCGGCATCATCGCGTTGTTGAAGAGCGTGGCAAATTCCGCACCGACGCTGGCGAGCGCAACTGTGGTGAGCACCAGCGGAATGACGGCATGATCGCCGGGCTTGCCGATCCAGAGCGTGCAGGACGCCAACACAAGCACCGTACCGAAACCTGCGATCCACGGTTTCCTGCGGCCCGAAGCGTCGGCGATGGCGCCGAGCACCGGCGACAACAGCGCGATCGCAAGGCCCGCGGCCGCCATCGCAAAGCCCCACAAGGATTGACCGGCGGCGGGATTTGGCGCAATGGCCGTCGCGAAATAGGGCGCGAACACGAAGGTCGTGATCAGCGTGAAATATGGCTGCGCGGCCCAATCGAAGAAGATCCAACTCACGACGGCGGCGCGCGGCGGATAGGTCCGCGCCACGCCGGCCATGCGCGCATCCGGAGCGATTGTCGTCATCACGCAGCACCCATCACGAACAGTTTTGCCTCTCTTAGAGCAAACGGTATAGCATTACAGTGACGGGTGTGAACCGGTGCAACGCCACGGCGGGAATTCGATGATGTCGTCATATTCGACACGGCGGAGATTGTTAGCCGCCATTACCGTCCTGGTGCTCGGTCTCGCCCCTGCGACCGCTCAGGATGCACGGCAGGGCTATGTTCCGCCCGCACGCGAGGCAGTGCGCGCCGTCGCCGCCGAGCACGGCATGGTGGTGGCGCAGGAGAAGATCTCCGCGCAGATCGGCGCCGACATCCTGCGGCGCGGCGGCAATGCCATCGACGCTGCGGTCGCGACCGGCTTCGCGATGGCCGTGACCTATCCGCGTGCCGGCAATATCGGCGGCGGCGGCTTCATGGTGATCCATTCCGCCGATCGCAATGAAGACATCACGATCGACTATCGCGAAACCGCGCCGGCCGCGACCACGCCGCAGATCTTCCTCGGCGCCGACGGCAAGCCCGACGCGACGAAGTCACGGGATTCCGCGCTCGGCATCGGCGTGCCCGGCACCGTCGCCGGCCTTGCGCTCGCGCTCGAGAAATACGGCTCGGGTCAGTTCACGCTGGCGCAACTGCTGGCGCCTGCGATCGCGCTCGCACGCGATGGCTTCATCGTCAGCGACGACATGGCCGATACGTTGCCGGGCTGGCACCGGCGGCTGGCACGCTGGCCTTCTTCGGCCAGGATATTCTCGCGACCGGATGGCACGCCGCTGGGCGAAGGCGATCGGCTGGTGCAGGGCGATCTCGCCGAAACGCTGGCGGCCGTCGCTGCACAGGGGCCGCGGGGATTCTACGAGGGGCCGGTCGCCGAGAAGCTCGCCAAGGCCGTGACCGATGCCGGCGGCATCATGACGCCGGCCGACCTCAAGGCCTATCAGCCGGTCATCCGCACGCCGGTGCGTGGCAGCTACCGCGGCTATGACATCGTGTCGATGCCGCTACCCTCATCCGGCGGCGTCGTGCTGATGGAGACGCTCAACATCCTCGAAGGCTTCCCTCTGGCCGATCTGAAGCAGGGATCGGCGGCGTCGCTGCATCACTTGATCGAAGCCATGAAGCGCGCTTATGCCGATCGCGCCCGCTATCTCGGTGATCCCGCCTTCGTCAACGCGCCGATCGAGACCCTCATTGCGAAGGACTATGCCGCGAAGCTGCGCGCAAACATTTCCCTCGAACGCGCCACGCCGTCAAAAGAGCTCGTGACCTCTCCTGCCGCGCCACGTGAGGGCAGCAACACCACGCATTTTTCCGTCGTCGACACCCGCGGCAATGCCGTCAGCAACACCTACACGCTGAACTTCAGCTACGGCGTCGGCCTCGTCGCCGACGGCACCGGCGTGCTGCTCAACAACGAACTCGACGATTTCACCGCGGCAATCGGCGCCTCCAACGCCTATGGCCTGGTCGGCTTCGAAGCGAATCTTCCCGGTCCCGGTAAGCGGCCGCTGTCGTCGATGTCACCGACCATCGTGCTGAGGGACGGCAAGCCGGTGCTGGTGACGGGCTCGCCCGGCGGCAGCCGCATCATCTCGACCGTGCTGCAGGTGATCGTGAACGTGCTCGATTACAAGATGGATGTTGCGGCCGCCGTCGCAGCGCCGCGGCTGCACCACCAATGGCTGCCGGATGAAGTGCGCGTCGAGCGCGGCTTTCCCGAGGGCGTGCTGCTCGAGCTGAAGGCGATAGGGCACCTCGTCGTCGAGCCGATGGGCCAGACATCTGCCAACTCGATTCTGGTGACGCCGAACGGAACGCTGGGCGCAGCCGATCCGCGCACGCGCGGCGCGGAGGCGGCGGGGCAGTAACCTGCTCCCGGAATGACGGGGTAAGGGAGCTTACCGCCCGACCTGATACGGCCCGCCCTTCTCCAGCGCGCGCGCATATGCAGGCCGGGCGTGGATGCGCTCCAGGAACGCCATCGCCTTGGGATGGCCCTGCTCGAGGCCGCCGCGAGCTTGGGCGGCTTCGAGCGGAAAGCTCATCTGGATGTCAGCCGCGGTGAACTCGCTGCCGGCGAACCATTCGCTCTTGCCGAGCTCGCCTTCCCAATAGTCCATGTGCTGCTTCAGCTGCGGATTGACCAGCGCGGTCAGCGCCTGGTTGCAGACCTTGCGCACCAGCGGGCGCAGCAGGGCCGGCGCACGCTTCGGCATCAGCGTGAACAGCAGCTTGAGCAGCAGCGGCTGCATCGCGGATCCTTCCGCATAGTGCAGCCAATAGGTGTAGCGCAGCCGCTCCGGCGTGCCCGGCGCGGGGATCAGCTGTCCGTTGCCATAGGTGGCGATGAGATACTCGATGATCGCGCCTGACTCGGCGATGGTGTTGCCGTTGTCGGTGATGACGGGCGATTTGCCGAGCGGATGGATGGCGCGCAGCTCCTTCGGCGCGCGCATGTCCGGCTGACGCTGATAGCGCACGATCTCGTAGGGAACGCCCAGCTCCTCGAGCAGCCACAGCACGCGCTGCGAGCGGGAATTGTTGAGGTGGTGAACGGTCAGCATCGCGGGGTCCTCAAGGCTTGGTCGTGGTCATCGGCCGCGCCGTTGGTGCCAGCCCGGGAACACATTGTCGAGCCGTCGCTGCGGATATTTTTATCCGGGTATATTGACGCGAGTAATTTACCCGGGTATTAAGAAACCCAGCATCGTCAAAATGGCAATGATTCCAATGCAGAAATTTTTCACCGCTTTCCAGGGACAACGCCGCCTGGTGTCCGGGCCGGCCGGAGAGGTCGCGCTGGTCGTCAAGCGGGTGGCGTCACAGCCGGACGAGCCAATCATCATCTTCGAGGACGCCACGGGCCGATCGATCGACTTCGATCTGCGTGGTGGAGATCGCGAGGTGTTGGCGCGCTTGACGAAGCTTGTCCCGCCGTCGGCTGAGGCGACCGAAGCACCCGCAGAGCCGCGCGGTCGCGGCCGGCCGAAGCTCGGCGTGGTCGCGCGCGAGGTGACCTTGCTGCCGCGGCACTGGGAGTGGCTCAACGCACAGGCCGGCGGCGCTTCGGTCGCGCTGCGCAAGCTCGTCGACGAAGCCAGGCGCGCCAGCGGCGACAAGGACCGCGAGCGGCAGGCGCGCGATGCGGCCTACCACTTCATGTCGACCATGGCCGGCGATCTGCCGCAGTTCGAGGAAGCCTCGCGCGCCCTGTTCGCGGATGACCGGCGACGCTTCACCGGCCTGATCGCCGACTGGCCGACCGACATCCGCGACCACATCGTCAAGCTCGCCTACAGCGACCGCGCCTAGACCGCGCGCCGCTTCTCACGCCCCATCGACGGCCGAGCCGCGCATTGCGCGGTAACGGCTTCGCACGCCCTGATGAAAGGCCAATGCCATGTCTGCCGCAAAGCCGCTCTGGACCACATTCCTCCGCTTTCTCGCACCCCTGATGCTGAGCAACGCGCTGCAATCGCTGTTCGGCACCGTCAGCAACGTCTATCTCGGCCAGATGATCGGCGTCGACGCGCTCGCTGCGGTCTCGGCGTTCTTCCCCGTGATGTTCTTCCTGTTCGCCTTCGTCATGGGCCTCAGCACCGGCGCCACCGTGCTGATCGGCCAGGCCTTCGGCGCCGGCGAGCATGGCCGGATCAAGATCATCGTCGGCACGACACTCGCCGTCGGCCTGCTGCTCTCGATAGCGATTGCACTCGTTGGCGGGATCTTCAGCCGACCCCTGATGGCCATGCTCGCCACGCCCGCGGACATTCTCGATGAAGCCAGCGCCTATGCGCGCATCATGCTGTTGACGATGCCGCTCGGCTTCATCTTCCTGCTGATGACGGCGATGATCCGCGGCGTCGGCGATGGACTGACGCCGCTGCTGGCGCTGGCCTTGTCGACGGCGATCGGCCTGATCCTGACGCCGATGCTGATCCGCGGCACGTTCGGATTGCCGGTGGCCGGCATCACCAGTCCTGCCTGGGCGGCTGCGATCTCGAACACGCTGACGCTGATCGTGCTGGCTGCCTATCTGCTGCGGAGAAAGCACGCGCTCGCGCCGGATGCGACGCTGCTGCGTCACCTCCGGCTAAACGGCGCCGTGCTCGGCAAAGTCCTCGGCATCGGCCTGCCGAGCGCGATCGGCATGGTGTTGATGGCGATCGCCGAGCTTGTGCTGCTGGGCCTCGTCAACGGCTTCGGCTCGAATGCCACCGCGGCCTATGGCGCCGTCAACCAGGTGATGGGCTACACCCAGTTCACGGCGATGTCGATCTCGATCGCGGTCTCGATTCTCGGCGCCCAGGCCGTCGGCGGCGGCGACCGGGCCCGGCTCGACGGCATCGTGCGGATGGGCCTTGCGTTCAATATCGTCCTGACCGGCGGGTTGGTGGCGCTGATCTACCTCGCGCCACGCGTGGTGCTCGGCATCTTCATCACCGACGGCGCCGTGCTGGATCTGGCGAAGGGATTGCTCAACATCGCCTTGTGGAGCTCGGTGCCGTTCGGGCTCGCCACGGTGTTCTCGGGCGCAATGCGCGGCGCCGGCGTCGCGTTGACGCCGATGCTGCTGTCGATCTTCGCGATCGCCGCAATCGAGCTGCCGGCTGCAATCATCCTCAGCCACACGGTCGGTCTGACCGGCGTGTGGGCCGCCTATCCCATCGTGTTCTGCGCCATGTTGATTCTGCAGATGGGCTATTACCATCTGGTGTGGCGCAAGCGGGCGATGCAGCGCCTGATCTGACGGTCAAAGTATTATGACCGTCATTAAACGATGGACCTGCGGCGCGGCCTGCGCCACAATGAGAAAAAGCCACTCAGAAAACCAGGCCAGGGAGAATGATTTTGACCCGCACCGCCCCGCAATTCCTGTTCGATTTTGGTAGCCCCAACGCCTATCTCAGCCATCTGGCGATTCCGGCCATCGAACAGCGGATCGGCGTCAAGTTCGAATATGTGCCGATCCTGCTCGGCGGCATCTTCAAGTCGACCAACAACAAGTCGCCGGCCGAGACGCTCGCCGGCATCAAGAACAAGCGGGAGTTCCAGCAGATCGAGACCGAGCGCTTCATCAAACGCTTTCATGTCCAGCCCTATGTCTGGAATCCGCACTTTCCCGTCAACACGCTGAACCTGATGCGCGCAGCGATCGCAGCGCAGCTCGAGGGCGTGTTCGAGACATATGTCGAGGCCGCCTTCCACCACATGTGGCGCGAGCCGAAGAAGATGGACGATCCCGAGATCGCGGCGAAGGCGCTGGCGTCGTCTGGTCTCGATGCGCAAAAGCTGTTCGCCCGCGCCGGGGAACCCGAGGTGAAGGCCAAGCTGATCAAGAACACCGAGGAAGCGGTCGCCCGCGGCGCCTTCGGCTCGCCGACCTTCTTCGTCGGCAAGGAAATGTTCTTCGGCAAGGAGCAGTTGCGCGAGGTCGAGGAAATGGTGTCGGGAAAGTGAAGCGCGCGAATGGCACGTAGCGAATAGCGAGTGGAAATCGCGCCCACTATTCGCTACTCCCTATTCGCCATTCGCCAGTAATAAAAGCGGAGTTCTCCCATGCGCATCCTCGTGGTCGGCGCCGGCGCCATCGGCGGCTATTTCGGTGGCAGGCTGTTGCAGGCCGGCCGCGACGTCACCTTCCTGGTTAGGCCGCGCCGCGCCGGCGAGCTCGCGAGCGCTGGCCTCGTCATCAAGAGCCCGAACGGCGATGTGACCTTGAAGAACCCGCCGACGGTTCAAGCCGACGCGATCAAGGACAAATTCGACGTCGTTCTGCTCAGCTGCAAGGCGTTCGACCTCGACGATGCCATCAAGTCGTTCGCCCCCGCGGTGGGGCCGAACACCGCAATCATCCCGATGCTCAACGGCATGAAGCATCTCGACACGCTGGACACGAAGTTCGGCAAGGAGCGCGTACTCGGCGGCCTCTGCGCCATTGCGGCCACGCTGAACGAGAAGCGCGAGGTGGTGCAGCTCCAGCCGATGCAGTCGCTCAGCTACGGCGAGCGCGACGGCGGGATGTCGGACCGGGTGAAGGCGATCGACGAGGCCTTCAAGAGCGGCATCCATGGCGCCAGCGCCAGCCAGAACATCATGCAGGACATGTGGGAGAAGTGGGTGTTCCTGTCCTCGCTCGCTGCAAGCACCAGCCTGATGCGGACGTCCGTCGGCAATATCCTCGCCGCGCCCGGCGGCCGCGATTTCCTGCTCGGCATGCTGGATGAGACCAGCGCGATTGCCACGGCGTCCGGCTATCCGCCGGGCGGCCCGTTCTTCGATCGCGTCAAAGGCAATCTCACCACCGAGGGCTCGCCGCTGACGGCATCGATGTTCCGCGACATCAAGGCCGGCCTGCCTGTCGAGGCCGATCACGTCATCGGCGATCTCATCGCGCGCGCCGACGCCGCCAAGGTGCCGGTGCCGAAGCTGCGCATCGCGTATACGCATCTGAAGGCGTATGAGAGGCAGCGGGCGGGGTAGGGCGTAACCACACATTCGGTGTCGTCCCGGGGCGCGCGCCGCGCGAGCCCGGGACCCATAACCACAGGGAGTGGTTATGGAGCGAAGTGGTGACTCCGAGTCTTCGCAAAACGCTTCCTTGTGGTTATGGATCCCGGGCTCGCGACTGTGTCGCGCCCCGGGATGACGAGCTGCGATTGCCGAAACAGCTCAGCGCTATTTCAAATGCGCGAGATAGTGCGACACGGCGGTAATTTCCTCGTCGCTCATGTGATAGGCGACGTCGGCCATCGCGGCGACACCACCGCCGACACGGTGGCCGGCCTTGTAATCGTGCAGCGCCTTGACGAGATATTCCTCACGCTGGCCCGCGAGCCGCGCCACCGCCTTGGTGCCGGCATAGCTGTCGGTATGGCATGAGGCGCAGCGGCGGCCGGCGGCAACCTGCGCGCCCTTCTTCGACAGGTCGGGATCCCCGTCCTCGGGTCCCTTCGGCGGCGTCAGCGAGGCGAAGTAAGCGCCGAAATTGCGGATGTCCTCGTTGGTGATGCCTTCGACGATCGGCTGCATCTGTTCGTTCTTGCGCGCGCCGGCGCGGAAGAACACGAGCTGCCATTGCAGGAATTGATCGGGCTGGCCGGCGAGCGAGGGGATGTTCTCGGTCTGCGAAATGCCGTTCTCGCCGTGGCAGCCGGAGCAGGCGGTGGCCTTCTCCTTGATCGCGGCATTGTCGGCGGCCTCGGCTGGGAAGGCGCCGAGCGTCAGGAGCGCAAACACGCTGATTGCGTGGGAAATGAACTGCCGGCGCATGGGGAAGGATTCCGATCTATCGAGCTCGTCATTCCGGACGTGCGGAGCACGAGCCCGGAATCCATAACCGCGAGCCGGGGTTATGGGTTCCGGACTTGCGCTACCGCGCAATCCGGAACGACAGCATGAGATTTTAAAATTAAGGAGGCTGCGGCACCTCCCGGCCGCCGCAGCCTCTGCGTCCGATCGCGCTACTTCTTGCTATAGCTGATGCGATAGATCGCGCCGGCCCAGTCGTCGGCGACGAGAATCGATCCGTCCTTCGCGATGATGATGTCGTTCGGGCGGCCAAGATAGCCCTGGTCGCCCTCGAGCCAGCCGGAGGCGAAAACCTCTCGCTTCGGGTTCTTGCCGTCGGGTCCGACGATCACGCGCACGATGCGCGCGCCCTGGTACTTGTGGCGATTCCAGGAGCCGTGCTCCGCGATCAGGATGTTGTTCTTGTAATCGGCGGGGAATTGATCGCCGGTGTAGAACTTCATGCCGAGCGGCGCGACATGGGCACCGAGGTTCAGTACGGGCGGCGTGAACTCGGAGCATTTGTGGCCCATCGCGAACTTGTCGTCAGGCAGATTGCCCTGATGGCAATAGGGATAGCCGAAATGCTCGCCGATCCGGTTGATCATGTTCAGCTTGTCCGAGGGCAGATCATCGCTGATCCAGTCGCGGGCATTCTCCGTGAACCAGAGCTTGCCGGTGCGCGGATCGACGTCGCCGCCGACCGAGTTGCGGACGCCGAGCGCCCAGATTTCGGCGTTGCCGGTCTTGGGATCGACGCGCCGGATCTGCGACACACTGGTCGGCGGAATGCCGATGTTAAAGGGCGGGCCGAACGGCAGGAAGAACCAGCCTTCCTTGTCGACCGCGATGTACTTCCAGCCATGCGCGGCATAGGACGGCATGTCGTCATAGACGACCTTGCCCTGGCCGAGATTGTCGAGATTGGCCTCGGCGTTGTCGTAGCGGATCAGCTTGTCGACGGCGATGACGTAGAGCGCACCGTCCCGGAAGGCTAGACCGGTGGGCATGTTGAGGCCCTTGAGGACGGTCTTGACCTCCTTCTTTCCGTTGTTGTCCTTGATGGCATAGACGTTGCCGAGGCCGAACGAGCCGACGAACAACGTGCCCTTGTCGCCCCAGGCCATCTGCCGCGCGGCCAGCACGCCCGAGGCGTAGACCTCGATCTTGAAGCCCGGCGGCAGCTTGATCTTCTTGACGATGTTGGCGAGCTCGGCGTCGGAGGCGCCGGTCGGCGGGCCCGACGGCGGCGCGAGGCCCTTCTGCGCCTCGGTCTCGTCACCGAGGAACCAGTCATCCGGCGGATGGGTCCAGAACTCCTTGGTGCTGGAGTCGTATTTCTTCAGCGGCTTGCTCTTGTCCTGCTGCTGCGCCATGCCGGCGCCGGTCCCCGCGAGAAGGGCCACGGCCGCAAGCGCCAACACGGATCGATGGAACATCGATGTCATCGCATCACTCCCCTAAGGCAGCCGTCAGGGCTGCGCATTATTTTCTTTTGCTAGTCGAGAGGCGAAGTCTTGAGCCCGTCGGGACGACAGGCGCAAAAAGGTTAGCACATCTGCCCATCGGGAGAAGCGCGCCGGATGCAGCGCGGCTGCGCGCAGCAAAAATTGAGACGGAATGTCAATGAACGGATGAACGCTGCGACGACCGCGCCTCGCGCTGCAACGCGGAATCAACAGCGCGCGCGCAACGTCGTCAGGCGCTCCGCCGGGCTGGGCATACAAAAGTGCGAAAACAACCCCATGCATAGAACTGCGCAAGTTGATCCGCGCGCGGTGACGCCGGACAATCATTTGAAGCGTCGAGTAAAATAATCGCGGCGCTCACGGGGCGACGGGGTAGGGTCCGTCGTCGAACAGTGTGTCGTGGTAGCCTTTCGATCCGACCTCACGCGCCAGCGTGCTGCGGAAGTCGCGGCCATCGCGCAGGCTGCGCAGCACATGCGCGAAGTCGAATTCGGGTCGCCAGCCGAGCTCCCGCCGCGCGCGCTCGTTGACATAGACCCGGTCAATCGCGGGGAAGAGCCGCCAGCCGCGCGCCGCATAGAGCTGCGCGCACTCCGGATAGAGCTCGCGCACGACGCCGGCGGCATCGCGCGCCAGCGCTCCGAGATGACGTTGCTCGAACGGGCTCGTCGCCGAGACGATGTAGCGGGCGAAGCCGATGCCGGGCGCACGCTCGACGGCGAGCAGATGCGCGCTCACTGCGTCCGCGATATCCAGCCGGCGGTAGAGCAGCTCGTTGGCCTGCGCGTTGTCCAGCGTGTAGGCCGATCGCATCGCCGGATCGTCGTCGTCCTCCGGAAAGAAGCGCGAGGTCCGCAGAACCACGATCGGTAGCGCGCGCTCGCGAAAGAACAGCTCGCAGAGGTTCTCGGCCATCAGCTTGGTCGTGCCGTAGATGTTCTTCGGCACCGATGGCAGCTCCTCGGTGACCCACACCGCCGCCTGTCCCGCCTCGGGCCGCAGCTGCGAGCCGAATGCGCTGGTGGTGCTGGTGAAGACAAAGCTCTTCACGCCGGCCGCGACTGCCGCCTCGAGCAGGTTCAGCGTTCCTGACACGTTGGTGTCGACAAAATCCTGCTTGGAATGGGTCGCCACATGCGGCTTGTGCAGCGTCGCGGTGTGGACCACGGCAGTGGCGCCGTCCATCTGGCGCCGCACGAAGCCGGGATCGACGATGGAGCCGACCGCATCGGTGAAGGGGGAGGGCTTGAGATCGATTCCGCGCGCGGGGGCACCACGCCCACGCAGGGTCCGGAGAATGGCTTCACCGAGGTGACCTGCGCTGCCTGTGACCAGAATTGTCATGTGAGACCCGAAACAGCCGCCAGCGGCGCGGAAAACCACGGCCCGATCCGGTTTGGCTGGATGCTTTGGAGAAAATTGGAGCGGGCGAAGGGGCTCGAACCCTCGACCCCGACCTTGGCAAGGTCGTGCTCTACCACTGAGCTACACCCGCATCCTGTGTCGGTCGCGTGACGCGCCGACAACGGCTGTCGTATGCCAAAAGCGGGAGGGGAATGCAACAGCTACGGGCGGCATCATTTCGCATTTGAGGCGCCATATGGAGCCCGAAGCTGGGGCAAATCGACCGGAAACGCCCCGGAACCGGCGAATCGCGGGACCTGGATTGAAATTCGGCCCATTCGGCCCAATTTAGGAGCCGACCACAAGCATATGACGCGGCGGCGTGCTAAAGAGCCGCCATTCCAGACATGACGAGGGAATCCCGTGACGATCATCGACCAGGGTAACGGAGCGGCGGGTCCGGCTGCGGCCGACCTGATCAAGGACACCACCACCCAGACCTTCGTGAAGGACGTCATCGAGGAATCGAAGCGCCAGCCCGTGCTGATCGATTTCTGGGCGGAATGGTGCGGCCCCTGCAAGCAGCTCACCCCCGTCCTGGAGAAGGCGGTGAAGGCGGCCAAGGGCAAGGTCAAGCTGGTCAAGATGAACATCGACCATCATCCGGCGATCCCGGGCCAGATGGGCATCCAGTCGATCCCAGCCGTGATCGCCTTCGTCAACGGCCAGCCGGCCGACGGCTTCATGGGCGCGGTGCCGGAGAGCCAGGTCAACGCCTTCATCGAGCGGCTGACCAAGGGCGTCACCGCGCCGGGCGAGGTCAACGTCGCCGAGATCGTGCAGGAGGCCGACGCGGTGCTCGCCGAGGGCGACGCGGCGGCGGCGGCGCAGATCTATGCCGAGGCGCTGCAGCATGATTCCACCAACATCGCGGCGCTGGCGGGCCTTGCGAAGTGCTACGCCGTTTCCGGCGCGATGGAGCAGGCCAAGCAGACGCTGGCCATGGTGCCGGAATCCAAGCGCAACGACCCGGCCGTGAAGGCGGTGCAAACCGCGATCGATCTCGCCGAGCAGGCGAAATCGCTCGGACCGGTCGCCGAGCTGGAACAGAAAGTCGCCGCAAACCCGCTCGATCATCAGGCCCGATTCGACCTCGCCACCGCGCTCAACGCCCAAGGCAACCGCGCGGCGGCGACCGAGCAGCTGCTCGAGATCATCAAGCGCGACCGCAAATGGAACGACGACGGCGCCCGCAAGCAGCTGGTGCAGTTCTTCGAGGCCTGGGGCGGCACGGATGATGCAACCGTCGAAGGCCGCAAACGTTTGTCGACGATCCTGTTTTCGTAACGGCCTTTTTTGAGCATGATCTGTTCGGAAAACCGCTCCACACTTTGCGCTAACGCGGTCCTTCGGATCCGGATCATGCGCTAGCAACGCCAGGGGACCGGGCAGATGCCGATCAACATCGAATATCGCGGGCCCGCCGACCTCCCGGAGATCATTCCGGTCTTCCCGCTGCCGGGCGCGCTGCTGCTGCCGCGCGGCCAGATGCCGCTCAACATCTTCGAGCCGCGCTACCTTTCGATGGTCGACGATTCCTTCCGCGACGGCCATCGCCTGATCGGCATGATCCAGCCCGACATCGCGCATTCGCGGAAGGATTCCGACAAGCCGGCGCTGTTCCGCGTCGGCTGCGTCGGCCGCATCACCCAGCTCGCCGAGTCCGGCGACGGCCGCTACATCCTCGAGCTCACCGGCGTTTCGCGCTTCAAGGTGGTCGAGGAGCTCGAGGTGCTCACCCCCTATCGGCAGTGCAAGGTGGACTTCTTCGCCTACGTCGACGATTTCACCGCGCGCCGCGGCGAGGAGGAGGTCGACCGCGAGGCGCTGCTGGCGGTGCTGGCGGACTTCCTGAAGGCCAACAACCTCAAGGTCGACTGGGAGGGCGTCGAGAGCGCGCCCAATGAAGCCCTCGTCAATGCGCTCGCGATGATGTCGCCTTACGGCCCCGCCGAGAAGCAGGCCATGCTGGAGGCGCCCGACCTGAAGACCCGCGCCGAGATACTGATCGCCGTCACCGAGATGGACCTCGCCAAGAAGCGCACCAGCGGCGACCCGCCGCTGCAGTGATCGTCAAGCGACCCAAAGCGCGATGCGATTAGGATGAATCCTCATCGCGCTTTGGGTTTTTTGGTTTGAGCATGATCTTTTCGGAAAACCGCTACACACTTTGCGCTGACGCGGCCCTTCGGGTCCGGATCATGCTTTATGCGGCAAACTCGCCGGCCTCGGCCTTTCGATCCGCAAGCCGCGCGATCGTCGAGGCCCGTATCGGCGGGCTGAGGTGGAAGCCCTGGGCCTCGACGCAGCCCTCCTGGCGCAGGATGTCCAGCTGCTCGGCGGTTTCGACGCCTTCGGCGGTGGACGTCTTGCCGAGACTCGTGGCGAACTGGACCACGGCCCGCGCGATCCGATGGGGCTCCTCCATCGGACTGGACAGCTCGCTGACGAAGCTGCGATCGATCTTGATCTTGTCGAAGGGAAACTTCTGCAGAAAGCTGAGCGACGAATAGCCGGTGCCGAAATCGTCGAGGGCAATCCGCACCCCGAGCTCGCGCAGCTGGCTGAGTGCTGCGAATACGGTCCCGCTGTCATGCATGATGACGGTTTCGGTGACCTCGAGCTCGAGCCGGTCTGCAGCAATCCCCGACGCCGCCAGTGCGCTCACGATCGTCGACACGAGCTCCTTGCTCCTGAATTGCGCTGGAGACAGGTTGATCGCGATCTTCAGGTCGGAACGCCATTTTGCCGCTTCGGCACAGGCGGTTCTCAACACCCATTCCCCCAGCGGCAGGATCAAGCCAGTTTCCTCCGCGACGGGAATGAATTCGCCGGGCGAGACCAGACCCCGCTCGGGGTGATGCCAACGCAGCAACGCCTCGAAGCCACAGGTCTCGCCGCTCTTCAAATTGACGAACGGCTGGTAGTGGAGCTCGAATTCGCTCCTCGCAAGCGCCTTCCGCAGATCCCGCTCCAGGTTGCGGCGCGCATGCAGGAGCCGGTCCAGCTCCGGCTCGAAGAAGCGGAATGCACCACGTCCGCCGCTCTTGGCCGAGTAGAGGGCAAGATCTGCGCTCCTGAGGATCGTATCGGAATCGGCGCCGTCTCGGGGCGCAAGGGCGATCCCGATGCTGGTGCCGACAATGACCTGATGATCGCCGAGATCGAACGGCTCGCTGAGCGCGCCATGGATCGCCTCGGCGAGAGAGGCCGCGTCCGCAGCCGGATTGGTCACGTAGTCGACGATTGCGAATTCGTCGCCGCCCAGTCGGGCGACGAACGTCGTCTCCCTGATGCAATCCAGCAAGCGCGCCGCGACTGAGCGCAGCAGCAGGTCGCCCGCCGGATGTCCGAGCGTGTCGTTGACCTCCTTGAAGCGGTCGAGGTCGAGCAGGAGAACCGCCAGATGGAGATTTCCGCCACGCGTATCGGCGAGTGCAGGCTCCAGACGCGCCTTGAGCAGCACGCGGTTCGGCAACTCGGTGAGCGCATCGTGTTCCGCCATGTAGGTGATCTTCGCTTCGGACCGGCGTTGCTCGGTGACATCCAGATGCGTAGCCACCCAGCCGCCGCCGGCCATCGGCTGCCGCGTCACGCAGATCAGCCGCCCATCGGCGAACGCATCGATGCGGCTCGAGACGGCATGGATCGGCAGTGCTTCGAGCCTGGCGATCTGCCGTTCGGCGGCGAAATCGCTGGCCTCGCCTTCGAGTATGCCGCTGGTGACGCGATGACGGATGATGTCGCGGTGCGGAGTTCCCGCACGCAGCAATTCCGGCGGCAGCCGGTACAAACGGGCGTAACGCTCGTTGCAGATGACGAGCCGCTTCCCGGCGTCGAACATGCAAAGGCCCTCGACCATATGGTTGATGGCCGTGTCCAGCCTCAGCTTCTGTTCCTTGAGCTCGTTCTGCGACCCTTCGAGCTGCTGCCGGGCGATGGAGAGCTGGCTGATGATCTCCTCGAACCTGGCGGTTCTGGTCGCCAGACGACGATCGGCCAGCACTCCGATCAGGCTCATGCCCAGCACGGACAATGCGACGCCGGCGATGGCGAGCGCGAGGAAGGCCGGAGACAGCGAAAGCGTATCGGTCGCGAGCGCCGGATCCGGTGTGATCTGCACGGCGCCCATGGCCGTGAAGTGATGCGACACGATGGCGAGCGTCAGCAGGGTGGCGGCTGCCAGCGTGCCGCTATAACCCTGACGGGTGAGCGCTGCCGCCAGCGCAGCGTAGCCAAAACACATGCCCAGAACGATGGAGAGGAGCACGAGGTCCACGGACCAGGAGACTCGGCCCGGCACTTCGAGCGCCCACATTCCGAGATAGTGCATGCTGGCAATGCCGCCACCGATGATGACGCCGCCAGCCGCCGCGCGCCAGCGGCCGGACGTGACGACCGCGACGCCGAAGCCGACCGAGGTCAGCAGCATTGCCGCCGCGAGAGAGGACGCCGTTAACACGATGCCGTAGCCCGTCGTGACCCCGGGCTCGTAGGCGAGCATCGCGACGAAATGCGTAGCCCAAATGCCGTATCCGATGGCCGCGCCGGCAATGGCGATCCAGATCCACCGGGTTCTCCCGCGCGTTGCGATCGCGCGGTGGAAGATGCTGACCGCGACGATGCTGGCAACGAAGCAGACCAGAGCAGCGAGCACGACGAGCCGCCAATCGTGTTCGGCCGTAAGGCAGGAGAAAACGCGGAACATTCAGTTTCGCCCCATCGTCGATATTGTTGATGTTTGTCGATGCTGGACCGGCTAATCGCCCTTCGCGTTAATTTTGTGCCGCGCCTGATCGCATGCTTAGCGGCTTGCCAACACCGTCCGTAAAATTTGATCTGTGGGGCTAACACGTTCCGCGCGCCGGTCGCGCCGGAAGCCCGCTGCGCGCGTTTGCGGATGACTGGAGATGGACGCGGATGCGCTTGCGTCCGGTGATCATCGCGCTGCAGGAGTCCTATCAGCGCCACACCAGCAACGTGGAGCACGACCAGGACGATGACGGCATCCGAAGAATGCCTGGTCGATCGGTAACGGATCTGGTCCGCTTTAGATGAGTTCTAGTACCCGGCAACCGACATCACGACGACCGCACTGAGCGCCATCCAGCCGAAATGCCGGCCCCGCGTCGCCCATGCGTTGGCGAGGGCGGAGCAGCCGAACACGCAGGCCATGGTCGCGACGATCCAGTGACGAGCCGGCTCCGATTGCATCCACGGCGCCGCGATCAGCAGCACGCCACCGCCGATCCAGGCCACGGTCGAGGCCTGCCACACCAGCCGGATCAAGGTGCGGAGGCGCTCCGGCTCGATGCGAGCGCGGGCGAAGACCTTGGCTTCGCCGAGGTAGCCGTGAACGAGCGCAACGGCGATGGTCACGACGCCCGCACACTGGAGCAGCAGATCCCGCATCGACGCCTCCATACACTCATGTATGTTTCGATAGCGTCTGGCCAAGCGCTTGTCAATACACTAGTGTATGGTGCGCTTCCGGGAAACGACATGAACCAACAGCTCTCCGCTGACGATTGGACTGGCCAGGGCCTCAAGGCCCTGGCCAAGAGCGGCTTCACGGCCTTGAAGGCCGAGCCGCTCGCCAAGGCCATGGGCGTATCGCGCGGCAGCTTCTATTGGCATTTCGCCGATCTCGCCGCGTTTCACGCCGCGGTGCTGAAGCGCTGGCGCGAGATCGCGGCCGAGCGGATCATCGCCGACGTCGAAGCCGCCGGCGACGAGCCGGTCAAGATGCTGCTGCGGAGATCCTTCGGCGCGCGGCTCGACCTCGAACGCGCGGTGCGCAATTGGGCGGCGTTCGATGCGAGCGCGCAAGGGGCGGTGCGTGCCATCGATCGCCGCAGGCTCGATTATATCGAGGAGCTGCTGCAGAAGCGGGGACTCGCCCCGGCACCGGCGCAGGCCCGCGCGCAGATCCTGTACTGGACATTTCTCGGTTTCGCCCTGTCAGGCCCGTCAATCCCGGCCGCGCGGCTGCGGACCATGCTCGACGAGCTCCTGGCGATGGTCTCCGCCTAAAGCGCGATGGCGGGCGCGAATTTCTATGCTAAAGGCAAGCAAGTGCCGGAGACTTCCATGAACGCGCCCACCGAACGTCCCGAAGCCAGCGTCGATCCAAAATTGCTGGAGATCCTGGTCTGCCCGCTGACCAAGGGCCCGCTGGAATTCGATGCTGAGCGGCAGGAGCTGATCTCGCGCAGCGCCAAGCTCGCTTATCCCATTCGCGACGGCATCCCGATCATGCTGCCGGAAGAGGCGCGCAAGATCGATTGATAATAGGGAGTGGCGAATGGCGAATGGACCTACTCGCTATTCGCCACTCACCATTCGCCCCTTACAACGCCTCGCCCTTCAACAGCCGCGGCACCTCGCCGGTGAGGCCTGCGGCCTGGCGGATGAAGAGGTTCTTCAGCGGCGGGGCGCGGTCGACGAGGCCCAGGCCGATGTCGCGCACCGTGCGCAACAGCGTCGACTGGTTGGAGAACAGGAAGTTCAGCGAGTTGGTGGCGACGCCCATCGCCATCGTGTCGAACCGGCGCCAGCGCTGGTAGCGTTCGAGCACGTCCGCCCCGCCGATATCCAGGCCGAGCCGCGCGGCATCGACCACCACTTCCGCCAGCGCAGCGACGTCCTTCAGGCCCATGTTGAGGCCCTGGCCCGCGATGGGGTGGATGACATGGGCAGCGTCGCCGACCAGCGCGAGGCGCTCGGCGATGAAGGACCGCGCGACGAAATAAGACAGCGGAAACGCCCGCGGCTTGTCGAGCACACTGACCTCGCCGAGATGCAGGCCGAAGCGCTGCTCGAGCTCGGCGTGGAATTCCTCGTCGCTGAGGGCGATGATGCGCGCGGCCTCAGTGCGGCGCTCGGTCCACACCAGCGAGGAGCGTTTGCCGGTGAGCGGCAGGATCGCGAACGGGCCGGCCGGCAGGAAGTGTTCCTCGGCGCGGCCCTCGTGATCGCGCTCGTGGCCGACGGTGACGACGATGCCGGACTGATCGTACTCCCAGCCATGAGTGACGATGCCGGCGCGCTCGCGCAGCTTCGACCGCGCGCCATCGGCGGCGACCAAGAGGCCCGCCGCGATCACGCTGCCGTCGCCGAGCGTCACCTCGATGCCGTCGGTGCGCGCATCGTAGGAGGCGACCGGGGTGGCGCGAAGATCGATGCCGTCGGCCTCGGCGCGCACCACCAGCGCGTCGATCAGGCGGCGGTTCTCGATCATATGCGCGAAGGGCTCGCCCGGCGCGACGTCGCCGGCGAAGTTCAGGAACACCGGGCGGGTGGCGTCCTCGAGCTTGGAATCGGTGACGACCATGTCGAGGATCGGCTGGGCCTCGCCCCGGACGTCGTCCCAGGCGCCGATCGTCTCGAACAGGCGGCGGCAGGCGGCGACGATCGCGGTGGCGCGGGGGTCGCGGCTCGGCCGCGTGCCGAGCGCAGGATCGGCAACGACGATCGGGATCTCGGGCCCGAGCCCCTGGCGTAGCGCCAAGGCCAGCGCAAGGCCGGCAAACGCGCCGCCACCGATGACAATGCTACCCTGTACCGACATACCAAAGCTTCCCGGACAATTCTCGGTCTTGCTAGCAGACTTGAGCTGGGCGAAACAGTGCGGTGAAACGAGGACCGCTAGCCCTTCGTTCCGTCATTCCTGGGCGCGCAACACGCGTACCCGGAATCCGGAGGTTTATCAGCTCAAGATTTTCGGGTTCGCACCGCGTGCGCCCCGGAATGAGGCATCACTGGAAAGCACCATCATGTCCAAAGGACTGATCGACCTCATCGGGATCCTCGACCTCGAGCAGCTCGAGGTGAACCTGTTCCGCGGCAACAGCCCGAAGACGAGCTGGCAGCGGGTGTTCGGCGGCCAGGTGATCGGGCAGGCGATGGTCGCGGCCTGCCGCACCGTGGAGGGCCGGCTGCCGCATTCGCTGCATTGCTATTTCATCCTGCCGGGCGATCCGCAGATCCCGATCATCTATCAGGTCGAGCGCCTGCGCGACGGCAAAAGCTACTCGACCCGCCGCGTCACCGCGATCCAGCACGGCAACGCGATCTTCTCGGTCATGGTCTCGTTCCACGCCGAGGAGGAGACTGCGTTCGACCACCAGGACAAGATGCCGGACGTGCCGCCGCCGGAAAAGCTCACGGCGGAGGAGGTGGCGAAGCAGCCGATGTTCAAGGAGATGCCGGACTTCATCCGCCGCTACTACGAATCCGATCGGCCGATCGAGCTGCGCCCGGTCGAGCTCGGCCGTTATTTCGGCCAGAAGATCGACGACGGCCGCATCCACGTCTGGATCAAGACCGCGGCCAAGCTGCCCGACGATCCGGCGCTGCACATGTGCGCGCTCGCTTACGCCTCGGACTTCTCACTGCTCGACGCGATCATGGCGCGCTATGGCCGCACGCTGTTCGACAAACGCATGATGCCGGCGAGTCTCGACCACGCGATGTGGTTCCATCGCCCGTTCCGCGCCGACGAATGGCTGCTCTACGCGCAGGATTCGCCGAGCGCGCAATCGGGCCGGGGGCTGACCCGCGGCTCGATCTTCAAGCCGGACGGCACGCTGGTCGCCTCCGTCGCGCAGGAAGGCTCGGTGCGCGAACGGAAGGCCTGATCGCTTCAAGCAGCGCCTGAAGCGTTCAGATCATGCCCCGAGCGAGCCGCGCGGCGCGAGCTCGGTCTGCGAGGCGAACCAGTTCATGATCCAGCGGTACACCCACGGGATCGGGATGATGAAGCACATCAGGATGGCGGCCACGATGCCGCGCCAGAGGATATCGAGGCCGCTGCCCTTGAAGACGATCTCGCGCCGGGTGCCCTCGACGTTGCGGCAGAACCAGCGCATCTGGGCCGCGGCCACCCAGGCCCAGCCGATGATGGTGATGATGGAAATCGCAAACAGCAGATTCCAGCCGATATAGGCCCAGACCGAACCGGTGAAGCTGAGGCCCAGCGGCTGCTCGTTGGAGGCGAGGTTCGCGACCATCCATTTGATCAGGAGCCAGTAGAGCACGATCTGCACGATGAACAGCAGATTGCTCAATATCTCGCTGCCGACGAAGCCGAGCGCGATGGCGAGAACGATGAAGCCGAAATACCACGGCACCAATGTCATCGCATTGCCGGTGAAGCTGAGGTTCGGCCGCCCAGGGACCTTCACGCAGGAGACGATCCATCTGGTGTACCAGACGAAGGCCCAGGGCGCCGGGATGACGAAGATCATTCCGATCAGCAGGACGATGCTGCGCCAGGTGAATTCAAGGATGCTGAAATCGACCGAGAGCGATCCACCGCTTGCATAGCCGGCAGCGCCGCCATAGCCACTTCCGCCCATCGGGACCATCGGCGGCGCACCGCCGCCGATCAGGCCGGGAATTTCGGCGGCCTTCTGCCAGCCGGCCATGCCCTCGGTCCAGACCAAGGTGTCCGGACGCACGACGCCCTGGGCAACGAGGTCGCGGAATTGCCCTTCCGGAAAGGGCCCCTGCTGCTTACCCTCGGATGCGTAGAACCAACTCGCCATGGAACGTCCCCCCTCGAACTTAGGTATGTACCGGCCGGGACGCTTCGGTTCACGCCTGGGTTCACCGCATCCATGCCAAAAATGCATTGTGAATGATGAACAGCTGCCCTGTACAGAGGCGGCCGTTCTCATGATCGCCCTTGGCCAAACGTTTTTCCGCTTCAATCTGCAACTTTTTTGTGCCATTTGCCCGGAAAGATGCCAGATTGACGCAGCGCCGGGGACATACGGCGCGGCGCATCCCGGGGAATAGGCCTGACCATGAAACTCGTCGTCGCGATCATCAAACCCTTCAAGCTCGATGAGGTCCGCCAGGCCCTGACGGCGATCGGCGTGCACGGCATGACCGTGACCGAGGTGAAAGGCTATGGCCGGCAGAAGGGCCACACAGAGATCTATCGCGGCGCCGAATATGTCGTGAACTTCCTGCCGAAGCTGCGCATCGAGATCGCGGTCGCTTCCGACGTCGCCGACAAGGCGGTCGCCGTGATCACCGCGACGGCGCGCACCGGCCAGATCGGCGACGGCAAGATCTTCGTCACGCCGATCGACCACGCGCTGCGCATCCGCACCGGCGAGACCGACAGCGACGCGCTCTGACTTTTTGTTTTGACGCGTTTTCTTCACGCGAACCGGTATCCACCTCGCTTGAAAACGCTTTGACACGACTGCTTCGATCGCACCGGGCAAATACGCCACGATGTGCGACGCCAATTGATGCCGGGGGGAACGATATGGCGGGATTGTTGCGCCGCGCAGCTGCCATGGCTGCGCCAATCGGGTTTGTGTCCGCCATAGCTTCGCCGGCGCACGCGGCGGCCAACGAGATCAACACCGCCGACACCGCTTGGATGATTGTCGCGACAGCGCTGGTGCTGATGATGACGATCCCGGGGCTTGCGCTGTTCTATTCCGGCATGGTGCGCAAGAAGAACGTGCTCGCCACCATGGCGCAGAGCCTGGCCGCGGTGATGCTGATCTCAATCCTCTGGGTGGCGTTCGGCTACTCGCTGTGCTTCGTCGGCGACGGCCCCTGGATCGGCACGCTCGATCGCTGGTTTCTCGCCGGCATGACCATGGACAGCGTCAACCCTGCGGCGAAGACGATCCCGGAATCGCTGTTCATGCTGTACCAGATGACGTTTGCCATCATCACGGTGGCGCTGGTCGCGGGCTCGGTCGCCGACCGCATGCGGTTCTCGGCCTATCTGCTGTTCTCGGTCGCCTGGTTCATCTTCGTCTACATTCCGCTGGCGCATTGGGTGTGGGGCGGCGGCTTCCTCGCCAGCATGGGCGTGCTCGATTTCGCCGGCGGTCTCGTCGTGCATCTATCGGCCGGCACCGGCGGCCTCGTTGCAGCCAAGGTGATGGGACGCCGTCACGGCTACGGCACCGAGAATCTCTCGCCGTTCGATCTGTCGCTCGCAGTGATGGGCACCGGCCTGTTGTGGGTCGGCTGGTTCGGCTTCAACGGCGGCTCGGCGCTCGGAGCGAACTCACGCGCGGTGATGGCGATCATCGCGACCCATCTGGCCGCCTGCGCGGGCGCGCTGACCTGGGGCGCGATCGAATGGGCGACGCGGCGCAAGCCCTCGGTGCTCGGCATGATCTCCGGCGCGGTCGCAGGTCTCGGCACCATCACGCCGGCCTCGGGCTTCGTCGCGCCATGGCACGGCATCGTCATCGGCATCATTGCCGGTGCGCTCTGCTACTGGGCCTGTACCTGGCTGAAGCACCGCTTCGACTACGACGATTCGCTCGACGTCTTCGGCGTCCACGGCATCGGCGGCCTGACCGGCACCCTGCTCGGCGGCGTGTTCGCCACCAGCGCCATCGGCGGCACCGCCGGCCTGCTGGAGGGCCATCCGCAGCAGCTCCTGATCCAGTTCTATGGGGTCGCCGTGACCTTCGTCTGGTCGGCGGGCGTCAGCTTCATCCTGCTCAAGCTGGTCGGCCTGTTCGTACCCTTGCGCGTATCCCGTGAGCACGAGCTCGAGGGTCTGGATATTTCGCAGCACGGTGAAGCCCTGCAATAGGCCCCGACGCTACGTAAATACCGCCTCGCTGCCCGACGCGTGAGCAACATTGTGTCGGGAGCCTGTCTTGCCCTTATTTTCAGCAGGCGTGACCACGTTTTGAGCGCGACGTAATAGCGCACTGCATTGCAACACCCGCCAAAGGCGAAAACCCCCGTCTTCATAGTCCGTTAGGCAATCCGCCTGATCTGGCACGGCATTTGATTCTAGGGGTCCGGCTGTGCCCGCGTAGTGAAACTTCTCCCTCGTGGCGAACCAGTCGAGAACGCCCGGCCACGTCCGGACCGGGCCCAAGCGGGGATAGGACCCATGAAAATTGTTATGGCGATCATCAAGCCATTCAAGCTTGAAGAAGTCCGTGACGCCCTGACCGCCATCGGCGTTCACGGTCTCACGGTGACGGAAGTCAAGGGGTATGGCCGCCAGAAGGGCCATACGGAAATCTATCGCGGCGCCGAATATGCCGTGAGCTTCCTGCCCAAGATCAAGATCGAGGTCGCTGTCGCCTCCGACCAGGTCGACAAGACCATCGACGCCATCACGTCCGCAGCGAAAACCGGACAGATCGGCGACGGCAAGATCTTCGTCATCAACCTCGACCACGCGGTGCGCATCCGCACCGGCGAGGCCGATGCCGCGGCCCTCTGATTTCGCGCTCAACCTTATCCAAGCAGGAGTAAACAATATGACGTTCAAGCGTCCCTATGGCGCGGGACTGGCGGCTCTCGCAGTCGGCCTGTTCGCTGCGACCGCAGCCTACGCCGAGCCAACGGTCAACAAGGGAGACAACGCCTGGATGATGACGTCGACAGTGCTGGTGCTGTTGATGACGATCCCCGGCCTCGCGCTGTTCTACGGCGGTCTGGTCCGTTCCAAGAACATGCTCTCGGTCCTGATGCAGGTGTTCTACAGCGTCTGCGTCGTCACCGTGATCTGGGCCGTGTACGGCTACAGCCTCGCCTTCACCGGCGGCTCCGACTTCATCGGCGGCTTCTCCAAGGCCTTCATGATGGGCGTCACCACCGAGACGAAGGCCGCGACCTTCTCGGTCGACGCCAATATCTCGGAGCTCATCTACATGTGCTTCCAGATGACCTTCGCGGCGATCACGCCGGCCCTCATCGTCGGCGCCTTCGCCGAGCGCATGAAGTTCTCGGCCATCGCGCTCTTCATTCCGCTCTGGGTCACGCTGGTCTACTTTCCGATCGCGCACATGGTCTGGTACTGGCAGGGTCCGGACCTGATCCAGGATGCGGCCAAGGCTCTCGCGGCGGCGGGTGACGCGGCGGCGAAGACCGCGGCGCAGGCCAAGCTCGACGAGCTCAATGCCGACGCCGGCTGGATCTTCAAGATGGGCGCCATCGACTTCGCGGGCGGCACCGTGGTGCACATCAACGCCGGCATCGCAGGCCTCATCGGCGCTCTCCTGATCGGCAAGCGCGTCGGCTACGGCAAAGAGCTGATGGCTCCGCACTCGCTGACGATGTCGATGATCGGCGCCTCGCTGCTCTGGGTCGGCTGGTTCGGCTTCAACGCCGGCTCCAACCTCGAGGCCAGCGGCGGCGCTGCGCTCGCCATGACCAACTCCTTCGTCGCCACCGCAGCCGCTGCGCTGTCGTGGATGTTCGCGGAGTGGATCATCAAGGGCCATCCCTCCGTGCTCGGCGTCATCTCCGGCGCGATCGCGGGCCTCGTGGCGGTGACGCCTGCGGCCGGCTTCGCCGGCGTCATGGGCGCGATCGTCCTCGGCCTCGTGGTCGGCGTGGTCTGCCTGTTCTTCTGCACCGTCGTGAAGAACGCGCTCGGCTACGACGACTCGCTCGACGTGTTCGGCGTGCACTGCGTCGGCGGCATCGTCGGCGCCATCGGCACCGGCATTCTCGTCAACCCCGCGCTCGGCGGCGCCGGCATCATCGACTACGCGGCGATCCCGCCGAAGGTCGCCGATTACGACTTCGCCACGCAGATGCTCGCCCAGATCAAGGCCGTCCTCACCACGCTGGTGTGGTCGGGCGTCGGTTCGGCGATCATCTTCAAGGTCGTCGATGTGATCGTTGGCCTCCGCGCCAATGTCGAGAGCGAGCGTGAAGGCCTCGACATCACCGAGCACACCGAGCGCGCCTACAACATGTAACCCTCTCCTCCCGGGCGCGGTCTCCTAGGGGACCGCGTCCACCACTACGGTTCGGGCACATACCCGGCAATGCCCTGACCGTTGAGGGGCTCCAGCGCAAGCTGGAGCCCCTTTCTTTTGATAGCTCCGCCTGCAGGCACCTCCAGGGGAGGGTGGACCGTCCATGCACGCCGCTATCTCCGGCCCCATTATTCCCGCTCTGGACGCGGGCGGCGGCCGATGGTTAATCGCGTCTTAACCTCGCCCTATCTATGGTGAACTGAACCGCTTCCCGCCGGCGCCTATGGTAGCGACCGGCCGTTCCAAGAGTACTGGCGCCCAACGAATGGCTCTGACCGCTTCATCCCGTGCGCCGCAGGGCGGTAATGGCTCCGATTCCGAACGCTCGCCCTTCGTCCGGCTGAACGAGCTGCTGGCCCCGCATCAGCCGGGCAAGCCCTTGATTTCGCTTGCGGTCGGCGAGCCCCAGCATCCCGTGCCCGACTTCGTCGGCCCGGTGCTGGCCAAGCATATCGCCGATTTCGGCCGTTACCCCGCGAACAAGGGCACCGACCCGTTCCGCAACGCCGCCGGGGCCTGGCTGTCGACGCGGTTCAAGCTGCCGCGGCCGCTCGATCCCGAGAGCGAGATTCTCGTCCTCAATGGCAGCCGCGAGGGGCTGTTCCTCGCCGCGATCGCGGCCGCGCGCTATGTCGGCCCGCGTCCGGGCAAGCCCGCGATCCTGATGCCGAACCCGTTCTATCCGGTCTACGGCGCCGGCGCGCTTGCGGCCGCTTGCGAGCCGGTCCATCTGCCGACCACGGCCGAGAACGGCTTCCTGCCCGATCTCGACGCCATAGACGAAGCGACGCTGGCGCGCACGGTGGCGTTCTACCTGGCTTCGCCTGCCAATCCGCAGGGCTCGGTCGCGAGGCCCGACTATTTCAAGCGCTTGAAGCAGCTCGCCGATCGCCATGGCTTCGTGATTCTCAGCGACGAGTGCTATTCCGAGATCTACACCCGCGAGGCGCCCGGCAGCGCGCTGGAATGCGCCGGCCCCGACTTCACGCGGGTGGTCGCGTTCCAGTCGCTGTCGAAGCGCTCCAACCTGCCGGGCTTGCGCGTCGGCTTCGCCGCCGGCGACAGGAGGTTCATCGGTATGTTCCTCGAGCTGCGCAACATCGCAGCGCCCCAGGTGCCCATGCCGCTGCAGCATGTCGCGACGGTCGCCTATGGCGACGAGGCGCATGTCGAGGAGAATCGCCGGCTGTATCGGATTAAGTTCGATCTCGCCGACCAGATCATCGGCAATCGTTACGGCTATCGCCGGCCCGATGCAGGCTTCTGCGTCTGGCTCAACACCTCCGAGATCGGCGACGACGTGTCGGTGACGCTCAAGCTGTTCAAGGAAGCCGGGGTGCGCGTGGTGCCCGGCAGCTTCCTGGCGCGACGGCAGCCTGACGGATTCAATCCCGGCGCAGGCTATATCCGCCTCGCGCTGGTGCAGGACGGCGAGACCACGGCGCAGGCGCTGCACCGGCTGGTCGAGACTCTGGGTTAGGCGGGGCCCGTGAGCATGTCGGCAATCGAACGCGTCATTCCTCTGGTCGGCCATCTGCCGCCCTCGATCCGCGAAGGGCTGGCGCGGCGCATGCGCGAGCTCGCCGGCCTCGGCCTGATCGCGCTGGCGGGCGTCGCCGCGGCGGCGCTGATGACGTGGTCGGTGCAGGATCCCAGCCTCAGCCACGCGACCTCGCGGCCGATCCGCAACATCCTCGGCTATGCCGGCGCGATCGGCGCCGATCTCGCCATGCAGATCCTGGGGCTCGGCGCGATCATGCTGGTCCTGATCGTTGCGGTCTGGGGCTGGCGCATGATGACGCATCGGCCATTCGACCGCGAGGCGCTCCGGCTCGGCTCCTGGATTCTCTGCACGGTGATCGCGGCAGGCTTCGTCAGTTGCTTTCAGCATGGCGGGGCCTGGCCGCTGCCGACCGGCCTCGGCGGCGTGGTCGGCGATGCGCTGGTGCGCGCGCCCGCGGTGATCTTCGGGCCGGCCGGTACGATCTATCGCATCGTGCTGGGCACGATCCTGTTCGCCGCGATGACCGCGACCTTCCTGATCGCCTGCGGCCTCGGCGCGCGTGAGCAGGACGACGAGATCGCTGAGGTCGCCGATGACGACAAGCCGCTCGACGAAGACGAGGAGAGCGATCAGGGTTCGGTCTCGCTGGGCTGGCTGTTCCATGCATTGATGAGCACCAAGGCGCGGCTGATCTGGCTGTGTGGTGCCGCCTACCGCTCGCTGGTCTCGAGCGGACCGAAGACCAAGGCCGCCCAGTTCAGCCGGCAGGAGCCGAATCTCGGCGGCGGCCGCTCGGCGCCGTCGATCTCGCCGCAGTCTCAAGACGAGGACTACGAGGACGAGCACGAAGACGAATTGGAGGACGAGGAGGAGGAAGAGGAGGAGCCCGCCGCGCGCGCCCCGAAGAAGAAAGCCGCGCCGAAGCCCGCTTCCAAGAAATCCTCCGACAAGTTCGACCTCCCGTCCGTCTCCATGCTGGCCGCACCAAAGGCCGGCGATCGCCAGCCGCTCAGCAAGGCCGAGCTGGAGAACAATTCCCGTTCGCTCGAAGGCGTGCTGCAGGATTTCGGCGTGCGCGGCGAGATCGTGAAGGCCAATCCCGGTCCCGTCGTGACGCTCTACGAGCTGGAGCCGGCGCCCGGCATCAAGTCCTCGCGCGTGATCGGCCTTGCCGACGATATCGCCCGCTCGATGAGCGCGCTGTCGGCGCGCGTCGCCGTCGTGCCCGGCCGCAACGCGATCGGCATCGAGCTGCCGAACGCGCATCGCGAGAAGGTCTATTTGCGCGAATTGCTGGTGGCGAAGGAGGCGACCGATACGGTGGCGAAGCTGCCGCTCTGCCTCGGCAAGACCATCGGCGGCGACCCCGTCATCATCGACCTCGCGCGCACGCCGCACATGCTGATCGCCGGCACCACCGGCTCGGGCAAGTCGGTCGCGATCAACACCATGATCCTCAGCCTGGTGTACCGGCTGCGGCCCGACCAGTGCCGCCTGATCATGGTCGATCCGAAGATGCTCGAGCTCTCCGTCTATGACGGCATTCCCCATCTGCTCACGCCTGTCGTGACCGACCCGAAGAAGGCGGTGGTCGCGCTGAAATGGGCCGTGCGCGAGATGGAAGAGCGCTACAAGAACATGGCCAAGCTCGGTGTGCGCAACATCGACGGCTACAACACGCGCCTGCTCGAATTGAAGGCCAAGGGCGAGGAGCCGACGCGCACGGTGCATACCGGCTTCGACAAGGAGACCGGCAAGGCGATCTACGAGGAAGAGAAGCTCTCGCTCGATCCGCTGCCCTACATCGTCATCATCGTCGACGAAATGGCCGACCTGATGATGGTCGCCGGCAAGGACATCGAAGGCGCGGTGCAGCGTCTGGCGCAGATGGCGCGGGCCGCAGGCCTGCACGTGATCCTGGCGACGCAGCGTCCGTCGGTCGACGTCATCACCGGCACCATCAAGGCGAACTTCCCGACCCGTATCGCCTTCCAGGTCACCTCCAAGATCGACAGCCGCACCATTCTCGGCGAGATGGGCGCCGAGCAGCTGCTCGGCCAGGGCGACATGCTCTACATGGCGGGCGGCGGCCGCATCAGCCGCGTGCACGGACCGTTCGCCTCCGACGAGGAAGTCGAGAAGGTGGTGCGTCACCTCAAGACGCAGGGACAGCCGGAATATCTCGAAGCCGTCACCGCCGAAGAGCCGACCGAGGACGAGGACGGTGCCGTGTTCGACGCCACCGGCATGGGCGGCGATGGCGGCGGCGATCTCTTCCAGCAGGCGGTTGCGATCGTCAAACGCGATCGCAAGGCCTCGACCAGCTACATCCAGCGCCGCCTGCAAATCGGCTACAACCGCGCCGCATCGCTGATGGAGCGCATGGAACTGGAGGGCATCGTCGGTCCCGCCAACCATGCCGGCAAGCGCGAGATTCTGGTCGAGGAAGAAGACAGCCATATGTGAGGCGAGGAGCCTCTAAGCAACATTTCACGCAAATTCGATATCTGCTTTTGCCCGAAATCACGGTAAAAGGGCGCCCAGCCACACAGGACGACGCGTTGATTAGACATCCGGACATTCGATTCGCTGCCACGATCGCCGCGCGAAGCGCGCGCATGGCCGGCGTGCTTCTCGTCACCGCCGCGATGGTGACCGCTGCGTCTTTCGCGCAGACCGTGCCGGTGCCGAAGCCCGCGCCGAAGGGGCGGGACGGCGGCGCGTCCGCCGGCGGGCCGGCCGTCACCGGCGCGACGCAGGCGCCGCCCAATCCGGTGATCCCGGATCCGCGGCGCAACGTTCCGAGCAGCATCTTCCAGACCTTCGACGCCAACCAGAAAGCGCAGGCGGCCAAGGTCAGCGCCTATCTATCGTCGCTGCAGACGCTGGTCGGGAATTTCGTCCAGGTCGGTCCCGACGGCAGCAAGACGCAGGGCGACTTCTACATCCAGAAACCCGGCAAGGTACGCTTCGAATATGATGCGCCGAGCCCGATCGACATCGTCGCCGACGGATCCTCGCTCGTGGTGCGCGACCGCAAGCTCGCGACCCAGGACGTCTACCCGCTGTCGCAGACGCCGCTGCGCTTTCTATTGTCCGACCGCATCGACCTGATGAGGGACACCAATGTCGTTGGCGTCTCGGCCGACGACGTCTTCGTCAGCGTCACCATCGAGGAGAAGCAGGCCCTGGTCGGCACCAGCCGGTTGCTGCTGATGTTCGGCGCCAAGGACGGCCAGCTCAAGCAGTGGACCGTCACCGATCCGCAGGGCTACGATACGACGATTGCGGTGTACAATCTGGACTCGAGCAAGAAGCTCGACCCCAACATGTTCAAGATCGATTTCACCAATTACAACACGCCGTCGCGGGGTTGATGGTGCGTAGGGTGGGTTAGCCGAAGGCGTAACCCACCAGTTCTGCCACTGCGGAAACCAAAGAGGTGGGTTACGCTGCGCTAACCCACCCTCCGATTCCACGCCTGTGGACAAGTATTTTCCCCACGCCAATCCATGCTAAGACGCATTTCCTATGCGTCTTTCCCTGACAACCTGGAACATCAATTCGGTGCGGCTACGCATCGACCTGGTCGCGAAGTTTCTCAAGAGCGCGCGGCCAGAAGTGCTGTGCCTGCAGGAGACCAAGTGCATCGACGATGCTTTTCCGCTGAAGCGCTTCAAGCGGCTCGGCTACGAGCACGTCGCGCTGAACGGTCAGAAGGGCTATCACGGCGTCGCCATCGTCTCGAAGATCCCGTTCGAATCGAAGGACATCCGCACCTTCTGCGACAAGGTGGATTCGCGCCACATCTCGGTGTCGTTCGGTGAAAAGGCGGGCATCGAAAGACCGCTGGTGCTGCATAATTTCTACGTGCCCGCGGGCGGCGACATTCCCGATCCCGCGCTGAACGAGAAATTCGACCACAAGCTCCGCTTCCTCGACGAGATGAAAGCGTGCGAGCCGCTGCATCCGCGCGGTGAGGACCGCCACATCCTGGTCGGCGATCTCAACGTCGCCCCGCACGAGAACGACGTGTGGTCGCATAAGCAGCTGCTGAAAGTGGTCTCGCACACGCCTGTCGAAACGGAGAAGCTGAAGGCGGCGCTCGCGGCCGGCGAATGGGTCGACGTCGCGCGCGAGCGCATCCCGACGTCGGAGAAGGTCTATACGTGGTGGAGCTACCGCTCCGCCGACTGGACCATCGGCGATCGCGGCCGCAGGCTCGACCACATCTGGGTCTCGCGCGCGCTGAAGGATGCAGTCAGCGATTTCAGGATTCTGCGCGATGCGCGCAGCTGGGAGCGGCCATCGGATCATGTGCCTGTGACGGTGACGCTGGAAGTGTGAGCCGCCCTCGTCATTCCGGGGCGCGCCACTTGGCGCGAGCCCGGAATCCATTCATCAACTGACTCTGCCGCTCAATGGATTCCGGGTTCGCGACTTCGTCGCGCCGCGGAATGACGAGGGCTCAGCTCGTCAGCTTCGCACCCGCCATCAGGATATCGCTGGCGATCTGGCTGGAGCGCACCGCGAACTCGTCGCGCAGGCGCACCGCCGCAGCGGGATCGCTTTCGAGCACGCGCTGGAACAGGCTGCGGGCGACGCGGATGACGGAGGAATGCTCCAGCGCGACCGCGCTCGACGGCCGCTTCATCGGCACCACCAGCGCGAGCTCGCCGATCAACGCGCCGGGACCGGCGATCATTTCGGCGCCCGCGCCGTCCTCGACCCGGAAGGCGCCGCGCTGGACCACGAAGCCGGCGTCGGCGTCGTCACCGAGATTGAACAGGACGTCGCCGCGGACGAAGTCACGCTGCTCGGAGCCGATGGCCAGCATACGCAACGAGGCGTCTCCCAACAGGCGCAGTGTCGGGACACGCTCGAGAAGCGCTACATCATCGTCGATTGACATTCAGGTCCGAGGCTCGAAGGCGTGCGATCTAAAACGATTCGCACGCCATCGAAGCGTATCACGGCACCAGCTTGTAGCCACCGGCTTCCGTCACCAGGATCTCCGGGTTGGCGGCGTCCTTCTCGATCTTCTGGCGGAGGCGGTAGATGTGGGTTTCCAGCGTGTGCGTGGTGACGCCGGAATTATAGCCCCAGACCTCCTGGAGCAGGGTCTCGCGCGACACCGGCATCTGGCCGGCCCGGTAGAGGAAGCGGAGAATCGCGGTTTCCTTCTCGGTGAGGCGGACCTTCCGGGCATTGGCCGCGGTCAGCATCTTCGAGCCGGGGCGGAAGGAGTAGGGTCCGACCGAGAACACCGCGTCCTCGCTGGCTTCGTGCTGGCGGAGCTGGGCGCGGATGCGCGCCAGCAGCACGGCGAAACGGAAGGGCTTTGCCACATAGTCGTTGGCGCCGGATTCCAGGCCCAGGATCGTGTCGGAATCGGTGTCGTGCCCGGTCAGCATGATGATCGGGGCCTTGAAGCCGCCCTTCCGCAGCGAGCGGACAACCTCGCGGCCGTCGGTGTCGGGCAGGCCGACATCCATCAGAACCAGATCGGGGGAATTGGCCTTCGCGGCGCTGGCGCCCTTGGCGCCGGTATCGACCGCAGAGGCTTCGAATTCTTCGTGTAGCGATAATTGCTCCACCAACGTGTCGCGCAGATCGGTATCGTCATCCACGATCAGGATCTTGCGGGCATTGGCCATGGGGGGTCATCCTTTTGGGGTCCGGCTCGGCGGCACATCCATGCCGCACCCAGCCGCGAGGGGAAGTTTAAGGTCGCCGTGATTATTGTTGTTCGTGTTGAAGTAGTGGGCTGTTACCGATTCACAAGCCAGAAGCACTCTAACTCAGAATAGCAGGGCGTTTTGATGAATGTCCTGTAATGAATTCGACATTGCACGTTCACATGAAAAACAAAGCAGCTTCAGTCGGTTACTTCCGAAAACGAGGCGCCGGGCCGCTCTCGGCGATCCGCATTAGGCCTGCTGCCGGCAATCCGCGCCGGGGCTGGCTGACGGCGGGAGCGCTGACCATCCCGGTTGCGCTGGGGCGAGTCGGCATTCTCGCCAACAAGCGCGAGGGGGACGGCGGCACCCCCAGGGGCAGCTTCCGGCCCAGGCAATTGTGGTGGCGGGGCGACCGGCACAGCCGTCCCCGGACGTTCCTGCCGGCCCGGATGATCACCGGCGTGGACGCCTGGTGCGAGGATCCGCGGGACCGCCGTTACAACCAGAGCATCCGGCTCGGCGAGGGGCAGGGCGGCGACCGGCTCCAGCGCGCCGACCATCTCTACGACTTCATCATCGAGATCGACCACAACACGCGGCCCCGCATCGCCGGCCGCGGCAGCGCGGTGTTCCTGCACCTTGCCCGCGACAATTTCGGCCCGACCGCCGGCTGCGTCTCCATGACGAAATCCGCGATGCTGCAATTGCTGCGGCGCCTGGGCCCGCGCACAAAGATCATCATCGGGTGAGGGGCGCCGTCATTGCGAGGAGCCCTTGCGACGAAATTGACAGCGGTAGGCGGCATCGGCCCTCGCCAACGGCAACTACCTATGCCCGAAGATCGCGCTGCCGACGCGCACATGGGTGGCACCCAGCATGATGGCGGTCGCGAAATCGGCGCTCATGCCCATCGAGAGATTCGTCAAGCCATTGCGCGCGGCGATCTTGGCGGTGAGCGCAAAGTGCGCGGCGGGCGGCTCGTCGACCGGCGGGATGCACATCAATCCGGAGATCGTCAGCCCGTAGGTGTCGCGGCAGCTTGCAATGAAGGCATCGGCCTCGCCCGGGGCAATCCCGGCCTTCTGCGGCTCCTCGCCGGTGTTGATCTGGACGAACAGCTGCGGGTGCCTGTTCTGGGATTCGATTTCCTTGGCTAACGCTTGGCAAATGCTCGGACGGTCGACCGAATGGATGGCGTCGAACAGCGCAACCGCCTCTTTCGCCTTGTTGGATTGCAGCGGCCCGATCAGATGCAGCGCGATACCGGGGTAAGCAGACGTTAACGCCGGCCACTTGGCTTTGGCCTCCTGCACCCGATTCTCGCCAAATACGCGCTGTCCTGCGGCGATAACCGGGATAATTGCATCCGCCGCGAAGGTCTTGGACACGGCGATCAGCGTGACCGAGGCGCGATCACGCTGCGCGTCCCTGCAGGCGCGTGCAATTTCGGCTTCGACCGCGGCGAGCGCGGTTGGTGAATCGCCGGTTACCGGCGCGACGTTGGCTTCCGTCATGACGTCTCTTGGTTGTGACCTGAGCCCGAGTTAGGTCCAATTTTACCGAGTTCAAGAAACAGTTTTTGAACCCTTCGCTTTACCTTAGCCCGCGGGGTGGGTAGCGAAAATGGCAAGCGTCAGTCTCAACCGCAAGCGCGCGAAACTCAAGCAGGTTCTCGGTATCCGGGCGCGGCTTGCGTTGCTCGCGGTGATTCTCGTGACGCCCTTGATGATCGAGCGCATCCGTTCCCTCGAAGACACGCGCGCGCGGCAAGTCGCGCAGGCCGCGGCTGAATTCACCACGGTGGCGAGGCACAGCGCCGATGCGCAGCGCCAGGTGATCTCGTCGGTCGAGACCATTCTGAAATCGGAGGCCTTCATCCGCGCCTCCGCCGGCGGCATCAGCAAGAGCTGCGACGTGCTGCGCGCGAGCCTGCCGTCGAGCCTGCCCTGGATCCGCACGCTTCTGATCGCCGGCCAGGACGGCCGCATCCAATGCGCCACCAACAACATGTATGTCGGCCTCGATCTCAGCGACCGACCGTACTTCCAGCAGGCCCAGGAAACCGGCCGCTTCGTGCTGAGCGACTTCATCATGTCGCGACCGGTACCGTCGCCAACGGTGATGGCGGTCTATCCGGTCTCCGCCTTCAGCGGCGTGGCCGATGCCGTCGTGCTCGCCACCGTCAATCTCGACTGGATGTCGAAGGTCATGAACAATCTGGGCGGTCGCGCCGGCATCACTGCGGTGCTGGTCGACAGCGCGGGCACCGTGCTGGCGGCCCCGGCCGATCAGCACAGCGCGGTCGGCCGTCCGCTCGACAACATGCCGCTGATGTCCGCGATCGCCGACAAGGCGCTGCGCTCCGATCAGGATGAGGGTTCGCTGTCCTTCCTCGCCGCCGACGGCTCCCGCCGCGCGGTCAGCTATATCCGCATCGCCGGCACCAATGCCCGCCTGATCGCCAGCATCGACGAAGACAAGGTGTCCGCAGCGGTCAACCGCGACATCCGCACCGCCTATCTGCAGCTCGCCTTCGTGCTCATGTTCGTCCTGCTCGGCGCGCTGATCGCCGCCGAAAAGCTCGTGATCAAGCCGATCGAGATGCTCGCCGACATGGCCAAGCGGCTCGGCGAGGGCGACCTGTCGGCGCGCGCCGCGCGCAATCGCCTGCCCGCCGAGTTCGTGCCGCTGGCCCGCGCGTTCAACGCGATGGCCGCGCAGCTGAGCCAGCGCGAGCGCGAGCTGATCGCAAGCAACGACCGCCTGACGGTGATGGCTTCGATCGACATGCTGTCCGGTCTCGCCAACCGCCGCGGCTTCCAGAGCCGGCTGGATTTCGAATGGATGCGCGCGCAGCAATATGGCAGCGAGCTGGCGCTTCTGATGATCGACGTCGACCATTTCAAGCTGTTCAACGACACCTACGGCCATCTCGAAGGCGATTCCTGCCTGACGCGGCTCGGCGAATCACTGTCCGGCATCGCCGCCGACACGATGGGCTTCGCGGCCCGCTACGGCGGCGAGGAGTTCTGCCTGCTGCTGCCGAACACCGACGTGACGCGCGCCGTCGCGATCGGCGAGCAGGTGCGTTCGGCGGTGCTGAGGCTCTGCCTGCCTCACATCACCTCGAACCACATGATCGTCACGGTCTCGATCGGCGTCGCCGCGACCAAGCCGAACGAGGCCCTGCGCCCAGGCGACCTGATCGAAGCCGCCGACGCCGCGCTCTACGCCGCCAAGCATCGTGGCCGCAACAATGTCGTCGAGCACGGCGTGCAGGCGATCGCGACCGGCACGGCCGAGATGATGATGGTGGCGAGCGCATAGTCAGCTATGGTTTCACCTCGCCCCGCTTGCGACGTCTGAACTGTGCACTGCCGGACACGGGCCGGGCTTGTCCCGGCCATCCACGCCTTGCCCACAGCACAAAGAACGTGGATGCCCGGGACAAGCCCGGGCATGAGGGCCTATCGTCTCGCCCGAGCTAGCCCGCAGCCCCGGCCCGCTCGAGCTCGATCTCCGTCACCACACGATTGCGGCCGCCGCCCTTGGCGAGATAGAGCGCGCGGTCGCAGCGTTCGATCAGATCCGTGATCGCCTCGCCGACCCGGTATTGCGCAACGCCGATCGACACGCTGATGCCGGGCAGGGTCTCGCCGGTCGAGCGACGCGTGATCGTGCAATCTGCGATCGCACGCCTGATGCGTTCGGCGATCTCGGCGCAAGTGGCGAGATCGGCGTCCGGGAGCACCGCGATCAGCTCCTCGCCGCCATAGCGGGCCGGCAGATCTTGCGCGCGAACCTTCTCGCGCAGGACCTTGGCCATCAGGCGCAGCACCTGGTCGCCGACACCGTGGCCGAAATTGTCGTTGAACGACTTGAAGTGGTCGATGTCGAGCATCAGCACGCTGAGCGGCTCGCCCCATTCCGCGGTCGTCTGCGCCTTGCGCAGGAATTCGTCGAGGGCCCGCCGATTCGCCAGCCCGGTCAGCGTGTCGGTCCGGGCGCGCTGCTCGGACCGCGACAGCGAATCGCGGATCACGTCGAGCTCGCGGGTCTTTTCGGCAAAGCCCGCCTCCAGCTGCGTCGCCCGCGTGGCCGCCCGCGCCAGTTCGTTCATGAGCTGGGCAACCAGCAGCTTTGGATCGACGCCGGCCTTGCCCTGGTCGGCCACCTGGCTGATGACCTGCATCTGCGAATGATTGTCGGCGATCGCCGTCGCCAGAAACTCCTTCGCCGTCCCCATCAGCGCCTGCAGCCGCTCGGAGGTGTCGACCACGACGGCACTCACCTGGGGCGCGACGTAGGTCTCGAACAGATCCTGATTGGTTTGGGCGTCGAAGGGACGATTGTGGTCGATCAGAAGATCGATCGCATTGCGCAGATCGTCATGGCTGCCCGCGAAATACTGGAACCAGACGGCAAAGTTGGCGGGGGTCGGTGCAATCCGCTGTTCGGCCATGCTCCGCATCGCCCGCCCGGCGACGGACGCGGCATAGTCGTAATCGGGATCGTCGAAGCTGGAATCCATGTGCGGTAAGGCGACCTTGTCGGACCGCAACTTGGCATCGACGCCTTAATCACACCCCAACGCGGACCCTCGTAGTTATGCGGAGGGGTCGTCAAAGTTCCAAAACGCGGCAACCCATTGACCCCTTAAGGTCTTCTATGGCCTAGTCCGCCGTCTTGAGACGGCCGAACCACGAAAACCCAACGATTCCATGACCTCCGAACGCTATAACGCCCGCGACGCCGAACCGCGCTGGCAACGCCTCTGGGACGAGCAGGCGATCTTCGTCTCCAAGAACGACGATCCGCGGCCGAAATATTACGTGCTCGAGATGTTCCCCTACCCGTCCGGGCGCATCCATATCGGCCATGTCCGGAATTACACGCTCGGCGACGTGCTGGCCCGCTTCATGCGCGCCAAGGGGTTCAACGTGCTGCATCCGATGGGCTGGGACGCCTTCGGCCTGCCGGCCGAGAACGCCGCAATCGAGCGCAAGGTGGCGCCGAAGGCCTGGACCTACGACAACATCGCCGCGATGAAGAAGCAGCTCCGCTCGATCGGGCTGTCGCTGGACTGGTCCAGGGAGATCGCGACCTGCGACCCCTCCTACTACAAGCACCAGCAGAAGATGTTCCTGGATTTCCTGCGCGCAGGGCTTGCCGAGCGCGAGAAGCGCAAGGTGAACTGGGACCCCGTCGACATGACCGTGCTCGCCAACGAGCAGGTGATCGACGGCCGCGGCTGGCGCTCGGGCGCCGTGGTCGAGCAGCGCGAGATGAACCAGTGGGTCTTCAAGATCACGAAGTACTCGCAGGAGCTGCTGTCGGCGCTCGACGGGCTGGACCGCTGGCCCGACAAGGTGCGCCTGATGCAGCGCAACTGGATCGGCCGCTCCGAGGGCCTGTTGATCCGCTTCGCGCTGGATGCGGCGACGACGCCGGCCGGCGAGAGCGAGCTGAAGATCTTCACGACGCGGCCGGATACGCTGTTCGGCGCGAAGTTCATGGCGATCTCGGCGGATCATCCGCTGGCGCAGGCCGCCGCCGCAAAGAACCCTGAGCTTGCGGCGTTCATCGCAGAGATCAAGAAGATCGGCACCGCGCAGGAGATCATCGACACCGCGGAGAAGCAGGGTTTCGACACCGGCATCCGCGCGGTGCACCCGTTCGATCCGTCCTGGAAGCTGCCGGTCTATGTCGCCAATTTCGTGCTGATGGAATACGGCACCGGCGCCATCTTCGGCTGCCCGGCGCACGATCAGCGCGACCTCGACTTCGTCAACAAGTACGCTCTCGGCAACACGCCCGTCGTGTGCCCGGAAGGCCAGGACCCGAAGAGCTTCGTCATCACCGACACCGCCTATGACGGCGACGGCCTCATGATCAATTCGCGCTTCCTCGACGGCATGACCATCGAGCAGGCGAAGGAAGAGGTGGCGAAGCGGCTCGAGACGGAGCTGCGCGGCAATGCGCCGGTCGGCGAGCGCCAGGTGAATTTCCGCCTGCGCGACTGGGGCATTTCTCGCCAGCGCTATTGGGGCTGCCCGATTCCCGTCATTCACTGTCCGAAATGCGACGTGGTGCCGGTGCCGGATGCCGACCTGCCCGTGAAGCTGCCGGACGATGCGACCTTCGACAAGCCGGGCAACGCACTCGATCATCATCCGACCTGGAAGCACGTCACCTGCCCGCAATGCGGCGGCAAGGCTCAACGCGAAACCGACACGATGGACACCTTCGTGGACTCGTCCTGGTATTTTGCGCGCTTCACCGATCCCTGGAACGAGGCTTCGCCGACCACGCCTGCGGTCGCCAACCGGATGCTGCCGGTCGACCAATATATCGGCGGCGTCGAGCACGCGATCCTGCATCTGCTCTACAGCCGCTTCTTCACCCGCGCGATGAAGGCAACCGGGCATATCGCGCTGGACGAGCCGTTCGCCGGCATGTTCACGCAAGGCATGGTGGTGCACGAGACCTACCAGAAGGCCGACGGCAGCTATGTGCAGCCGGCCGAGGTGAAGGTCGAGGTCGGCGGCAACGGACGCCGCGCCACGCTGCTGACGACGGGCGAAGACGTCGCGATCGGCCCGATCGAGAAGATGTCCAAGTCGAAGAAGAACACGGTCGACCCCGACGACATCATCGAGACTTATGGCGCCGACGTCGCCCGCTGGTTCATGCTGTCGGACTCCCCGCCCGACCGCGACGTGATCTGGAGCGACGAGCGCGTCCAGGGTGCCTCGCGCTTCGTGCAGCGGCTGTGGCGGCTGGTGAACGATGCCGCCACCCTCGGCAAGGCTGCGCCGGCAGCCCGGCCGGCCAGCTTCGGCCCGGACGCCACCGCCTTGCGCAAGGCCGCCCACGACGCGCTGGACAAGGTCACCGCCGGCATCGAGCGGCTGCACTTCAACGTTTGCCTCGCCCATATCCGCGAATTCACCAATGCATTCTCCGAGGTGCTCCAGCGCCCCGGCCAGCCCGCCCCGGATCTCGCTCCAGATTTGGCTTGGGCGATCCAGGAGGCCAGCCAAATCCTGGTCCAGCTGTTCTCGCCGATGATGCCGCACCTCGCCGAGGAGTGCTGGCAGGTGCTTTTTGAGAATGGTCTGGGCCGAAAGGGGCTGGTTTCGGAGGCCGATTGGCCGCAAATCGAACGCGATTTGCTGGTTGAAGACAGCGTGACCCTGGTGGTGCAGGTCAACGGCAAGAAGCGAGGTGAGGTCACAGTTGCAACAGCGGCCCAAAATCCGGAAATCGAGGCTGCCGTTTTGGCCCTTGATGCGGTAAAGCTGGCCCTGGACGGCAAGCCCGTCCGCAAGGTGATCATCGTCCCCAAGAGGATCGTGAATGTTGTCGGCTAGGACCCGTATCGCAGCCCGTTTGCTGGCAGTTGCCGCATTGGCGGCGCTGACGGCCGGCTGCTTCCAGCCGATGTATGCCGAGCGCAGCGACGGCACCCCGGGCCTGCGCGAGAAGCTGATGGGGGTCGAGCTGCCCCCGATCAACAAACCCAATGCGTCCCGCGAGGCCCGCGTCGGCGTCGAGATCCGCAACGCGCTGGCCTTCAAGCTTTACGGCACGGCGACGGGCATGCCGCCGACCCACCGGCTCGACATCCGCTTCACCACCAGCCGCTCCTCCCTGATCGTCAGCTCCGCAACGGGATTGCCGACCAGCGAAAATCTCGGCATCGACGCCCAGTACAATCTGGTCGAAGTCGTAACCGGCAAGTCTGTGATGACTGGCTCGACCTTCTCGCGCGTGTCCTATGACATGCCGGGGTCCTATCAGCGCTTCTCGCGCACCCGCGCCGTGCGCGATGCCGAAGACCGGGCCGCGAACGAGATCGCGGAGAACATCACCACCCGGCTCGCCTCGTTCTTCACCGCGGGAACGTAATACGCTTCCGTCATTCCGGGTTCGCCTTCTGACGAGGCATTCCGGAATGACGAGTATCGGACGATATGGTCGCACTGCGCGGAAAAGAGATCGACGCCTTCCTTGCCCGCCCGGATGCGGGCCGTCCGATCATCCTGCTCTACGGTCCCGATGCCGGCCTCGTGCGCGAGCGCGCCGACGCGCTGATCGCCTCCGGCGTCGACGATCCCAATGATCCATTCTCGCTGGTCAAGCTCGACGGCGACGAGCTCTCCGCCGAGCCGTCGCGCCTCGTCGACGAAGCCATGACCGTGCCGCTGTTCGGCGGCCGCCGCGCCATCCGCGTTCGCGCCGGCTCGCGCAGCTTTGCCTCCGGCATCGAGACCTTGGCCGAGATGAACGTGAAGGATTGCCGCATCGTGATCGAGGCCGGCGAGCTCCGCCCGGAATCGCCGCTGCGCAAGACCTGCGAGAAAGCCAAGACCGCCGTGGCGATCGGCTGTTATCCCGATACCGAGCGCGATCTTGCCAAGCTGATGGACGACGAGCTGCGTATCGCGAATTTGCGGATCGCGCAGGACGCCCGCGCAGCGCTGATGTCGTTCCTCGGCGGCGACCGCCAGGCCTCGCGCAACGAGCTGCGCAAGCTGACGCTCTACGCCCATGGCAAGGGCGAGGTCACGCTGGATGACGTCATGGCCGTGGTCGCCGATGCCTCGGAGCTGAAGCTCGATCCGATCGTCGACGGTGCCTTCGCCGGGCGGCCCGACATCGTCGAGACCGAGTTTGCGAAGGCGATGATCGCCGGGACCTATCCCGGCGTAATCATCTCGGCTGCGCAGCGCCAGGCCGCGTGGCTGCACAAATCCGCGCTGGCGATTGCCGACGGCACGCCTGCCTCCGCCGTGCTCGACGGCGGCTTTCCGCGCCTGCATTTCTCGCGGAAGCCCGCGGTCGAAACCGCGCTACGCAATTTCAGCCCAGCGCGGCTCGCCGCCATCATCGAGCAGCTGGCCACCGCCGCGCTCGACACGCGCAAGCACTCCACCCTAGCCCCCGCCATCGCCCAGCGCGCGTTGATGGCGATCGCCGCGAACGCAAAGCGGCGGGGCTAGGCCCCGCTCTCTCCTCGTCATTGCGAGGAGCCCTTGCGACGAAGCAATCCAGAATCTCTGCGCGGAAAGATTCTGGATTGCTTCGCTACGCTCGCTTGACGAGTGGAAAGAGTTGCGCGTCGCCGCGATGTCTACAGCGCGCCCTTGGCCAGCCGCTTCATCACCTCGTCGAGCTGATCGAGGTTGCGATAGTTGATCTGCACGGAGCCGCCGGGATCGCGGTGATTGACGGTGACCTTGAGGCCGAGCGCGTCGCTGACGCGCTTCTCCAGATCGATCGTGTCGGGGTCCTTCTCCCTGCCCCCGCTGGCGCGCGCCTTCTGCGGCTTGCGCTCCGGCACGCCCTCTTCATGCGCAAGCGCCTCGGCCTGGCGGACGTTGAGACCCTCCTCGACGATGCGCTTGGCGGCGGCGAGTGGATCGGGCACGCCGATCAGCGCGCGGGCGTGGCCGGCCGTCAGCTCGCCGGTCGCGATGAAGGCCTGCACTTCCGCCGGCAGCTTGGTCAGCCGCATCATGTTGGCGACGTGGCTGCGGCTCTTGCCGACGACCTTGGCGATGTCCTCCTGGCTGCGTTTGAACTCGTTGGCGAGCGCATGATAGCCCTGCGCCTCTTCCATCGGATTGAGGTCCTCGCGCTGCACGTTCTCGACGATCGCGAATTCCAGCGCATCGCTGTCGCTGATGTCGACCGGGACGATCGGCACCTCGTGCAGCCCGGCCATCTGCGAGGCGCGCCAGCGTCGTTCGCCGGCAATGATCTCGAAGCGGTCCTGCGCGCCTTTCACCGGACGCACCACGATCGGCTGGATCACGCCATGCTGCTTGATGGACTCCGAGAGCTCCTTCAGCTCGGTGTCCGAAAAGGTGCGGCGCGGGTTGCGCGGATTGGCCTTGATGAATTCGATCGGCACCTTGCGCTGCGCGCGCGGACGATCGACATGCTGAGCCTCGCCGCCGACGTCACCGATCAGACTTGCAAGACCCCGGCCCAGTCGCGAACGCGCTTCGTCGGCCATCGCCAGCTCCCTTGGATTCACGGTGCAGCACTCCAGAACTGAATTTCGAATCGTAGGGTGGGTTAGCGAAGCGTAACCCACCTCCTCTGTTTCCATTAAGATAGACCGTGGTGGGTTACGCCTTCGGCTAACCCACCCTACGGCATTGTCAATGCGTGGTGCGCAACTCGCGCTCGCGCTGGATCACTTCGGTGGCGAGGCGCAAGTAAGCTTCGCTGCCGACGCATTTGAGGTCGTAGACCAGCACCGGCTTGCCGTAGGACGGCGCTTCCGAGATGCGCACGTTGCGCGGGATCATGGTCTTGTAGACCTTCTCGCCCATGAACTGGCGGACGTCGGCGACGACCTGGTTCGACAGGTTGTTGCGCGAGTCGAACATGGTCAGCACGATCCCATGGATCGACAGGTTCGGATTGAGCGTCGAGCGCACCTGCTCCACCGTCTGCAACAATTGCGACAGACCTTCGAGCGCGAAGAACTCGCATTGCAGCGGCACTAGGATCGCATCCGAGGCCGCCATCGCATTGACCGTAAGCAGGTTGAGCGAGGGCGGGCAGTCGATCAACACGTAGGTGTAGTCGGCGTCCGGGGAGACGTTGTTGTTGAGCGCGCCGATCGCGTCGCGCAACTTGAAGGCGCGGCCGGGCGTGGTGCCGAGCTCGAGCTCGAGGCCAGAGAGATCCATGGTCGACGGCGCGATGTGGAGCCGCGGCACCGCAGTCGAGACCACCGCCTCGCGCAAGGCGGCTTCGCCGACGAGCACGTCATAGGTCGAGCAGGAGCGGTTGCGGCGATCGATGCCGAGGCCGGTCGAGGCGTTGCCCTGGGGATCGAGATCGACGATCAGGACCCGCTCGCCGATCGCGGCGAGCGCCGTGCCCAGATTGATCGCTGTGGTTGTTTTCCCAACGCCACCCTTTTGATTCGCAAGCGCGAGGATGCGCGGATGGCCATGGGGGACCTCGTCGGTCTTTTGGGCCGTCTGTTCTTGCTGCGGTTCGTCAATCACGCTCATCGCAATTCCCCACTCACCCCTCAACGCCTCAGCTGCGCCGTTCGGCGGCATCGAGCTCCACGATCCAGCCGTCGCCCGTGCGGCTTTGGTGGAGCTGCGGCCGAATATTCCAATATTTAGCGGCTTCGGTCAATTCAGCCTCTACATCTTGACCCTTGAGAAATAACGCCTTCGCGCCCTCGCGCATCAGCGGCTCCGCAAAGCCGATGAGTTGATGTAGCGGAGCCAGCGCACGCGCGGTGACGCAATCGACGGGGCCGGTGATTCTATCCACATTATCCCCGATCTCAGCGAGATGTACGACTCCCGGAGATGTGGTGACGCGGATCGCTTCGCGCAAAAAGGCGGCCTTCTTGGCGATTCGCTCCACGAGATGGACGCTCGCGCCAGGGGTGCCGGCCATGGCGCAGGCGAGCACGATTCCGGGAAAGCCGCCGCCGCTCCCCAAGTCGGCCCAGCGTTTTGCGATCGGCGCGAGATCGACCAGCTGGAGCGAGTCGGCGATGTGCCGGGTCCAGAGGTTTGGCAGGGTTGAGGGCGCGACGAGATTGGTCTTGGCCTGCCATTCCCGCAGCAGCGCGATGTAGCGATCAAGCCGCTCCTCGGTTTCACGTGAAACGGGAGCGAGCCTCATAGCGGCGGTCTTGTCAGCGGCGATGATGGAATCGAGCGCCCTGTCGTTGGCCTCAGCTTTGCTGATCTTTGGGCTGGCCGCTCCAGGTCCAGTTCGCCGCCCGGCACCCTCGCCCGCTCCGGGTCGTCGCGATGGCGGTCGATCGCCGCCCGATCCGCGCTGTTTCACGTGAAACGCCTATGCGATTGCTTTGGAAGTCTTTCGTGCCTCGCGGCGGAGATACGCCGCGAGAATGCCGAGCGCCGCCGGCGTCATCCCGTCGATCCGGCCGGCCTGGCCGACGGTGAACGGTCGTGCCTTCTGCAGCTTGGCGCGCACTTCATTGGAGAGACCGGGAACGAGCTGGTAATCGACATCCGCCAGCACCATGCCCTCGTCTCGCCGGAAGGCTTCGACGTCGGCGCTCTGGCGCTCCAGGTAGACGTCGTATTTGGCGTCGATCTCGAGATGGGTGGCGATGACGGGATCGATGGCCGACAGCTCAGGCCAGATCGCGCGGACTTGGCTCCAGCCGATCTCCGGATAGGCCATCAGCTCGAACGCCGAGCGGCGTTGGCCGTCCCGGTTCAGCGACAGCCCGTGCTTGATGGCTTCGTTCGGGGTGATGGTCAGGGACTTCGACAACGTCCGGGCAGCGTTCAGCGCGTCCATCTTGGCGCGATGATGCCTGATCCGGGCGCTGCCGACACATCCCAGAGCGATCCCTTTCTCGGTCAGACGCTGGTCGGCATTGTCGGCCCGCAGGGTCAGACGGTACTCGGCCCTGGAGGTGAACATGCGATAGGGCTCGCTGATCCCGCGGGTGACGAGGTCGTCGATCATCACACCGAGATAGCCGTCGGCACGGTCGAACACGGTGAGCGCGGCACCGCTGGCGGAGAGCGCGGCATTCAGACCGGCGACGATGCCCTGCCCGGCGGCTTCCTCATATCCGGTGGTGCCATTGATCTGCCCGGCCAGGAAAAGACCGCGCAGACGCTTGGTCTGGAGGGTCGGGTCAAGCTCGCGGGGATCGATGTGGTCGTATTCGATGGCGTAGCCGGGGCGGACCATCCTCACCCGCTCCAGGCCGGGGATGCTGGCGAGGATCGCGAGCTGGACCTCCTCGGGGAGCGAGGTCGAGATGCCGTTGGGATAGACGGTCGTGTCGTCGAGCCCTTCCGGCTCCAGGAAGATCTGGTGACCGTCGCGGTCTCCGAAGCGGACGATCTTGTCCTCGATCGAGGGGCAATAGCGCGGACCGGAGCTCTTGATCTGGCCGGAGTACATCGGGGAGCGATGGACATTGGCCCGGATCACCTCATGGGTGATGGGCGCGGTCCGGGTGATCCCGCACTGGATCTGCGGCGTCGTGATCCGCTCGGTCATCACCGAGAACGGCTCCGGCGGCTCGTCGCCGGGCTGCATCTCGACTGCGGACCAGTCGATGGTGGTGCCGTCGAGACGCGGCGGCGTCCCGGTCTTGAGACGTCCAAGAATGAAGCCGGCGCGCTCGAAGGAGCTGGAAAGGCCCATCGCAGGCGCCTCGCCGACGCGTCCGGCGGGCCAGTTCTTCTCGCCGAGATGGATGAGACCGCGGAGGAAGGTGCCGGTGGTCACGACAACGGCCCCTGCCCGCAGCTCCCGGCCGTCGGCCAGGCGAAGCCCGGTCACCCGGCCATCGACTACGACCAGCTCATCGGCTTCGCCCTCGATGACGGAAAGACCTTCGGTCTGGCGGATCGCGGCCTGCATCGCCGCCGCATAGAGCTTGCGGTCGGCCTGGGCCCGCGGACCGCGGACGGCAGGACCTTTCCGACGATTGAGAACGCGAAACTGGATGCCGCCGGCATCGCCCACACGGCCCATCAGGCCGTCGAGCGCATCGACCTCGCGGACCAGATGGCCTTTGCCGAGCCCGCCGATGGCGGGATTGCAGGACATCGCGCCAACGGTCGAGAAACGGTGCGTTACCAGAGCGGTGGTCGCACCCATCCGGGCAGAAGCAGCCGCGGCCTCACAGCCGGCGTGGCCGCCGCCGATAACGATGACGTCGAAGCTCTCTCGCTCTGTTCGCATGGACGGACTTCTAGCTTAGCGGTGAGAAAGCCGGAAGTGGAAACTCTGTGGGCCCTGTTTCACGTGAACAAGCGGGCCCAGGGCGGCAGCACTTTTGCGAAAACAACCCCATGCACAGTAGGAGGGGCACTGACCCATATGGTGTTTCACGTGAAACACGATCGGGAGCTCACGGCGGCGAGATGGCCAAGCACACGTGCCCTATCACGTGCCCCTTGCCTGGTTACCCGAGCTGCCAGTCGAACGCGGGGGGAACCGCACCATACTCCGTCATTGCGAGCGCAGCGAAGCAATCCAGAATCTCGTGGCAGAGACAGTCTGGATTGCTTCGTCGCAAGGGCTCCTCGGAATGACGAGATTCGAAGCTGTCGTCGCCTTGGCGCTCTCTCTGTAGATCGGAGCGGCCGGCCGACACTGGGCCCCTACGCTGTTTCACGTGAAACAACCAGAAACACCGCGCGGACCGAAGCCCCCGTTTCACGTGAAACAGAAGAATTGGAACAAGCGCTAGTTCTACAATAACGAACTAGCGCTACTTTCCGATGCAGAACTTCTGGAAGATGGCCCCGAGGACGTCCTCGACGTCCACCCGGCCCAAGAGCCGGCCCAAGGCATAGGCGGCCGCCCGCAGCTCTTCGGCCGCGAGCTCCTCGCCGTGGTCGACAAGGTCCAGACTCCGGCGCAAGCTGTCTGAGGCCCGGCTCAACAATTCGCGCTGGCGGGCCCGGGTCACCATGGCGCCCTCAGTGGTTCCGAAGAACTCCGAAGCGAGTTTCACCAGCGCCTCGATCAGGTCGGGGATGCCGTCGCCCCGGCTTGCCGAGATCCCGAACTCGCTCGGCCTGGCTCCTTCGCCCCTGCCGAGATCGATCTTGTTGCGCACGATCCAGACTGAGCCGCCGGGCGAAGCAGCGCCGTCCGCCGATGTCCCGCGCGAGCGAATTGTATCTGGATCGACGGCTTGTCCGCCCTCCACCAGCCACAGCACCAGGTCGGCGTCCTCGGCGCGCGCGCGGGCGCGTCGCACGCCTTCCTGCTCGACCGGATCGTCGGTCTCGCGGATGCCAGCGGTGTCGATGACCGTGACGGGATAGCCGTCGAGATCGAGCTGCACCTCGATCACGTCGCGCGTGGTGCCGGCATGCGGCGAGACGATCGCGACCTCGCGGCGCGCGAGCTGGTTGATCAGCGTCGACTTGCCGACATTCGGCTCGCCGGCGATGGCAACTACAAGGCCCTCGCGCAGCCGTTCAGAATGCCCCTGTGCCGCAAGCACTTTCGTGATTTCGTCGTGAAGCGCTCTGATCGCTTTCACCGCCGGCGCCCGCAGCTCCGCCGGCACGTCGCCTTCATCGGAAAAATCGATGCCGGCCTCGATCAGCGCGGAGGCCTCGATGATGCGCTCGCGCCAGTCGCGCGCGCGGTCGCCAAGCAGGCCCTGCAATTGGCGCAGCGCTTGGCGGCGCTGGCGGTCGGTGTCGGCGTGAATGAGGTCGTCGAGCCCCTCGGCCTCGGTCAGGTCGAGCTTGCCATTCTCGAAGGCGCGGCGCGTGAACTCGCCGGGGTCGGCCGCACGCGTATTCGGGATATCGGAAATTGCAGCGAAGAGCGCCGCCAGCACCGCCCGGCCGCCATGAACGTGAAACTCGGCAACATCCTCGCCGGTGGCGCTGGCCGGTCCTGGAAACCAGAGCACGACCGCATCGTCGATCGGCTGGCCCGCGCCGTCCCGAAGCAGCCGACGGCTCGCCTGTCGGGGCGCCGGCAGCCGGCCCGCAAGCGCGATCAGCACGAGGCCGGCTTGCGCGCCGGAGACGCGGACCACGGCGATCGCGCTGGGTGCCCGCCCGGACGACAGCGCGAAAATGGTCTGGTCTCGCGGATGCATAGCCTATTTGTCCGGCTGCGGCCGAAAACGCAAACGTCCGTTTCTCGCAATCGAGCCAACCAGGTTTCGCTGCACCAGACTCTGCAGCAAATCCAATGTTGCATTGCAACACAACCGCAGCATTTCGCTGCAGATTGCCTGACCGGAAACGGAGAGGCCGACCAGAATTTAAGCGATTAATTTTTAATCTCAATAGCTTAATAAGCGACCAAGGTCGGGCACCGGCTGCTGCTCATGCTGCACCTTCGCTGCAGCAAACCCGCAACAAAAAGGGCGCCCGAAGGCGCCCCCAAATTCTTTATTGCAGTGCACTCAGGTGTTCATGGAGTCGAAGAACTCCGAATTGCTCTTGGTCGAGCGCAGCTTGTCGAGCAGGAAGTCGATCGCGTCCATCGTCCCCATCGGATTGAGGATGCGGCGGAGCACGTACATCTTCTTGAGCACCTGCGGATCGGTGATGAGCTCCTCCTTGCGGGTGCCGGAGCGCGAGATATCGATCGCCGGGAAGGTGCGCTTGTCCGAGACCTTGCGGTCCAGGATCAGTTCGGAATTACCGGTGCCCTTGAACTCTTCGAAGATGACTTCGTCCATGCGGCTGCCGGTATCGACCAGCGCGGTCGCGATGATGGTCAGCGAGCCGCCCTCTTCGATGTTGCGGGCCGCGCCGAAGAAGCGCTTCGGACGCTGCAGCGCGTTGGCGTCGACACCGCCGGTCAGCACCTTGCCGGATGACGGCACCACGGTGTTGTAGGCGCGGCCGAGGCGCGTGATCGAATCGAGCAGGATCACGACGTCGCGGCCGTGCTCGACCAGGCGTTTTGCCTTCTCGATCACCATCTCGGCGACCTGAACGTGGCGGACCGCCGGCTCATCGAAGGTCGAGGACACGACCTCGCCCTTCACCGAGCGCTGCATGTCCGTGACTTCTTCCGGACGCTCGTCGATCAAGAGCACGATCAAATAGCATTCGGGGTGATTGTGCGTGATCGAATGCGCGATGTTCTGCATCAGCACGGTTTTACCGGTGCGCGGCGGCGCCACGATCAAGGCGCGCTGGCCCTTGCCGATGGGCGCGACGATGTCGATCACGCGTGCAGACAGGTCTTTCCGCGTGGGATCATCGATCTCCATGCGGAAACGCTGATTCGGAAACAGCGGCGTGAGGTTGTCGAAATTGACCTTGTGCTTGGCCTTTTCCGGATCCTCGAAATTGAGCGTGTTGACCTTCAGCAGCGCGAAGTAGCGTTCGCCCTCTTTCGGGCTGCGAATATGACCTTCGATGGTGTCGCCGGTGCGCAGGCCGAAACGGCGGATCTGCGAGGGCGACACGTAGATGTCGTCAGGGCCCGGCAGATAATTCGCGTCGGGCGAGCGGAGAAAGCCGAAGCCGTCAGAGAGAACTTCGACGACGCCCTGGCCGACAATATCGGTCTCGGCGAGCGCCAGCTGCTTGAGGATGGCGAACAGCAGCTCCTGCTTGCGCATGGTGCTGGCATTCTCGACCCCATTCTCCTCCGCGAACGAGACGAGCTCGGCCGGCGTTTTGGACTTGAGGTCTTCGAGTTTGATTTCCCGCATTGGGGTGGTCCTGTGGGGTAACCTGAAAAGAGGGGGTGCGAGGAGGCTCTGAAATGCGGACGCGAGCAGGTGCAGGTAAGGTCCGCAGGTCTGGCAAGGTGAACGCCGGTGAGGCTTCAATCCTGATGCGGGGTCCGGCCTCTGGAAGGCTCGGACACAACCACATCCGCCTGCGTTGGGTGGGATATCGATAATATAGAAAATCGCCTAGCGCTCCGCAAGCCGAAGCGCTGAGCGAATCGTCGCGCAGTCTGCCTAGAACGGCTTCACGATCACCATGATAACGATGAAAATCATCAGGACGGTCGGCACCTCGTTGATAATCCGATAGAATTTCTGGCTTCGCGGGCGGCGATCGGCGGCGAAATCCTTGACCCAGCGTGAAAAATAGCCGTGGACCGCCGAGAGCACTAGGACCAGTGCCAGTTTGACGTGCAGCCAGCCGAACGAGAACCAATGGCCGGACCAGGCGAGATAGAGCCCGGCGAGCCAGGTGACCATCATCGCGGGGTTGATGATTGCCTTGAGCACCCGGCGTTCCATCACCTTGAACGTCTCCGACTGCTTCGAGCCGATTTCGGCCTCGCAGTGATAGACGAACAGCCGCGGTAGGTAGAGCATGCCGGCCATCCAGGAGATGACGGCGATCACGTGCAGCGCCTTGATCCAGAGATAGACGTCTTCGAACATTTTCGGGGGTCCGGCTTGCTGCCCAGCGCGGGGAACGCTGGGGATAGTAAGAACCCGTTAAGGTCTTACCCCGCACACATATCCCTCCGTAGCGCCTTCCTCAAATCTAGAATCTTAGATTCTTAAGGTTTGAGTCTATGTGACCGTGGATTGGACTCACGCAAGTCCGTCCGCGCGTTCACGCGCGCTTGTTCACATCCATCCACATATTCCGGACAGCCTTTGTCGACTTCCGATAAGTCAGCCGGCTTCAAAGGCTTGCGCGATTGTATCGGCAGCTTATCAAGGGACTTGTCCGCGCAATCCCGCTTCCCTCTCGGCGGGGCGTCGGATTTGTCCTGACCGGCAGCGGTGTGAAGAAAATCACGCCTTGTCCCGCCCCTGGTGTCGCACATCCCTTTCCGAGAGGTTAAGCTCCACAGAAATCCACAAACCACCCCAACGAAATTCAAAGGGTTTTTGTGCCGACCTCGAACAATTATTTCCATCTCCACCTGGTCTCGGACTCCACGGGTGAGACGCTCATCACCGTGGCGCGCGCGGTCGCAGCCCAATACGCCAACGTGACGCCGGTCGAGCACGTCTATCCGCTGGTGCGCAGCCAGAAGCAGCTCGACCGCGTGCTCGATGAGATCGAGGAAGCGCCAGGGATCGTGCTGTTCACGCTGCTCGAGAAGGATCTGGTCGCCAGACTCGAGGATAAGTGCAAGCAGATCAATGTTCCGAGCCTGTCGATCATCGGGCCGGTGATGCAGCTGTTCGAGGCCTATCTGGGAGCAGCGACCACCGGCCGTGTCGGCGCCCAGCACGTGCTCAACGCGGAATATTTCAAGCGCATCGATGCCTTGAACTACACGATGATCCATGACGACGGTCAGCACGTCGAAGGTCTCGACGAGGCCGACGTGGTACTGGTTGGGGTGTCCCGGACATCGAAGACGCCGACATCGATCTATCTCGCCAATCGCGGCATTCGCACCGCCAACGTGCCGCTGGTGCCGGGCATTCCGGTGCCCCCGCAATTGGAGACGCTGACGCGGCCGCTGGTGGTCAGCCTGCACGCGACGCCGGAACGCCTGATTCAGATCCGGCAGAACCGCCTGCTGTCCATGGGCGCCGAGTCCAGCAGCGGCAGCGATACCTACACCGACAAGCAGTCGGTCACGGAGGAGGTCGCGTTCGCGCGCAAGCTGAGCGCCAAGCATGACTGGCCGCTGCTGGACGTCACGCGCCGCTCCATCGAGGAAACCGCGGCGGCGATCATGAAGCTGTATAGCGATCGCCAGCGCAACCGGCCGTCCGAGTAAGTTTCGCCGATGAGTCTGTGGCGCGGCAAAAGTCCGTTGATCTTGGCCTCGCAAAGCAGCGCGCGCAAAATGCTGCTGGCCAATGCCGGGCTCGAATTCGAAGCCGTCACCGCTGATATCGACGAGCGTGGCATCCAGGCCGCGTCAAAGCTCTCCAACCCGCGCGAGATTGCCCTGCTGCTGGCCCGCGAAAAGGCCAAGGCTGTTTCTGCCTGTTATCCCGGACATTATGTGATCGGCGCCGACCAGACGCTGGCGCTCGGGAGCCGTCTCTTCAACAAGCCGGCAGGCCGCACCCAGGCGCTGGCGCAATTGCGCGATCTCGCCGGTCAGACGCACGAGCTGAATTCCGCCGTCGCCGTGGCGCAGGATGGCAGGATTCTCTTCGAGGACGTTTCCGTGGCGCGCATGACCATGCGGGGAATGAGCGAAGCCGAGCTTTCGGCCTATCTCGACGCCGCGGGCGACGCTGTGACCAGAAGCGTCGGCGCCTATCAGCTCGAGGGCCTCGGCATCCATCTGTTCGAGCGCATCGAGGGCGACCATTTCACCATTCTCGGCCTGCCGCTGCTGCCGCTGCTTGCGTATCTGCGCCGCGAGCAGCTAATTGCGGTGTAGATGCGAGAGAAGGCTGGGTGCTGATGCGGATTCTCGGACTGACCGGCTCGATCGGGATGGGCAAATCCACCACCGCGAAATTGTTCGCGGAGGCCGGCGTCCCCGTCTACGACGCCGATGCCGCCGTGCATCAGCTCTATGAGGGCGAGGCCGCCCCCGCGATCGAGGCCGCTTTCCCCGGCACCACCGCGAATGGCAAGGTCGACCGGCAAAAGCTGTCGGCGCGTGTCGTGCACGATCCCGCCGCGATCAAGCAGCTCGAGCAGATCGTTCATCCCATGCTCGGCGCTTCCCGGCAGAAATTCTTTGCCGACGCCGAGGCCGCCAAGGCGCCGGTCGTGGTGCTGGACATCCCGCTGCTGTTCGAGACCGGCGGCGAGAAGCGGGTCGATGCCGTGGTCGTGGTCTCGACCTCGCCCGAGCTGCAGCGCCAGCGAGTGCTGGCGCGCGGCACGATGGACGAGGCCAAGCTCGATGCCATCATCGCCAAGCAGATGCCGGATGCCGAGAAGCGCAAGCGGGCCGATTTCGTGGTGGATACCTCACACGGACTTGACCCCGTGCGGGCCCAAATCGCGCACATCCTGGCCGAGGTCGTTAAGATGCCGCAGCGGCGGACCTGATTCGCCGCCTCACACGGCTTCCAAGAGACATGCGCGAAATCGTCCTCGACACCGAAACCACCGGCCTCGATCCGCTGCGCGGCGATCGGTTGGTCGAGATCGGCTGCGTCGAGATCTTCAACCGCATGCCGACCGGACAGACGTATCACGTCTACATCAATCCCGAGCGGGACATGCCGGCGGAAGCGTTTGCGGTGCACGGATTGTCGTCCGAATTCCTGGCGACCAAGCCGTTGTTCCATGAGGTCGCCGACGACTTTCTCGCCTTCATCGGCGACGCCCCGCTGGTGATCCACAACGCCTCGTTCGACATCGGCTTCATCAATGCCGAGCTCGACCGCATCAAGCGCGCTGCGATCCCGCGCGAGCGTCTGGTCGATACGCTGCTGCTGGCGCGTCGCAAGCATCCCGGCGTGTCCAACCGGCTCGACGATCTCTGCTCGCGCTATTCGATCGACAATTCACACCGTACCAAGCACGGCGCGCTGCTGGATGCCGAGCTGCTCGCCGAGGTCTATGTCGATCTGGTTGGAGCGCGGCAGTCGCAGCTGCTGCTGGCCTCGGACGCCGAGGAGATCAGGGTCAATAGCGCCGGCGACGCGCCGCGGCGGCAACGCCCGGTGCCGCTCGCGCCGCGGATTTCCGAAGCCGAGCGCGAGGCCCATCGGGCCTTCATCGCAACGCTCGGCGACAAGGCGATCTGGAACGAGTACCTGCCCGCTCCAGCCGCGCTGGCTGCGGCTCAGGCCTGACCGGCCTGTCCGCCCTGAGCGGCCATTTGCCGCTCCATGTTCTGGCGGTAGAGACCGACGAAGTCGACCGGATCCAGCATCAGCGGCGGGAACCCGCCATCGCGCACCGCCGTCGCAATGATCTCGCGTGCGAACGGGAACAACAGGCGCGGGCACTCGATCATGACCAGCGGGTGCAGGTTCTCCTTGGGCACGTTGACGATCCGGAACACGCCGGCATAGGCGAGCTCGAACGAGAACATCACTTTACCGGCGGTCTCGGCCTTGCCCTCGACCGACAACGTCACCTCGAATTCCTGTTCACTGAGATTGTTGGCGTTGACGTTGATCTGGATGTTGATCTGCGGCGGCTGGCTCTGCGGCTGCAGCGAGCTCGGCGCGTTGGGATTTTCGAACGAGAGGTCCTTGGTGTATTGCGCCAGCACGTTGAGCTGGGGAGCCTGGGCCGCCTCGGGAGGGGTGCCGTTACCGTTGGTCATGAAGTGTCTCCTTACCCGATTGGGGCTGAATTTCGCGGCGGTTGGCTAACATAGGGCCGGCTCGTTCCACAAGGACGAACGGTCCCGGACCGGGAATTCGGGCCGCAATCGCGCCTTTGACGTTCCTCCTGCCTTTTCCGCGAAATTTCGCCTTAAACGATTGAAGATGCGCCATTTCCGGGCAGGATCGGGTTTCCCCTTAAGCATAAAACGCGCTACACTTGACGCTGTGCCAAAAGGCGCCATTGGCCGGGCCAGATTTCGTGCCTACATCCCACGGACCTGACGTGGACCCAAAATGGTGATGTAGACTTGCCGTTTCCGTAAGGAACGGTCTACTGGCCGGATTGATTTTCCCGGCAACGAGCCCTGCAAAGACCAGAAAGCGAATACGACGTGGACATCTACACCATCATATTCCTGGCGCTGGCCGTCTTCATCTTCTTGCGGCTGCGTAGCGTGCTGGGGCAGCGCACCGGCAACGAGCGGCCGCCGTTCGATCGCACCGCCGCCCGCAACGCGCTCGGAGGCGCCCAGGACAACAACGTCGTGACCATGCCGGGCAAGGTGATCGACCAGGCGCCGCTGGCGCCGACGGCCGAGCCGACCGCGCCGGCCGATCGCTGGAAGGGGCTGACCGAGCCGGGCACGCCGCTGGCGCAGGGTCTCGATGCCATCGTCGAGAAGGATTCCAGCTTCGACCCGCGCCATTTCCTCTCGGGCGCGCGCGGCGCCTACGAGATGATCGTGCTGGCTTTTGCCAATGGCGACCGCCGCGCGCTGCGCGATCTGTTGTCGTCGGACGTCTATGACAGCTTCGACGCCGCGATCAAGGAGCGGGAGAAGAACGAGCAGAAGACCGAGACGCGGTTCGTGTCGATCGACAAGGCCGAGCTCGTCGGCGCCGAGTTGCGCGATCGCAGTGCGCAGCTCACCGTGCGCTTCGTCTCGCAGATGATCTCGGCCACCCGCGACAAGGCCGGCAACATCGTCGACGGCAGCGCCGACACGGTCGCCGACATCACCGATATCTGGACTTTCGCCCGCGACACCTCCTCTCGCGATCCGAACTGGAAGCTGGTTGGCACCGGAAGCGCGAATTAAGATCTTCCTGAAGAACGGCGCGACGGCGCTTTGCGCAGCCGCCGTCGCGCTGTCGTCGTTTTCGCTCGGTGCCGAGGCGGCGCGGCGTCACCATCGCAGCCACCACCACCATCTGCCGCGAACGCCTGCCGCTCCGCCGCGGGCCTTGCCCTATCCGCAGCTCTCCCTGCCGTTCGAAATTCCCGGCGCGCAATATCTGCCGCTGGCCTGGGCGGACGTGAAGGGGTGGGGCGACGACAATCATCTCGCCGCGTACAAGACCTTCCGCGCCAGCTGCAAGCCGATCAATGCGCAGAACGGCGAAGCCAAGGCCGAATCCAAGGCCGAGCCCAAAGCTTTGGGCGCCTCGCTGGGCGAGCCCTGCCGGGTTGCCAAAACCCTCGATCTCGCCGACGACGGCAAAGCGAAGACCTTCTTCGAGGAAAACTTCACGCCGCTGCGGATCTCGCGGCTCGGCGAGCCCGAAGGCTTCGTCACCGGCTATTACGAGCCGGTGCTGGAGGGGTCGCGCACGCAGACCGATGTCTACAACGTGCCGGTCTATCGCCGTCCCTCGAACCTGTTCGTGCGCGGCTACAAGCAGGATTCGCTCAGCCTGCCCAACAAGGGCCCGGTCTATCGCAAGATCGGCCGCCGCAAGCTGGTGCCCTATTACGACCGCGGCGAGATCGAGGACGGCAAGATCGCCGGCCGGGGGCTCGAGATCGCCTGGCTGAAGGATCCGACCGATCTGTTGTTCGCGCAGATCCAGGGCTCGGCCCGCATCAAGTTCGACGACGGCAGCTCGGTTCGACTCAATTACGACGCCTATAACGGCTATCCCTACACGGCGGTCGGTCGCATCCTGATCGAGCGCGGCATCATCCCGAGAGAGGAGATGTCGATGCAGAAGATCAGGGAGTGGATGGCGCAGAACCCCGACGGCGCCAAGGAGCTGCGCCGCGCGAACCGCGCCTACATCTTCTTCCGCGAGGTCAACCTCTCCGACAAGGAGGAGGCAGTCGGCGCGCAAGGCATTCCCTTGACCGCGGGGCGCTCCATCGCGGTCGACAAATCGCTGCATGTCTACGGCACGCCGTTCTTCATCGAGGGCGAGCTTCCGATCGAGTCAGAACGCGCCAAGACGCCGTTCCGCCGGCTGATGATCGCGCAGGACACCGGCTCTGCCATCATCGGGCCCGCACGGGCCGATCTGTTTTTCGGCGCCGGCGCGGATGCCGGCCGTGTCTCCGGCCGGCTGCGCCACCCCATGCAATTCGTGATGCTGGTGCCGAAGAGCCTCGATCCCGCCCCGCGCGCCGCAAAGCTGCCGATCCCGGACCCAAGGCCCGCCGAGAAGATCGCAAAGCTGTTTCCGCAGACCGATCCGGCAAAGACCGGCACGCCCGTCGCCGCGGCGGCGCAAGGCAAGACCGAAACGATTGCCGTCGCCGGCCCGGTTCCGCTGCCGGTGCCGCGTCCCGCGATCGAGCCTGCCCCTGAGCCGCGCCGTCCGGCAAAGAATCGTCCTCATCGCCCGCAATGAAACGGCCGTCCCGTCCGCCCGTGCTGGAGCCTCGCCCCTCGCCGCGCCGTCGCGCGCTGAGCGAGGAGGAGCGCGAGCTGTGGGATCTCGTCGCAAAGCATGTCAAGCCGCTGCGGAAGCATCGCGCGGCCAAGGCGCATGCTACCCCGCGCGCCGAATCTTCGCCCGGGTCCCAGGTGACGAGGACTTCGCCACCGTCAAGGCCGGTTGCCGCTGCACCGGCGCCGCGCGTTGCAAAGCCGTCGATTCCGCCGCTAGCGCCGCTCGGCAAGCGCGAGCGGACCAAGCTGTCGCGCGGCCGCAGCGAGATCGAGGCGCGGCTCGATCTGCACGGCATGACCCAGATGCGCGCCCATCGCGCGCTGGCCGGCTTCCTGCACCGCGCCCATCAGGACGGCCTCACCTTCGTGCTCGTCATCACCGGCAAGGGACGCAGCGGCGGCGAAAGCGGCGTGCTCCGCCGCCAAGTGCCGGAATGGCTCAGCCTGCCGGAATTCCGCGCCTTCGTGGTCGGCTTCGAGGAAGCCGCGATCGGCCACGGCGGCGAGGGGGCGCTCTATGTGCGGATCAGGCGGGCGAGAGGGTAATGGCACTACATCTCTCCCACAAAGCTTGCGGGAGAGGGAGCGCACCTCCGATGCCGCCTAAGCAGAGCGCTAAAACGGCCGGATGATTCCGACGCGCGGGATCAGCGTGAGGATCAAACCGAAGATATTTGTCTTCCGATCCTCCGCCGGGATCAGCGCTGTCTCCCGTGCGGCCGGCAGCATCTTCACCGCGTGCAGGATCAGGAACATGCAGACTGCCCAGTTCGAGATCCAGCGTGAATAGTCGAACACCATCGCGAACATCACGAGATAGGCGACACTGATGCCGACCAGTGCTGCGATGACGAGCCGCTTGTGCAGATCGCTGGCGAGCGCGCCGATCAGGCTGGCAAAGAAGCGCCACAGCGGCGCGTGCAGCCAGATCAGAAGCGCGAACACGGGCACGCCGAGGATGTTGTGCGGCAGGCGGCCCCAAGTGTCGGCAACCTCCTTCGCCAGCGGCTGGTACCAGATGTAGGCGAATTGCAAGAGGTCGATGCGCGCAGGATCGGCCATCCGGCTTTTGAGGTAGGCGACGAAGTCCGCTTCGGGGACCGGCATCGTTCCCAGAAACTGCGCGGCGAAGAACAGCGCGGAGACAATGGCGAGAGCGACCCCGCCGAAGACAACATTGCTGCGGTCACAACCGTAAGCAAGGTAATGCCGGATCACGACGATGGTGATGATCGTCGGCACGTACATCAAGAGATGAATGTGGTGGATCAGCACGAGAACGATCGAGAACAGCGCAGCCATGGCCACGAAGACCAGCGAGCCCGCCGGCATCAGCAGCAGGATGATCGCCAGCGCGCAGCCATAGATATCGAAATGGCCGAGCGTGTGCATGAAGTTCTTCAGGAAGAACGGCGAACCCGCGATGAAGACGAACAGAGGCAGCGTTTTCGCAGAGAAGCCGAACGTGTTCTGGAAGAGCCTGGCATAGAGGCCCAGCGTTGCAAGCCACGTCGCCCCGCCGAGCGCGAACACCAGCCAGACCGGCACCTTGTCGGTGAACAGCGCGACGATTGCCCCGATCAGCGCGCGCTTGATGAAGCCGAAATGATAATCGACCAGGAGATGGATGTAGGGGACGTAAGGCGGCAGCTGGATCTTGTGAAGAAAGACGCCAACGATGACCGCCGCGTTGATCGCGAGCAGGAGCCGCCAGGGATTTTGCAGGATGCGTACGGTCACGCCGCATCAATAGCGTGACCGCTGCGAATCACAAAATGAAGCGGCTCAGATCCGCATTCTTGGCGAGGTCGCCGATGTGCTTTTGCACGTAATCCGCATCGAGCCGGACGGTCTCGCCGTTGCGGTCGGGGGCGGTGAAGGAGATCTCGTCCAGCACCCGCTCCATCACGGTCTGCAGCCGCCTTGCGCCGATGTTCTCGACGGTGGAATTGACGGCGACCGCGATGTCGGCGAGCGCGTCGATGGCGCCGTCGGTGATGTCGAGCGTCACGCCCTCGGTCTGCATCAGGGCCACATATTGCTTGATCAGCGAGGCCTCGGGCTCGGTCAGGATGCGGCGCATGTCGTCACGGGTCAGAGCCTGCAATTCGACCCGGATCGGCAGGCGGCCCTGCAATTCCGGCAACAGGTCGGACGGCTTGGCGACATGGAAGGCGCCGGAGGCGATGAAGAGGATGTGGTCGGTCTTGACCGCGCCGTGCTTGGTCGAGACCGTGGTGCCTTCGATCAGCGGCAGGAGATCGCGCTGCACGCCCTCGCGCGAGACGTCGCCGCCGACGCGGCCGTCGCGAGCGCAGATCTTGTCGATCTCGTCGAGGAACACGATGCCGTTGTTCTCGACCGCGCTGATCGCTTCCAGCGTCAGCTGCTCGGTGTCCAAGAGCTTGTCGGATTCCTCGTTGACGAGGATCTCGTGCGAGCTCTCCACCGTCAGCCGGCGCGTCTTGCTGCGGCTGCCGAGCTTGCCAAAGATGTCGCCGAGCGAGATCGCGCCCATCTGCGCGCCCGGCATGCCCGGGATCTCGAACATCGGCATGCCGCCGCCCGACGACTGCGTCTCGATCTCGATTTCCTTGTCGTTGAGCTCGCCGGCGCGCAGCTTCTTGCGGAAGGATTCCCGTGTCGCCGAGCTCGCATTGGCGCCGACCAGCGCATCGAGAACACGCTCCTCGGCGGCGAGCTGGGCGCGCGCCTGCACGTCCTTGCGCTTCCGCTCGCGCACTTGCGCGATTGCGACCTCGACGAGATCTCGGATGATCTGCTCGACGTCCCGGCCGACATAGCCGACCTCGGTGAACTTGGTCGCTTCCACCTTCAGGAACGGCGCATTCGCGAGCTTGGCGAGCCGCCGCGCGATCTCGGTCTTGCCGACGCCGGTCGGGCCGATCATCAGGATGTTCTTCGGCAGCACCTCCTCGCGAAGTGAGCCTTCGAGCTGTTGCCGGCGCCAGCGGTTGCGCAGCGCGATCGAGACGGCGCGCTTGGCGTCGGCCTGGCCGACGATGAAACGGTCGAGTTCGGAAACGATTTCGCGGGGCGAGAAGTCTGTCATGTCTGCTTAGCTAGGGCGGGAGGCGGCCAAGGACAAGCCGCATTTTGGGTCAGATGATCGGCGGGCCGGATTGCCACTGCTTCACGGCCTCGATCGGATGGATCAGCATCAGTATATTGAGCGTCAGATTGTCGCGAATGTGGAGCGCCAGCACGATCTCGAAGGCGATGCCCAGCAGCACGGTCGCGGTGACAGGCAGCGCGCGAGCGGCCAGGAACCCCAAGATCATGGCCAGATTGTCCGAGACCGAATTGAGGATGCTGTCGCCGTAATAATCCAGCGAGATCGTGCCGGCGCGGTAGCGCTCGATGATGAAGGGCGAGTTCTCGACGATCTCCCAGGCGCCTTCGATCAGCATCGCGATGATCAGCCGTGCGGGCCAGGAGAGAGGCAGCAAGGGAAACCGTGCAAACAGCAGCCAGGTCAGGCCGTAGAACAGGAAGCCGTGCAGGACGTGTGAGAACGTGTACCAGTCTGCAATCTGCTGAGAATTCTCCGAGCTGTTCACCACGCCGTGCCACAGCTTGATCGTGCCGCAGGCGCAGATCGGCACCCGCCCCATCGCCAGCAGGATCGCGGCCTGCAGCGCCAACAGCAACAGCGCGGTGCCGACCCAGGCGAGCGGCGGGAATGTGGTCTTGGCGGCGGGGCTTGCGGCGAGCGTCATGGGTCTCGGATCATCAGGAGTGCGGGACCATCGGGCGTGACGATCTCGTGCCGCGGCACGAAGCCAGCTTTCTCATAGGCACGAATCGCGCGCGCATTGGAAGGACTCGGGTCTATCACGATGCGCGGCACACCGCGCGCGAAGAGCTGGTCGATGAAGGCGCGGATGAAAGCGGAGCCATGGCCGCGTCCGAGCATGTCGGCCTCGCCGATGAACTGATCGAGGCCGCGAGTGCCCACGGGCTGCGGGCCGAAGCTGATATGCCAATCGCCGAGCCGGTAGCACTGCAGGTAGGCGAAAGGCCGGCCGTCAAGGCTGACGATGAACTGCGCCAGGTCAGGATGATCGAGGTCGCCGCCGACGAATTCAAGCGTCTCCGGATCATGCCACCATTCGGCAACATGCGGTGCGGCGAGCCAGCGCCGGATCAGCGGCATGTCGGCCGCGGTCATGGGACGGAAGGCGTAGGCAGGCGCCATGACCTATCCCGTCGCCAGGCTCTCGATCGTCAGATTCCGGTTGGTGTAGACGCAGATGTCCGCGGCGATGTCGAGGGAGCGGCGGACGATGGTCTCGGCGTCCTTGTCGGTGTCGAGCAGGGCCCGGGCCGCCGCCAGCGCGTAATTGCCGCCGGAGCCGATCGCCATCACGCCGGCCTCGGGTTCGAGCACGTCGCCGGTGCCTGTCAGCACGAGGGAGACGTCCCTGTCAGCCACGATCATCATGGCCTCCAGCCGCCGAAGATAGCGGTCGGTGCGCCAGTCCTTGGCGAGCTCCACCGCCGCCCGGGTCAGCTGCCCCGGATATTGCTCGAGCTTGGATTCGAGCCGCTCGAACAGCGTGAAGGCGTCAGCCGTGGCGCCGGCAAAGCCGCCGATCACGTCGCCCTTGCCGAGCTTGCGGACCTTCTTGGCGTTGGACTTGATCACGGTCTGGCCGATCGAGACCTGGCCGTCGCCGCCGACCACCACCTTGCCGCCCTTGCGGACCGTTAGAATCGTGGTGCCGTGCCAGCCCGGCGAGCTGTTCTGGGAGTCCTGCATGAATACCTCACTGTCCGGCTTGATTTAGGCGGTCGAGACCAAGGGCACAACGGGCCGTTCCGGGCCGAATTTCGCTCACCATAGGCAGAAGTAGAGGCCCGGCCAGCCCTTCCCGCAGTAGCGAAGGTGTCATTTGGCTGTTAAGAGACTGGCGTTTTCGGCTCCTAAGCTAGAATGGAAACCGCATTTCAATGCGCACCGCGACGATCAAGCGCAAGACCAAGGAAACCGACATCGAGGTCTCCGTGAACCTCGATGGCACCGGCGTGGCCAATATCGCGACCGGCATCGGCTTTTTCGACCATATGCTCGATCTCCTCGCCCGCCATTCCCGCATCGACCTCACGGTCAAGGCGGTGGGCGACCTGCACATTGATTATCACCATACCACCGAAGACACCGGCATCGCGCTTGGCCAGGCGGTCAAGCAGGCGCTCGGCAACATGGCGGGCATCACCCGCTATGCCGGCGTGCACATGCCCATGGACGAGACGCTGACGCGCGTGGTGATCGACATCTCGGGCCGCCCGTTCCTGGTGTTCAAGGCCGACTTCCCCCGGCACAAGATCGGTGAGTTCGACACCGAGCTGGTGCGCGAGTGGTTCCAGGCTTTTGCCATCAACGCCGGCGTGACTCTCCACGTCGAGACCCTATATGGCGATAACAGCCATCATATCGCCGAGTCCTGCTTCAAGGGTCTGGCGCGGGCGCTGCGCACGGCCGTGGCGATCGATCCGAAGGCGGCGGGCGAAATCCCGTCGACCAAGGGCTCGCTCGGCGGCTGACATCTTCCGTCTTGCGGCGAACGCTGCTGGCGGCATCACTGACTTTCGAGAACGGGGCATCACCATGCCTGTCTACACAGTTCACGCTCCCTCACCCGCAGGAGCCGACCCGCGCGCGACCGACAAGTTCGTGTTCGTGCGCGACGGCTTTCATTTCTGGGCGATGATCTTCGGTCCGTTCTGGCTGTTGTGGAATCGGCTGTGGCTGGCGCTGATTGGCTATCTGATCTTCCTGGCCGCGTTCAACGCGGGACTGTCGAGCCTCGGCGTCGGGCGCTCCTCTATCTTTTTCGCCGATTGCATCGTCGCGCTGCTGATGGGCCTCGAGGCTTCGAGCCTGCGCCGCTGGACCTTGTCGCGCGGCAAATGGCGGCAGCTCGACATCGTGGTCGCCGACGACAGCGATACTGCGGAGCGCCGCTTCTTCGAGCGCTGGAGCCAGAAGCAGAACGGCATCGCTGGCGATCAATGGGCCGTCGATCGCGGCGGCCCGCCGCCGACCCGGAATGTGCCGGGTCAGCCATTCTCGAACCCGCCGCCGATTCCGGCCGGCGGCATCATTGGGTTGTTTCCAGAACCGGGAGGGTCAAGATGAGCGTCGCCATCATCGATTACGGTTCCGGCAATCTGCATTCAGCCGCGAAAGCCTTCGAGCGCGCCGCGCGCAGCCTCGAGAGCCCGCAAAAGGTCTTTGTCACCAGTGATCCCGATCAGGCTTACGAGGCTGACCGCCTGGTGCTCCCGGGCGTCGGGGCCTTCGCCGATTGCCGGCGCGGGCTCGATGCCGTCAACGGCATGGTCGAGGCCATCACCGAAGCGGTGCGCGTCAAGGCGCGGCCGTTCTTCGGCATCTGCGTCGGCATGCAGCTGATGGCGAGCCGCGGCAAGGAGCACGTCATCACCGAAGGCCTGAACTGGATCGGCGGCGACGTCGAGAAGATCACGCCGCGTGATGAAAGCCTGAAGATCCCGCACATGGGCTGGAATACGCTGGACCTGCTGCAGGAGCATCCGGTGTTGAACAAGCTGCCGCTCGGTCCCAAGGGCCAGCACGCTTATTTCGTGCACTCCTATCATCTCAACGCCGCCAGCGAGGCGGACGTGCTTGCGCGCGCCGATTACGGCGGGCCCGTCACCGCGATCGTCGGCAAGGACACCGCCATCGGCACGCAGTTTCACCCCGAGAAGAGCCAGCGCTTCGGGCTGGCCCTGATCTCGAACTTCTTGCGATGGAAACCGTGATTCTCTTTCCCGCGATCGACCTCAAGAACGGCCAGTGCGTGCGCCTCGAGCAAGGCGACATGGCGCGCGCGACCGTGTTCAACCTCGATCCCGCAGCCCAGGCGCAGAGCTTTGCCGCCCAGGGTTTTGAATATCTCCACGTCGTCGACCTCGACGGTGCCTTCGCCGGCAAGCCGGTGAATGCCGGGGCGGTCGAGGCGATGTTGAAGACGATCAAGATTCCGGTGCAGCTCGGCGGCGGCATTCGCGATCTCGCGACCGTCGAAGCCTGGCTCGACAAGGGCATCACCCGCGTCATCATCGGCACCGCCGCGGTGCGCGATCCCGAGCTGGTGAAGTCCGCCGCGAAGACATTCCCCGGCCGCGTCGCGGTCGGGCTCGACGCGCGCGACGGCAAGGTCGCGGTCGAGGGCTGGGCCGAGACGTCGCAGGTCACGGTGCTCGAGATCGCCAAGCGCTTCGAGGATGCCGGCGTTGCCGCCATCATCTTCACCGACATCGCGCGCGACGGCCTGCTCAAGGGCTTGAACTTAGAGGCGACCATCGCGCTCGCCGATGCCATCTCGATTCCCGTGATCGCCTCCGGCGGCCTCGCCTCGATCGAGGACGTGAAAGCCATGCTGACGCCGCGCGCGAAGAAGCTCGCCGGCGCGATCGCCGGCCGCGCGCTCTATGACGGCCGGCTCGATCCCGCCGCCGCCCTCACCTTGATCCGCGACACGCGCAGGAGCTGACCCATGTTCAAGGTGCGCGTGATCCCCTGCCTCGACGTCAAGGACGGCCGCGTCGTCAAGGGCGTCAACTTCGTCGATCTCAGGGATGCCGGCGATCCCGTCGAAGCCGCCATCGCCTATGACGCCGCCGGCGCCGACGAGCTCACCTTCCTCGACATCACCGCGACCCACGAGAACCGCGGCATCATGCTGGACGTGGTCCGGCGCACGGCGGAAGCCTGCTTCATGCCTGTCACCGTCGGCGGCGGCGTGCGCGAGGTCAACGACATCAAGACGCTGCTGCGCGCCGGCGCCGACAAGGTGTCGATCAACAGCGCCGCGGTGTCGCGGCGCGAATTCGTCAAGGAAGCCGCTGAAAAATTCGGCGAGCAGTGCGTGGTGGTCGCGATCGATGCCAAGCGCGTCAAGCGTCCGGGCGGCGACCGCTGGGAGATCTTCACCCATGGCGGGCGCAACTCGACCGGCATCGACGCGATCGAATACGCGCAGGAGGTGGTTTCGCTCGGCGCCGGTGAAATCCTGCTCACCTCGATGGACCGCGACGGCACGCGGCAGGGATTCGACATTCCGCTGACCCGCGCGATCGCCGACAGCGTTCCCGTTCCCGTGATCGCCTCGGGCGGCGTCGGCAATCTCGACCATCTCGTCGACGGTATCCGCGACGGGCACGCCACCGCGGTGCTGGCGGCTTCGATCTTCCATTTCGGGGAATTCACCATTCGTGAGGCCAAGGAGCACATGGCGCGGCGTGGGCTGCCGATGCGCCTGGATGCCTGACGACTCCGGTTCGTAACGATGCTAACATTGGCGGACGGGGATGGCCGCCGTGGCCAAATCTGTTGCCAAGCTTGCTTTCAAGCGTGTTTCCAAGTGAGTCCGATGCCGCGTTTCACGATCCATGATCTGGCCGAAACCATCGACGCCCGCGCAGCGTCCGGCGGCGAAGCATCCTATACCCGCAAGCTGCTCGACAAAGGCCCCGAGCATTGCGCCAAGAAGTTCGGCGAGGAAGCAGTCGAAACCGTAATCGCTGCAGTCGAAAACGATCGCGCGCATCTGATCGCTGAAAGTGCCGACCTGCTCTATCATTTCCTTGTGCTGCTGAAGGCACGCGGCATAAAGCTGGAAGAGGTTGAGGCCGCGCTGGACAAGCGGACCTCGATGTCGGGGCTGGAAGAGAAGGCGTCGCGCAAGGGCGGCTAGGCAAGGGCGAATAGATCGCAACGGAAAGGCGGCGTCATGGATATCCGCGCACCCGAGCAGCAGTACAATCCCTACCGCGTTTATACGCGCGAGGAATGGGCGCGACTGCGCGACGATACGCCGATGACCCTGGAGCCGGGCGAGTTCGACCGGCTGCGCTCGCTGCACGACCGCCTCGACCTGCAGGAGGTCGAGGACATTTATCTGCCGCTGTCGCGCCTGTTGTCGATCTACGTCGATGCCATGCAGCGGCTGTATTACGCCGAGCGCCAGTTCCTCAACATCAGGGACCGCAAGGTGCCCTACATCATCGGCGTCGCCGGCTCGGTGGCGGTCGGGAAATCCACCACGGCACGCGTGCTCCAGGCCCTCTTGGCGCGCTGGTCGCCGCGGCCGAAAGTCGAGCTGATCACCACGGACGGATTTCTCTATCCCAATGCGGTGCTCGAGCGGCACGGCATCATGCAGAAGAAGGGTTTTCCGGAGAGCTACGATCTGCCGATGTTGCTCAACTTCCTCTCCGACATCAAGGCTGGCCGTCGCCACGTCCGTGCGCCGGTCTATTCGCATCTGACCTACGATATCGTGCCGAACCAATGGGCGGAGATCGACCAGCCCGACATCCTGATCGTTGAAGGCGTCAACGTGCTGCAGACCGGCAAGCTGCCGCGCGATGGCAAGGCGGTGCCGGTGGTTTCCGACTTCTTCGATTTCTCGGTCTATATCGACGCCGACGAGGCGGCGCTGCGGCAATGGTACATCAAGCGCTTCCTGGCGCTGCGCGACACCGCGTTCACCAATCCAAAATCATACTTCAACCGCTATGCGCTGTTGTCGGACGAGGAAGCCACCGCGACCGCGATCGCGATCTGGGAGCGCACCAACCTCGCCAATCTCGAGGACAACATCCTGCCGACCCGGCCCCGTGCGACGTTGATCCTCAAGAAGGGCGCCGACCACACGGTGGAGAGCGTGGCGCTCAGGCGGCTGTAAGCGCCCCCGTGAGCGTGGATTCTTGAACGCTCGGGCAGCGTATCTTTTGATGCAGACCAACAACGGGTATTCCGCTATTCCTTGGAAAACGGCGGGGGCAGACCATGGTTGATCGTCTCAGGAGCGCTGCGGAGCAGCTGGAAGCTCCGATGTGCCCGGACTGCCATGTCGAGATGAAGTGGTTCCGCTCGGAACTGCTGTCGGACGAACCGACCCCGGTCATTGCGCATCTCTTCGTGTGCCCGCATTGCAAGCGCGCTTCGCAGGCAAACACCGTCTTCCGGCGAGGCCAGACGACGCCCGACCGGCTGTCCGCACCGCGCTTTATTTCCTCTGCTGCATGACATTCCGCGTCGGCCGGATCGGCCGCTCCAGGCCCGGCATGACGATTATTTCGGGGCCCCCTGTCGCCACTTTGAGCCGACGAAGATGTGCCACGTCGTCAGAAACATCGCGGCGACGAGCGGGCCGATGACGAACCCGTTCGCTCCGAACGTCGCAAGGCCGCCCAGCGTGGCAAGCAGCACGACATAGCTCGGCATCTGGATCGACTGGCCGACCAGGATCGGGCGGAGAAAATTGTCCGCAAGGCCGATCACGAAGGTGCCGAAAGCGAGCAGGATGAGGCCCTTCGTGACCGAACCTGCAACAAGCAGGTAAAGCGCAACCGGAACCCAAACCAGCGCGGAGCCGAGCACCGGCAGCAGCGAGAGCAGCGCCATCAGTGCGCCCGCCAGCAGCGGCCCTGCGAGGCCGAGCAGCCAGAAGATGAGCCCGCCGAGCGCTCCCTGTATCAAAGCGACGAGAACGATCCCCTTGATCGTTCCACGAACCGCCAGGGTAAAGACATCGAGAATTTCGGCGGTATGGCTCGGGCTCAGCGGGAGCGCCTCGCGAATGCGGGCATTGAGCTCGTCACCGTCGCGCAGCAGGAAGAACAGCAGGTACAGCATCACGAGCAGGCTTGCGACGAACTCCAGCGTCACCTGACCGATGTTGATCGCATGCCCGGCCAGCTGTTGGCCTGCAGGGACGACTAGACCCGACAGGCGTTCCCTCAGGGCCGAAAAATCGATGCTGGCCAGGCGGTCCCCGAGCGATGCAGCCCAGGCGGGCAGCGCGGATTTCAGCTGCTGCAGGGGATGAACGAGGCTGATCTCCCCGCTCTGAACGCGCTGATACAGCTCCCCGCCCTGGTCGATGAGCGACGCGATGATGATCGCCACGGGGATCAGGACCATGACGACCACCACGATGACGGTGACGAGGGCGGCAAGGTTGTGCTTTTCGGGCACGGATTTCAGGATCCGTCGATAGAACGGGGCGAAGATGATGGCCAGCAGCGTGGCCCACAACACGGCACCGGAGAACGGCCAAAGCACCCAGACGAACGCGACGGAGATCGCGCCGAGCAGGATGAGGAATGAACGATTCTCCGATGTTCTCACGTGTTCGCCAGCTCTTCGCTCGTTCGCCAGATGATGTCCGTAGCACAACATCGTGGCGGAGCGGCAGGTCCTCACCTGCCCGCTTTCGCGATCCAATCCGAAAGCGTGATGCGCCCTGCGAAGGTGGCGGGGCCCGAGCTGCCGGCCTTGTAGACGAAGGCCTCGCCTTCCCCGACGTTGCCGGCGTCCTTGCCGAAGGCATCGGCGATGTTGGTCTTGTGGGTGACCAGGACGGTGTTGGTGCCGGCCTGCGGCGGCGCATCGACGAGCTGACGCACGGCCTGCCCGGCCTTGGCATTGGCGCCGGTCGGGTTTGCCATTCCCGATGCGCTGGCGTTGCTGCTGTCGGTCAGGGCATCGACCGGCTTGACCTCACGGCCGGAGATCAGCTTGCCGGCCTCGACCGCGCGGTTCAGCCGGCTGGTGTAGACGTCACCGACAGGGATCGCGAGGTCCTTGATCGCCGTCCCGATCTGGCGCGCCGCGTCCCTGCCCTTCTCGCTGAGCTGACGCTGGGCACTCATGTCGTCGAACTTGAAGGGGTAGACATCCTTCTGGCTGTCGTCAGTCGCGGTGTGTCGGAAGATCAGGACGTAGCCGCCTTGCTTGAGGGACGAGATGAGGTCCGGTGTGTCGGCGGCTGCGTGGCGGGAGATTCCCGCCAGGAGAACAATCATGGCGAGGCGGCAAATCACGTTCATGCGCAAAATCCTTTGGTTGCAAAATGCCCCCGGTGGGATCGTGACGCGCAACGCGCTCGATTTCAATTGGGATCGTCAGACGAGATCAGGTTCCCGTGAGATCCGGAACCGTCTGGTGCCGGGACGCAGCAAAGCCCGCCAGCGCCTCCTCGAGCTTCTCACGGTCGACCGGCTTGATCAGAAATCCGTTCATGCCTGCCTCGAAGCAGGCATAACGATCCTCCACCAGCGTGTTGGCGGTGAGCGCCAGGATCGACGTCTGGGAATCGCCCAGCGCGGCCTCGTGCGCGCGGATGCGCTTTGTCGCCTCGATGCCATCGAGCTGCGGCATCTGGATGTCCATCAGCACGAGATCGTAGGGCGTGCCGGCCGATGAGGCGGCGAGCCAGGATTCCAGCGCGGCCTCGCCATGGACGGCAATGACGACGCGATGGCCGAGCTTGGTCAGCAGCGAGCGCATCAGCAAGGCGTTAATTTCGTTGTCCTCGGCGACGAGGATCGACAGGCCTTTCGCCGGTGCGGGGCCGGCGAAGGCCGGCGGCGGCTCCGGAGCGAGATCGGGCGAGGCGACCTCCGGCGTCAGGGCAAGGCGTGCGGCGAGCGAGGCCGCGCGCAGCGGCTTCACCAGAAAGCCGGTGAAAGCCGGCGACAGCTTCTCGTGGCGCGAGCTCGACGTCAGCAGAACGAGGCGCTGCAAGGCATGCGCGCGGGCGGCCTCACCGAGCTGATCGGCCGCGGCTGGGCCGATCGCCCGATCGATCAGCACCGTGTGCCAGGAGCGTTCCGGCAGCAATGCTTCGGCGACCGCCGCATCTGCAACCAGGCAGGTCTGGCCGCCCCAGCGTTCGAGGCGCCGCGCGATGAGCGAGGCTTCGATGCCGTCGGCGACGAGGAGCATCGACTTGCCGGTGAGGTCGGGACTCGGAAATGCGGTCTGCCCGGCGCCGCCTTGCGACGGCGGAAGCGGCACCGCGACCTCGAAGGTCGAACCCTTGCCCGGCTCGCTCGTGAGCGTGATCCGGCCGCCCATGCGCTTGACGATGCGCTCGCTGATGGCGAGGCCAAGTCCGGTGCCGCCATAGGTGCGGGCGACGCGCTCGTCGGCCTGCTCGAATTCGCGGAAGATGCGCTGCTGGGCTTCGGCTGCGATGCCGATGCCGGTGTCGCGAACCAGGAAGCTGATCTCGTTCGGCCAGATGCCGGGCTCGACGATCAGTGCCACGCCGCCGCTGCTCGTGAACTTGATGGCGTTGCCGGCGAGATTGAGCAGCACCTGGCGCAGCCGCGCGGCGTCGCCGACCACTTCGAGCGGCAGGCGCTCGTCGACATAGGCGGCGATCTCGAGCGACTTCGCCTGCGCGCGCGGCGCGAGCAGCTCGGTGATCTCCTCGACCAGGGTCGAGAGCGCGAAGGGACGTTGATCGAGGTCGAGCTTGCCGGCCTCGATCTTGGAATAGTCGAGCAGCTCCTCGATTAGCGCCATCAAGGCTTCGCCCGAGGTTTTCACCGCCCTGGCATAGGTCGCCTGCTCCGGCGTCAGATCGGTGTCGAGCAACAGGCCGCCCATACCGATGATGCCGTTCAGGGGGGTGCGGATCTCGTGCGAGGCCATCGCCAGGAAGCGCGACTTGGCGCGGTTGGCGGCGTCGGCCTGGTCGCGCGCGTCGGACAATGCGCGCTCGGTCTCGGTGCGGTCGGTGACGTCGCGTCCGACGCTCTGCAACTCGGCGGGCTGGCCGGCATCGAGGCGGACATAGCCCTCGCGCCAGGCGATCCAGCGCGCGCCGAGCGGGGTTGCGATCTTCTGGTCGTGGATGCGCGTGCCGCTGCTCTCGCGGGCACTGTCGCCCTGCTCCAGCACGTCGAAATCGAAGCGCGTGCCGACCAGCGCGCTGCGCGCCTGTCCTGCGAGCGCGCAATAGGCCTCGTTGGCAAAGGTGATGCGGCCGTCGGTAGCGCGCAGCACGATCAGGTCGCCCTGCTGCTCGAACAGGCTGCGGGCGCGCTCTTCCGCTTCCTTCAGCTCCCAATTGCGGTCGATCAAGGCCTCATTGTGGGCGGCGAGCGTCCGCAGCCGCTTATTGACGAAGCGCAGGCGCATGCTCAGCGTCGCAAGGCCGAGGCAGGCGAGCGCGAACAGGAAGCTGGCGCCGATCGCAAAGGTGTGGGGATCGTAGCCGGAATTGTCGGACCGGCTGCCTGAGACGAAACCATAGGCGCCGCCGAACGTCGCCGAGAAGATCATGAAGGAGCGGATCGCGAAAGCGAGCCTCGGATGCCGTCGCCTGAAACGACGCATGCGCACCTTGATCCGGAACGTCCGACCCATCGCAACCGACCCTTGCCTGAAACCCCGCCGCCGCGTGCGACGATGGCCCGCCGACCTTGCGAACAAATTGCGGCGGTGGCGCCGCCTCCGAACAGGGTTGACGAGACGTTAACGGGTCAGAGCATGATCCGGAAAAGTGTGTAGCGGTTTTCCGATCAGATCATGCTCAAAAATAGAGATCTAAAGCGAAGCCGCCTGGAAGCGACCATGGCCGCCGCGCGCGCCGACGATCAGCGCCGCCGCCTCGCGCGGCGAGAACGTCTTTGAGCGCACATAGATGCGGTAATCCGCCGGTCCTTCGCTGGAGAGATAGACCACCTGGCCGCCGTCGACCGGCTGGGCGGCGATCGAGACGAGACGCGTCGAAGGGCTGGCCTGGCAGGTGTCAGGCTCGGAGCCGAGGCCGTCGTCGACCACGGCGAAATCCGCAGTGTTGGCATCCTCGGTGATCTGGACCCGCACCGTCGCCCGCGCGGGATCGTCGGTGAAGGCGACATGCACGCCGGCGGTCCAGAACAGCGAAGTGAGCTCGACCGATGTGTCGCCCAGCGCGATGCAGGGATGCGACCCCGATCCGATCTCGGCGCGGGCGAACACCGCAGCCGCCAACAGGGGAACAGCCGAGGCCAGGAACTTGAAACGCAACATGACGCTCTACTCGCTAGGCCCCGGGAACTCACAACCGAAACGCGTCGGGCCTTATGGTTTGCAGAGCGTAAAGGAAAGTCGTTACCGCCGGGTTGATGCGTGGAATGATCAAGCCAGCTGGCGCACATCCTCCGCGAGTGCGCGGTAGGACAGCGCTTCGGCGAGGTGCAGCCGGCCGATCTTGTCGGCATGGTCGAGGTCGGCCAGCGTGCGCGCCACCCGCAGCACGCGGTGATAGCCGCGCGCCGACAGGCGCATGGTCTCGGCGGCGTCGCGCAGCAGCTTCTGGCCTTGCGCATCCGGCTTTGCGATCTGCTCCAGCACGGAGGCGGGGGCTTCGGCGTTGGTGCGAACATGGGGCAGGCCGGCATCGGCATAGCGCACCAGCTGGATGTCGCGCGCCGCCGCCACGCGGGCGGCGACCTCGGCCGATCCTTCCGCCGGCGGCGGCAGGATCAGGTCGGCGGCGGTCACCGCCGGCACTTCGATGCGCAGATCGATGCGGTCCATCAAAGGACCGGAGATGCGCGCCTGGTAATCGCTGGTGCAGCGGTCGATGCGGCCGCGCTTGCAGGCATAGCCGGGCTCGAACGCATTGCCGCAGCGGCAAGGATTCATCGCCGCCACCAGCATGAAGCGGGCAGGGTAGGTGACGCGGTGATTGGCGCGCGACACCGCGACCTCGCCGTTCTCGAGCGGCTGGCGCAGCGAATCCAGCACGCGCGGATCGAACTCCGGCAATTCGTCGAGGAACAGCACGCCCTGATGCGCCAGCGAGATCTCGCCGGGCTTGGCGCGCGCGCCGCCGCCGGTGAGCGCGGCCATGCTGGCGGAATGGTGCGGCGAGCGGAACGGGCGCCGCGCCGTCAGCGCGCCGCCTTCGATCTCGCCGGCGACCGAGGCGATCATGGAGACTTCGAGCAGCTCGCCCGGCGACAGCGGCGGCAGGATCGAGGGCAGCCGCGCCGCCAGCATCGATTTGCCGGCGCCCGGGGCGCCGATCATCAGCAGGTGATTTCGTCAATGGGAATTGGCTCCCCCAGACCTTTGGGGCCCCTGATGAGCCTCTCCGGCCCAACTGGATCCTAATCTCGCGCTGATGCCCCTCCCGTTTTCAGCCTTCTTGGGTTAAAGCCGCCGCCGCCGCCGAGCTTGGTTCGCAGCTGAATGCGTTCGGGACTGCAGATTTTTGTCGACGAGTGCCCCAAATCGGGGGCAAGGTGCGCCCTGAGGGACGCCGCGTCCTTAAACCACCGTCCGCCCGGAGTGGAACGGACGGGCCTTTCCGAAGGTCAGGGATGCGCCGAGGAGCGCGGCGTGGTTGCTGAAGTCCATGCTGTACACGAAGCTCACGGCTCAAATAGTTCACAAGGGGGGTGTCCCGTTTTAGCCAAGCCTTTGAAAAAGAACCTGAAACTATCAACCCGTTAACGGTTCCTTTACCGTCATCCTTCTTGCTTCCCGCTGATGGCGGCTTACATCTCGCCCTTCAAGGTTTCGGTCCACTGTGCCAGAGCAAGACGACAGAAATAGCGAGCTTGATGCGCGGTTCTTCGCAACGCTGTCCGCTCAGGTGCCCTCCGTTTACTTCAATGGGTTCATCACGAAGCTCAGCGTTGGCGACATAACCGTGGCCTTGGAACGCAACGGAACGCCCGCCTGCGTTCTGAATATGTCCTATACCGTAGCCAAAAGTCTCGCTTTTTCGTTGTCGCAGGTTATCGCACAACTGGAAGAAATTACTGGTCGGGATATGCTGACGACTGGCGAAGTAGAAAAAATGGTCGCCGAACATGAAGGCGGCTCGGGAGGAGAAAAGAAGTGAGCTTCGTACCGCGAAAGCCGCCGTCGACGTTGTTGAAGCTAAATAGCTTCCGCAATCTACCGGAAGGCTGGCACTTCGGGCGGGGTGGTCCCCTTGACGCCAAGGTGGTCGAAGAAGCTGCCCGCACCTACAATCTACTTATTTTCATGGGGCTGACGCGGACAAACGCCTTCGCCGGAGCTGGTGGAGAGGCGCAGGTGGTCGCGTACCATCGCAATCATGTCGTCTCTATAACTGTAGAGGCGAATCTGTCATTTACTCTCGATCATGAGACGGATGGCGATTCTGTAGATTACGAAGAAGGCCTCAATTTCGATAACGTGAAAGCGAAATTGCGTGAGATTGCGGAACGCATATGGAGTTCATCAGGCTCGTCCATCCGATCAACTACGACCCCAACACAGGACGTTTTTCCGACTTGGAGTTTAAGGGGAAGTCATCCGATGGATCTGGCATGTCTCTGGTCCAGTGGGACTGCGCCAATGAAAAAAGTGGGGTGATCTGCCAGCACGTTGCTGATCATTATAGCGACGTCGCCGGTACCCCTGTCGTATTCCTCAAAATCCGCGAGGAAGACTTCCCTGCCAACGTAACGCTTCACCATTCGCCGGAATTTCATCCGACCAAGGACGAATGTCATTGGGATGCGCGCACGACTAACGACAAGAAATTGAAGGACTTGAGGAAGCGCCCGGTTACAGACTACTTCATCTGCGAGAACGGCGTTGTGCGGGCGGTTACTTCGGAAGACGCCGCGTCATGGTCGCGTTAGCGGGTTCCAAGGAGCAGAGGCTCCATTATCCGCGAGGACGCCGAGCTGCGCGGCAGCATCAACGCCTCTTGGCGTTCACGGGCCCCTCCGGAATCCGCTGAGGAGCCTTCCTATACGGGGCTCTCCCGTGTGGCGCAGGGCATTTGAGGCACCCGTGGTCCCCGCCGCGCCACCTAAGGCCCTCCAGGTCGACCGGGGCGCCCCGGAGCCCATTTGCCCTCCCGCTCTGTAATAATATTGCAACAGATGGAACCTATATCTCAAGGCTTACTTCGGATCGGCCTACAGCGCCGTTCCAGTGCAAAATGCACTCCCAGTGTCTGCACTCAAAAATCCTGGTCCGGTCCCGTGAAGATCTGGGCGAGGTCGATGATGACCTCCCTATAGTCGCTCGCCCACTCCTCAATGAGGCGCTGCGGCAGCTCCCCATTCAGCCGGCTGATCGCACGTGCCGTTATTTCCGGGTCTTTCAGGAACGCCCGTTCGATGCCCTTATTGCGGATCAGCGCCGTGAGTTCTCCGGCCTTTTCGTCTATCCATTGGTCCGCATCCCAGCTCTCGGCTAGGTCGACATAGCCGCCCTTCTTCAACGCTCGCGCTTGGTTCCAAGTGATGCTGGGCAGCTTGTCCTTTACGGTGTCGCTTAGGTCCGTACGCTGATTCAGCTCTTCCCACGCCTGCTTCATGTTGAACACCGTGCGGCGGCTAACGGTGGTCTCTTCACTGATCTGATCAGGCTTCAGGCTGCCGATGTTCTCCTTGACGATTGTCCATGCTGCTTCGCTCTTCTGCTGCGTTGTCATACGCAGCTTGTCCTTGATGTTGCCCCTAATGGCCTGCAGTCGCGCCTCGTCGAGCGTCCCCTCGTACACGTCAACCGGGATAGCCTTGCTCCAGCCTACCGTGTCGTAGGCTCCGAGGCGGTGGTGCCCATCAAGTACGTAAAACCGATCCCCAAGGGGCCACACGGTCAGCCGAGCCAGCGGCGTCTTCTGTGCCTTCAGTGCCATCGCGAGCGTGTGGATGTGCTTATCCCGCTCGTATTTGTCGGATCCTGACCTTCCTCGCCACTGGAAAGCGCTCTCCGCGAGGTACAGGCTTGCTCGTGGAACGCTTCGCTTGGTTGGCTCCGGTGGGCGCGGCGGCGCCTTCTCGCTCTCCGCCTTCAGCTGATCGACTGTCTTGCCGCTATCCCTCGGCGTCACGACGCTGGCCCATGTGACCTTCGGTTGGCGTTTGGCGTCTTGCTTCTTCTTGCTCTTCTTGGCCACTCGGCTCAGTCCCCTTCCATCATGTTCTCGATTGAGTTCGCGTCCCAATCGAAGCGTCTCGTCATGAACAGCACCTCCTGCGGGGTCTCCGCGTGGTGCCACCAGATGTCCAAGCGCGCTTCCTGTGGCCTCATCACCATCTTGCTCACAGCTCCCCGGAGCGCCTTGTTCGCCTCCTCAGTATCCATGGGCTCCCTTGTGAGCGCCTTCTCTACGGCGACCAATCTCTTCTTCACGTTGGTGCTCCGCAGCGCTTCCCTGCGCTCTAACAACTCCCGCAGCTCCTGGCGGTACCCCTCCAACTCGCGCTCGGCTTCCCGTAGCCTGTTGCGTGCTGCGGCGCTCCGATCTGAAATGGTCAGCTCCAGTAGCTCTTCCACGTAGTCTTCACCCGCATCAATGCTGCCGTTCAGCATGTCTATGCGGGCGTCCATGCTCTCGGTGTTGTTTGCAGTGGGCGCCTGCTCAAGCGTCCCAAGTAGGTGGCGCCCGAAGGCGTCAACGGCCTCAGCGTAAGGCACGCTCTCGTATTTGCACGTTCCCGCCTTGGCGTGCGCCGCTGCGCAGACCAGATAGACATGCGCGCCCTTGTTGACCCTAGTGACGGTGCCGCCGCAATGTTGGCATTTCATGACCCCGGCGAAGATAGAACTCACGGGGCCTTGGGCGTTCTTCCCGCGTGCCGCAGAAGTGCCAAGCCTCGCATTGACGCGCTCGAATAGCTCACGGTCCACGGCGGCAGGAAAGCGGTGCGCTATGGGTTCCTGCGGCATCCGCTGCTTGGTCCGCTTGCCCTCCACCTTGCGCACCGTGTGGGGCACGAAAACGCCAATGGCCGCCTTGTTGGTGAGGAGCTTGCGGATATAGGAGCGGTGCCAGTACTTCGCCTTCCACTTCCCTGCGCCCCATGTGTCTTCCTTGCTATCGTTGAGATCGGCAGCGATGCTGTGCGCGCCTATGCCGTCATCAGCCATCTCGAACATCCACCGCAGCAGCGCGGCGCGCTTGTCAATCAGCTCATACCTGGCGTTCTCGTCACTCCATTGGATCCACGCAGGAAGCCTGCGGGTGTATGGTTTGGAAATCCTCTGGTCACTGCCGAACACCCTGCGCTTCTCGGCGTACTTCTCGGCGACCCGTGTTCCCTTGAGAGTGCTCTCTTGATTGCCTCGGGCAAACGACAGCAACATCGCCATCAGGTACATCAGTCCGTCTGGGCTGCGCAGGGTCTCCATGTTGTACTCGCGGCCGAGACCTCCGTTATCCGATAGGTCTACGACCGTCACACCTGCCCGGATGATGCCTTGCATGTGATAGGAAGCGTCAACGGCTGGCTCCCGGCTCAGCCGGTCAAGGCTCTCTACCAACAGCCAAGAACCCTGTGGCACAGTGCCGTCCTCGACTGCCGTTAGAAAGGTCTTGAGGTTGCCAACGTCTCTGTTGGCGCCCGTGTAGGCTGAGATTCCCCTATCGGTAAGGTTCAGCTCGGTGTCGAGCGGGACGCCCATGCGGTCCGCCCACGCCTGTGCCATAGCGGTCTGCCTTCGCAGGCTGTCGCCTTGCTCCTGCGCCGGGGTCGAAAAGCGCATGTAGCTGTAGGCCTTGGGTCGCTGCTGGGCGTCCATGGTGCCCTCCTAGCGGCTCAGGGTTTCTGAGGTGATGGTTGCTAGAACGTCATCGAGGCATCGCCACCGGACAGCTCCGCGATGCGCCCATGCCTCAGCTGTGACACCGCGGGGGAGCCTCTCAGCGGAACTCGTGATTGCCCAACTGCGGCGCAGTGCGGCGCCGGCGATGCGGTGGGTGGCGGTGGTGATGCGGTTCATGGTCGTCTCCAGTTAGCCCATCGTGGGCACCGAGACAATCACATGAGCAGATGATGCCCGCCGGCCGCCGCGATCTCCAGCGCGCGCTTGGCGCTTTCCTGGCCCTTGATGTCGCGCAGGTCGAGGGTCGAGGCGGCGGCCTCGTGCACCTTCGGCGTCGGCCGCGACAGCA